>Ga0074195_1000091_pt1 | contig 217118 bp, 199 predicted proteins | sample EPASupsiteHSE623_FD_64525 | JGI IMG/M metagenome (GOLD analysis project Ga0074195, IMG submission 64525) | Bioremediated contaminated groundwater from EPA Superfund site, New Mexico - Sample HSE6-23 | ecosystem: Environmental > Aquatic > Deep subsurface > Groundwater > Contaminated ... | reverse complement strand
ATCAATAGACACTTACCCGCCTACCTGGCTTACTACAACCAAGAGAGACTGCATCTTGGACTTAATCTCATAACCCCAGCTTTATGCCTGGAAAAGAGTTTCCAAGCTATTGGCTAGAGAACGTTACCACCATTACTTTCTCGCCAGTCAGCATTTCCGCTTCAGTCACATCCCGCTTACTGCCGCCACTGGCTCTGGGCCAGGCGTGAATGGCATTCAGTAAATCATTGTATTTATAAACAAATTCCTCGCCGCGCTTGGTGCCCGGATCGTTGGTAATGAATTTATCTTGAGTATAGCCGCGAATTATTAGCATATGATAAAGCGGCCCGCCATTTTTAAAATTAGGATTAGGCAAAATCTTGCCCGCGGCCGGCGCCAGTATCAGTTTATTTTGGGAAATATATTTTTTAATATTATCAACACTCACATCATAATCAAGCGTTGCTTTTAGATTAAAATACTCTTGAGCGATAATAACCACTTCAGCCGGAGTGGTATCCTCATAATATCCAAATCTTTTCATCTGCCAGTCCACCAGTTTTTTGATGCTTGTATCCATGCCCTCAACAGTCAGTCCTCTTCCGTTAAAAAACGCGTCTGCCATAATTAAGGAAGCTTCTTCACACGCTTCTTGATACGGCATGTCCCAATTCAAAGTCGGCGCCTGCGATTGGAACGGCACGTCAAGATTGTATTCAGTTGGCAATTGGTAATTAGTAATTGGTAATTGGCGGCTGACGGAATCATCTTGAACACTTGTACTTTCTCTTTCTTCATCTTGTAACTTGAAACTTGCATCTTGAAACTTCTGCGCTTCTGGTAACGTTGGCCGCGTCCAGCCGTCATATAAAGAACGCAGCCGCACACGATTAAGAAATAATGTTGCTCCAAACAACAAAATAATTAAGATGAATACGATTATTTTAGTTCGTATCTTTCGCATGTTTCGTATTAATTTAGCATCGCTTTAAAGTTATCCACAATGTACTTTTGACTTTCGGTTTTTATTCGGTTAAGATAAATAGGAACTGCGAATTATACGAATGAATGCAAATCTATACTAATGTGGAATTCGCATCAATTCGCAACTATTCGCATAATTAGCAATATGGCCTCTGAAATCTTACAACTCACCTTAGCTCTGATGCCGGCCGTGGCCGTTGGCTTAGCTTTGAACCGCGTCACTTTGCCCTGGGAAAAGCAAAAGCGCTATTCAGAACGCGCCGAGCTTTTAAGCCTGCTCGCGCGCGACATTAGGGGCGTTAAATCAATAATGGCACGCGGCCTTTTAAGCGTCAATCCAAAAACAAGCCGCATGCCCAGCGTTCCCCTGTCCAACTGGCAGCGCTTAAAAAAAGACGCCCGTCTTTACAAATACGCTGACGAGCCTATTTTTAAAACCATGATTAAACAATTTAAGGAATGGGAAACTTTGTAATGAGTAAATAGTTATGAGTTAAGAGTAAATAAAATCAAAATAATATGCAAAATACGGAGAAACAAATTAATAATTTTACAGATTTAAATGCTTGGAAAATCAATCATTTATTAGTGTTAGAAATTTACAAAATAACAAAAAACTTTCCTAGAGAAGAACTATTCGGTGTAACAAATCAATTAAGACGATCTGCCGCGTCTATTACAGCTAATGTTGCCGAAGGATGGGGTCGTTTTCAACCAAATGATAGAATACACTTTTATCATCAAGCTCGTGGCTCTCTTACTGAAACTGAAAATTTTCTAATACTTGCGAAGGATTTAAACTACATAAGTTTGCCTGATTTTCATGGTCTCAAAAACTCAATCGAAAACGGCAGAAAACTGATAAATGGACTAATCAGGTCAACACGATCTCTTTCTCATAACTCATAACTCTTTACTCATAACATCTATGACATTAATACTGCCAAATAAAAAAAGATTAATCCTTAGTTTTCTCAAAGACTATATAGAAAAAAATGGTTTTGCTCCAACTTTATCCGAGATAGCCAAAAAGTTCAAAGTGTCATCTTTAGCCACTGTGCATGAACATGTTAAATTTCTGGAAGACAATGGCTTTATCAAGCGCAGCGGGGATGTCCGGTCAAAAGAAATGAAAATAATGTCCCGGCCGGAAGTGCCGGAAGTGGAAGATGTTTATCTTTCCGGCCAATCGGTTGGCGTGCCTTTATTAGGATTGATTACCGCCGGCGCGCCGATTGAAGCCATTGAAACACAATCAGACGAAATCGCGGTGCCCGCGGAAATCACCCGCGGCCGGCAATGCTATATTCTAAGGGTCAAAGGTGATTCCATGATTGAAAGTTTAATCGCTGACGGTGATTTGGTGGTAGTGGAAAAAACCGAATACGCCAAGAACGGCGACATGGTAGTGGCAGTTCTGGACGACGGCACAGCCACTTTAAAAAAGTTCTACAAAGAGAAAAACTTTGTCCGCTTGCAGCCGGCCAACGCCAAATACCAGCCCATTATCGCCAAATCAATCTTGATTCGCGGGCGGGTAATTGGTATTATTAGAAAGTATTAATTATAAATCTTTATTACTATAAATAACATTGAGGTGGAAATAAGAAGTTTTATTTCTAAAGGACAGTACGAAAGATTACTGAATTTTTTTAAACAAAACGCCAAATTACTAAAAGAAGATTATCAGGAAACTTTTTATTTTGACGGCGCGCAAGATTTAAGAATACAAAAAAATGATTTTTTTTCTAAAATTTGGATGAAAGAAGGAAAAATTCACGATAATTATAGGGAAGAAATTGAAATAAAATTTGATAGAAATGAATTTGAAAAACTTGAAAAATTGTTTTTTTCTCTTGGATTTAATGTTCAAATAAAATGGTTTAGAAAAAGATTCGAGTTTCAATGGGAAGAAATCTCAGCCTGTTTAGATTTTACAAAAGGATACGGCTATATTATTGAATTAGAAAAAATGGCCTCTGAAATAAATAAAGAAAAAGAATATGAAAATCTAAAACACAAGCTCCAATCTTTAAATATAGAAATTACTTCTAAAGAAGAATTTGACAAAAAATATATTGATTATAAAAAAAATTGGAAATCCTTAATAGAGGATGAAAATCACTCTTAATTTTTATGGAAACTTCGCCTAGAGAAAACGCTCCGGATCAGGGTTTAGTGAATCTGGAAACAGTTAGAAAAATTCAAAATTATGTTAAAATGGACCTAACAGAAGAAGAGGCCACTGATTTAGTTGTTCTGGAGGGCATTGAACAGCAAGGCGGATCCCTCACTGATTCAGAAGTAGAAAAAAAGAGAGTATATCTGGATAAACTCCAAAAACATGCTTCACGAACCTGACTGGTACAATATTTCCCTCAAAGTTTTTCTAAAAAACGACAAAGGCGAAATTCTCGGCCTCAAAGCCGTGGCTGATGGCGCCATGGCCGGATTTTATGATTTTCCCGGCGGACGGATTGGTGACGATGAATTTGGCGTCGATTTTACTGATATTATCAAACGCGAACTAGAAGAAGAGCTCGGCCCGGATGTTCAGTATAAATTAAGCTTAAAGCCGGTTTCTTTCGGCAGGCACCACAATTTTTCTAAAAGGCAAAACAAAGAAGTACGCTCGCTCTGGCTGTTGTTTGAAGCTGAATATTTGGGCGGTGAAATCAAAATCTCAGCCGAGCATATTGGCTGGGCCTGGCTTGACTTTTCTAAAATTAAGGCGGAGGATTACTTTGTATCAGCGGCTTTAGAGGCGGTCAAACGCTATTTGGAGTTCCAACCTTGAAGGAGGAATAAAGACAATGAGGAATTGGTACACGAACCTTTCCTCGGACGACAAGCTGCAGTTCAAAACCCTGTCGTTCGTGGTTTTTCTGATCCTCGTCGCCAAGGCCTTACCCGCCTGAAGGAGGTCACATGGGCTCTGTGATGGTCTCGATAAACGGAGCCGAATGGCTCTACCTCGTGCTCGGGTTTCTCGTGGTCATGAGCCTCATCTACCGCGGAAGCCCCGAACCGCCGCCAGACAACAAGCCCAACTGAACATCTCTGGCAGATCCGCCGCCAGACACCAAGCGCTACCCCCGAAAAGGTGGCGCTCTATTTTTTTAGCAACTTAATTTCATCCTCGGTCAGAGCACGATGTTTGCCAACACCTAAATTGCCAAGCACAATCGGCCCCATGCGCACGCGCTTTAATTCGACGACTGACGCGCCGATGGAATCAATCATCTGCCTCACCTGGTGCTTGCGGCCTTCGCGAAGGATAATTGAGATTAAAAAGCGGTCATTGCTTTTTTGGCTCAAAATTTTTGCTTGGGCCGGGCTGGCCTTAAAACCGCCAACCAGCCGCACGCCGTGAACAAATCTTTTGAGCGCTGCTTCAACGCTCTTTATATCCCAGTCATGCGGTACCTGAATAAGGGATTCATACTCTTTTTCATGCTCAAATTTTGGATGGGTCAGTTTAAAAGTCAATTCTCCGTCATTTGTCAATAATAGCAATCCGGTGCTGTTGACGTCCAAGCGGCCGACCGGCACTAAGCGCTCTTGGCTCGGCACTAAATCAACCACGGTTCTGCGGCCGCGGTCATCGCGGACCGTGGAGATAATTCCGGCCGGCTTGTGCAACAAAAAATAAACCTTTCTTTCGAATGCCAAGGGTTTGTTGTTTACCGTAATTTTATCCGCCTCAACATCAACGCGGCTGCCCAGTTTAGTAATCAACCGGCCGTTAACTTTTACCCGGCCGGCGGTGATCAGCCCTTCAGCCGCGCGCCGCGAGGCCACTCCGCCCAGAGCGAGCGCTTTTTGCAAAACTATTTTGGCCATATCGTCATTCTGAACGAAGTGAAGAATCCCAGCGATTACCCATGAGATCCTTCGGCTTCGCCTCAGGATGACGGGTACTGGTAATTAAAGTCCTAGCTTGTTAATAACCATGATTTTGCGGCTGTTTAACAAGGTAAATATAAATCTGTCTCCCAGCTCCATCCGCTCTTGAAACTCTTTGCGCGAAAGCACGGTATAGTTTAATTCTTTGCCGCTCTCTTTGTGGTAAGTTTTTATAATCTTCTCCAGCATCGGTTTTACCACCCGGCCGACTATAAGAATATCCACCGGCGATTCGCGGTTGCCGGTTAATGAACCGGAAAGCACCAGCAGGTCGATTTTGCCGACTTTTTCAATCTGCTGAATCACCTTCTGCTCGTTGAGTTCGCGCGCCTTAAAAAACAGCGCCTTAAGCTCGGACAGCAGGATAAAATCTTTATTTACGCCATAATACTTTTTGGCGTCTTTTTCGGTGGAAAGAATCAATCCTAAATCTTCCAAATTCTCCAATTCGCGGCGGATAGAGTTCAAATGCTCTCCTGTAATCCGGGTTAATTCGCGGATATAATGCTCGCGCGCGTCAACCTGGTTTAAAAACAGCTTTAGGAGCTTAACTCTGGTCTTTGAACTAAATAATTGTTCAAGCATAAGCGGGTTTTGGCGGGGTGTATATTTATACTTTAACTCCCACGGCAGGTGTAGTATAATACGTTCGAGGGGAGCTCGTCAATTAGCCCTGTGAATCTTTGAAAATTATGGAAAAACAATACACTAATTACAGCGATCAAACCATTATTAAGCGCCAAGGAGGAGGGGTCGGCACCTTGCGAATTTTGGAATTTAAAGACCCGGCCGCGCCGGAAGAGTCTTTGACTTTTTTTATTGAAATAGAAACATCCGACAAAGAAAACGAACGAATCGTGAGGATACTTTCCGAAGAGCTGAGGGACCAATTCTTTAACGCCCCGACTGACAGCGTGGAATTCGCTTTTGAGAACGCCCTTTCCCGGGCCAATATCGCCATCAAAGACACGCTGCTCATAAAGCCGAAAAATTGGCTGAATAAAATTCATGTCGCCATCCTGGCTTGCAAAGATCAAGAAGTGCATCTGTCGTCTGTTGGCAGCACGCATGCTTTTCTGGTCCACCGCGACCAGATAGTGGATGTTTTGGATGGCGGCGGTAAAACAGCCGGCGCTCACGCCGCGGAACGCGGCTACAGCGCCCGAACCCCTAATCCGGTAAAATTATTTTCCAATATTACCAGCGGCCGGCTGCTGCCAAACGACGCCCTGGTGCTAATTAATGAATCGGTGCTGGATTACCTTTCGCCGGAACGGATTAGAAAAACGGCTATGGATTTTGAACCGGCCACGGCGGCCAATAAGTTCCATGAACTGTTATCGGCCGCGCCAGCCAACAAACAATTCGGCGTGGTGGTTATTAAGCGTCTGCCAATGCAGGATTTGGCCGTCCAAAAACAGGAACGCCAAGCCGAGGAAAAACTGGAAAAAGAGATCGCGGTTGAAAAATATTTGAAACCCTCTGCCCCGTCCTCCATAGAATCCAAACAAACCGCTTTAAGCGCAATGCTTTTGGAAGGAGGCAAAAAACTTTCCGTCTCTCTATTAGAGGCTCTGGCCAAATACGGACAAATCGGCTTGGCGCTTACATTGAACTTCTTGTCTAAATTCCTGGAAAAAGCCCAGTTGAAGCTGGCTGACCTGCTGCCTATCATCTCCAGGTCCCCGGCTTTCTTAAAAACATTCATCAGTGATTCCGAAGCCCGTAATTACCACGGAGCAAAAATAAAACAATGGTTCATCTTTAAAAAACAAGCCTTGGCAAATTATTTCCGCTCCCTGCCCTGGCGGCAAAAGCGCGTTCTGGCCGCCATTGTCGGGCTGGTAATTATTCTGACTGGAAGCATTTGTCTCCGGATTTACAATAACAACCAAACCGAAAAGAAGGCGGCCTTCAAAAAAGAAATAACCGCCCTTGGCCAGCAAATCGACCAAACCGAAGCCGCGCTTTTATACAACGACCAAGCGCGGGCCCGGGAAATACTCGCGGCGGTTAAAAACCGGCTGTCAAATCTATTGGCCAATAACGGCGGAAACAACGCCGACCAACAGGCCCTGCAAAAGAGAATCTCTGACTTGGAAAACAAACTTGATAAAAAAATAGTCTTAAACGACTTAACGGCTATTGCTACCCTGAATCCAGGGAGCGACGATACATCAGGCCTAATTTTAACCGATACCACCACTCTTTACTATAATGGCAACCAAAAACAACTCTTCCGGCTCGATATCCAATCCGGACTGCTCTCACCTTTTACCGCGCTCGCTGACAAAGAGCCTTTCAAGCAAGCCGTGCTTATAGACAGCAAAACTTTAGCGCTCTTGGCCGAATCTGCGGCCATGCTGGCGGATATCGAAAAGGAAACGGTGGCCAGCCAGGATTTTTCTTTCCCGGCCAACCACCCGGAACCGTTTACCGGTTATGCCAGGAATCTGTACACTTTTTCCCGCGCGGCCAAAACCGTTACCCGCTACCGCGAAGGGTCTTTTAATAAAGCCGACAATTGGCTGAAGCAAGATTATGATTTATCAAAGATGACGGATATTATTGTCGACGGCTCTCTTTATCTGCTCTCCGAAGACGGCAAGATCCACGTGCTTTCCAGCGGCTACCCAACAACCACTATTGAGTTGAATTTGTCCCAGCCACTGGGCAATGGCGCAAAATTTTACTTAAGTGAAGATGTCGCAAACTTCTACGTGCTGGACAGCGCTAATAACCGCTTATTGAAGTTTACCCGGAAAGGAGAATTACTGGGGCAATATATTTCCCCGTCTTTAAAAGAAGCGCGCGAGCTGATTGTGCCCAAGGGCGAAACTGAAGCCATAATCCTATCGGGTGATAAAATATACCGCCTGCCACTGACAGTCATTTAAAAAAAGCCCGCCGAATCGGCGGGCTTTTTTAGAAAAATTATTGTCTCTTACTTTAAAGTGACGCTGGCGCCAGCTTCTTCCAATTTCTTCTTGATGGTTTCAGCTTCTTCTTTCTTAACGCCTTCTTTTACCACCTTGGGGGCGCCGTCAACCAAATCCTTGGCCTCTTTTAAGCCCAAAGCAGTCACTTCGCGGACCACTTTAATAACGCCAATCTTTGAAGCTCCGGCCGAAGTAATTTCAACGTCGAAAGACGTTTTTTCTTCAGCCTTCTCTTCGCCGGCAGCGGATGGGGCGGCGGCCATCATCATGGGCGCGCTGGCGGAAACGCCGAACTTCTCTTCCAAAATCTTAACCAGTTCCGAAAGATCGAGAACTGACATCTTTTCGATTTCAGCAACCAATTTTTGGAACTTTTCCGGAACCGCTACCGGTTCTTTTTTGCTTGTTTCTTCTGACATAGTACTTCTCCTTTTAATATAAATACAGTTAATTAAATTTGAGTGTTGAGAATCCGAGAATTCGTGAGTGGAGTGATTATCTTAACACTCCAATTCTCGAATTCACCAATTCACGACACAATTATACTTTAGCGTCTTTAATGCCATTCAGCACGTTCACCAACCCCCGCATCGTGCCGGAAAGCACATTAACGAATCCGGACACCGGCGCGTTCATGGAGCCGACCAGTTTGGCATAAAGCTCAAGTTTGCCGGGCAGTTTAGCGAGGGAAAGAACGGCCGCGGCGTCTATAAGCTTATTTTCCAGCAAACCGCCGTAGATTTTAAGCGCGTCGTGCTCTTTTTTAAACTTGTTTAAAATCTTGGCCGCCGCCACCTCGTCAGAATTGCTAAAAGCAACAGCCAGATCTTTGCCCAGCTCTTTGGCGTTTATATCCAGCTTCTGGCTGGCAAAAGCGCGCTGGAGAAGGGTCTTTTTAATAACCCGCAGCAAAATGCCTTCGGCGCGGGCCTGTGCCCGCAAAATCTCAATTTCAGGCACGGTTAAGCCGTGGTAACCGACAAAAACCACGCTTTTGGCTGACTGCAGATTCTTTTCCACATCCTGCAAGGCTTGTTCTTTTTGCTTTCTTGTCTTTGGCATAAGTTGACGCGTCACCCCGAGCTTGTCGAGGGGTCTCGTGGGTTACCGATGAGATTCTTCGCTTCACTCAGAATGACGACTGATTAAAATAAAAAAATCCGTGGTTTTTCCACAGACTAGAATAAGGCCAAAAGATGGCTTTTTCCTCGGTAGGATGGGATAACCCATTTGAGCTTTTGGCTCCTACTGTCTGTGGAAATATTTATAATAAACCTATATTAATACATCCGGTTAAATATGTCAATATTGAACTTTTTATTTAAGATACTTAGCTTTGGCCGCGTTATGCTCAGCTAAAGTCCGGCTAAATATGGTCTGTCCTTCAGGCGTGGACAGGAAATAGAAATAATCGGTTTGGGCCGGATAAATAGCGGCTTTGATGGCTGACAGGCCCGGATTGCCAATGGGAGTCGGCGGCAAGCCCCTGTATTTATAAGTATTATAGGGCGAATCCATTTTAAGCTCCGCAGAAGTTAGCGCCGGCCGTTTGCCGCCAATAATGTATTTAAGCGTGGCGTCAGACTGCAAAGCCACGCCCTGCTCCAAACGCGACCAGAAAATGTCAGACACTACCGCGCGATCGGCTTCATGCGGCACCTCGGCTTCGATAATACTGGCCATTATCAAAACATCGTAAAAATCCTTGCCCTGGCGCTCAATCTCGGCGCGCAAGTCAGCTGTTACCTTGGATTCAAAATTAGTCAGCATTTTATTGGCTGCGTCCTGAATCGGCGCGTCAGCGAAAACCTGATAAGTATCAGGGAATAAATACCCTTCCAAGGGCTTATTGGCTTTTTTAAATTTTAAAGCCGGGTATTTAGCCGCGGCACCGGCATAAAAATCAGCGTTTAAACTGTTATCAACACCGGGTAAACCGACTAATTCCGTCAGTTCTTCCTGCTGCCACCAGCCTTGATACTCAAAAGAAATGGCAATGTCACGTATTCCCCAGCCCTCCAAAACTTTAACCGTGCGCACCGGACGCGGCTTGATTTGCGTTAACAAATTAAAAAGCTCCAAGCTCGAAATCTTATCCGGCAAAGTAAAAGTTCCGGCCATAAACTTGCTCTCAGCTCCGCGCAGCCAGACATAAGTTCTGAACCAAAAATCATTTTGCACAATGCCTTTATCGGCCAAGGAGCCGGTTACTTGCTTAACCGTCATTCCCGGTTCAATAACCAGCTGCCGGTGGGCGGCATCAACATTTACACTGCTTGTTAATTGCCAGACAAAATTACCGGTAAACATAACCGCAATAACAACAGCCAGCCCGATAATAAATAAAATAATTCGTGTCATAAATTAAAGATAACGCTGCCAGTCTTTTTTAGCGCGAAAACCCGCCACGACAGATTTAACGTCTTGCGCGCGATTTTTATCGGCGATTAAAATAACATCCGGCGTTTCAATTAAAATCAAATTATTAACCCCGAGGCTGGCGATAACTTTTTTCTTGCCGACCCAAAACAAATTATCATGGCTGTCTGTTAACAATGATGATTTGGGCGCCACGTTATTGTTTTGATCTTTGGCTGACATCTCGTAAACCGAGCGCCAATGACCGATGTCGGTCCAGCCGGTTTTAAGCTCAAGCGCCAAGCGATTTTTTGTTTTCTCAATAATGCCGGTGTCGATAGGAATTGATTTCAATTTGGGAAACTCTTTATTTATTGTTTTTTGCAAATCTTTTTTAGATGCCTTGGCGATTTGGCTCAAGATTGCAAAATTCTCCGGCAAATGATTTTTATATAAAGATAGCAAATGATCCACGCGCCAGGCAAAGGCGCCGGTGTTCCAAAGATAATTATTGCTCTGCAAAAACTTTTTGGCGCGCGCGAGCGTGGGTTTTTCTTTGAATGATCTGACAAGATGCGCGCCTGAATTGCCCTGAACAACTTTTTTATCCAGGCAAATGTAGCCATAACCTGTTTCGGGATACGTGGGTTTAACGCCGACTATCACTGTCTGCGAAGGGGAGCGGCTGATTAATTCCGCGGCCGCCTTTAATGTTTTAACGCTGGCTTGGCCATTGCTTACCCATTGGTCGGAATGCACGCTGATCATTATCTCTTTCTCATTAGCGGAGCTAATTATGACGGCGGCCAAACCAATGGCGCCGGCCGAGTCGCGCCGGACAGGTTCAAGTAAAAGATTAGCCCGCGGCAAAGCCGGTAATTGTTTTTTGATAACGGCTTCATATTTTTTACCGGTAACTACCAGGATATCTTTAGCCGAAAAAGCCAAGCGTAAATTCTTATACGTCTGCTGTAAAAGAGTGCCCTTCTTGCCCAGCAAGGGTAAAATTTGTTTGGGCGCTCTCTCTCTGGAGAAAGGCCATAACCGGGTTCCGGTGCCGCCGGCCAAGATAATTACTTTCATAGAATAACCGTTAATTTCCGTTAACTTTTTTATACTATCATTCCTTGACTTTAGCTTCAAGCTGTGCTATACTTATTTTATCCCTTTCAGCCCGTGTATCATAAATTGACGCGGGCTTTTATGTTGTTAAAACTAACCTCAAATAAGAAACTAAAGTCGGCCCTTTCGCTTGTCATGCTGGTTGCGGCCGTCTGTTTGTTGGTGCCGTACAAGGCTTTAGCCAGTCCGATTAACGCTTCCACGCTCATTGACCTGACCAACCGCACCCGGCAAGAAGCGGGTTTGGCGCCCTTGCAGCCTAACCATAAACTCACCCAATCGGCCTACCGCAAGGCGTATGATATTTTAAACCATGGCTATTTCTCCCACACCACGCCCGAGGGCAAACCGTTCTACCAGTGGATTGAAGAAGAAAACTACGCCTATCTTTACGCCGGTGAAAATCTGGCCATAGATTTTGGCACTAACGAAGGCGTGCTGGCCGCCTGGCTGGAAAGCCCCACGCATCGCGCCAATATTATAAACGAGCATTACTCCGAAATCGGACTGGTAACTTTGCGCGGCCAATGGCAAGACCATGAGACCACGATTGTGGTGCAGATGTTCGGATCAATCCTGGAAAACTCGCCGACTGTTTTAGGAAAAACACTTGAAGGTTTGGGCAATGATTTAAAGATAAGAAAAGATGATTTATCCAAGCTGGCCGCTGACATTATTCTTTTGCCCAGCCTGGCGGGCCGAAAGTATTTTGACGTTATAGTCAAACCGGCCAAAGATATCGCTTTGGGCCTTTCTAATCCAACCTCGGAGAGCATCGCCGCCAGCCCGATCACAAAAGTTGCTCAAGGCGGAGCTTACCGCACTTTGCTGAAATCCGAAACTACCTGCTGCCAAAGCGACTATGTTTTTGCCTTAACCGAGGAGCAGAATGGCGTAACTGTCTCCACTCCTATTACCTATCCGTCATTCAAAGAATTGCTTTCAACCTTAAAACAAAGAACGCCCCATCTGCCGACCACGCCTCAGGATTTAAACACTAATATTTTTTTAGCCGGAATAATCTCACTGCTTCTGCTCTCGGCTTATTGGCGGAATCTTAGGGTTTATCTTCATCACAAGCCACGCTACAATTAAGCCGATTAAGCCGCCAAGGAGAATATCGCTCAAATAATGCACGCCGGCTAAAACGCGGCCGACCGAAACCAATGCCGCCATCACCATTGCTACCACCACCGCCGCCACGGCGTTTTTTTTATTATGGAACAAAATACTGCCGGCCAAAGCCCAAGCTATAGCCGCGTGGCTGGAAGGAAATGACTGATCTAAAAACAGCGGCTGCAACAACGGTTTAAAATCAAAAGCGACGAACGGCCGGTAGCGTAAGAACAACCAAGCCAGAGTCGTTTTAATAAAAAACACCGCCACCACCGCCGCCACGGCGCGCGAGAGCAAAAAAATCTGTTGCCTGCGGGAAGAAAAAAAACTTAAAAAAATCAGATAAGCGGCCAGAATCCAAATCAGCCACACAGCGGCAAAAATTACCGCTTCGTGAGGCAGAGAGCGGCCCAGAGAAAACAGCCATCCGCTTAATTTATAATCTAGTTCTAAAATCATTAAATTAATGAATGAGAAGTCATGGCTTCGGGCCGCTTCAGGCCGATAACCGAGAGCGCCGTGGCCGCCACGTCCGATAGAACGCCGGACACGGCCAGTTTGTGAAGTTCAAAATTATCGCCCCTGGGCGGAATCAGTTTAAAAGACTCGCCGACCAAAACACAAGGCACAGGATTGGCCGTATGCTCTTTTACAATGCGGCCGCTTTCCCAATTCACTTTTTCTTCGGCATTGCCATGGTCAGACGTAATAATCAAGGTGCCGTCGCGCTTGATAACAGCCGCGGCTATGCGCTTTAAATTCTGGTCTACTATACCCAAAGCTAATTGCGTGGCTCTTAAATTTCCGGTGTGGCCAACCATATCAGCATTGGCTAAATTGGCTACCAAACAGTGATGAGTGTTCCGCTCCAGGGCCGCAATCACCTTCTCCGTAATCTCAGAGGCTGACATTTCCGGCCGGTCAGCGTAAGAAGCCACGCCCAAGGATGGCACAATCACGTTTTCCTGGCCCGGAAAAACGATGTCTTTTCCACCATTGAAAAAATAGGTTACATGAGCGTATTTTTCCGTTTCCGCTATATGCAACTGGGTTAATCCGGCTTCGCTCCACACCCGGGCAATGGGATAATCCACTGTTTCTTTTTTAAAAGCCACTTTCACCGGCAAATCAGGCTCATATTCCGTTAAAGTGACAAAATATAAATTAGTCAGAGCCGCGCCGCGGTTGAATTTTGGCATGGTCGGCAGCACAAAAGCCTTGGCTATCTGCCGCGCCCGGTCCGGCCGGTAATTAAAAAAAATGGCGCTGTCACCCGGCTGAACGCGGCTGGGGAGCTCGGTTTCGCCGCTTTTGATGACGCAGGGGACAAATTCCTCGTCAAAAACCTTCTCATTATAACTAGCCTCAATAGCCGCGGTGGCTGAATCATATTCCTTAGCCTCGAGCCGCACCATGGCCCGGTAAACGCTTTCAATGCGGTCCCAGTGGTTATCGCGGTCCATGGCGTAAAACCGGCCGGAGATGGTGGCGATTTTGCCCACTCCCAGCCGCTGCATTACCCGCTCCAAAGACTGGACATAGCCCAAGCCGCTCGAAAAAGGCGTGTCGCGGCCATCCAAGAAAACATGCACATAAACCCGGCGCAATCCGGAGCGGGCGGCCAGTTCCAAAAGCGCGTAAAGATGATCTTGGTGGCCATGCACCCCGCCGTCGGAAACTATGCCCAGCAAGTGCAAGCTGGAATTATGCTGTTTGCAATTGGCAATGGCCCCGCTTAAAATCTCATTATCAAAAAAAGTTCCGTTCTCGATGGACTTGTTTATTTTCAAAACTTCCTGATAAACAATCCGGCCGGCCCCCAAATTCAAATGCCCAACCTCGCTATTGCCGGCCTCGCCCCAGGGCAGGCCCACAGCTTCGCCGGCGGCAGCCAAAGAAAAAGTTTGGTACTCCCGCGTCAATTGGCCAAAAAAAGGAGCCGTGCCGGCCGAAAAAGCGTTTCCCCGGGAAGGCGCCGCGATTCCCCAGCCATCAAGTATGAGAAGGACAAGGGGTAAATTTTTAACTTGTTCTGGCATAAATCTTTAAACGTAAAAAACTAATATCGAAATCCTAAATTCTAAACAATATCTAAATTCTAATATTTAAAATTCCAAACCGTTTGGGATTTATGATTTTGGACATTGGAATTTGTTTAGAATTTAGATATTAGGATTTAAGATTTAACTCTTCAAACAGACTCTTCCCCGTCATCGCCACCGGCTTGCTCACTCCGAATAAATCAAGAATCGTGGGCCCTACGTCCGCCAGCACGCCGCCGTGCCGCAAAGGCGGCAAATTTTTCGCGCCATCTGTTCCCAGCCACAATAAAAACGGAACTTGATTTTTGGAATGCTCGGTATCAACCGCCCCGCTCGAGAAATCTTTCATCTCTTCAATATTGCCGTGATCAGCTGTGACTATTAAAGCTCCGCCAGTCGGGCCCACGGCTTCCATTAAACGGCCCAGATTCTGGTCCACTGCCTGTAAAGCGATTTTAGCGGCTGATAAATTACCGGTATGGGCAACCATATCCGGGCAGGCCAAATTAACAACTATAAAATCATATTTTTTGTCGGCCAAATCCTTGATAACCTCGTCTGCCAGTTCTCTGGTGGCCATGGCCGGCGCCTGATCGTAACGCTCAACATCAGGCGAAGGAACCATTAATCTGTCTTCGCCGTTAACCGGATCAGCATAACCACCATTAAAAAAATAAGTCATATGAGCGTATTTTTCGCTTTCCGCCAGATACAACTGCCGTTTCTTGGAAAGCACCATAGGCAAAGTGTCTTTTAACAAAACACTGGGGTAAGCGGTAATAATATCATCCAGATCAGGGCCAAAATCAGTCATGGCCACAAAGCGCAAATTTTTTACAATCCTTTTTGGAATAAAAGAGCCGGGATTGTCTTTGTTAAAATTTTCCTGGACAAACGGCTTGGCCAGCTGGCGGGCCCGGTCGCTGCGGTGGTTAAAGAAAATAATGGCGTCATTATCCTGAATATCGCCGATCGGCTTGTCTTCATGACAGATAGAATACGGCTCAATAAACTCATCGCCAACGCCTTCGCGGTAAGATTCATCAAAAGCGGTTAAAGGGTCGTTAACGCACCGGCCTTCGCCCAAAACAATGGCGTTGTAAGCTTTCTCGGTTCTGGCCCAGCTCTTGCGCCTGTCCATGGCATAAAAGCGGCCGATAATGCTGGCGATCCGCTGGTTCGGCCGCAGCTCGCGGAGAAGTCGTTCAACCATAGTCTTGCCGGAAAAAGGATGCGAATCACGGCCATCGGTAAAAAGATGCAGAAAAACCGAAGCCACTTTTTCTTTATCCAGCAAATCCAACAGCGCGTAAAGATGCTCGGGAGTGGAATGGGCGCTTTGGCCGTTGGAAAGCATGCCCATCAGGTGCAGCCGGGAATTATTTTGTTTGACATGGCGGATAGCTTCGCTAAAAGCCGGATTTTTGAAAAAAGTGCCGTCGCGGATGGAATCATTGATTATAGACGGGTCTTGTTTAACAATCCGGCCAGCGCCTAAATTCAGGTGCCCGGCCTCGGAATTGCCGTCCTGATCTTCGGGCAAGCCCACATATTCGCCGTGCGCCCACAAGCGCGTGTGCCGGGATTCAGCGCACAAACGGCTGTATTCAGGCAAAACCTTCAAATCAACAGGATTGGCCCCGCCTTCGGGAGCAATACCAAAACCATCGAGTATAACCAGGACAATTGGGCCATTTATTAAAGGTTTGGACATAGGGTAACCGTCATTCCGAGCGAAGCGAGGAATCTCGTGGATAACCCTCGAGATCCTTCGACTCCGCCCCGCCAAGGCGGGGCTTCGCTCAGGATGACGCGTTTAATTCACTCTCAATTTCTAATAATCGATTATACTTGGCCACGCGCTCGCCCCGGTCCGGGGCGCCGGCTTTAATGTATTCAGCGCCTACGGCCACCGCGATGTCGGCAATCGTGGAATCGTTTGTCTCGCCGCTGCGGTGCGAAATAATTACTTTAAAGCCATGGTCTTGGGCCAGCTTAATGGCGGCCATGGTTTCGGAAAGGCTGCCGATTTGGTTCGGTTTGATAAGAATGGCGTTGGCCGCTTTTTCTTTTATGCCTCTTTGCAGCCGCTCAACATTAGTGACAAACAAGTCATCGCCGATAATCATAACCTCATCGCCTGCCTCGGCCGTAAACTTTTGCCAATCATCCCAGGCCTCTTCATTGAACGGGTCTTCAATACTGATTAGCGGATATTTTTTGAACCAGCCGTAATAAAGATCGGCTAGTTCGGCTGCGGTCAACTCTTTGTCCGGCGGAGCCACCATGTAAGTTTTGCCGTGCTCCTTAAAAAACGAGCTGGCGGCCGCGTCCAGGCCCAAACGAACCGCTTCCCCCTCTTTTTGGCCGGACCTGGAAATCGCCTCCATCATATAATCAAATACCTGTTCCAGATTCTCAACATTGGGCGCGTAGCCGCCTTCATTGCCAACATCGCTGTCTAGCCCTTTTTCTTTCAAGACATCACCCAGGGCGTGAAATACCTCGCTCCCCGCTTCCAATTGCTGGCTGAATTTTTTGCCGGCCGGGATGATCTGAAACTCCTGCAGAGCGATATTGGTGCTGGCGTGCTTACCGCCATTGATGATATTCATAAGCGGCGTGGGCATGGATTCGGTTTCATTTTTAAACCCAAAAGTTTGCCGCAGCGATCGATAAAGCGGCAGACCGCGGCCCACGGCCACAGCCTTGGCCGTAGCCAAAGAAACGGCCAAAATGGCATTAGCCCCAAGATTGGATTTGTTGTGCCGGCCGTCAAGCTTAATCATCAGCGCGTCAATGGCCTGCTGGTCTTCGCCATCTTTATCTTTGAGCTCATGGGCGATTTTTACGTTCACGTGCGCGCAGGCCTTTAGCACGCCCTTGCCTTGATAACGGTTCATATCGTGGTCGCGCAGTTCATGGGCTTCGTAAGTCCCGGTTGAAGCGCCGGAAGGAACCGCGGCCTCGCCTTCAGCGCCGTTTTCCAGGCTGACCGAAGTTATGATTGTCGGGTCGCCCCTGGAATCAAGAATCTCGCGCGCCTGAATATGTTTAATAGAGAAAGGATTCATAATAATTTTTAATTACTGTAAATAATGTCAAATATCAAAGCTCAAATGCCAAATGAATGTCAAAATCCTAATGACAAAATATTAATTTGACATTTAGTCATTTGGCATTCATTTGAACTTTGGATTTTGACATTTGGATTTTTAGTTATTTATTTATAAATTAGGTCAATTAGAAATTTTTAATACCTCCAACGCCGGCATCGACTCGCCGGATAAAAATGTCAGCATCGCCCCGCCGCCCACAGAAACAAAACCGAACTTTTCCGCCAAGCCCAGCTGTTCTACCGCCACCACCGTGTCTCCGCCGCCGACCAAAGTCTTGGCCTGGCTTGATGCCAAAGCTTGGGCGATGGCCTCGGTACCGCTCTTTCCCCTCTGGTCCTCAAATTTTCCCATGGGCCCGTTCCAGAGCGCGGACTTGGCTGAGCTGATTATCTTGGCATAATCAGCCGAAGTTTTCGGGCCGACATCAAGAATAAAATCAGTTTTAGAAATGGCGGCAGGTTCCAAAACCGCTGTGGCTCCGTTCTCTTTTAAAACCGTAAAATCCTGGGGCAGGACAATCTTTTCATTCAAGTCTTTGGCCGCCGATAACATATCCGGTTCTATAACCGATTGGCCGACCTCGACTCCGCGGCTGGCTAAAACCGTATTGGCCAATCCGCCGCCGAGTAAAACCGCGTCCGCCTTTGCCAGTAAATTTTTAATAAGCGGCAGTTTGGTTGAAATCTTAACCCCGCCTAAAATTACCGCAAACGGCGGAACGATATTGGCCAAAAATTTTTCTTGCTCTAAAACTTCTTCAATCAAATTCGGCCCGGCAAAACTTTGTTTTATAACCGCGGCAATAGCGAGCACGGAAGCGTCAGAGCGATGGCAAACTCCAAAAGCGTCATTGACATAAATCTCGCCCCAACGGGCCAGCTTATGGGCAAACTCCGAATCACCGGCTTCTTCGCCCGGATAAAAACGGAGATTCTCCAGCAGGGTTAATTTCGATTGAGAGGCCGGCTCTATTGTTAAATCTTCGACAAAACCAATCAATTCTTTCACTCCTTGTTCTGATAATAAAATTTCCAACCTGGCTTTGACCGGCAACAAAGATAAATTAGGATCCCTCTTGCCTTGAGGACGGCCGCAATGGCCGCACAAAGTTATGCCACTCGCGCCAAAATCAAGCAGCTTTCTGATGACCGCCGCTGCCCGCTCCAGACGCAAATCATGGAATTCATCAACTTGGTTTTCTCCATTAATCTCCACATCCAAATCCAGACGCAAAAGCACCCTCTTGCCCGCAATGTCTGGCTGTGAATATTCGCGTAAGTCCATGACTGCAGTATATCAAAAACTTCCCAACTTCTCTACCTCTTGTTTGAGGATATTCACAAAAGCCTCTAAATCGCCTTTGGTTGTTGCCCGGCCTAAGGAAAGGCGCAAGCTGCCCATTGCCTCTTTACGGCTCAAACCCAAGCTTAAAAGCACGTGTGAGGGCTCAAATTTGCCCGTAGAACAGGCTGAACCCGAAGAGCACTCATATCCCCTTTCTGACAAACGGAAAACCAGGGCCTCACCCTCAATTCCCGGAAAACAAAAAGAGGCGTTATTTGGCAGCCGGTCCTGAGGATGGCCGGTTGAAATCGCGCCCAAAACCGTGTTTTTGATTGATTTTATTAAAAAATCACGTAATTTTGAGAGCCGGAGCGCCTCTTTGGCTCTGTGGCTTTCAGCGCTTGCCAGCGCAGACGCGGCCCCAACGATTCCAGCCACATTCTCGGTTCCTGAACGCCAGAGAGATTCCTGTCCCCCGCCCAGAATTTGCGGAGCAAGATTTACTCCTTGGCGCTTGTACAAAATGCCTACGCCCTGGGGGCCATAAAACTTGTGAGCTGAAAGAGATAGCAAATCAACTCCCAAACTTCTGACAGACAATGGTAATAATCCAGGAGCCTGCACGGCATCAGTGTGGATAAGAATATTTTTGTTTTTCCTTTTGACTGATTTGCTGATGGCCGCAATCGGCTCAATTGTGCCCACTTCATTATTGGCGTACATGACAGAAACTAAAAATGTATCTTTGCGAATGGCCCGAACCACATCACTCGGATTTAAGCGGCCAAATTCATCCACATCAATATAAGTAACCTTAACTCCCTTAGCTTGCAAATATTTGGCAGTTTCCATTACTGCCGGATGCTCGATGGTTGATGTAATGATGTGACCACAAAATTTGTTCACTTCAGCAATGCCTTTAAGCGCCAGATTATCGGCCTCGGTTCCGCTGGCGGTAAAAATAATTTCGCGCGCTTGGCAACCCAAAACTTTAGCTGTTTGCGCGCGGCTTTTTTCTATTGCCTCTCGAGCCTCAAGGCCAGACGCGTGCAATGACGACGGATTGCCGAACTTGTCCGCCAGAAACGGCTTCATAGCCAAAAACGCCTCTGGCGAGAGAGGCGTGGTGGCCGCGTAGTCTAAATAAATATTTTTTTTCATTTCTATCTAGTTCTTAGCTCAAAAAGTATAATTTCAAGGTGACGACTTAATTCTTTTTTTGTAATTCCGGCTCTTTCTCCTTTAAAATATATGGTGACGGGTATAATGTAATTATTAATTTCTATAATCAAAACAATCAACCGAAAGGCTGAACTCTTACCGCGCGCCATATCTTTTGTCCGTAGGCGCACTTTATACATATTGCCCCGCAAACGCGCGTGCTGTTCTTTATGAAAATCATCAAGTGTGTCCGCAACCGCATTCCCAAGATGCCTATATTTCTTATTGTACCCTTGCAATTGGCGTATAAAGTGCGGCAAAATAACGGATGTGTACATACTTAATCAATGTCTGCCAGTTGGACGCGGGCTGATGGCAATTTTTTTCCACTATATCGTTTTATGACTTCTTTCTCTATTTCTTTCGTCAGATAATCAAACCGTTCATCTTCGCTGGCAAAGGGCTTATTGACAACGTCCATAAAATGAATGGCCGCAAAACGGAAAAATTCGGCTTTACTGGCGAATCCCTTGGCGGCCATAGTCTTGGCCACGCGTTTATCCAATGTTTTGGGCACGGAAAAATTAACAATTGGCATATATAGGTTAGATATTGATTACATACATATAATAACAAGATGAAAAATAGTTGTCAAACTTTATCTTTTCCCGCCTCTACCGCTTTTGTTGGGACTTCGGCGGGCGGATTGGGCATAATCGGTAAAGTGTAAGTGAAAAGCGAGCCCTTGCCTTCACCTTCGGATTCAATCCAAATCCGGCCGCCATGAGCTTCCACAATCTTTTTGGCGATAAACAAGCCCAAGCCCGAACCGCCGGTATGGACGCGGGTAACAGCCTCGGCGCGGGTGAATTTTTGAAATAACTTATCAATATCTTGAGCTGATATGCCCATACCGCTGTCTTGCACTGAAAAAGTCAAAAGAGACGGACTGCGGGCGATGCGGATATTTACCCAGCCCGCGGGCGTATATTTAATGGCATTATCCACCAGATTCATGGTCACGTCATGGATTTTATCCCGATCCATCATAATGAGCGGCAAGGGCTCGCTCGGCGGTTGAATTGTAAGCTTCAGGCCTTTCTTGGCCACCACTTGAGCCAGGTCTTTGGTAACCGCCTCGACTATTTCCATAAACTGCACCGGCTCTTTTTTAATATCCAGCCTACCCGTCTCAATGCGCGAGACATTCAAAAACACGTCAATCAAGCGCGTCAGCCGGTCCGCGGAGCGGAAAATACTTTCCAGTTCCGTGGTCTGCTGTTTGGTGAATTTGCCATAATCTCCTTCCAGGAACATGGAAATATAGCCTTTGATGGCTGTGAGCGGAGTGCGCAATTGGTGCGCGGCGATGGATAAAAATTCGGACTTGGCCATATCCGCGGCTTTTAGCTTTTCATTGGCCACCTCAAGCTCTTTGGCTAAGACTTGGATTTTTTCTCGGGCCTCGACTTCTTTGAGAACGCTTCTTATAAGAGATACGCCAATCGCAAGCACTAATAAAAACACGCTGCTACGGAAAACTATTAAAGATAAATCTTCGGCAAGCACAACTTCTAATAAAGTTACAACCGCCAATACGAATGTTAAACTAGCTGTGGCTATAACTTTTATATTAAAAAGTTTGTGTTTGTATATAGCATACGCGGTAAAAGCAATGAATGGAAAAATAAAAACAGCTCCCAAAGGAATAAACCGAGTATTACTTAAAAACGCGGGCAAGACAAAGTTAAACACTATAATCAAAGCAAATGTAATTAAAGTGCCAAAAAGAATAATCTGAAAAGGTTTTTTTTCATCAGTCGTGGCTTTTTTTGTTCTCTTAATTAATAAATATATTCCCCGAATAACCAAGCCCACTGCTACCATCGCAAAAAGCAATAAACCAGGACCTTTAGTTACCTGCGCTACTTCACCAACAACGACTTCGCCTACTGTGCTGGAGAATACTAACGGCGTTAACGTAACTAAAGCTGTAATAAATACAACTGGAAAAAGTATATATTTATAGCGTCGAGAAAAAATAACTTCCGTTTTAGGAAATACCAAAAAAAGTCTGTAAAGAAAAAAAGCCTGGAAAAGAGCGAAGAACATAATTAAACGAAACAGCCATAATGTGGCCAAAGGTGAAGTAAATTGATAACTCACGTAATTAACCACGCCCCAGGCAATAGTTACTAATGAAAAAAACAAAAAAGTCTGATTAGTTACACTCTTTCTGTCATTAAAATAAATAGCAAAACCAAGAATGCCAATACCAGCAATAGCGACACCAACCGTCAATAAATCAAAATTGGTAAAAATGTTCATAAGTTTATACCAAACTTTAATCCCCTACTCAATAATAGTTATTATGGGTTCAAGCCGCGACGAAGTGGCGCTTGGAATTCCGCCGTCCCCGATTCGTAAAATCATAGCAATCATACCTTGTTCAATGCTGAATATCCTCTCTATTTCCTTATAACTACTTTCAATAAGCTCCACTTGCTTATCTGTAAACACATCTACTGCCCTAGCCAAAACGCGCTGGTGCAAAAAAGTTATACCCGTCAAAGGCTGGGCGGAAAAATTCATTGATGTAACTTTAAGCCAAGTTCTTTGTAGTAAGCGCCCAGCTGCAATAAAATCTCTGGGTGTATTATTAGAAATAACAAAAGCAATAAAAGCCGCTGAATGCTCATAAATCCCAGCATTCTCTGCTGCTACTATATTTGCGGCTCCTAGTTTATTTAATACCTTGGCTACCGGCCAATACCGAAACAACCTAAAACCAATTGTTTGCGGTGGGCTAAGTTCTAGAGTTCTAATATAAAGTCCATCCTTTTTCTGCTTTTCTTCTTCTTCCGACCAACAAATATGGTTAAATAAAAAACTATGCAAACCCTGATTTTCTAAGACTATTTTCTCATTGCGGCTAAGAAACTTTGCTAAAACTTTCTTCTCTTCTGGATTATAAATTACTCTTACCTCACCTACGCCTAATTCTTCGGCGCTTAATAAAATATTATTAACCTGCTCGCTCGTTAAAGGTAAATCTTTGTACGGTTTGCGGTTTGTTGATCGTTTATAAATAAAATCGGCTAAATCATTATTGGGCTTTTCGTCCGTTGGCGCCAAGAAACAACGAGCCACAAAATTTGTATTATTGGCCTCAGGTAACAGTGAAATTTGCAAAGCATGCCCTAATCCGAGGGCGGCAATAGACATATTTTCTAGAACCGCGCCAAAGGCAATCATGGAAGCATTCTGCTGAAAATTATAAAGCGATTGATCTCTTTCTAGAACATTAAAAAGCTCTATGACGTTATCGGCCACATTGAACTTCCAAGGCTGACAATTATCTCCGGACGGAGCCATTACGCCAGCGTTGATAATTTTCCTTATTTCTTCATTCATTTTGAATTCTTTACCCATCTTTGCTTGCCAGCGCCAAAGTGCTGATGATGCTGGTAAGGCCAAAACTTCAGACGTGGCGTGACTTGCCGACTCTGGTGCGCATAGGCGTCGCTATATTCGGAATTACATTTCCGTAAATCTGCGACGATTGTGATTAAAACTTTTTTCTTCAAAACAGCTGTTGGTTTAACCCGTTTTTTTAATTCCACATGAATTTCCAAAAATTCGTCTGATTTCCAATTTTCCTTTTTTATCATGGTAAACTTGCCGGTGACAAACTTGCTTAAAGCGTGATCATCCAAAGCGTTTCTGATTTGGCTGGCATAAATATTCGCCCCGCGCAAAATTATCGTGTGGTCCGAGCGCTCAACCACATACACAAACGGCAGTTTTAAAACCAAATCCTTAATACCGGACTTGGTTAATTCTTTATTTAAATCAACGCCCAAAGCGGCCAAACGAGCTGCCATGTCGTCGAATTTTATCACCCCACCCACATCATGAAAACGGTATCTTAATAACGGAATTAATGAGCCATAGCCCGTGCCAATCACTTCACCTTTCATTTGCTCAAAATGCACAATCTGTGGGTAATATTGCGCCAAAGTCGGCACAGTCGAAGCGTTTGGAAATAACGATTGAGCTAAAGCTTTATTAGTATGAGCCAAATGACGAATTAAATAACAAAGAGCAGTTTCGTGCGCCATGGTGCCGAGTTCCACAGTGCCATAGATATTAACAATATCACGATATGGATTGGCTAATCCAGCTTCTCGCGCCATATATTCACGGCATCGTTCGCTAAAACCTTCAGCCGCGGTTAATATCCGAATTTTATAATCTTTTAAATTAATGCCATATTCGGCCGCATGATCAATCACGTCTTTTATAAACGGCGGATAACCCATTAATATTACTTGGTCATAATCATGGCCAAACTGTTTTAAAGTTTTTAAAAATAATTCTTTATCAGTGCCTACTGGCGCTAAAGTCAGTTTAAAGCCCTTTTGAGCAATAGCATTGAAATTTTTGTAAGTAAACATGCCGCCAATCCAAATACCCAGGCCAAAACCCACAATGCCCAAAGTGGAATGTTTATCTATGTCAAACTGGTTCTTGGAAAAAATTTCCGCTACATAACGATATTGCTCGTCTTGCGCCTCGGCGCGCGGAAAATAAAAAGGTTCCCCTGTAGAACCCGAAGTGGCTGAAACCGTGGTGGCGGAAGTTAAATCGCGATTAGCAAATAACTCCTCATAAATACTGGGGCGCAAATAACCAGCTTTATCTATCAAAGGTAATTTTTTAAAATCCGCCAAGGTTTTGATTTTACTGCCGTCAATTTTGCGTTTTTTTAAAAACTTTTTATACGCCGGCACAGTAGCGTAAACATAACGAAACAAGTCCATTACCATCTTCTCGCCCTTTTTCTCCCAAAAAGAGGCGGGCTTGGTTTTGAGGTCATGGAATTCTTGGTTAAGGAAGGAATTAGGTTTATAGAAACCGAAAGATTTCATAAACAAATTATAACATAAACACGCCATCACCAAAATAAAAAGGTCGAGAAAACTATCTAAAAATTAACAATTTACTGTCTTAAAAATAGGAGGAACCTCGGAATTAGATTTTATACTTTTTAGAATCACCTAATATCTTCGATTTTCCAGTTATAATTAAATTTTTTATAATGGGTACGATCAACAAGACAATTATAGACACAATACCCATTAATACTGTTCCAAAATCTTCTATGCGAGTACGCACGGAAGTATCAATATTATAAAGCAGTACAAATCGTATAAAATGAATTAAGATAGCGGTAAACGCCAAAGTAGAAAGTAAAAGAGAGAGAAATTTTACTTGGCGCGTTCTAGCAGTCAGGAATAATCGCACAAAAATATATAAAGTAGAACCAATACTAATAAAAAGGATATAGAAAAATAAGAGAGAAGTCGAAAAATTCATATTCCATTCTATGCTATTTTGTAAAGAAATATAAGGCCGGGGGTGCGTAATAATAGTCGTAATAATACCAATAATGCCCAAAATACCCGCAAATATCATCCCTAAGTATGGCGATAGCCGAGGAGAAAAAATATAATACGCCGTGTAGACGCCAAGAATAGCAATAAGGGTTAAAATAAAATGAGATGCGATTAAAACAAAATATAATACTTCGGAATTTTTGGCGAATAAAAAAGCCCCAATACCAATCATACCGTTACTTAAACCAAACCCTAAATATATGAAAGGTACTAAAAAACCAATTTTTGTATCTCGCTTTGGGTTATCAGAATTTTGGAATGCCTTCAAAAACCATAACCCGCAAATCGTCAGGCCAAGGGAAAGGAGAATAAAAGCAACTGCCGTGGTGGTTACTACCATTGTTTTTATTTTTTATTATTTAAGCAAAACTTAAGGCCATTTTTTTATCCGGTTGTTTTACCTCCTGCCAGGATAAATCAAAAGCCTTTTTGAGAGAATCGGATAATTCCTTGCTCTCAATAATTAAAGCGAATTTTTCCGCCGGCGCCATCAGTACCACCTTATTGTCGTAAATACTGATATTGGGTGAAAAACTAACGGCTTTTTTGCTCTGCTCCTGTTCGATTAACTCTCGCGCTTCCGCTGTCTCAGGAAGGAGTAGTTTTATTTTTATATTCTTTTTTGTAAGGCGATTATAGTAATTTTCCGGCACAATTTTGCCGTCAACATCGCTGGAGGCATAAGCGCGGATTGTTTCCAAGGACGAGAGCGCGTCTTCATAGACTGTTTTCATTCCTTCGGGGCCTTCAAAAAACCGCACCGCGGGCCCTGATTTTTTTATCTTATTTTCCAGCTTCATCTTGGGAAGCAATTCCTTGGCCAAGCCCGACAGCTCTTTGTATTGTTTGGCGATGTCTTCAAAATGTTTAACCAGCTGTTCGGGCGGGATGGCATTGTACATTTTTACCCCGCGCCGCTCGGCAATGCTTATCAAACCGCGTTTTATCAATGAATCCAGAATAACATAGACAGTACTCCGGTTGATTTCCGTCTTTTTCGCGATGTCGCTCACCACGGAAAATCCCAAATCAAGCAGAGCTAGATAAACATCTATCTCTTTCTCTGAAAAATCAAACTTTTTTAGTATTTCCTTAATTGTCATAGAAATTAAAACTCTATTACTATAATGGCTAATAAATAGCTGTTTTGTCAATGTGTATAAATCTGTTGTTGACTATTGACAACAAAATTAGACTACCCTATACTGAACCTAAAAGCAAGATATGATATTATGGTAGCACGATAACCATTAATAAAAAACCATATGTTTTTACGATATAAATCAACTATTTCAATCATCGTCCTCGCGCTTGTCCTGATTGCCGGGGGTGTTTGGTATGCCCAAAAACCGGCACCAGAAACACCTCCCGCCGCAAGCGATAATGGTGCACAGGTTATTGAAGATAAAAATGATGGGTTATCTGGTGGTGAGGTTGATACGAGTAGTTGGAAGACGTATCAGAATGAGAAGTATGAATTTGAGTTAAAGTACCACCCATATTGGGAAACATCAGCCTCTGATGTTGGAGTTAATGAAGAAAACAAGCATTACTTATTAGATTATTTGGCTTTCAATGATTATAAAAATAAAAATTCAAAAGACGCACTTCCTTTGTTAGATATCGCGTTGATTAACACAGAAAGAGATGACCGAGGACCAATAAATTACGGGGAATTAATTACGAGACAAATTATTAATAATTTTGATGTAGAAATTTATCTCAATAATCACTATTTCGGTTATTCTGCAACAGCTATTATCAAAATAACCAATACAGAAAATTTGGTAATTGGTGTAGATCAAGTTGAGCAAAGAGAGGAAGCATTGAATACTTTGGATGAGATTCTAAATACGATAAAAAAGAATTAGAAAAAAATTTCACTAAAGTCGTTCTTTAACATCTAAACTCAACCCTATCAACTCAAAAAGGAGGTTTTTGGTTGATAGCATTGCAGGAATCGTTGGCCATAGAAACTACTCACGCTGTCCAATTTCAAAACAAAAGGAGAAAGCGATGAAACGCTTGGCTGTCGCGCTCATGCTGGTTATACCAGCGCTCGTTGGCGCCCAGAACATCCTGACACTGCCGATGAATATCATCGCAGTCGTAAACAACAACTTCGTCGCGCACAGCTACACTTCTGGCAAGGGCAATGACTTTTCAATGGTCGTGGGTACGGATGTTGTGGCCGCGTACGGCGGAACTGCCTATACCCATGACAATGGCATGGATAACAGCGGTGGCACAACAGGCGGGTACGGTAACTACATCACCATCAACCATGGCACCATTGACGAACACGCATGGGAGACGCTCTATGGACATCTTTCCACTGGTACATTTGCTGTTGCAAATGGCCAGCGTGTGGAAAGAGGGCAATTGCTGGCCAAGAGTGGAAATGCTGGGTGGTCAAGCGGACCGCATCTGCATTTTGAGGTCAGAAGAGACGGTGTGCCAGTTGATCCTTATGATTCAGGTAGCTACCTCTGGACCACCAACTCGCCGTCCCATGCTCCGCAGTTCGACGTCGGCCAGTTCCCGCCTTGGGGCATCGCTGGCCTGGACGCGGCGCGCGTGGGCCAGAAGTTCCGAGACGCGCGGGATGCCAAGAACCGGTTCCTGGAAGCGTACCGCTCCGCGGGGTTTGCGAATGTGTCCATGACGCCCTACGACAACGATCGGAAAGCGGAATACGAGGGCAGGTATGTGCACTGGTGGACGGTTCCACCTCCGCCCGGCACACAGGGGCCGAATACATCGGTGCTAGTGCAGGACGTCAAACTGCGCGCCCTGCGGGGAAACGGCGCCAACGTCTTCACGCGCGAGGAAGCCTTGCTCATCTACAATCCGCAGACCAACATGGCGTACATCGTCAAGGAAGGGTTCTGGGGGTTGTACATGGAGCGCAACGGCCCGGTTACCCTGGGTGCTCCCATCGGGGACGAAGAGCTGTTGAGCAACCAGTCTATTGAACAGCACTTCCAGCGAGGCTGGTGCTCCTGGGACTCGCGCACAGGTACGCTTGAGGCTTACAACAATAACAACCAGAGGATTCTGGCGCACACAGTGAACTACATTACCATCGCCGGCACCGGCGGTGATGACACGGTTGTACTGGACGCTCCGGCACCGGCGCCAGAACAGGTCATTCCGCTCGCCAACGTGCGGTTGGTCATCCAGCCCGCTGAATCCGGGTATCGGTACCAGCTCGCGCGCGGGCAGGAGCGGATGAACTTCGTGCTGCGGCTGGACCACAGCGGCGGCAACGCGCCTTTGGCGTATCAGTTCTACGACGGCGCGACGCTCATCGCTTCCGGGGCCAACTCGTTCTGCGAGGTGAACCTGGCCGCCGGCAACCACGCCATCAGAGCTCGGGTGGAGGCAGGCAGCGGCAACACCTTGCGGTCAAGCGAGGCCAGCCAGGCGATTCTGGTGGAGGCCGCTCCCAAGAGTGATTGGGGCGTGCCGTTCGAAGCCAAGATCAGCGCCATCACGAACGACGGAACCTATGTCTACGTCGTCGGAACATATGTTTCCGGTCCGAACGCGGGCAAGGGGTTCCTGCGGCGCGTCAGCCGAAGTAACCCCGCGGAAGGCCAATCCTACGCTTTCGGTTTCACCTTCAACGAGATCCTTCCCCGCGGCTCATACCTGTTCGCGGCCACATCCGGCGGCCTGATGGTCAGCAAGGATCAAGGAGCAACCTGGTCCGCGCTGTACAGCAACGGCCAGGCCTACGACATCGCCATCCTGCCCGGAGACAAGTGGAATGACTGGCCCATCATGATTCTGGTGGGCAGTGCCGGCGGAAACTCTGTCTGTCGCGGTTTCTGGCACCCGAGCGAGCCGAACACCTTCAGTAACGTAATGGGCATCAACGGAGTTGGCCCATATGTTCTGGAAGGTGGACGCCGCGGCGACCGTGAATGGGTGTTTGTGGTTGGCTCCGGCCCCAATGGCGTCCAGACACATGTAGGTCCTTATCACTTGGCCTACACCAACTTCGGCGGCCAACTTCGAGACCCCTACGCCAGCCGCGCCTGGACCATATACACATCGGGTGCCCAGGTGTTCACGGCCCTGCAGCGCAATGCCGGGGACAATGTGTATTACAGTGACGATTACGGCGGTTCGGGCTGGCAAAAAGTCCGCGGCATCCCAGCCGGGGATGACGTGGTTGCCTTCACCTGGATCAACAGCCTTTCCGGAATAACCCGGAAAGGGGCTCTATACCATGCGCCCTCCGACCCTGTCCAGTGGCGCGTGATAGCCGGATTCTCCGAGGAGCTCAAGCTGGACCTGGCCGCCGGGCAGTTGGCCACCTGCGTGAAGCGCGTCGGGCAGGACGCGGTCATTGGTACGGAGCGCGGTCTGCGCGTCATCCCTGCTTCCCGCGTTGCGACCCTGGCCGCAGCCAAGCCAGCCAACTCCGGTGAAGAATTCGCGTCCGCGGGCGGTCCGGCGCTTTTCGAGAACTATCCCAACCCGTTCAACACCCAGACCGTGATTCGCTTCAGCTTGCCGGAAGCCCAAGCAGTTCGGCTTCAGATCTACAGCATCACCGGAAGCCTTGTTGCCGAACTGGCGCGCGGAACACTGCCAGCTGGCAGCCATACCGTGAGCTGGGAGGGATCGCGCTATGGGAACGGCATCTACTTGTGCGTGCTGGAAGCAGGGAACCATCGTGACATCCGGAAGATCACACTGCTCAAGTAGCCCGAAGGAGGGACAATGCACCTGTAAAGGGGCGGGTCTGCTGAACACAGCGCCCGCCCTTTCTTTTTTTGATAAACTCTATTTATACCCGTTAAACACCTTCTCGGCCATCATGTTGGCCACGAAATTGGTGGCTTCCCCGATTTTTTTACTGGTGGAGAGAATCTCGGCCATGGTGTTTCTTATGTTCATGACTTTGGCGTTCACGCGCTCGGGATCGTACTGCTCATGGCCGTATTCATCGGCCACGCTTATCAGTCCACCGGCATTGGCCACGTAATCCGGGGCATAGATAATTCCCCGATTCAAAAGCACGTTGCCGACTTCTTCACGCTCGAGCTGGTTATTGGCTCCGCCGCAGACAATCTTGCACTGCAATTCATTAGCTACCTTCAAAGTAACGCAATGGCTCAAAGCGCAAGGCGAAAAAACGTCCACCGCTTGTTTGTGTATCTCCTCAATCGGAACCACTATGCATTCAGGAAATTCTTTTTTAAACGCCTCCAGTTGTGATTGGTTAACTTCTGATACGTAAATTTCGGACGCATTTTTATACAATAATCGAGCTAAAGCTGTGCCTATCTTGCCCAAGCCTTGAATAGCGAATTTGCGGCCAGCAATATCGCTTGTGCCGAAGACTTTTTCTAAACACACGGACATGGCGTTCAAAACTCCCTGGGCTGTGCAGTCAGTGGCATTGTTGTTAAAACCCACCAAGTTTTGGCTGGCCTGGCCCATGACCCGCAAGTCATCCTGATTCAAGCCCACGTCCGTTCCGGTAATAAACGCGCCGGCCAATTCATCAACCACCGCCGCGTAGGCGCCTAAGAGCGCCACCCGATTGGACTGCCATTTGTCATTGCCGATAATCACGGCTTTGGCTCCGCCGTAAGGCAGGCCGGCCATGGCTGATTTGTAAGACATGGTGCGGGCCAAACCCAAAGCATCGCGCAAAGCGTCGTCCGGAGAGTTGTAATTCCAAAGCCGGGTGGCGCCAAAAGAAGGCAGCCTGCCATTTTTACGATGAATGCCAATAAAACCTTTCAAACCAATAGCTTCGTCATTAAAGGAGTAAACTGCCTGATGGTCGTCGAACTCCTCCCAATTTTTGATTTCCGGCCGCTGGGCCAATAAATTTTGCATCATATTATATTTCCGGCATATTAATATATTCCCGAATCGATAAAGCCTTTGACTGGCCCAGGATAATGCGCTTCAAGGCCACGGTTGCGGCCACACCGCCTAAAATAGCGGCGCTGCCGAGCTGGGACCAGGAGACTAATTCCTTGGCCAGAACGCGCTGCACTGAAGCAATTTGTTTTTTATCCACCTTTTCAATGCCGCCGACAATGTCGTTGATGATAATATTGCCGGCTAACTCTTTAGTCATGGGCTGTTTTATTTTCTCGGCCCAATAGGCATCATTTTTGTCAAATATTTTATCATAGCCTAAATCATAACGTTCAACTGTCAAAACCACGCCATCCCCATTATCGGTAATCATAACTACCGGAATTTTATGCTCGCGCGCCAAGCGACGCACCGCGATCTTCATTTTAATATCGTCAATCTCTTCCACAATATGGGTAATAGCATTGTCAGACAATAATTTTTTAAGATTAACTTCATCAACCCCGTCCGGCATAACAGTGATATTAACGAACGGATTATCCTCATAAATGCGCCGGGCGGCGATAATTGTTTTGTTCAAGCCGACCTGATGCACGCCGGCCAGAATGCGGTTGAGATTCGTGGTGTCCAGTTCGTCAAAATCCGCCAGAATAATTTCTTGCCCGATGCCGGCTTGGGTGGCCACAAAGGCAATATTACTGCCCACGCTCATGCCAAACACCGCCAGCTTGGTGTTGTATAATTTAACTTGTTCCTCGGCGGTAATTAAATCCTGATTGCGATTGGTTTTTAAACGAAAATAATCATCAGCCTTAATGCATTTCGCGGTCTGGCCATTCCAGGGGTAATGGACTAAAACAAAATCATCCTTTTTTTGTTCACAATAAACCGCGAACTCCGGGGTGGTAAAAACCTTAGCCTTATCCTCGCCAATGTATTGATGGTTATCAATAACAAAAAGCTCGCGCAGTTGGCGTGAGAAAGCATCCACTATATTTTGCGACTCTGGGCCAGCCTCCTTGTCTATAAACACTGGCTTACACACCGGTTCCATAGTTTATTTTAGGATAGCAATTATCCACTTGGCTGTCTATGAATACAACCCACGGCCTCGCCTATATTTTTAAACCCGTCTCGCGCCAAAAGCTTAGCCAAACCATAATTAATCTGGCCAATCAATTGCGGCCCTTCAAAAATCATGCCTGTAATCAAGGCCACTAAACTGGCGCCGTGCCTGATTTTTTCATAAGCGTCCTGTGCCGAGAATATTCCGCCCACACCGATGATTACCAGCTTCTGGCCGCAATATTGGTAGGTTTTGCTAATCAGCTCATTGGAAATATCAAAACACGGCCTGCCGCTAATGCCCCCAGGCATATCAGTGGGAATGGGCTCAATAATGCCGTGATGAGTCCGGTCTTTATTAAGATTGCCGATAGTTACGCCCTCTATTCTATGACGGATGATAATATCCAAAAGATCCTTAAACTGTGGCCACTCCAAATCAATCGGCATTTTGATGGTGATTGGTTTGGAGCAAGGAATTTGCCTGATGGCCGCCAACAGGCGCTCCAGTTTTTCCGGGGTGGTAAAAGGTTCTCCGCCAAAAGCATTGGGGCAGGAAATATTTATTTCTATGATGGCAACATTGGGCGCGCTGGCAGCTAAAGAAAATGAAGCAGTATAATCAACAATTCCAGCCTCGGCGTCACAAGTGGCTGTGGAATTGGTTTTGGCCACAGCCAGAATTACGGGCGCGGCCGGGGTGTTTGCGGTTAATCGTTCCAGTGCCAGCTTTGTGCCGATATTTTTTAACCCATAATTAACCACAATTCCTTTTGAGCGAGGCAAGCGCAACAGCCGAGGCTTGGGGTTGCCCGGGTAAGGATTTAAGGTAACACTGCCGATGGTTGAAAAACCAAAACCAAAAGACGGGAGCAAGCCGATTAAATCGCCGTTTTTGTCAAAGCCGGCCGACAGCCCGACTGGGTTGGAAAAATCCAGCCCAAAAACGCGGCTGCGCAAAGCCGGATTGCTATAACAAAACGCGACCTTAAACAAACCACGGGAAACGCCGAAGCCGCCGAGTCGGCGGCCTAATCGCAAAAACCAATTATGCACTGCCTCCGGGTCGCAGGCAAAAAAGATTGGTTTTAGCGCGTGTTTGTAGAGAAAATGGGTGATTTGTCTGATAAAGCGGGAGAGCATGCAGTAATCATACTAAAAACAGGCAAAAAAGTAAGTCCTGGGAGAATGCGCCTGATTTATAACACAAATAACTGGATTTCACGCACTACCACCCCGCCGCCAGCCGGTTCATTATCATCAGCCGTGACGGTAATAGTCTGTAAGCCAGTAGCGCCATTAGCTAAATAAGTAAAACTAATAGTCACGCCATCCGGATTACTGATTACGGGTGAGGGTGGATTGGGAGCTACAGAAATCGTTCCAGTAGATGGAGTGATAGTGTAAACCACTGAATCAAAATTAACATCTTTTAAATTAAAAGTAATAATCAGGCTTTCTCCGCTTGAAAAAATAATAGTTGGTTCAGGCGTAATATTACTAATAACCGGATTAGCCTGTGGATAAGGCACAAAAGCCGTAACTGAAACGCTGCCATTACTTATAAACACCGGGATAGTATGGCTCTCGATTGGCGTGATAAAGTTATCTTCACCGGTAGCCAGAGAAATTCCATACTGCCCGTCAGTGACCGGATTTTTTATATACCTAATATTAACGGTTACTGGCTGGCCAGGCGTTAAACTGCCGCTAGCCCATTTTAAAGTTAGGGCGCGTGCCAGATAATTAAGATCATTATTCGCTGGCGCTGCCCAAGTCACGCCACCGCCCGCGACCGTCACATCCGTGCTCACAATAAAGTTGTTTAAATTAAAGCCGCTGGGCCAGGTAATTCTAAGATTGCCCGGAGCCGGCACAAAAACCGCTGGCGCGAACGTGATTGTTTCATTGGCCCATTGATCCGGATTCTGATTAGACAGTTTAATAGTTGTTTTAGGCACGGTAATAACCTCAGGCTCCGGCGGAGGCGGTGGAGCAGACAAGTCAGCGATTGATTGGGTTAAATCAGCGGAATTGAAAATCATAGTCGAACTGCCGCCCAGATAGCCGAAAAAATACGCGCCCACCACGTCATTTTGCGCGTAGCCATCCAAAATGTCATCCGCCACACTCATTAATGGCGAGGAAAGCAGGGCCGGTAAATGGGCACCTGTGTCATCAAAATAAAGATATTCGGGGCGGGTGATATTACCGTTATATTGCGTATAAATAATATGGTAGCCTTGCGCCGAGGTCAGAGGTTTAAATGCGCGCACATCCCGATTATCGGCTGAACTGGTAACCTGGCTTTGTTTCAAGACATCAGCCGCCGAGCCGTTAATAATAGAAAATTTAAGATAATTAATGGAATATTTCGCGGCCGCGGAATTATAAAAACGGAAAAAAGCATCATATACACCGCCGCCTTTGGCAAAAAGTACGAATCCATAACGGCTGCCGCCATCGGATAGAATAGAAACCGGCGCGCCCCAAGCTCCGCCGGCCGGACGTTTTATGAATTTCAAAGCGCCGGACCATTTATACAAAACCGCCAAATCGCCATTATCGTTTACCACGGAAAAATCAGCGGCCTGGTCGCTCGATACTGCGGCCGGACCGGACCAGTTGTCATTGCCCAAATCCTCGAAATAATAAAGTAATATATCTCCAGTGCCGGCGACATAATCATGGCCGCCGCTAAATAAAACTACCGGACGATTGTCATTAGTCAGCGCTATTTGGGGCGAGTTGGGATAATTAATGCTTCCCGAGACTAATCTTGACATGGTTAAGGCGCCAGCCGGTGAAATCCGCGTATATAAAATTTGCTGATGGTTTAAATCGTATTTCCAAATATCCGGGTCAGAACTTAAAGTTGATGTTCTTTTCGTATAAATAATATGCAAGGCGCCGGCCGCGTCATATCTGGCTTTGACATCATTAAAAGCCACATCTTCCGTCACGCCGTAAAGATACAAATATTCCGTGATAACAACGGGTGTCTGCCAAACGCCATTAATCAGATTGCGGTAAACTAGGCGGCGATATTGACCCGGATCGGATGAAGAAGATCCTTCAAATTCCGAATATAAAATTGCCAGTGAGCCATCAGCTTTTTTGAAAATCCGCGATAAGTAGCGATCCACGCCCGAACCACTGCTGACGGTTTGTACCGGCGTTGGCGTTTGCCACGGCGCTGGGGGCGGGGGCGAGGGATCGACAATTGCAAACGGATCACTCTGAATTAACGTGCAATTATTGGCGCTGTCGCAAACATTCATACGCACAAAAGCGTTGGCAGCCGTATAACCGGCCACCAACGGCATTGTATAAATTATTGAACCTGCCGCTGAATTAAAATCCCCGCCCAAATAATTAGACGACGTAGGTGCGTAATAAAGAAAAACTGTACTGACATGAGTAATAGCATTGGTGCCGGAAGACGTCCAAGTAATATTTTTTGTTTCTCCCAAGAGCCACTGGTTGTTAGTCAGGCCTTCGACGGTTACGCTTCCGCCCGGCGGCGCACCATTGATGATTTCAAATGGCCCCCAGTCCGCGGCCGCGGATTCATTGCCTCGATAATCGCGCGCTATGGCCCGCGTTCTATAGCCGGTACCCAGAAACTCGGCCGGAATATCCCATTTTAGCAAAGCCTGCTCGTTGGCCGCGGATTCAGTTCCTAAATACAGCCAAACCGCTTGTGTTGGATCAAAATAATAGAAATCCACCTCTTTGGTTTTAATATTATCCCCCACGAACGCCAGTAGCTCGGCTGTTTGCTGATTTTTGACAATAAAATTAGAACGATAGCGGATCTCAAAATTAGAAATTACGGGCGCAGTGGCGTCGGCGCGCAAATGGCTGAAAAGACGAACATTGTTAGTAGTGCCGTCCTTAGGCACTAAAAACTTGGAAACCAAGCGTTCGTATTGCGGATAAATTGTGTTGTTAACACCCGAGGCCGTGCTGCCATTCGGCACGTTTTGATAAGTGATATTGCCAGCGCTGTCCGAAACCCCGGAAACACTGTAGCCAAAAGTAGAGATATTAGGCGCCGGGCTGACGTCTAAGGTGGCGCGCGCGTTGACCGTACCGGTGTTAAGGCTGTCATTACCGCTCATAGTGATGGTGGTAAAATCAGTCAGCCAATCGACCGTATCCAAATCCTTGCGTAAAACTCCGGCCGTAACTTCCCACACCGCGCCCTCGGCAAACGGACCCAAAAAAGCGCCGTTCCAACTGTCCAGAATGCCAAAATAAAGCCAGGTAGAAGTGCCGGGTTGCCGAAACAAAATGACAAAATTGGCCCGATTCGGATCATCCTTGCGCAACCAGCGGATATTCAAACTCGGTATGCCGTCAACTGAATATTGTTGTTCAATATGATATAAGGGTAAAGCCGGCAGACCCTGGGCATTGGGGGCCACGTTGGCCGTCTGTTCCGCCCAGTTGTTGTTGTATGACGATTCATTTGTACTCTCGACATAAAATAAAACCCGCGTGTTGCCAATCAGCTGGCGTGTCAAAATACTGTCAAAAGTGACGGTGATAACCGATTGCCCGCCCGGCGGCAAAGGCGCTACCGCTGAACCGGTAGTGAGCATAAAATCATCAGCCGCCCAATACAGCTTACTAGCCACTGACGGCGCGTAGCCGTGATTCGTAATAGTAATCGTAAATGTAATCGGCGCGCCATTGGTCCAATTTCCGGATGACGATATTGATATAGACAAATCCGGCTGGGCCATGGCCCGGAGCGCGGCCACGGTTTCCGCCAAGTTGGACACGGATTGGCTCCAGGCATTCGAGCGCGCCATGGCTTCGGCCCATAAATTGTCCTGTTCAACCTGACGGTTACCGTCCTGTGTTAAAGCGCACAGAGTCTGTAAAATATCCACATCATCAAAAACCGACAAATCAACATCAGTCCCGAACTGGCCGGCTAATTCCAAAATGATTAATTGCAGTTTAGTATCAACGCTAACCCCATCAATCAGCACATTGCGCACGCCATAAAGCTGGCGGCTGGTTTGGTTCATTAAATACCAGCTGACTGGCCCATCGGTCGCGTAGCGCATTTGGCCGTTGGCTTCGATTTTACCTAAAACATGCCTAACCGCGTTCTGCGGCAGAATCAACGCGGCATGGACATAAGCCGTTATTACCTCTAAAGTGGTTTCTATATCACTGGCGTCGCCCGGCCGCAAACCATAACCGCCGTCGCTATTCGGAGTAATGGCCTGCAGATCCGCCAAAGCTGGGTTAGATAAATTCAAATCCGCCAACAGGCGCGCTTTAATGGCAATTTCGCGGTTATTTTGCGCGGTTGCATTAGTCAGATAAGTAAGGGCCAAGGCGTATTGATCATTATCTATCCGCCCCATATTGCTTAAACGCAAAGCAACCTCCGCCGTATTCAGATAGCGGTTGAAGTCGCCCCAACTACCGTCCTCGTTCTGGGTTTGAGATAACTGGTAAAGCAAATTAGGAATCGGCTGTTTTTCGATACCATCAAAATAAGTTATAATCGGCACAGTTGGCTGATAATAAGCCAAAGCCTCATCCGCCAACAGCGACCGCAGCCAAGACGAAAATGAAACTTTTTTGGGCTTTGGTTTTTGCACCGGTTTGACTGGCTTGCGAAAAACATCATCGCCTGAATTAATTTTGTCCGCCCGCTTGATGACAGTACGCGTATTAGCGGTAGTGGCCGGCTTCTCCGCCCGCTCGCGCCGAACCTTAAGCTGGGGAGTCTTGAAAATATCCAACACATTATTTACTTCATCCGGCACAGCCGATTGTTCCGGTAAAACCTGGCCCGCGTCTATTTGTACGGATTTTAAGCGCAGCTTAAACATGGAGAGCAGGGCTTTCTTGTATTCCGGCGTGGTGGCGCGCTTTTTATTCAATAAATAACCGCGCACCAAATCCTGCACTTCCGCCGAAGCGCCATAATGCGACAGCACTTCCGGGTCGCTCATTAAATGCGCTCTAGGTTTGAGTTTAGCCATCTCGCTATACTTACCAGCCTGTTGCAATTCTTCTAATTTTTGATTAAAAGCCCGCATATCAGCCGGCAGAGTAACGGGCTTGTCCCAATCCACAGTTGACCAATCAATCCCCGCTCTTTGCGCGTCTTCCGGAAACGGCGGCAAAGATGCGGGACTGATTTCGTTCCCGCCTCCTCGGCGGGTCGCCGAAGAGGCGACTGTCCATTTACCCCCCGCCTTGTCCGGCGCGGCCTGAACTATGGCCGGTGCGAGCGGCCCCAGTAAAAGCGAGGCTATTAGGACAAAAATTGTGATTCGAGGTAAGCGCATGTTAAATAATTATATTAATTCTTTCCCAGCTCTCTTTGGAATTCTATTCTAATTTTATTTAATATATTTTCTCTTTCCATTGCTTTTTTCTGTCCCTCCAAAAAAATGTTATTCCATTCTTTTTTCCATCCTTCTGTGCTTTTAGAAACGTTTTTAACCTTCTCGCTGATACCGCTGATTGCTGCCAAAGAAGCCGACACATAATCATTGAGTAAATTTCTTATATTATCATCAAAAAACAAACTGTTCTTTTTGATAATTTTTGAATATTTTGTAATAACGCCAAGTAAATCTATTAAAAAATCTTTATATTCTTCGTCATTGTCACCTTTATTGTAAATTTTTAATTCGTCCACAATTTCAAGCATAGCCGACCAAGTTTGGTCTATTATTTCAAATTTTTTATTAGAAAATCTGTGATAATCACCTCGAGCTTTTTCTAGTTCTGCTTTATATGTTTCTATTTCGGTTACATGATTCTTTTTAACTTCTTCGATTTCTTTCCGTAACTTTATTCTGTGTTCAATAAAAATTCTTTCTGCCCAAATTTTTCCTAGCCAACTTGATAAAGCGACTATAATAAGCCCAGCACCGCCAATAGAAGTTATCATGGAAGCAGATAGTCTAAAAAATTCATCCCACGTCATAGTTATAATATAATTTTAACTTTTACTTAGGCTTGGACGTATATATAATAAATAATCCCAAGATTCGGTAGATATCTTTCCCTCTGCGTACTTCTTTTTAATATCTTTATCAACTTGCTCTTGGCCTTTCAAAGTATCAAGAATTTTTAGCTCCCACATAGTTATACTTTCAGAAACTTTGCAATTGATAGCACGCTCTAAAAATTCCTCGTAAGAAAACTCGGACACATGTTCTTTGATAAAATTTAAAATGTCTTTATTACTTGTAATATTTTCATCCGAGCGATCCTGGTTATCATGCAAAATATTACGTATTTGGCCGAATAATGTTAAAGGGTACTCAGATAAAAAAATCTCGATTTTTTCATTATTAGTTTCAGAAGCCGAGGAATATAAACGCTTTAATGAAATCAAAAGTAAATCTTTGTCGTCTTTATACGGAGTACCTGGAAATGACACAAAAAGTGCATTGGTAAGTTCATAGGCAAAGTCAAGGTTAATTTCCCCTAAATCATGACTTTCATACATAGATAAATACGCTCGTACAATTCTATAAAGAACATATTTATTAACTTTACTCGCCCGGTATTCTTCTAAAATTTTATTTTCAACTATATTTTGCCCTTCTAATATAAATAGAATACAAAGCGCGGTTTCAACATTAGACGCATTAATACGATTCAGCCAATCCCAACCCTCAACATCCTTGCCAAAGACAGGGTCTGATTGAAAAATATTTCCATACAAGTCAGCAACAGATATGTCCAGCCGATGATCAATAACAAATTGTTTTAACAACTCATTATTCCAGTTTAAATCTTGCCAACTAAATAAATTCCGAGTACCACGCACGAAATCAATTATGTCTTGTCCTTTTATATTTTCCTTTTGCTGTGCAAAAAAACTATTAATTTCTAAGACGGCGACGCCTTTTTTATACATAGCATCAATACTATTCCCTATCTGATTCCCATAGCGCATCAAATATTGATATTTGTCGAATAATTCTTGCCCCTTTTTTGTAAAATTTTTCATATATTTTGATAATTTTAAAAAGTAACAATTCTACGAACGGCCTTGCTTAAATCCACTCCTGATTCTTGTAGTATATAATCTAGGAGTAATAACCTATCAGCCCCAGGCTTAAAATGGCCGCTGATATTACTGTATTCAATTAGTTCTCCATTGTTGTTGAATATAAGAGTAAAAGCAGAATCTACCGATTTACCACCAGTAAACTGCGAGTGCATATATGCTTCATTTGGATTACTGCCAACTTTTCCATAATATAACACGCCGTCATCTATTACGCCTTTTACCTCACCATTTAAACTAAACCCCTGCCGACCAACGATTTTATTGCCGCGCATAATAAATTTACCATCAGATTTAGCGATACCGCCGGCAAAAAAATTAGCATCCTCAGTACTTGGTAACAAATTTGGCAATTTCTTCCATTCCAGAATATCAACAGCCTCTTTTAGTCCGTTAGAAAAATTCTTACTAGCAATCGCGCTTAATTCTGCATTAGTGAGCGAACGGTTAAGCTGTTTGACTTGGATAACCGATTCTTCATTAAATTTAATTTGAGCATTATCTACAATACTGCCGATATCTTTTTCTTTACCCTTAAATACTGGTAATAAAACCCTTAAATTATCGGCAAAAGCGGTTTTTAGGCGAGGGATAAAATCACTGGCTGAGGCGGTAAATATATTATTTGCTAAAGTAATGCCCTCGAGTTCTTTTGCACTTTTCGATGCCAAGCCACTCCCACCGACCATAATGGCGGCAAACCCAGGTACATATTTAGTAAACAAATAAGCTTGCCGCGCTAAACACTGGGAGTGTTTTATTTCATATTGAACATTAGTATTAATACCACTTAAGACGTTATCAATACCCGCATTATACACTTGCGTTATACCATAAGCCACGCCCGTACCAATTAAGCCCCAGGCCGCAATTGTCGCACCACCATGAGTACCAATGATAAAATCTACGGCGGAACCAACGGCAAAAGTCGCACCTCCAAATATAACTGCGCCCTTTACAAACTCGCTACCTCCGTCCCATAAACCCTGCAACGCTGCCTTTCCAATAATATAGCTGCTATTAGTATCTATCTCATCACAATAATAATTCGCGGCATATTCGGTACCAACCACACCAGTTTGAGTATTCCAAATAATACCCCCACCTGCCTCAAAATCCTGTTTTATTGTTATACCGTCGTTCTTCTTTTTGGGATCTCCAGTCGGAAATCCAAACTTTCCACCCGTACCGCAATATGTCAGACAATTTTCCGAGGCATTATAAAACGAAGCGATTTCAACCGGTACGTAGTATGTTTGATCAATACCCGATGTTTTTTGGTAAATCTGACCACCGATGAAACTTTGATATTCGCCTTCCGTATCCAATCCCCAATTTACTATATGTGGCGGGGCCGTGGTTTTATTGTTCGTTGGATAGCCCAACAAAGCCGGCGCATATTGATCTAGAATCTTGTTTCCGCTGACATATTTTTCGTATATTTTATCCCCTAACCTATGCGCCACCAGTTGTTGTGGATTATAAATGCCCATTTTTTTACTGGACTTGTTTTCGTAAACATAAGTTCCCCAAAAAGTAAATAAGTGACGCGTAGCCACATTATCCGTAGGCACGCTTAACGCAATCTGGGCGCGCATAAAACTATTCGTCCGCCAGTAATTCACGCTATCAGCCGCACTCTTAAACTTGGCCGCGTTCAAGGTCATGATAAAAGTGTAATCATGCGTGCCAAAACTATAATATTCCCTTAAACAAGGCAAGCCATATGATTCTTGCCAACCCTCGTTGGCCATAATATCTAAAAAGACAGTGCGGTTGATGCGGCAGGTTCGAGCCGGTGAGTCCTGATTTTCATCTTGATAAATAAAGTTGTCGGGATGACCTATGTTCTGATTGATGAATTGAGCGTATTGTCTGCCGCCAATCAAGACATTAAGGATTTCATAACCCTCGCTGGTAAATCCCCCATTTGCCACCTGCTCCCCAATCGCATAAAGTCCCGTGCCATCGGCATTAAGAAGAGCATAAAGAATGCCCTGAAAATTACCTTTGACTATATTCTTATCCGGCACCGATGCCGTTGCCCCCGCGGCCACGGCATCGGTAATTTGTTGTTTAACATTAGCGCTGATATTTAAACCCGCGATTTCGCCTTGGTTGGCGCTGGTGATGGTGTGGACCGTGTAAGTTTCCGGGTGGGCGTAAGCATATTGCAAACCCGAGACCGTGGCTATGCCGTCCAAGCCGGCCACATCAGTGAATAATTGGCCTTCATAGCGCGAGGCTTCCAAACCGAAAACCAAACGGAAATAATCGCGGTGATTTTTGTAGTTGTCACGGCGCGAATAATCATTAACATCCGTGGCCGCGTCCATAGTTAAGCCGGAGAAATCAAAGGTGGTCGGGAAACCGCCAAAAGTATTAAGCGAGCGGTTTTGCGTCACAATGGCGCGCATAAAACGGAAGCCGGACTCATAATCCAAAGCACCCGACAAAGTATCGCGGCCAGTGGTGAGATTCTGTAGATATTTGCGCGCTAAGGCGGCTGTGCCTTGGGCCAAAAGGCCGGACTCGTTCAAATTATCCAGGTTAGCGTCTGGCGCTATGGATGAAAAAGCGATAAATATCCCCTCTTCATTGCCGGCTGTGGAAAACTTTTGGCTGTCATGTTTAATAACACCATTCACATTAAGCTTTGTTTCCAGGACTAAAGTGTCGCCAATATGAATTGGCACTGTACCGCTTTGCAATTGACCCGCGAATTCCAGATAAGGCACGATTTCCACCAGCGGGGCAGGGGTTGAGGCTAAACCACCGTAGGAAGCGATTACATCAACATCAGTCTGGGTGGCGCCGTTGTAGCGCAAATAAACTGACTGATTATTGATCTCCGAAGCAAAAAAAGTTTTGTCCAGGAAAGTCTGGCTCCCATCCTGCGATTTAAGCGTAATAACTACTGTCTGGCGCCAAGTTGCGGGCAGGACAGAGTATGGCGCAGTCAATATTGTTGCCCCGGCGCTGTTAACGGCCGAAGCCACTAAACTATAAGGCAAAGCCGGTGGCAGAATATCGTAATTATTCTTATTCGGGGTTAAAGAAAAAGTTGAAGAATATAATGGATTATTACTATCCAAGCCGGAGGCGGACAAAACATCATCATGAAATTTGGTGATAGGTCCACTCGCGCCCTGATATTGATAATAATTCAGCCAAAATTGCTTAGGGTCTATAGTGGCGCTGTCCGCGGCAATTGGATTACGCGTGCGAGTGATTGACCGATTCAAAAGAGGTTCAATGGAGAGCCACTGCTTTTTCGGGAAAGCGGCTAAATACGCTCGCAAGCTGGCGTCGTCAGCAAAGCCGGCAATCGCATCTTTAGTGGAAGCAAAAGAAATATTGCCGCCCCGTTCGTCATATTCCAAATAAGACTCCACCCAAGTCCATTCCAAGGCCAGCTGAGTCTCATTCTCAATATCAACGTCATCAATACTGGTGCCTTCCGGAATCGAGGTATTAACCAGTTTGACGGACAGGCCCGCGTTAGTTAAAGCCACATAAGCGGTTTTAACCTGATCCACGCCCAACAGAGTTTTAACCTGATCCGCCGGCATGCGGACAAAACTATGCTTATACCGCGCCGGAATGCCGGACGCGCGCAGAAGCGCGATAGTGAGCGAAGCGGCATCCACATCATTGCAGATTAACTGGGCTAAACAGCCGCTACTCCCTTTTTGCGCGCCAAAATATGGCTCGTATTTTACGTGCGAACGAATATAATTAGTGATAGCCACCGGATTATAATTCAGCTCCGCGGCCAAGGACTCGATATTACTGTCGATAGTGACTTCGCCATTATCCGCCTGAACATCAGCCAAGCTCGGTAAAGTGGCCGGGTCTTCGGCCAGAGCCGGGCTGGCTTGCCATAAGCTTGTAAAAGCTTGCCGCGCTTGTTTGAAAATACTGGTCAAAGTTCTGGGTTTATTCTCAACTTGACCCACATGAGGCGGAGTCAGGGTTTGAATCTTGACATCAGTGTCGCTGAATTTAAAAGTCGAGGGTTTGGCCGGAATTAAAATAGTGTCTTTGGGAGCTGGCTCTGCATTATCCGGCTCTCTGGAAAAAACCGAGCCCGCGGATATTAATATCGAATTAACCGCGGCTGCGGCTTTTTCTTTAAAACTGGTATTAGGGTCAAGCTCTTGCACTTGGTCTTGCAGCCAATTCTCATATTCCAAACGGCGCAGTAGCGGCGCCCCGCTCTGTTTGGCCACATCAAGCTCTTTTTGGATAGACTGCTTTAATTCCGCCACCACCACGGGCTGGATTGCCTCTGGCGCTGATTTCTGGAGCTCGTTGATGCGGCGGGCCAAGGCCGGATATTGGTGCGGCTGGGCCTGTTTTTGGCTGACAAAAAAGGGCTCGTTTTTTGGAGTCAACGAACCCTTGTCTTCATTCTGATAAGTTGATGTTTGCCCGGCTTCTTGTGTCTGTGTGAAGGAATAAAGAAGTGGCGATAAAACAAGCTGTATAAGGATTATTAACAGCAAAACAGTAAAACTAGCCTGTCGAAATCGGAAAAACATATAGTTTTTACCTTTTTCTAGAACGCATTACCTTACCTCATTCTATCTTTTTTGTCAATAAAACAGGGCGGCTTCGAATCAAACGAGAACCGCGCTCCCCCCCCCGCCAAAGCGGGATTCCACAAAATCAAACTTAATAAGCCTTGGCAAACAACACCCGGCTAGGCGACTTTTTACCGCAAACCACGCACTTGCCACTCTCTTTCTTCTGCGCGAAAGGAATACAGCGGATGGTGGCTTTGGTCTCGGCTTTAACGCGCGCCTCGCACTCCGCGCTACCACACCAGTGGGCCACAATAAATCCGCCTTTATCTTCCAAAGTTTTCTTGAATTCCTCCCAGTTATCAACTTCCCTTGTGTTTTCCTCTCTAAACTTAAGCGCCGTGTTATAAAGATTCTTTTGAATAGCTTCCAGTGTATCCCCTACGCTCTGGCTGACAGCGTCTATTTTTACAGTTTGTTTATCGCCGGTGTCGCGCCTGACCATAATGACCGAATTGCCGGCCACGTCTTTTGGGCCGATTTCCAGGCGCACAGGTACGCCTTTCTTTTCCCATTCAAAAAATTTCGGTCCGGGCCGGCCCTCGCGGCCGTCGAGTTTTACTCTGATGTTCGCGGATTCCAAGAGAGCCGCAAGATTGTCAACCGCGTTGAACACGCTTATCTTTTCTTCTTCACTGGTCCAGATGGGAATAATAACCGCCTGGATCGGCGCGATCTTGGGCGGCACCACCAGGCCTTTGTCGTCGCTATGAGCCATAATCAACCCGCCAATCAGGCGCGTGGACATACCCCAGCAGGTCTGCCAGCCGAATTCTTCCTCTCCCTCTTTGTTTAAAAACTTTACATTAAACACTTTGGCAAAATTCTGCCCCAGCAAATGCGAAGTGCCGGCCTGCAAAGCTTTTGTGTCCTGCATCATGGCTTCAATGCAGGTGGTGTAAACCGCGCCGGCGAATTTTTCTGATTCGGTTTTTAATCCATCAACAACCGGCATGGCTAAATAATCTTCAACAAAAGATTTGTATATTGCCAGCATCTGGTTTACCCGCGCTTCAGCTTCTTCCTTGGTGGCATGCACGGTGTGGCCTTCTTGCCATAAAAATTCGGTGGTGCGCAAAAACAGGCGCGGCCGCATTTCCCAGCGCACCACATTGCACCACTGGTTGATAAGAAGCGGCAGATCGCGGTAAGACTGTATCCAGCGCGAAAAAACATCATACATGATGGTCTCGGAAGTGGGGCGCACCACCAAGGGCTCATCCAATTTTTTGCCCCCCGCGTGCGTGACTATGGCCAGCTCCGGGGCAAATCCTTCCACATGCTCGGCTTCGCGCTTTAAAAAGCTCTCCGGAATAAGCAAAGGGAAATAAGCGTTCTCCACCCCGGTGTCTTTAAACATTTTGTCCAGCGTGCGCTGGATGTTTTCCCAGATGGCATAGCCATAAGGCTTGATAACCATACTGCCTTTTACCGGCGAATGCTCGGCCAGGCTGGCGGCTTCCACCACATCCAAATACCACTGGTTGAAATCATCAGCGCGCTTGGTAATCGAACGTTCATTTGTTTTAGGCTCTTGGTTTTTTGCTGTTTTGGCCATACCCTGGCTGTATCAATGTGATAATAGAAAAGCCTCCACTCATCCGTGGTATTAAAGCACAACTGCGCCGGCTAAATCAACCAAGCGATGGGCATAACCCAATTCATTATCATACCAGGCCATTACTTTTAACAAATTGCCATCCACTACCTGGGTGAGCGACAAATCCACAATCGCTGAATGGGTATTGCCAATGATGTCGGAAGAAACCAAAGGCTCATCAGTCACTTCCAGAATATCGCGCCAGAGCGTGCTTTTGGAGGCTTTGCGGAATACTTCATTCACTTCCGCGACTGTGACATCTTTTTTCAAGAGCATCGTAAAATCCGTGAGTGAGCCGCAGATAGTGGGCACCCGCAAAGCCAGGCCGTCGAATTTTCCTTTTAACTCCGGAATGGTTTTGGTGGTGGCAATGGCCGCCCCAGTAGTAGTGGGCACAATATTCATGGCCGCGGCCCGGGCTCGACGCAAATCTTTGTGCGGTCCATCAACTAGATTCTGATCAGCGGTATAGGAATGGATTGTGGTCATCATGGCCTTGGCGATTCCAAAAGCCGCGTGGATAATGGCCGCCACCGGCGCCACGCTGTTGGTGGTGCAGGAAGAATTGGAAATTACTTCTTCTTTGATTCCATTCCGGGTGTTAACGCCTAAAACATAGGTCGGGGTGGTGTCATCTTTGGCTGGGGCGGAAATTATTACCCGCTTGGCCCCGGCTTTAATGTGCTTGGCCGCGTCTTGGCCTTTGGTAAAAAATCCGGTGGACTCAATTACCACGTCCACGCCTAAATCGCGCCAAGGCAGTTTCTCGGGTTCTTTTTGCGCCAAGATAGGAAAGGTTTTTTTATCTACCTGGATGCTGCCGACGCAGCTGGAAGCGCTGATTGGTTTTTTATCACTGCCTGTTACTTTCTTTGAAAACTTGCCGTAGACTGTGTCGTACTGCAATAAATGCGCCAGAGTCTTGGGGTCGGTTAAATCATTGATAGCAACGACCTGGATATCCCGGCTATCCAGAGCCGCTTTGAACGTGGCCCGCCCCACGCGGCCAAAGCCGTTAATAACTACTTTTCGTTTTGATTTTAGTATTCCCATATGCACTAATTATACCGCAAAATATTTTTTCTGTCATTATCTTGTCATCCCGAGCCCCCAATAAAGAACATTATTAATCACGGATGCGGCAAACGACTGAACAAAAATCAATGAATCACAATGTCGCGGGGCGAGAGGATCCCCTGTTAAGCGCGATTGCCAGGGGATCTCCTCGCCTCGCCTGGCACGATGCAACTGACATCTTGAGAGCGAACAGACGCTCATTATGTTTAAGTCTGTTTATGCCGAGGCTCGAGATGACAGTTAAAGCCACCTTTTCTCACCCTTCTCCAGTTGTCGCAACTGTTCAAACAGCTCCTTTTCTTTTTTTCCGGGTTTAGACGGGATTAAAATTTCAACTTTTACTAAATGATCGCCTTGGCCGCTGGCTTGAACATGCGGCACGCCTTTGCCAGTGAGTTTAAAAACTTTGCCCGAGATTGTGCCAGCCGGGATTTTAAGTTTGACCTGGCCGTGCGCTGTTTCCACCAAGATATCATCACCCAAAACGGCCTGGCTGATGCTGATATTTTCGTCTGATAAAATATCATCCCCATTGCGGCTGAATTTTTTATGCGGTTTGACGCGCACGTGAATATATAAATCCCCGCTCGAGCCGCCCTTTAAACCGGCATTGCCCAAGCCGGACATTCTTACAGCCTGGCCACTATCAATACCAGCCGGAATCTGGATTTTGACTTCGTCTTTTTTGCGCTGCTGGCCTTTGCCGCCGCACTCGCCACAAGGAGAAGAAGCTTTTTTGCCCTCGCCTTGGCAATCCGGACAAACTGTCCGGCTCTGGAATGAGCCTAAAATAGTAGTTTGGGTGTGGATAACCTCGCCCGAACCGCCACAGCGGTTGCACGACTCAATCTTAGTCCCCGGCTCCGCCCCATTGCCATGGCAATGTTCGCATTTAACTTCACGCTCCAGGCGGATATTTTTTGATGCGCCAAACACGGCCTCCAGAAAATCAAGCGAGATTTCAATTTCCATATCAGCCCCGCGGTTAGAACGCCGGCCGCGAGACCGTCCGCCTCTGCCACCAAAACCAAACATGCCACCAAGCACATCGCCCAAATCATCAAAATCAAAATTAGCACTTCCGCCAGAGGCGGATCCGCCTTGGGCGGAAAACCCGGACTGGCGCATAAAATCCTGCCAGTTCATGCCAGCCCCCCCAGCGCCTTGGCCGGAAAAAGCGGCTGAACCGAACTGGTCATACTGCTTGCGCTTGTCCGCGTTCGACAAAACCTGATAGGCCTCGTTTATTTCCTTGAACTTGGCCTCATTGCCGCCTTTTTTGTCAGGATGATGCTGGTGCGCCAATTTCCGAAAGGCTTTCTTAATCTCGTCTTCAGTGGCGGTTTTGGATATGCCTAGTAATTTGTAATAATCTTGGGGCATATATTTAACACTCCCCCTCCTGTACTCAGGAGGGGGCCGGGGGGTGGTCCAACTCCTTACAAACTTTACTAATCTTTTTTAAAACTTTCTCAACATTACCTAGCACTTCATCATCAGAAAACCTAATAACTCTGAAATGGTTGCCTTTTAAAAATTGTTCCTTAAGTTTGTCTTTCTCTTTAACACTCTCCTCTTCATGAGTTACTCCATCAACTTCAACTACAAGCTTTAATTTAGCACAATAGAAATCAGCGACAAAATTTCCAATACTCTGCTGGCGACGCCATTTAAAACCATTTTGACTTTCTTTTAATCCAGACCAGAGTAATTTTTCAGAAAAGGTCGGATTGTTTCGTAAAAGCTGCCTGACTTGTTTGTATTTTTGGTAATTGTGTAATTCGTGCATATCCCTCCTCTTTGACCACCCCCTAACCCCCTCCTTAGTAAAGGAGGGGGGACAGTCCCGTGGACACACTCACCTCCTCTCCGACTCCCCCTCCTTGCCGAGAAGAAAACTTTCCTAGCTCCCCCTCCTGTACCCAGGAGGGGGCCGGGGGGTGGTCGCCCCGCCTACTTTCTATCCTCAAACCCCAGCCCCTTTTGCCCTTCCGGGGCGACTGCGGTCTTAATCTGGCCAAACTGCTCCTCGTACTTTTTGATGTTCTCACCCAGTGCCTCCACAATGCGCTTCATATGTCCCGGCGAAGTTATAACTTTACTCACCACCTTGCCCGACGCGCCGGCCACATTGGCAAAAATCATGGTAAACTCTTCCTGGGTGTGGGTCACTTGCATGATATTGGTATATTCGGCGCCGGGAATGTTGTCGGCGATTTTAATTTCCTGCGGTTGTTGGTTGGACATAAGTTTAAAATTATCTTTCCTTTTTATAATTTTCTAAATTATTGGCAATTCCTTTTTTTGCATCTTCTATAATTTCTCTCTCAATTTTAATTTCCTTACTCATCTCTTTAATGGCAGTCATAAATAATTTTTCAAGATTCAAATTTACATTTTTTGCCTGCTCAATAATATTTTTGACATAATCTTCATTAATATTATAAGACTTATTTTTATGAATTACTGGAAAATTTTCATTGTCTTGTAATTTATAGTCAAAATTAAAAAACCCGTGTATAATTTTGTTCCTTTCTGTATTTAATCTTTTTAAACTTTCAAATAGATCTTCATCAAGAAGACATCTAGCTATATTTATTTTATAGCCAAAACCTTTATTTTCAAAAATAGAACTAATGAGTTCTTTTTTAACTCCATAGCCATAGAGTCCGCCCTTGAGTTTAATTAATTCCTCTAATAAAGCTTCAGCACGGTTAAGCCATGCAAAAAACCGACCATACTCGGTTAATAATCTTTGATTGTTTTCGATAGGCAATTTATCCATATTACTGAATATAAATTGTTTTTTACTTTTTATTCTCAGGTATTTTATCCCGCCACTTCTTTAGGCAAAATCCCACAATGACGCTAACAGGTACATATATAAATATATGATCCAACAGCCAATTAGCTAAAGGCGTTACAAAAATCACGCTAGCCCCAAGAAGTAATGGAAGAGCTAAGGAATATAAGAAAATCATATATAGCCACATGAATGCTTCTAATAGCCAATCTAATGTTTTTTTCATAATTTTGAAATGGGATAATTTTATTTACTACCACCCGACCCCCTCCCAACCTCCCCCTTAGTAAGGGTGAGGAGCCGTAAAATGTTGCCCTTATACGCAAGCAAGAAACTTTCCTAGCTCCCCCTCCTTTACTAAGGAGGGGGCCGGGGGGGGGTGGTTCTAAGGGTATTGGCTCAAATGGTGGAAATGAGCCGATTAAACGGCTCACACCACCCCTCCGAACCCTCACCCTACCCTCTCCCTTGAAGGGAGAGGGGACTTTTTATTCGGGTCGCTTATTTCTTCACCTCTTCGTACTGTCCTTCAACTGGTTCATCTTTCTTCTCTTCAGCTGATGCGTCGCCAGAGGGCTGGCTGGATTGTGATTGCTGATAGGCAGCCTGGCCGATTTTTTGCATTTCCTGCGCCAAAGCTTCAGCCGCGCGGCTGATGCCTTCTTTGTCGTCAGTGTCTTTGACTTTCTTCAAGTCATCTATCTTGGCTTGGACAGCGGACTTGATATCTTCACCAACCTTATCACCGGCATCGCGCAAAGCTTTTTCCGCTGTGTAGACAATGGAATCAGCCATGTTCTTAGTTTCGATAAGTTCTTTCTTCTGCTTATCCTCTTCCGCGTGGCTGGCCGCGTCCTGCTGCATCTTTTGGATTTCCGCGTCAGACAAAGAAGTGGAAGCGGTAATAGTGATGTGCTGTTCCTTGCCAGTGGCCTTATCTTTGGCCAAAACTTTCAAGATGCCGTTGGCATCCAAATCAAAAGTAACTTCAACCTGCGGCAAACCGCGCGGCGAAGGTGGAATGCCGTCCAAAATAAACTTACCTAAAGTCTTGTTGTCTTTGGCAAATTCGCGCTCGCCTTGCAAGACGTGAATTTCCACGGAAGTCTGGTTGTCAGCCGCGGTGGAAAAAATCTGCGATTTGGAAGTCGGGATGGTGGAATTGCGCTCAATCAAAGGCGTGCGGATGTTGCCCAGAGTTTCAATACCCAAAGTGAGAGGCGTAACATCCAAAAGCAGAACGTCTTTAACATCACCTTGCAGAACGCCGGCCTGCACAGCCGCGCCAATGGCCACCACTTCGTCCGGGTTGACGCTCAAGTTCGGCTTTTTGCCAAAGTATTCCTCAACCTTTTTCTGGACCAAAGGCATGCGGGTCATGCCACCGACCAAGATGACTTCATTAATGGCGCTCTTGGCCCAGCCCGAATCTTTCATGGCCTGGTTAACCGGGCCGAAAGTTCTTTCCACTAAATCACCCACCAGTTCCTCAAGCTTGGCGCGAGTCATTTTTAACTGCAAGTGCTTGGGCCCGGAAGCGTCAGAAGTGATGTAGGGCTGGTTAATTTCGGTTTCTGTCTGGCTCGATAATTCATGCTTGGCTTTTTCAGCCGCTTCTTTAATGCGCTGCAAAGATAAAATATCCTTGGACAAATCAATAGCCTGGTCTTTTTTGAATTCATCAATAATCCACTTGATAATCACCTGATCAAAATCATCACCACCTAAGTGCGTGTCGCCATTGGTGGCTTTGACTTCCACCGTGTCAGCCGAGACTTCGAGCAAAGAAATATCAAACGTGCCGCCGCCTAAATCATAGACAGCGATTTTCTCATCTTTCTTTTTGTCAAAACCATAAGCCAAAGCCGCGGCCGTGGGCTCGTTGATAATGCGTTTCACATCCAAGCCCGCGATCTTGCCCGCATCCTTGGTGGCTTGGCGCTCGGAATCATCAAAATAGGCCGGTACCGTAATTACGGCTTCGGTGATTTTCTCGCCTAAGCGCGCTTCAGCATCGGCCTTGAGTTTGCCTAAAACCATGGCTGACATTTCTTGCGGCGTATATTCTTTGCCACCCATGACAACTTTAACACCGTCGCCTGATTTGACGATTTTGTACGGCACCATGCTCTTGGTCTTTTCCACTTCTTTGTCTTCAAAGCGGCGGCCGATTAAACGCTTAATGGAATAAAGCGTATTTTCCGGATTGGTAACAGCCTGCCGTTTGGCGGCCTGGCCCACAATCCGTTCACCATTTTTGCTCGTTGCCACCACCGACGGAGTGGTGCGGTTGCCTTCGCTATTTTCCAGAATCTTAGGCTTGCCGCCCTCGATTATGGCCATAGCGCTGTTGGTTGTTCCCAGGTCAATGCCCAGTATTTTACCCATATAATATCTCCTGATTTAAATTAGATAAAAATCTGTAAACTTTTTAATAAATTGATAGATTTCTACCTACTTTTGGCTAATTTTAGCTTAATTTTAAGTGTTACTATTGACAAAAAATATAAAATGATATATGGTACACAATCGAAATCAAACTACTGAACATTCATCGGGCTGGGCCAGTAGTATTTGGCCCTGGGAGGAGGTGATGTATTTGACCGCCTAAACACCAAACCCCACTACTCCTCAACCCGGCCGCTACAACCGCGCGGCCACTGCGTGCCCCAGGAGGGCATATTATATGCATCCGCCGTAACTAGGCAGGAGAGCACACGCAGCGGACCATCATGGCGCCAGGGAGGAACTCGCAAGAGTTTCCTTCCCCTGGCGTCTTTTTTTTACAAGATTACTTGGAACTTATTTTAATCTGCTTGGGTTTGGCCCGTTCCTCTTAATGACGGTTAAAATTATTTATTTTTGGCCACGACGACCTTGGCGTGGCGCAGAACTTGATTATTTAGTAAATACCCGGCCTGCACTTCCTCGATTATCTCGTCTTCTTCCTTGTCTGATTCCTGGACGCTGACGGCTTCGTGCCAACACGGGTCGAACTGCTCACCGACTGTTTTTATTTTCTTGATGCCGTTATTTTCCAAAAACTCGCCAAACAGCTTTTTAATATGAATAAAACCCAGCACCCATTCCTCTTTACTTTTTCCTTCGGGAATATGTTTCACGGCCAGTTCGTAATGGTCGATAATCGGCAACAAACCCAAGACTAAATTACTGGTCGCGGTTTCCATCAGTTTACCTATTTGGCTTTCATGCTCGCGCTCGAGATTCTGATAATCAGCCTGGGCGCGCTTCCAGCCAGCGAGGTATTCATCACATTTTGCCTGTAATTCTTTAATCTCTTCAGTTTGTAAATCTTGTTTCTTCATAATGGTATTAGTGTTGAGAATCCGAGAATCCGTGAGTGGAGTGAATATCTTAACGCTCCAATTCTCGGATTCACCAATTCTCGACACTATTTCTCCAATAGTCGTTTAATAAACTTCACGTACGCGATGTTTTCGGCGTAATCCATGCGCATGGGGCCTAAGATGCTAATCATGGCCCGCTGGTGATTGAATTCAAAAGTGGCCACAATACTGCCGCACTCATCACCAAAAGGATTTTCACTGCCTAATAAAATGGAAACCTCATCATTTGAATCGGGGTGGACTTGAGCCATGGTTTCATCCAAATGGTCAAATACTTGCAACAAGCTTAAAACCAAATCATGGCTCATAAATTCCGGCTTGCTAAAAACATTGGCCAGGCCGGTGTGATAAACATTGTTCGGGCTAAAAGCAATCAGCACGGCTTCGTTGGCCAGCTCTGCTGTTTTTTTAGCCAAAAATTTAATGCCTTCTTCAAATTCATCGCTAGTTTTAATAATTTCAGATAAGGCATCTTGCCGCTTAACCGAAAGCTCTTTATTGGCTAATATATTTTCAATATAAAAACGGTAGCCTTTTTCGGTCGGGATCCGGCCGGCCGAAGTGTGGGGCGCGCGAATATAGCCCAAGCGTTCCAGCTCCTGCATCTCGTTGCGCACCGTGGGGCTGGAAATATCCTTCATATACTTTTCCGCAATCAAGCTGGAGCCCACGGGCTGGGCCGTGGCAATGTATTCCTCCACAATATGCTGCAAGAGCTTTGACTGGCGCGATTCCATAGGTATTTATAATATAACGCATCCATTATCACTCGTCAAGTGAGAGTGATAATAAAAAAAACAGACCCCGCGACAACTCCCTTTGTCGCAGGGTCCAAACCCCGAAAATGAACAGCCCTCCTTGGCTTCCCTACCCGGCCTTGGCCGCCAGACGGTCCAGAGCCGCCATGATCTGGCGGTTGGCCTCCAGAATGGCCTGGAGCTCGGGCTGGGACTGGATGTGGCGAGCCACTGTCGGGTCCGCCGCTATCATCTCTTGGGCCCTCCTGACGACCTGAGCCAGCGGCAACTGGGCCACCTGCTCGGCCTGCATGGCCAGTGGGCTCATGAGGATGGTAGCCCGGGCAGCTGCCCCGACTTCCTCACTGACCGCCACCGTAGCCTGGCCAGCGCTCGCGGCCGCGAGCATGGCCAGCATGCCCTGGGCCAGGCCATCGCCAGCAACCACCGGGGCTGCCGGAACCACTGCCGGCACCGGAACCGCCGGAGGTGGCGGAGAGGCAAGCGCCTTGGCCTGGGGTCCGCCCTTCTTGTGATGCGACCGACTAGGGGCAGCCAGAGGTGTAGAAGGCGCGCTGCCAACTGACGGCTTGGATGGCCGATGTCGCCCGCCAGCACCGAGCGGCTTGTTCCTGGTTGCGGTCTCGACCCCGTGCGCATCCAGATACCGCCTGACCATGGCCACGAAACCACCGGACAGCTTGTTCTGCTTGTCAGCCGGCCTCTGCTTGTTGAGCACCCAGCCGACCACGCCGCGGTTCTCCTTGACAGCGGCAACAAGATCGGCTTCGGTCTCGAAGTTGATGCCCTGCGCCTCGAGCCGTTCCTTGAGCTGCTCCCAGTTCTGCGGCAAGCCGCGCTGAACATGGGGCCTCTGTGTCAGTGTGGGCACTGGACTTCTCCTTCCTTCCTCGGCCGCTGGGGGCGGCGGAGGCGGTGATGGTGGTGATGGGGGCGGCGGAGGAGGAGGCAAAGGCCTCCTGGTGTGCTGAATCTTGTCTTCGCCAGTCATCATCTCGCGGCTGTGCATCTGGAACGAAAGAAGATGCGCGGCCAGCAGGCGCTGCAACCTCGGATCCGCGGTATGGAAGGCCAAAGCCGCAGCCAGGTCATCCTGGATCGACTTCAATAGGCTGCAGAATTGGTCCACGAGCTGGCCCGGGAAACTCACACCCCATCTTTCAAATTCCGGGAAAGCGCGAATCTCCTGCCAGGCGTGGCGCACATCCACCAGCCGGGCATCGCGGGAATTGACCAGGCCCTGGTTGTAAGCCAAAAGCCAGGGATAGGTCTCAGTGATGTACTGGCCCAGCCCGGTATTGGCCAGGCTAAGGCCGTCCAGCGCTTCTTCCAGGTCGTTGTTTGTCCCTTGCACCATGGTCTGAAGGTCGTTGAAGGAGTTAACACCTGCCCCCTGGAGAACACCCTCAACATCCAATGCCTTCAGGCCTTTCCAAAGCCCCGTGAACGCGGCCTGGAAAATAGGGTACAAGTTCTTGCGCTGCGGGTGATGGCCGTTGCCCGGCGGTGTGACTGGGACGGCGGCTTCGGCTTTGCGCTTCTTCTCCGAAAGCAGAAGCGCGATCTCGGCGCAAATCTGCATCCAGGACATACCCTGCTGCTGGAACTTGGTGATGGCATCACCCAGTTCATCATCGCTGACCAGGCCCGCGGTTTCCAGAGCCAAACGGACAATGCCATCTTGCGCATCGATGGCCAGGACAATGGCCCCGGCTGTGCTTAATCCAGCTTGGCTAAACTGAGCCAGCACTACGGGATTAAGCTTCTCGGCCCGGTCTTTGAGCAAGGCAGGAAAGACAACCTCAATGGTCTTCTGCTTGTCTCCACCTTGGCCGGCTACTTCCTGGCTCAAGGTATCAGCATGCGCGGCCACAGCCGGCGCGTGCTGGATTACCAGTTGCCTGAACCCGTGGGACTTGATGCTCCGCGCTTCCATGGCCTGGCCGATGGTGCGCGCGGTGGTGCCGAAAGCCGAGATGAACGCCCGCGGGTCAGAGCGCAAAGCGCCTAAACCCCGGGCTGTCCGGTGCTCGGCAATCGCGGCCCAGCTAGCGCGCGCCTGCTCCAAAGTATACTCCTCATCATCAGAGCTGGGCGCAGATGGTGGCGGCGTCGAGTCAGGCAGCTCAAAAAGGCTTACAGCGCCTCTTGGCACCTGAACCAGGCCGTTCCCAACCAACCCTTCCATGAATTCCTTGGCTGCGATCAGATCGCCGGAAAAGAACTCCTGCGCCACCGGGGCCACGAAGATCGGCTGGCCAGGAGTGTATTTTTCTTTCACCCAAGCCAGCACAGCCGCTCTATCAGCCATATCTTCCTCCATTCTCTGTTTGTAAGGTTAACCGCAAACCTTATATCTCTTAACTCTGATTGTAAAACAACAATCAAAAAAGCTTACCACACCAAGAAATAAGAAGCAAAATCAATAAAAAAACAGCGCTATATCCAAGGTATGACCCCCTTTGACTTGAATATAGCGCTATCGGTACAACTCCGGATGTGTGAGAACAAAGACAACCTCTTCTTCGGTTATCCAGTCCGGCGCTTCAATGACTATCTCGTCCGGACGCGGCGGACGGCCGAGCTGTTTAGCCGAACCCTCGGTCACCATGAGAATGATCTGGGCCTTGTCGTCATCCACCAACTTCTTGACTGGCGCTGCTGGCTTGCCGTTTCCTGGCTTGGCACGGCCATTCTTCCTGGTCAAATCTCGGCCAGACGCCTCGGCCAATGCGTCGTAGCGGCTGGGATGGCGAAGTTTCGCCAGAGCGCGCTCCTTAAGCTGGCGCACCCGCTCCCGTGTCAGATTCATGCGCGCGCCAATCTGTTCCAATGTTTCCGCTTCTTCGCCATCCAGCCCAAAGTAACGGATGATAATATGACGCTCACGTTCATCTAAGCAGTCCAGAACCCGTTCCAATTGAGCTCTTGAAGAACTGCTTATTACCGCTGCATCCGGGGATGGCTGGGTTTCATCAACCAAGACATTCAACAATGCCCGTTCATCGTCTTCTCCAAAATCTTCATCCAATGAACGAGTGGCGCGGCCATCAAGCAATGTCTCCTCAACCTCTTCGGGCTGCACGTCCAGTTCAGCGGCAATCGCCTCAATGCCCGGTTCTCCATCTTCATCGCTTAGCCGGCGCGATGCCTTACTAATATCTCCTAATATACCCAGCTTGTTTAGGGGCAGCCGCACAGTGCGCGCTTGCTCGGCAATGGTCTGTAAGATGGACTGTCGAATCCACCAAACCGCGTAGGAGATGAACTTGAAACCCCTGTCGCCATCAAACCGCTCGGCCGCGGTAATCAAACCTATGTTGCCGGCGCTGATGATTTCTATGAGCGATAACCCTCTACCTTGATACTTCTTGGCCACGCTGACCACGAACCGAAGGTTGGCTTTTATCAACTCATCACGCGCCTTAATGTCGCCTTGTTTTATACGCGCGCTAAGCTCAACCTCTTGTTCGTGAGACAGAGGCATTGAATTCTCAATCTCGTGCCAATACTGGGCCAGATCATCATCTGGGAGACCAGTACTATTTATCCCTGCCATGGCTGGCCTCCTTTTTGGTTGGATGCGGGTTGTTAGGGAACAGACTCCATGTTGTTTTGAATACTAGCAAACAACATCAAAAATGCAAATGAATCTTGCCAAAAAATTAAAAAAGAGTTATGACTTATGGCAGAATAACAATTTCACTCCCGCTCCTTGAAAGGAATTTGACATGACAGATGTCGAGATCGGCCTTCCGCTTCTAGTCATCGGGATATTTGGGTATTCTTGCATTCTGGGGGGCCTCGCGTGGCGTTACTTCAGAACGCGACGCTCCCGCCGCCCTCACTCCTAAAGCTGCCAGCCAGAGGAGGCAAGCATGGAAAAATTGCTAATTGGGCTTCTGGCTTTTGCCGCGGTTGGCTTGTGGGTCTGGCTCTCTACCGCGTTCGGGCGGATTGCGCTCGGCCTGCACGAGGCCAGATGTCCGCACTGCCGTCAGGTCAACACGCTCAGCGTGATTGACCAAGGCTTTACCTCCGAATTAAGCGTACTTTATCCCACTGGCGAAAAGAGAGACACTCTGGTCTGCAACCAGTGCAGAAAGACATGTGGTCTGGACGAGGCTTCCCAGCCCAAGCCAGAGGAGCCAGCTCCCCAATCCCCGGTGGTTGCCTGAAGCCGCAGCCGCCCAACCCCAAGAGCCCCGTGGACTCGGTCTCTGCTTGAGACTTGGTTCACGGGGCTTCGCTTTTTTAGATTACCATCCGCCGCTGGCGCCGCCACCACCAGACCGCCCGCCGCCAAATCCGCCCCAACCGCCGCCTTTATCCCACGGGCCTTTGCCGCCGCCCATCCACCAAAGACCATGGAAGTTCCCCGTGGACGCGGCTTGTTTATATTTTTTTTAAACAATAAAATCAAACAATAAACCAAAAACAACCAGAACCGGCAAAGTAAAAATTATGGACCAGACTATCCAAATCACGGCACCGACCACGCCGCCAATCACCCCGCCCAGCCACCAGGAGCGGGAACGGGCCAAGATTGAAGTCAGCCACATGAATAAACCAATCGCGATCCAAAAATAGTTTCCATAAGGAAATTGAGACGCGCTTGATTTTTTGGCTGGCGCAACATTAAGCTCGCCGCCAATAGCCTCTATCATGGCCGACACGGCCGCTTGCACTCCGGAATTATAATCAGAGGCCTTAAAATAAGGCGGCACCACATTGTCTAAAATCTTTTTTGATTCAATGTCGGTTAAATCCCCTTCCAGGCCATAGCCGACTTCAATGCGCATTTTCCTGTCTTTGACGCTGACCAGAAAAAGCGCGCCGTTATCTTTGCCTTTCTTGCCAATCCCCCATTCCTGATAAAGTTTTTCCGCGAAAGTCTCAATTGTTTCGTCTTCCAGTTCCGGAATAATCGCCACTGCCAATTGATTGCCACTTTGCGTTTCGTAATTGCTTAGAGTCTGCTCCAGGCTTGTTTTGGCGTCCGCGCTTAAGACATTGGCAAAGTCGTTGATATGACCGGTTGGAGAACCGGGTGATGTATACGCAAAAATAGCCGTTGGGAATAAGGCTATTAATATTAACAGAATAAATTTTTTCATAATACAAAAATCCAAATGACAAAATCCAAAGTTCAAATCAATGCCAAATGATTTAATGCCAAATTTTTGACATTTGGATTTTAGCCTTGATTTGGCATTTAGATTTTGAACTTTGACATTCTATTTAGTAAAGTCTACCGTCGGCGCGCTCTCCGCTCCGGCAGCCGCTTCGAATAAGTCGTGGCGACCAAAACCGAACATCTTGGCAATCAAATTGCGCGGCACGCGGCGGATCATGGTGTTATATAATTGCACTTCCGCATTGTAGCGCATGCGCTCGACGCTGATTCTGTTTTCTGTGCCCTCAAGCTCGGCAATTAAAGCCTGAAAAGATTCTTGGGATTTTAAGGTCGGGTAATTTTCCACAATCACCATTAAGCGGGCCAAGGCTCCTTCCATTTCTGTGGCGGCCGCGGCTTTGTCATCAACTGACGCTGCGCCGGCATAGCGGGTGCGGGCGTCGGCAATCTTGGTGAAAACATCCAAATCTTGTTGGGCCGCGCCTTTAACCGTGGCCACGATATTCGGAATCAAATCAAACCGGCGCTGATAAACGTTTTCCACATCAGCCCAGCGCGATTTTACGGCCTCATCGCCTTTTACCAAGCCGTTATAGCCCGACCAGGCCCAGATGGCGATAATCGCGACAATACCGACTATTATCCAAGTCTTTTTCATATGTTATTTAAAAAGATTAATAATAACGCCAATAAGTATAGCAATAATTTGCTAATTTGCCAAAAATTGAGTAAATTATCGTTGTATGCCGCTATCGTCTAATGGTTAGGACGCATGGTTCTCATCCATGCAATCGGGGTTCGATTCCCCGTAGCGGTACCAACTCTAATGCCTTCTGTAATTCAACCAATTCAAAATCTCATTGCCGCGGCCAGGGCTGAACACGAATTCAAGATCGTGCACAAGGACGAACCGGTAATTTCCATTTCCACCCGCACCAGCCGGGCGTCTTTTGTGTATGAACGCATGCGCAACGCGGTTGATTACAAAGAGGAACATTTAATCCGCCGCACGGCTATTGAAAGAATCTTGAAGCGCATGATCGGCTCCGGCGAAACAAAAAATCTGGGAGAAAATCTGGCGCACGAACTGATCCACGCTCGCTATTTGCCCAACAACGCCATTCCTCTCAAAAAACTCGGAGAGCTGGAACATATCCTGGATAAATACTTTATGCTTTTGGGTCTGGCGCCCTTGCCGGAAATTATCAGTTCCAAAACTCTTCCGGGCTGGATTTTAGGCTTAATGGCCAGCGAGATTGACGAGTTTCTGCTGCCGCCCTACACCATGCACGCGAGCATCAACGCCATGTTCGAAGTGATGAACCGCGAAATACATATTGAAGAGCCGATTGAACCCTCTGAGCGCGCCAAACAAATTTACCTGGCCGTAAGCCGGACGCTTTATCATAATGATGATAATTTAAAATACCACCTGTTCCTGATTTATTATCCGGCCTGGCGGACAGCCGATACCTCCCTGGTGCGCGAAGTCGGTGAAAACTTAAAATCAATCCGCAGCCGGATTGAAGCTGATTTGGATCATCCGTTCCGGGAAAAATTAATTACCATGATGCGCAAGCACGTGGTTTATTTTACCATCCTCACGGAAATTATAGCCAAAAATCCCGAAACCGCCTCTGTTGCTTTGCAATCCGACGACCGCTTTAGCGAGCTGATAACCGAGGCCTGCAACGCCCATTACCGCGCCGCGCGCGGCAAACTGCGCCGCAGCATCACTCGCAGCGTTATTTATTTATTGCTGACAAAATTCTTAATCGCCCTGGTTCTGGAGATTCCGTTTGAATACTGGCTCTTGCGGCGCTATGACGTGGTGCCCCTGGTTATCAACCTGGTTTTCCCGCCCAGCCTTTTAACTATTACCGCCCTTTCCACGCGCATGCCGGACGATGAGAACACAAAAATAATCACCCGGAATATTTTAACCATTATCCATGGCCAAACCGAGGTTATCCAAATTCCCAAAACCAAGCGGCAAAAAATTGTCTTGCAGATTATTTTTGTTGTTTTTTACAGCGCTTTGTTCGGCGTTTCCTTCGGCTTGCTGATTTATGGCTTGAACTGGCTCAACTTTACCGTGGTCAGCATGCTGGTATTTCTGCTGTTCCTCTCTTTGGTTTCGCTGTTCGCTTACCGCATCCGGCGCTTGAGCCAGGAACTGATTGTCACACCGCCAAAAAGCGGGCTTATCCGCGCGCTTTGGAGTTTTATGACCATCCCGATTCTGCACGCCGGCAAATGGATGTCCGGCAAATTCGCCCAGCTCAATATTTTTATATTCATCCTGGATTTTGTGATTGAAGCGCCGTTCAAATCATTCATCAAGATAACGGAAGACTGGATGAACTATGTGAATGAGAAAAAAGACGAGATATAAATTCTAAAATATATTGCTTTGCAATCTCCACCAGCCACGAATTTTACCACGAATCTTCACTAATTAATTTACTATTCTTTTGTATTTTACGCCTTCTTTACTAATAAGAACGAGTATGCCTAAACGGATATTCGTTGCTTTTAGATAAGCCAATACTTGATTAATATGTATGGTGTGTATTAAGTCGGCTACTTTAAATTCAACGTGGAAAATTCGTGGTTGGAGGATATTAATGGGATGAGACCAATAACTCTGATGCCCTCTCCGGCTCGGCCATGATTTCTTTAACCACTTTTTCCATGTGCATGCCGCGCGAGCCTTTGATTAAAACAATGTCCCCGGGCTCAATCCGGTTCTGAACAAAAAGGCCGGCTTCTTCTGTTTTGCCAAATTCAAAAATATAATCCTCGGACATACCTGCTTTTCTGGCGGCGCGGGCAATGTCGCGCGAGCGTTCGCCCACGGTAATTAAAACATCAAACTTTTGCTTGGCCACTGCCACTCCGATTTTTATGTGCTCTTCTTCAGAAAGCGAACCTAATTCCAGCATATCGCCCAAAACCGCGAACTTGCGGCTGTCGCCGTCCAGCTCGACTATTGCCCGCAGAGCGGCCAAAGCCGCCACTGGCGAAGCGTTGTAAGTATCGTCAATGATTACGGTCCGCTTAATGCCGGGCAGAATCCGCATCCGGCCCGGTAGAGGCGCCATCCGTCCCAGGCCTTCGGCCACCCCAACCATATGCACGTCAAAAATCTGGGCCACCCCAGTGGCCGCGAGCGCCGGATAAACCTGGTGGCTGCCAACCACGCCGCGCAACAATACCGGAGTGACCGTGCCTTCGGTAATCAGTTTAAAGGAAACGCCAGCAATGCCGGTGGAAACGTCCTGGGATCGGCTGGGAGAAACTTCCGCGGCCCGGACAGTGACTTCTTTTTCTGTCTCCAGGCCATAAGTAATAATCTGGGCTTTGCAATTTTCAGCCAGACTTACCACTTCCGGGTCATCTTGGTTAACGATTATCCAGCCGTCTTTATCTATGGCTTTGAATAATTTGCCTTTTTCTTTGGCCACGCCGGATAAGCTGCCGAACTGTTCGGTGTGAGTCGGCGCGATGGCGGTGATAATACCGACTTTAGGCGACACCACGGTTAACAACTCGCCAATATCCCCGGGCTTGTCCGCGCCCATTTCCAGCACCAGCATTTCCGGATAATCTTGCTTGGACAGTAATAATTTTAAACCATCACCAAAAACGCCAAACCATTTAAAAGGCGATCTGCCCGGCGGGGTTGAGCCCAGAACCGTGAGCGGCAAGCCGATTTCGGTATTATAATTGCCCGCGTTTTTGCGCACCCGGTATTTGGTGGCCAAAACCGCAAACACCGCTTCTTTGGTGGCGGTTTTTCCCACGCTGCCGGTAATGGCGATGACAGTGGGCTTATACTTTTTAAGTATAGCTCGGGTGAGAGAATGGAGTAATTTGATTATTATTTTTTTCATGAGTTTCAAGTTACAAGTTTCAAGTTGCAAGACGTCGTTTCTGATATAATCCACTTTATACCCAAATCTTGTAACTTGAAACTTGACACTTGTAACTTATATTTCCTCATCCGGTGCTATTTCGTAGTATTGTAATATAAATTTGGCCACTTCGCCAAACACCGGCACAGCGGTTGATTCGGCAAATTGGCCGGCCTTGGGGTCATCGAGCTTAACCAGCATCACAAAGGCCGGATTATCAATCGGGCCGTAACCGGTGGCGGTATGGATAGTTTTGCCGCCGTACTCCCCGCCTTCAGCCACCTGGGCCGTGCCGGTTTTGGCTCCAATGCGGTAGCCGGCAACCGCCGCCCGCTTGGAATGGCCATTGCGCACCACTGATACCAGCATACCACTAATTATGGTGGAAGTGCGCAAACTGATCGGCTGGCCCAACACTTCGGGCTTAGTCGTCTCGATAACTTTGTCATCACGCCGCTTTTCCTTAACAATATAAGGCTGCATTAATTTCCCGCCATTAGCCAAAGCGGCGTAAGCAATGGTCATCTGCAGCGGAGTGGTTGTAATACCCTGGCCAAAGGAGGCAGTGGCAAAATTAATATCCTTGTCTCTGTCTAAAAGTTTAATATTGCCGTTGGTTTCATGGCCAAGCTCAATCCCCGTCAGTTTGCCGAAACCGAATTTTTTTATATAACTGAGAAAATCGCTGTTGCCCAGCTGCTCCTCGGCAAAAATCGCTCCGGTGTTGAGTGAATTTTCCAGCACTCCGACCATCGAAGTCAGTCCATGAGCCTTGTTGTCTGAATTTTTAATGGTATAAGTGCCGTATCTTACTTCGCCGGTATCAGTGTAAGTTGTTTCCGGGCCGACCTTGCCTGAATCAATGGCCGCGGCCATGGTTATAGCCTTAAAAATCGAACCCGGTTCATAGGCAAAAGCCGCGCTGGGATTAAGATAAACGGAAATATCTTTAGCCTTTTGATATTCATTGGGGTCAAAGGCCGGGGTGGAGCACATGGCAATTATGGCTCCGGTTGAAGGATCCATAACAATCAAGTCGCCGCCACTGGCGCCAAGTTTCTCGGCTTGCTCCGTTAATTTCTGGCAGGCATAAGTTTGGATAATGCGGTCGATGGTTAAAACCAAATCCACTCCGCTCTCCGGCTCCACTCTTTTTAAATTGCCGGTTTGTATCAGCCGGCCGGTAATATCCACATCCCCCTCCACCCGGCCGTCTTTGCCGGCCAGCTCGTCTTCAAAATATCCTTCCAAGCCATACTGGCCTTGGCGCTTTTCGTTGCTGGCGCCGACAAAACCCAGCACATGAGACAGGGTTTTTCCTTCCGGATAAAAACGCCAAGTTTCCCGCTCCGAAGAGATGCCATCCAATTTCAAATCCATAATGGGCGCGAGCGCCTCGTCGGTGAGTTTATGCACCAGGGGTTCGTAAATATCATTCTCTTTGGTTAAGCGCCCCAGGAGCGTTTCTTCGGGAATTTCATACTGAGAAATCAAAGGCCATAATTTTTCCATGGTCGTGGAAGCGTTCTTTACGTCGCGCGGCACGGCGAACAAATGATTGTAGACGCGGTTGGTGGCCAAAGGATATAATTCGGAACTTTTGCGCTCGCTGTAAAAAATCTTGCCCCGCTCGGCCGGCAGTTCGCGGATAGTTGAATATTGTTTAAGCGCTTTATCGCGCAAATCGCCGCCGCCCCACACCTGCAGCGAGGCCAAGCGCCAAACCAAAATGCCCCCAAATAAAAAAAGACCGATGGCCAGATAATGCAAACGATTGTTCATGGAAGAATTAACTTTAAGAACGCTTCGTCGCATGGTCACGGGTAATTAGAAAATTTGGAATAATTTTGTTTTTGGTTCCGGCTTTTTTAAGGCTAATTCTTTTCTCCTTGATTGCCAGAGAGAGCCACCGACGAGAATCCGGCCTGGACAAAACTGACATCTTTCGGCGTTCCCAGGCTCAACTCCCGAGCCCGCTCCTGAACGGTTGCCAGCGATCTGGCGGAGGAAACCTCCCAAGTCAAATTGCGGATTTCCTCGCGCAAGGTGTCCCGCGACACCTCTAATTTCCTTATTTTAAAGCTACTCTCAGCCTGATTATTGGTTTGCTGCAGATTAAGAAACAGTAGAAGGCCCAAAGATGCCAGAATCAAAAACTGCCAATTGGCCGCGAGCTGCCGAGGATGAATATTCAAGGCTCTTAAGGAATGAAGCATGGGTTTGTTTTTGTTTTGATTGACTTTAAATTTTGGCCGCTACCCGGAGCTTGGCGCTCCGCGCGGCCGGATTGCGGCGGATTTCTTCGGAACTCGGAGTAATTACTTTTTTATTGATAAGGCGCAAACTGGGCTGGTGGCCGCAACGGCACGCCGGCAGTTCCGGCGGACACAGGCAATCGCTCGACTCGCGCTTGAAAAATTGCTTAACAATGCGGTCTTCCAAAGAATGAAAAGAAATAATGGCCAGCCGGCCGCTGCTCTCCAGAATTTCAACCAGATCGGGCAAAGCGGCTTCGAGATTCTCCAGTTCATGATTGATGGCAATGCGCAGGGCCTGGAATATACGGGTGGCCGGATGAATCCGACTGCCACGTCTTCCGGCCCCGCGCAAAACCACATCAGCCAGTTCTAATCCGGAGGTAAAGGGCGCGCTCTGGCGGACAGTCGTTATAAGGTGAGCTATCCGAGATGCGTGCCGCTCTTCTCCGTATTTTCGAAAAATATGAGCCAAATCTTTCTCTGACCAGGTGTTGACAATTGCGGCAGCCGTGGTCAACTCCTCGTCAGAGAACCTCATATCTAACGGTCCTTGAGCCGAGAAACTAAATCCTCGAGATTGATCTTTGAGCTGATCAGTAGATAAACCCAAGTCGAGTAATATAGCGCTAATCTCATTAAATCCTGATTCATAAGTGATAGCTTTAATCCCCCGATAATTCCCTGATTTTAAAATCAAACGATTTTTATATTTGGCGAGCCTGTTTTGGGCGCGCGCGACAGCGGTTTTGTCCCAATCGATTCCCAATAGCTTTCCCTTGGGCGCGGTGGCTTCCAGAATGGCCAGGGCGTGGCCGCCGCCGCCTATGGTGGCGTCAATAACATTGTCACCGGGTTTTAAATTTAAACCAGCAATGACTTCGCTGACCAAAACTGGGATGTGGGCCGTAGTGTTCATGGGTATTAAAATGAGGCCCTGATTCCGGCCTCAACAAAAACAAATGATGATTAACGTCAATTTTTTTGTTTTTGTTTTTAGCCCGCCGAATCGGCGGGTTGGCCTAGACTCCCAAACCGCCTAATTCTTCGGCGATCTTGGTTGAGTCTTTTTCGGTTGCTTGCTTGTATTCTTCCCAATTGTCCTTGTCCCAGATTTCCAGGCGGTTATACAAGCCAGCCACCACAGTTGTTTTTTTAAGAGAAGCAAACTGGCGCAGGTATTCGGGGATCAGTATGCGTCCTTGCCCATCCAAGCTGACATCCATGGCTCCGGCCAGCATCAGGCGGGAAAAGGCTCGGCTCTTCTGCTGGGAAAGGGGCAGGGTGGAAATTTTGGCTACCAGTTCTTTCCAGGCCGTGGCCGTGTAGACGAACAGGCAGTTATCCAAGCCGCGGGTAACGATGGCGCCGCGCTTAAGTTCGGAGCGGAATTTGGCCGGCAGAGCCATGCGTCCTTTTTCATCAATCGAGTGTTGGTATTCACCAATGAACATAAGCTTGTTAACCACTTATCCCCACTTTTCCCCACAGTGCTTTTAGTATACACCACTCTTCCCTACTTCTTCAATAGCCTGTAAAGCCATTTTCTTAACAACTTATACACAAGGAAATAAAAAAGAGCCAACCCAGGTAGATTTGGATTGGCCGTGAAAGGCTCAATAGCAGGACGTTTGACTTCCCAGGGTCCGCGTGAGGAGACAGGAGGCACGCGTCTACCACGCCCGTCGGTGGCGGCGGGAGTAACCACCTAGCTATGAGCCAAAGAGCATGATTGTGACTTATTTTACCCTCAAACTAATATTAGGCGGCTGGCCGTATTCTGGCAAGACGATTTGCTGGTTTTTCTTTTTATTGAAAAATTGACAAACTTTGGCTGGCTCCGTTTCTGGGCTGGCTCCGATCACTGGAATATCCAAAGCAAAGCCCAAAGCATTGGCCGTGGTTATCCCCACCCGCAAAGAAGTGAATGAGCCCGGGCCGGCCACGACCGCGATGCCGGCAATATCTTTGACGGATTTCTTGGTTTGGACCAAGAGTTGATTAATGGTTTTTAAAAGCTTCTCCGAATGCGCGCGCGCCGAAGATATGGTCTTGTCTTTTTTGACAACACTCTTATCTATCAAAGCAACCCTAAAACTGTCGCGCTCAGTTGTATTGAGATAAAGATACATGCGCTTGGTTAATTATACTATCAATAAACCCTTTAATAATCAATTTTTTAGCCTCTTCTTTATCAATTCCCCGGCTGGCCAGATAAAACAGCTGTTCATCATCAATCCGGCCCACCGTGGAGCCGTGTGAGGCCTTAACGTCATTGGCTTCGATTTCGAGCTGGGGAGCGCCCAGTGACTGGGCGTCTTTAGAAAGCAACAATACATCCTCGCGCAAATAGGACTGGGTTTTTTGCGCTTGGGGCAACACTTTTATCAAGCCGTTAAAAGTCAGTTTAGACTGGCCATCAAGCACGGCTTTGACTTGGACATTGGCACGGGTATTGGGCTCAAGATGAACCATGCTGACGCGAAAACTGCCTCGCTCCGCTTCTTGGCCCTGAACCAGCGCGTATAAATCCGCTTCTCCACCTTCATGCACGCGGACTTCAAATGAGATATTGCACTCGTTCATCTTGGAAATTAAAACAATGCCTTTAAATTTAGTATCTTTTTCCACTTCGATAACAACCTGTTCGTCGCCAGTTTTGTTGATAAATTCAAATACTTGCTCTTTATCCATATTATCCCACGCTCCCTTCCATTTCTAATTCAATCAGTCTATTTAATTCCACCGCGTATTCCAAAGGAATCTCTTTGACGATTGGCTCGATAAAGCCGTTGACGATTAATCCCCGCGCTTCAGCCGGCGACAAACCGCGCTGTTGCAAATAAAATAACTGATCCTCCCCTATCTTGGAAACTGACGCCTCATGCTCAATTTTGACATTATCATTACGGATATCCATGGTCGGATAAGTATCGGTGCGCGATTCTTCATTAAGGAGAAGCGCGTCGCACTCCACGCGGACTTTGACGTTTTCGGCTTTGGGATTGACCCGCACCAAGCCGCGATAACTGGCCCGCCCATTGCCCTGGCTGATTGATTTGGAGATTATGGTTGATGAGGTGTTGGGCGCCAGATGGATAACTTTACCTCCCGCGTCCTGGTGCTGGCCATTGCCGGCAAAAGCCAAAGACATAATCTCGCCTCTGGCACCTTCTTCCATTAAAAAAATAGACGGATATTTCATGGTCGCCTTGCTGCCCAGATTGCCGTCCACCCATTCCATGGTGGCGTTTTTATAAACTTGGCTGCGCTTGGTGACAAGATTATAAACATTATTGGACCAATTCTGCACCGTGGTATAGCGCACGCGCGCGCCTGGTCTGACGATAATCTCAACCACCGCGGCGTGCAAAGAGCCAGTGGAATAAATCGGCGCCGTGCACCCCTCCACATAATGCAAGTAACTGCCCTCTTCCACCACAATCAGCGTACGCTCGAACTGGCCCATCTTTTCCGCATTAATGCGGAAATACGCCTGCAACGGCTGTTCAACGTACAATCCGGCCGGCACATACACAAAACTGCCGCCGCTCCAAACCGCGCTGTTCAAAGCCGCGAACTTGTTGTCTGCTGGCGGGACAACAGTGCCAAAATATTTTCTAAAAATCTCTTCGTATTCTTTTAGACCTTCGGATGGGTCGCAAAAAATCACGCCCTGCTCTTTTAATGATTTCCGCAAGGAGTGATAAATCACCTCTGAATCATATTGCGCTCCCACGCCGGCCAAAAAGCCGCGCTCAGCCTCGGGAATACCGAGTTTTTCAAAAGTATCGCGGATAGAATCCGGCACATCTTCCCATTTTCGACTTTGGCGCTCAGCTGGTTTGATGTAGTAAAAAATATCGTCAAAATCAATCTTGGACAAATCCGCGCCAAAATTAGGCATGGGTTTGTCTTGAAAAATCTTAAAAGACCGCAAGCGGAAATCCAGCATCCACTTGGGCTCGCCTTTGACGCGCGATATTTCACGGATTACATCTTCATTCAAACCTTTCTTTGTTTTGAATACCGAAACATCGGGTTTAGAAAAGCCATACTTATAAGATTCTTTGGTGATGGGTTTCATAATATGCCGTCATTCCGAGCGAGGCGTACTCGCCGAGTCGAGGAATCTCGTGGATTACCGCTGAGATCCTTCGACTCCGTTCCTCGACGAGTACGTCGAGTCACTTCGCTCAGGATGACGTGAGGTTATATCCGCTCTGCTCCAATTCTTCCGCGAGCGTCTTATCTCCACTTTTCTCAATCCGACCATCCACAAACACATGCACAAAATCCGGTTCAATATATTTCAAAATCCGCTGGTAGTGCGTAATCAGTAAAATACTTCTATCTTCTCGACGCAAGCGGTTGATTCCGTCCGCGACAATGCGCAAAGCATCAACATCCAAACCAGAATCAGTTTCGTCCAAGATTAATAATTTCGGCTCCAAAACCGTTGCCTGCAAAATTTCGGCTTTCTTTTTTTCACCCCCGGAAAAGCCCTCGTTCAATGAACGGCCAATAAAATCATCCGGAATAGCCAACTCGGACATTTTAGACAGCAAGAGTTCTCGAAAATCGGGCACGCTCAATACTGGACGATTCTGCGCCTTAGCTATGCTGTTATAAGCCAGACGCAAAGCATTGGCGATTGATACGCCCGGAATTTCCAAAGGATATTGGAACGCTAAAAACATCCCGCTTCTGGCGCGCTCTTCCGGTTTTGCGCTGACAATATCTTGGCCTAAAAACTTTATTGACCCGGTGGTGACACTATAGCGCGGATGGCCGGCCAAAACATAAGCCAAAGTTGATTTGCCCGAGCCATTGGGCCCCATGATGGCATGGACTTCGCCCGGCTTTATTTCTAAATTAACGCCTTTGAGTATTTCTTTATCCTCAATTGAGGCGTGTAAATTATTTATCTTTAGCATAAATTTGTCATTGCGAGGGAGCGAAGCGACCGAAGCAATCTTATCGTCGAGTTGAGTGTGTCTATTAGATTGCTTCGCTACGCTCGCAATGACAACGAATAAAGCATTCGTATATTCGTATTGATTCGTAATTCGTAGCCTGACTATAACAAAAACGCCCCAAAAAGAAAAGCCGCAGTCCGATGGGTTGGACTGCGACTAGGAACGATGCCGGACGGAGCTACCTCACGGAGCCGCGGGTACAGGGGTGGCGAGCAAGTCAGAGACTTGCCGCTCGAGATCCTCTATGTCCAGCGGCTTCTGCATGCGGGTTATGGTGAACCCCTGCGTGCGGAGCAGGTCCGCCCGCTCGGCCATGTCGGTCGGAAAACCGCCGGACGCGACGATCACTCGGCGCGGGAACAGGCTTGGGTACTTGCCCACACCGACGTTGAGTAGTCCCTCAACCCCGCTCTTCGTGATGCGGTAGTTCGTGATCACCAGGTCGAACGCCGCGGGGCCGGATATCTCCACCGCTGCCAGAGCAGCGGCAGCAGAGAATGCCACCGAAACGTGGTGGCCCTTGCCCCTGAGAATCCTCGCGACCAACCTAGCAACATTCTCATCTCTATCTACTACCAGTATTCGTGCCAAAACGCCCTCCTTGAGAAAAGCCATCTTTACTCTGATGGCTATAGTGAGTCTTTGAACTGCGGCCAAAAAGCGATACGAACCTCCCTCCTCACACTGGCAGAGCCAGGAGATCTTCAATACTGTCCTGAAGATCATACAGCGAGAAGGGCTTGGGTAGAAGGATGAGCCAGGTCACGCCCCACTGCTCGCGAAGTCGCGCTTCCTCGGCTTGGTCTCCCTTCTGGAATATGAACTTGTCAGAGATGGCGATGACGCACGTGAGAGGCCTGCCTGCCTCTTTCAAGCGAATCATCATCCGACTCCCTTCCTTGTCCTCGCCCCCCATACTCTCATCTGTGATGACGACGTCGAAGTTATGGGCCATGAGCAACTCAAAACCCTGAACCCCATCCTCAACCGTCACCACCTCGTGGCCAAAGCCTTTGACGACTTGAACCACATACTTGCGGATGTAATCTTTGTCATCCGCGACCAGTATCTTTGCCAAAACCTACCTCATTTGTGAATAGCCATTCTCTGATGGCTATGGTGAGATGCCCGCGCAGGCTAGCTCAGGGAGCCGCAGGCGCGTGCTGGAGGGAGAGCAGATAGGAAACGAAAGGCTCGAGGACATGCATCTTGAACGGCTTCTGTATGCAGAATGGGATGAAACCTTGGCCGCAGATCCGGGCCAGCTGTTCATCCATGTCGGACGGGAATGTGTCCGACATAATGAGTACCCGGCGCGGGAACAAGTCAGGGCATTCATCCAGACCGCGAGAGAGCAGACTAAAGCACGTCCCGCTATCAGTGATATCGTAGTCTACGACCACCAGGTCGAACGGCGCAGCGGGCAGAACCACCACTGTGGCCATGGCTTCGTCGATTGTAGTCGTCACCGTGACGTGGTGTCCGGCAAGGTGCGCAAGCATTCCGCCCACCACCATAGCCACTCCCGCGTCGTCGTCTACTACCAGTATCCGTGCCACGATTACCTCCTTGAAAGAAGCCATCTTCTGATGGCTGATGAGATGTGAAGAACAATCAAAAACAGTACAAGATTTAACTTGTACCATAATTCTATATAAAAGTCAACAAAACCACCCCTACCCCTCCTTGGAAAGGAGGGGATTAGATTTTCACGAAACCGGCGAATATCTTAGGCGCGCTCTTCTTGAGGGCTATTATGTCGTAAAGCGCCTCTAAGAGGGGCAAATTTAGCCTCTCACGCAGCGCCAGTTTATGCAGGGATTCAACAGCCGGCACGCCTTCCACTGTTTCCTTAATAATGACTAAAGCCCGGGCCACGCTCTTGCCCTGGCCTAAAAGCTGGCCAAACTGGTGATTGCGGCTGTCCGGAGAAAAACAGGTGGCCAAAGCGTCGCCCAAGCCGGCCAGGCCGTACATGGTTTCTTCCGCTCCGCCCATTTTCCAAATCAATCTTGAAACCTCTCTAAAGCCTTCGGATAAAAGCCAGGCCCGGGTGTTGTCTCCATATTTCAAACCATCAGAAATGCCGGAGATGATAGCCAGAGCATGCTTGACCACGCCGCACAAAGCCACGCCCGCGACATCGCGGGTTTCATAAAGCTTGAACCATGGACAAGTCAGGGCGTCTTTGGCGCGCTTGCTGTAAGCATTGTCGCGAGTTGAAGCCATCATGGCGGCGGTGGGAATTTTGTTAGCCACTTCTTCGGCCAAGGTTGGACCCGAGATGGCTATAATCTGGTCACGGAAAGTAGGGGGCAAAACTTCGGCAATAACTTCGGGCATGGTTTTAAGAGAACCGTGCTCCAAGCCTTTGGCGATATTCACCACCACGCAGTTGCGGGCCAAGGCCTGGCATATTTTTAAACAAACCTCGCGCATGGCCGGCGAGGCCACGGCTAAAATTACCATGTCCGCCCCAAAAACCGCTTTAGTGATATCAGTCTCCGCGCTGGTTGTGGGAGCCAGTTTTATTTTTGGAAATGAGCGTGGATTATGGTGATTTTTATTGATGCCCCCTACCACGCTCTCGTCTATATCCCAAAAGCAAACCTGATAACCGTTGGCCGAGAGGATGGTTGAAAGCGCTGTGCCCATGGCCCCGGCGCCGATGATTGTTACTTTTGACTTGAGCATGTTGGTTTGATTATATCACATTTTTTTTAAGCGCTCGACCAGAGCTGGAACATTGTCGGTAAAAATATCAGTAATACCAGCCTTGATGAAGTATTCCCAATCGTCCGAATCATTTATTACCCCGGCCATAGGCTTAAAGCCGTGCCTAATGTATCTGGCGCGCAACCGGGCCAAAAAATTGCCGTGGATTAAAATCCGAAAAACCAATTCGCTCCCGCGCACCGACCGGAGCCAGCCGAAAAAAACCGCGTAACTTTTCTTCGGCAGTTTGAAAAATGAAAAAAACGGGAACATCAGAATCTGCGCCATGCGCAAGTCCGGATAATTTGCCTGCAAGGACAAAGCGGTTTTTATCCTGGCGCGAAAACCAATAACATACACTCTATCCCAAAGATTATTAGCCTCTATTTTATCAATCACGCTTTGGGCTAAAGACAAATCATCGCTTTTGAGTTCAATAAAAAATGACTTGGCGCTCTTCTCGATATATTCAAATAACTCGTCCATGGTAAGCAAGCGCTCACTGCCTTGAGTGCGCTCTTTCAAAATCTGGCTCAAGGTTGTTTGGGAAATGATGATTTCGCGGCCATTGAGATGGATTTCGTCATTATGGTTTATCACCACCTGGCCATCTTTAGTTATGCGCGCGTCGGTTTCAATGGCATCAGCTCCGGCCTCAAAAGCGGCCTCAAAAGCGGCTAAAGTGTTTTCTTTGCAATTTTGGTGATAACCGCGGTGGGCTATAATCATACCAATATTGAATATGTTTCTCTTTTGTGGTATAAGTATACCACTTCAGTCTTTAAAGACTGTAAAACTTCACAATCCAAAACGCAATCCACGCTTCTATTCTCTCTCAAGGAGAACGCGAGATGGCCAACGAAGAAAGCTCCGATGCTCCGGCAGAAGTAACAGAAACAGAAAGAATGGTAATAAGTGGGAAAAGGCTGCTAGTTGAGTGCCCGCATTGCCACAAGCCAGTTCTGGTAGTGATTAAAGTCGAAGTTGTCGGCGCGTTCGATCCAGAGAAGATTACTACCCCGGATAGAAAACGCGCCCAGAGGACGGCACCGACGACTACCTTGCTTCCACATCAAGAAGAAATGGTGATGACAGCAAGGGAAAATGGCTTGTTCGACGCATTTGCTCAGGTAGCCAGCAAGGCCAAGAATCCAGCACCCAAACGCATGAAAAAATTCTTTGTCCATTTCTTCCAGTGTGCCCAAGTCACAATCGTACCAAGAGATATCTTGCAAGCCTTTATAGATGAATTTGACAAGGCTCGCATAGAGATCTGGGTATGCGATGGCTTGGCAGCCGTAACTGCTGATGGCGTGATCAAAAGGTTTGTGCCACAGAGTGAAGTTGCCGGCCAAAAACGCCAAGTCGATAGTCTCGATGGCCGCTCCGGTACAGTCCGGAGAGGAACGGACGAAGAAGGTATCTGGGGGTGGAGGAGAACACGATTTGGGTATGCGGCTGGAGCAGGCGCCTTTTTCCAGGAAATGCAGAGACAGTCGTTCGGGGAGTTCCAGCTTCGCGTTCACCCCAGAGACTGAGCTCTGTCGTTTCCTAGTATTGCTCTTCCACCGCGTTAAGCGCCCTGGCACACCCAGAGGCGCTCTTTTTTTATTTGCAGCCTATTGGCTCAAATAGTGAAAATGAACAAAAAAATTAAAGCTATAATAATCCGATAAATCCCAAATGGAATAAAGGTGTGATTTTGGATAAATTTCAACAAAAACTTAATGGCAATGATAGCCGCGATAAACGCGGTGACAAAACCCACGGCCAAAAAATCAAGCTGGCTGGCGGAAAAAAGGCTGATGTTCTTAAACAAATCCAAGGCCGTAGCCGCGGCCATGGTGGGAATAGCCAATAGAAAAGAAAACTCGACAATGGCCGTGCGTGACACGCCTAAAATAAGACCGCCCACAATGGTGGCCGCGGCCCGCGACACGCCCGGCACCATGGCCACTGACTGGAACAGGCCAATCAGCAAAGCCTGCGGATAAGTGAGTTCTGCCAAATCTTTAACACTCCCCTCGCGCTCCTTGTGCCAGAGTTCAAAAATAATCAAAATGGCGCCGCCAATTAAGAGCGACCAGACAACCACAGCGTTAGAGCCGAGAAGATAAGTTTTTACTATTTTATAAAACAATAAACCCAGAATACCCGTGGGTATGAAAGCGACAATGATTCTTTTGATTACTTCCCAATTGGTAAAAACGGTCCGCGCGTACAGTGCCACCACTGCCAGAATCGCGCCCAGCTGGATGGCAATCTCAAAACTCTTTAAAAAATCGGTCTGGCTCAAACCCAAAAGCCGCGCCGAGAGCATAAGATGGCCGGTGGAAGAAATCGGCAAAAACTCGGTTATGCCCTCCACTAAACCTAAAATTATGGCGTGAAATAGATCCATATAGTGTTTTTTGTATTCAGTATGCCTTTATCATATACCCACATGCTGTTTCTTGTAAAAAAGACCTGATGCCCGCGGGACGGAACATCAGGTCGCCTTAAAAGATGGAACGACACTACTCACGAACTCGTGCTGAGCGCCGTGGGATGATGATGGGACCGCACCAGGATGCGCGCGGCTTTGCAAGCCGCTTTGAAACGCCCAAAGACGTCATGCGGCATCAGCACCACGGCTGGTTGGCAGCTAAAAGCATCTAACAGCTGCTGTTGCAGCCATTCCTCCTTTGGCGTCGACTCGGGAGCGCCCAGGCTGCGTTGAAAACCGTCCCGATTGAAGAGATACAGGTCCCACCAAGATAAACTTATGCCGCCGACTGTCCGCTGCCTCATTCGCAGTAGTCGCCAAGGATCATCTCGTTCACCTTCCTGGCGGAGCTTGCACAAACCCCAAACCGAGGCAAAATCGGTGAGCTCGCTTATGGGAACCCCTTCCGCCAGCATGAACTCATGCGTCATACAACCGGTTTCCACTAATGACGGCGTGGTCACTGCGAAAATGGTTGGTCGCATCTTCTGTTTTCCTCCCTTATTGAAGAACGTGATAATCCTGAAAAATATTGACTCTCCTCGGGGACAGGGATTCGAACCCCGGTTCCCAGGGCCAGAACCTGGTGTCCTACCACTAGACGATCCCCGAGGACAGTCAATATTTATACGACTCACGCGTTTGGTGTCATTCTGGAGCCTTGTACTCAAGGCGATAGAATCCATGCGTGAAAAGCAAACTGGATTCTATCGCTTCGGGAGTACCCTCGCTCCAGAATGACGAGGATTTTTGGCAAACGCGTAAGTCCTGAATTTAATCTAATTCTCAACCACCGCGCCCTCAAAAACATCCAAAGCCGTTTTAACCAGAATTTCTTCATCAGAAGGAACGACCACTAAAGGTTCTTTACCATTATTCGCGTTAACTGGCAAATCTTGGCGCAGACTGGCTTGAATTTTATATCTGGCGCCAAAAACCTCCTCAATCACGGTTTCTATGATGTCCCGGTTCTTGAATTCCGAAACTTTTTCCTGTTGCAAGCGGTATTTAAAACCCAGCTCCACTGTGTTTCCGTTAACACCTACTGGTTCGGCCACGCCCAAGATGAAATTCAAGGCGTGATTTTTATCTTTGACTCGAGTTAGAACTTCGCCCCAGCCAGCTATTATGTCTTCAAGCGAGTGGTTATTGACATTGTTATGATTGTGATTGAAATTAATTGGGCTTGATTTTGGAACTTCAGTGGTTCGGAATTTCGGAATTTCGGAATTTTGGTGATTGGTGTTTTCTTGCTTGTCCACCGTAGCCTTGGCGAAGGCGGAATGTTTGATGTTTGATGTTTGGTTATTAACTACTTGCTTCTCCCCTTCCTCGCATATCGCCACCACAGCCAATTCAATCGGCAGAATCGGCAGATTGGGTGAGAGGCGCATTTCTTGGCTGGCTTTCAACAAATTAATGACAATCGAGCGGATAACCGTCAACGTCAGCTCTTGCGCTAACTCTTCCACCCGGCTGATTTCATCTTTGGAAAAATACCAAACCAGACTCTCTTTGGAAAGCGTAACTTTGTAAAGCAACAGCTGGCGCGAGAGCTCTAAAGCCTGCTCCAGAAAGAATTCGAGATTAACCCCGGTTTGTTCCAGCTCTGACAGTTGTTCGAGGGCCGGACGGGTATTTTTCTGGCCCAGCTGCCTAAGCCAGGCAAAAACTTTTTCAAATCCCACTTTGGGCAGAAACAAACTGGCATCGGCCTCGGTGATTTCTTTTTTGCCCAGGCTCAAAATCTGGCCCAGCAGGCTTTCCGCGTCGCGTAGAGCGCCGCCGGATTTGCGCGCCACTTCTTCTAAAACCTCGGTGGCGACTTCCACCCCTTCCTGGCGCGACAAAGACTTGAGCCGCTCCAGAATCTGCGCAAACGGCAATTTGGTAAAAGCAAAATGCTGGCACCGCGAAAAAATGGTTTCCGGGATTTTGGCAATCTCGGTGGTGGCCAAGATGAAAACTATATGAGAGGGTGGCTCTTCCAAAGTTTTTAAAAAAGCGTTAAAAGCCTCGGCCGTTAACATGTGCGCCTCGTCGATAATGTAAACTTTGTAAAGGTCGCGGGCCGGCACGTATTTTACTTCTTCGCGCAACTGACGCATCTCGTCGATGCGGCGGTTTGAAGCCGCGTCAATTTCCACCAAATCCTGGCTGCGGCCGGCAGTTATCTCCTGGCAAGAAGAACACTCGTTGCACGGCTCGCCGTTCTCGGACCTTTTTTGGCAATTGAGCGCTTTGGCAAAAAGCCGCGCCAAGGTGGTTTTACCGGTGCCCCGGGGCCCGGAAAAAAGATAAGCATGGGCAACATGCCCGCTTTTTATTTCTTCTAAAATTACCCCTTTCACGTGCTCCTGCCCAACCACCTCGGCAAATGTCTGGGGACGGTATTTTCGATATAAGGTCATATAGGCGGATTACCGCGGATGATAACGCGGATAAACGCAGACTGTGTAAATGTAGTCTAGATTAAATCAGACCCAAAATCAAACTAACCCCTGCTGGGGCTAGTTAATAATTTTCGCGTCAATCCGCGTAAATATCCGCGCCTATCCGCTTCTATAGTAAATCGGCTGTGGCTTTTTCCAGAAGATCCTCGTGTTTTCCCGTCCAGTCAGAATCCTGGCCATGGTTCATCTCTTCCGTGCCCAGCTGTTTAATGACGTTTTCCACCGCGGCCCAGTTTGACTGCTTGTCCGTGGGCACCAGAATCACCACTTCATCCCCAACCTCGCCTTTGTAATAAGTGATGGAAGCGGACAAAACTTTATAGGTGTTGCCTTGGGACATCACACTGTATTCGCCCGTGTCTTCATCCTGCATTAAGGTGCCGCGGATGCGTTTGCGGTCTATCGGCCCGATTTGTTTATACAAAAAAGTTCCATCTTTCAAAATGGTAAGCTTAAGCAAATCTCCTTCCAATAGCTTGGATTTGGAAGCATAATTAGCCGGCACTGTGTAAGACCGGCCGTCAGCGCCGACCATGGAAACGCCATCAAAAACCCCCTCCACTATTTCGCCTTCTTCCACTTCCGGCGACGAGGCTTTGGTTCGGGAGAGCGCGGGACCGATATCTTCGCCGTTATTCAACTTTTCCAGCATCTTTTTGGCGGTTTCTATCTGCTTCTCGGCCCGGGTAATCATTTGTTTCAGAAGCACAATTTGGTTTGTGTTTGCCATGAATTCTGTTTGTTTTTTGTTTTATTTTAGCGCCAATATGCGACCCGAATTATCCCGAATCTTTTACCCGTCATCCCGACCAACCCGCCGTACTCGGTGAGGAGTGGAGGGATCTCGTGGATTAACGCTTGAGATTCCTCGACTCCGCTTCGCTCGGAATGACGTGTCTGATTCGGGTCGCTTATGTTATCCACAGTATAGCACAAAATCAACATTTACAAAAGAGCTGGCCTTATCAATTACTTTAATGATTCGCCGGCTGTCGGCATATTGACAGCCGAAGCTTGTTTGCCCAGCTGTAAACGGCCGTTAATATCCGCCTCCACTATACTCTTCTCGATCCCATATTTCAAACGGGAATATTCCTTGAGCTTGGCCACTTTTTCCGGATCAGTCGGCGCCGGCGGATAAGTTTGCATCTGGAACGGCTTGGCCGGCGCGTTATCGATTAACAGTTTAATGTAAGCGTGATATTTATCAATATTTATCACGTCGTATTCGTTAAACACCGGGGCAAACTCTTTGGCAATCATTTCCGCGTCCTCAACCCCGATTTTAAAACTGACTAAAGTGCCCACATTGCCAAAAACCGCGTCCCGAATCTTGGTGTCCTGGCCTTGGACCAGCTGGCTTACGTATTGGTGCGCGACAATCAAATCCAGCCGGTATTTGCGCGCCTCGGACAATATGGTGGCGATTGAATCAGTGACAAAATTCTGGAACTCGTCAATGTATAAATAAAAATCATGTCTTTGGTCTTCCGGCATGTCGGAGCGGGTCATGGCCGCCATCTGCAGCTTGGACACGATAATCAAGCCCAAAAGCGAGCTGTTAACCTCCCCCACTTTGCCTTTGGCCAGATTGATGAGCAGAATTTTTTTCTTATCCATCACGTCGCGGAAATCGAACGCGCTCCGGGGCTGGCCGATAATATTGCGCATTAAATCGTTTTCCACGAACCGGCCGACTTTGGAAATTAAATAACCCAGCATTTCCGATTTATGGAAATCAGATGTCTTGGCCATTTCCTGTTCCCAAAACTGGCGCACCGTGAGGTCGGTCAGTTTGGCGATTTTGTATTTTTGGTATTCCTGGTCCGTGAACATGCGCGGAATATCCACAATCGTGCCCGGATTCTCTTTGTCAGCCATCAAAGTCAGCATCACGTTGCGCATATTATGCTCGAACATGGGGCCGATCATCTCGGGCGGAAACAGTTTCATAAAGATGGCGATCATTTCCTGCACCGCGAAATCTTTCTGGCTGTCGTACTTGTACTCCAGCATATTTAATCCCATGGGCCGCTCCATGTCGCCGGGATCGAAATAAATCACGTCTTCCAATCTTTCCTCCGGCACATAACCAAGGGCCGTGTCCACTAAATCGCCGTGCGGATCGATAACGCAGACCCCGTGGCCCGCTTCCATATCTTGTTTGACCATATTGCCGATCAGCACCGATTTACCAACCCCGGATTTACCGATTATATATAAATGCCGCCTGCGGTCCGCGTCTTTAAGCCGCACCATGGTATCCACGTTGCGATAGACGTTATGGCCCAGAATAATCCCCTCTTTGGGCATAGCCACCGGCGAGGAAGCCTGTTTGGACTGGAGCCAGAGAATATTCGGCGTTTCGGTTATGGGCAGCGGGAAATGGAAAAGCGAGGCCATTTCTTCGGTGTTTAAAATCGCGCTGCGCTTTTCATTAAAATTACGGTAAATAAAATCATCCAAAAAAGGCCCGAGCCGGCGCGGATTATCGCGCTTAAAGCCGTTGCCGTATTCAAAGCCGCTGAATTGGGAAAAAGAATCCACAATCCCGCCCAGCTCGCTTAAGGCCTGCGATTCGGTGGCCGCGGCCACCACAATGCGGATATTAACTTCAAAACCCATTTTGGAGCTTTTCTGCTGCACGCGCATCACGGCTTCTTCATCGAATTTCGACAAACCGGAAAACTGCTTTGACTCCGCGTTTTTATTATCGCGCTTAAAAAACGCGCGCGCCGCGTTGCCGGCGATAGAGCCGGAAACAATCGAAATTGCCTCTTTTAATTTCTTGCCCTGGCGGACTTCTCTGGCCAGCTCATTGCCCGGCGCGTGCCATTTAGGATGGGCCGAGCGCACTACGTACTGAATGGCCGCTCCGCCATGCTGGACATCGCTGAATTTTGATAAAGCGTTGGTTAAGGCGCTTAAAGGGTCGGTTTCTATTTCCTGATAAGTCTTGACCGGAAAGAAGAAAGATTTTTTGAATATTAAAGTCGTGCCAGCGATAATGCAGCGCGGGCTGAAAATATTATAATCTTCGCGTTCCTCAATATAAGCGTCGTGATATTGGGCCTGAAGCTGCTGCTCGACAAACTGGCGCAAATCAACGGGCAAAGTCACGTAAAAAGAAATCACCCCTTCGTGCGCCACAATCTCAAAAGCAAAATGATCCCGCCGCCCCAGCCACCAGGCGTTCCAGCCCCGCTCCGCGCGCAAACCGGCCAGGTTGGCCATAAAATTTTCTATCGGAGCAATCATCTGCCGCGCTTCTTTAGTCTCGCCCCGATTTTCCATTTCCAATGATTCTTTGGGCAGCAGAATGCGCAAGGTAATCATTTCGAATGGATTAAAGCGATTGTAAAGCCGGCGCGTGAAGATGCGCGCAATGGAGGCTATGATAAACAAAACACCTGTTGTTATTGCTACCCAGAATATTATGTTAATCCAATTCATGAAAATGATAATCAATAATGACAAATATCAAAGCTCAAATGCCAAATGAATGCCAAAACCCTAATGACAAATTATTTTGACATTTAGTTATTTGACATTGATTTGATATTTGGATTTTGAACTTTGACATTTCTTTTACTCTTCTCTCCTCATCCCTATAATCTTATCCGTTTTAATCTTGGATTCCTGCTCCAAGAAAAAACGGTTGACGCCCGGTATTTTATGGAGCCATTGCCTGATAAGATGCAAAATCTTCTTAGCCATGTCCTTGCCTTGCTCAAGCACGGCTTCAATCTGGGTGGCTGTTTTCTCTCCCTCTATTTTTAACATCTGCTTGGTGGGATCGTCCAGATTGACGTAAATTTCCTCCAAACCGCTGGAGAGGACTTTTTCGATACCAACCAGGCGCTCTGATTTATTCTGCGGCGCAACCACCCTCTCGGTTATTGGCGAAATATGACCCTGAGTCCCTGGCGCTGTGGTCGGCTCCTCACTGACTTCTGCCTGGTTTGCTATCGTCTCTTGCTCTGTTTTAATCTCCGGCGCTCTTGTGGTTTCCGGGGATGCCAAAATATCTTTCCGCTCTTGGGGGAAAGGACGTGTTTCTGGCGTTGACCCAGTCTTGGTTGCGCTTAAAAAATCCGGCATAGTTAATTTATTATACCATGATTTGACCAAAACAATAATATCTGCTAATATCCACGAAGTAATTATTTCTAACCACATCTATGGCACATAAGAAAGCAGGAGGTTCTACTAGTAATCTGCGCGACTCCCAAGGACAACGCCTGGGGGTCAAGCTTTATGGCGGCGAATTCGCCAAGGCTGGCATGATAATCGTGCGCCAGCGCGGCAGCCGCTATTTCCCGGGTCTCAACGTCAAAAAAGGCAAAGATGACACGCTCTTTGCCATTAAGACCGGCCTGGTCCAATTCAAGAAAAAAATGCGGCGCGCTTATGACGGCGCCCTGAAGAAACGGGTGGAAGTGAATGTGGTCGCCAAATAATTTATCCCGCAATAGATGGCTTCGGCCCGCCTCGCGTTTCAGCGCGAGGCCAACAAAAAGAGTCTCTCAACCAGGCTCTTTTTGATTTATACCAAAATTATTTTCCACCGTCATGCTTAAATCATACGCCCGGCAATGGCTCAATAATCCTAAATAAGACTGGATTGTTTGCCTAAAACTTTCTTCATCAAGCAATTCTCGCCGCACCAAATTCTGTTTTTGAAAAAGTTTTTTGAACATCCGTCTTTTGGTCTTTGTTCGTAGCGCTATGTGATGTGGTAATATGACATAACCTAGAAAATCAATTCCCTGACGCAGTGGGCGTATACTTAACTTGTTAGGATGTAATTCTAAACATAGCTCTTGATTTAAAAAATTCCGTAAAACGGGAATAAGGCCAGCCAAATAATCAAAATCATTATGAACGATAACAAAATCGTCAGCATAGCGGAAATAGTGCTTCAGCCGCAACCGATGTTTAACAAACTGATCTAACTCATTCAAATATATGTTGGCAAAAATTTGCGAAGTTAAATTGCCGATGGGCACGCCCCGCCCTTCTCGGGCGCGGTTAGTATCGCTACCCCCCCCCCAACGGAGTGACGACAAAACTAGCAATCACTTCTTCAATCAACCACAAAAACTTCTTATCCTTAATTCTTTTCTGGATTAACTGCAAAAGTTTTGGGTGAGATATGTTCTGAAAAAACTTCTTAATGTCGCACTTGAGGGCAAAAACTGGTTGCGCATAATTCCGGCTCACTGCCCGCAAAGCGCGCGTCAAATTAAGAACTGCCAGATGTGTACCCTTGCCAACACGGGAAGAGTAAGAATGATAAATGAAGGCTGAATCGAAAATACGGTATAACTCGGCAAACATCAAATGATGCGCCAGGCGGTCGCGAACACTGGCTTTACTGATCAGGCGATGTTTTGGGTCGTGAATATGGAAAATTGCGTATGGCCCATGCCGGTAAGCCTGATCTTTTAAAGCTTTTTGCAACGAGAAAATATTATCTTCAAGATTCCGCTCAAAAACAAGCACATCCGGTTTCTTTATTTTACCTTTCTTGAATTGATTCCAAGATAAAAACAAATTCTCTAAACCAATTAACTTATCATAAATTGTATGGCTAACCTTCATAACAACACTATAACTGAAATACCCATTGTGCACAAAATGCGCGAACTCTACAAACTGTTTTACGGCTATTTGGCTTTGTTTCCCAAAAAAGACAAATATGCTTTGGGCGGCAAATGCGAGATATACATCATCGCCACCCTCGAACTTCTGCTGGCGGCGGGAAGCGCGCCTAAAGAAGAGAAACGAGTAATTATCCAGCAAGCCAATGTCAAATTTGACGCGCTGAAAATTTTTCTGCGCCTATGTCAAGAATTAAAACTTCTGGATAATAAAAAGTATCTAATCCTGCAAGCTTATATCCAGGAAATCGGCCGCATGCTTGGCGGTTGGCAAAGGAGCCTCTTATAAAGAGGCTCCTGGCTTTTGTTCAGGCACAACCCGATGAACAGCAGACCACCCGAGTAGTTGTCGTTCGCATCGGCGAGGTTCGCCCTGTTGTCGAAGTTCGCGTTGTCGTCGTTGGCCTTGAAGTACAATGAGTTCTCGGAGGACTGCCAAAAATTTGCTTTTTCCCATCTGTTAACACCAGAGAAATAATCAAAAACAAGCATTATTATTTCTCTTGAATTTTATTTTGTCCCTTTGGGACACCAGAAAAAAGCAAGTAGTGCCTAAATAGTTTCGCATGCTCTCCGGCTGTCCTTGAACTGCCGGATTCTGATGCTTCAAACCATTCGGATTTCGGCGATTTTGGTTCGTAAACCAAAATTCATTAACCTACTTTCAAGATAAATTATATTGCAAATAAAAGAGGGGTGCAACACTGCTGTGTTGCACCCCAAAGACCAAGAATCCGAATCCAAGGGCAGATCGGCCGAAGTCCGAAGCCCGCACTACCCGATGAACAGCAGACCACCCGAGTAGCCGTCGTACGCATCGGCGAGGTCCGCCCTGAGGCCGAAGTACGCGCCGTCGTCGCAGGCCTTGAAGCACAATGAGTCCTCGGAGGACTGCCATTGAACTGCGGAGCAGTCATAGACCGGGGTCTGGTAATCCCGAGCTAGAACATTGGTGTGCATTATCCAGCCCATGGCTGTGTCCAGCGGACCCGACAGGATAAAGCTCTCGGGAAGCGTGGCCATCTGCTCGCGCTGGGCATCCACCGAGAATCCTTGGAGCGGATTCGGGAAGTAGATGCTGACAACCGAGGACTCAGCGATATCGTCGATGAGTCGCTCATAGCGGCTACCATCGACGATGGTCACTTGACCCGCGAGCTCACCCTGGCGATAGTTCTTGAACGACCGATCCGGGAACTGGCGACTATAAGACTTCCCAGCCGCGGCCACGAACTCCTCGATGGTTTGGCCCAGATCCGCAACCTGGGTGTGCGGAATCACAACCGGCAGGTGCACACCCTTGAGCAGGTTTTTGGTCTGCTCATTCTGGCCCAACGCCTGCAATAGCTCCTTGGCACGAGCCTCGAAGTCCGCACCCGAGATGAACGTGGACAATCCCGTGCCATCAAACCGCTCCAGCCACGCGCTGTAGTCTATCTCGGGCTGGACCAGGGCGAACTCGCGGTTCGGGTCGCAGACATTCGCGACCAAACCGCGGGGCGGGATGCGGCGACCGTTCTTGTCGAAGAGCGGGCGCACGGCCTCCTTGATCTGCAAGGTTGTGCCCACGCGCTCCACGGTCAACTCACCGGAGAGTACTCCCTCCACCACTTCTCGGCCGCCTACCTGCCTGGTAAAGGCAGCCAATCTGCCGAAGTCAGGAAATATCTCGGCCAGGTCATCATACGGATGTGCCACTTTGCGCCTCCTTGGGCTTGTCGCCCAAATAAAAAGGACTTTTTGCCGCTGTGCCCCGCGGCGCGGGTTCATCCCTGTTTGGGAAGAAGAAATACTATACCACAGGTATATTAAAAAGTCAAACGACACAAAAAAGACGCCCTGAAAAAAACAGCACCTTTTTACTTATTTAGGATTTTGGTCTTGAGCAGGGGCAGGCGTAGCTGGCCTGATTTGAATAGACTGCGCCGTGATACTGCCGTCGCTGTTGGCGCTGCCCGTAACTGTGATTGATTTACCGACTACTAAATCGGTTGGCGCGCCATCAGCCATTTTGCTGATGCTGGTTGTATCCGAAAAGAAAATAATCTGCGAGCCGCCGTCGCGCAGTTTGACAGTGACGCTTTTGTCATCCTGGCTGATAATTTCGCCATTCACAAGTCCACTCCCGGCCGGGCCATTCCGGTTGCCTTGAAGATTAGCTCCCCGGCCCATTTGCTGCCTTTGTTCAGGCGTAAGATTCTGAAAATTCCGGCCAGCAACCGAGCCTCGGCTTTGGCCATATTTCATCCCGCCCAAAAAACCAATCCCGCCGGCCAAGATAGCAATAATAACAATCGTCATGATTTGCTTATTTTTCATATTATAGAGTTTAATGATAAAAGTTTTTAATATATTGCCATCCCGAGCGACACATAATTGTCATCTCGAGGCCTTGATAAACTTGTTAGCATCAATTAACTAATATTACCAATAGACTTTTAAGCTAATCAGACTGTTGCAGGCCGAGGAGATCCCCTGTTAATTGCACTTGCCATGGGATCCTCTCCCTCCATTTTATTTTGTGATTTTAATCTTGTATTAAAGTATGACACAGATAATGGGTTAATCGCGCTTATTGTGTCGGTCGGGATGACAGAAATTTTATTCATACCGTAGCGCTTCAATCGGATTCAACGCCGCGGCGCGTCGAGCCGGATAGTAGCCAAAGACGATGCCAATCGCGGCCGCCACCCCAAAAGCCAAAAGAATCGAGGATAAAGATACTTTAGTTTGAAGAACGCCAAAATAAGTGATGCCCCAGGCCACGGCCCAACCCAAAATTATTCCCGCCAAACCGCCCAAGAAAGTGAGCGTAACCGCCTCGGCCAGAAACTGTAAATTTATGTCGCGCCGCTTGGCGCCAATGGCTTTGCGCAACCCGATTTCGCGCGTCCGCTCCGTGACTGTGGTCAGCATCATGTTCATAATACCGATGCCGCCAACCAAGAGCGAAATGCCGGCAATGGCGGCTAATAAAAGCGTAAACGTGTCGGTTACGCTTGAAGCCGTGGCAATAATATCAGCCTGGTTTAAAATACTGAAATCAGCCAAAGTTGAATCTGAAATATGGTGGCGGGCTAAAAGCAGATCAGTAATTTGTTGCTGGATGGCTGCCATTGATTGCGAGTCAGCAGCTTGCACGCTGATGGTTGAAACATAATTATCCCCGGCCAAAAACCGTTGGGCGCTGGTTAAGGGAATAAAAATCATGTCATCCTGGCTGCCAAAACCGCTTCCGCCTTTGGTTTTAGTGATACCGATAATTTTGAACTCAATATTTTTTATGCGGATTGTTTGGCCGACAGAATTTGCGCCCTCGCCAAAAAGATCAGTATTTGCGGTTGGCCCTAAAACCGCAACTTTGGAGAGACTGCGCAAATTCTGGTCAGTGATAAATGAACCCTGGTCAATTTCAACATTGCGCACTGCCGGGTAAGCGGCGGTGGCGCCGGCTATTGAAGTGTTAGTGTTTTTGCCTTTAGCCGTGACCTGATAGCGCCCGGAGAGCTCCGGAGCCACGGCCTTGGCTTGCGTTATTTCCGCGGCAATGGCATCAGCGTCTTCCTGGGTCAGGGTGCGGGCCGCGCCCCGGCCGGATGAGACTTGCATACCCACCCCGCGCTGGGCGCCGGGCATAATCATAATCAAATTTGAGCCGATGGATTGGATGCTGGCCTCAATTGAACCCTGGGCCCCGGCGCCAATGGCCACCATGGCGATTACCGAAGAAATGCCGATGACTATGCCTAAAATAGTCAGGCCGGATCGGGCTTTGTTGGCGGAAATAGCTGTTATAGTTTCTTGCAAGATATCGCTAATGGTCATGCGCGCTCAATTATTTTCTGTTTATGATTAACTTCATCGCTTACGATTTGCCCGTCTTTAATAAAAATAATCCGCGCCGCGTGTTCGGCCACGTCATGCTCGTGGGTAATAAGTATAATCGTGCAGCCATGCTCCTTGTTCAATTTTTGAAACGTGTCCAGAACAATTTCACCGGTCTTGGAATCAAGATTTCCGGTCGGCTCGTCAGCCAGAATCAATGAAGGATTATTAACCAAAGCTCGGGCAATGGCGCAACGCTGAATCTGGCCGCCGGAAAGCTGGTTGGAAAGATGATTAAAATGATCCTTGCCCAACCCGGCCGCTGTTAGAGCCGCTTCGGCCCGCTTTTGCCGTTCCGCGTCGGCCACGCTGGCATAAACCAAGGGCAGCATGACATTGCGCAAAACTGTGGCTCTAGGCAATAAATTAAAAGACTGGAACACAAAACCGATTTTGTCCCGTCTGATATCAGCCAGCTCGTCATCGCTCAAAGTGGAAACATCCTTGCCATCAAGGTAATAAGTGCCGCTCGTGGGCGTATCCAATGCCCCAAGAATATGCATCAAAGTCGATTTACCTGAACCGGATGGTCCCATGATAGCCACAAACTCCCCGTCTTCTATCTTAAAACTGACGCCTTTCAACGCCTGCAATTCCGTATCCCCGGTCTGATAGGTTTTAACCACATCCTTTATTTCTATCATAGTTCGAACTTACGCATTTGCGTCATCCCGCGCATTTGCGTCATCCCGAACTTGTTTCGGGATCCGTCTTCTGAAGATGCTGAAACAAGTTCAGCATGACGAATACAAGTATTAGTCACGGGGGATGCGGACACCACCGCTACCGCCGCCGCTCTGGCCGCCGAATAAACTGGGCGCGGACGTTGTGGTAGCGCTGGTGGCAGAAGTAATAGTCCTGGTGACAATTCTATCCCCTTCTTTCAAGCCGGAAATAATTTCCGTGTCAGTATCGTTGGAAATACCAACCTCAATTGGCTGTTGTTTTGGCGGCGCGGCCGAAGTGAAAGCTTGGTTGCTTTGCGAACCGGGAACGCTTTGGTCGAAAATCTCCACGTAATAACCGTTGCCCTGGGATTTAACCGCGCTTGATGGCGCTATCAGCACATCTTGCTTGATATCAGTGATGATGGCCGCCGAAACGCTCATGCCGGATTTCACCCGTTCATCCTGGGTGTCGAAAGTAATTTTTACCGCATAACTAACCACGCCCTGCGAGACAGCGCCCAAGGTATCAACTTCCGCCACTTCGCCGGTGATATTCAAGCCTTCAACCGCGTCAAAAGTCAGGGTTGTTTTTTGCCCGACTTTCACCTTGGCCACATCAACTTCATTAAGCGAGACTTCGGCGACTTTCTGCTTGGTGACCATCGTGGCCACGGCTGTGCCGGATGACGCCTGATCCCCGGCTTTCACGCTCAGCTCGGCAATAATGCCATCAAGCGGAGCGCGGATGGTGTAATCAGCCAGTTTTTCTCTGGCGTCAGCGAGCGAGTTTTGCCTCTGGCGGATAGTCAGTTCCTGGCTGCGGATGTCCAGACTGTCAGTCCCGGCTTTTAATTTTGCCAGTGACGCTTCTTTTTCTTTAACCGATTGTTTGGCCGCGGCCAAATCCAGGGGTTGATTTTGCGCCATGGCTGTTAAATCCCGCTCCGCGCTGGTGACGGCTTCTTTATCATCTTGTAAAGTCCGTTGGCTGGCCAAAAGAGTGGACAGATGAGAATTAGTTTGTCCGGTATAAGTGGATAAATTAGTCTGATAGCTGGTGACTTTGCTGAAAGTTGCCTGTTTGGCCAGAGTGCGGTAATCAACCCAGGCATCCATCAGGTTGCTTTGGCTTTTGCCGGCCTGGGCTATCATTTTAGTGGTGTCCAAGGTTTCAGCCAGCAGTGATTCAATCACGGCTTTATCCGAATAACGGCTGGAATTTTTGTAATCAATAAAATTTTGATCGTATTTTTGGCGGGCTTTGGCGTAATCCGCCAGCGCGGTATCCGCGAAAATCTGCAGCTTGGCCACATAATCTTTGTCAGTGGTATTAACAAGCGCGTTGGCGTTAGCGGAGTTGGCGGTGACTGAAGATTCGGCTTTGCTGATTTCATAACTGTAAAGAATATCATTCAGTTTATTAATAATGGTCGGCAAATCCAAAAAGGCGTTAGCCACCGCGTTGAACGAATCTTCATAAGCTTTAACAATATCATCCGCGGCTTTTTGCTTGGTGTCTTGCGCTTGCTGATAATCGGTCTGCTGAGTGAGTTTGAGTTTTTCCAAACTGTCTTGGGCGTTGGTAACCGCGTTCTCGGCTTGCAGCAAAGAATAGGCGTCAGTCGGCTGGTTTAATTTTTCCAAAGATAGTTTGGCGCTTTCCAAATTAACCTGCGCGTCCCGCACTGTTTTTTGGGCATCGGCCGCGTCAATTTGAACCAAGATAGTATTGGCTTTTACTTCTTGCCCAGCCTTGATGTTAACTCGGATAATTTTACCCGAGGCCAAAGGTTTAACTTCAACCTGGTTGGAACTGGAAACCTGGCCCGTGCCGCTGACCGAGACGGTCAGCGTGCCTTTTTCCACCGCTGCTGTGACATATTGTGTTGGCGTTGCTTTGGACGTAAAAGCCTTATATGCGTAATAACCGCCGCCTATCGCCAGGATGATGACAAACAGCAAAAATTTCCTCCTGAATAGCGCTTGAATCATATTTTTATTGGTTGATTACGGTATTATTCTTTACAGATTTAAATTAGCCCATTAGATATAATACCACTTAAAAGCCTAGTTTATTTCACTGGCTGGATTAATCCAGGCCTTGAGCTCGGAAGAGGTTTTAGTATAACCCCGCCAGTCAATCTGTTTGCCCATAACCGGTTACCCTTTGTTTGGCTATAAGCTTGCCCGCGCAGACGGCCTTGACCTGGACCGCTTTATCTTTTTCATCCGCGAAAATTTCAAAATCAGCGCCGGTGTGATAGCCGGTAAATCGTTCCGGCTGGACTGAAAACTTTTTGGGCGTGACATACGATCCAAAAGGTTTTTTGGTCACCCGCTCCTGAGCCCGCGGCAAAGGTGGGCTGAATTTAGGAACCTCTGCGGCCTTAGTTCGATTTGGTGCGGCTCCGACAATCAAAAAACCAGCGCTAATAACTAGAACCAAAATAAAAAACCTTGTTTTAAAACTTCCAATCATAAACTGCTAATCATTATAGAATAAAATCCCAGTAGACAGTAGGGAGTTTGACAAAAACTTGAAAAATTCCTGTTGGTGGAATACACTAAATATAGTGTAAGCCCGTATGGGTGGCAACAAAATGAAAAATCTCTTTAATGAAAAACAATTAGAAATTTTGACGGAGCTGGGACTTAGTAAAACCCAAGCAATTTTGTATTTGGCTTCGTTAAAGCATGGCATATTGTCTGTTCTGGAATTATCCAAGATTACTAAAATCAACCGGCAGCAAATTTACGAAGAGGCGGAAAAATTAGTCGATCTTGGGATTTATGAAATAACAAGGAGACAAAGGAGAAAGTATATTGCGGCAAATCCCGCCAAATTGGTAAAAGTTGGAAAGAAAAAAATTGAAGAAACGGAAGAAATTTTAACAAAATTGTCCACGATTTTGCCGCAATTCGAGGCTCTTTCGACGCCAAAGAAAAATAAAGTTATCGTAAAATATTTTGAGGGCTTGCCAAAAATACGCGAGGCGTACGAAGAAGAACTAGAGACGTCGAAAGATACGGAGGTTTTATCCTTTGCTGGTTCAATTGATGATGTTTTTGAATTTTTCCCAGAATCATATTGGGATAAGTGGAATAAAAAATTTATAAAACATAACTCAAAAAGTCGGATGCTTGTCCATAATTCCGACGCCGCACGCAAAACCGCCGAATATGACAAACAATACAAGCGAGAAACCAGATGGCTCCATAACTTTCCTCTCAAAGTAAACATTGATGTTTTTAATAATACTGTTCTTGTTGCCTCTTTTTACGACGAAATCGCTATTTGGATTGAAAGCCATATGCTGGCGCAATCGTATCGTATAATGTTCAATACGCTTTGGGAACTCGCAAAACCTTTCAAATGACGAAAATGTTGTAAGAAAACTTACAACAAATAGGCCTAAAGTTTTCCTTATATTTGCTAATCTTTTGAGCGCCTTCACGGTGTTTCTTTGTTTTTTGTTACGCGAATTGCCAAAGCGTGAAAAAATTATAGCGGAACCTAAACAATAGAAAGGAGGTTCCTCATGCCGCCCAGCGGATTCAATCGGAAGGCCGTGAAAGGCGCGCTCGCCTTCGTGCAGGGTTGTTACGAGGACCTGCTGGATGATGTTCACTCCGGCAAGTTCCAAACCTACGAGGAAGCAATCCAGTACGAACTGGGGTTGATCGAGAAAGCCCTCATGAAGCTCCACATCGACCCCGAGGGCAACCTCATCGAGCGTTGACAACAACAGACCCGAGTATGTCTCAAAACTGCTCTCTTTTTTTGATAAACTTTTGTCAAAAAAAATCCGACACCACAACCATCGCAGTGCCGAACTAACCCGGGAACAACGGCAGGAGAACGCTAGATTACCTAGACACAAGCCTCCAGACCGGATATCTTGACTTTTTAAACAGATAGTGTGTACTTGTAAGTACAAATGGCTTCGGCCCGACTCGTGTTCCAACGCGAGGTTATAAAAAAGCTCAAGGAATCAAACCTTTGAGCTTTTTTATTAACAGAGCAAATTCATCTTTTGTGACAAATCCAATCTTATGACTTAAGCGCTTGGCGTCCACCAAGCGGATTTGCGATAAAATAGCCGAACTTTTATTTCTAGCTCCAAAACTTATAACATAGTAATATTTTGAATCTTTCAATGCGGACGTTAAAGGAATGGCCCAAAAAATTTCATTATTAAACTTCCGTAAAATCGCTATTGGCCGAAGAAAGGATTCACCCTTGCCATCTTGTTCAAAACCTACATTCTCACCCAAATGACAATACCAAATCTCCCGTTCGTGAAAAAATGGTCGTTTCTCAAATGCCATCTACTATAATCCTTTGGCATATTTTATTTTTTCAAGCACGCTCCCACAAAATCCCTAAACAGCGGGTGGGGGCGCAAGGGGCGGGATTTGAATTCCGGATGGAACTGCACTCCAACGAACCAGGGATGATTTTCCAGTTCCACGATTTCAACAATATGCCCGTCCGGCGAAGTGCCGACAATCTTTAGGCCGGCTGCCTCAAGCTGGTTGCGATATTTATTATTAAACTCGTAGCGATGGCGGTGGCGCTCGGAAATCTCACCTTGGCCATAAGCTTTATAAACTTTCGAGCCTTTAACCAATTTAGCCGGCCAGGCGCCCAAACGCATGGTGGCCCCGTAATCGCGATCCAAAAGCCGTTTTTCCTGCTCCGGCATGATGTGGATAACCGGATGCTTGGTTTTGGGATTAACCTCGGTGGTATTGGCGCCTTTCAAACCAGCCAGATTGCGGGCCACTTCCACGGTCGCCAGCTGCATGCCATAGCACAAGCCAAAATAAGGCAGCTTCTGTTCCCGCGCGTATTGAATAGCCTGGACAATGCCCTCGATGCCGCGGCTGCCAAAGCCGCCCGGCACCACCAGTCCGGCCATGGATTTTAAATATTTGGCCGGCCCGTCGGCTTCGATTTTTTCCGAATCAACCCAATGGAACTTTGGCTTGACGTTATGATGCCAGCCCGCGTACTTTAATGATTCGATGACGGAAATATAAACATCGGAGAGCACATAATCGCCGGTGGAGAAATATTTGCCAACCAAAGCGATGGGCACTTCCTCTTTAACGGTTTTTACCGTTTGCGCGAGGGCGGTCCAATCTTCCATGTCGCGCGGTTTGGATTTTAAACGCCAGCGTTTGAGTATCCGGTCCGCGAACTGCTGGTCTTCAAACGTCAAAGCCACGTCATACACGGAATCAACGTCCGGATTGGAAATAATATCTTTGCCGTCCATGTTGCAAAAAAGCGCCAGCCGCTCCTTGCGTTTTTTATCCAGCGGCCGTTCGGCGCGGGCCACCAAAAAATCGGGCTGAATACCCATGGAGTTGAGCGAGTGCACCGAAGTCTGCACTGGCTTGGATTTCATCTCCCCCACCGTGGGCGGGGTCGGCAGATACCCGACATGGACATGAAGAACGCTGTCTTTGTTGCGCAGTTTCATGATGCGCGACGCCTCGTAATAAAAAATATTCTGGTATTCCCCGGCTGTGCCGCCCAGCTCCACCACCACCACGTCAGCGTGCATCTTTTGCCCGGCGCTCTTAATGCGGTTAATGATCTCGTCGCAAAGATGCGGGATGGCTTCCACGTCCTCGCCTTCGTAGCCAAAAGCCCGCTCCCGCGCAATCACGGTCTGGTAAACCTGGCCCATGGTAATAAAATTGTCGCGCGAAAGCGAAACATCCAAAAACCTCTCGTAAGTGCCCATGTCCTGGTCAGTCTCAATGCCGTCATCGCAAACAAAAACCTCACCGTGTTCGGTGGGGCGGATGGTGCCGGCGTCGACGTTAAGATAATTCTCGCATTTCACCGGGCAGACGCGGTAACCCTTGCTCTGGAGAAGCTTAGCCAGAGACGCGGCCGCTATCCCCTTGCCAACTGAGGACATAACGCCGCCGGAGATAAAGATATATTTGGTTTTAGGCATGTTTATACGAGTGTTGAGAATCCGAGAATCCGTGAGTCGAGTGTTTTTATTATCACTCCAATTCTCGGCTTCACGGCTTCTCGACACTAATTTTCTCCTTTTTGAACATCAACAGTAAAAGAAACCTTCTCACCTCCTCCCAATTCTAACACAACACTATGCTTTCCCAAAGTCTTTAAATGATGAGGTAAATCCAGTTGTTTGGAATCAATTTCGACTTTCTTCCTCTTGGCAATAGCATCCGCAATAGCCTGCTTGTCAATGCCGCCAAACAGATGGCCCGCTTCGTTGGCTGTGGCCCGGATGAGAATCGTCTGGCCGTCTAAAATATCGCGCAGCTTATGGCGCTTTTGCACCTGTTGCTCTTTTTGCCTGGCTTTCTTTTTCTTTTCTTGCTGGACTTGATTTAAAGCGCTCGCCGTGGCCTCGCGCGCCAAACCCGCGGCTAATAAAAAATTCCGGGCATAACCGGGGGAAACGGTAATTATATCACCGGGGTTGCCGAGTTTGGGAACTTGTTTTATTAATATAACTTGCATAAATTTTTACTGTCATCCCGAGGCCTCAACTCAATAGTATTCAAAACAATAAACTTTGTAAACAGAATACGTTCATCAAAACCACAGAACGCCGCAGGCCGAGAGGATCCCCTGGTAATTGCGATTAACATGGGATCTCCTCGCCCCACGACATTGCGATTCGTTGATTTCTGTTAATTTGTTTCTCGCGCCCGTGGTTAATGGTATGTTCTATTAGGGGCTCGAGATGACATTATCTTGTCTTTAAATATTCAAGCGCCCTATCCATCTGCGGATCTTTGTCCGCCGAGTAATCATCCGGTGTCAACTTGACCTCTTCGTCCGGTATAATGCCGTCTTTATCAATGGAGCGGTCGTGCGGCGTGTACCATTTGGCTACTGTGAATTTCAGGCTTGAGCCGTCCGGCAAATCTTCCAACACCTGAACCGAGCCCTTACCAAAAGTTTTTTCGCCGATTAGATGAGCCAATCCGTAATCCTGCAGCGCGCCGGACACAATTTCGGAAGACGAAGCCGTGCCGCCGTTAACCAGCACCACTGTGGGAATGGAGGCGAAGAGAGCCTGGCCTTCGCTTAAATATTTTTTCTCGCCTTCAACTTGCGACCGCTCATTCAGAACCACTTTGCGGTCAACCCAGAGCGAAGCCACATCAATGGCGGTTTGCAAATAGCCGCCCGAGTTATTGCGCAAATCAAGGATAATGCCTTTGGGATTGGCGGCCACCACTTCCCGCGAAATCTGCTTAAACAGGCCGGTGGTGTCCTGATTAAAATTAGTCAGTTCAATATAGGCGATATTCCCGTCTTTCATCTGCCAGCTGACGCTTTTTATCTGAATCGTATCGCGGGTCACAGTGACATCAAAAGGATCTTCTTTGTCATCGCGTTTAATGGTTAAAGCCACTGTTGTTCCTTTATCGCCGCGGATGCGGCTCACGGCCTCGTCTAAATTCATGCCTTCGGTAGTTTGCTTGTCGATGGCAAAAATCTTGTCATGCGACCGCAACCCGGCCTTTTCGGCCGGCGAGCCGGAGAGCGGGGCGATAATCGTCAAAATTTTATTTTTAATGCCAATCTCGGCCCCAATGCCTTCAAACCGGCCATTAAGCTGTTCATTAAACTCTTGGGAAATCTGAGGCGTCAAAAAAACAGAATACGGATCGTCCAAAGCGGCCACTAATCCCTCGAGTGAGCCGTAAAAAAGCTTAGTGGCTGAGACCGGCTGGTCCACATACCGCTCCTGCAGCATCTCCCAAACCTGAAGGTATAAATCAAAATCAACATTGCGGCCCAAGTAGGATTTTACCTTGGATTTGTCCATTTTCACTTCACCGCTTTTGATTGGCTCGCCTTTTTCGTCTACCACCAATAGATCATCTTGTCCCTTGCCTATATAAAAACCGCCCACAAAAGCGGCCGCAATAACGATTAAAACGATGTATAGTTTTAGATATTTTTTGAGAAAAGACATGGTAATAAAAGAAATCTAAATGACAAAGCTCAAATGTCAAATCAATATCAAAATCCTAATGACTAAATTTGACATTTAATCATTTGACATTCATTTGAACTTTGGATTTTGACATTTGGATTTTTAATAATTTGTTTAGATATTAGATAATTAGATCAATTAGAAATTCTACTCTATGATAACACATCTACAAAATCACTCAACCCTCTTAATATCAGCGCCGAGTGATTGCAAACGTAAATCTATGGCTTCATAACCGCGGTCGATGATTTCGGCTTCTTCAATTACGCTTTCGCCCTGGGCGATTAAAGCGGCTATAATCAGCGTGGCTCCGGCGCGCAAATCAAGGCTGCGGATAGTCTGTCCGGAAAGCGGGGTCGGGCCGGTAACGCGCGCCGTATGCGCGTCAGTCACTTCAGTGCGCGCCCCCATTTTTTTTAATTCCTCCATGTAGCCCAGACGATTTTCGTAAAGCGGGTCGCGAATCAGGCTCTCGCCTTGAGCCTGAGTGGCTAAAACACCAAAAGGCGCCTGCAGATCCGTGGGAAATCCGGGATAAGGCGCGGTCTCTATTTGGAAAGACTTAAGACGACCTTGCGAACCCCTAACCACCCACGTATCGCCTTGCTCGGTAAAATCAACCCCGGCTTCTTTGAGTTTAGCGCTGATAACCGCCATGTCAGAGGCTACGACCGGGCTGACAGTTATCTCGCCGCCGGAGAGAGCGGCCAGAATAGCGATAGTGCCGACTTCTAATTGATCCGGAATGACGGTAAATTCAGCGCCATGCAATTCGGCTACACCAGCCACCGTAATCTCGGGCGTGCCTTCGCCGGAAATGGCCGCACCCATGGCGCGTAAAAACCGGACAAGAGCGACAACATGCGGCTCTTGGGCCGCGTTCTTTATAACCGTGGTGCCGGACGCGATGCTGGCGGCCATGAGTAAATTTTCCGTGGCCGTGACTGATTTTTCCGGCAAACAAATATCTTTGCCTTGCAGCTTAACCCCTGAAATGTTATAGTATTGCGCTTCGCGAGTAACTTCAGCGCCTAAGCTCTGCAAAGCGAAAATATGAGTGTCTAAAGGGCGGTTGCCGATATTGCAGCCCCCGGGCTCAGGCATGCGGACAGAACCGGTAGCCGCGAGCAGCGGACCCAGGCAGAGCACCGAGGAACGCATGCGCTTGGTTAACAAATAATCCATTTCATTCTTGATTATCTTCTTGGTCTGGATTTGCAAGGTATGCTCATCAAGCCAGGCAACCTCGGCGCCCAAATCCTCCAGAATGGCCAGCATATGGCCGAGGTCGCTGATTCGCGGTATATTATGAATAACGCACTGCTCCCGCGTTAAAAGCGTGGCCGCGATTATGGGCGTAGCCGCATTCTTCATGCCCTGGACGCGCCAAGCGCCGTTTAACTTGTTTCCCCCATTTATAACGAATTTTGACATAGATTTATATGACTTTACGCGCCCGTCGGATTCTCTATATTGCCTGCATCTTTATCTTTGCCGTCTCCGCTCCGCTTTTGGTTTTATACACAGCGGGCTGGCGTTATGATTTTACCTACCACCGGCCGGTAGAAACCGGCAGCCTAGTGGTTAAATCGACCCCCACTAAAGCCGACGTTTTTTTGGATAATAAGCTTTATAAAGAAAAGACCCCCGTGATTATTAATAATATACTGCCTGGCAAAATTAATCTAGAAGTGAAAAAAGAAGGTTACCACTCATGGCAGAAGGAAGTGACTGTCGGGCCGCACCTGACCACCTTTGCCGACCGGATTAAGCTTTTTCTGCAAGCCGAGCCTAAGCCCTTAATTTCCGGCTCAGTAAAACAGTATTGGTGGAACCGCAAACAGGATAAAATCGCCTATCTGACAAATAAAGGACAGCTGCGCCTGTATAACACTTTAAACGGTAAAGACACTTTTTTAGCCAATGTCGCGGGCCAAACACTCCAGAACGTCAGTTGGTCGCCGCATGATGACCAGCTCCTGGTAAGCCGCGCCTCGGCCGCAGCGGCCACGCATTTTATTGTTGATGCCGCCAGCGCGGAAAAATTCATTAACTTGAACCAGATAACCAGCCTGGCTTTAACCGACCTGCAATGGGACCAGGTTTCTTCCGACACTCTTTATGGCCTCTCGGGCGGCGCGCTTTACCGCATCCCCTATCTTTTAAAAACAACGCGCCTGGTTCTGCCCGGCCCGCTCTTAACATACAGCGCGGAACAAGACCGGATTGTATTTATTGAACGCGCGACCAAAGCGCGAAGCGCCAGTTTGAGCTGGATAAATGTCAGCAATCCCGATATCATCCATTACCTCTCGGCCCGGCCCAACGAACGAGGCGATGCCCTGATTAAAACTAATTCCGGTTTAATCGCTGTTGCTAATTCGCGGGCCAAAACTCTGACTGTTGTCGACCCGTCGCAACCAAGCGCTAACACGGAATCGATAATCGAAATTGCCAATGTGCAAAAAGCCATTTGGTCGGCCCAGGGCGGCAAATTAATTTACACCGACGACGGAGCCATCTACCAACGGACATTTACTTTTCCCTTGACCATAATTCCGGAAAAGAACGTCTCTGAACTCATTACCCGTTATTCCCAGCCGCTCGCAGATATTTTTTGGTCAGATGACGAGAACTACCTGTTTTATTCGGTTGAAGACACACTGCGGGTTCTGGAGATTGGCCCGGCTGATGAGCCGCGCAGTCTGACGCTTTTGGAAAAAACCGCTAACATTAAACAGCCGGAATTTGTCTATTCCCCCAAGCTTATTACTTTTATTGATTCAACCGGCGCGCTCCAGGCGCTACCGATCGCCGCTAAAGAGGATCGAGCCTTCCTTTTTGGCGATTAGCATGTTCGCCTTTAAGAGTGAATCAAAAGTGCCGGCATCAAGCCATTCTCCGGCAACCGTGCTGACGGTCAGCTCGCCTTTTTCCAGATAAAAATTGTGCAAATCGCAAATCTCGTATTCTCCCCGCGCGCTCTTGGTGAGATTTTTCGAGGCGCCGATGACGCAATTGTCATAAAGGTATAATCCCGTTATCGCGTAATCCGACAGCCACTCTTTTGGTTTCTCAATTATTTTCTCCGCTTTGCCCGTCTCGTCGAATTTAACAACGCCGAACCGTTCCGGATCAGGAACTTTTTTGGCGAATACATGAGCGCCTGATTTGAAATTTTTGATTTCTTCCGAAAAGTCGTCTTCAAAAATATTATCCCCAAGAATTAAGGCCGCGTTATCATCGCCGATAAAATTTTCGCCAATCGTAAAAGCCTGCGTCAATCCTTCGGGCTTGTCCTGGATTTCGTAAGTGAACTTAACGCCCAGCTCTTTGCCAGAGCCCAAAAGGCGCAAAAAATCGCCGGCCCGATCCGGAGCCGTGATTATTAAAATTTCCTTAATGCCGCCGCGCATTAAAGTTTCAAGCGGATAATATATCATCGGCTTGTTGTAGATGGGCAATAATTGTTTGGATGTGACTTTGGTAAGCGGCGAGAGTCTGCTGCCGCCTCCGCCGGCTAAAATAATGCCTTTCATATTTTTATAGTTCCCTCTCCTTACTAAGGAGAGGGTTAGGGTGAGGTTTTATAATCTTTTAATGCTTCTTTCCAATCGCGCATTGGCTTTAACTTTGTACTCTGTAATACCGACCAAGCCGGCCGTTTGGCTGGCAATGGATATTCGCTAGTCGCGCAAGGCGATAAATCAACTGATTTTCCAAAGACTTCAAAAATTTCTTTAGCGAATCCATACCAGCTCGTTTGTCCGCTGCCGGTGCGGTGATAAATGCCTGATGGTTTTTTGTTTTCAACCAACTCGCGCGTGGCCTGGGCCAAATCCACCGCATATGTCGGCGAACCGACTTGATCATCAATCACTTTGATCGGCTGGCCTTTCTCGGCCAAAGACAGCATAGTTTCAACAAAGTTCTTGCCGTCTTTACCATATAACCAGGCCGTGCGGATAATATACCAATTTTTTAAAACAGACGATTGAATGGCCTTCTCTCCAACTAACTTACTCCGGCCATACGCATTAATAGGATTCGGTTCAGCGTCCTCACCATACCCCTCTTTTTTATCTCCGTCAAACACGTAATCAGTAGAATAATGGACTAAAGTGGCGTTGATTTTGGACGCGACTTCCGCCAGATATCCAACAGCTATACCATTCACTTTTGTGGCCAGCGCCTCATTTGTTTCGCACCCGTCCACATTGGTATAAGCCGCGGCGTTGACGATAAGCTCCGGCGCTAAATCCGAAATCTTCTCATTGACTTGAGCTTGGTTGGTGATATCGATTTCATCCGTATCCCACAAAAAAGGCTTCCAATCCAGAAACGCTTTAGCCAGTTCGTGGCCCAACATGCCCTTAGCGCCGATAATTAGTGTTTTCATAATTTTGGCAAAAATTTATTAATATATGACGCGTATCTCATTTGCGACCCGAACGAATTGCCGACTTCCAGGCTGATGACGCCGCTAAAGCATTTTTTGGGAATATCCTTCAGATAATCAAAATTCGCTTTAGAAAAAATCCAGTGTGTGTCTTCTTTGGTTTTGTAAATAATCCCGCTGGCATGGTTGGCTAAAATTGGAAACGTATTCACGGCTTTTTCAAACAATGGGGCCAGCTTTGGCCGATACACTTTGTAAAAAATATAATGAGATAAGTCTATAACCATGCCGCCGAATTTATCCATGTCCGTAAACGAAAGCATGTCGGTATTATTCTCCACGCCGATGCAGCGCCGCAACTCCGGGCTCCATTTAATAAAGTTTTTGCGGAATTTATGATGGATGGTAAATTTGCGCGTGTTGTAGCGTTCGTAATAATAGGCAGCCTCGGCCTCACTCATGTCGCTGCGCAAATGCACGTGCGGAATTGAGGCCACGGAGGTTTTTAAAAGCTGTTTTTTGATATATCCGCGTTCGCGTTCTCCGACTGTGGTGACAAATAACGAAATCTCTTTGAGCCGCAACCGCCTTAATTCGTCCAAGCGGACATCCAGATACCGGCGATTGCTCATCTTGGTCTGATTGAGAGATGTTAATGACGGCGTAACAATGTATTTTTTCATGAGACCCGATAATGCCCTTGATAATATTTTTGATATTCCCCGCTCTTTACTCTCTGCCACCAGTCTTGATTATCTTGATACCATTTGATGGTTTGCTTCAATCCTTCTTCCAAAGAAACTTGCGGCTGCCAGCCCAGCTCTTTTCTTATCTTTGACGAGTCCACGGCATAGCGCTGGTCATGCCCGGGCCGCAAGCCCGAGACTTCTTCGACTAAATCCTTGTTTTTACCCAAAGCAGTAAGAATAATTTCCGTGATTTGACGATTAGTTATTTCGGGCTCGTTTTCAGCCGCAATATCATAGACCTCGCCGATCTTGCCTTGGCGCAGAACCAAGTCCACAGCCGAGCAATGGTCAGTCACATAAAGCCAGTCGCGGATTTGAGTGCCTCCGTCATAGAGCGGCAGTTTTTTGCCTTCGATGGCGTTGGAAATGAAAAGCGGCACTAATTTTTCCGGGAATTGATAAGGGCCATAATTATTGGTGCAATGAGTGATGCTGGCCGGCAAATCATGCGTTCTGATACTGGCTAACACCAACATGTCAGCCGCTGCTTTGGAAGCTGAATACGGGCTGGATGGCCAGACATGGTCCCCGAATTTAGATTTGCGCGGCGCTTCCACGTCGCCATAAACTTCGTCTGTGCCAATATGGATATAGCGCGGGATTTTTAACTCGCGGACAACATCAATCACGTTCTGGGTGCCTAAAATATTGGCCTGTAAAAATTCCTGGCTGGAATGGATGGAACGATCCACGTGCGATTCAGCCGCAAAATGGACAACAGCATCTGCTCCCCCGCCTCCTCGGCGGGCAGGTTCAGCTGCTTTCTTTAACGACTCGTAATCGCAAATATCGCCCTGGATAAACTGATACCTCGCGTCTTTCTCAATATCTTTCAAATTTTCAAGATTGCCAGCGTATGTGAGCTTGTCAAAATTGACAACACTGTCGTCCGGATAATTTTTTAATATGTAGCGGATGAAATTGGAGCCAATGAAACCTGCACCACCTGTAATTAATATCTTCATATGCGTGCGTAACTATTAAAATGTATTTTATCATCATTAAAAACTTCCGTGACTTTGTATTTTCCGCGAGTAAACATTTCGCCATTCTCCAAAAAATGCGTTGCTTCTAAAATCTGAATGCTGGCTAAGGGACGCGAGAGCTCCTGATTGCCTTTTGTTTCCAACAAAGGAATCTCGCCGCAGAGCCAGTAATTTCTCTGGCCTTTCTTAAGGAACGCGTATTCCTTGCCTGGCTCTAAAATTTCGGGAATGCACTCCTCGAGCTTGCGGTTTCCTTTCTTGAATTCCGTGATATTACGAAGCGCGAGATCGGGATTAAATTCAACTTGAATGCCCATATATTTTTCTGGCTTTGGCTAATGATTCCGGATTGCCGATATCCATCACATTGCCATTAATATTGTATGCGTACACCGGCTCTTTTTGATACAGCCAAGCGACAAAATGGCCGGGCGCGTCCGCGATGCCGTCCGCATCAAGATATTCTTTGACGCGCGGCACAACCTCTTTGGGATAGATATAAAACGGCACGGCCGCCAAATCCGATTGGGGATGCTCCGGTTTTTCTTCAAATGATATTACGCGCATCTCGTCATCCACGGCTATTATGCCGCGATGTTTTCTGTCTTCTTCATCCGGGTCGCGACGGACGCAAATCCATGAGGCGCTCTTATTTTTAAATGATTCGATAAACGGCGCCAAACGCGGCTGGACAATGGTGTCCGAAGCGCAGACTAAAATATCATCTTGGATATTAAAATGTTCAATCAACAGCCGCAAATCCCCAATCGCGCCCAAGCGCTCTTCGTTTGAAGACGTTTGGTCGTCTAAAATTTCGATTTTGACGTCCGGGCGCGTTTCGCGCCAGTCTTTAAAATGATTGTAAAACTTGCTGTTGGTTGCCAAATAAACGCCGTCAATGGCGGAAATATCCACAATCTGGTCTATCAAGTAATCTAAAATCGTCTTTTTGCCGACCATGACCAGAGCCTTGGGAAAATCCTTAACCACCGCTTCCAAACGCGTGCCGTAGCCGGCCGCCAGAATTAATGCCTTCATGACAGTGTTTTTTTAATGTTCTCGGCTATATTTTTGAATTCCTCGTCGGTCATGTCTTTGCCGTGCCACAACTTAAGCCCGTCAGACGTAAAACGCGGCATTATGTGAAAATGGGTGTGAAAAATAATCTGCCCGGCCACGGCTCCGTTATTAACGCCAAGATTGAACGCCTCGGCTCCCACGGCTTTCATAACCTTGGGCGCGATTTTGCCAATGACCTGAATCAATTTGGACTGCAAACAGGGAGGGGTATCCAAAAAATCTTTATGATGAACTTTGGGAATAACCAAAGTATGGCCCGGATTGGTGGGATGAATATCCAAAAACGCCAGCACGTCGTCATCTTCGTAAACTTTGTGCGCTGGGATTTCACCAGCCACGATTTTGCAAAATATGCAATCAGACATAATTAAACGGTGAATTAAAATTTTTCAGCAAAGGATGTTTTTGGTCTTTCTCGGAAACGATTGGATTGGGGAGCGGCCACTTGATATTTAAAGCCGGGTCGCTCCAGAGAATGCCGCCGTCCAATTCCGGAAAATAATAATCATTGATTTTATACAAGACATCGGCTGTGTCGGATAACACTTGCAGCCCGTGCGCGAAGCCGGCCGGAACAAAAATCATTTTTTTATTTTCAGCCGAAAGCACAATAGCCTCGTGCTGGCCATAAGTCGGCGAACCGACACGCAAGTCCACAGCCACGTCAAAGATTTCGCCGCTCACCACCCAGACTAATTTATCCTGGCTGTGCGGCGGCGCCTGGAAATGCAAACCGCGCAATACGCCCCGCGTTGACCGGGAATGGTTGTCTTGGACAAAATCCGGCTTAACGCCGTTCTCTAAAAAAACACGCTTAACATAGCGCTCCAGAAAGAATCCGCGCTCATCATCAAAAACGCGCGGCTCAATTACGATTAAACCATCAATTGCCAGCTTTTTAAACTCCATAACACAAATTATAATACCCTATTTCCCCTTATTTTTCAATTCTTTCGGGAGTGAATAGCCAAACCATGCCTGACGCGGCAAAAACAGCCAAAAACCAGGCCGGGTTCACAAAAAACGAAACATAGCCTTCTTTTAAGGTTTCCAGAATAAAGAGTATGAGCGTAAGGATGCCTACTGTGCGAAATAATTCATTATTTAATTGCTGTAAATATCGCATATAAATCCAAATGCCAAAGCTCAAATGCCAAATCAATGTCAAAACCCTAATGACAAAATTAATTTTTGACATTTAGTCATTTGACATTCATTTGAACTTTGGATTTTGACATTTGTCATTTTTTAAGTCTTCTTAATTGATTCTTTACATATTCCACAAAGCCCGGCCAATCCAAGGGCGGCCGCTTGAGTGTGACATTGATATCGCCAACGACAATCTGTCCATGCCCTTCCTGGAGCTTGGGGGCTGAAATAATAAAACTGATTTGGTTGATATACAAGGCAAAATCCTGCCAGTCAAAACTGACCTGGCGCTTGAACCAATTATTTTCCAAAATTTGGGGCGGCTCGTAAGTGGTAATTAAATAATCATAATTATCTATTTTTGTCTCTGTATTCATAATATCGCACTTTACCGCCGCTGGCGGGGAAAAATAGTAAGTTACCAGTTTGCCGGTTGGCTGAGCCAGGTAATCAGACAGCTGCTTAAAGCGCTTAACTTTCTGGCAGAACATCAATCCTGCATTCTGTTGGCAATCCCACGTTTGAGTGCCCTCTCCATAACTTCGGAGAGGGTTAGGGTGAGGTTGTGCGAGATTATCAATAATTTTGTTCTGCAAAGGCTTTAAAACAAAACCGAATTCGCCCCGCACTTTGCGCGCCCCCAGCTCCAAAATCGGCTGGGACTGGTTCTGCCAGCTGATATCAACCGCTACGGTTTCGAATTCACGCGGCGCCTTGGCGTCAAAATAAACCGGGTCGCCAAAAAATCGCTGATTATTGCCATCCGTTTTTAAATCAATCAGTCGCGCCTTGGGATGCAAATCAGCCACACGCCAAGTTTCATCTTCTATCCCCTTGACGTGCCGCAGTTCCACCACGCCGGTCGGCACCAAATTCTGCCAAAAAAGCCAGGCCAGAAAAGCGGCTAAACCAAGCCAGAGCAAGACTCGCCAAACATAAATTATCTGAAATTTAGATTTTGACATTTGTCGTTTATATACCTACCATTACCCTATATGAAATTTCCCGGGATTGCAATTATTGTTCTGCATTATAAAAACCTGTCTGACACGCGGGAATGCTTAAAATCTTTGCAAAAAATTGATTATCCGAACTATTGCGTAATCTTAGTAAATAACGACTCCGCTGAACACGGCGAAAAACTGCAAGTCGAGTTTGGTGATTTTATAATCCTGGTTCAGAACAAAAAAAATCTTGGCTTTGCTGAGGGCAATAATGTCGGCCTCCGCTCCGCGCTCGCGGACAAAAATGTTGACGCAGTATTTTTACTTAACAACGACACGGAAGTTGAACCAGATATACTCACTGAACTTTCTCGGACGCCCGCGGACATGGTTGCGCCGCGCATGATTCGATTCGATTATCGCGACAAGATAGACAATCTTGGCATTGTTCTGATGTCCTCTGGACTGCCATTCAATCGCACAAATGAGAATCAAAAACTCTTCTGCCCGTCCGGCGGCGCAGCTTTATATTCACGGAAATTACTTGAGGCGGTAGCCACCCCCTCCTTTACCAAGGAGGGGGCTGGGGGGTGGTGGTTCGACCCTCTTTTCTTCGCCTACTGCGAAGATTTGGATTTAGGCTGGCGCGCCCGGCTGGCCGGCTTTGAAGCCGCCTATACCACTAAGGCCATTGTTTACCACAAAGGTTCGGCCGCCACTTCCAAGATGAGCGACTTTGCGGTTTACCACACCTACCGCAATCTGCTCTGGACTCAATTTAAAAACTTACCGGCGCCTCTCCTGCTCTGGCAATCGCCTTGGCTTGGGCTGGGCTGGTTTTTTATATTTTTTCTCTATCTGTTCAAAGGCCGGAGTGGAGTTATCCTGCGCGCTCTCTGGGATGGAATGATGGGACTGCACTTTGTCTTGAACCACCGGCAACAAGTACAACGCAACAGAAAAGCCACCCAAAAACAAATTCTTTCTTGGTTTACGAACGGCTTGTTTCCAAGGAATCTGCTAAAAAAATAAGAACCGCGCCCGCAAGTGTATCTGCGAACGCGGTCCGGGAACCGCAGGGGGCGCCATCGGGCGCGCTAGGCGATTGGTATTGTACAGAGCGCCATCCTCGGCACACCAACTCGGACGAAGGACGCGGCTGCCATCAGGACGATGCCGACTGCCATCACTGCCAATGCCAGTGGCAGGGAGTGCGGCAGTAGCACCATCCATCCGAAGATGGCTCCGGTCTGGCCACAAAGCATCACCGCCACCATCTTGAAAGGAACATGTTCTGTCTTGGCCAAGATGTAGGCGGCCATGGCAGTGGCGGCTGAGGTGTAAACAGCCGCAATGATCTCGAGCGCGCAGTCGGGGCTGATGTGGTTGGAAACCAGCATAAGGCCGACCATGAAGGCGACGCCGAGCATGCCGATGTCAAGGCGATCGCCATCGATAGCGATCAGGACGAAGAGCAACATGGCCACCGCGCCGGCGACGATGAGGGCGCTTCCACTGTCGCTCAGCGCGTACAGGGCTCCGTGCACTCCGGCCACCAGTCCCATCGCCACCAGCGCGAGCCAGAACAAAGCTTTCATCTTGCTTCCTCCGTGTGAGAATGAACGCTAGAATCTCGAAAAACACAATGATATTACATCAGAATAAAAAATCTTTCAAGTCAGATAAAACAAAGTCATTAAAAATAATTCAGGCCGCTTCCTTGTTGGGGAAACGGCCTGTTTTGCTTTGTCCTCCTATCCGGCTGCTTGGTTGACCACGGTCCGGTGCTGATCCACAGCCATGAGCGTGAACTCCGGGTCAAGATAGTACCGGCTGATGATAGCCGCTATCTCTTGTGGCGTGCGCTTCTTGGGCAAGAAGAGCTCTTCCCAAGCCTTGGTCTGGGTTGGCCGGTTCTCCCGCCAGCGACGGTGCCACTCAGCTTCTGGGTGGAATCGTCGCCGTCCCATGGGCACTGCCACAAAGATAACTCCGGGCGGCAAATACCTGGTCGCCTCAGCCGCTACCACATTAGCCGGCCAGGTAATAAACAACCTATGCCAGAGTTCATGCGCCCGGCACGGCAGCAGGGCAATGTTGCCTGGCGGCCATTTCTTCTTTCCGCCCTTGCTTCTGGGCTTGCGATGGTGCTCTGTTGTGCCTCCCCAGTCACGATGCCCATGACGATAGCGAGGCAGCCGCCGTCTGTTCACCCCTGGTAACTGAAAAGAGCCATAGCTCCCTCCTTCCGCTTGTGAAAAGATTCGATGCTATCGCTTCTCTAGATTGAATTATACATTATTTAGCGGCTGTATGTAATCCTGGTCAGAATGTTATCCACACGCCAGATAAAAACAGTTCCTGTTTGTATTGGCTCTCCGAGCAATTCCACGGTTTCTTTGAACACTATATCGTTCAACCATCGTTTTTCGCTCATATAATAGCAGGTGTTGGCCTTGGTGATGCGGAATGCGCCCTCAAACCAAACCATAGCGGGTTTTTTGGAAAGCATTTCAAAAATCTTAACCCTCTCGGGCTGGGCGTATTCGTTATACAAAGGAAACCCGCCGGCCGTGATTTTCCGCGCTGAAGCCGCTTCTAATCCCAGAAGCGGCCAAGTATTGGCAATTACGCAATAAGGCGCTCGCTCATCCTTTAATTCTGACCAGACAATTTTGGCGGCTTTTAGCTCATCGGATGTTACCAGTTGCAGTTTGGGGCCGGAAGCATAAGTGGAGGCGGCGCTGAAAGCGAGAATAAAACAGATGACCAGAATTTTCTTTCGAGACGATATCTTGCCTCTTGTTTCCAAAAAAAGCCGCAAGCCGTAACCCAAAAATAAAATCATAAAAAACACGATAGTCTCGTTCAGCCGGCGCGAGAGCACGTGCACCCCCTGGGTAAATGACCAGGAGATAAAATAAGAACCGAGAGAAATAATAAAAATAATGGCCGAAAAAATAACGGCTTTGGCGCTCCGCTGGCGCCGCAATTGATAAAGCCCCCAGATTATCACCAGCCAAACCAGTGAAGAAACCAAAAAAGGAATCAGATAATACGAAAACAGCGGCAAGCGGGAAAGGCTTTGTCCGCTTTGGTTGTATAAAAAATTACCTTGGTCAATGTAGTCAGGCGGCACAATCACGCCCACCAGGCTTAACAGGCGGCCAAAAGCGTCGGCCAGAGCGTCAATTACGCCGGTTAAGGAAATAGAGTTCGGCAAATAACTGGAAAGGCCCTGGAAAATCTCCAAAAACGGTATGGCCAGTACAGAAACAAGAACCAGCAAGCCAAACAAGACCACCCCCCGGCCCCCTCCTGAGTACAGGCGGGGGAGTCTTTTGTGTGCCCCCTCCTTTACTAAGGAGGGGGTTAGGGGGAGGTTGATATACCGCCGATAAGCCATGGCTAAGACGCCAACACCCATCAGCACAAAAAAATTCAAAATATACGCCCAAAAGAAAAATAAAGACAAAGCCCACCCCGCGATTAAAACTCCGCGCTTCCCGGTTTTGACATAATACAGCCAGAGCAAAAGCACAAAAAAGAAAAACAAATGGCCGAATGAAACCGGAATTGTAATGGCGCCTTCGGATTGAAAGGTATAAAACAATGCGGGTAAAAACGCCAAGAGCAGGCCAAGACGAGCCCCCTCTCCCTTGGGAGAGGGTTGGGGTGAGGGGCGCGATGGTGAGAATATTAAACAGCCAAACTGGAATAAAATAAGCGGCAGGAAAAAAGACCAGAGCAAAAACACCAGCAGCAAATCCACCCAGAACAAATCCACTCCCAGCGACTCGGAAATCATAATGGTGGTAGACCATTGAGCCGCGTAAGACGTTTTGTTGCCAGCCAGGAGCGCCTCCGGAATTGGGAAAGGCCCGATATTAACCATCGACCGCTTGGCCTCGCCCCAGACGCTAGGAGTATAAATATTGCCATCTTGGAGCCATTGCTCGGCTCCCAGATGGCGCCACTTATCGCCGCCAAAACCGGTTTCATAAACCACCGGCAGATAGAGGTGGGCTAAATAAGAAAAAAGGATTAGAACAATCAGGATTAATTTACTGGAACGGTTCGAAAAAACCAAAAGCCCGACCAGAAAAGCAATGGCGAAAAAAAGCATTAAAGCGAACGATGACAACGTATCCCAGGGCGAAAGAATATAGGCGCCAGTGCGCGCGTGCGCCACAAAAAAAACGAACAGCGCGGATAACAGTCCTAGTAAAATAAAATGCCAGTTTGTCCATGTCATTGCGAGGCCGAAGGCCGAAGCAATCTTATCATCGCGATTAAGATGGCTTACAGTAGAGTCTTGTTCATCACGATTGTAGGATTGCTTCGCTCCGCGGAGTTTATACCCTTTAGGGTGCTTCGCTCGCAATGACAGCACTAATCCGAGTAATCCCACCACCAACATTGCCGCGGCCACGGACAAACGATCATATTTCCACACCACCACCGGAATACCAATGGCCATGGCAGATAAATAAAAAGCCACTAAAAATCCAAAAATCCGCGACCAGACGCGATTGAGCGGCAATATCCGAGCCACAACATCACCCCAAGAGTTTGTTGTAATTACGTAATATAAAACCAAACTGACAAGGCCGATTGGCAAGCTGTGCCAGGCTGTCCAATTTTTGAATAATAGCCCAACTGATAAAACCAAGAAAAAAATCCAAATGCCAAAATCCAAATGCCAAATAAATGTCAAATGACCAAATGACAAAAACTTTTTGAACTTTAAGCCTTGGATTTGATTTGGCATTTGAACTTTGTAATTTGACATTAATTTTCAACTAATTTCAATAACTTGTCCCCTATCACCTCCCAGTTATATCTCTCCTCCACTAGTTTTCGCCCCGCCCGCCCCATCACCTGCGCCTGATCCGGACTGTCTAAAACATATTTTATTTTTTCGGCCAATGCTTTAATATCGCGCGCCGGGACAGAGAATCCGGAAACTCCATTCTCATAAACCGAGCGCACGCCCGGCAGATCCGAGGTGATGACCGGCGTAGCGCAAGCCATTGATTCCACTAACACTATGCCAAAAGCCTCAGACTGGTCAATTGAGGGCAGAACCGTCACTGCGGCGCGTTGATAGAGCCTGACCAGTCCTTCGTCTGAAATACTGCCCGCGAACTCGACTTTGTCCCCCACGCCCAAATCACGGGCCAGCTTCTTATAACCCTCCGCCAGATCGCCATCTCCGGCCAAAATCAGCTTAAAGCCGCTGGGGCCAATCGGCTCATTTCCACCATTTGAGCCGATCTGCTCGAGTATTTGAGCCGACCTTATGAGGTATTCCACACCCTTAAAATAGTGCGCTTTATCCAACCCGCCCACAAATAGAACAACCGGCTCCCGCGTCGAATCATTGAAAGCAAAATGGCTGATATCAACCCCGTTGGGAATAATCTGAAACTTGGAATTATTGCTTTGCCAATATTTCCCCAAGGACGAATGTTGCGCGTAATCTTCTGATGAAGCCAGGACAAAATCCGCGGCCTTGATAATACGTGGCAGGAAAAATTTGGTCGCATACCAAAAAACCAGGCCTTTCAATCCGCAGCCAACCACGTCCATGTGGTAATTGACAATCAGTTTAAAGCCGTATTTCTTTTTTGCTTTATAGACAGCCCGCATCCCGCCAAAAAAAGGATACTGCAAAATCACAACATTAAACTCTTTTAATTTCTCTTTCAAACTCGGCACCCACGCCGCATTGCCGTATTTTAAAACTGGGTTGAGGAGTTTAAGGACAAAACTCCCTCTCCCTTTGGGAGAGGGCTGGGGTGAGGGGCGAGATGAACTCGGATAACTGTAGTCCGGACTAAACACCGTCACCTCGCAACCTCTTTCGCTCAAAACCCGCGCCTGGTTAAAAGCCACAGTGCCAATACCGCCGCGATAAGGCGGAAAAACCGCAGTAACTATGGCCACTTTTTTACTCATGAAGCAATTAACTTATAATACCACTCCGCTATTGGACTAACTATCCATTTTAAAACCGGGTTGCTGACTTCGGTAAATTCCAATTTGGCGTCCATGTGCCGCATTACTTCTTTGTCGCTGAGCTGGCGCATCAACTGCACGCGCTCTCTCTGGCGCATAATCAGTTTAAAATACTTTATTACCCAGGCATAGCTCTTCAGCTTCTGAACCAGCCAGCCACCGGACAAGCTGTAGGCGAGCATCATCATTTCAATCAAGATAAGTATTGGCGCGAGTTTTAACAAGGTCGTCCAAGAATAATTTTGCAACAGGCAGGCCCAGCGGTTGCGCTCGGTCCAGTAAAACATTTTTTTATTGCGATTGAACTGATAATGATGATAAACCACGGCTTGCGGAGCAATCATAATTTTATAGCCAGTCAACCGCGCCCGCCAGCAAAGATCTAAATCTTCGTGATACATAAAAAACTTCTCGTCCAGGGCTCCGACTTTTTCCAGCACTTCCCGCGTAATCAACATAGCCGCCCCGGACGCGTAGCCGATTTCAAACGGCGAGCGGTGGAACCAGCTGTCCACCCGCTCGCGGTAATGTTTCACAAATCCAAATCCCAGATAATGCATGGCATTACCGACATTATTTGTCAGCGACCGTTCCTCGGCCAAAAGCAGCATGGCCTGAATAATGCCGGCTTTTTTGTTTTCCTGCGCTGTCTTGACTAACTGCGCGAGCCAGTCATATTCAACTTCTGTATCCTGATTAAGCAAAATGATGCAATCAGCGCCGTCTTGGAGCGCACGCTTGATGCCAATATTATTGCCACCCACAAAACCAAGATTGGAATCTAATTTAATCAACTCAACTTGCGGGAATAATTTTCCCACAATTTCGACGGTGTCATCCGCTGAATTATTATCCACCACTAAAACCGTAAAATTTTCATACTTATTACTAAAAACGGAAGTAAGACAACGCGCAATATATTTACTCCCGTTATAGGTTACGATAATAATGGCAACCTTCATAAGATTCGTGTCATTCGGATGTTAATTCGTGTCATTCGGATCGCTATCCTTTTCGTTCTTAAGCGCCACGTGGCGGACAATCTTGGTAATGTCGTGCTCCATCTTTTCAAGACGCACAAACAAGCGGAAAACTAAATAAAAAACCACAGCCACGGCCAGATAAACCACTAAGTCAATGCCTTTGGCGCTCTGCAGGCCGATTTGAGCGGCCAGGCGGTCGGTTAATTTTGGATACAAGACTACAACGCCCACGCCAAACCAAACCAGACCCCAGAGCAAAGCTTCTTTTAAAGTAATCTGTTTGCGCTTAAGCTGGCTGCCGACCCGGACCAACAGGAATAAAACAATGATGATGGTGATTATTTGTATAAGCATAAAATAGTTGAATAGTAGATAGTAGTCAGTAGGCAGTAGAAAAACTACTATCAACTAACTACTGGCTACTATCTACTTTATAATTTTCCCCCATAAAAACCTCGCCCCCAATAATACCTTCTTAATATTACTCTCTCCCTTGGCTTTTGAATACTCCGTATATCTGATTGTCACCGGAATTTCGCAAAAACGGAGTTTGTGTTCAGCAATCTGGTCAATGATTTCCGAGGCAAAAGTCATGCCGTCCTGGCGGCAGTCGATTTTTGCAAGCGCTGAATTAGAAAAAGCCCGCAGGCCGTTGTGCGCGTCAGTCAGCTTGATCCCGGAAAAAACCCTAGTAAATAAAATCGCCAACTTAATCAATATTCGGCGTATTGCCGGGACATATAGTGACACATCTCTGCTGATAAACCGTGAACCCAAAACCACATCGCTCTGATTATCTGCAATCGGTTTTATCAATTTTTCTATATCCCCCACCTCATGTTGGCCGTCGGCGTCAAAATGAACCGCAACGTCGCAGTTATGGCGAAGCGCCCAATCCATGCCGGTTGTGAGCGCCGCGCCATAGCCGCGGTTCACAAAATGACGTAGGACTTTTGCGCCGGCGCGAGAAGCTTCCTCGGCTGTGGCATCAATGGAACCGTCGTCAATAACAACAACATCATAACCAGTGGATTTTACCTGCTGGACAACATTAAATATCTTTGCGGCTTCATTGTAAGCTGGAATGATTATAATAATTTTCATCTCATAACTCTTAACTATTAACTCGTAACTTCTTTATTTTCTCCCCACGCCCTCGTAAGTAAATCCTAACTCACGGAGCATTCTGGCATCAAGTAAATTCCGGCCGTCTATGATCAGCGGATTGGCCACCTGTGAACGCATGTAAGCCCAATCCAAATCTTTAAAATCCGGCCACTCGGTGGCCACCACAATGGCGTGAGCGCCTTTGGCGCCGTCATGCGGATGTCCGACAAATTTAATATCGCCAGTAAGCATTTTTTGCGCCGTGAGCAAAGCCGCTGGGTCGTAGGCGCGGATTTTGGCGCCCAAAGCCTGTAGGCGGCGGATAATGTCAATGGCCGCGGATTCGCGCACATCATCGGTATTAGCCTTAAACGCCAAGCCTAAAACCAGAATATCCTTGCCGATTAAAGATTTAAGATGTTTAAGTAGTTTATTGATAATTATCTGACGCTGCTGTTCATTAACTTCTATGACCGATTTCAGAAGCTTAAAATCATACCCATGATGATTGGAAAATTGCTGCAGCGCCCGCACGTCTTTGGGAAAACAAGAGCCGCCATAACCCAAGCCGGCGGACAAAAAAGACTTGCCGATTCGCTTATCACTGCCTATTCCTTCTTTGACCATGTCGATATCGGCTCCAACCAGTTCGCAGATATTAGCCACTTCATTGATGAAAGATATTTTGGTGGCGAGATACGCGTTGGCCGCGTATTTGATCATCTCGGCCGTTGGCAAATCGGTTAAAATACATGGAGCGGACAAATTTTCGTACAATGAAGCCACCATAGTTACCGCTTCCTCATCCTCGCCGCCGACAATGATTCTGTCCGGATGCGTCATATCCACTATGGCCTGGCCTTCGCGCAAAAACTCAGGATTGGAAACCACGGCAAACGGCTCGCGATACGACTCACTTATCAGGGCGCGGATGCGCGCGCCAGTACCCACCGGCACCGTGCTCTTGGTAACCACAATCGGCTTATGCGGGGTTAGACGCGCAAAAATTTCGCCCAGGTTCTTGGCCACGCCTTCCACGGACGAGAGGTCGGCCTGGCCATCGGGCAGGGGTGGGGTCCAGACGCAAATAAAATGGATTTCGCTCGTTTTGACGGCTTCTTCCAGGCTGGCGGTAAAATCCAGCCGGCCGTCAAGCGCGTTTTTGGCAATGAGGCGGGAGAGCCCGGGCTCGTGGATAGGCACAATGCCGCGCTGTAATTTTTCGATTCTGGATTCGTCTGTATCCATCACAATAACTTCGTGCCCCAGCTCTGAGAGGCACGCTCCAGTAACAAGACCGACATAGCCTGCACCGATTATAGAGATTCTCATAAATAAAATCCAAATGTCAAAATCCAAAGTTCAAATGAATGTCAAATGCTTTAAGGCCAAATAATTTGTCATTAGGATTTTGACATTGATTTGGCATTTAGATTTTGGACTTTGACATTTTTCTCAAACCAATCCCAAGTTCTCTTAAGGCCGTTTGAAATTGATACGCGCGGCGACCACCCAAGTTCACGCTTCGCGCGCCGATTATTAAGCGCGCTGCGCCTGACTTCGCCCGCGATTGGTTTTGAATGTTTGACTTTAACACGGCAACCGGAAACAGACAAGAGTTGGCGCGCTATTTCATTTATTCTGGTTTCTCGGTTGGTGGAGACATTATAAACTGCGACTTTTTTCTTTGACTTTAGGGCGCGCAGGTTAGCCGCCACCACGTCCTCGACATAAATAAAATCCCGGGTCTGCCCTCCATTGCCAAAAACAATAAGCGGCTTTTTGGCCAGCAAACACTTGCAGAAAATGGCAATCACTCCCCCTTCGCCCACTGTGCCTTGGCGCGGTCCATAGACATTGGCATAGCGCAGTATAACTACCTTTATCTTATCGTCCCGATAAATGCTTGCCAGAGAACTTTCAAAATTCGCCTTGGAATGGCCATAAGCCGAAACCGGCAGCGAATTATGTTTCTCATGGAGCGGCACCGCCTTATTAGAACCATAAACAGCCGCTGATGAAGCAAAAACAAACCGGCTGACTCCGTACTTTTGGGACAGCCTCAATATGTTCATGGAATCGGTGGCATAGCGCTTTTTGTCTTCAAAGGACGAACGGATGTCTATCTGGGCCGCCAGGTGAAAAACAGCTTGCGGCTTGAATGACTTGAAAACTTTCTCAATCTTTTTGTAGTCATGAATATTTACTGCCGCGACTTTCGCTTTGCGGTTGATGAACGAACGATTGCCGGTACTAAAATCATCAAGGATCATCGTTTGATGACCCTTTTTGATTAACGCATCAACAAGATGGGAGCCGATAAATCCTGCTCCACCGGTAACCAATATCTTGGACATAAAATCTGTTTAGATGTGCCGAGCCGGCCTGCCCGCCGAAGCCTTGGCGAAGGCGGGTAACTAAAATTTTCATAAAAACTTAAGCCGGAGCGTCTGTCTGCCACAGACCCTTTTCTTCGTAATGGGAACGGACCGATTGAATGTAATGAATGGTTTCTTCCAGGCCTTTTTCGATTTCAATTACCGGGAACCAGGATATTTTTTCCCGGGCGGCTTTTATGTCCGGCAAGCCCTGGACTTGGAAACCGGGCAGCGGCTTTTCAAAAACTATCTTTGACTTGGAATTAATTATATTGATGATCTTTTGGGCGATGTCCGCTATTTTGTACTCCTTGTCGTTTCCGATGTTAAGCGGCCCGGATTCGCCCGACTGCATCAGCTTAAAAATGGCGTCCACCGTGTCTTTTACAAAGCAATAAGAGCTCTTGGTATCTTGGTCCCCGTAAATCACAATATCTTTATTGTCCAGCGCATTGCCGATGAAATCCGGAATCATTCTGCCTTCGCCCATTTTCATGCGCGGGCCGTAAGTGGAAAAAATGCGCGCCACTTTAACATCCACTCCTTCCTGATCATGGTAAATGGAGCAGAGCGTTTCCGCGAAGCGCTTGCTCTCGTTATAAGACGCCCGTTCGCCCCAGGTGTTCACAAATCCCCAGTAATCTTCCTTAAAATATTTTGTCTCCGGCAGCGGGTCGCCATAAATGACGGAACTGGAAAGATGAACCGCCGGTGCGCTGTGCTCGCGCGCGAGTTCTAGCACATTCTTGAGCCCGATGGAGTTGGTGAGCGCGGTCTGGAGCGGCAACTTTTTCGGGTCTTTGTAAGAAGTCGGGCTGGCGCAGTTATAAATTTCCTGGATGCCCTGGAACTCAACTTCAAAAGCGGCCAGTTCCGGAAAACCGGCTAAATTAATCGGAGCGACAATATCGTGCTTGATGAATTTAAAATTCGGAAATTGCAAAAACTGGTCAATATTAATTTCATGGCCGCTGACAAAATTGTCAATGCAGATTATCTTGGCATCGCCTTTCTTTAAAAATTCCTCGCAGATGTGCGAGCCGATAAAGCCCGCGCCGCCGGTGACAATAACGTTTTTTTTCTCAAAAACACCCTTAATTTTTTCCATAGGTTTTATCTATTTATATTGGCTAACTAAATACCGACATTTACGCCTCCTTTAAAGCCTGGCTCGAACACTGTAAATACAGAATCCTGCGACCAATCTGCTCCGAACTTCCGGAATACTCTTACCTCAGCCTCGCGGAGTGCGCCTGAGCCAACAATAATCTCTTCACCCGGAGTATTATCAATATTGCCGACTGCCACACTGGCTCCGCCACGGAAAGAATTTTCAAAGGCAAAGAACTGTCCTTTTACCTTGCCCGTCTGGCTAAACACCCTAATTTGCGGACCTCCGCTTCCAGGCGCAGTTATAATCTCTTTGATCCCATCACCATCCACATCCCCCACTGCCAGGCGTACGCCGCCGCGGAAAGACTTATTATAAGCGAGCCAAGTTGCTTCTTTATTACCTAATTTATCAAAAATTTCGACTTGTGGCAACGAACCAACCCCCCAGCCGACCACAATCTCCGCTTGGCCGTCATTGTCAATATCTTGAACAGCCAAAGACGGAACAGACGCCCATTTTTTGCCCGGCAGAGTAATTGTCGAGAGAAGCTCGCCTTGACTCGAAAAAACTTTCACCTGGTTTGGGGTGTTGCCGGCCAGGGCGGTTAAAATTTCAGCCAAGCCATCGCCATTCATATCAGCGACGGCCAATGCCAAGCTGCCGCGGTATTTTTTGTCATAAGCGAAAAATTGCTTCTTCAAAACTCCGGCTGAAGAAAAAATTCTAATCTGCGGGCCGCCATTCTTGCCCGGCGCCGCGACTATCTCGCGCTCGCCGTCATTGTCGACATCGCCGCTTCCGATTACGGCTCCGCCCTTGAACACTTCCGGAAAAGCCAGCCAGTGTTTCGGCTCGGCCGCGCCCGCTGTTTGAGTTATAACCTCGGCCTTATGACCAGAGGCGGGAGTTATAATAATTTCCCGGATGTTTTTTTTGCCCGCAGTTTGCCCGGCGCGGACACCTTGGCCCAAGCCCGGAGTGGCACTGGCTAATTGCACCGCTTTAGCGGCATCCAGCAGCCCGGCGCCCAATTGGGCGATATAAAGCGGATTCTCAGCGGATATATCCCGGCCGGTTTGCCTGATGATGGAAATTATTTGTTCGTTGGTCAGGCGCGGATTGATTGATTTGACCAGCCCGGCTACTCCGGCCACGATCGGCGTGGACATGGAAGTGCCCCGCCAGCCGGCACGATACAGATTATTGAATTTTTCGCCTTGTCTGGGATCAAAAACTTGCGGTCCGGCAATGCCGTTGCCCGGCGCGTTAATGTCAATGCAATGGAAACCAAAATTCGAAAACGACGACTTGCGATTATCTTTATCGACTGAGCCGACGCCTAAAATATGGTTGGCGCCGTCATCAGAACAAACCGGGTAAAGCGGCCGAAAATCCAAATCTCCGCCAATTAAAAAATCGCTGGCCGCGTCATTGCCCACGGCCGCCACCATCACCACGCCCTTTTCGTAAGCCGATTGTATGGTGCTCGTCAGTATTTCATCGGTTAAGGCGCCGACGAAACTCATATTTATAATGTCAGCTCCATTATCTGTCGCGTACTGAATGGCTCTGGCCACGTCTTCGGTGGTGCCAGTGCCGTCGCCGGCCACCGCGCGCAAGGCCATAATCTTGCATTTCCAGCAAACTCCGGCCAACCCTTCGTCATTATTGGTAGCCGAGGCCGCGATACCGGAGACGATAGTGCCGTGGTTAATGCCTTCAAAAGTGTACGCGCCGGTAAATTTAGGATGCGGGTCGGATGTGTTTTCCAAAAAATCCCAGCCGTTCAAATCGTCAACATAACCGTTTTTATCGTCATCAATCCCGTTAAGAGGAATCTCGCCGCGGTTAAACCATATATTGCCGTTGATGTCCGGATGGTCCGTGTCCACGCCGGAATCTATAACCGCAATCACGATATCTTCCGAACCGGTGGTTTTGGCCCAAGCTTCACTCAGATGTATTTGATCAAAATAACTGCTTTGCCGGATGTAGAACGGGTCGCTGGGCACGGGCAAAGACTCAAAAAGCAACCCGCTCTGCGCCAGAGCCGAACTGGCTGGTATCAACCCAAAAACAAAAGTCAAAAAAAATGTCAAAATCAAAAATCCAAATACCAAATCAATGTCAAATGACTTAATGCTAAAAAATTTTGACATTGAAAATTTGGATTTGATTTGAAATTTGAATTTTGACATTTGACATTCTAATCTCCTAATATCTTTTCTACCCGTTCAACACCTTGTTGAAATTCAGGATGACCCGGCCGGCGAGCGAGCGCTTCTTGCCAATAAATGAAGGATTCCCTGAATTCGCGCCTGTCTTCAAGAAATTTGGCGTACTTGCCAAAAATATCGGCATCATTAGTATGGTCGCAAGCGGCGCGAAAAATATTTTTTAATTCCTCGGACTCTCCGGGAAAATGGCTGAAATATAAATCAATTAACTTAAAAAAACTGTCGGGATTAGACGGGTTCATCTCGGTGGCCTTCCGCAGCATCTTGTCGGCTTCAGCATATCGGCCCATATCATCGTAAACAGAGCCCAGCCCCAAATAAAAACGATCATCGCTTTTATATCTTTTAAGCCCTGTTTTATATGCCCGCTCCGCGGCGCTTAAATTACCCAATAACTGCTCCACTTCCCCTAAACGCAAATAGCTTTCCACGGCCGCGCCTTCTTCTTTTGTCTGTTGGCGCAAATCAGCGCGTTCTTTTTCCAGAGCCTCTTGGCGGGCCGGGAAGAGGTTGGTAAATTTTATTACATCACGCGGCCAAAAAAAATTCCAAACCACGGCTACGGCTATGGCTAAAATAATAACGCCGACAATCGCCGCTTGAACGCACGAAACTCTTTTTATTTTTCTGGCAAGATGAGTTATCTTCTTCATATTATTCTCCGGTTAAAAAATCCACTCTAGCTCCGCTCTTAACTTTCTTTATAAAATCATCCACCTGCGGCTTCAAAGAAGGATCGCGTCTCGTAACTTCGGCCGCGGCCGAAAGCGCCTCTTCTTTTCTGCCCATCTGGGCATAAAGAGCGGCTAACCGGGCCTGGGCCGTGCCGGTAGGGATATCTTTGGCCACTCGCTTATAAAGCCTTAATAATCGTTCATAATCCTTTGTTTCCAAATACAAACCAGCTATGGGATTAGCTTCTTTTTCATCTTGAAAAACATAGTTTTTATCCAAAGCCTTATCCGCAGCCGCGATCGCCTTGTCGTTTTCTTTAGCTTGCTGGTAGGCAAATGCTAACAGCCAATAAGCAGTAGGCGTATCCTCGTGCAGGCGCGCGGCTTCCTCAAGAATATCAATGCCCTTTTTTGTCTCCCCGGCGATTAAATAAGTATTGGCCAAAGAATAAAACACCTGCTGGCGCGACCGACCCAAACTCGCCGCCTCAAGCAGGGCGCTCTCCGCCTTTTGCAAAATGGAACCGGCTAAATTAACGTCTTTCGTTTTCATCATTTCACCGTAAACATTCACGCTATTGCCGTAAGAGAGCAACAGGCGCACGTCTTGCGGATTGGCTTTAATGGCTTTATCAGCCTTGGCTAGAAAAAAATTATAACCAGACCGAAGATCGTCAATAGTTAACCTGCCGCTTAAAGCGCGCTGGCCCAGATATTGGCCTAATTTTATAATCACCTCGCGCTGGTCAAAATCCGACAGCTCAAGAACCCGGCGGTAAGAATTTATAGTGCTCGCGAACGGCCGGTTCTCGGCTTGAGCCAAAGTCTGTAAAAACAGCAAATTATGTTTAATAAATTTTATGTTATAGGCATAGGCTATAGGCGCCACCGCCATTATGGACAAAACTAAAACAACAATAATTTGATTTTTTGACCGGCCTTTGGCAATAATTTCTTTAATATTTTCTAAAATTTGACCATGGGAATAAGTAATCGTGATAATGTAGCCGACCAAGAAAGACATTGTGAGATAAGTGCTGATACTATCAAACACGAATAAATTTTGTATGAAGTAAGCCGCTAAAAACGAGCTCAAAAGCAGAACTTCGGTCCGCTGTTCCTGGCAACGGCGTCCTAATTGGAATAAAGCCCAAAACAAAGCCAAACCAACCGCTAAATAAGAGAGTAAGCCCAATATTCCCATGGTGGTTAAGACTTCCAAGGCCATATTGTGCGCCCGATCCCACCAAGTCTCATTGCCAACCAGATTGTAAAAGCGCGGGTCAAAGTATTTGTTAAAAACCACATCAAACTTCTGCGGCCCCACGCCCAGCCATAAATGGTCAGGCAGGCCGTTAAGCGCGCCGCGCCAGGAAATAAGCCGGGTTTGCACGGTCGAATCAGCCAAAGAAATATTAAAATACTTCCCAATCAACTTATTTCTGAATACCGCTTCAGTATGGCGGAAAACAAATAAAAATCCGACCGCAATAAAAAATATGGCGATGATTAACAAAGTCCAATATTTAACTTTGCTTTTTTGCATCCAGAGCAAATATCCGAGAGCAAAAACAACCGCTCCGACCAACAGTCCTAAAAAAGCGCCTCTGATGCCGGTCAGTAAAAAACCGAGAGCGAGCCAAACCAAAGATATGGCCGCCAGATAGCGCCACACCTGATTTAAAACTTTATCAGTTATAATTGTCAAGGCAAAAGTCAGATGAAATAACAAATAAGCCGCCAAAAAACCGGGGTTGGCAATAGTGCCGCTAATCCGCGCCGTGCCGCTATCAAAGACCAGCGTCGAACCCAGCCTCTGTAAAAAACCATAACCCACTACCGCCATGGCTGCCAACAAGGAAACTCCAAACAAGGTTTGCCATTGTTTTTTTGTTTTAAAGACGCTCGCGGCCATCACAATCAAAACCCAAAAATGCAGCCAGCTGAAAATGCCGTCCATGCGCTCGTAGTTGCCCCAAAAACTGTACTGCCAATTCACGCCATGCGCGGCAGTGATAAAAACCATCAGCGCGAATACGGCCAGCGCTCCGTAAACAATGTTATAGCGCGGCCGGAAACGGGATGACATAAAAATAAGCGGCAAATATGCCACCAGCGCCAGTTCCACCGCTAAACGGATAAAGACCGCTTTGGGGAAAATGGCCGGAAAAAAGAAAGCCGCCGGCAAAAGAAGCGGCGCCAGCGCGGTTAAATAAATACTGCCTTTTACTGTCCAGAGTAAAATTTTCTCGATTTTTCGATAAGTCATTGCTGTATTCTACAACAAAATTATAATAATGCCAAATTGACAAAACAGTCAAAATTAGGTAAATTTTCAATGTTAATCAACTAAATATGACTGAAAGAATAAGACAATTAATACTGGTAACCGGCGACGTGCTTTTGCTCTATTTCTCCCTGTTCCTAGGGCTAAGCCTGCGTTATCAAAGAGTGATTGACTCCGCTATTTGGTCCAGCCACTGGCCCATTTTTTCGGCTGTCTTTGCTATCTGGCTCGTTATTTTCTACATTGCCGGTTTCTATACTCTAACCAATATCCGGAATGATTTAAAATTCTACATTACCGCCAGCCAAACAATCGGTATCGGGATTCTAACCGCCACGGCTTTCTTTTATATTACCCCGTCCCCAACGCTCACGCCTAAAACCATCTTGCTTTTAACCGCGGTTATTTTTACCGGACTCTGGCTGCTCTGGCGCCGCCTGGCGCACCGCTCTATTTCATCGCTGGCGCTTAAACGGCGGGTGCTGATGATAGGCGATAACGCGACAGTTGAGGAGTTAACCAAACTTTTTGACCATAATCCGCAACTGGGTTATGAAATGGCGGTTATCCTGCCCCATAATCCAAAAGACTCAATTGGCAATTTGCCGGATTACCGCAATCCGGAAACCTTGGAAGCGATTATTAAAAAATATCATATTTCCACGATTGTCATGGATAATCAAGGCCGGGCTTCAAAAGATTTAATCAACAACCTCTTCCATTACCTGCCCTTGCGGCTGGAATTTATTTCTTTAAGCCATTTTTACGAATCAATAACCAAGCGCATTTCCTTGGAAACTATCGATCAATTCTGGTTTTTGGAAAACCTGCAAGAAGGCGCCAAACGTCTTTATGATTTGGGCAAAAGAGTGGTGGATATAATGATGGCGGTTATTTCCGGATTAATATCATTATTACTCCTGCCGATTATCAGTTTGTTTATTTTCTCCTCTTATGGCCGGCCGATATTTTTTACGCAGAACCGCCTGGGCAAAGACGGCAAACCCTTCCTGGCCATAAAATTCCGGACCATGGTGCGCGACGCTGAAAAAAACGGGCCGCAGTGGGCCAGCATAAATGATCCGCGCGTCACGCGCCTGGGCCGCTTTTTGCGCAAAACCCGTTTGGACGAAATTCCCCAGCTCTGGAATATTCTGCGCGGGGAAATGAGTTTTGTCGGCCCCAGGCCCGAACGCCCCGAGTTTGTGACTGAACTGGAGAAGAGCATACCATTCTATCGGGAACGATTACTGGTAAAGCCGGGGCTAACGGGGTGGGCGCAAATTAATTTTTCTTACGGCGCCACGGCCGAGGACGCGGTAAAAAAAATGCAGTATGATCTGTATTACATAAAAAACCGTTCATTAATTTTGGATATCGCCATTATTTTACGCACGATTAAAACCGTGCTGTCAGCGGGGGGAAGATAACTTCTGTCATCCCGAACGACATACTGATTGTATTAAAAGCATAACAACTCCGAAAACCGACAGACAACATTTAGAACACCAAATGAAATGGAGTGAGAGGATCCCATGGTTATTAAGACGGACGTTGCGTAATCAAGGGGATCTCCTCGGCTTGCCAGGTGCTGTGAGTTTTAGTGATGTATTTTAAATCCATGACTGACTCTATTAATTCTATTCATCAAAGCCTCGAGATGACAAATACTATTCTTCCACGAATTCTATTTTGCAGCGGCATTTTTCCGCCGGCTATCGGCGGCCCGGGGACGGTTTTAACCAAACTTATTCCGGGCTTAATTGACCGCGGATTTACTTGCACAGTGGCGACTTTTGGGTTGGATGATAAAATAGCCCGTAATTACAAAGTCGAGAGAGTACCCCTCTCCACACCCCAACCCGGGCGGCTACTGCGGGTTTTGGCCCAAATTTGGCGTCTGGGACGCCAGCACGACATCATCTACGCCACTGATACCTACACTCATGGCTTGGCAGCTTTATTAGTCAGTAAATTACAACACAAGCCTTTCATCCTTCGCTTTACCGGCGACGCGGCCTGGGAGTCGGCTTTTAACCACGGTGTTACGAAAGACTATATAGTCCCCTTTCAAACCAAATGGTACGGCCCCAAAATAGCTTTTAGAAAATGGCTGCGCAAACAGATATTAAAAGGCGCGGACAGGATTATTACTGACTGTGAATTTTTAAAAAACCTGATTGGCATTATCGGGGTTGATAAAAATAAAGTAACAGTCATCAACAACGCGATTGAAGCGCTCCCGGAAGCGGACTCGATTAAAAATTTTGGCAGCCATGTTTTATTTACCCAGGGCCGCCTGGTGCCATGGAAAGGCGTAGCCGCCATCATCGACGCTCTGCTTGTTATCCAAAAGCGGTTTCCTGATGCCAAGCTTTTAATTATGGGCGACGGGCCGGAAGAAGAAAAATTAAAGTTAATAGTTAATAGTTATGAGTTAAGAGATAGTGTAATTTTTTTGGGTAAGGTCACGGACAAAAAACAAAAAAAAGCTTATTACCAAGCCAGCCGAATTTTTGTTCTCAACACTTTTTACGAAGGCATGTCCAATACCCTGCCCGAAGCCGCCTCTCAAGGACTGCCGATTATCACTACTGGGGCCGGCGGCAATCCTGAATTCGTGGACGCCAACAACGGCCGGATAGTGGAATACAATAATACTCAACAAATCGCCGATGCTGTGATAGAATTGTTCTCGTCCCCGGAGCTCGCGAAAAAACTGGGAGAGAATGGGCAAGAGAGGGCGAAGAGATATACTATTAAAGCGTTGGCGGAGAAGAATATTGAAGTAATAATGAATTGTGTCGAGAATCCGTGAATCCGAGAATTGGAGCGTTAGGTATAATTGGCTGAATATCACTCCAATTCTCGGATTCTCCAATTCTCCACACTACCATCCATCTATGCCTAAAACTATCCTCATCACCGGTTGCGCGGGCTTTATTGGTTCGCACCTCACCGAAAAACTGCTAAACGACAACCACCGCGTCATTGGTATTGATAATCTGCAAACCGGCTCCAAAGACAATCTGAAAAATTTTACTGATAATAAAAACTTTACTTTTATTGAACACGACATTACCGAGCCCCTGCCAGTTGAAGAAAAAATTGGCCGAATCTACCATTTAGCTTGCCCGGCCGCGCCCATCCACTACCAAAAAAACCCGATCAAAACATTAACCACGGCGTTCATCGGCACAAAAAACGTTCTGGATATTGCCAAAAAAAACAATGCCCGGATACTCTATACCTCAACCTCGGAAATCTACGGCACGCCTCTAGAGCACCCGCAGCACGAAAACTATTGGGGCAATGTTAATCCCATTGGCCCCAGAAGCTGTTATGATGAAGGTAAGCGCGCGGCCGAAGCTCTGTGTTTTGCCTATAACCGCCAGCACTTAACCGATATCCGTGTGGTGCGCATTTTTAACACGTACGGGCCGCGCATGGCCAAAAATGACGGCCGGGTGATGCCAAATTTCATTAATCAAGCCTTGCGGAACGAGCCGATTACTTTATACGGCACCGGTGACCAAACCCGCAGCTTCTGCTATGTTGACGACAATGTCCGCGGTTTAATGGCCATGATGAACCAAGATAATTTTTTAGGCCCAATCAACATCGGCAATCCCGCGGAAATCACTATGCGCGCTTTGGCGGAAAATATTATCAGATTGACGGACTCCAAATCACAAATTACCTTTCATCCCCTGCCCCAAGACGATCCGCATCGGCGGAAGCCGGATATAACTTTGGCGCGAGAGAAGTTAGATTGGGAACCAAAAATAAGTTTGGAGGAGGGATTAATAAAGACAATAAAATATTTTAGTGTCGAGAATCCGTGAATCCGAGAATTGGAGTGATTTTTAGCCAATTGCGCTCAACACTCCAATTCTCGGATTCTCCAATTCTCCACACTTCATTATATATGCCTAAAACCATTCTAGTCACCGGTTCAGCCGGCTTTATCGGATTTCATATTTCAAAAGCGCTTCTGGAGCGAGGTGATAATGTTATTGGCATTGATAATTTTAATACTTATTACAATCCGCAACTCAAAGAAGACCGCAACAACGCCTTAAACAAATACCGCGGTTACAAACTTTACCGCGCTGACATTAAAGATAAGCATATTATCGACCAGATTTTCCGGAACGAGCCGATTGACGTTATTTGCCATTTGGCGGCTCAGGCCGGCGCGCGTTATTCCATTGAACATCCGGGCGAATACATTCAAAGCAATATTGAAGGCACGGTTAATATTTTTGAGGCCGCGCGCACGCATAAAGTGCAGGATATTATCTTTGCTTCCAGCTCCTCGGTTTATGGCAATAACCCGGTGCCCTGGAGCGAGAGCCAAGAAGTGAACATGCCGATAAACCCATACGGAGCCACCAAGCGCGCTTCTGAATTACTGGCTTATACGTACCACCATCTCTATGGGCTTAATATGACCATGCTCCGCTTTTTTACGGTCTACGGGCCCTGGGGCCGGCCGGACATGGCCTATTTCAAATGGGCCAACGCCATCGCGAAAGACCAGCCAATTGATGTTTATAATAATGGCAAAATGAAACGCGATTTTACTTATGTGGAAGATATTGTCCAAGGTGCTCTAGCCGCCATCGATAATCCAAAACCTTATGAAATTTACAACCTAGGCAACCACCGAGCCGAAGAGATCGGCGCCATGATTAAATTAATTGAGCAAAACCTAGGTAAAGAGGCGAAAAAAAATCTCCTGCCCATGCAGCCGGGAGATTTTCTGGAGAACTTTGCTGATATTTCCAAAGCTAAAAAGGACCTAGGATTCGAACCCAAGACATCATTGGAACACGGGATAAAGAAGTTCGTGGAGTGGTATAAGGATTATTACAAAATTTAATCCTCAAGCGTGGTCAAATCCCCCGCCTCCTCGCCCGCCTCTTGGGCCCGCAACAGCCGCCGCATAATCTTGCCGCTGCGGGTTTTGGGCAGTTTGGGCACAAATTCAATTTCATCCGGCACGGCGTATCCTCCCAACTCGTGCCTCACGTGAAGCTTAATATCATCTTGTAATTGATCCAACAGCTCAATGCCAGGCTTTAACACAATAAACACTTTAAGCGATTGGCCTTTAATTTCATGCTGCTTGCCGATAGCCGCGGACTCGGCCACGGCCTGATGTGAAACCAGGGCGCTCTCGACTTCGGCCGTGCCAATACGATGGCCGGAAATATTGAGCACATCATCAGCGCGGCCAATAATCTGAATATAACCATCTTCATCTTTGATGGCAAAATCGCCGGTGCAGTACACGCCCGGAATCTCGTTCCAGTAAATAGCAAAACGTTCTTCGTCATGCCAGCAAGTGCGCAAAGCCGCGGGCCAAGGCTTGCGGATTACCAAAAAGCCTTTCTCCCCGGCCGGCAAACTATTGCCTTCTTTATCGACAATATCCGCCTCAATGCCAAAAAACGACAAACCGGCCTGGCCCGGTTTTTGCGGCAAGGACGGCAGAGTAACGATCATGTGCCCGCCGGTTTCTGTTTGCCACCAAGTATCAACCAAGGCGCAATGATTTTGGCCAATGTAAGTGTAAAACCACTTCCAAACTTCGGGATTAATCGGTTCACCCACGCTCCCGAGTAAACGGAGCGAATCAAGTTTGTGCGGAGCAATATATTTCTCGCCGTGCTTGCGCAGCAGCCTAATGGCGGTTGGTGAAGTGTAAAAAATACTTACTTTATATTTTTCAATTATCTTCCACCAGCGGTCTGGCGCAGGATAATCAGGCGCGCCTTCAACCAACAGCACTGTGGCCCCAACCGAAAGCGGGCCATAAACCACGTAACTATGGCCGGTAATCCACCCGGGGTCGGCGGTGCACCAGTAAATATCATTTTCTTTTAAATCAAAAACAGTTTTGGTTGTATAATGAGTAAAGACGCTGTATCCGCCGATAGTGTGTAGCACGCCTTTTGGCTGGCCGGTAGAACCGGACGTATAAAGGATAAATAATGGATCTTCGGAATCCATAATCGCGCTCTCGCACTGTTCAGGCTGCGCGGATATCAGTTCGTGCCAATCCACTTCTTTCTCCGTCAACTGGTAGTAATCTTTCTCCCGCTGCAGAACCATAACTTTCTCCACAAAATCCAAATCAACCACCGCCTCTTCAACCACTGATTTTAAATCAATCTTCTTGCCGCGCCGCAACGTCCAGTTGGCCGTTACCACCACTTTCGCTTCCGAATCAACAAGCCTCTGCCGCAGGGCTTTATCGCTCAAACCGGCAAAAACTACTGAATGGATGGCGCCAATTCTAGCGCAACCCAACATAGCCACCGCCTGCTCAATAACCAACGGCATATAAATAACCACCCGGTCGCCTTTGGCAACACCAAGAGAGCGCAAGGCATTGGCAAACTTATTTACCTGTTCCAAAAGCTCTTTATAAGTGACTGATGTTTCCGATCCCTTTTCATCTATATGGATAAAAGCGATCTTGTTTTGGCGCTCTCCGCGCGCGTGGCGGTCCAAACAATTGTGAGTGATATTTAATTTCCCGCCAACAAACCATTGATAGCGCGGCGGCTGCCAAGTAAAAACTTGGCTCCAGGGTGAGAACCACTCAATCTCTTGAGACGCAATTTTTCCCCAAAATTTCTCCGGATCTTGTAAAGATTCTTTATATAAAGCCCGATACTGTTCCGGCTTAACCGCCGCTTGCGCCATAAAATCTTTTGCTGGAAAAACCCTTTCGTTATACAACGCGGCTACAGCGCTCTGTAGAACGCCATTGGTCGTTAAAATGCCGTTCTGATGATAAATATCTTGGGTATTATAAATCAACTCTTGCCCCAGCATGTCGGTGATTTGGCCGCCCGCTTCTTTGATAATGCAATGCGCCGCCGCCGTATCCCATTGTTTCATTTTGTTCGTCGTTGAAAAATAAAGATCCGCCTTTCCCAGCGCAACCTCGACTATCTTCAAACCGCTTGAACCCATTTGGACAAACTCAAATATACCCGCTGTTTTTAAGAATGATTCTTCTTTCTCGGACAAATGGTGCCGGCTGACAACGGCTCGGGCTTGGCGCAAATCCGACGCACCGCTCACGCGCATTGCCTGCCAAGTTCCATCTTGTCTCTGATACGCACCTTGTCCCTTTTGAGCAATATAGAGTATGCCGTTCTCTGGACGAAACACAACCCCCATTATCGGCACACCAGCCTCCACCAAGGCGATCATGATTGAAAACTCGCCGGTCCGGTTAACAAAGTCAGAGGTGCCATCAAGTGGATCCATAATCCAAACTCGCTTTTGCCCAATCCGTTCCTCCGTGTCCTCTTTCTCTTCGGAGAGTATTGCATAGCCAGCAGGAGATAATATTTTGCGGATTATTTCATCGCTTAAGATATCGGCTTCTGTTACCGGCTCATGGCCGTTCTTTAGGGTATGCGAAAATTGCCCGCCATAAATGCGCATCACTTGCTCCCCGGCTGTCTTGGCCGCCTCCACCGCCAGGCTCATTTCTGGCAAAAAAGCTTTATCCGGCAGTTCCATTTAAATAATCCATTATTTTTTTAACGCTGTCTTCCAAATTTAATTCAGCGGTTCTAATTTCAATGGCCGGATTAACAGGGGCTTCGTATGGGCTTGACGGGCTGATGCCGATAAAATTTTCTATTTCTCCTTTAAGCGCGCGGCTGTATAAGCCTTTTACGTCGCGCTGAATGCAGGTGTCCAAATCAGCATTAACATATATCAGGCGCGCGTTATCCCCGATAATCGAGCAAACCATATCCCGGTCCGCCTGGTATGGAGATATAACCGACACTAAAACAAAATCGTGCGCTTGGGCTTTGGCTTTGGCCAGGTTCGCGATTATTCTGTTATTTTCCCGCACATCTTCCCGCCCAAATCCCAAGTGTACATGTTTATTCGCGCGAACGTCGTCACCATCAATAATAACCGTGCTCTGGCCGTTCATTTGCAAAACTTTCTTTAATTCATTGGCAATGGTTGATTTGCCAGATCCGCTCAAACCGGTAAACCACAACACTAATCCTTGTTTAATATTGCCGTCTTTTGGCACAAAAACTTCTTCTCCGCCGGATATGGCGCTCAATATCAAATCCGATATTTCAGGCCTGATAAACCATTCCGGCGGCCTCTCTCCTGTCTCGAACATTTTGCGGGCTTGGGTTCCGCTGATCTGCATCTTTTCTTCTTCGGCGTGTTCAAAATCATCCGCCTCATGCACGTGCTTGCCAAGCTTGTTTGAATAAAATATCTGGTCAAACCGGATTGGTTCAATGCCTAAATCGTCAAACTGGTCAAAAATCTCGTGCGCGGCTTTGGGATGATAAAAATCTCCAACCCCGGTATGGTCGCGGCCCACCACAAAATGGCTGCAGCCGAAATTTTTGCGGCACAGCGCCGTAAAAATAGCCTCCCGCGGACCGGCGTACCGCGAAAACGTGGCATAAGTCGCGAACACCACTTTATCCCGCGGATAAAAATTCTTAACCATCTCTTCATAAGCCTTGATGATGTATTTGGCGTGGAAATCACCGGGCTTTTTTTTGCCAATCACCGGATGCACAAACAGCCCGTCCGCATTGGCGCGGCGCATAGCCTCTAGCTGGATAAACTCGTGGCTCCGATGGATGACGTTGCGCGTGTGAAAACCCACAATCCGGCTCCAGCCGCGCTCTTCAAACATCCGCCGCGCCTGGCGCGGCGTCAACTCGTATTCCTTGTATTCCGACGCGCAGCGGCGAATTAAACTTATCTTGCCCCCCAGTAGAACCGGATGCATTCCATTTATCCATCTGACTCCTGGGTGGTCGATACTGGTCGTGCCATATAACTTTTGGCTTGTTTCATCTTTGGCAAATTCGTACTTTTCTTCCAGATGCAAAATAGCCATTGGCCCTTCATTATCATAAAGCGCTACGTCTTTTCCTGTTTCCAGATTTTTCGCTGTCTCTCGCGGCACATCCAGAACAATGGGTATGGTCCAAACCTCGCCGCTAGAGAGGCGCATATTATCCAGCACGCCCGCAAAATCCTTTTTGCCCATAAATCCCTCAAGCGGGCTAAAAGTGCCAATCGCGATTTGCTCCACATCCATCTGCCGGTCCTGGTCCAGCATAACCTTAGGCAGCGTTTCCAGAAAAGAGGCAGTGGGCGCCTGGCGCAATACGCGGTCAATGAGTTTGCCGCCATGCGGCTTAATCAAAATCGATGATTCGTCATCGGAAAGCAAGTAATCCATATTAAGCAAATCTTTGGCTATTCCGTCATTCGCTTTTTGGTAATGCTTTGTCTCCTGCGCCAGCTGCGCCTGCTTACAAAGCCGGTTCATCATATTAACGCACGCGATTGGATGTTTGCCGATCGCTGTTTCGGCGGAAAGCGCCAAACCGTAGGCGCCGTCTAAAATAGTGGCAATAACATCGTGCGCCTCGGCCCGGGTTGGCTGTTTTTTTTCTATCATGCTCTCCAGCAGATTAGTGGCCACAAAAACGCCTTTATCATGCTGGCGCGCCAAGCTCATGATTATTTTTTGCGCCAAGGGAATTTTTTCTATGGCTATTTCTTTGCTTAAATCCCCGCGGTCAATCAGAATATAATCCGAAGCCGCGATTACAGCCCCAAGATTTTCCAGCGCGTCGCGGCATTCTATTTTTGAAATAATCTTCATCCGGCCTTGTGTGGCGGCGCGCACTTCTTGCACGAACGATTCATTGCGCATAAATGAGGCCGCGATATACTCTACCCCTTCTTGCAGGCCAATATTGATGGCTTGATAGTCCTTTTCCGAAAGCGCCGGCAAGCGGAATGAATTTTCCAAAGCCGTATCCACCACCACCGCCTTGTTCCGGCCCAAGGTTCCGCCGGCAATCGCCGTGGCTGTTATATAATTTTGCTCCGCTAACGGCGAAATGTCGGCCACACGCAGAATAAGGGAATTGAAATCAATGTGAATAATATCCCCGGGAACAAGCTGGCCGACCGCCACCGCCGGATGCAAATTGATATTATGCTGATCGCCGACAATGGAATCGCGGTGGATCTTGATTACCGCGCCCTCCGGAATATGCACGGCATTGGCCGCCAGTTCGCCGGTTCTTATTTGCGACCCTTCGGTATCCAGCACAAAAGGTATGCCGACTCTTTTTGCGAGCGCGATAAAAAACTCCAGATCTTCAAGCGTTGAGTGCGACATATTGATGCGCACCAAATCAACCCCGCGCTCTTTCATCATTTCAAGATGTTCGCGCGTGTTGGCGGCCGGGCCGAGCGTAACAATCAACTTGGTTTTTTGTCTCTGGTCAGTCATGTTTAATAAATTCTACTTCTCCGGTTAAAGTGTAATTATGCCGATCAGACGGAGAAAAAGCAATGTTTTTTAATAATACCCAAGCTACCCCCTTGCTATCCAGAACGACCACATGATTATAGTGACGCAGGCGCTGATATTGCATCTGTAAAACAGTGAATGACGCGGATTCGCCTTTTTTGGCGTTAGCGACCAGGCGCGAAAGTTTGGCGTAATCTTGGGTGATAAAAGCGCTCGCCGACGCGGATAAGGCGCTAAAAACAAGCGGGCCGACATATAGTCTTTTTTGGCCGCCACTAGCATCAAAGACAATTTGGACAATTTTTTTCATAATCTTTTTACCGAATTTTACTGCCCCGGCTTTAATCTTTTTGATATTTACGTATTTTTTCTCGGAAAAATAATAATGCCAAGCGTCTCCGGGCATTGAATCAATGGATTGCTCATAAGGGAAAATGGCGCAGCCTTGTTGAATAATGTCCATAATTTCCTTTTTAAACTTGCTCTTTCTAAAAGCCTTTTTAACCGGATAATACGTATGCTTTAAATCCCGGGGTAAAGTACAGGCTTTTTCAAAGTATTGACCAGAACTTTCCATGCCCAAAAAATCGAATAGCGAAGCAATTGTTTCTTTGGTTTTGAATACAACGTCCTCGTACCGAACCGCACACCAATTCTCGTCTTTTTCCTGCTCAAAAATATCAATGCTTTCTTTCCATGAAAATACCGACTTCAACAACAAATCATCGGGCAAATCAAAATTTTTCTGGGACGCCAGCTGGTAATTCGTGTTTCCGGCCGCCAGCCTGGACTGCGCGCCCTGCCAGGGATTGCGCACGCAAAATACGTAAAGCGCGTCCGGGAACATCTTCCTTAGGAACTTTATGCGCATGATATTTTGCGGATTTTTAATAATCAGCCGCTTGTTATCCGCGGCCGCCAAAAACAGCCCGCACATGACTGCGATATCCTGCTCATTATACCGAGGCACCCGAACCAGAGGGTTGCCATTTTTCGCCCAGTGTTCGTAGGCAAAATTATTCATCCAAAGAAACTCTTCGCAGATACCGGATTTATCCTCTGGAATGTGAAATTTCTCGCGGTGCTCGGTAATTAAAAAATTATCCGGATGCCCGCCGATAACGCGCGAAATCAGTTTGGTGCCGGAACGGGTACTGCCAACAATAAATACTGGCCTGCGGGGGGTTGTTTCCATATTTGAGTTTAAGACAGCGCTTTTACGACTTTTTGCGCGATAATAATATCAGTCGCGGCACGCGATTCAGCCGTAAACCCGCCGGTGTGCGGAGTAATGATAATATTGTTGTTTGTTTCAGTGAATTTGACAATAGCGTGGGCGGTGGAAGTATTATTGAATTCATTTTCTCCGCCCAGCACATCGGCTGCATACCCGACAATTGTTCCCTTTTTTAAAGCTACCAGTAAATCGTCTTCATTGACAATGGCGCCACGCGCGGTGTTAATGAGAAATGCTGTTTTTTTCATCTGACTGAATTCTTTCTCGTTAAACATCTTCGTTGTCTCTTCTGTAAGCGGAGCATGAATAGAAATAATGTCTGACTCTGAAAGCAGGGTTTTAAAATCCACCAACCGCGCAATCTCGGACGCGTCTTTCTTCGGGTCATAAGCAATAACGCGCATGCCGAATGCCTGGCCATAGCGCGCCATCATGGAGCCAAGCCGTCCCAGCCCGACAATGCCCAATGTTTTACCGGCCAGATTATGGCCTAAAAACTTCTCGCGATCCCAGTTTCCATTTTTGACGTCATTAAACGATTCGGGAATGCGCCGCACCAACGCCAGCATCAGCCCAAAAGCGAGTTCAGCCGTGCCGGTTATTTCCTTTAAATCTTCACCCTGTAAACTAACAACTTTGATGCCTATCTCCTGCGCATAGCCGACATCAATGTGGTCAAGTCCGGTGGTGGCAGTGGCGATGAGTTTTAACTTTGGCGCGGCAATTATAACTTCCTTATCGATGCGCAAGCCAAGCCCAACAATAATTACCTCGCCATCATTGAGAGAACCTTGGCGATATTCGACTTCGCCCAGCCGCTCTAAAATTTTTTTCGCGTCCGGATTGAATTGTTCTATGGTTACAAGGATTTTCATGACTTTGAAAGTAAGAATTCCGCTAATTCCAAATCAAACGGCTCATTAATATCAATCGACCGCTCCAAGGGCATAATATAAGGCCGCGAAACTTGGCCGAACAAATCGCCGCGCATAATACAATCCGTCTTGGTTAAATAGATGGCGCAATTGCGCTTGTACGCCTTTTTTTCTTCCTGACGGCGAGAGGACTGCGCACCCTCGTCTTCAAACATAGGCAAGATGATGTCATCTTCAATGCGCTTAATTTTGCGCGAATCAAAATCCACTAACTCTACCATGCTCATCACCGAATCCGCGCCAGTGTCAACCGCTTTTCTTATGCTGTTATCTATATCTTCGGCTATCCGTAACGGCGAGGTCGGCTGAAGAATCATCACGTAATCATATTCCTCGCCCTGTTGTTCTTTAAGCCATTGCAGAGCGTGTTGCACTACGGGCATATGCGGCGTGTCGGGTAGCGCTAATTCGGCCGGCCGCATGAATGGAACTTCGGCACCCTGTTTTTTGGCAATAGCCCTGATTTCCTCGCTATCAGTGGAAATAATGGCGCGCGTAAGCAATTGGCTGTTTTTAGCTGCCTCGATTGTATACCAAATCAGCGGTTTGCCAGCCAAAGAAACAATATTCTTTTTGGGAATACTGCCGGAACCGCCGCGGGCAGTGATTAAACCCAGTATTTTCTTATCTTTATACATATTTACTTAATCAACAAAAGACTTCTGTGAATAAAGTTTAATGGTTGCTAAAATTTTGGCTATCAAGCGGCTAGTGCCCTTTTTGTAATAAATATCACTTGAGGGATAAGGACCATGTTTTAATTGTTTTTTTATAGCTTGCTTAATAGCTGGTTTGTTATAGTCAACATCAATGATATTTTCCGCCCGCATCCGGCCATGCTGGCGAGTGCCAATATTAACCGCCGGCACGCCTAAATACGAACATTCTTTGATACCGGCCGAGGAGTTACCAATTAAACAAGCAGCCCGTTTTAATAACCCAATAAACTGCTCTGGCGGCAAATATTTCAGGAATCGCAAATGGTGCGGTTTTTCGATTTCCCGGAATACACGGATACCCTTGGAAACTTCGTCCGTGCCCGCGTCCGCGTTCGGCCAAAAACAGATAGCCGGAATCCCCAACTCATGAACCGCATACAATGTGGCTTCAATATGGACTCGATTCTTTCCCACTTCGCTGGTTACCGGATGCTGCATCACTAATAAAAACTGCTTGTCAATGTCCATCACGTCCCCCACTCCAAGCTGATTGATCAAGGTTTCAGATACCCGGAATCGATTCTTGGCCACGAACTCAATATCAGATGAACCAACATCGAACACATACTTTGGATTTTCGCCCATGCGAATAATACGCCCCTGGGACAACTTGTTGGTAGGGAAATGAATGTGCGCCAACTTAGTAACGGCATGCCGCACGCTCTCATCAATCGTGCCGGAGATATCGCCGCCTTCTATGTGCGCCACCGGAATGTTCAGATAAGCCGCGGCCACAGCGGCGGACAAAACTTCATACCGATCGCCGCGCACCACCACGACATCGGGCTGCAAATTATCAAAAGCGGTAGTGAATTCCATAATACCTACCCCGGCAGTCTTAGCCATGGCCACGGTATTACCGCCCTCCAAAGTCATCACAATTTTATCATTAACAGTAAATCCGTCGCGCGCCAAATCTTCCAAGACATTGCCGTACATCTCCAACAGCGCCGAGGCCGCCACCACAATCATCAGTTCGACATCCGACCTCTTTTTCAGTTCAGTTAAAATCAACTTGCTTCGGCCATAATGGATTTTTGAAGTAATTACAAAACAAACTTTTCTCTTTTTCATATTAAAACTTCGTTGGTAAGTGGATCATACTTTCTTAAATTTTTATTAGTTTGTTTGCCTAAGACGTTTTCGTACGCTTCACTCGGCAATCCCCCGGCATACTGTTGCGGCCGCATGGCGTAAACCATTCCTTTGGTGATAACAGTGCCGGCTGGAATGTCTTGCCCGGCCATGAGGGACTTGCGAAAAATCGGACGGAATGCGCTTTCACTCTCGTCGAGCGCTTTAATACCTTGGCCGAACTGGGATGGGTGTGGCGCTTGGTGGCCGCGAATGGCGCCTACCATCTGTTTAAATTCATCCGGGGTCATGGAAACTTTGTGGTCTGACCCCCATAAATCGCGGCTGAAAGAAAAATGTTTTTCTATAACCGAAGCGCCGAGCGAAACGGCCGCTGCAGCGGCTTCGTATCCAATGGAATGATCAGAAAATCCTACTGGCACGTCATATCTCTTTATAAAATATGGAATGGTGTTCAAATAAAGCTCGTTTTTGGGACAAGGATATTTGGACACGCAATGTAAAATAATAATATCATTAGTTCGTTTCTTTAAAAAGCTCGTGGCCTTATCCAGCTCCTCAAGAGTGCTCATGCCAGACGAAATAATAATCGGCTGGCCGCCCTGAGCGATATAATCCAATAAAACAAAGTCTAGAATATCGCTGGAAGCCACTTTCCATAATGGCAAATTTAAAGGAGCAAGTTTTTGAGCCGCGCCCCGGCTCATAGGAGTGGAAAAAAACATAATATCAAGTTCATCGGAGTATCGTTTAATTTCCTGCCAAAACTCGAGCGGTGCGGCCTCGGTGTTGCGCTTAACCCAGGCATAGCGGGAAGCGGAGGAAAAATGCGGGGCAGATATTGGAATATTTAGCTGTTCATCTTCCACATTGTGAGTTTGAAATTTCACCGCGTCCGCTCCGGCTTCTTTGGCCGCCTGAATCAAATTTTTAGCATTGGCTATATACTCATCAACCGTTTTATCATCTTCTGTTTGTATAAATGCTTTTCCAATTTCGGCCACAATAAAAACGCCTTGGTCTAAGTGCAATAAATTTTTACTTTTCTCTGTCATATTATATATACCAATTAAACCACATTTCCAAATTAAAGCATTGCCAAATAAAAAATGAATTATTTTCTTTCCCCTGATAAAAATCGTCAACGCGCTCGCGTAATTTATCTTGATTCCAAAAAGACAAATTCTTAAATGACCCGGAATTGAGCAACGCGTATACCTCGTTTTTGAAATATTGCTTAAACCATTCGGTTTGAATGGCGCCAAATCCTTTCTTTTGTGTTTGTTGCACCGCCGTAGGCACAATATCTTTCATAGCCTCGCGCAATAAAACTTTTTGGTTCTTGCCCTGAATTTTATAATTCTCGGATAAGGCAAAACAGAATTCGACCAAGCGATAATCCAGAAAAGGCAAACGCAATTCACGGCCATAAGCCATGGTAGCGTGATCATTGAAGCGCAAAACACGCGGTAATTTTGTGTAGCGCAAATCTCGATATTGCGCGTTTAGAAGCGGAGATGCAAACGGAGCGGGAAAGGATGTATTTTTCCGTGAGTCATATTTATGCACGAAATCGCTATTTAGTATGTCTTGGTGCGTCAACCTTGAACTGTCTTGGCTTGTGGCAAGTGATGATGCAGGATTTTGATAATAGGCATATCCAGCCAATAACTCGTCCACGCCTTGCCCTTCCAAAAGCACAGTAATACCGGCCTCTTTGGCCACGCCAATCATTTTTTCGTAGGCCACCGTGGGAATGCCGCCGAATGGTTGGTCTTGAATACGGTTAAGAACAATGGCCTGTTTGAACACCTCTTGGGGCGACAAAATAGAGGTGTGCCAATACTGTTTTTGCTCATCCGTCAAAACGCGATCCAGTACCGCGCATTCGTTGTATTCCGGCGATTCTGAACACATCGAAAAAGTGTGTAATTTTCCACCCGTAACCTCAAGCGCGTAGTGATAAATACTATTTGAATCCAAACCGCTGGAAAGGTTAACGCCAACCGGCACGTCACTGCGGAAACGGAGGCGAATCGAATCGCTTAACAATGCCGTAAACTGCTCGCGCGCCTCTGTTTCACCAATATTCAGATTCGGCTCAATATTGGCCGCATCCCAGTATTTAGTAATTAATTTTTTGCCATCAACCCAGGTTAGATAGTGACCCGGGGGCAAAACACTAATATTATCAAAAAATGTCTCGTCAGTATGGTCATACAAGCCGTGGTACAGATAGTCAAAAATTATTGGCTCGTTCGGCCTGGCCTTAATACCAAGCGCCAGCAAGGCCTTGATTTCCGAAGCAAACGACAAAGCGCGGCCGTCAGAATAATAAAAAAATGGTTTAACGCCCAGCCGATCGCGCGCCGCAAAAAGCTTTTTGGATTTTTTATCCCAAATGGCGAACGCGAACATGCCATTAAACTTTTCCAGACACTTAACCCCCCATTCCTGATAAGCATGCAATATGACCTCGGTGTCGGTCTTAGTAATAAACTGGCATGATTTTTCCAGTTCTTGTTTGAGTTCTAAATAATTATATATCTCGCCGTTAAAAATAATCGTGTAGCGCCCATCACCGCTGGCCATAGGCTGATGCCCGGCTTTTGACAAGTCTATAATCGATAGCCGGCGGTGCCCAAAGGCTATCTCATTAGCTGCATCATAAAACAAACCGGCGTCATCCGGACCGCGCTTGGCCAGTGTGTCGCGAGCTTGTTCAAATATGTTTTGAGCGGTTTTTTTACCAACTACCCCGATGATTCCACACATAATTTTTATGAAGCTATGAGCTTATCAAATATACGCCGGCCGGCCCCGCCGTCAAGGCGATAACATAACCATTCGCGCAGCCGGCCCTGATTTGCTTCTAAAAGCTTAGGGTTATCTAATAATCTATTTATAGATTGGCACAAAGATTCAACACTGTCAGCCGCCAAAGCCGGTGCAAAACGCATCAATTCTTGAAAATAATCGCAGATATACCAACGCCGGCAGCTGGCATAAAAAGGTTTTGCTTCGTAGCCGTCGAACATAATCTCTACCGCCGGCCGGCCCAAAGCCGCGGCATCCAGGGCGAGCGTAGAGCAGGTATTAATAACCACATCAGCGTGATACAAAATATTCAAAAAATGATCCATTTGCGCCTTGGAATAATCCCACTCATCGGTAAATCCTCGTGACGGATTATTATTCATATCAATGACCACGCCGGACTGGTTTTTAAGCGCCATGAATTTTTGTTCGTCATTTTTATAGCCAAAATGCGGACGAATAAGCAATTGGCAATCCTTATTTAATTTGCCTTTGCTTATCAAATCTCGCAACACAAGCGCGATGTCGGTGTCAGACGGCATAACCTTGCCTTCGGAACCAAGGCATAGAATCTTTTTTTTCGGATCAAGCCCCAGGCGCCGGCAAAAATCCTCACGCGATTCTAGGCGCGACTTGTCTGCATAGTAATCAAATTGCGGCACGCCAACCACGGTAATTTCATTATCCCGATAATCGTGCAGTTTCATTAATTCCTCTTTCATAAACGGACTCCAGGCAATCACACTATCGGCGCGGGCGCGAAAATAACGTTTTGACGGATTATCCCAAGTCTTAGGCATGGCGATTGTCGGCACCTGTTGGCGGCGAGCGGCTTTCAAAAGAGCGGTTTCTTCAAGCATGTTAGCCACAAACACAATCTTGGGCTGATACTGCGCCAGCAATCGCTGATACTGCGCCACGGCTTTGCGTTGTAAAAAATAATAATCAAATTTTTGGACTGCCCGCCTGACTATTTTTACATGCGACAACGGCTGAAATACTAACCGCAACAAATTAAATCTTAAAAACTTAACCAACCAAGCTGCCCGCGAAGCGGGCGGCGCCACATAACGATACAACCCGTGGCCGATAGTGCTCTCGTTAAAAACCAAATACATGTTCAAAAAAGATACAATTTTGTCCAATAAGCTATCCGCCTCAACCGGCATAGGGATGATTTCGACATTGGGCGCGCCAAATTCTTTTTTGAACCGCTCATCATGGGCAGCCGTGGTTATAAGCACCACTTTTTTGAAGTAGCTCTTGACCAAACTGTAAAATTCATTCTGTAATATATTTCTCGCGATTAAACCGCGGGAAATGGTGATAAAAATAGTCATAATGGGATATCACGCGTTTTCCATGCGCATGCGCTGGAGCATTTTTTTAATTTCTTGGCTAGTTAACTTTTTCTGATCTTTCGAATTATATTCCTTCACGACTGCTTTCTTGGCACCAAAGTAAGTCGCTTGGTTTTTTTGTAGCGCCAACACTTCTTGGGGAACAATAATAAACATATCTTTCGTCTCCAGAGAATATTCCGCCTCTTCCACGGTCAATAATTTCTCGTGCATTCGTTCGCCGTTTCGTTTACCAATAATTTTTATCCCCATTGCTTTGCCGCCCGGCGCTTTTTCTTGATGTAATTCCAGAAGCGCTTTGGCAAAATCTTTCATCTTGACGGCCGGCATCTTTAAAATAAAAATTTCCCGGTCCCACATTAAGGCCGCGGCTTTAAATACAAGATCAACCGCGTCACTGATGGTCATAAAAAACCTGGTCATGTTCGGGTCGGTAACCGTGATTGGTCCACCGCGCTGAATTTGATTTAAAAACAATGGAACAACTGAGCCGCGAGAACCTAAAACATTCCCAAAACGCACAAAACAGAATTTTGTCTGCTTTGTGCCTTTGTAAAAATAGCTTGCCAGCATTATTTTTTCAGCCAACAGCTTGGTGCAACCCATGACGCTGGTCGGATCTGTCGCTTTGTCCGTGGATATGCCGATAACTTTATCAACGTTATTGGCAAAAGCGCAGTCAATCACGTTCTGTGTGCCCTGCACGTTGGTCTTTACGGCTTCAAAGGGATTCTTTTCGCAAGCATCAACATGTTTTAAAGCGGCCGCGTGAAAAACAATATCAATATTTTCCATGGCCATATTCAAACGTTCTTTGTCTCTGATGTCGCCAATCAAAAAATTAACTCTGGCGCCCGCACCAAGGGCGTGGGACAGCTCAAATTGCTTGGTTTCATCACGGCTAAAAACACGCACTTGTTTGGGCTTATACGGCAAAAGATTCTTTACTATCATTGAACCGATAGAGCCCGTGCCTCCGGTGACAAGAATTCGTTTGTTCTTAAATTCGTTTTTCATAAGCGTTAATCACGGTTATTAATTGATTGACTATATATTTAATATCTCCTTCTTTTAAACCAATATAAAACGGCAAAGCGAGCGAATTTTTGCTTATATTTTCGGAAACCGGATAATCCCCTTTTTTGTAATGAAATGTCTTTTTGTAAAAATCAAAAAGATGGATAGAGGGCAAGTATGGTTTAGTGGCGATGCCTAATTTGGCCAGGCGTGCCATGACTTTATCCCGGAGAACTCTCTTTGAAAGAATATTCACAACATACACAAACCAAGTGTGGGTGCTCCCCGGGGCAACAACCGGCGCCTGAATAATATCGTTGCGCTTGGAGAGATATTTACCGTACCAGCCGGCTATTTTTTGGCGCTCCCTGATAAGAGAATCCAATTTTTTCAGCTGCGCTAACCCCAGAGCCGCGCTCATTTCGTCCAGGCGATAGTTGTATCCGAGATATTGGTGGTCCAGCCACTGCAGATTGGGTTTTCTGCCCTGGTTGCGCAAACTGCGGCAGAGCTCGTCTACTCTTTTGCTGTTGGTCACGACCATTCCTCCTTCCCCGGTGGTCATCTGTTTGTTTGGATAAAACGCGAATACCGCCGATTCTCCGAATGTTCCCGCCTGCTTTCCTTTATACCGCGCGCTTATTGATTCGCACGCGTCTTCTATGATTTTCAACTTATGCTTCTTGGCCAGAGCCATAATCGGACGCATATCGGCCGGCTGGCCGAAAATGTGCGCTACCAGAATGGCGCGCGTCTTCTTGGTGATTTTTTCCTCTATCTTCTTGGGATCAATATTGTAAGTCTTTGGGTCGATATCAACAAATACCGGTTTGGCGCCAACATACATTATGCAATTAGCCGAGGCCACAAAAGAAAAAGGACTGGTTATAACTTCGTCCCCGGCTCCTATGCCAGCCGCAATCATGGCCAGATGCAAGCCGGCTGTGCCGCTGGAAACGGCGCAGGCGTACTTACGGCCTATTTTTTTGGCAAACTGCTTCTCAAATTCCTCGACTTTAGGACCCAGGCTTAAAATACTGGAACGCAAAACTTGCAATACTTCGGTTTCTTCGAATTTAGTAATGCAAGGTTTGGCTAAAGGATATTTTTTCATAGTATTAAATATTCATGGTTTCTCCAGTTGGAAATTGACTAGCGAGATATTCTTTATCGCGGTCTTCAAGCTTCCAACCCAACGCACCAAGGTTTTCTCGAAGATGATCCGGATTAACTGCTTTAACTAAACCCACAATATTTGGCTGATTTATCAGCCAATTAATGGCAATCTGGATCGGTGTTCTTTGGTATTTTGTTGCTAATCTATTTAAGATTGACATCCCCGGCGCCAGCTGATCATAGCCAATAATGCGATAAGCTGTAACTAATATATTATGTTTCTGACAAAACGCGATGGTGCCGTTTTGTTCAAAGACCCGCGCCCCCAGGTTATAATGAATTTGATTATTAACAATGGAATACTTAGTGGCGGCCAGCGCCGCCGCCAGCTGTTCGGTGTTAAAATTACTCACGCCAATATTTCTAATTAATTCATTTTCCAATAAATAATCCATGGCTTTCATGCTTTCGTTAATCAACACCTCGCTGCTCGGGCCGTGAATTAGATAAAGATCGATCGTTTTAATCCCCAGTCGCTTTAAGCTGCCTTTGGCGGCGCGAATTAAATCATCATAACGCAAATGGCTTCGTCGCACTTTAGTTGTTATTTTCAGTTGGCTACGATCAAAATCCTTAATGGCCACACCAACCAATTGTTCACTCCTGCCCTCGCCATAACTCTCGGCTGTATCAATATGGGTAAATCCGAGTTCAATCGCTTGCTTAAGGCTGGCAACAGATTTTGCATCAATATCATTTGAATTTTGTTGTTCAGTGCCTATCTGATAAGTACCTAAACCGAGTATGGGCAAACAGAAATTCTTAGCACATTTGTTTGGGATTAGCGTCATATTAAAAAACATTCACTTCACCTTTGGCTGGAGACAGCACTCCATTGGCTTTGATAATTTCTACCTGATGGGGGTCAATAAAAACTTCATTCCAGTAGCGCAGCATTAATGATTGTTTAAAATCCAAAGTGGACAATGGCCGATTAAAAACCATCTTCTCCATAAGAGCATTGGCAATGTTAAATCCCAGGAAACTGGCCGCGCCGGTGGTGCCGGAAAACCGACAATTAATTTCAAAAATCTTCGGCCCAGTCTTGGTTTTACGCAGCTGGAAATTACATGGACCGGTAATATTTAATTTTTCGCCAATTTTTTTAATAAACACTTCGAGTTCCGCATCGTGGCAAAAATACGCTTTATAAGTATCCCCGTCGCGCAACCAACGCCGAGCGCAAATCACGCCATAATATTCACCTTCATAGAAAAAAGCGCTGCAAGTATATTCACTGTCATCATCGGCCAAGTACTCCTGAATGATCGGATCAGTTATGGCATTAACCACGCGCTTTAATTCATCAGTAGTTTCAACCAACACAACATCGACTGACCGGGCTCCAACTCGCGGTTTAACCACAGCGGGTAAAGTTGCCTGTGATAGATATTGAACTTGCCATGTCTGGGGATACGGCAAGTGGGCGTTTTTTAGAAATTCAACAGTTTGCCACTTATCATTAGCAATATTAACTGTTTTTAAATCGCTGACAATAATTTTAGCGCTGGTCTGCGATTCAATTTCTTCTTTATGCTCGGCCAGTATCATCAGTTCAACATCAGTACCAACAAAAATCAAATCTATTTTTTCTTGCTGGCAAATTTCAATGATTTTAGGAATGTAATCATTGGCGTCGCAACGAGGAACAATATAAGCCTTTTCCGCGCGATAGAGGCCGACGGCTCGGCAGTCACAATCAACGGCCACAATATTGGTTTTGATAGAAGAAAGCTTGATAGCTTTTATGATGCTCTGCCCTATACCCGCGCCGGCTCCCGTAATTAATAGATTAACAGGATTGACAACATCAAAAGCTGAATTACCCAACTCGCTTAAATCATGATGCATATCACTGCCGAACGAAAAATATTTTGTATTGCCCTTGGCGATTTCGTTCATAACCAGCTTCCTGGCACTCAACGGGCAATTTTTCTTGCTGTACTCAAACTTGATGCCATTGGCAACACAAAGTTCGTACACCTCCCTAACATAGTCTTCCGGCACATCGGCCTTGAAGAAACGCACCGCCATGCTAAAGGGATGGCCGAGCACATTTATTTTTTTATTTCGGGCCAGTAATTTAGTCAAGACGAACTCTTTTTCTATTAACTCTTCTCGGCTAAGTGATTTAATGCCGGGAAAGTGATGAACTACGCCAATGACCACTTCGGCTTGGCTGAGAATTTTTTCGGTGGTATTAAGCTCGCCGTTTTCATCAATAATTTTTACTTCGCAACCGATCTTGACCGTAAAATCTTTATATTGTTTCCGTAATTCCGTAATCTCGGACACATATCGTTCAAACCAATCGGTATTTTTATCAACATGGTCGGTAATGGTTAAATCCAGCCGGTTATGAAGCTGGTTATAATCAAAAATCTGCCACGGGGTAAAATTGCCGTCGCTGTAAGTGGAATGGAATTGATTGTCTTCAAAAATTATTTGTCTCATAACTAATCCACTTCTCTAATGACCATAAAGGCTTCAGCAGCATGTCGCCCAATTTCAGAACCGCGCAACTTGGCTAATGCTTCCAGAACATTCAAAGATCTTGGATGGGGGAAATCCTTAATTTCGCTACCATAGGCTTGCATTGCCTCTAGTTTTACTTGCAAGTAGTCCGTCGTTAAGGCCACATAATAATTGGGAATAAAATTTCCCAAACTTCTGCCCCACTCGGTTTCCGAAGGAACTTCATAACTCAAAATCTTCTTTATTGAACTGCCGGGCACTGGCCGGGTTGCTACTAAAGTTGCCGCAAAAATCAAACGATGGTCAGAATTTAAATCTCCCTGACTTGGGGTAAAAACAATGTCAGGTTTTATTTCCTTTATAACCTCGGATAAACGGTCATTTAGTTCTTTTTGTGGGACAGTATCTAGTTTTACCGCGGGAAAATCAAACCAATAATATTTTTTAATGCCTAAAATCCGTTGCACACTGGCAACTTCCACTGCTTTATTTTTTAAATGTTCTTTTGACCAATCTGGTTCATAGCCTTTTGTGACATAACAAACATACACTTCGTGCCCATCCTGTTCAGAATATTTCTTGATTGTGCCGCCGCAACCCAGTACTTCATCGTCTGGATGAGGTGCAATAATTAGAATCTTCATATATTTTTTACTAATAGTTCTTTAAACTTTTCTCCTCCTAGATTAAATAAAAAATCAATAGCCGACAGATTAGGAATAAACCCACCCCATAATTGCGGATAAACAGGATGGTTAAAATCCTGTACTTGCACTTGAATATTATTTTTTACAAACAGCTCCGAATCAAGATAGGCCTTGGGGTTTACTCCTTTATCGACCGCTCCCCGGCCGGAAAAGTAGATGTCGGCTTTTACGGCCTGGCATAAATTGACTAATTTCTCATTACTTTGGCCCACGACCTGTAATTGGGATGAGACAAAAAACTTGGTTTTAATGCCAAACTGTTCAGCAATCATTTTATTCATGGCCATGTTAAAGTCGGAAAGATATTGCCACGATTGTTCGTATATTTTGTTAAAAAATCTTTCGTATTTTTCAAAAAAGGGAGCGCGGCTGTAATTCAGTTTGATTGTCTGCCAATGTTTTTTCTGCCAATTAGCATCAACATCGATCCGAGTTTGATTTATTAAATTATGGTTTTTATAAACCACCGGAATCGTGAGCCAGGCCGTCCCCTGCGGGGTTTTTATTTTGTTCCGATTGAATAAATTATTTTTGCTATATTCAACATCATCAAAAAAAATATGAATATCGCTCCGAGCTATTTTATGAAAATAGCCAAGCCATGGAATATACACTGGTTGGTGAATACTGACAATCATTCTTTATATTCTTAATCGCGGTAATAGCTTTTTTGTGCACTTAATTATGTCACTTATATCTCTCCCTGTCAAGGAAGGATACAAAGGCAAAGACACAACTTTTTTCATTGCCTGACTGGCGTTAGGATAAAGTTTCCCGCCTAAATTTAAATAAGTGAGAGCCAGATCGGTAAAATGAGAAACTGCAATTCCCTGTTTGCGCATCTGGGTTGTAAAACGATGCAATCTGGATTGTTCAATCTCTATAATACAGCGGTAGAAAGCTGACCCTTTGGGCTTTGAAATTAAACACCCCTGGATATTTTTAAGGCCTTTTGCGTATCGGCCGGCTAACCGCTGCCGGCAACGGATAAAACTGTTGACTTTCCGCAATTGGCTCAAACCGAGCGCTGCCTGAAAATCCGGCATCTTATACAAGTATTTATTCACGTCAAAACGTTTTCTCAAATCAGGGCGGCGGATAGCTAAAGCTCCGCCTTCGCCGGTTGTTATCATTTTAGTCGCATAAAAGGAGCAAACAGTCATGTCACTGAAACTTCCCAGTCGCCTACCCTGGCAGACCCCGCCGATTGCCTGAGCAACATCCTCAATGACAACGACGCCCAGTTTTAAGAATTTTTTAATATCAACAACTGGGTTACCAAAGATATGCGGGACAATAACGGCTTTTGTGTTCTTGGTGATTTTTTTAGCCACGCTCTCATAGGAAATATTATAATCATGGCGATTAATATCGGCCACCACTGGTTTGGCGCCGGCAATTAGAACCGCGCGCGCGACATTACTGCAAACATAAGCCGGGATAATAACTTCATCTGTATTTTCAATTTTTAACAATTTCAAGGCCTCCACAAGAGCTTCTGTTCCCGAGGGCGTGAGTACAACCTGTTTCGCCTTAAAAAACTTTTTCAGCTCACTACCAAACTTCTCGGCTAATTGACCACTCGCGATTTGTTTGTAGGCCAAAACTTTCTTTATTGCCGCTATGTCTGACGCCTCGATTGTTGGTTTTGAATGGGTAATCATTTTAATAAGTTAACCGCTTAGTCAATAATTTAGTTTTATTCTTTATGGCCAGAGGAAATACCTTTTTTATAACAGCCGCGATTTTTTTATCCGCATCACCGGAGCCATAAGGACTGACGCAGTGTTTTACTTTTCTTATGAAAGCTTTATCCGACAAGGCTTTCTTTACAGCTTTTACTATAGCCGCTTTATTGTGGCCGACAAAAATCTTATTGCCTGCCTGTTCGCGGACAGATTCACGGATGCCGATATTAACAACCGGCAATTTAAAGCAAGGAGTATCTACTGTTCCGCTGCTGGAATTTCCCAGCATAACGCTGGCATAGTTCATTAAGCTTAAGTATTCACGGCGCGGCAATGATTTATAAGTTTTCAAAAATGAATATTTTTCGTAGTGTTTAATAACTTTTATTATTTCTTCTCCACCCGCGTCAGCATTGGGATATATCAGAATTGTTTGCAGGTTTAATTCTTTCAACGCCTCCAAAGTAATTTTCATCTGCTCGCCGGCTTGCTTCCACTCGGTGCTCACGGGATGCTGAATAACCAATAATAACGGCTGGCTAAAATTAATCTTAAACTTTTCCGCCAAATACAGTTTAGGATAAAATCTCTCGAAATTGATTTCCACTAAGGCCGGGGCGCCAACTACATGTATCCGCCATTTTTCCTCGCCCATTCTTAAAATTCGTTCCGCGCTTTTGGTTGTAGCGGCCAAATGAATATGGCTGAATTTTGTTATGGCGTGCCTAATTGAATCATCAATATGGGCGCCATCATCGCCTTGATCGCCACCGTGAATATGCGCCACCGGAATATTAAGGTGCGCGCCGACAATAGCGCCAGCTAAGGCTTCATCCCTGTCTCCGAGTAATAAAATTAAATCCGGGCGATGACTAGAAAAAAATTCCGTTAATTTAATAATGTACTGCCCTAAAGCCGAAGCCATTTCTTCGCCAGAATCGCCTAATGACACTTTAATTCTAGCGCCAATATTAAAACGGTCATTTACTACTTCTTTTACAGTATTGCCAAATTCAGGCAATAAGTGCATGCCCACCACCGCCAGTGTGAGGGAAAACTGTTTTTCGATAGTCCGCAGAGTATGCCGCATCAACCCGTAATCAGCGCGCGTGCCGGTAATGTAACAAATTTTAATCTTTTTACTCATATAATATCACTCCATTTGATAAGGCTATCCTTTTTAAGGGCTCTTCTGGCTTTTTTGCCAATAACTTTCGACAAATATTTCGGCACTAGGCCAGTACCCGGTCTTTTAATGCCTAACATGGTTTTTTGTATCCCGATTCCTTTTTTTATCGCTGTGTTGGCCACAATACTCCGCCTTCCCAATGTTCTTTCTTCGCGCTCAACCTTAGCTGGTTGTTTTACTGAAGAACCAAGAGCTTGCTCGAGATTTCTGATTTTGGAAACCAAATCTTTAAGCTCCAGCGGCTCCAAACTGGCTTTATGGTCTGGCCCTGCTAATTTTCTGCTTAACGTAAAATGCTTTTCTATCACACAGGCACCCAAAGCAACAGCGCCAACACTGACTTCGCTTCCAAGTGTATGATCTGAATAACCCACTGGCACCTTAAATTTGCGCTGTAGCGTCATTAAAGCTCGCAGATTAATTTGGTCATAAGGCGCCGGGTAAAATGATGTGCAGTGTAATAAAATGATATCATTGTTTCCCTGTGCTTTGATTACACGCACTGCTTCAGAAATCTCATGAATATACGAAGCCCCAGTTGAGATAATTATTGGCAAACCCTTTTTTGCAATATGCGAAATCAATGGAATATGCGTTATATCCCCGGACCCAATCTTGAATGCGCCAACGCCCAAATCCTCAAGAAAATCGGCGTTTCCCCGTTCGCTTGGCGTGGAGAGAAAGATAATTTTCTTTTTTGCGCAATAGACGGCAAGTTTCTTAAACTCACTCGCAGAGAGCTCAAGCCGTTTAAGCATCTGGTGCTGATTCTTATCATTCGTCTTCATGTAACTTTCTTTCTTGGCGTTGCACACCACGACCTCTTCGGTGTTAAACGTTTGAAACTTAACCGCATCTGCTCCCGCTTTTTTGGCTGCATCAACCAACTTCAAGGCCATTGAAAACTTGCCATTATGATTGACGCCCGCTTCGGCAATGATAAAAACCGGCTGGCCGACGCCAATTAACTTATTATTAATTTTGATGATTTTTGGCATACTCTTTCAAAAAAATTACTCTTCTGGTTCGACTACTTTCTTCTAAAGCAAATAGTGTTTTTAATAAACGATAATTCTCCTCAAACGTGTAGGGGTATTTCTTTTTTTCTTTAATCGCCTGCAAAAACGCTTTCATTTCATCATTATATATCTCTTCCTCGTTAATATAGCCGGCCGCCGGTTGGCCTTTGGGAACGATAATAGTTTCAGTCTTTCCAGAATCGCTATTATACACTTTAATAATTGAATCGTAACGTTCCCATTCTAAAACTCCGGTTGACCCTAAAAGGCGCAGAGTGCTAAACGGTTTTCTGGAAACCACATCAATAATTATATTGCCTAAAATTCCATTCTCATACTGTAGATTTGCCAAGATAATATCGTCCGCATCCATGTCTAAATCAGAAATTTTACCAATAAAACCCGATATCTCCGCCACTTCAGATTTTAAAATCCAATTAAGCCAAATTAACTCAAAAGGCAGCATTTCCCGGCACGCGCCCGTCTCTTTTTTCGAAAAATAAACTTGGCGATAATCTTCCCATGGATGCCAATCTGGCAAATACTGTCCCATGTGATATTGGAAAGCCAAAATTTTTCCAATTTTGTTTTCAGTTATAATTTCTGCCATCATTTTAATAGGAGCATAATAACGCAACGTGCAGGAAGGCGCTTTTATAATATCTAAATCCTTAGATTTAAAAATATCTTCATAGCCGTCAGTGGTAACCGGATGCTCGATGAAAAAATGTTTTTTATGCTGCAGGGCAAAACGAATATAATCCCCATGTGACTCCGGTGAAGTGGAAATAATTATCGCGTCAAAATCTTGTGGGGAGATGTCGCCAATAGAATTAACAATCTTAATGCCGTACTTTGTCTTGGCTTCTTCGTTTCTATCTGGACGAATATCAAAGCCAATAATATCGCGCTCGTGGTTCGCAAATAAATTTCTAATTCTCCGTTTCCCCATCGACCCCAATCCTATGATTAAAAATTTTAAATTCATATTTTTTTGATCCGTGCTTTAATAGCTGACTTATTTTTATAAAGAAATTCTGCCATCACCCAATCCTCTGGCGTATCCAAATCCACGCTGCGCCACTTATCGCAAATAACCGCCTTGGTCTTCTTGGTAAGTACCCGCTTTTCTTTCAAAAACGCTTTTGTTTTAACAATATAAACAAAACAACCGTTTAAAATATAGGCTGGCCGCCAGGCCTGCGTGTTTGATGATTGGCGCTCTGATCCGTTTACTAAAGTAATATATTGCCGTCTGTCAAGATAATATAGCCGGGGATGAGTCGAGCAAACAGTTAAAACGGTTGCGGCTCCGCCGGCGCGCATCACTTGCCAACACTTTTTAATATCCTCCACCTCGCGCAAGGGTGAAGTGGTTTGTAAAATCATAAGATAATCCGGTTCATATCGCTCATCTTTTTTTAATTTTTTTAGATCATATATGTAGCTGTCGGCTGCTTGCGCGGTATCGCCGGCTAAACGATCCGGGCGCAACCAGGGCACTTCAGCGCCATATTTTTTACTGATATTTGCAATTTTTTCTGAATCAGTATCCACGATTACCCGATCAATAAATTTGCACGCTAACGCCTGCTCAATAGTATAAGCAATTAATGGTTTACCTAAAAAATATTTTATATTCTTATTAGGGATTCTCTTTGATCCGGACCGGGCCGGAATTATGGCTAATATTTTTTTCATAGTTTTATAATTTTTGATTATTTATGTGAAAAGTAGGCCGCCTCAAGCTCCATCAGTCGCTTAAAAGTCTTCGCGGACGCCAATTTTTTAATGACAGCGATCTTTTCTTTCTTGGCCTCGAAATAGGCGGAATTTGGTAGGTGTTCTCTTTCTAAAATTGTTTTTAATTGTTTTTTTTGCAACGGCTTTTTCAAAAATTTTCCTATTGCCTCAACTACATCCCAAGGACGCAAAATAATATCTTCATATCTTATTAAACAAATCTTTTGTTTATTGCGCGCTGGCAACGCCACATAACCGCTCTTATACATCTGTAATAGATTTTCTATGGCAACTATTATCTTATCCATCTCCGGCAAAGAATTAAATTGTTTATCCAGAAACGCAATGTACCAGGGCACAGGCAACCCTTTTTTATCAGTAAATGGTATTTGAAACATTCTCTCGTCTTTTCCAATTCTCTTTAGTATACCTCTTGTTTTCCAAGAATAAACTAAATCGACCGGGCTTCTGGCGATACTAACAACCTTGATCTCTGAAAAGATATCAAAATATATGCCAATATTAGGCATAAGTTCGTGCGCAATAAAAAAACTATAGCTATCTTTTTTCCAAAAATTCTTGATTGGCGCCTCTCCGTCCGGCTTATTGCAACGGCTAAGATATTGCTGATAATTAGGCAAGTTAAAAATAGAAGATTTATCGCTGGTCCGGTAATTCAAATTTCGGCCAATAAGCATTTCGTAGCAATAAGTATCAATTTCACAGCGTAATATCTCTCGGGCTGCCTCTGTTTTGATAAAACCGAATTTCTCAAGAACCGGCACTTGTTCGAGGCAGCTACGGCACTGAACCGGCTCAATACCCTTCAAACCATTAATAAGATTAGCCAGTAAAAACTTACCGGAACGACCAATGCCATCGACGATAAGAAGTTTTTTTACCAGCGCGGGTTTATGACTGATTTTGGGCTTTCTATTATTCATAAAAAATACTTGCTGTTAAATAATTCGTCAGATTACTTTTTTTGTATATTGTCCAGAATGTCAAATATCCTTTCTGAAGATTTGCCATCAATATAATAACACAGCTTTTGCCGTAATATTTCTCTTTCGCGAGACTCTAATTGTGGATTTAATAAATATCTATCAATCTGCTCCTTTAAAGCGCCGCATGTATCAACCTTCTTTGTGCCTTTTGTCTCCATTACCCAGCTAAAATGATCGGATGTATAACACGCGGAAGTTGTAATATCTCGCCCGTTTTTATCTCCTTCTTCGTACACACAGCCAAAGCCGATATTTATAATTGGCTTGTCAAAACATACCGCGTCTAATGTTAAAGTGGAAGCCGGATTAATCATAATATCACAGTGATATAGCGTATTAACAAAATCGATAATTTCTTTTTCGTTCGGATCCCATTTATCAACCATAAAATTCGTTATCCGGTAGTTATCAACGGCGACTTTTTCTTTATCTCTTAAATTTTTAAAAATATCCTGCTCCGCGTTGGTGAAATGCGGCCGCACTAACAGCTGGCAAGGTTTCTTTAATTCATTATTTTTTATCCACTCGTATATTGTGTCGGCCACTTCGTGATCAAAAGGCGCCCAGATGCCTTCGGAACCAAAAAAAATTAATGGCAAGTCCGGATCTAAACCCTTGGTTTTAAAATGTTCTGCCCGGCTCTTAATAATGTTAGTTCTGGCGTACCAGTCAAACTGCGGAATACCGACAATACTAACCTTATCCGCCGGCACATCTTGTTTAGTAACCGCCACTTGCCGCGACGGCTCATTTGGAACCATAAAATAATCCGGCAAAAACTGCATATAACCAAGCGGGATATTGTCCCAGGTTTTTGGCATTGAAACTGTGGGCACATTTCTTCTTTTTGCCTCTTTCATAAAAGCAACGTCCAACCGAGAAATAAATGATGTGGAAAATACTAAATCTGGTTTATATGATTCAAAATAAAATTGAATATCCGGGTTAATTTGCGGGAAAAAAATAAAATCTAAATACCGATATAAAAGTTTCAGTATTTTGCTTTTACTGACTATTTTTAAATATATATAGCGTAAATATGGGAGAACCTTCGTTCTTGTTAAAAATTTCTTCGAGAAAAATCTGGTTTTAGCATTTGAATTAAAATAAAGCGCGCGCTTGACTGTGTTCTTGGTAAAAATTAGATAATTAGAGGTATATTTTAAAAATAGACGATGCAGACGATTGGAATCGGTCTTGATAGCCATCAATTTTACTTGGCTATCTTCAAGTTCCTCTTTTAAATATTGTGGAATGCTATCTGCGGAAAAAAATACAAAAACTTTATAGCCGTGTTTTTTTAACAAATCTAAAACTCCGAAACGAAGAATATTTCTGGTGATAAACGATCTGGTGATGATAATAAAAATTGTTTTTAATTTATTGGGCATGTCATCTTTTATAAATTTTAAATGGTAATTCTTCTTATCGTCAGCCGTAATTATAAAACCATTCTTTTTGAACAGTTTAATTGAAGTAAAATTATTTTTTTGAATTTCGGCAAAAATTTCTTTATTTAGTTTAAAGTCGCGTAATGTCTGACTCAAAAACTTGTGCCCCAATCCTTGGCCGCGGAAATTCGGGTCCAAAGCGAGAGAAATACGGTAGCCGTTGCGTTGGCCGTCAAAATCCAGCCGACAATAGCCAATAATGCCCCGCGACATATTTTCCAAAACAAAACAATAATTATTAACACCGCTGAAATATTTTCTCTCAAACCACAATATATGCTCGGTCAACCGGATTTCTTCATCATTACCCGAAAATCGACGGACGGATGGATGATTGCGTAACTCCAAAACTCGCTGGGAATCATTGGGAGTAACCTGGCGAACAACAAAATCTTCCATATGATATTACTGAGCTTTATAAATTTTTAAAATATATTTTTTATTTCTGTGTGTAAAAAATACGGGATAGCGCTCATTATCAACCACGCGCAATAAATTAAACTGTGATTTGATTGTTTTGTTGATGTCTAGTTCGCTATCCTCGGGAGTGCGCCTTTTGTAGACCGTGGCACGCCCTTTTTGTCTTATGGGCTTCAATTTCTTAATATCTTTTAAAAACCTTATAATCATCCGGTCAATGCAATCACCCAGTTTTTTCTGCCATTCGTCAATCAGTTCAGTTCCGTCCAAAGTAAAATTGTCTTTCAAATAGAAATCACCAGTGTCAAAACCCAGAGCCACCTCAAATAATGTTACCAGAATCCTATTTTTATTCTCCAAAATCTGCCAAGTGGCCGGGGACATACCCTTGCCCTTGGGCAGATCGCTGGCATGCACTACAATATTATACCGGCTCTTTGCTCGACTATTCTTGTTAATATAACCCTCGTAGCCGAGATAAAAAGTGGCATCTGAATGTTCCGGCGCTTGCTTTTGGTCATGATAAAAAGCGCATTGGTGTCCCAGCCGCCTGATTTTCTTCATCAATAAGCTGACGCGAGGGTGATACCAGTTATTTTTGTTGTCCATCACAATATTGATTTTCATAGCTATCCCGCAATTAACTCTTTGGTTAAAGGCGTTCCTTGTTCAATGTCTTTGGTCGCTCTTTTCCCCATCAATTTTTCATAGTATTTTGGCGCTAAGCCATAACCCGGCCTAATAACCCTGACATTCCGCGGAGTAAATTTCTCGCCCTTTTTTATATATTGGACCACAAACAGCGAACGCCGAAAAATAAAATTTGGTAACTCATTTTTCCCCATCCCATAGCTAATCTTACCCACCGCTTTCTCTAGGTCTCTCACTGCCTGCACTAAACTTTTAAACTCCCCGGGCTCTAAGGAAAACTTCGCGTCAGGCCCGCCGTCTTTTCGGGATAAAGTCAAGTGTTTTTCAATAATAGAGCCGCCCAAAGCAACCGAGGCAATAGCCCCAATATTATTAAGTGAATGATCGGATATTCCGGAAACCACATTAAAGCGCTTGATAATATCCGGAATGGTTTTTATATTCATATCGGCCGGTTGAGACGGATAGGCATCGACGCAGTGTAGCACAGCCAATTGGGAAGTGCCGAATTTACGCAATGTTTTTACCGATAAATCAACCTCCTGACCCGTCGCCATGGCGGCTGACATAATAACTGGTTTCTTGGTCCGAGCGATTGTCTTCAATAGTGGAATATCGGCCATCTCGTAACCCGCAATTTTGTAAAGCGGGACTTTCATTTTTTCTAAAAATTTAACAGCCGTCTCGTCAAAAGGAGTAGAAAATAACACTAACCCTTTCTTTTCAGCGTACTGTTTTAATTTCAGTTGCCAATTCCAAGGAGTATAAGCTTCCTGATAAAGTTGGTACAAAGTCTTTCCTGACCAATTACTGCCGGATTTGATTTGAAAATATTTTTTATCTGAATTAATTGTTAAGGTATCGGCCGTGTACGTCTGTAGTTTTATGGCATCAGCGTCGGCTTGAGCGGCCGCGTCAATTATTTCTTTCGCCCGAGCGTATGATTGATTATGGTTGCCCGACATTTCAGCCACGATAAAAGTGGGCTGGCCCGGGCCAACTTTTCTCTTGCCTTTTGGGGTTTGAATAGTAATATATTTCATAATTATTCTAGTTTATATGTCCCGTCTTTTATTTGTTGCACGCCTTTTTTTTCCATAATAATCCGATTTTTCATAGCCTTCGATTGATAGGCCTTGCTAATAAACTCTTGCCATTTTACCGGATTATGATCAATCAATACTTCTTCGGCGGATATTAATTTTATTTCTTCTTTTTTTAACATAGATTGCAAATAATCATCCTTTTCAATCATGGCTCGAAGACGCGGCAAGTGATACTGATTGGAAATAATAAATAGATTAGTTAAATTTTTTTCATTAATAACAGTTTTTAATGCCTGCAATTGTTGCAAAGTGTTGGCGGATTGGTCCTCTTTGCTAATCAAACGCTCTGGCACGCCTAAATCCATTAATTCTCTTTTAATAACCTCAGCCAACGTGGGTACATCCGGAATGTTTTTATATTGGCCCTGGCTTCCCGAAGAAATAATTAATAGTTCAGGATTTTTTTTGTATAAGATATAGGCCGCCTCAACGCGCAACCGATCGCCCATAGCTCCAAAACTTTCACCCTCATCAAATCCAGTAGTACGCCACTGCCCATGATCATTGGCCAGACCGCCGCCTAAAATTATTATAGCTTCTTTATTCTTCATAGATAACTGCTCAATTCTTTTTATCCTGAGCTTTTTTAAAATCATCAGGCTCATCAATATCGATATTTTCTCCTTCTTTCATAATTAAAAATCCAACATTCGTCTCATCTACCAACTTCTCCTGTCTTGTAATTACGGCATAACGATTAAAATATATAGCGCCATCTTCCCGATACAATGGCTTATAATACTGGCGATTCACGCGCTCTTTGGGATGCAAAGGCAGATATTTCCCAACTGATTCCTCTAAGCCCCAAAATCTGCCCCAATCTTCCACAACGCTAATCACGCTGTTGCATTTGGTATTTTCAAATAAGTTAAGCGCTTCTTCTATCCGCTCTTTTTTAAGCCAAGGAGCGGTCGGATAAAGCAGTAAAATAATCCCCGGCTGATAATTTTCTTTTTCCGCAAGATATCCAAGACAATGTTGTAATACAGGCAAAGTCGTAATCTCGTCCGTGGCGAGTTCAGATGGCCGCTTGAATGGCGCTTCGGCCCCATGCGCTTTGGCAATAGACATAATTTCATCATCATCCGTGGTAATTATAACGCGATCAATGCGCGGCACTGATCTAGCCAAGTCAATCGGCCAAGCCACCAGGGGTTTGCCATGTAAAGGTAAAACATTTTTGCGCGGAATTGATTTTGAGCCGCCGCGGGCGATGATAATAGCTATGACTTTTTCACCACTCTTTAACATATAATTTTTTCCAGTTGTTTGACATTATGAATTTTAATAATATCCTTAAATGGTAGCGGACATTTGGCCGCTCGATTCGGCAGAAAACTAACAGTGATCTTACCGCACAATCTGGCAATCACCAGGGCCATGCTCTTCATGCCAATGACTAATTTAGCCTGAGTAAAATCTTGCAACCTATCCTTGCTTTGTTTTGTAAAATTCAACTTATTTTTATATTGCGCCAGTAGCCTATCATATTTATCTTTTGGTTCGGATGGATGGTAACAAATAATAATTTTATCTTTTATTTCTTTTTCCGACAAGTAACTTAGCAATTTTTTTAGAACATCAGTTTCATTAAAAAATTTATCCCGGGAAACTATCGGCTCGCTTATGAATAAAATAGTGTCAGCCTTTTTATGTTTGCTTTTTAACTTTTTATATTCAACTTTAACTTCCTGCCAGTACAGATTCGGCATCAATCTATATTTAACATTTTTAAAATATCGTTTCACCAATCGCGCCGCGTACTTATCGCCCACCCAAACTTCATCCGGCAAATGTTTACGCCAATTTTCTTTTGGGTATCCAAATCGCTCACGGTAATTTGTCCAGTGATCCAAATAAGTGGCGGTTCTGATGCCGCGGCGTTTCGCTTGTTGGCTGCATTCATTTTCCACTCCCGACGCCCAACTGGTTCCGGTTAACACCAAATCTTCAGCTGACATCTTATTTATTATATTTTTAGCCTTTTGTTCATTGGCTATTAAATACCGGCCCAGCCCCTTGCGCTTGAAAATAGTTCGCGCCGGACCCAGAACTAAACAGCGAAAATCATACCGCCCGAGATGTTTCTTGACATAGGCCGAAACTATCTCCGCTCCGCCGGCATCATGGCAAACTGTCAATATTTTTTGCTTAATTTTGGCCATTTACTTTAACTCTTCCCGATATTGATAAACCTTATTAAAAGCGTTAATCACATCATCCAAATCTTCCCGACTCATGGACGGGCGCATGAATTCGTGGAGAATCAGTTCTTGGTCATGCATTCTTTCCGCCACCGGGCACAAGCCTTTAACATAATTCACCTGGCCATGATAATGGCTTGACTTAAAAGGATAACCGTCTTTGCCAATGGCGATTTGATTCTGAAAAAGCGGCAATAAATAAAGCGGCTTAACATAGCCAACGCTCAAGAGAGGTCCCTCAGCCTCGCGCAATTCAGTAGCTGGTAATTCGGCCTTAAGCGCAGCTGTAAATCTATCCCGACCAACACCAACAACTTTCTCGTCATACAAGATAGCCTGTTGATAATAAACGTGTGTGCCGTCAGGCCTGACTTTAGTAAAATGCAGGCCGGGTAAATTAATATTCTTGGCCAGATATTCAGCATTAGTAATCCGGCTGTCTATCAATGATTTTAATTTACCAAGCTGGACCCGGCCAATCGCGGCCGCGATTTCCGACAACCGGAAATTAAAACCAACCATATTCGTTAAATCGGCCACGGCTTTGCCCTCGACTATTGATTCGGCATGATTACGGATCAAGCGCAAGCGCTCGGCTAACACAGAATCATTCGTCACAATGACTCCGCCTTCGCCAGCATGAATGTGTTTATGGTAATTTAATGAATAAACACCAATGTCGCCCAGTGTGCCGGCAAATTTATCCTGGTATTTTGCCCCAGGCGCTTGGGCGCAATCTTCGATGACAATCAATTTATGTTTTTGGGCAATGGCGTTAATGGTCGCGGCGTCATAGGGCTGGCCGAAAATATCAACCACAATAATCGCTTTAGTCCGTTTGGTTATTTTTTCTTCGACTAATTTCGGATCCAAACAAAAATATTCTTCTTCAATATCAGCAAAAACCGGCACCGCACCGTACCACAACGGGGCCGTGGCCGAGGCGGACATAGTGTAGGGCGAAACTATTACCTCGTCCCCGGGGCCGATACCAGCCGCGCCTATGGCGCAGATCAAACCTGAGGTGCAGGAGTTAACCGCCACAGCCTCTTTAACCCCAAAATAAACGGCCCACTCTTTTTCAAAAGCCTGCACTTCCGGGCCGCCGTAAAAATCCGGACCCCAAGTGCCTAAATAACGTGACAGTATGCCGGAATCTAAAACGCGGTCTACTGCCTTTTTTTCAGCTTCATTAATCACGCGATAAGCCGGGAATAATTTGGTGCGAACCGGCGCGCCGCCATTAATTGCCAAAATTTTTGCCATATTTAGATATTAATTAATTTACCTATCCGGGCCGACTCAACCGCTCTGGCCGCCACTTTTAAGGCTTGAATTGACGAAGCCATGTCAGCACCCGGCTTTTTGTTATACTTGATAACCTGATAGGTATTGGCATATACATCCAGTATGCTTTTGCCGGCAAATGAATCTCCATTCAGCACAAGACGCTCTTTGGCGAATTTAATGTCAATTTCCACCAGCCGATACGCCGCGCCATCCACTCCCTCAAAAAAAATGTTGAACCCGCGGGTAAAGGCCGTAAAACTGATATTCGGGTCAATCAAGCCGCGAACGCTTTTTTTTATGCTCCGCACTTTTTGAATTGGTCCGAACATTTTTTCCAATAAATGAATCAAATGCGTGGCGGTATTGAAAATACCATTATTATATTGAACCGTGACTGACAAAACGCGCCCCCTGTTTTTTTTTCGGACTGAACCCATGAGCCTGGTATAACCTTGGCTGTACGACCGTTGATAATTAACTAATATTCTGGCCCGATAACGTTTTGATAGCGCATACAATTTGGCCGCCTCATCTAAAGTTCGAGTTATCGGTTTTTCACACAAAATATTCTTTATACCCAACCCCAACGCGGCTGAACAAACGGCATAGTGCGCTTGGGTCGGCACGGCCACTACTAATAAATCTATTTGTTCTTTTTTAATCATCACCGCATAGTCTGCATAAATTGCAATATTTGTGGAAACTTTCTTTTGAAACGATCGCCGTTGTTCTGGACTTTTATCAGCCGCCGCGACCAACTGAAAACGCTTATCTTTTTTTAACACGCTTAAATGCGTTGGATATTGCATCTGTTTTTTAATACTGGGAATATCCTCATAGGCGTGAGTGATATTTCCTAAACCAATTATGGCAACTCTCATTTTTTGCATATTATTTTTTCCAATCATCAACCCAGCCGCGGCCAAGCAATATATACTTGTTTTTGTTCGTCGGCTCCTTAGGCGGAGTAATTTTAAACACGCACCCATCTTTCTTTTTTAAACGGACCACGTCAACTCCCGTGTCAGAAGCGTGATTTATCACTGAATCTTTTAGTTCCCAATGTTTGCCGGACTTATGCCAGGCCAGGGGCGAGCGGAATCTGTCAATAGCGTTATAAAAATCTTTTTCGCTTATGGCCAGCCATTTTAACAATAATTGAAGTCCGCGGTGGCTGGGTTTAAGATTCTGATATTTTTTTACCAAGGAAATCCCCTGCTCGCGCGTTAATCTTTTCAAACGGATCTCCCGCGTGGCGTGGTCCGTAACTTTGCCATAGCCCCATTTCAAAAATTTTATGTAATCATGCGCGTCCGAGTAGTTAAAACAATCCACGTCATTATAGGTGTCAAAGGTTCGGCACTGCTTCATGGATTCATAACCGTATTGTTTTATCATGGCTTCGTGCTGCGCTTTGGAATCCCAGCGGATGTAATTGTTCAAATAAATCCCCCGCACGCCGACTTTTTCGATTTCCTTGTCTGATGGGTACATAAATGGGTGCAAATCCTGCTCAGTCAGGCCGTGGCCAATCAAATCTTCCGCTTCAAAACCCATTAAATCATGATCTTTACGGTATTTGCGCGTCATTTCAACCTCATCGGTGTGAGAGAACATTCCAACCTGGTCGCAGCCTTGGTGGGCGCCCCAAACTATCAAGGGGATTTTAAATCGGACCGCGGTCTGCACTGGATACACGGTCTGCCCGGCTAAACAATGCCAGTAAATACTGCCCATCTTTTTCAAGGTCTGGCGCGTAATCTTTTTTACAACAGCGGGATTCACGGTTAAAGTCAGAAGATCGCAGCCAAAGAGCGTTTTTAAATAGGCCAGATTTCTGATGCCTAGGGCGGTGTTATATTGCTTGTTATAAGTAACGAGCAACGGATTTTTCTTGTAAACATTCTTTATGGCGTGGACGATAAAATACGAATCCCGCGCCCCGGAAATCGGGATAATACAATCATAGCTTTTGCCTGACTTGGTTTTATAAGCATCCAGGATAGACTTTAATTTCTGGCCGCGCTTTCTCCAATCGAGCTCGTCTTTTTCTTCATGAATACGACAACCGCTACACACGCCTTGTTTATCAAAGGTTATGTGCAAAGGATGATTTTCCGGATAAAGACAGCGGGCGCAGTATCTCATATGATTTCCTCCGGCAAGTACATAAAACGCAATTTGTCTAAATATTTCTCGGCCCGCTTGGCTAATCGGCCCGCTTTGTCAAAAGTAGCGCCGTCGTACTGGGCGTATGTTTCCAGCCGGATTGGCATCCCTTTATTTTTTAAAAATGACTTTAAAACAATTGGGCTGTGCTCCGTAAAGTGAAAAAAATTACCAGCGGCAATAGCGGAGGCTTTTGTTCTTTTTGCGACCTCATAAAAATCAAGGGCTTGCCCCGCGCCGCCGGCGGCAATTACCGGAATGCGCACTTTGTTGGCAACTTTGTTTATTAAATCCAGATCAAAACCGCATTTTTTTCCGTCCCGGTCAATGGAGTTCAAAAAAATTTCGCCCGCGCCCAACTGCTCCGCCTTTTTGGCAAAAGAGGCGGCTTCTAGGCCGGTCGGCTTCTGCCCGCTGTCGGAAAACACCTCATGCATCGTACGCTTCTTTTTCGCGTCAATGGACACCACCACAAACTGGCTGCCAAAAATCTCCGCCGCTTGAGTGATTATTTCCGGCTCGCGCCAGGCCAGATTGTTGATGATAATTTTCTCCGCTCCCAGCTGGTTTAACTTTCTCATATCAGCAATGCCCCTGATGCCGCCGCCGACAGAGAGAGGCGTAAAACATTTTTTGCTCGCTCGCGCGATTAAGCTGAAATTCGGACCGCGGTTTTGGGCAGTGGCGGAAATATCAATAATGGCAATCTCGTCGATCCCCCATTGGCTTAAGAACTCAATGGCTACAGCCAAGCTTCCCATCGGCAGATATTGCTCAAAACCAATGCTTTGGACGACTATATTGTCTTTAAGCGTGATAATTCCGATAATTCTCTTTTTCAGCATAGTTTAACGGTTAAATCGGCTAAAAAAGCCTCTTAACAGCTTGAGGCCGTTAGCCTGGCTTTTTTCAGGATGAAACTGCACGCCATAAATATTGCCCTGCCCAACCGCGGCCGCGAATTCCACGCCATAACGGCAAGAAGCTAAAATATTATTTTGCGGGCCTTGCCAATAATAGCTGTGGTCAAAATAATAATTGCCAGCCTCGCCAGTCCGCTCAAACAACGGCGCCTTCTTTGTAATCCGCAGCGTGTTCCAACCGACATGGGGAATACGTGGTGTTTTAGTTTCGGGAAATCGGACTACGTTTCCCTTAAGCCAGCCCAACCCTTTATGAGCCCCGCCCTCTTCGGACGATTCGGCTAAGACTTGCATTCCCAAACAAATTCCCAATAACGGTTTTTTCTTGGCATTCACTTCTTCGTCCAAAATTTCGATCAAGCCCCGTTTTTTTAAATTTTTCATGGCCTCGCCGAAAGCTCCGACTCCAGAGAGGATAAAACTGGAAGCCGCCTGAATTTCACGTGCGTGGCAAGAGACGGCAAAATCATAGCCCAGCCTGGCCAAAGCATTGGCCACTGACTGGACATTACCTATGCCATAATCAATTATTATTATCTTATTCTTTTTCATAATTGGTAGGCCGACCGGATTTGCCAGAGGCCGCGCTTATTTTTTTTCCAAATTTTACGGTTGCGGTAGGAATCGGCTACGCGCCAAAATTCTTTCACAGTGATGCCAATATAATCGCAAAAACGCTTAATATAATATTCGGAACATTTGCCATCATATTTTCGGGTAACGACAATCGCCTTTTCCCGAGTTATCATTCCCAACCTGATAGCTTCGCTTAATTGATCGGCGGTACGGCCGAAGCCATATTTTAGATATTTTATCATCTGATTGACTATGGAAAAATCATTATCTAATGATTCAAAATTATAATAATTACCCGTGTTGGCCGCGCTATCATGGCGTATCTCCAAGCCGTGAGCAATGGCGAATTCGGCATTTTTAAACTTATTAAAATCTTTTACGTAATAACCAAGATAAAAAATTTTCATGCCGGCCCAGGCCATTTCCTCGTCGCTCGGATAACGATACCAATATAAATTATACTCGGTGATATCTTTCGTTTTAACCGACTCCGGACCCCCGACTAAAGTATTGGAGTGCTTCATGCGATTAGCGTCGCCAGTCACGGACCGCACTTCCAGCGCGCCAATGGTTATGGCCGGGTTCTCACCCAAGCAAATCAAAGGAATATGGTAAGCAATCGCCACTTTCGGCGCGCTGATATAAAGCGCCATTTCACAAGACTTGAGAATATTTCCATGGTCATAAAATCCGCGCTTGACCATTTTTTTCCAGGCTTGCGGATTGGGTGTAACCGTTATGCAGTCAAAGCCCAGCTCAATTAAATTCGCCAAATTATGCACGCCGCGTTCGGTCACATGCTCGGGCGGATAGGCGCAAGACACCAAAAGCGGCTTTAACCCTAATTCATCGCGCACATACAGGGCCTGCCGTGTGCTGTCTTTACCGCCGCTCACCGATACAATGCAATCATAACCCGAAACATTGTGTTTCCGGCCAAAGTCCGCCAGCTTCTCTAGCTCTTGCCGACGCTTGGCCCAATCAATCCTGGCGTGAGCCTCGGCAAAACGACAAGGCGGACAAATACCCTCGCTATCAAACTGTATGCCAGGCCTGGTATCGGGTTGGATGCATTTCTTACAAACTTTCATGATTTAAAATATAATTTCACGGCCCGAGCTACGCGCTCAATATCTTTTTTAGTAAGCTCCAAGTGCAGAGGCAAAGTAATGGCGGTTCGATGGTAATTATCCATTCGTGGACAGGCGATATTTCTAAACCCTAATTTTTTGTAATAGGGCTGGCTGTAGACAGCCGGGTAATGGAAATTCACTCCAACGCCGGATTTCAATAAATGACGATAAAGTGGTAATCGATCGGCTTTCGACATCGTTCTAATAACGTATAAGTGCCACGCTGAGTGATTAAGCGGCAGTTCTTTAGGCAAGATAATGCCCATCACCGCCCCTAACTCATGTTCATATATTTTAACAATTTGCCGCCGTAATTTAATAAATTTATCCAGCCTTTTTAACTGCTCAATACCTAAAGCGGCCTGTAATTCAGTTAAACGGTAATTGTAGCCAAATTCCGTCATAACATTAAAACCATTTTCATCTTTATGGATGCCATGGCTGCGCATTATTTTCAGTTTGTCGTAAAATTTTCGATTATTGGTCAAGACGGCGCCACCTTCAGCCGTGGTGATGGATTTAACTGCATGGAAGCTAAACACAGCCATATCAGAATAGGTGCAGCTGCCGATTTTGTCTTTACCCAACCGAGCGCCTAATGCGTGGCAAGCGTCTTCAATAACCAGTAAATTATATTTTTTGGCAATAGCGGCAATAGCCGGCAAAGCGGCAGGCTGCCCAGCAAAATGAACTGGCACAATGGCTTTAGTTTTTTTGGTAATTAAATTCTCGATTTTCTTCTCATCTAAATTATAAGTATCCAGCCTAATATCGCCAAAGACGGGTTTCGCTCCAACGGCCAAGACCATGTTAGCGGTGGCCACAAAAGTATTGGGTGAGGTAATAATTCCATCCCCAGCGCCCAACCCGGCCGCCAGATAAGCCAAATGCAGCGCCGCTGTGCCGCTGGAAACAGCCACCGCGTATTTCGCCCCGCAATAATCAGCCAAAGCCTTTTCAAAAGCCAGTCCCTGCGGTCCTTGGGTCAACCAATTCGAACGGAGCGCCGCAGCGACGGCCGCTAAGTCGCGTTTCTCGATATGTTGTTTGGCGTAAGGTATCATAATTAGATTTTTAATATCTGGCGTAATCCATCACTATCCAACCAATTGGCATTAGCGTCGCTACGGAAAGTAAAATCAAGAGGCAATTTTTTCCCGATTTGCGTATATTTGCTAAACTTTTCTGGAACAACCATATTATAATGATCCGGCAAAACAACGTAATAATCATCCAACTCCAGCGCGTGGCGGGCCTCTTCGGCCGGCAATAAAATTTCGTGTAATTTTTCACCCGGCCGGATGCCAATAATTTTTTTCTTGGCTTGCGGCACCAAGGCAGTAATCATATCGCCGACGCGCATACTGGGAATATTCTTTGGTATAAAAATTTCACCACCGACCATATGCTGTAAAGCAAACATTACTAATTGGAAACTATCTTCCAGTGTGAGCCAAAATCTGGTCATATTTTCGTCAGTCACAGATACCTCTGGCGACTCCTTATCCTTTAAAAGCATTTCCACCAGACTGCCGCGACTGCCAATAACATTGCCATAACGGACGCAGCTGAATTGCGTCCGGCCGGCCGCATAATAATTACCGGCAATAAATAATTTTTCCGCACATTGTTTTGTCGAGCCGTATAAATTAATGGGTTGGACGGCTTTATCAGTGGAAATTAACACCACTTTAGCCACGCCCGCATCTATGGCGGCATCAATCACGTTCTCGCTGCCCACAATATTAGTCTTCACCGCCTCAAACGGATTATATTCCAAAGTCGGCACCTGTTTTAAAGCGGCCGCGTGCACCACGATATCAACGCCGTAAAATGCCCGCCTAAGGCGCTCTAAATCCCTGACATCGCCCAGAAAAAAACGCAGCCGCTCATCATGCAGACTGCGATTCATTTCGAACTGTTTCAGCTCATCGCGGCTGAAGACAATGACTTTTTTAACATCCGGCCGGGCGAGCAAAAACTTAACAAAATTTTTACCAAAAGAACCAGTGCCGCCAGTGACTAAAATTGTTTTATCTTTAAATAGACTCATAGATTATTTTAATATGGTTAAATATTATTCGCTTATAATCGCTTTATACAACGCATTTGTTAAATTGGAAATATTCTCTTCTTTGCTCACTTGCTTATTATCAATATAATTGCGTGTTTTATAATTTTTTGCTTTTATGCTAACCCTATCTAAAGCCACTAAATAATTAAATACCCGCCGTTGATTTACAGTGTAACCCTGATTGATTTTCTCAAACGCAACCTGGCAATCATGTTGATTGGTAATCCTAAACACTCCCTCGCAATACATATACCAAATAGAACCGAATACCAACGCGGGTTTTGAGCGCAACACTGCTTCCCAGCCGGTTGTACCAGTAACCGTAGCGACAGCCTGGGCATTTTTTATCAATTCATACGGATGTGTTTCGGCAGGTATAAGATAAACGTTCTTTTTACTCGCTATCTCGCGGTAATAGCCTGCGTACCTATACATGTGTGTTTCTGTATGATGCGCATACCATTGGGGCAGGTGCTCTTTTACATATACCACCCAATCATCAGGGAGGCTCGCGGCCACAATATCAATCATAAGTAACTGGTCATCGAAAACACTCCCCATGGGACAAGTTGTCATTTCTGGTTGAAATGCCAAGGGTATATAAACATATTTTTTTTGAAAATCAGGTTGTATCTGTAATGCTTTATATTCTTTTTGATGCGCCTGGCCCATTTTACTCCAGCGTCTTGTCTGTATCATCATTTTTAAGCCAGTAAAATCTTTATCATAATAATGGGTCTTTCGCGTCGAAAAAAGCATCATAAAATATGACTTTGCGGTTTTAAAGAAAGTAAAACGAAGTAAATGTTTGACCATAGCCATGAATGATGGCAATCGAAAAGGCATCTTGTTATTTGTGCTCAAAAGATGCGCATATCGCTCATCAGAACAATTGTGTGGTGCTTGGCTGTTCTTCTGTGTGAGATAATATTCCCGCAAATCTTCACTTAAATCTTCCGGCGCACAAACAGCGTCTTTACGACGCTCATATTCATCCCGCAGCTCCAAAGAACCAATCGTATAATCATTCAACAAGAGAACACGGCTATCTATTAGTTGCGACAGGCCGCCGAGCATAATCATTTTTATATTCATTACTTTAGCCAAACCGTAAAGCACTATTAAAGTAGCTGAATGTGGAATAGACACAAATACAATTGCATCTGGTTTTAGCTTTTTAATCATACCCTGCCAAAATTTTAAATAAGCATAATAAATATGTCTGTGTTTTACAAAAGGAGAATTAGTATAATCAGCCCGCGAAACCATGGACAAGGCATGCCAGCCATAGGGATATATTTTTTCAATAACTTCTCGACTGACAGGCTCAAATTCAGATGCATCTATCTCGCGGGGCGGTATGTTTTTAATGGCATCAAAAGCATGGCGAAAAATAGTGGTTTCAAACCCGGCTTTGGTTTTCGCTAACATATCAAAGTCATCACGATATCCCTGCCAGAATACAATATCAATCCCTTTGGCTTTTAGGTTTTTGGCCACCTCAATTAAAATTTGTGTTGAAAAACTGATTAAAAAAATTTTTTTCATAGCTGTCTTACCGTTTGATATTATATAATCTGTAAAAATACGACTGTTTATTCTGTAATAATTTAACTGGCGCTCCCTCCTCAATAATCCTGCCTTTTTCCAGCACAACTAACTTATCAGCGCTCATAACCGTTGAAAGCCGGTGCGCCACCACCAGCACCGTGACCTTATGCCGTAAATTTTCAATCACTTCCTGAATTTTTACTTCGGATTCATTATCAAGCGCGCTGGTCGCCTCATCTAGAATTAATAATTCTGGTTTTCTGACTAAAATCCTGGCAATAGCCACGCGCTGACGTTGCCCGGCGGATAGCATAATACCGCGCTCGCCCACCACTGTTTCAAACCCCTGGGGGGATGTTTTTATAAATTCGTAGATATTGGCCATTTTGGCGGCGTTGGCGACGTCGTCATCAGTCAGACTGGCGTCAAAAAATCTGATATTATTGGCTATAGTATCATTTAACAGAAAAACATCCTGGGAAACATAGCCAATATTTTTCCGCCATTCAGCTAAACTGATATGTTTTATATTTTTATCGTCTAATAGTATTTCGCCCTCTCCAACATCAAATAGGCGTAATAACAAATCGACTATAGTGGTTTTGCCGGCGCCGGATTCCCCGATTAAACCCAGCATTTTACCTCTATTAATAGTAAAACTTACATCCTCAAGAATTGGCCGATCTGACTGGTACGAGAAACCAACATGGCTAAAAGTTAAAGCGTCTTGAAATTTATAACCGCTTTCGCCGCTATCCTTTTCAATGTTATCATCAGCTTTTTGCTGATAAGCCAGCAGATTCTGTAAATAAGGCACCGCATCGCTAGCCTCGTGCAAATTTGATTGCAGTTGTTGGATATACTGAAAAATCCTTTGAATCAAATAAATAATCGCAATGAGGGCGGCAAAACTAAATTCGGGCATCTTATAGGCCACGGAAAATACCACAACCACTAATATCAAACTCATGGGCTGTAAAATAGAACTCGATACGCTGCTTAAAATAAATGTTGTCATTTTTAACCTTTTCAGCTCATTAAAAAATTCTCCGCCTTTAGCAATAATCTTTTCGTGAATCTGCATCGACTTAATTGTTTTCATTCCCAAGATGCTTTCGTTGACATAATGGGAAACTTCCTTATTGGCTCCTGAAGCGCGAGCCGCGTATACGCGCGTCCGATACAAAAGAGGTTTGAACAGAAAAAATAAAAATCCGCCCAATGCCAGAGTGATTAATGTGATAATAGGAGAAATATTCACTGCAACTAATATATACATTGCGAGACCGCTTAAAACCATAATAATATTGCCAATTTGGCGCAATAAAACGGAACCGCGCAAAACATCAATCATGAGCACTGTGTCTAAATAGCCGATTTTTTGTTTAAGGAGGTATGGCCACTCGGCGCTTAAAACACTTTTAAATAAATTATTTCTAGAAGTTTCCTCGTAGTCAGTATCAATTTTTATTCTGATATAGTTAAAAATCACAACGACAATCGCTTTGGCCACAAATAAAATCACTATAAAAACTAGCAGGTATTTTAAGCTGAATGCGATATTAGCGTAATCAAAAAACTTTTTTATAGTGGTGGTAATAAAGTCGTCTGACCCGCTATTTTTACCTACGACAAAAGAGAGCAATGGTATAAGCGCGTTAACGCCTATACCCTCAAGAATGCCGGTCAAAAAACCCAAACCGGTTAGGGTGAGAATTTGCCATTTATAACACCCAAAAGCGCGCCGGGCAAGTGCTATAATAGCCAAAATTCTATTGTCTTTGGACTGTTGAGCCATAAAATAAGTTAATATTCAATGTCCGATTTGGAGCTGATAATATGCACATCATTCACACCGTCAATCGCCATCAGCTCTTGAATCAAGCTGTTTATTTGGCTTTCGTCGATAAAAGTAACACTGTACACCATCTCGGACCGGTGGTTGTTATCTTTGGCGTTGATGTTCAATAAGATGCTGTTCTTTAAGTGCCGCTCAAAAATGCCGGCGAATGAGTCGGGCTGGTGTTTCTGGTAATCAACCGCAAAAACCAATAAATAATCATTTTTGTGCAAGGCGCCAAAATTTATTTTGTGCAAAACCCAAATAATCAGCAAAACAACCACGGTCGAAACAACCGCGATTAAATGGCTATTGGTGCCAACGGCCATGCCCTCAACTAAGCTGAAAAATATGTAGCCGGTATCTTTGGTCTCTTTAACCGGGGTCCGAAAACGGATGATGGAAAAAGCTCCCAACAAGCCAAAAGCGACGGCCAAGTTGTTGCCAATCACCATCATGGCAATGGTGGTAATGACGCTGATAATAATCAAGGTGAACAAAAAACCCTGTGAATAAGACAATCCTCGATGTGTTGCCTTATACACATAGGCGATGGCCAATGACAACGCGAAAGTAACCGCCAAATTCGCAATGATGTTTACCAGCGTAAAGTTCCCTCCGGACGTGATGTTGAATAACTCATTCATATGGTTGCGCTATTAATAATGCTAAGTTAATAAAATATTGGCTGAATTAAAGAAATAATTGCGCGAAAAATTCAAGTCAGGCAATAAATAACAACTTTCGGCCGCGTGGCAATATTTTGAATACGCCATCCGCTCCAAATTGTAACGCTCAATAATGTCTTTAATGTAATAAGGCAGTTTTCCGTTAAATTTAACTTCCATAACCACGCCATCTTTTAATACATCCCGGCTGTGGCTGGTATCCAACAAGGCACGGCTGGTTTTGGCTTTAATATTATAATCAAAGGTCACTCGGAAATTTTTGTTAAACCGGCCCAAATACGGCTCGCGGCAATAACTTACCAGCACCTGGGGCTGCAAGCTGCGCCGGCAGCGCTCGTATTCATATTCTTCAATAATGCGCTGCGCGTTTTTATCGGGCGCAAAGCCTGGCTCGGCAAAATTTTGATGGTGGATAAAATTATTATAAGCGTCCTCGGTCAGTAAAAATCTGTCTTTTAAAATAACGGAATCGCACTTGCGCTTAATCTCAAAAAAAATGTTGCCAGCCAAAGCGCCATCCGCCCGGTAAGCGCGCAGACGGATTTTTTTTCTGATCTTTACGCCGTCGATTTTTTCGTTATAGTAATAAAATTTCGGGCTGTCGTAATAAAGGCTTAAAACTTCGTAAAAGCCGTCCGCGGAATTTCTGGCGAATCCGTCCAAACTGACATAGCGTTTCAGCTGGCCCCGAATCTTCTGGAATTCCTGCCAGCTTAACAAATACTTGAACTCAAACCGCTGAAAATGTAATTTCATTTCTTGCATATCCGTGTTCTTAAAAAGATTTCCACAAACCCACCGGGGCTTCTCTTGCATCGATGTTTAAATATTGCTTTAAAATCTCCGTATTCCCGCGCCCTTGATCTTGAACCTCTAAATAATTTTTATCTTCATCAAAATTTTTTTCACCGCCATATCCGTCCGTGATATTGGAATTAAAAATCTTGACATCGGAAAATTCATCGTAAGTTATCTGCTCTTTGTTATTACGGATGATGGAATTATAGATCTTAGGATGCCCGCCGGTTAAATAAATGGATTTTTTAAGAAAAGCATTAACACCAATATCGCTATTTACTATGACTGAATTAATAATAAATGGCCTGGAATTATCTTTAACCTGAATGCCTATTTGGCAATTGTCCATAATAGTGTTAAAAACAACGGTCTCAACGGTATCTTCGCCGATACTGATGCATTTATCTCCCGAACCTTTTATTTTATTGTTTTTAATAACGACTTTTGAGCCGCTTAAATCTATGCCGTCATTACCATTATCCATAAAAATGGAATCGCGGATAACGCCGGAATCGTAATCTAAATCCAGGCCATCGGCTGAATTATTTTTAAACAAGCTGTTGGCCACTTCGATATTGGAATATTTCAGGTTCAGCCCGTCATCGCTGTGCGATTCGGAAATCGTGATATGGCTTATGACCGCGTCCGAATAATAAACAGACACCATGCCGCTGATAAATGAACCGTTAATATAATCACTGCCCCCGCCGGCGGCGTCCACGTATTCCAATGTGCTCTTTTTATCGCCATTGTTAAGTATGCCGAAACTGCCCCAGGGTTCGTTAACTTTCAGCGGACGAAAGACAATCGGCCGCGCGCTCGTGCCCCGCGCTTCCACTGGGCTGTAAGAAACAAAGGAAACGCCGCCCGCCAAAGCGATATTAACTCCGGCCTCGATTCGCACTGTGATATTTTTTGGCGCCACAATATCTTTATCAAACACATACGACCCGGCCGGCAAAACAATTGCCTCGCCCTGTTTTTTAAACATGGGATATTTTTTAACAAACGCATCCGGTGCTAGGCTAATGTCGGCAAAATTAGCAAAAGTGGTTAAATCCGAAAACTGGACTGAGCTGATGCTTACGTTTTCGCCGGTAATAGCGTTAACAACGGCGTAGCCGATTTTGGAAATGTCTTTAATAACATCGCCCTCATAACGCGCAAAAACGCGCGCTTCCCCCTGCTGTTGGGGAGTAAACAGGTAATAATTCAGCCCGGACAAAGCTAGTCTATTATTAGCCGCGGACACGCGCGCGATCATTATGTCCTGATTGTCCCAAACGCCGTTAGCGTTGCTGTCGGCGTAAAGAGCGGCAGACGTAACGCCGGCAAACGGCAAAGCAATCTCTTTTATTGATAATCCGGCGAAGCTGTTTGGGCGGAACGAAAACGTAATTAAATTTTGGCTGCCGTCATGGCGGATGTCCAAAGTTGTTTTATCTTGCTTAAATAAGTCCCGAATATTGTTAAAAATATCTTTGTACTGGCTCCGCACTTCGGCCACCCGACGGTTAAAAGCCAAATTATTGTCAAATTTTTTCAAATCACTGTAAAATGCCGGCTTAATCTTATTATATAAGTCATCATAATATCGCAAATCATCGGCTAAGTTGTTATCGTCTTTAACGTAATTCCATAATCTTTGGTTACGCTCGGCATAAAACTTAGAGCTGTTTAGAATCTTGGCCATCACTGTATTGTTCAATTCTGCCGGTAAATAACTTTTAAGCTCCACATCCCAGGGGATAAATTCAAATTTGCCTTTAACATTATTAAAATACAAACGCACATTTCCCCCATCGCCTTGATGGCTACTGCCGGCCAAGATAGCTGTGATATTCCAATGATAAAAGCTGTCCATGTCAATAATGTCAGCGGCCGTATCGGCAAAATCAGGGCTTTGCAGGCGCTTAAGTAAAAAATCCAGTTCCGAAAAATTTTCATAACCAAATAAAGAGTCGCCGGCTTGCTTGCGCCAATAATCAATATTGTCAAAAATCGAATAATCTTGCTGATTGTTTATGTATTGATCGTCAGTAACATAGATATTGGCATCCGGCGGTTTTTGGCTGGTTTCTAAAAATTCATTAGTAAAATCCTCTATTGCCAAGTAAACGCCGTGATAATCGTTATTGACGTAAAATTGGGCAAACTCCATTTGCGGGAAAAACAGCCCTAATTTTTGCGCCCGATAATTATTCAGCATCTCGGCAAAATAGCCCCGGTCATCGGGAATAATCAACTTAAGCGTCATTAGTCCGTTGAACGGAGTGTCTTTATCAAATTTGATTTGCCAGGATTTCTTGGGGCGAGTCCAGTGATTGGCATTTTCACCGCGATAACGCACTTTCACTTCATATTTTTTATTGTCATAATAGAATTCAGCCGGCACTGTGTCCTTAAAATCGTCGCTCAAAAGGACCTGGCCGGAAATTACATCATCCGAGAGCGAACTGGGAAGAGCGTCATTAAGCTTGCGCAAATTTTCTGATTTGATTACCAGCCGATATTGTGGAATACCAATATCGCGCTTCATCCGCAAAAAATAGGCGCTGTCTATAACGCCATTGGTTAATTCGCGCAACCCGCGATAAAATGGCAAACCGGCCTTAACTAAAGGGTTATAAATTAAATTATTGCGGTTGCTGCTAATATAGGCCAAAATAATAAAACTATTCAGCGCCAACATCAGGCCAAACAAAGCCATCCAAAGGGATCTCCGCCACATTAAATTTTTAATTGTTCTAAATAAATTCATACTTGAAAATCCTTAATATTTTGGTTGGATATGATGGTTAGTATATTGGTTTGATTATTAACTTTTTTCAATTATAAAATCTCCGATGGCCAAGGCATCAATGCCAGTCGAAAAAAAGCAACGCAACGCATCTTGGGGTGTGCAAATAATCGGCTCACCCTTATCATTAAACGAGGTGTTTAAAACCATAGGGTGGCCATTGATTTTTTCCAACTCTTTAAGCAACGCGTAATAACGTTCATTTTGGTCCCGGCGCACAGTCTGAATGCGGCTCGAGCCATCCACATGTGTAATGGCTGGAAAAGCGGTACGAAATTCATCTTTCACAAAAAAAGTGTGCAACATGAACGGGCTCTCCTTGGCCTTATCCAGGCCGCGGAAATATCGCGGCGCGGCTTCTTCTGTTACGGACGGAGCGAATGGCCGCCAGGCTTCACGGTGTTTAACATAATTATTTATCCGGTCGCTCATGCCGGAAACAGTCGGATCAGCCAAAATCGAACGGTTGCCTAAAGCGCGCGGCCCCATTTCCATTCGGCCTTGAAACCAGGCCACGATTTTACCAGCAGCGATTAAACGCGCCGTGGCCGCGGCAACATCACTCTCGCGGCTATAGGCCACTTTTGCCCCACGTAACACCGCTTCAATTTCATCATTGGTAAAACCCGGCCCCCAATAAGCATCTTCCAGCCGGCTATTGACTGGCTTACCCCGGCGAGCCGACACTTCCAAAGCCGCGCCCAAAGCAATGCCGCCGTCACTGGATGCGGGCTGAATAAAAATGTTATCGCAAAAATCTTGTTTTAAAATTTCGCTGTTAGTGTTGCAATTGAGCGCGCAACCGCCAGCCAAACAAAAATTCTTGATGCCGCTGTACTCATAAGCCTCTTTTGCTAAATTAACGGCTGACTTCTCCAAAGCCTGTTGTAAGCTGGCGGCCAGATTCTTGTGTTCTTCGCTTAAGGGCTCGCCTTCTTTTCGCTGTAGACGCCCATATTTAACAGAGAGCCGGCGGCGATCAATATTATAATCATTATGCGACCTGATATTTAAAATATCGGAAAAATCATACGTCGGCTGGCCGTAACTGGCCAAGCCCATGGTTTTTCCTTCCCCGTTCACTCCTAAATTCAGGAGTGACGTCACGCTGGTGTAAATCAGCCCGATCGAACGCCATTTGCCTTTGCTGACAAGACTCGCGAGCGGAATATCCCAAACGCGCCGGATTTTACCATGCTCGCCGATAAAAAACGCGAAGCTTTCGGTTTCACCGGATCCGTCTATGGTTAAAATATTAGCCTTGTCAAAGCCCGAGCAATAATAAGCGCTGGCCGCATGTGACAGATGATGGCTGATAAAAACGACCTTGGCCTTAGTCTGCTGTTTCATCTGGCGCCGATAGATCCAGCACACGCCCAAGTTAAATATATTTCTAAATAAAGATTTCCAGTGCAAATTCGGATGCTTTAAAAAGGCATAGGGGTTATAGGCCACGGCGATATAATCCAAGTCAGCCAGTTTAATATTACCCGCTTTTAAACAATACTCAATGGCACGGTGCGGATAACCGCGATGATGGCGCACTCGATTAAAGCGCTCCTCTTCGGCTGAGGCGATTATTTTTGCGTCTTGAACCAGCGCGGCGGCGCTGTCGTGGAGCCAGGAAAGCATACCTGGAATTTGATTGACGCCAAGAATATTCATATTTGGTAATTAGAATTAAATGCCTGCTGGGCAATGGCTAATTCTTCCGGCGTATCTATTTCCAGCCAATCGGCTCGGCCGACATCCTGCACGGCAATAGCTTTACCTCTGGCTAAAAACTCTTTAAATAGGTATTCAACCGTGGTTTTGGTTGTATCGTATTTTTTTAAAATTTCATCAGTAATCTCTTTTAATTCCCGAATAGATTGGCCGGGAAAAAAGAATATGCCGGTATAGATACTGTCAAAATCTTTAAGCTGCTTGGACATTTCCACTAATTTGCCCTGGCCGTCTGTTTTTACCCGCATCACATCTTCGTTATTACCACTTAAATCAAAACTACAGTATACGGAAACTTCTTTCAAGCTTCCGGCCACAGCTTGAGCTGTTGCGTCCTTAAACACATAATCGGCATTGCACACTAATAGATTTTTATCATCAATCAAGGGTAAAGCCTTAGCCAGGCTGGTTAAATTTTGTAATGCGTACTCGGTGTTATTAACCAGCTTAATATTTAAATCAATGCGTTCCACCCCGGCTTTTACTTTATCAAAGTAATACCCGCCCACGACAATAATGTCCGTAATGCCGATTTTTTTTACAAACTCAATAGCGTGCGCCAGCAAGGTCTTATTACCTACTTCAACGAGTACTTTTGGCTTATCTTTGGTAATTTCGCCCATCCGCTTGCCCATGCCGGCCGCTAAAATGATTGCTGTGGTTTCTATCATACTTTTACATTCTTGGAAAATAACCTGTCTTTATGTTGCAAAATTTTTATACAACTTTTTAAAATACTCGGACCGTTCGTGCGCTTCTTGAGGCTTGGTCGCGGCATACGGACTTATGAATACCTCTCGAAGCAAACGAAAGCGAATGCGATCAGACAAAGATTCGCGTTCCTTTGTTTCGAGCGGTCGGACTGATTCATACCCTTCAAGCAGCGCGTCCACGCGCGGCTGAACAAACTTTTGACCTTCAAAACACATCCAGATAATTGCGGTGGTGATATCGTCAAGCAGTGTGCCGCAGTAACTGTTGTCAAAATCCACAATCCCGCTAATGCGTCCTTCTTCTATTAAGATATTTTCCGGCTTAATGTCTTGATGTGTGATGCCGATTGGAAGCGCGGGGGAAAAATCAAAGCGCTCCAGTTCAGACAACATAAATGAACGCAGTTCAGCCGCATGAGCATAGCCTCTGCTGATGAGACTCTCACTTGAATCTGAAGCCAATTTTTTCAAAGCATCAATCTCCCACGTTGGCTTGGCTATTCTTGGCTTAAAATCACGCGAGGCAACGTGTAACTGCGCGATGAGAACACCAATCTCTTTAAGAAGCGGCTCGCTGATAGTACGCAGAGGGCTGCCCACAATATAGTGATAAACGACACACGGCTGGCCTTCAAACTCAGTGAGCACATTGCCGGTCCGGGAAGCAACCAAGCGCGGACTGGGAAACGCGCTTCTCGCCAATGCTTGTAAAAAATCTGTTTCAAATCGCGCCTCATCTATGGATTTCTGATTATATCTCTTTACCACATACACGCCTGATGATGTTGTTACGTGATAATTAGTATTCACCAAACCGCCCTCAATTGCCTCAATTGATTCAGCCACCAGGTGATATGTTTCTTTTAAAAATCGCTTCAAATCTTCCATACGCAAATTATTCCTGATTCCAAATAGTGTGTAAAAGCCAATCTCTCCCGGTAATACCACTCCCTTTTTCTGAAATTAAAAACGCAACTAAATCCGCCACCTCTTGAGGTTCAGTAAAACGTTTCAATTCAAGCGGTACGCAAATTTGTTTATAATATTCCTCTTTTGAAATTCCCGCTTCTCCCGCGAGCCGCTCAAGATCTTTTTGCGCCATGTCCGTGTTCACCCAGCCCGGACAGACCGCATTGACCGTAATTCCCCGCGCGCCCAACTCTTTAGCCCAGCATTTTGTTAAACCAATAACGCCGAATTTCGAAGCGCAGTAGGCGCCATAGCCCGCCCGGCCTTCTTTGCCCAGTTGTGAAGAAATGTTCACTATTCTTCCATTATTATTAAGATGTTTAGCTAATCCTTTGGTCAGCCAATAAAGGCCGTTCAAATTAGTATCAGTTACATCATCCCAGACATCAAAATCTTCTGATATCTTTTCCGTCTTGCAGATTCCGGCATTATTGACCAGGCCGTATATATCTTTATTCCAACCGGCAGTGAACTTTTGCACAGCTTTTTTGTCGGAAATATTCAGTACAGAATAATCAACCGCGCCTAAAGAAGACAATTCTTCCACTGTTGAACGAAGTTCACTTTCGGAACGCGCGCAGATATGTGCGTGATAACCGGCTGACAATAGCGTTTTGGCGATTGCCTTGCCTATCCCGCGGCTTCCACCGGTAATAATTACGAGTTTTTTGGAATTCATAAGTTAAAAATTTACCTTGCGTGATTGATTAACTCTAACCGCCTCCTTAACCAGCTCGGAGTCAACCGGTAACCCATATGTTCCGTCCTCATCCCAACACTTACCGGGTTCAACAACCAAGGCCATGTGCGGTCTGCCCCATAGATAGTGTTTGTCATACCGAATGGTCGCGCACACATCCTCCGGAGAAATATCACCCGGCACCCGAGTGGGCAGATGATATTGCTCGCAAATACGATAATGCGCCTCAACGATTTCTTGGCTTGCTACGCCCATCAGGCGCGCGATTTCCGCGACCACGCACATGCCGACCGCAACCGCCTCGCCGTGCAAAAGCTCGTATCCGGACAGATGCTCAACCGCGTGGGCAACGCTATGTCCATATTGCGGCAGCATCTCATTATAATCATCCGCGGTATCACCATTCAAAAGCGGCACCTTAAGCGCCAAAGTCCGTCGAACTATTTCTTCCAGTACGTTGATATCATGCATGCGATTTGCGTTTTCACTCAAAAATCGAAGAAAACTGGTATCCTGCGTCAGAGCGTGTTTAATGGATTCGGCAAAACCGTCATACAAATTACGTTGCGGCAAACTAAGCAGAACCGTGGGGTCAATAACAATCGTCTGAGCCGCGTAGTAGCTGCCAAACAAATTCTTTCCGAATGAGGCGTCTACCGCCTGCTTAAAATCAATAGCCGCGTCCACCTGCGCCATTGACGTTGTTGGAATATGGATAAGCCCGATGCCGCGGTAGAGCGTTGAAGCCAGAAAACCGGCTATATTGTTAATTACGCCGCCGCCCAAACTGATGATAATGGAATTCTTGTCCAAGCCGCGGCTAAAAATCTCATCGGCCAGCTGGGCATACATATGAATATTTTTTGTCGTCTCCCCGGGTGCAACCACCAGTTTGTGCACGATCGCTCCTCGCGCGGACAGGCCTCTTTGCACCCGTTCTCCATATAATGCGTCAACAGTGGAATCCGTGATAATGAAATGGCTGGAACGCAAATGTGATTCAGGTATGAGCTGAAGTTCCGCCAGCCGGGCAAGTATTCCCTGCTCAACCACAATGTGCGTTTTCAAGATACGCTGCCGCAAAAATGTATAAGCAATATCCAAACTGCGCTGCGTCTTCGAAGACGATCTGGTTGTTTTTTCTTGATTGAGCAAACGGCGCGCCAGCAGTTCGGCGCGTACGTGTATAGCCGGCGTATTGACATCATACCAATCACCCGAGGGCAATGGCACCGCGACAACAGGTTTCCGGGTTCCGTATTTAACTAATGCTTCATCTAAAGAATTAAGCTTGTCTCCGTCAGTATTTAACAAATGTAAAAAAGCTGGATTTAATACATATATACCGGTTTGCCACGCGCCGTCAGTAAGTTCATGTCCGGCGGCAATAATACGCCCCGCTGAACCTGCAATCGCGCGGGCACGGGCGCCGGAACGCGCCGCGCGCGAGGCATCCGTATCAACCAATGCCTGCGACTCAACGCCTGAAAACGCCACGAACGGATTATTTTCAAAAACAAGATCAGCCATGGCTAGATAAAACGGCTCATTAATATGACCTCCGAGTAAAGCCACTGACCGCGCGAGCGAAGTGCTGTCCCCGGCAGGTGCCTCAATAAACCGAATACTGGCTTTGATGTCTTTATGGCCGGTCAGCGCGTGCACAACCTCTCGATTACGCTCACCAACCACAATAGTGATATCCAAAACCCCGGCCTCTTCCAAATGCTTGATGATCCACAAAATAAGCGGCCGGCCGCCGACCTTAACCAAAGGCTTGGGGCTGTTGAGCCGGTCCAGGCGGGCGCCACGGCCCGCGGCCAGAATTACTGCTTTTTTTATGGATTGGTTCATATCTCGCTATATTAAACGATCTTTTGACGATGAATCGCCATGGTTTGTTTTATAAAAAGAGCTAGCCACATCGATGAGTATCCAATCGCGAAAAACCACAAATACCACTCTAGGTGCCGGACAAGCGCCAGTACGAACAGCACCAGAAACACGCCTGTGGAGCTCAAAAAATTTTTATAAAACCAATAAATCATGCGGACAGGCCAAGGCTTATGGCTGTATTCTTTTTTAATCTCGGCGATGCCCGCATCCGTTATATTTCCCCGCGTCAGCATCCAAAACCGGTCTTCCAGCAGGCGGTACTCAAGCTTGGCAATCGCGGCGCAAGCGCCCAAAAGCAAATAGATTGCAAACGGGCTATTTCCAAAAAAACGGAATGCGAACACAATAAACATCAATCCATACTGCAGGTCATGGCTGACCGGTTCGGTGTATATACCGCCCAGAATTCCGCCGCGCTTCCGAAACCGCGCCACCTCGCCGTCTGAGCCATCCAGGATGATTGAAAAAAATACCAAACCCGCGCCCGCAAGGTCCATCCAGTATACGCCCGGCAACACCAGGGCGATCCCGGCAAAAAACACCAAGACGCTCAAAATTGTAATATAGTTCGGCGTAATCGGAGTGTTTAGAAACAGCTTAGTGGCGTATATGGAAAAAATTCTGGAAAATACTCCCACTTTGCTCTCGCGCGCCGGGTTGGGCGCGGTTGCTTGGCATATAGCGCGCAATTCTTTGATGGAGTATTCGCGTATTTTTTTTGTGTTCTCTTCCATATTATTTAAGACGCAATAAAGCGAATTATCTTTTGTGCTCTGTTTTTCCAATCATATTGACCGGCGTCATTCTCCGCTTGATTGGAAATTCTTTTTGCCAAATCTTTATTGCCCAAAACCGCATTAATGCTCTCTGCCAGCTCATGCGGGTTATCCGGCGCGCATAACAACGCATTGGCATTATTTTTCAAATAAGGGGTTAAACTCGAAATATTGCTGGCCACAATTGGCACGCCTGATGCCATATACTCAAAAAGTTTAATCGGCGTGGTGTATTTTTGTGAACGCTCCTCAATGGCAGTATTGGGTAAAACGAGAATATCGGCTGATTTGATATATTTTATTATCTCGTGATGCGGGACAAAGGGGTGTAAATATACGTTAGTTCTAGCTCGTTCTTTGATATATTGCGTTACTGCCTCATAATCTTCTTTGGTGCCGCCAATCAGCACAACCGCGGCTTTAATATCTTTGGCCGCGTCCAAAACCGTATAAACGCCCTTCCAACGATAGAAATGCCCCACATAGAGTGCTACAGGCAGATCTGCTGGAATGCCAAATTCCCGATGCCAAAACGTTTTGTCCACGCTAACTTTATCAAATTCCGCGATATCCACGCCATTCGGCGCGCAGATATAACTTTCTTTTGAAATGCGCATTGCCTCATACTCGGCAATCAAATTCTGCGCGACTAAAACTTTGCGCGGGATAACCCGTAAAAAAAACATATACAGCCAATTTAACCGCAATTTAGGCTGGTGGTCTTCATAGGTTACTCGCTTGCCAAATAATGATAAAAAAAAGCTGACTGTAATATCGCGCGAATATATGGACCCGGGCCAGAACAGCCCATAGACAAAAGCAACTACTCCAAACCACAGCCTCTGCAACGGAAAATAAAGCGCTTCGCTCAAATATTGAAATGGCCGAACCATATCCGGAACACGTATGATATTTACCGCGCTTTTTATATTGTAAAAGGTTTCAATATTTGTTTTAATGTGATTTTTACGCTTTGGTATAAACAGCGTCACCGCCAAACCGGTTTTTTTAAAAGCTTCCGCGGTTTTTACAATCTGCAAACCGTGCGCCTTCTCCGTAGGTATGCGCGAATTGGTAATATAAAGAAGACGCATACTATTGCGGCCATTTATTGATAACGTCAACGGCCCGTTTCTTTAGCTTGAGATAGATTTTTTCCGACTTCTTTTCCAGTTCCGGAGAGATAATCCGCAACAATTCCTTACCCATAATCCGGTACTGGCCCCCCACTTTATTGGCTTTTAAGATGCCTTTCTTTAAAAGCCTCTTGATGGTGCTGTCGCTGATTTTAAGCAATTTTTTGGCCTCTTGCGTGGTATAAACCGCGTTTTCCTTTATTTCTTCGGGCATATGTGGAAAAGTTATGATATAGCTATACTATAGCAAAAGTGTCAAAAGGTGTCAAAAGATATCAACAGGCTCTTAAAAACAAAAAAATACCCAATAAATAGGTATTTTTTAATGCGGCTCTACCCGTATGAGTTACAGACTGTAATGACGTCATTTATCTCCTCTTTTGTCAGTACCGGATGAAGAGGTAAACTCAGCACTGTGGCGTGTATTTCCTCGCTGATTGGATAGTGGTTATGGTTCCAGTCCGGATAAGCCGCTTGTTTATGCGGCGGCACCGGATAATGAATAACCGTTTCTATGCCTTTGTCGGATAAATACTGTTTAAAACGGTCCCGATCTTTTATCCGCGCCACAAACAAATGCCAAACATGTGACTCCCCTATCTCGGCTTGGGGTAGAATAATTTTTGGATTCTTGATGCCATCCAAATACTGTTTAGCCACGGCGCGGCGTTTGGCATTGTCTTCATCAAGATATTTCAGTTTAACGGATAAAACCGCGGCTTGAATTTCGTCCAAACGGCTGTTAATGCCTTGAAATTGATTATAATATTTTTTCTCGCTGCCATAATTCCGCAAAACCCGCACCGCCTGCGCCAAAGCATCATTATTAGTAGTAACAGCGCCGGCATCCCCCATGGCCCCAAGATTCTTGGCCGGATAAAAACTGAATCCACTCGCATCACCCAAGGAGCCGGTTTTTTTGCCACCATAAGCCGCGCCCTGGGCTTGGGCCGAATCTTCAATAATCTTAAAACCATGCGCGTCGGCTATAGCTTGTATTTTTTCCGAATACCCCACTTGGCCATATAAATGAACCACGAGAATCGCTTTTGTCTTATCAGTTATATGTCTTTCCAGTAAATTAACGTCGATATTATATGTATTAATATCCGGTTCAATCAGAACGGGTTTGAGACGATTCTCAGTAATCGCGAGAATAGTGGCAATATATGTATTAGCCGGAACTAGAATTTCATCACCCTCGCTAAACACGCCTAATTCTTTATAAGCGCGAATAATTAGAATCAATGCCTCCAGGCCATTACCAACGCCAATGGCGTGTTTAGAGCCGCAATATTTGGCAAACTCATTCTCAAAAGCCGCTACCTTACTGCCTAAAATATATTGTCCGGAATCAGCCACTCCGGTAATAGCGTCAATTAATTCTTGGCGATAGCGAGCGTTGATAGCCTTGAGATTAAAAAATGGAATCATAAATATTGATCAAGATACTTTTTGTAATAAGCGATGGTTTGAGTTAATCCATCCCGCAAGTTGGTTTTTGGTTCCCAACCCAGCTCATTTTTAATTTTACCAAAATTACTGTAATAATCACCAATATCGATCTTCTTCTTTTCTTCTGGCCACGACACTAATTCACAACTCCCCTGCCCGGATAACCCCACCAGTATTTGGGCCAAATCTTTTAAACTGACAACTTCCGGCGCGCCTAAATTATAAATCTGGCCATTGGCTTTCTCGCTTGAGCCGGCCAAAAGTAAAGCATCACAAACATCATCAATATAGTTCAAATCGCGTTTCTGGCTGCCATCCCCGTAAATCTGGATGGTATTTCCCTCAACCGCCAGTCTGATAAACCAACCGATAAAACCCTGGCGATTGTGTTTTATCAGTTGCCGCGGGCCATAGACATTGGTCATGCGCAAAGAGCATGCCCGGATGTTATAAATATTATTGTATAAAATATGATACCACTCCCCGGCCATGATATTGATGCCATTCACGTCCGTGGGGTGCACGGGATGCTTTTCGTCAACCGGCAGATATTCGGGCTTGCCGTAAATTTGTCGCGAAGAGGCGTAGACTATTTTAATGCCCGGATTGTTTTGCCGACATGATTCTAAGATGGAAACCTGGCTGGTGGTGTTAATTTCCAAATCCGTAAAAGGATCTTTCATGCTGTCGACGTGTGAAACCTGGCCGGCCAGATTAAAAAGAATATCCTGGCCTTTAATTAACTCGTTGATGCTGTAACGATCGCGAATATCACCGATATTTATTTTTATCTTATCCTCGATTCCGGCCACGTTAAAACGGTTGCCGCCATAGGCCCAAATTAGAGAATCAATAATCGTGACATTGGCGCCAAGGGACACTAAGTGGCGCGCCAAGTTTGAGCCGATAAAACCCAGTCCACCGGTGATTAACACATTCTTGCCGTGATAAAATTTTTCCATGATTATTGCATACCTTTCTTTCTAAAAACAATCAAATCAAGCCATAAAAAACCCAACTGCCACAAGGTGCGGCCCACGCGCCGCCAATTAAAAAACTGCGATGTGCCGTAGGCGCGAAAATAATGGTGCACGCCCACTTCGGCGAATTTAAAGCCCGCTCGCTGGATTTTTTTCACCAATTCAATAGTAATGGTGCCGGTATTACTCATGAGAACCACTTTATCAAAAACCTGGCGTCGAATCAGCCGGAAATCGCAATCCGGGTCCTTGATTGGTAGCCAAAAAATAAGACGCATGGCTTCCTGGTATATCCAACCAATAATAATGCGATGCAACGGGTCGGAGCGCTTGATTTTAAAACCATTAACTATATCCACTTTTTCGGTCATTTTCCCTAAAAGCAACGGCAATTCTTTGACATCATATTGCCCGTCGCCATCGGTATAAAATATCAGATCTTTAGTCGCCGTCTTAAAACCGGAACGCAACGCCCCGCCGTAGCCGCGATTGGTTTCGTGTATGATCAGCCTAAGTTGCGGCACGTCATGCTGTAACTGTAATAATAATTCACGGCTACCATCGGTTGAGCCGTCGTCAATAACGATAATTTCATAGTCATCGGCCAGTCGCTCTAATGTCTTTTTTACTTCTAGAACCAAAGAAGCAATGGTTCCTTTATCGTTATAACACGGGAAAAAAGCGGAAATTGAATATGGTTTCGACTGCATATGTTATCTTTATTTAACAAAATAACTGTCTCACACGATACCAACTAATAATAATATGATAACGCATAAAGCGCCAAACATGCCGCGGGGGCAGACTGTGTTTAAAGCCGTGCCGCGCGTAAACCCCAACCGATTTTACAAAAATATTAACCGCCCGAAGTAAATTTTTGATGACTGAAAATATAATCAATTTGTTTGATTTTTCAAGTCCATTCTTGAGAAACATCTTCTGGCGCACCAATGATAAATAATAATTATCTTTCTTAACTGCTTCGCGATAAAAGGAAGCAAAATAGCTATAACAAACATGGGGAATATTCACAATCCTGACATCGTCCGGAATAAAAAGCTTTTCATGCACGGCTTTTGATTTTTTCCAAACAATGCCGCTTTGCCGATTATACAAACGCATAGTATAAGGCGAATCATGCCAGCTGTATTTTATTTCTTTATCCCCCATCATCATTATTTTTTGCGCGTAATAAGCGTTTTTTTGGCTCGACTGGGCCGCCAATATCCGCCGTATATCATCAACCAGCACTTGAGAAACGTATTCATCCGAATCAAGCCAAAAAATCCAATCATGCTTGGCCAGCGCATCCGCCTTCATTCTGATCTCCGTAAAATTTTTAATGCGCACGTTTGGCTCTTCAGTGTCATATTGCTTGTAAACCGGGACATTAAATTCTTTGGCAATCGCCAATGTGCCATCAGTGCTGTTACCGTCTAAAATATAAACATCATCAAAATCTTTGATACTGTTAAGGCAGCGGCGCAAGGTCTGACCGGAATTAAGGGTCAAAATGGCGATGGAAGCGGGAATTTTATCCATATTATTTTTTCAGCGATTTTGCCTGAGCAACCTTGATCGGGTCTAATTTTTTTAAAACTTTTGCCGGCACGCCGCCATAAACAGTCCAAGCCTCATAGTCGCCACCGGTGGCCAAAGAATGCGCGCCCAGCACAACGCCTTCAGCCAATAAAGAGCCGGGTAAAACCGTGCATTGTGTTCCGAGCCAGCAATATTTACCGGCATGAATTGAACCTTGCTGTTCCGGATACAAAGCAGCCATGACTGGGTTGCCTTTCCCAGGGCCGGAACTGGTTAAAAAAATCGTCCGGTGCGCAACAACGGCGTAATCATCTATAATAATCTCGCCGCCGGTCGCCTCTCCAAACACCCCATAAGCAAGATGGCACTCCCGGCCGATTTTCACTGGCCGGAGCGCGTCAGGCGAATACAAACGGACATTCACTCCCAGTTTACTGCCATCTCCAATAACAACATTTTTCAGCTGCACTCCATCGCCGAGGCGCACATGATCTCCCAAACTTACATTCTCCAAACTGCAAAACTCGCTGATTTCACAGCCAATCCCCTGCTTGACGTTTATTTTTTTATATAAATTATTGATATCCATATAATTTTTTATAAACCGCAACCTTCCCGATACATGGCCCGCACCGCGCCGGCCATGTAATCCAGATGGTTTTTGGTTAAATTTTGATGCACGGGTAAATAAATCGCATTATTATGATAATAATTTCCGCATTCCACGCCAAAAGTCCTAATAAACGCGCTAATCTCTTTCATCTGTTCCTCTGTTTCAACTTTTAAAACAAACGCCCCCGGCGCTTCCCCTGGTTTTAAATTAAAAAAACTTTTGGCCGGACCGAATATATTTTCAAAATGCCGGTAATTATCAATTCGCTTTTGCACAAATTCCTCCACTCGCGCCCCGTAATTAGCCAGTTCGGCCAAGCATTTTTCTTCTTTGCCCAAATCAGCGCAGCCGAAGTTATCCCACATATATTGATAATCAAATTTCTTTCCCGCTAAATAGCCGCCAAACTGCGTTGGCCAGAACTTGGTTAAGGAATAAATGACATAATCCCCAAAATCTCCGGCTGGGCCGCTCTGCCAAGCATAGGCGCAATCTTCAACTAAAATAACATTATTTTCTTGGCAATATTTTTTTAAAGCCCCGACGTTTTGATTAAAAAAACCGAACTCATGGATAACAAAAATAACTTTTGTCTTAGCGTTTATTTCCCGGCTCCAATGGCATGATTGCTCAATGGCGCTGGTAACGCAACTGCTGATATACGGCGAATCCGTGGTTGTATTAATGCACACTTCATCTTCATCGCTGACGATTCCTTGTAATTTAAACCATTTAAATAATGAATAGATCGCGTACATCCCGCGCGGAAAAAAAGTGTATTCCCGGTCATGGAACTTATGGCGCAGCCAGCCATTAATATCAAACGTTTTATCCGGTGCTATGGCCATGGCCGCGTTATCAAAAGGGTTGATGGTAATTTGCGGCTTGTATTCCGGCGGCCGCATTATCACCGGATATTCTTTTGTTGCCCAGCCGCTGAAATATTTTTGCAAGGGCGGTTTATACGATGCGCCGATATCCAAATATTTATATTTAGAGTCATGAAAAATCTCAACAATATGCCAAATCATCAGGCTGGAAATCTGTTTTACTCTCCCGTCTTCGGTCACCGCGTTAAAATGCATAAACAAATTGCCATCTACCTCGGTAACGATAATTCCCCCCGCAATAATATCATTAATATAAGCAAACCACAGCCATTGCCGATTTTTATCCAATTCGACCGGCAAGTCTTCCCGATTCGGCGGGCAGAATTGATAGAAGGCCTTAATATCCTCTTTGTTGCCTTCGGCTTGCTTGATAATTGGCTGAAAAGTGCGCGCCTTTTTAATGGCGGTGCGCATTCTTTTGTCTATCTTTTCCCAGGATTTATGTTTGTCCAATTCCAATAAACTGCCCTTGATGACATAATCCTTGGAGATATATTTGGCGTATTGGGGCATAAATCAGGCAAGAGTTACCGCGTTTCCGGAATTCAAGCTGGCGTCGGCCGCCTCCAGAATCCGGACCACAGCCAAACCCGCGCTGGCATCCGTGAGCGGCTTGGCCTCGGCGCGAATGCAGGCCAAAAAATGCCGCGCCTCGCGTAAGAGCGCTTCTTCCTCGTCAAGCCGGGGAATATAAACATCGCCGCTGCGATAAATAGGCGTCATGGATGTTTCTTGGGCAAAATCAACGGTCACGCCTTTATCATAAATTTTAAGTTTTTCCGAAGGATGAATATCATCGTAAAAAACCATTTTCTTGCTGCCGCCAATCAGTATCTTGCGGATTTTTATGGGCGACAGCCAGCTGGCATGAATATGCCCGACAATCCCTTGCTCAAAACGAACGGTCAGATGAGCCATTTCATACGCGTGCTTAGTCACATGCCGCGTCCCGATGGCGAAAACCGAAACCGGTTTAATGCCCGCGAAAATATGATTCATAATGGAGATATCGTGCGGCGCCAAATCCCACAGCACATTCACGTCCGGCTGGATTAGTCCCAGATTGATGCGTTCGGAATCAAAATAATAAAGTTCGCCGAGTTCGCCTTGCTCTACCAGCTCCTTTATCTTGCGCACGGCTCCGGTATATAAAAATGTGTGATCAACCATAAGCGCCAGTTTGCGTTCCTCAGCCAGCGAACGCAAAATTTCGCATTCGCGCACCGAAGCAGCCATGGGTTTTTCCAAGAGGACATGCTTGTCCGCTTCCAGTGCTTGCTCGGCCAGCTTAAAATGCGTAAACACCGGCGTGGCGATAACCACCGCGTCCAGCTCCGCGTCCCCAAAAAGATCCTGGCTGAGCGTGGTGGTTTTGATGTTGGGATATTGGCGCGCGATGGGTGAGAGCCGATTTATGTCCAAATCGCACACATATTTGACGCGACAGTTTTCCAAGCCGGAAAAATTACGGATTAAATTCGGCCCCCAATAGCCGGCGCCAATAATGCCAATAGCAATAAGTTTGTTGTCTGGCATAAATTATTTCTTTCTGGCGATAATGATATTCGTATCCCGCGCGCCGGGAAAAATATAAGAAACGAGGCGAAACACGCTTACATACCAAGAACGCAATGATAATAATTTGAAACGCGGCCGCAGGCTTTGTATATTTTTTGCGCTTAAGACCTTAATATCCAGCCAGCCAAACATCTGTTTTAATTCCTTGAGCGTGTACTCGCGCCAATGGCCCTCATAGTCCTCGCCGCGATTGAAAAAATTGGGCAAATGCGCTTGTAAGGGCGAAAAACCAAGCATAAAACGCAAGCGATTTAAAAGATGGCTGATATTGGGCGTGGCCAGGTAAATTAACCCGTCCGGAATAAGCGCCGCCTTTAAGCCCTTTAAAAATTGCTTAGGATCTTTTTGGTGCTCAATCGCGGCGATACTGACAACTGCTTCGTATTTGTCCCCCGCCTCATCGCGCAAAATATCCTTAGGAAGAATAATCAGTCCCTGCGTATCCCAAATGCGGCGCAAACCATTAATGTCATCAATGCTGAAACTATTATTGGCCGCAAAGACGTATTTGTCTATGCCCGTCACCTTATAACCAAGCAAAGTCAGAGCCAAATCCAAAATGCCAATCCCGCAACCCACGTCTAAAATTCTGTTCGTTTTGGGTATATATTCAGTGATAAAACGCAAATGCACTAAATTATTATTAAACTCCCAAAGCTGTTTATCAGCATAAGGTGAAAGAAGGGTATAGGCTTTTTGCAGAGCTTCTTTATTGGTCATATAATACACTATCTAACCTTTCCCGCACAATCCCGTCAAGCCGCTCTTGCGAGAATATCTCCCGACTCAAGCGCAAGGCGTTCTCGGACAGCCGGCGGCGCAAATTAATGTCTTGTAATTTTAAAATCTGTTCCACAAATTCACTCTTTGTCTTAGCCAATAAGACGTGCTCTCCATCTTTAAACAGATAACCAGCCAAACCGCGCGGTGAAGTGACTGTCGGAATGCCATACACCAATGGCTCAAAAATCTTTTGCTGCATGCCGGCGCCCATAATTGACGGGATGACCGCGATATCAACCTCTCTTTCCAAAAACGCGTTCAAATCCGCAACAAATCCCTCTTCTTTAATATTACCATAGCACAACGCCGCCAAATCAGCTGGCAACTTTTTACCTAAAATATGAAAGAAAAACTTGCCCGGGCAACGCTTCTCCAGCTCCGGCGCGACCTCTTTGATAATCAACGCGGCCGCCTGGCGGTTGTGATGGACATTATAAGAAGCACCCATGAAGAATAAATGCAACACTTCTGATTCACGAATGGCCCGGCCCGCCTTTAATAGCAACGGCAGGCTGCGCAAGGCTAAAGTACTGACATGCTTAGCTCCCAATTTTTTATACAAAGCTTCTTCTTGAGGCGTTATGGCAAAAATAAAATTGCTTTTTTTAATCATCAATAATTCGGAAATGATTTTAGGCGGAAACTTTAATATATTCAACAAACCGACCCCGTCTTCCTGTAAAAAATGGGTAGGTTCAAAATTAATGGAGCGCGTGACAATGGGAATATCGGATTCTTTGAATAGATGATACAAGGGCCATAGATAGGTGTAGTCGACCCAAGCCAAGTCCGGCTGAAAAGAGTCGACGGTCTTTTCCACTAACTGCCGCGTCTCAACCGAACCATATTCATTGGCCGCGCCATCCCAGTGAAACGGATTCAAACTCCACTGTCGCCGGAATTCATAAGGCAATAAATCAATAGTGATATTACGCTCATTGCCCCAGTTGACGATATCTTCGCGGTTTTGCCACGTAAAAAATTTGGAAATAATCCTAATTTCAAAACCGAGCCGTTGCAGCTGCAAAAACCCGGCCAAACGCTCCTGCTCGCAGGCGCCAGTGGTGGGAATAGGAAATTTGGGAGTGACAATAAGTATTTTTTTCATAACTATTTCTGCATAAACTTATGGTACCATAATTGAAAAGTCATAACAGACCAAAGTGTGTTTAAGGCGTATGTTTTTTTGCTGATATGATTTTCTAATATGGCATTTAAAGACCTAAAATCAAACAAATCGCGCGTTCCGGCGCAATATGACGGTGCCAACACCTCTTGCAACAACGGCTTAAACGGGCCGCGTATCCATTTGGCGGCCGGAGAAAACCAGCCCCATTTTGGCTGGCCAAGGACGTATTGCGGCAAATATTCAGACATGGCCTCGCGTAAAATCAATTTGCCTTCATAATGTTTGCCAACACTGCCGAATAACATGCCCTTGCGGCCAATTTTGTAAGATACCGGAATCCGGCCAGCCAATTCAACCAACCGATGATCCAGAAACGGCACGCGCTGTTCCAATCCAGAGGCCATGGACATTTTATCGGACCGCGCCAAAGATTCATCCGGCAGCCAGCTCATAATATCGGTGCGCATAAACTGGCGCGTGAAATCTTTGTTATCAACTTCTTTAAAATAGCGCTCCTGCAAAAATCCCGGCAATACGCTCGGCTGATTAACACTGTTTGCCAGAAACGACGAGATAACATCTTCTTTTTGCGCAAAAAAACTCAGATAACGCCCCACGCCCGGAGCTGACTGTATCTTGGCCCGCCAGGACGATTTGCCGAAAATTGAAACTAAAAACCTCGCACCGGGCACACCCCGCAGTTTATCCAGGAGCGCGCTATAATAGTAGCGCTCATAACCGCCGAACAACTCATCCCCACCATCGCCGCCCAAAACAACTTTGGCCACTTTGGTCGTATGGCGCGCCAGTAGTAAGTTCACGGCCTGGACATGATTGGAAATCGGCTCATCCATGTGATAGATGGCCGCCTCCAAATTATCCAGGATGTCTTTGGCGGATAAAACATATTCGTGGTGTGCGGTTTTAAAATGTTCGGCTGTGCGGCGGGCTACTAAAAAATCATTATTGTATTTATCCGCTTCCTCGGTGTCTTCAAAGCCAACTGAAAAGGTATTAACTTTTTCCGACAGTTTGCTCATGATGCCGGTGATGATGGTGGAATCGATGCCCCCGCTCAAAAACACGCCGATTGGCCGGTCGGACATCAGTTGTTTGGCCACTGAATCGTGCAATAACCCGGAGATATCCCGCTTAATCTGTTCCTTGTCTTGAATTAAAGGCTCATTTTTCAGTTGCCAATATTGGGAAATTTTTATTGTGCCGTCTTTGCCCACGACCGCGCAGTGCGCACTCGGCAGCTTAAAAATATTCTGCCATATAGTCAAAGGCGATGGCACGTACAGCAAACGGAAATAGATGTTCAGCGCGTCAAAATTTAGCGGAGCGTCAATTTGGTGGCTTAAGATGGCTTTTACCTCGGATGAAAAAATAAATTTATTATCTTTGTGATAATAGTAAAGCGGCTTGATGCCAACTCGATCGCGGGCCAAAAACAGCTCTTCGGTCTCGGTGTTCAAGATGGCGAACGCGAACATGCCGTTGAATTTTTGCAAACATTTACTCCCCCACTCTTGATAAGCGCACAAAATAACTTCAGTATCGGTTTTGGATTGAAATTTATGCCCCAAATTTGACAGCTCTTTTTTAATGTCTAAAAAATTATAAATCTCTCCGTTAAAAGTAATAACAAACTTTTTGTCGATGCTTATCATGGGCTGGTGGCCGGCCGCGCTTAAATCGATAATCGAAAGCCGATTATGGCCCAATGACCAACGGTTGGACAAAAAAACTCCTGCATCATCGGGCCCGCGATGCTTGGTTGCCTCATTCATTTTTTGAATAAGAGGCTCGTCAATAAAATTAAAACCGTTAATCCCGCACATAGATCGTATTATTTCATACTATTAACCAGCCGCTCTTTGAGCCGACGGATTCCTTGACCAAAATGCTTTAATTTCTTTTCGCGGTCAAAGGCATCAGTTTTAGATTTATATACTTCGCAATAAATAAGTTCAAACGGTACATCTGCTTTTGTTGACGTTACTTTGCCTGTATTATGCTGAAGTAGTCGTGCTTGCAAATCACCAGTACATCCAATATACATCTTCTTATTTTTTATACTTTTTATCACATAGACATAATGCATATACGATTTATGTGCGGGATGAATCCGCACATATTATTTCTTACGAGCTACGCATAAAACCGAGAGTCCAAAAGGGAAATTGACGTATCGAATCAGCAATGCCTCAAAAAACAGAGCCTGCTTGAACAGCATATTCATAATCGGGTTTGTCCGGAAGGTGCTGTTGACAATGTCTTTCTGCGGATACCAGCGCTCCGAAAGACGCTTGACGAGTGCCAGGGGGAATAGAAAAAAATTAATATACGAGGCTTTTTTTACTGCAAATCCAGCGGCCTCTAATTTAGATACTAACTCTTGCTTACTATAACGGCTTCGTGTCCAAACCAGCTTATCGTGATGGCCGCGCAACCAATTATAGGCCGGCTCCCTGATGATTAAGACGCCTCCCGGGCGTAATACCCGTTGGAATTCTTGCAACGCATGGGTATCACTGCCCGCCAAAGCATGGTATAGAACATCAAAACAAATAACAATATCAAAAGTATTATCGCCATAAGGCAGGCTCGCTACGGAAGCCACTGTAAGGGCCACGGCGATATTCTTTTCCTTGGCATACTTGATGGCCAAGGGAGACTGATCAACGCCATACACTTTGCCATACTTTGCCAGCAGGTTAAACATACCCCCGGTACCACACCCCGCGTCGAGAATAACATTGTCGGCCGTTGCTGGGGCATACTTTTTCAACTGCGAGGCTATTATTCTTTGCATGCCCACGTGCCACCAAAAAGTTCCCTCCCACTGATTCATAATAGCGTAAACTTCAGGTTCCATTGCTTTTGCCTTTAAAAATAAATATGGCCACGCTGTTCTTCTCATACACTTTCTCAAGCTCGGGATAACTCTCCAGATTCCACTCAGGGAACAACGCCTTATCCCAGACAATGTAGTCCAATCGATAACGCCGTAATAAGTTTATATTCCAACCTTGCTTCTCTAGATCTGCGTACACCGACCGGACGAGCGCCAACTCCCGCCCAAACGTATAGCGCAATTCGTAATTAACGCCGAGTTTGTCGTGCAGCCAATGTATATTACGCTCAATCATGGCGGCTTGAGTCCATAGTATTCTAGGCACTTCTCCTAATCCAAAATTAGCGGCTTTAAATTTCTCAATATCAAACCAGTGGGACAATAATGTCCGTTCAATAATCTCAATGTCGCTGGCCATTAAATAATAAGCATTCTGACTGTAATACACGTTGGCATGAGTGTAAACCGGCGCTAACTCCATAAAAGCGGAGTGAGAAAAAATAACCGAATCAACCAGCGTCTGGCTGTTTATCCATTGCAAGGCTTCCGCGTAATTTTGCTGGCTTTCCTCAACTGTTTTATGCGCTAAACTACGCTTGTAGGACGGAAAATTAAATGACTGCAGCCGCCAAGCCAGCACAACCAGCATGATAAGAATAATGCCAATAATACCCTTATCAAACAGGGCGCGGGTTTGGCGCGTGCGCTCGAGAATTGTATAAATAAGATAGTGACCAGCCAACGCGTACAGAAAAATAGGCATAAACGACCAATGGTTGGCGTTTTCAACGGTTAAACCCGTGATAACTTGATGGTTGGGATATATCACATTCGCCATCAGTAAAGCAAAAATAATATGCGCGCGCGGCTCGCGATTCAGTTTATAGTGACGGGTTACAAAAATAAAAAATACCAGCCAGGCCAAAGCCACGGCCAGGCGTGGAAATGTTTCCGGCCAGTGTGTGGCAAAAACGCCCATGCGCACCGCCATCTCCGCGTAGAATGGAGAATTTGTGCCCGCGAAAACACGGATAAAGTATGGCGTAGCAACAGCCGCGGCTGCAATTAAAAAAATAATATGATATTTTAGTTGCTGCCAATCTCTTTTAATCAATAACATCAAGCCGTACACTCCTAAAACAACCAATAAAAATGACCAATGGAAAAAATATATTAAAAAAAGAGCACCCAATGAAATACCGCAGATAATTATTAATATGGCTTTGTTTTCTTTTTTTAATATCAGCCAAAGCCAACTGATTAAAAATATCAATAAAATCGGAAAGGATATCTCGGGGTGGATAGGTTTTGTCATGCCGCCGGGCACGACCGTAAAAATAAACAAAGGCAATAAAAACGCACTCAAACGACTGGGATAAATTACCATCAGTAATAAATAAAATAGCGCAGCCATGATCGCTGGAGTGATAAAATCAAATGCCACTTGTAAATTGGGAATAGAAATATGCAAAACTTTTGCTAAAAATGCCAGCAAAAATTCACCACCAGTTGCTTGCGGGTAGATATTATTTTTCTGCTCAAAATAATATGGATTATTCATGTTTGTGTGCCCGTCAAAAGCCTCATGGCTGCGCGCTAAATAAAAATTAGCATCCCCATTAAACTGCGGCCAAATGCCTTGGAAATTATTGCCCATCCTCTGCAACGAAAAAACCAGAGGCAGTATGCTAAACAGGCCAACTAATATCGCAACAAGCGCTAGAGGCCAATATTTTTTTATAAATGACATATTATATAAAATTCTTTCTTATGATAACCACGATGCGTTGCGACGTTTTGCCGTCCCAGCACTTGATATTGGTCTTTCGCTTTTTAAAATTAATTCGACGATAAGCTTTAAGAATAGAGTTCTTGGTCACCCCGCCAATAATATTTGTGCCCGCCTTGACGGTTATCGGACGTTCGGTTTCGGTGCGCAAAGTCAGGCACGGCACGCCGAGATAGCTTGTCTCTTCCTGCACGCCGCCGGAATCCGTTAAAACCAATCGAGCGTTTTTCTGATAAGCCACTGACTGCGCATAGGATAATGGCGGCAAAATTTTGCAAGCGCGGTTTAATCTCTCCGTCAAACCGAATTTCTTGGCCATCTTTTTTGTCCGCGGATGAAGCGGTAAATATATAACTGCGTCTTGGCTGATAACTTCGAGCGCGGCCACAATCTCGCCAAAAACCTTTTTATCATCTACATTCTCCGCGCGGTGCAGGGTGCAGAAGTAATACTTCCCGGCAATCTTCTTTTTTTTGCCGGAAAATAATTTGAGCGTATCAATCATGATGTTGCCGACAAAATGCACGCCCTTGGTTATCCCTTCATTCCGCAAATTTTTAATCCCCTCCTCCTGAGTGACAAACAACAGATCAGAGAGCCGGTCGGTCTGGATGCGGTTATGCTCCTCCGGCATTTTAGAATTAAAAGACCGCAACCCAGCCTCAATGTGCGCCAACGAAATATTCATCTCTTTAGCGACTTGGGCTCCGGCCAAAGTGGAATTAACGTCGCCAACCACAATAATCAGGCTTGGCTTGGTTTTGGAAAAAATCTTTTTCAATCCAGCTTTAATATCCGCCATTTGCTTAACCATACTCACCCGCGAAGGCGCGAGCGTAAAATCGGGTTTAATCCTGAATTCTTTTAAAAACGCGCCCGCCATGGTTGGGCTGAAATGCTGGCCTGTGTTTATTAAAATATAAGCCATCTTCTGTTTTTTTAATTCGCGGCAAAGCGGCGCGACTTTCATGAAGTTCGGCCGCGCGCCGGCTATAATGGCTATCTTTTTCACGTCTGGCCGCATATGGCTAATTTCCGGGGATTATGAATTTATTCATTTTTTCTATTAAAGCCGGCAGGCTGTGCCTCTCTTTGACGATGCGCTGCAACTCGGATAAACCATATTGCTGCCACTGGCCGCCCAAAATAAAAGCAGCGATTTCCTTTGGATCATCGTGGCTAATGGAGATTGGCAAGCCAATGGCCTCGCTGTTGCCCTTAGTGGTAATGGGATAAAGGCCGAATAACATAGCCTCGAGCATAGTCTTATCAATGGTTTCTGACGCCATATTTATCATCAAACGGTAATGGCCGTAAATATCTTTGAGTTCAGACATTGGAACCGGGCCCATAAATTTTACCCGATCTTCCAAGTTTTCCTGCTTTACCAATTCACGCAATTCGCGGACATAATCTGGTTCCACGTCCCGGCCATAGACTGTCAGCGTATATTCCGCTGGCAAATATTTCAAAACTAGTATACCCAACTCGAGCCGCTTGGAACGGCAAAGGCGGTGCACGGTTAAAAGTTTATAGACTGGATTATTATTCTCCCCAGCTCCAATAGCCGCAGCCCAAAAATCCAGGTCAATGCCGTGGCCGGTAATTATTTTCTTTGGATTGCCCTCGTACTGCGGCAGGCTTTGTTTGGTGGCCGCGAACAGGCGCTTACAGAACCAACCAGCTAACCGCATATGAATATGCATCTTGTAATGCGTATACCAAAGATACATTGGAATCCCTCTCAACCGCCAATACCAGCCGCCGAGCGTAAAGTACTCCGTATTCATGTGCACAAAAACCCGGCTGTATTTGAGCGTGCCAATAAACTTTAAAAACCGCAGCGCGCGGCGCAATTTGCCATAACCCAACTCTTTGCCCAGGGAATAAACCGGAAATGAATTATCCCAATCCCCTTTTTCCAAACAAATAACCTGGACATCCACGCCCTGCTTGATAAATTCCCTTATCCATAAAATCACAAAAGCCAAATCATCATCATTTTGATGGATTTTCTGCGTGATAAAAAGTAAATTTGTTTGGTTTACATTACTGTCTGCCATGATTGTTTGTATTTTTGCAAATAAGATTCTTTATCACCTAAGCCCCGAACCGCGTCTTTGGCTTTTTGGCCCAACTCTTGTTGTAAATTCTTGCTTTCGATTAACTTCAATATACTTTGCGCCAATGCGGCCGCATCACCCACCGGCACAATCAAACTATTATTTTTATTAATCGCCTCCCCGACTAAACCCACGTCGGTCGTAATAAGCGGACAACCGGCGGAGGCGGCCTCAATTAAAGTCCGGCCATAGCCCTCGTAATTTGACGTATTAAGAAAAACGTCGGCGGTTTTATAATACGAGACCAAATCGTTGGTCCAAGGCTCGAAGATTACAGAAGTTTCGAGTTTCGAGTTTCGAGTTTCGAGACGGAGATTATTTTTTTCTGAACCTTCGCCAACGATAATCAATCCTGCTTTGGGGTTGGTTTTTGCGGCTTCGGACATTGCTCTGATTGCCATTGCGATGTTCTTTTCGCGTGTGAGACGTGAAGCCATTAAAATAATAAAATCAAACTGAGAATATTTTTTGCGTAAATCAGTGCCGATTAGCGTTGATTGGATTTTAGCGATATCAACGAAAATTGGAAGAACAACAACTTTTGACAATTGACAATTGACTTTTGACAAAGAGTCTTTGATTCGTTGGCTGACTACGCGAATCGAGTCTGCTTTGGGCAATAGACGTTTAGCCAAAAAGACGCGAACTTTATTTTTAAAAGATTCCCTTAAAAAATAAGGGTTTAAAAAATCAGTATGAATTTGCAATTGCAACCTGGCTTTCAATCGCCGAGCTGCCCGGTATCCTATTAATCCGGTTTCAAACGGATCTTGAGAGGTGACCAAATTTATTCCTTGATTCTTGAATTTTTTACCCAGATTCCAAGCGCTCCAAAACCACGCGGAATAAACTTTGGTGTTTGGGCTAATATCCAAAACCCGGCTGTTCACCAGTTTTTTTGACAAAACCACGATAAATAACTTTTCCGCCAGCGAGCCATATTCAATCATCCGGCCTTGCGCTTGGGATCCGGATTCCAGAATTGAACTGTCAGTGCTAAACATTAACGCTTTCATGCGAAGTATCTTTCTTAAAAGTTATGAATTTATTGATTGAATAATTGATAATAGCTAAACTTCCCATTACTATAACGGAGGCCGGTAGGTACCAAACGTGAAATTTCTCCACCAAAGTATAAATTAAAACCGGAGTCAGAATAAATTCGGCCGTTCCCATGGCAACGTAGATGGCGGTCTGTTTTTCTATCCGTTTCCAGCCGCGTTCGCGGAATGTCCAAAATTTCTGCATGAGAAAACCAGCCGCGTGCGAAATCACAAAAGCAACAATGGAAGAAATTAAATACCAGACGCCAAAAATATCGGTTAAAACAAATAAGACGAATAGATTGACAAGCGCGGACATAGAGCCGGAAAAAACGTATTTAACTCCGGTCTTATGCCTGTTTAACAACCAAAAAAACCTGGGTAAATTAATTTTAAGATAACCGCCGATTGTTTGTTTTAAAATATTATAATTAAAAACTGTCATACACCGATTTATAAGCCACGGCAATACTCCCCCAGTCATATTTGTCTTTTACTAAAATTTGTCCATTCTTTATCAGCAACTGCCTCAAGGTAGAATCTTGTTTTAACTCGCTGATGGATTGCGCCAGCTCGCGGGCGTTATCCGGCGGCACCAGCAAACCGGTTTCACGGTCTTTGATAAAATCAACAATTCCGCCGACTGTTGTGCCGACAACCGGCAGCCCCGCGGCCATGGCCTCCACAAAAACATTGCCAAATCCCTCGCTCCGCGAGGCCCGGACAAACACGTCAGCCGTTTTTAAAACACGCGGCAAATGGAAATGGTCAATATGCCCCAAAAAATTAACTCTATCCGCCAATCCATAACTTTTTGCCGTTAACTTAAGCTTTTCTTCATCTTCTCCCGACCCGGCTATGATTAAAACGACATCCGGAGGCAGATATTTAAGCGATTCAATTAAAGTATCAACGCCGTTTTTATGAACCAGGCGCGAAGCGGTTACAACCACAAAAGCTTCTTTGGCCACGCCCCAGCTGGAACGGATAAAACTGCGATCACTAACATCCATGCGGCCGGAAAAATGATCAACATCCGCGCCATTGGGAATAACGGCAATCTCGCCTTTGTAGCCATAGCAGCGCGCCCGGTTAGCCAGCCACTGGCTGATGGCGGTTATCTTGTCCGCTTTAATGTAAACTTGGCGGTAAAGAGGCTCCCAAAACCAAGTCCGCTTCTTTAAGAACGAATCCGCGTCCCCGCTTTGCAAGGTCAAAACATAAGGCACGCCTCTGAACCGCTTTTTAAAAAGCAGCGCCGCAAGACCGGCATAAGTTTCCAGCACAGCGTGAATTAAATCATAGGGTTCCTTTTTGTGAAGCTTGCCAGCCAATCTGGACGCGCGCCAAGGGTAAAGCCATTTATCCCATAATTTATGCCCGGTGCCGACGCGATAAACATTAATCAGCCCGATCTTTTCTTGTTTTGCTAATTTCTTGTCCAGCTTGGCGGTAAAAAGATTAAACTCAAAATCAGGCAGCCTGTCGGTCACCTCTTTAATAGCCACCTCGGCTCCACCGATGAAAGGGTCGTAAGTTACGGAAAACAATGCGATTTTTTTCATAATGAAGTATACTTGCGATTCATCTCGTCAACTTTTTCGAGTAATCCGACATCCACGCCTTTCTTTTTTCCCAGTTCAGCCAATGACAACAAATCCTTGGGCAAGCACTTGCCGCCATACCCGCGATAACCGCCGTGCATCACGTCAAAGTGCGAATCAGTAATGCGCTTGTCAGACGCGAACGCTTCTTTCACTTCGCTATAATCGACGCCCAGCGCTTGCGCCAGATCGTACAGTATATTGCCAAAAATGACTTTGGTCGCGTAAAAACTGTTAACCGCGTATTTGACTAATTCAGCCGCCGTTGCCGGCAAGATTTTTTTATAAGGAGCATTCGGCAATATATCTAAAACCGACTGGGCCACGCCCTGGCTCTGCTCGGTAAATCCCACCAGTTGTTTATCCGGATTTTTAAAATCCTCTTGAGCTGTGGCTTGCGTGAGAAATTCCGGATTAAATAAAATTTTCAATTGCGGATATTGCTTTTGAAAATAATCAGTAGTGCCCGGAACGCAGGTTGATTTAATCACGACTATCGGCGTTTGGCCGCTACCACCAATCTTGGCAAAAACATCGTCAAGCGCGCTCCGGTCAAACCCTTCTGAATACGGCGTGGGCACGCACACAAAAATCAATTCGCGCTTTATGACTTCGTCCCAGGAATCAACGGTTTTAAACTTGTCGTAAATCTTGGCATCTCCAAAAAATGAGGCTACGGCGCTGCCGACAAATCCGCCGCCGATAATACCGACTGTATACTTATCGTTTGACATGCTGTGGTAAAATAATCATAATTTATAGATAATCTAATATTACCAGAAAATGAAAAAAATACTATACATAATAACCCAATCAGAATGGGGCGGCGCTCAGCGTTATGTTTTCGATTTGGCTATAAACTTACAAAAAAGTCAAGATAACAAAATCTATGTCGCGGCTGGCGGTGATGGCCCATTATTAATGCGCCTGGAGGCTCAAAAATTAGCCACAACGCGGCTTAAACATCTTGTCAGGCCGATACACCTCTACCATGATTTAATGGCCTATTTTGAGCTGAAAAAACTATTAGGCAACATAAAGCCTGACATTGTCCATCTTAATAGCAGCAAAGCCGGTTTTATCGGAGCCTTGGCCGCCAAAGCAGCGCAAGTGCCGAAAATTATATACACAGCCCATGGTTTTGTTTTTAATGAACCACTCCCTTTTTGGAAAAAATGGCTGTACAAAAAAATCGAGCTGGCCAGCTCGCGCCGGATTGATAAAATAATCGCTGTTTCTGATTTTGACCGCCAAACCGGCATCGCGGCCGGCATTGACGCAAATAAATTAATCACGATTTATAATGGGATTGATGCCAGCGCTATGAATTTTCTATCAAGAGAAGAAGCGCGTTTGTCATTGCGAGCGAAACCCGCCTCCTTAGCGGGTGGAGCGAAGCAATCTTACAATCGCGATAAAGATGATTTATCAGATGGCCTTCTCCAACACGTTGATAGGATTGCTTCGGTCGTGAGTACACTCCCTCGCAATGACATATGGATTGGCTGTATTGCTAATTTTTATCCGACTAAAGGACTGGATGTCTTGATAAAAGCCATGAAAAATATTGACGCCACGCTTATCTTAATCGGCGACGGCCCGGAAGAGAAAAAGTTAAGAGTTAAAAGTTATGAGTTAAGAGAAAAAATATCTTTTATAGGGCGCATCGAGAACGCCAGCCAATATCTAAAAGCTTTTGACCTCTTTGTCCTCCCCTCGCGCAAAGAAGGCCTGTCTTACACTCTCTTGGAAGCCGCCATGGCCAGGGTGCCGATTGTGGCCACAAAAGTCGGAGGCACGCCGGAAATTATTAAAGACAGCCAGAACGGCTATCTGGCCAATCCGGATGATGTTAATGATTTGACGGATAAAATTAACCGCGCGCTCGCCCATCCCCTGCCCCCGGCGCTGACAACTGACTTTACTTTGGCGACAATGATTGCCAAAACACTTACTGCGTACTCTGCTTAAGCTCCTCGATTCTGCCGGCTTGAATCATTTCTATAAAATAATTCGCTTCTTCGGCAAAGCTCGGATCTAGCTCCGCGGCTTGTTGAGCGGCGGCAATAGCTTTGTCTTTGTCATTTACCTGGACATAAGCCGCAGCCAAAGCCGCCAAAAACTGGGCTTTGGTTTTTTTGTCTGTTTCTCTCTTTACAACAACCTCGTAAACTGTTTTAACCTGACTATATTTCCCCTTGGCCGCCAAAGCCTCGCCCAAAGCCAAAAGGACAATGTTGTTATCCGGCGCGTAATGATTTTCGCCCAAGGCTTTGTTGATGATGCTGTCGTAACCCTTTTCCAAATCACCAGCCGTCAAATAGGCCCGGCCCAAATAATAGTAAGAAGCGCCAAAAGTCGAATTTAAATCAACCGCTTTCTGTAAAATATCTATGGCGGCGGCCGGTTCCTGGGCAATCACATAACTTTCGCCTAAAACATAGTAAAGCTGCAACCGCCCCGGGCTTAAAGTTATGGCTTGTTTTAAATTAGCAATCGCTTCTCCGACACTGGCCAGATTATCCGAAAAGAGGTAGTCCACATTCTGTACTTGGGCCAATTTGAGGAGCAAGAGAACGTCATTAGGTTTTTTCTTTATCTCGCGCCTGAGGGCGCTGACAACGGATTGCAAGGCGTCTTGATACTGACGGCTTAATTTGGCGTCTTTCTTAATTTCATCGGTTTGATCAGACAGGCTCGTCAAATAATCGGCATACCCGGCCGCTAGATTACGGCTGGGGATAATATTCAAAGCCAAAGATTGGTTGTAAAAATCGAGCTTTTGGGGAATATCCTTGGCCAGATAGCCGGCAGCATTGGCGCGCGCGGCGCGCAAAACTTTAAAATTAAAACTATAAATGGAAAAAAACAAGGCTATTATGCCGACTACAACCGCCGTGGCTTTAAAGCCGCGGCTGGCGCGGCCAGCCGGACGCGCTTCTTTGTCAACAGTTGTTATATTTCCCTGGTTATAACGATACTCGACAAAAGCCAATACAGCCATAAAAAAAAGCGCGGTATTTATTTCTTCAAACACAAAGAATATGTGCACTAAATAAGCCGTAATAACAGCCGAAAAAACCGATAATTCAGGCAAGGAAAAACGAGCCGAGCGATAGCCGCGCCACAAATAAATTGCGGCCGTAAGCGGCAATAACAAAAACAAAAGCAAAGCCAAGAACCCGCTCTCGGCCAAAAGATTCAAATACTGGTTGTGGCTGCGGTCAAAATAAGTTTCGGTTGGAGCCAAATTATAATAGCGGGCCGGAAAATACTTGTTAAAAACCAAGTTATAATTTTCCATGCCCACCCCTAAAAGCGGGTGTTCTTTAAAACCTTGCCAAGCCGCGTTCCAGCCGATAAAACGGGTTTTTACCGAGCCGTCTTGCAAAGAAATGGTGGCTAACCGGCTGATAATGGGAATATTGGCTACTCGCTTAGAGCCATGAATGGCAAATATGAATATACCCACAAGGACAAACCCCATAATCACGGCGCCGGCCGCGATTTTGTGTTGTCTGGCGCGGCTCAACCATAAATATAAAATCGCGGCCAGCGTAATGCCGGCGATTAGCCCCAAATAGGCGCCGCGAATGTCGGTTAAAGTAAAAGTATAAAAATCGATAACCAGAGTCAGCCAATAAAAATAACGCCAATTGCTTTTATCTTTGATTAAAAGATAAAGCGCAAAAGCCGCGCTAAACAACAAATACATGGCCACGTAAGTTGGGTTGCCCAAGGTAGACGGAATGCGGCCCGCGCCGGCCTCAAAAACATAAATTCCAAACCAATCCGGCCAGTGCTGGATAATTCCATAAAAACTGACCAGCAAGCTGGTTATTAAAGATACGCGCCAGAAATATGTCCAATCTTTATCCGAGAACCAAGCCCGCAACAGGAAGTAAAAAACAATCAAATGCGCTGCCGTAAAAACACCCCACATGCGTTCCAAATCCGAAAAAATACTGGTGCGCCACGACTGCCCCAAAACAGCGGTTATTAATTCCACGGCCAGGAGCCCGATAAATACCCATAATAAATAAGCTTTCTTCAAATTCTGGAATCTGACTTTGTTTTTAATATAAAGCCAAAGCCAAATAATGGCAGCCACTTCGATAATTATGCGAAAAACAGCGGTCCGCACCGTGACATAAGGAAAAGAAAACCGAGCTGTCAGCACAAAAGGCAACGCCGCGGTGGCGTACAGCAGTAATTTGGATATTTTAACTAGTTTAGACGATGAAAACATACTGCTAATTATACGAATTTATGCAAATCTATGCGAATTTGCATTTATTCGCAAACATTCGCATAATTCGCAGTTCCATTCTAGTACTATCTTAGCAAAAATTAGGGGAAAAACGAACCCCCGCCCCGCAAATGCGGGACGGGGGTAACGTTTTGCTCGTAATTACTTAGATCAAACTATCAAAGTAATTTACTTGGAAACTACCCAAGAATCGAGCGGAACATAACTTGCCTGACCAGAGCTTGATGGCACCTGATAACCATGAGTCCAATCCTTGCCCGTACCGACAGCACCCGAAGTTGCCGAACGGAAAATGGATTTGTGCTCATTGGCGCTGGCTGAATAATCAGACCAGATAAAGTTATAGTTCGTCGAAGCGCTCAAGCTGACCACGCCATAACGGTACATGACAGACGTTATGGCACCACTCGAGGCGGTAACCAAATCTCCGGTGAGAGCCGCGGTTTCGGAATCATCACCTAAGAGCTGGACAGTAATTGAGTCAGTGTCTGTGGTGGCGCCTGAATGCGCGTCCGCAATGTCAATCTTAAGCTCGTAAGTGTTAGTTGATCCGGCCGAGATAAGTTCTTCACCAGTGCCTGTGCCGGCGGTAACTAAGTCGGCTAGCTGGGTGCCAAACAACAATACCGCTCGCGTACTGGTTGTGCTCAAGGCACCGCCATTGGTAGCGCCGTTATTAAGCGTCACTACGGTAAGCGAAGCAGAGCCGCTGCCTCCGGGGTCGAGCTTATCGGCCGCAGCTGTGCCAGTACCGTCAAAGATGGAATATTCGGATGTGCCCATCAGCGAACCGTTGCGGTAGAGCTTAAAGTTAGAGAGCGCTAAGGCAGTGGTGGTGGTAGTGTCATTTATTGACACGCTGAAAGTCATCTTCTTTAAGCGTACCTGGCCGCCAACAGCCGTTACTTTGAAGTTGGCTACCTGCTTCTGGCTGGTGGAGCCAGCGGAAAGCGTGGTTGAAGTCAGAGCCAAGCGCTCAACTACCGGATAACCGCGGCGGACAGTAATCGCGTTGCCGCCAACGCCGGTGGTCGGGCCATTCAAAGATGTGCTTGAACCCACGCCCCGAGCCGTGACAGCCCTGGTGGTGGATGAATCCTCTATTGGCAAGGCATTTAAGGAGAAGGTGTGGGTAGAACCCGAGGAAATAGCCGGCCAAGAGCTGATTGTGCCCTTTAAGGTAATGACTTTCTCAACCCCGGCGTCCACGCGGTAAGGCGTGTCGCCGCCCAGGTTAAAGTCAATGTAACCGCCCAAAGTCGGGGTAGTGGACGCGGTTAGATTCTTAGGACCGGCAATCAAGGTCGCGCCATCATACAACTTAAAGTTGTAGATAGTTGAGGTCGGGGTGCCATTGGCGATAGTAGCGCCTAAGGTGCCGGCCGCAATCGTGTCGCTGATAATGAAGCGGGTAACATCAACATTTTCGGTTTGAGCCGTCATCTTGAACTTATAGAGTTCAATGTCAGCCTGGTTTTCGTAGGCAATATTGGCTCGCACCTGGCTGGAACCCGCCACATTTTCAATGGTCAAGGTACCGGCCGCGGCAATATAGACCCTCTGCAAGCCAGCACTCATGGTGCCATTGGCCGAAGAACTGGTGTCATTGCCGGTGGCGGTGACGGTTGAAGGATAGATCAAGCCGCTCGCATCATCATTGACGGTATTAAGCTGGGTAGTGGAAGCCGAGCTCAAAATGTCGGCATACACATCAACAGTTATCTGTTGTGATTTATTGAGCTTAATAGCCGGAGATGGAGAGAAGTTGTAAGTGGTATCTTCGGTATCCGTCAGGGTGCCGATGGTTTGGCCGATGGCCGCGCCAGAGGCGTAGTTGGTATTGGCATCAGCCGGTCCGGCTGATTGCAAGCGCAGGTTATAGAAGGTATCAGCCAAAGAAGAACCGGTAAAGTCCGCTACATTGTCGGTCATGGTGATTTGCGTAATAGAAACGCCTTCACCAGCACCGGCTGAAACCACGAATGAACCGATTCTCACGTTAGCCTGGCCCAACACGCCGGTTGGGGTGGAAGCGCTGGCATCAACCACGGACGTGTTCTCGGCTACGGTCAGCGTGCCGGTGGAAACCGTTAAGGTATTGGCAGCTACTGTACCGGTTGAGATAGCGGTTGAGGATGACAAAGCGCGCGCATTGGAAGAGCCGGCGTTCAAAGTGATAACAATAGTATCAGTATTGTCATGATTGACGGCGCTGGCGTTCTTTATATCACCCTTGACTTCCAAAACTTTGGTTGTACCGGCTGGAATCACTACGCTAACGCCAAAGCTGTAGGTAACAGCCGCGGCATCAGTAATATCGGTGGTAGAACCGACTTGGGCGCCATCGAAGTAGACTTTGCCGTTGTCAATATCATCACCGCCCGTGACAGTGGAAATTACTGGCAAGGAATTGATTCTGATGTCTTCGCCAGTGGCCTTAAGATCCCACTTACCCAAAGTGACGCTCGTGGCGCCAGCGGCAACATTGCCGGTTGGGGAAGTGGTGGACTTGCTGATAGTCAAGGAACCAGCGTTGATGGTGGTGTTAGTGGTAGCGCTGTTCGATTCGATAATAGTCCAGCTATCAGCCTGATTGAGCTTGGTTGTGACTTTGTATTCTTTGTCTAATACATTGGCATCGTAGATATTCTGAATCTGGAAGTGGATGGTGCGGCTGGAGCCGGATACGACGTCAAAGATTAAACTGACATTCTTGGTCAAGCCCTTGGTAATAACGTAAGGGGTGGTAAAGTTGAAGATTATCTCTCGGTCATCAGTCATTTCCGCCACAACCGGAGTAATATCAACTCCGCCGACCTGAAGCTTGAAGTTCTTAATATCAGTCTTGGCAGCTGAACCGGTCATGAAAATCTTCAAGTAACGGACTTCTGTGTCCTGGTCAGAACCTGCTAAGCTGAATCTCCAACCTTCATAAGCGGTAGTGCCCGGGTTAACAGTAGCCGCGGCTGCGGGGGAAACATTGGCCACGGTTATAAAACCAAGGTCAGCTGCCTGAGCCACGCTCATGATGTTGCCCGAGATCGGGAAACTGCCGGAAACTGTGGCTTTGTCGGTGGTAATGTCAGACGCGCTGGCTACCTGGAAGCTGATGGTTTTGCCTGAACCGGTCGCGCCGGAGAGATCTCCGCGCAGCATTAAGTATTTGGTTGTACCGGCCGGAACAGTGATTAAGCCAGTTGACTTGGTGAAAGTTACAACACCAGTCGAGAAGTTTGAGCTCTGGGCAATAAAGTTGCTGCCGATATCAGCGCCTTCATAGAGATACAAGCCGCCTATGTCAGCATCAGACGAAATGCCGCCGCGCTTGAATTTGATGGTGGTCACTTTGACCGCGCCATCAGAACCGGCTGTTAAAGCAACTTTAGTGAAAGGCACAAAAGCCTGAGCCCCGCCAGCAGTGGTGGCCAAAGTGCTGTCATCAATAATTGAAGCGGCAGCCGGGGAATCAGAGGCTAAGGCCACGGTTAAACCGCTGCCAACCGGCTGTTGAGCCACTGGAGGAGTGGTTGCGGCCGGAGCCGTGCCCACGCCCACCGGAATGGTCATGGAACTCTCTCTCACTGTAATCTTGGTGCCATCTGGGTAGGTTTCAGTTGCCGGAATAGTAAAGACCGGAATACTGCCATAGCCGTTAACTTTCAAGACATCGGTGGAAGCAAATTCTCTCTTCGCGCCATCCTGAATAATATACACCTTGGAAGAGGAGGAGTACTTCACTAAAGTACCATTGGGGTGAATGCTGGTTGAGGTCAAAAGCGCACCCTTGGTGTACTTGTCAATGAAAGACTCGGGCAACCAAGTAATGTTGTTATAATTGTAGCCCAAAGTCTCGAACACTGAAGCGGAAACAACCGGAAGCAGTTGGCCAGCGCCTTTCACGTATACAGCTGGTTTTTCCAGTGAACGGACTAAAGAACCGTCGCGGAACTCGACGTCGTTCCCGACTTTATAACCAGACAGGTCTGTGGTGAACGTGGTACCGAAATTCGTTGGGAAGCCCCAAGAAACGTACACGTTAAAATGCGGGAAGGGGTGAATAGTCACGCCATCCGCATCTACCAAGTAGACCGCTGGATTGCCTGCCGCTTTAACCAGATCGCCTGCGGCCGCCTGAGCAACAGGCGTAAACGCAAACAAACCGATGCTCCACACAATCGTAGTGATTGTCAGAGCTACGGACAGGGCCTTTTTTGAGTGTTTAATAACATCACTCATTTTGTAGGTCTCCTTTTTACAATCCCTGGCGACCGGCCAAGAATTGATACTTTATCTTATTGATAATTACTTTCGCCATTCCAAGCGAAATGAAATATCCCTCAAAAACACACGAGATGCTTCATTCCGCTTAGAATGACACTTAATAAATTAAATTATCTACAACCAATATGACGGAACTCTTATTGGTTCCGTTACATTTTTACTAAAAACAATAAAGAAAATATATAGTGTTTGGCATTGATTGTCAACAGCTATTGTAGCAAAAATATCCTTTTTGGACAAGATTTTTTTAGATTACCCTGTGGATATTGTTTTTTTGTCAAATTTATTGACAAAAATAGCATAACTTTATCTAATACAAAAATCCTTACTTTTCCACTGGCTTAAACAAGGTTTCAGCGCTTTTAAGCTTTTCGCGCGCGTCCTGCACAATGGAATTGGTTTCCCGGACCTTGTTCAGAACATCAACTAATTTAGAAGTGTCATTTTCGCCCAAAATCTTCTTGGCGTCTTCTATGGTCTTTTTTGCCTCTTCCGGCTTGTTTTCCACATCTTTAACCATTTGTCTAAGGGCATCCTGGTTAACTACCTCTGGTGAGGAAGTGGCATTACCGCCTTCAGAAAGCATGGCTGCCACTGAACCCACGGCTTTGTCCAGGCTACTTTCTTTTTTATTAAGCATGGCTTGGCCGGCTTCCAGTTTAGCGGCGGTTTCTGTCCGCTCAATATCTTGGTTAACACTGTTAATCTTTTGCTCCGTGACCTCAATCTTTTTTTCCATCCGCTCGATGGTGGTTTGCAGCTTGGCAGCCGCGTTCTCTTTGGCCTCGTTGCCCGGCAAGACCGAAGCCTTTTCCACCATCATTGCCAAAGACTTAGTATTGGTTTCATCGATCTTTACCAAGGCCTGGTCAATGGTGGCTAAAGATTTGTCCACAGCCAGGCTGACTTTTTCTTGAGATTGCTCTTTGACTATCTTGCCTTTTAATTGCAATAGATTCTCTTCCAAAATAAGGGAATTGTCATTCACCAGCTTGGAAATACCAACCGCCTGTTTGTCATCATCAGCCTTGTTTATGTCTTCCAGCCGTTTTTGAACAGAATCCAAACCGGTTGTTAAATGGGAAATAGCCTCTTGAATGTTATTAGCAGCTTTAATTTGCCGATCTGGGGATAAGTCTTGTTGGGCGATTATCTCTTCCACTTCTTTTAAACGGCTGCCGGCAAAAGCGATTTCCAATTCGGCTTTCTTTTCCTGTGAAAGCGCTAAACTGATCTGCGCTCTTTCCAGCCCGATTTTTACGGGATAAAAAGTATCTCCAGGCAGGCTGGAGCGGGCCGCTGAAACTGTGGCAATTGAGCCGGAGAAGACTATCGCCGCAATCATGGCCATTATACCCACAGGCCGAAAAATTACACGATAATTAGGCAAAAAAGCGGCAAAACTAAAAGATACTTTTTCAACCCGCGGCTGATCTTGAGCTTGGCGCCAAACAGGCGAACGTCGAATTTCAGCCAAAAGCGCCTCGCGATTGGCTTGTTTCCAGCCTAGCGCGGGATTAATTCCAAAACCAGCCTGGCGGATAAGTTTTTTGCATCTATAAAGCATCATGTCTTGGTCCGGTTTTTTATAATGGCTTTTAAAGTCTTCAGCGCCCGGTGCAAGGCAGTACGGACCGTGCCCGGGGTTTTCCCTAGAATATCCGCTATTTCGTTAACGCTTAAGTCATTCGAATAGCGCATGAGCACCAATTCCCGGTCAGCCGGGGACAAAGATTTTATCGCCTGGTAGACCTGGCGCAAATCATCTTTTTTTTGCGCTTCTTCTGATAAAGAAACTTTATCAACAATCTGGTTCCAACTGTCTTCTGATAAAGCCAGATATTCTTTGCCTCCTTGGCGGTAGTGGTCGATTACGGTATTGGCGGCAATGCGATAAAGCAGGGCTTTCACATTTTCGATTTGCCGGTTGCCTTGTTTTACGTATTGCCAAGTTTTTAAAAAAACCTCGGCAGATAAGTCTTCGGCAATTTCTTTGCCAGCAACGCGAAAAGACACGTAACGGTAAATTCCGGCAACATATTTATCGTACAACCGGCCAAAAGCTTCTTCATCTCCCGCTAATGTTGCCTCTAATAAGTATCTATCTTCTATATTGCTTTGCATAATATAAGACGGCAAAAAACAGGAAGTGTTACAGATTAAAACAAAAACAGACTATTTTGTCCACAATATCATTATCCATATATTTAAAGTCAGTATAGCAAGAATAGAACCCGCGTGCGCCAAATCTGTCCACAACCAGACTACTAATTACTAATCTTTTACTAATATACGAATAGGCATATTCCAGAGCCCGGAGCTATAAATTATATTATTAGCTTCTAAGACGCTCATTCGTATATTAGTATTTGATTAGTAATTAGTAGTTCCACGCTATTGTGGAAAATAAACTTGTGTTATTTTTTAGCTAATATATAATAAAAATATAAAGTAACTTCCACGATATCGTGGAAACAAAAATATGAATCCAGAACAAATACCTTTAAGACTGTCGATTTCCCAAGCAGCCGCGCTTTTTGGCATATCCGAAAGAACAATCAGATCAGCCATAAAAAGGGGAGATGTGCATTATATAATTGTCCGCAACCGGTATAAATTAAGCTTTGGCAGCCTGCTCTCTTGGTCGCAGAAATCTACCAAGCGCAGAAACAAGCGCGACCATATTGGCATTGGAAGATATGTGGCAACCTGGTATATTCGTAATAAGAAGTTCTCACCAAATCCCAAACTGGTTCCCAGTAAAAAGAAAGAAGAATCTGAACCATGACGCTCTTTGCGCAATGCCATTAGAAAGGGGAGGAAATGGCAAAATCAACCAATCTCTGGGGGCGCTACCACGCGGGCTGGCGGCTGCAGACCTTAGCCACAAAAACCAAGCCCATGATTGAGTCCTGGTTCGCGCCATACCTGCGGCGAGCCAAGAAACGCTGGCCGTTCATGACAGCCAACATCATCACCACTTTCCGGGCTTTTCCGGCCTGGCTCGCCTACGCCCTGTTCACAGCCCGAACTCCACAGCCAGAAGCGGCAGCCGCGGTTTATCTCATAACCGCGCTCATGGACTGGCTTGATGGCGCCTGGGCCAGAGCCAATCAAGAGAACTCCGGAAGGTTCGGCAAAGTCTTTGACCCGTGCGTGGACAAGCTGATTGTTACGGGCTGGCTCCTGTTTTTCGCCTTTCAAGGCGTATTTTCCTGGAGCCTGTTCTGGGTCATGACTGGGCTCGAAGCGTTTTCAACACTCATCTACTTTGTGCGCCTGGACCGGCTGGAGGGGGCCAACTGGTTCGGGGGAGCGAAGAAAGTGCTCCAGGACCTCTGTGTCCTGTTGGCGATTCTCGGCTGGGGTTCCTTGGCCATAATCGCGCTCAAAGGAGCTGTTGCTCTTTCTGTGGCCAGCTCTTTGGCCAAAGCCTGGCAGTCGCGCGCGCGAGGCTCGCTTCCAGGACAACAACAAGCCACCTGCTAAGCAGGAAGGAGGTGGATTGGAGCCGGGTTCCGCAGTCTGGAGCCCGGCTTTTCTTTTTGGTTTACTGCCAGGGAGTTGAGGCTAATACCAAAGCCAAAAAGAAAATATAAATCACAATTTTTTTGACAATTATCCGGCGCACTATGAGCTCTGGCTTGGTTAAATATTTGAGCAAATCATAAGCCCCCAGCATAATAATGGTCAAAATCAGGCCCAGAGTAGCCTCGGTAAAAGGCAGCCAGACAATAACCGAAAAAATCTCGGCTCCCAAAAGCATTAGCAGTAAAAACCCGCGGATTATATCCGCGCTATCTGCCTCAAGATACATCATGGCTGACCAAGAAAAAACCGCGAAACAGGCCAAAAAAATAAGGAGCGCGGACCAGAGCGGCCAGCCCAGAACGGTTAACAGGCCAAAACAGACGCTCCCGCTAAAAAAGGTGCCACCCAAAAAAAGCGCCAGCCGCCAATGCGGCGGCAAGCCGCGCTCGTTTTGGCCCTGAATCTCCCAAAAAGCGTAAACCATGGCTAACCAAAAAACCACGGGCAAGATATATTTTAACCAGGCCAAATCCAGCCAAAAAAACCACCAAAAAATACAAACCACAAAAACCATAAATGCCAAGCGGTCGGGCAGGGAGTGGTGCCAGGCAATTGGCCCGGGATTAAGAAAAAACGCTAAAACCGCGCTGGCAACAATAGCCAAACCAAAAGAATACCAAAACCCGCTGGGATACCAAAGAGCCAATTCCCAAGAAATCAGAATAACGAATAGCGGAAGCCAAAATTTTATAATCCTTAACATAAATCTCTTAGCCGCTTGGTTGAAAATAAAAAAGCGCCAGCATTGCCGCGCCTAGAGCCAGAGCCAAAAGCAGAACTACAATTCCAACCCGCAATGAAATGCGCATGCTATTGGCCTCCGCTACCAGCTGGAAAAAGCCAGGGATAGTCGTCTGACAAGAGCCGCAATTGTTCCCGCAAAAAACTCAAATCATCTTCACCGGCCGGCTCCAGATTACGGACAAGTTTAAGCAACCTAAAATGCAACGCTTGGTAAGGAAGCGGGACTTTTGTCTGCAATAGCGAAGCTTCCAGCTCATCGATTTTGGCAGAATCAACTTGAACATCACTGGCAAGAGCCTTGGCTAACTCCTGAATTGAGCCGGCTGTGGCTTGGGCATAATTCTGGTACGCGGCAATAACCGGATCGCTGACTACGCTGGCGCCCTGCACGGCTTGCGTGGATGGCTTAAGGGCTTTTCTGGCGAGCTGGGACGCTTCTTGATTCTGTACCCTCTCAAAAGTGATTAAAATCGCGCTAACGCCAAAAACAAGCGCCAGGACAATGGTTAAAAGGTGATATTGCTTTAGCCAATCTAATGATGATTTCATAAAATGATTATAACACTTTTTTAATTTATGCGGAATAAAGTAATTTTACTGTCATCTCGAGGCCTAAAATGAACTAAATTAATCACAAATGACTTAGGTGCCAATGAACCTCGCAAATCTCTAGCGCCTTGGCAGGCCGAGGAGATCCCCTGGCCAGTGCAAACAATAAGGGGATTCCGAGTTAATTGCATTAGCCATGGGATCCTCTCGGCGTGCCCCATACATAGCAGTGAATCACACTACTATATTTGCCACATTAACTGCTTATGGCACGTCCTTTGATGCCTCGGGATGACAGAAAGACTCTATAATGACATTTTTTGTCGGTAAAATCCTGACAATTTTTTTGTTTATTATTAGCCTAAAGTTTGCAGTTTCCACAAACAGTGATAAAATATGTTTGACAATTATTATTGCTAAATTATTATTAATTAAACATGACCATGTTAGAAGCAACTTTAAAAAAATTCGGACTGAATGAAAAAGAAATCCGCGTCTACCTGAACATCTTAAAATTAGGCTCAGCGCCGGTGCGGAAAATAGCCGAAGAATCAGGCTTGAACCGGACCACGACCCACGACATCCTGAACAAACTGATTGCCGAAAGCCTGGTAAGTTTTGTGGACAAAACCAAGCACCGGTATTTCACGGCTGAACCGCCGGAGCATCTCCTGGCCGCGCTCAAAACAAAAAAAACCCAGCTGGAACAAACCGAGGAGGATGTGCAAAAAATACTCCCGGAACTAAAATCGCTCTATGAAAAATCAGAGTCCAGGCCCAAAGCCAAATACTTTGAAGGCGACGTGGGCTTGCGGACCATCCTGCAAGACGTGCTTAATACCGTCAGCCGGACTGCGGACAGGCAATATTTTGTTTTTTCCTCCAGCGCCATCCGCGACACTGTGCACCGCGTTTTTCCGGACTACAACCAAGAACGGACCCGTTTGAAAGTGGCGGTGCAGTCCATTTCCATCGGCCCGGGCGGCACTTTGCACGGCTTGGACGAGCGCAAATGGCTCTCGGAAAAAGTGGGCAGTCCGACTTATACCTTGCTCTATGCCGGCAAAGTGGCACTGGTTTCACTTGAGGACAATGGCGCGCCCCTGGGCGTGGTGATAGAAGATAATAACACCTATCAGACGCAGGTGATGATCTTTAAAAGCATCTGGTCCAGGCTTTAGGCAAAGAAAATAATTGCTAAACAATTGGCAACTGCTTTCTTTGCCTACAAGTCAACCGCCACCACGATAGGGGGGAGAGAAGACTATGACTACTGCCATTGAACAGTCCGCTGTCCACATGTTCCCGGACGCCATCTGCAACCACCCTGGCTGCACCGCGGTCTTTGACAGTCGCACCAAGATCTGGGCTAACGGCCCGGTCGACAATCGCGCGCTGATCGAAGGGCGCGACCAGTGGCGCTTCGAGCCCTGCCCGAAGCACAGGACTCTGTGCGCCAACTGACCAGGCGCCCGCTCCTTGCGTACCCCTGACTGATGTACATGGCCACCAGCTATGTACATCAGTCAGGGCTCGTTTTTTTATAAAGAAACCCCCTATTGTCATTCCCGCGAAAGCGGGAATCATCTTTGTTTTATTTCTGGATTCCGGCTCAAGGCCGGAATGACAGAAAAAATTCTATTTTTCAAAATTATCAAAAAACGGTTAAACAATAAAAAAAACGTCAAACCCGACCAGGCGTGACTCTTTTTTGTATCTTAATTTTTAGTCTTGTGTCGCACAATATAGAAAAAACAGGGGACTACTTTCTACCCCAAGGCCCTGATATCTATTTCCTCCCAATCTCCATTTTGATTGCGAAAAAGCTTTACCATATCCACTGTCTCGGTGTCTGAATAAATTTTTTCTATCCCGGTTGTGGCGGCTAACCTGCCGGAATAATGGGTTTTCTCCCCCATTAAACGGGGTTTGACGCTCCGCACCAGCCTGAACTCCCCTATGGTGTTGGTAAACAAAATTGCCTCAATTTCCTCGCCCTCAAAATCACCAGGCTGCTTTTTGATCTCAAACGCCTGGCAACGGTCCTGTAACTCCCCTTTTAATTGCTGCCATTTTTCTTCAGTCATATGCCCCCATTATAGCAGTATTTTAGGAAAATACCCCCTACGTTCTCTAGCCAATAGCTTGGAAACTCTTTTCCAGGCATAAAGCTGGGGTTATGAGATTAAGTCCAAGATGCAGTCTCTCTTGGTTGTAGTAAGCCAGGTAGGCGGGTAAGTGTCTATTGAT
>Ga0074195_1000090_pt1 | contig 218765 bp, 224 predicted proteins | sample EPASupsiteHSE623_FD_64525 | JGI IMG/M metagenome (GOLD analysis project Ga0074195, IMG submission 64525) | Bioremediated contaminated groundwater from EPA Superfund site, New Mexico - Sample HSE6-23 | ecosystem: Environmental > Aquatic > Deep subsurface > Groundwater > Contaminated ... | reverse complement strand
GGTGATGCCAGGCGACAACGTGTCGATCACGGTCAAGCTGATCAACCCGATTGCCATGGAAGAAGGTCTGCGTTTCGCCATCCGTGAAGGTGGCAAGACGGTTGGTGCTGGTGTGGTTGCCAAGATCATCGCTTAAGGAATTACCATGGCTACCAAACAAAAAATCCGCATCCGCCTGAAGGCTTTTGACTACAAACTCATCGACCAATCGGCCGCTGAGATCGTAGATACGGCCAAACGCACAGGCGCCATCGTCAAGGGCCCGGTGCCCTTGCCAACGCGCATGAAGCGCTTCGACATTCTGCGTTCGCCCCACGTCAACAAGACCAGTCGCGACCAGTTTGAAATCCGCACACACCAACGTCTGATGGACATCGTTGACCCGACGGATAAAACTGTTGATGCGTTGATGAAGCTTGATCTGCCCGCTGGTGTGGATGTTGAAATCAAGTTGCAGTAAGAAATAAGGAGTTTCGGTGTAAGCCGGAACTCCTTGAGAGTCCGGGTATTGAATGAACTTGCACGTAAAAGAGGTTCGGGATATACTCAAGGGCTCTGCTGGTCATGCTATGCATTTTTAGCAGAGTTTTATTAACAGTCTTTCACGCAAAACGTTGTAGCCAATTGCAGTTGCAACGGTGAGAGTTACGGAGAAAATAATGAGTCTGAGCAACTCCCTAGGGTTGCTGGGCCGCAAGGTGGGCATGATGCGCCTATTCACCGATGAGGGGGATTCAATCCCTGTCACGGTGGTAGACGTGTCTAACAACCGTGTGACCCAGGTCAAAACCCAAGAGAATGACGGCTACGTGGCCTTGCAGGTGACATTTGGTTCCCGCAAAGCTTCGCGCGTCACCAAGCCTGCTGCTGGTCACCTTGCTAAAGCAGGTGTTGAAGCTGGTGAAGTCATACAAGAATTCCGCCTGACCGCTGATGTGGCTGCGCAGTACAAAGCAGGTGCAACAGTGCCTGTGGCGGCTGTGTTTGCTGTTGGCCAAAAGGTTGATGTGCAGGGCACGACCATTGGTAAGGGCTTTGCAGGAACAATCAAGCGTCACCACATGAAGTCCCAGCGCGCGTCGCACGGCAATAGCCGTTCGCACAACGTTCCTGGCTCCATTGGTATGGCGCAAGATCCAGGTCGTGTGTTTCCTGGTAAGCGCATGACGGGTCACTTGGGTGTTGACACTGTCACTACTCAAAATCTTGATGTGATTCGCATTGACGAAGCTCGTCAATTGTTGATGATCAAGGGGGCTATTCCTGGTTCGGCTGGCGGTTTTGTGACCGTTCGTCCTGCCATTAAAGTCAAAGCCAAAAATGCTGAAACGAAAGGAGCGAACTGATGCAGCTCGAACTCCTGAATGACCAAGGTCAGGCTACTTCAAAATTTGAAGCGCCGGAAACTGTGTTTGGTCGCGCATACAACGAAGATCTGGTTCACCAGATTGTGGTTGCTTTCCAGGCCAATGCCCGTCAAGGCACTCGCGCCCAGAAAGACCGTGAACAGGTCAAGCACTCAACCAAGAAACCTTTTAAACAAAAGGGTACGGGTCGCGCTCGTGCAGGTATGACTTCTTCGCCATTGTGGCGCGGAGGCGGTCGGATTTTCCCGAATATGCCTGACGAGAATTTCACGCAAAAAATCAACAAGAAGATGTACCGTGCCGGCATGGCATCCATCTTGTCGCAATTGGCGCGTGAAGGCCGTTTGGCTGTGGTTGACTCCATGAAAGTGGACTCGCCTAAGACCAAGCCTTTGGCTGCCAAGTTCAAGGCCATGAATCTGGAATCCGTTTTGGTGATTGCCGACGAAGTCGACGAAAACCTGTACCTCGCATCCCGGAATCTGGTGAATATTTTGGTTGTTGAGCCGCGTTACGCTGATCCAGTGTCCCTGGTTCACTATCGCAAAGTGCTTGTCACCAAGGCCGCGATGGAAAAACTCCAGGAGATGTTCGCATGAGCCATGGTCCAAATCTGACTACATTTGACGAAGGTCGTCTGATGCAAGTGCTCGTCGCTCCCATCGTGTCTGAAAAGGCAACCATGGTTGCGGAAAAGAGCAATGCGGTGACCTTCAAAGTGCTGCAAGACGCTACCAAATATGAAATCAAGGCCGCAGTGGAATTGATGTTCAAGGTTGAGGTTAAAGGCGTCTCTGTGGTGAACACCAAAGGCAAAACCAAACGTTTTGGCAAGTCTGTTGGCCGTCGCGATAATATTCGCAAGGCTTATGTGACGCTGAAACCTGGTCAAGAGCTGAATCTCGGTGGGGAGGCTGCGTAATCATGGCTGTTATCAAAATGAAACCAACTTCCCCAGGCCGTCGTGGCGTGGTGAAGATTTCGCGTGATCATCTTTACAAGGGTGAGCCCTTTGCGCCATTGCTGGAACCCCAGTTCCAGCATGCCGGCCGCAATAATAATGGTCACATCACAACCCGTCACAAGGGTGGTGGTCACAAGCATCATTACCGTGTAGTTGACTTTCTTCGTACGAAGGATGGCATTCCTGCCAAAGTCGAGCGCATCGAGTACGACCCTAACCGTTCGGCGCACATCGCTCTGGTGTGCTATGCAGATGGCGAACGTCGTTACATCATTGCTCCGCGTGGTCTTGAGGTTGGTGCATCCATCATGAGCGGCGCAGAAGCTCCGATTCGTGTTGGCAACACTTTGCCTATCCGTAATATTCCGGTGGGTTCCATCGTGCATTGCATTGAGTTGCAAATTGGCAAAGGTGCGCAAATCGTGCGCTCTGCCGGTACCTCAGCAACCTTGCTGGCACGTGAGGGCATCTACGCCCAGGTGCGTATGCGTTCGGGTGAGGTTCGCAAGATCCACATCGAATGTCGTGCGACGCTTGGCCAAGTGGCTAACGAAGAGCACAGCTTGCGTCGACTCGGCAAAGCTGGTGCGAAGCGCTGGAAGGGCATTCGTCCGACCGTTCGCGGTGTTGTCATGAATCCGGTGGATCACCCACATGGTGGTGGTGAAGGCAAGACCGGCGAAGGCCGTCATCCAGTCGATCCTTGGGGTAATCTGACCAAGGGTTACCGTACCCGTAACAACAAGCGCACGCAGGTCATGATCGTGTCGCGTCGCAAGAAGTAAGGGGCAGGTAAATGACTCGTTCTCTCAAAAAAGGTCCGTTTGTTGACCATCACTTGGTAGCAAAAGCCGACAAGGCTGTAGCTACCAAAGACAAAAAGCCGATTAAGACCTGGTCGCGTCGCTCAATGGTTTTGCCCGATTTCATCGGTCTGACCATCGCGGTGCACAACGGCAAACAGCACGTGCCGGTCTATATCACCGATCAAATGGTTGGCCACAAGTTGGGGGAGTTTGCTCTCACCCGTACTTTCAAGGGTCATCCTGCGGACAAAAAAGTCTCAAAGAAATAAGGAGGTGACCATGGAAACACGTGCAACCCTTCGTGGCGTTCGTTTGTCGGTCGATAAAGGCCGTTTGGTCGCGGATCTCATCCGCGGCAAGAAGGTGGATCAAGCCTTGAACATCTTGCAGTTCACGCAGAAAAAAGCTGCTGTGATCATCAAGAAGGTTCTGGAGTCTGCCATTGCCAACGCTGAGCATAATGACGGTGCCGATATCGACGAATTGAAGATTACTTCAATCTTTGTCGAGCAAGGTGCCTCGCTCAAGCGCTTCACGGCCCGCGCAAAAGGTCGTGGCAACCAAATCAGAAAACCCACGTGCCATGTGTACGTGACGGTTGGTAACTGAAAGAGGCCAGGAAGATATGGGACAAAAAATCCACCCAACCGGCTTTCGCTTGTCGATCAGCCGCAACTGGGCATCACGCTGGTACGCCAATGACCGTGACTTCGCGGGCATGCTGGCTGAAGACATCAAGGTGCGTGAGTACCTGAAGGCCAAGCTGAAAAACGCGTCTGTGTCGCGTGTGCTTATCGAGCGTCCAGCCAAGAATGCCCGCATCACGATTTTCTCGGCTCGTCCGGGTGTTGTGATCGGCAAAAAAGGCGAAGACATCGAGAACTTGAAACGTGAACTGTCGCGTCAACTCGGCGTGCCGGTTGCAGTGAACATCGAAGAGGTGCGCAAGCCCGAAATTGATGCCAAGCTGATTGCCGACAGCATTACGCAGCAGTTGGAAAAACGCATCATGTTCCGCCGGGCCATGAAGCGCGCCATGCAAAACGCAATGCGTCTGGGTGCCCTGGGCATCAAGATCATGTCCTCAGGTCGTCTGAACGGTATTGAAATTGCGCGTTGTGAGTGGTACCGCGAAGGTCGCGTGCCACTTCACACACTGCGTGCCGATATTGATTACGGTACTTCCGAAGCTAAAACAACCTACGGCATCATTGGTGTCAAGGTTTGGGTCTACAAGGGTGACACGCTGGGTCGTAATGATCTGCCTGCTGCTGTTGAACCCCGTGCAGATGAAGAGCGTCGTCCACGTGGCCCACGTCGTGATGCCCGCCCTGGTTCTGACCGTCCCGCACCTCGCGGCGCGCGTCGTCCTCCAATGGGTGGCAACACTGCGCCTGCCGATGGCAGCGACAAACCTGCTGAGGCTACTGGAGCCGACGCAACAAACCCCGCCGTTAAGCGCGTCCGCAAGGTAGCCGCGCCAGCTGCAGCAGCTGACGGCAAAGGAGAATAATTATGTTGCAACCCGCTCGTCGCAAATATCGCAAAGAGCAAAAGGGCCGTAACACCGGTATTGCGACTCGAGGCAGCTCGGTCGCGTTTGGTGATTTTGGTCTGAAGTGCATTGACCGTGGTCGTTTGACTGCCCGTCAGATTGAAGCCGCGCGCCGTGCGATTTCCCGTCACGTTAAACGGGGTGGTCGTATCTGGATTCGTGTGTTTCCTGACAAGCCGATTTCCCAAAAGCCTGCTGAAGTGCGCATGGGTAACGGTAAGGGCAATCCCGAGTACTACGTGGCTGAGATTCAGCCCGGTAAGATTGTTTTTGAAATCGTCGGTGTGACAGAAGAGTTGGCTCGTGAAGCGTTTCGTTTGGCAGCCGCCAAGCTGCCCTTGCGTACCACTTTTGTGGCTCGCATGATTGGCCAGTAATCAGGAGAACATGATATGAACACTACTGAACTACGCCAAAAAGACGTTGCTGGTTTGCAAGCTGAAGTTAAAGAGTTGCAAAAAGCTCACTTTGGTCTGCGTATGCAAAAAGCCACGCAACAACTCAATAACACCGCTACGCTGCGCTCTACGCGCCGTGACATTGCTCGCGCCAAGACTATTCTTGTCGAGAAGCAAAGCGCTGAAAAATCCGCCAAATAAGGAGCTATAAATGACGGAAGCTAAAAAATCCCTCAAGCGTACTCTGACTGGCAAGGTAGTCAGCGACAAGCGTGCAAAGACGGTTACTGTGTTGATTGAGCGTCGTGTGAAGCACGAGCTTTACGGCAAAATCGTTGGTAAATCCAGCAAGTACCACGCCCATGACGAAAAGGGTGAGTACAAGTTGGGTGATGTCATCGAAATCACTGAAAGCCGGCCGATCTCCAAAACCAAGAACTGGGTTGCAACCCGCTTGGTTCAAAAGGCGGCTGCGGTTTAAGCCTTTGCAGTCTTGAGACTGCAGGTTTCGCAAAAACGGCTCACAATGTGAGCCGTTTTTATTGGTGAATTCGAATCAACTATTTCAGGAGCTGCAAATGATTAAAGTAGGCGACACTCTTCCGGCAACAACCTTGATGGAGTTTTCGGAAGTTGAGGGCGGCGGCTGCAGTATTGGTCCCAATCCAGTAGACGTGGCCAAGGCCAGCGCCGGCAAGACCATTGCATTGTTTGCACTACCGGGTGCCTTCACGCCGACTTGCTCGGCCAAACATGTGCCTGGTTATATTCAAAAGTTTTCCGAACTGAAAGCAGCCGGGGTTGATGAAATCTGGTGCATCAGCGTGAACGATGCGTTTGTCATGGGAGCCTGGGCACGGGACCAAAAGTCAAATGGCAAGGTGCGCATGCTGGCGGATGGCGATGCAGCTTTCGCCAAAGCTACCGGCTTGACCCTTGACCTGACGGGCAAAGGAATGGGCCTGCGCAGCAACCGTTATTCCATGCTGGTGAAGGATGGGAAAGTGGCCTCGCTGAATATTGAAGGACCGGGCAAATTTGAAGTCAGCGACGCGGCCACCTTGCTCGCGCAAGCCAAAGCCTGACTAGCTTGTTGAATCGATAACATCGCCACGCAACATCCGTGGTGATGTTTATAGATTGACCTTGAGGTAGTGCGGCCCTGCAATGGGGTTGTGATAGTAAGGCAGGATTTCTTCAAAACCCAGGTCTTGGTAGAGCGCCCGCGCGCTTTCCATTTCATCCAGCGGGCGTGAAGCGCAGCAACCGGCCAGTTTCCCGTCAACCAGTGCCATCAACAAGGCGCCACGCGGCTTTGCATACTCTCCGGGCAATTCGGCAAGTTCGGACACAAAACCCTGAAAACACAAATCACCCTGAAGACTGTCAGCATACTCACGAAAAATGCTGCGCAGCGTATTGAATTCCTCAGGCGTGCTGGGGGTGAAGAATCGGATCGTTGGGGTTTGCACTGTCACCGTCTGCTCAGGATCCAGCGTAGCCAGTTTATCGGGAATCCTGACTCATCCTGTTTGACTGACCATCCAAGCCACAAGCGCTGCGCAGCCCAGAAAAACTGCGGCGGCCAGTGTGCGTGATCGGGTGTCATCGCGTGAACTCTGTGCGACGATCTTGCTCATTTTGTCGCCCAAAATCATGGGACGAACAAGATTCTCGCCCCGTTTGAAAAGATAGAACAGAATAGTGCCGATGTGGAGCACAACCAAACCGATGAGGATCAGTTTGCCGATGTCCTTATGATAAAAAGTGGCGATGCTCACCGTGGCGTTGGACACAAACTTGGCTAAAGGGCCCGTTGCGGCAATCTCGTCATCGCTGATGAGTCCGCTAGCCACCTGAATCAGAAGAAAGCCCAGCAGCGCGAAAACCGAAGCCGCCCCCATGGGGTTGTGTCCGATGGCGTGTTCGGGCTGCCGATAGCCCTTGACGTAACGAAAAACGGTCGCGGGCGAATAAAAAAATGAAGCAAAGCGTGACCAATGCCCTCCCACAACGCCCCAAACAAAGCGAAACAACAGCAGACTGAGCACGGCGTAACCAAATCGGAAATGCCATGGCATCGCCTCTCCGCCGATCTGAGCGCTTGTGACCAAAGCCACAACACAAACGACCAGCGCCCAATGGAAAATTCGGGTGGGCAAGTCCCATACCCTGACGATGCTGGACATATTTTGACCTCTTGAAGTTCGTACAGAACCAGTCGCTGATTCGTGGCTGATTGCAAGCCCGTATTGTGCGTTGCTCCCCGGCACAGCGCCGCCGCCGATCAGTAGTTTCCCAAGTTGAATCGATTGGGCAGAACTTCTGAATCGCAACTAGACTCACAGTGGCAGTCAGCAACACTCACCTCAACGCAGGAAATTTCATGAAAAAAATCGCATCATTCGTTCTCGCCGCTACGGCTGTGGCATTTGCGGTCCCAGCGTCCGCCCAGTTCGCCAAACCGGAAGATGCAGTCAAGTACCGGAAAAATGCGTTGTTTGTCATGCAGCAGAATTTTGGCCGTTTGGGCGCCATGGCGACGGGTAAAGCCCCGTTCGACGCCAAAGTCGCGGCGGATAGCGCGGCAGTCGCCGATTTCATGGCCAGGCTCCCATGGGCCGCTTTTGCTGAAGGCACCGACAAGGGCGACACCCGAGCCAAGCCGGAAATCTGGAAAGAGCCAGCCAAGTTCAAGGAGTACGCTGACAAGATGCAGGCCGAAATGTCAAAGCTCGCGGCCGCTGCAAAAACCGGTAATCTGGACAGCATCAAGACGGCTGTCAGTGCGACGGGCGGCACCTGCAAGACTTGCCACGACGCCTACCGTAAAGAGTAAATCTGCTGTAAGCGGCGGCAGCAGCCTTTCAATCAAACGATGGCGTTCCTGTAACTCGGATTCACAAGCGCGTCGGTGTTGCCGATCACCCCCGGAAGGATAGTTGGCGGGTCGTTTGTGGCGCAGCCCGCATGGTGTGCCGCCACATAATCGACCCATGCGTTATTTTCTTCTCGTCGCCGCGTTGAGCCGCCTCCCGATTCTCCATGGATGCAGCCCGACTTTGAACTGGCGTGACGTCAGATCGGTTGTGACAGAAACCTTTTTTGCAGGCCTCAAACTTCAATGAATATCCTGCCCAAGCGCACCGCCATCGTGGTTTTTCTGGCATTTGCCTTTGCCTACTTTTTTTCGACCCTGATCCGAGCCATTACCGCCACGCTGTCACCGACGCTAACACAGGAGTTTGCGCTCAACGCCAGCGATCTGGGCTTGCTCGCGGGGGGGTACTTTCTGGGGTTCGCGGCGACCCAGTTGCCCTTGGGCACATTGCTGGACCGGCATGGACCGAAAAAGGTCATTCTCAGTTTTCTGGCTGTGGCCGTGCTGGGATGTGTGGCTTTTTCTTTTGCCACGACTTTTTCCGGATTGCTGGCCGCACGGATTTTGTGCGGCGTGGGGGTCTGCGCCTGTCTGATGGCGCCGTTGACGGGCTACCGCCGCTGGTTTGACGCCAACACCCTGATGCGTGCGAACTCATGGATGCTGATGACCGGCTCATTGGGCATGGTGGCTTCCACCCTGCCGGTGCAATGGTTGCTGCCGATCATGGGCTGGCGCATGCTGTTTCTGGGCCTGGCGGCGCTGGTGCTGGTGGCGATGGCGCTGATTGCCTGGCAGGTGCCGCAATGGGATGTTGCGTTGACGCACGGGCGTGCTGCGGTGCCAACGACGGCCAGCTATGCCGAAGTCTGGAAACATCCCTATTTCCGCAAAATGGCGCCCCTCGGATTTTTTTGTTATGGCGGCCTGGTCGCCATGCAGACACTGTGGGCCGCGCCCTGGATGATCAAAGTCGCGGGTTACAGCCCGCTGCAAGCCGCCCAGGGTTTGTTCTGGATCAATGTCGCGATGCTGTGCACTTTTTGGGCCTGGGGCATGGCCAACCCGTGGCTGGCCCGGCGCGGGTTTCATGCGGATCGCCTGATTGCGCGTGGCGTGCCCGCCAGCTTTGTGCTGCTTGCTATTATTATAATAGCTGGTAACGCCCTTTCGACGGGGGCTGGTGCCTTGTGGGCCTTGTATTGCATGAGCTGCACTTTTGTTTCGCTGGCACAACCGGCGGTGGGCATGGCCTTTGCGCCGGCGCTCGCCGGGCGGGCTCTGTCGGCTTACAACCTGGTGATATTTGCCGGGGTATTTACTGTCCAGTGGGGCATCGGCCTGGCCGTGGATGGCTTCAAGGCGCTGGGGCTGACCGAGATACAGGCCTTCCAGACGGCGATGGGCGTATTTTTGCTGTGTTCTGTCGCATCCTATGTCTATTTCCTTATGGCAAAAAGCCATAATCAGACCCTCTGAAGGGTTGAGGACCGAGCTGGCCTGCTTTGCAGTCTGCGGTCTGTCCCACAAGTTTTAAATACATGAACAACGGCATTCTCATCATCGCGCATGCGCCACTGGCCAGTGCCCTGCGCCAGTGCGTTTTGCATGTATTTCCCGACGGAGCGGCGGGAGTGGCAGCGTTTGATGTGCAGCCCAATGTTCCACTCGAAGAAACACTGGCCGGTGCCGCGCAGGCCCTGGCCCTGCTCAATACGCCCCAGACTCTGGTGTTGACCGACGTATTTGGGGCGACGCCCTGCAACGCGGCACAAAAACTGGTGGACGGGTTGAATTCGAAATTGATAGCAGGGGTAAATCTGCCCATGCTGCTGCGCACCGTCACTTACCGCCGTGAGCCGCTGGATTCGCTGGTGGCGCGGGCCTTGGCCGGTGGAACGCAGGGTGTCATGCCGGTGGCGACGACGGCGCCCCAAAATCAGGTGAGGAAGAAAAATGATCCAAACAAAAACGACCATCAACAATAAACTGGGCCTGCATGCGCGGGCCTCGGCCAAATTGACCAAGCTGGCGGGCAGCTACCCGTGCGAGGTCTGGATGGCCCGGGGCGAGCGGCGCGTCAATGCCAAGAGCATCATGGGAGTCATGATGCTGGCGGCCGGTATGGGCAGCACGGTTGAAATTGAGACCAGTGGCGAGCGCGAACAGGACGCCATGGATGCCCTGCTGGCACTGATTGCCGACAAATTCGGAGAAGGCGAGTGACGTTCTCGATTCACGGCCTTGCGGTCGCCCGCGGCATCGCCATCGGGCGCGCGGTGCTGGTGGCCTCCAGCCGGCTGGACGTGGCGCACTATTTCATTCAGGCCTCCCAAGTGGACGCCGAGATTGACCGGGTCCGCGTAGGGCGCAATGCGGTGGTCGACGAAATTCACCGCCTGCAAGCCAGCATTGCTCTCATGGGCCCCAAAGAGGCGCCGCATGAACTGACCGCGCTGCTGGATGTGCACCTGATGCTGTTGCAGGATGTCGAATTGATTGGCGGCGTCAAGCACTGGATCACGGATCGTCTGTACAACGCCGAATGGGCGCTGACGACGCAGCTGGAAGTGATTGCACGCCAGTTCGACGAAATGGAGGATGAGTACCTGCGCGAGCGCAAGGCCGACCTCGAACAAATTACTGAAAAAGTGTTGCGCGCCATGAAAGGCGTGGCCTCGCCTGTGGTACAGCCCCCTACCCGCGCGCAACGCAAGACCTCGCAACAAGACCTGTTGCTCGACGACACCGTTGATGTGCCCTTGATCCTGATTGCGCACGACCTGTCTCCGGCCGACATGCTGCAGTTCAAGCAAAGCGTGTTTGCCGGTTTCATTACGGATGTAGGCGGTAAAACTTCGCACACCGCTATCGTGGCGCGCAGCCTGGACATTCCGGCGGTGGTGGGGGCACGCCTGAGCAGTCAGCTGGTGCGCCAGGATGACTGGGTCATCATCGACGGCGACGCGGGCGTGGTGGTGGTGGACCCTTCTCCCATCATCCTGGCGGAGTATGGGTTTAAGCAACGTCAGGGTGAACTCGAGCGTGGCCGTCTGTCCCGCTTGCTGTACACACCCGCCGTCACCCTGGACGGGCAAAAAATTGAATTGTTGGCCAACATCGAGATGCCGGAAGACGCGCTGGGCGCCATCAATGCCGGCGCGATGGGTGTGGGCTTGTTCCGCAGTGAATTTCTTTTCATGGGCCGCCAGGGCAAACTGCCCAATGAAGAAGAACAATACCAGGCCTACCGGCGCGCCATTGAAGGCATGCAGGGTTTGCCGGTGACGATTCGCACCGTCGATGTCGGTGCTGACAAACCGCTGGACAAGTCTTTTCAGGATGATTCGCACCTGAACCCGGCCCTGGGTCTGCGTGCCATTCGCTGGAGCCTGGCCGATCCGGCCATGTTCCTGACCCAGTTGCGTGCCATCCTGCGCGCCGCCGTCCATGGCCAGACGAATCTGCTGATACCGATGCTGGTGCATGCCAGTGAAATTCGCCACACGATGGCCTTGATTGACCATGCCCGCGTGGAACTCGATAACCGGGGTGTCGCCTATGGCCCGGTCAAGATCGGCGCCATGATCGAGATTCCTGCGGCAGCCCTGACGCTCAATGTATTTTTGAAATATTTTGATTTCCTGTCCATCGGCACCAATGACCTGATCCAGTACACCCTGGCGATCGACCGCGCGGATGAATCAGTGGCGCATTTGTACGACCCCATGCATCCGGCCGTTCTGCGGCTGGTGGCGGGCACCATCGCCGAAGGTCGGGCCCAGGGTAAACCTGTGAGCGTGTGCGGCGAGATGGCGGGCGATGTCACTCTGACCCGTTTGTTGCTGGGGATGGGGCTGCGCAGTTTTTCCATGCATCCGGCGCAAATTCTGGCGGTCAAGCAGGAAGTGTTGCGCGCCGATACCGGCAAGTTGGCGGTGTGGGCCGAGCAGGTGATGGCGGATGACGAGCCGGGCCTGCGGATCACCCGACACTAGCGGCAAGCCCTCTGCGCTGGCGATGAATTGGTGGCGCCCGCGCCGTGCAAATAAGTCGTCTTACGTCAAAGTTAATCCGATGCCGGTCGCATATCATGTGTCGCAGAAATAGTACAAATGGTTGGAGACATGATCATGAATCAAAAGCAGCCCGCTCTGAAGCGCGTTCGGGTCGCTGGCCTGACACTGGTTGAGCTCATGCTTGTGGTGCTGTTGATTGGCGTTCTGGCGGCGATTGCGATGCCAATGTACGCCAACTACCGTGAACGGATCAATCGGTCCACGGCGATCATGGACATCAGGGTGCTTCAGGCGCTGATCACGGACTATGCTGCTAACGGGGGATCCTTCCCGGCCTCGCTGGCGGATGTCGGCAACGGTGGCAAACTCGATCCGTGGGGTCATGCCTACCAATATGTCGATCTGAACTCCACCGGCGGGCACGGCAAGGCGCGCAAGGACCACAAGCTCAACCCGATCAACTCCGACTTCGATCTGTACAGCATGGGCAAGGATGGCGTATCCAAGACGCAATTGACGCAGAAGGATAGTCTTGATGACATCGTGCGAGCCCGTGATGGCGCATTCGTCGGGCTGGCTTCGGACTTTTCGCCGTAATGAGGTGTTGTCGCCGTGGCCATGAAAATGCGCATTGAAGGGACATTTCTGCGCAGTGCGGTCGCACGCCGCGTGTTCTTCCTGTTCGTGCTGTCGGCCTTTGTCCCGGCGGCTCTGCTGGCGGCGCTGTCCTATGGCCACGTTCGCGGCGTGATCAATGATTATGCGCAACGCCAGCTGGTGCAGGCTGGCAGCGCGCACGCCCGCGCACTCTACGATCGCCTGCTCGCAGCTCATTTCATCCTGAACGCAAACGCTGCACAAATCCGGGCCGGGCACGACGAAGAAAATGCACACCAATTCGCGCTGCAGCGGATTTTCCGGCGTGCCTATCTCGTCGCCAACGACAAGGTTTCGGTGCGTTTCGGTGTTCCCGTGAGCGAAGGCCCACCGCCGATGGACGCCCGTGCCGCTACGCAACTTGCCAAGGGCGAGGTCGCGTTGTTGCTGCCGCAGCCCGGGCCGTTAGCGGCCTATCCTTGGCTGGCCGTCGCGATTGATCGCGTCCAACCGACACACGACGTTCTCGTGGCTGAGCTCGACCCCGCGTATCTTTGGGGCGATCGCGACGAAATTTCTTATCAGACGGACCTCTGCGTGTTCTCTGGCGGCGCTGTGGCGCTGTACTGCTCGAACGAAAAACTCAGGCTAACAGCCGCGAACGTGCTATTGCGCGGTGTCGAGGACCATCCTGGCAGCGCCGGTGCTTGGTTATTCGCTACCAGCCCCTTGTTCCTCAAACCCAAATTTGGTGTCGCTGACTGGACTGTTGTGGCGTTGCGCCCCGGCGGGCTGGCCATTGCATCACTCACCCAGGTCGCCCAGACGTTTCTTGGCGTTACGCTATTGACCCTGTTGCTCGTTGCGTTGCTCAGCATGGTGCAAATTCGTCGCACGCTGGTGCCGCTTGAACGCCTGATCGAAGGCACCCGGCGCATCGCCCGGGAAGAGTTTGACCAGCCGGTGCTGGTTGAGGTGGATGACGAGTTTGGTCAACTGGCGGGCTCGCTCAACAGCATGGCCAGCCGTCTCGGACGCCAAATTGGTGCCATGCGTGCGCTGTCCGAGATTGACCAGGACATCCTGTCACACCTCGACATGGGGCAGATCGTTGTGCGGGTGCAAGCGCGCTTGTTGGCGCTCTTGCCGAACGCCGTGGTCGGCGTGATCGTGTTCGATCGCATGTCGACCGATTTGGGCACTGCCTATCTGCGCCAGAGCACGGACGCGCAGCCGACCCAGATCCAGGTGGCGCTCGATGCCCGGCACCGGGTCGACCTGGCCCGCTATCGCGATGGCATCTGGCTTGATGTGGATGGGCCGGATGTTCCGAGCTTCGTTACCCTACAGGCCCAGTTCGGCTCGTCGCACTGCTTTGTTCTTCCCGTTGCCTGGCGCGGCGAGCTTCACGGTGCGCTGGTGATCGGCATGCGCGGTCAGCAGCACATCAATGACGAACTGATCCAGCAGGCCCGCGATTTGGGTGACCGGGTCGGGGTTGCTCTTGCGGCGCACGAACGGGAGGCGCAGCTGGTATTTCGTGCACACCACGACGCTCTGACCGGATTGCCGAATCGGGTGCTCCTGAGTGAGCGCCTGCAGCAGGAACTGGCGCACGCGCGTCGTGCCGACAGCCAGCTGGCGCTGCTGTTTCTCGATCTCGACCGATTCAAAAGCGTCAATGACATCCTGGGGCACGATGGCGGCGACCAGCTTCTGCGTGAGGCTGCAGAGCGCTTGGGCGCTTGTGTACGGGAATGCGATACCGTGGCACGGCTCGGTGGCGACGAGTTCGTCGTGTTACTGACCGATCTGAGCAGCCCCCAACAAGCCGCCAAGCTGGCCGGGCAGGTCCTGAGCAAGTTGTCCCAACCGTTCCAGATCGCGAACAACGAATGTTTTGTTGGCGCCAGCATCGGTATCGCTGTGTTTCCAGCCGACGGTGCAATGGCCGAAGAGCTGCTCAAGCATGCTGACATGGCCATGTACCGGGCCAAGGCCGCTGGCCGGGGCCGTTTTGTCTTCTTCGAGGAGAGCATGAATATTGATCAGCGCGAGCGTGCCCTGATGGAGCGGGAGTTGCGTCTGGCGATCGAGCGCGACCAGCTTTCGGTGCACTATCAGCCGCGCGTTGACCTGCGCGATGGCCGTTTGCTCGGTGCTGAAGCGCTGTTGCGCTGGCACCATCCGGAGTTGGGCTGGGTGCCGCCCGCGACGTTCATTCCACTGGCCGAGGATGTCGGACTGATCGAGGAAATCGGTCCTTGGGTACTACGCCACGTCTGCGCGCAGTTGGCTGACTGGCAAGCTGCGGGCTACGCGATCGGTACCGTGGCGGTCAACGTTTCGGGCCGACAGTTCAGGTCCAGCGATTTAGTCGCTCAGGTGCGTCTTGCGCTCGAATCCACCGGACTTGCGCCGCACGCACTGGAGCTCGAGGTGACGGAAGGTGTCCTGATCGATAACGTCGAGGCCGTGATTGAGTTGCTGAGCCGGATCAAGCAGACCGGCGTGTCCATTGCGCTCGATGATTTCGGCACCGGTTACTCGTCGATGGCCTATCTCAGACGGTTGCCCATAGACGTACTGAAGATTGACCAATCTTTCGTTCGGGATCTGGCTCACGATGAGGACGCCCGCAGCATTGTGCAGGCCATCGTCGCCCTGGCGCATGCGCTGCACAAATCAGTGGTGGCCGAGGGCGTGGAAACGCTGGTGCAGGCGGATCTGTTGCGTGCCTTGGGCTGTGAGGAAGCGCAGGGCTACTACTTCAGCCGCCCGGTGACGGCTGCGGCACTGGAAGCGTTAATGAACAAGACCCTGCTGCCCGCAGACGAGACACCTGCGGTCGCCAAGACCTGAAATTAAAACAGCCGAAATACCAGCGGTATCAGCAGCGAAGCCAGCAGCACCTGCAGACCGAGCGCCAGCCCGGCGTAGGCGCCGGCATCGGCATTGACCTGCAGCGCCCGCGCTGCGCCAATGCCATGCGCGGCGGTGCCCAGCGCAAAGCCGCGTGCCATCCAGCCAGCCGGGTCGGTTGGAATCTTCAACGCATCGAACAGGTATTTGCCGCTCAGGGCGCCCACCATGCCGGTGATCACGGCAAACACGGCGGCCAGCGCGGGAATGCCGCCAATTTTGTCGGCAATGCCCATCGCCACCGGTGCGGTGACCGATTTGGGCGCCAGCGACAGCACCACGTCTGCGGGCAGATTGAGGGCCCAGCCCAGTGCAAGCGCCGAGCCACTGGCCGCCACGCCGCCCGCCAGTGCCGCCAGCAGCAGCACGCGCCAGCGTCGGCGCAACTCAGCGCGCCGTTGCCACAGCGGCCAGGCCAGCGCTACCACCGCCGGGCCCAGCAAAAAATGGATGAATTGCGCCCCGGCAAAGTACGTGGGGTAACTGACGCCGGTGGCCAGCAGCACGCCGGCCAGGGTGACTACCGTCCACAGCACCGGGTTGGCCCAAGGCGCCTGCTGCAGCCGTGCGTAGGCGGCTTGTGCCAGTACATAAACCACCAGTGTGGCGGTCAGGCCAAACAGCGGCGTGGCCGCGAGATAGACCCAGAGCTCGACGAATTTAGGCATCGCTATGTTCCCGGCACAGGTGCAAGGCCAGCACCGTCACCGTCAGGCCGATCCAGGTGGACAGCACGATCACGATCAGCATGCGACCGCCGTATTGGCCGACCAGTCCCAGGTGCGTCATCACACCGACACCCACCGGCACAAACAGCAGCGAGAGGTGCGACAGCAGGAAGTTGGCGCAGACGGCCACCGGCTCGCGTACCGCCGGCAGACGCAGGGCGAGCAGCAGCAAAAGCATGCCGATCACCGGGCCGGGAAAGGGCAGCGACAAGCCCCGCGCCAGCAGTTCGCCCGCTGATTGCAGCGCCAAGAGCCAGGCCAGGCCGCGCAGTCCGTTCATGACGCTCCCGGACCTAAAACCGGGGCAAATCCGGGTGCGACTGCATGCCGCCGCGCACCAGTTTCTTGCCGTACTCGACACAGCGCTGCAGCGTGGGAATCACCTTGCCGGGGTTGAGCAGCCCTTTGGCGTCGAAGGCCCGTTTGACGCCAAACATCTGTTCGTTTTCTTCGATGGAAAACTGCACGCACATGGAGTTGAGTTTTTCCACGCCCACACCGTGTTCGCCGGTGATGGTGCCGCCCATGGCGACGCTGGTTTCCAGGATGTCGGCGCCGAACAGCTCGCAGCGGTGCAGCTGGTCCGGGTCGTTGGCATCAAACAGAATCAGCGGGTGCAGGTTGCCGTCGCCGGCGTGAAACACATTGGCACAGCGCAGCTGGTATTTCTTTTCCATCTGCTGGATCGCCAGCAGGATGTCGGCTAGGCGCTTGCGCGGAATGGTGGAGTCCATGCACATGTAATCCGGGCTGATACGGCCGCTGGCGGGGAAGGCATTCTTGCGGCCGCTCCAGAATTTCAGGCGCTCGGCCTCATCGCGGCTCACCGCAATGGCGGTGGCACCGTGATGACGCAGCACCTCGCTCATGCGGCCGATTTCTTCTTCCACCTCTTCGGGCGTGCCATCGCTTTCGCACAGCAAAATCGCCTCGGCGCTGAGGTCGTAGCCGGCATGCACGTAGTCTTCCACCGCCGCCGTCATCGGCTTGTCCATCATCTCCAGCCCGGCCGGGATAATGCCGGCGGCGATCACGGCGGCCACCGCGTCGCCCGCCTTGCGGATGTCGTCAAAGCTGGCCATGATGCAGCGTGCCAGTTGCGGCTGGGGCACCAGTTTGACCGTGACCTCGGTGGTGACGGCCAGCATGCCCTCCGAGCCGATAACAATGCTCAATAAGTCAAAACCGGCCGCGTCCAGCGCATCCGAGCCGAATTCAAGGGCCTCGCCCTCCATGGTGAAGCCCCTGACCTTGAGCACGTTGTGCAGGGTGAGTCCGTACTTCAAGCAGTGCACGCCGCCGGAGTTCTCCGCCACGTTGCCGCCAATGGTGCAGGCAATCTGGCTCGACGGGTCGGGCGCGTAGTACAAGCCATGGGGGGCGGCGGCTTCGCTGATGGCCAGGTTGCGCACGCCGCACTGCACTTGCATCGTGCGGCTGACCGGGTCGATCTTGATGATTTGGTTGAACTTGGCCAGCGACAGCGTGACCCCCAGTCGGTGCGGCATGGCGCCGCCCGACAAGCCGGTGCCCGCACCGCGCGCCACCACCGGCACATCCAGCGCATGACAGATGCGCAGCACGGCCTGTACTTGGCTCTCGGTTTCCGGCAAAGCCACCACCAGCGGCCGTTGCCGGTAGGCGGTCAGACCATCGCATTCATAGGGCGTGGTGTCTTCCTTGTGCCACAGCAGGGCATGCGCGGGCAAACAGGCCTCCAGCCCTTTAACTACTTGCGCCTGGCGCTCTGTTCTTTGTAGCAACGCTTGCTGTTCGGGAGAGATCGGTGCATTCATGCGGGATTCCACGCGTCAATTCAATAAAGGGTCCAACTGTAGGGTGAAGCCGGGTTGGGCGGCGTGAGGAATTTTGCAAACACGCGTGAAAACAAAAGTGCTACTAAATTAATAGCTTCTTACGCAGTGTGCATGGGGGCTAGAAGCTGATTTTATGTATAAAAGTTATGCCACACTCTTTTTCAGCCAATCGGCAAACGCTGCGCACTCCCAGCGGTCCATCATGCCGGTGCGCCAGCACAGGTAGTGCGCATGCGGGCTGGGCACATTGCGCTCATAGAGTCGGACCAGTGAGCCACGCTCCAGCCATGGCGCGCCCAGTTTCAGGCGCACCAGCGCCACGCCCATGCCGGCCGCCGCCCCATCGCACAGCAGGCCAATGTCGTTGAACTGCGAGCCGTCCACCGGCTCCGGCCAATCGAGGTTGTTGGCGGCGAACCAGGTGCGCCACGGCTCCAGCGGGCTGCGCAACAGACTCTCGCCCTCCAGGTCCTCCGGCACCACAAAGGGCCCGTGTTCGCGCACGTAAGCGGGGGAGGCCAGGGGCGTGACCACGTCCTTGAACAGGCACACATGCTCCACGTCGGCATAGCGGCCGCTGCCAAAACGGATCATCAGGTCGGCGTCTTCCGCCACCACGTCCAGCAAGGGGATCGATACCTGCAGGGTGAGGTCAATCTCGGGATAGGCCTCGGTGAACTGGCGCAAACGCGGGATCAGAATCGAGCGTGCAAACGTGGGGGTCACGGCCAGCCGCAGTTTGCGTTTGCCGGGTACCGCGGCCGAGATCGGGAATTTTTGCAGCGTGGCCAGACCTTCACGGACGTGGGCCAGGTACTCACTGCCTTCGGTGGTGAGTGAAAAATCAGCGCGCCCGAACAGCTTGGTGCCAATGATTTGCTCCAGTTGCTTGACGCGGTGGCTCACGGCGCTGGGCGTGACGCACAGCTCTTCCGAGGTCTGCGTCACGCTGCGCAGGCGGGCCAGCGCTTCAAAAGTCAACAGGCATTGAATGGGGGGAATGCGGGCGGCGGTCATGGGAGCATTGTCACACTACAATCCCGGCCATTCTCACCACCGGTAGCCACCCATGTTCGATCGCCTTGCCGTGCTGCCGCAATATCTGTTTCCCAAGCAGGCCCTCACAGCGTTGGCGGGGCGGATCGCCGCGGCCCGTGGCGGGAAAATGACCACGCACGTGATTGAATGGTTCGTGCGGCGCTACGGCGTCAATATGAGCGAGGCGGCCAACCCCGATCTGGCCAGCTACGCCACCTTCAATGACTTTTTCACCCGCGCCCTGAAAGACGGCGCCCGACCGCTGGCCCGCGCCGACCTGATTTGCCCGGTCGATGGCGCCATCAGCCAGTTCGGCGCGATGCAGCAGGACCAGATCTTTCAGGCCAAGGGCCACCACTATTCCAGCACCGCGCTGGTGGGGGGCGATGCCGCGCTGGCGGCCCGCTTTGACAACGGCAGTTTTGCCACGCTCTATCTGAGCCCCAAGGACTATCACCGCATCCACATGCCGTGCGACGGACGCCTGAGTCGCATGATTTATGTGCCCGGCGAGCTGTTTTCAGTCAATCCGACCACCGCCCGCGGCGTGCCGGGGCTGTTCGCGCGCAACGAACGGGTGGTCTGTGTGTTCGAGTCGGCGCGCGGCCCGTTTGTGCTGGTGCTGGTGGGCGCCACCATTGTCGGCAGCATGGCGACCGTATGGCACGGCGTGGTGAATGCCGAGCGTGGCGGCCAGGTGCGCGAGTGGCGCTACGACGACCAGCCGGTCCTGTTGCGGCAGGGCCAGGAAATGGGCCGTTTCTTGCTGGGTTCAACCGTCGTGCTGCTGTTTCCGAAAGGCCCGCTGCAGTTCAACCCGATATGGGCATCCGGTCGGGCCATCCAGCTGGGTGAGGCCATGGCCAGCCAGCTTGTCTAGGCGTGGCGGGGCTGCCACAATGTTCGTATGAACTACGAACACTTGCTGGTTTCATCCGCTGGCCCGATCACCACCATCACCCTGAATCGTCCCGAGAAGCGCAATGCGCTGGCGATGAATGTCATGCTGGAGTTAACGCGGGCCCTGCGTGAGGTGGCGCAGAGCGACGCGCTGGGCGTGATTCTGGCGGCCAACGGCCCGGTCTTCAGCGCCGGTCATAACTTCGGCGACATGGCGGGGGCCCCGCTGGCGCAAGCGCGCGAACTGTTTGCCGTTTGTACCGCGATGATGGACGCCGTGCAGGCGATGCCGCAGCCGGTGATCGCCAAGGTCCATGCGCTGGCGACAGCGGCGGGTTGCCAGCTGGTGGCGACCTGCGATCTGGCGGTTGCCGCCGACACCGCCTCGTTTGCCATTCCGGGGGGCAAAGCCGGTTTGTTTTGCCATACGCCGCTGGTGGCGGTGGCGCGCAATATAGGCCGCAAGCGGGCACTGGAAATGGCGCTCACCGGCGATGCGATTGATGCCGCTACCGCTGCTGAGTGGGGCTTGATCAACCGGGTCGTGCCGGCCGACCAGCTCGATGCGGCCACCCTGGATTTGATCAGCCGCGCCACCCGGGGCAGCGCGCTGTCCAAGGCGATGGGCAAACAGGGCTTTTACCAGCAGGTCGACATGAAGCAGGAGCAGGCCTACCAGTTCGCCATCGAGTTGATGGCCTCTGCCGCCATGACGCCGGACGCGCAGGAAGGGATCCAGGCCTTTCTGCAGAAACGCCCTGCGCAATTCACGCAGCGGCCGTTAGTTACTTGAAAATCACCGTTTTGTGGCCGTTGATCAGCACGCGGTGCTCGCTGTGCCACTTGACGGCGCGGGCCAGCACCTGGCTCTCGGTGTCACGGCCCAGCGTTGTCAGATCTTCCACCGTTTTACTGTGGTCGACGCGCGCCACGTCCTGTTCAATGATCGGGCCTTCGTCCAGCGCGGCGGTCACGAAGTGGGCGGTCGCGCCAATCAGTTTCACGCCCCGGTCATGCGCCTGGTAGTAGGGTTTGGCCCCCTTGAAGCTGGGCAGGAACGAGTGGTGGATGTTGATGGCACGCCCTGACAGCTTGCGGCACAAGTCGTCGCTCAACACCTGCATATAGCGCGCCAGCACCACCAGTTCCGCCTCTTCGGCCTGGATGATTTCATACTGTTTGGCCTCGACCTGCGCCTTGGTGGCGGCGGTGACGGGCAAGTGATGGAACGGCACGTTGTAGCTGGCGGCGAGTTGGTAAAACTCGCGGTGGTTGGAAATAATGGCGCGAATGTCCAGTCCCAAAAAGCCGCTTTTCCAGCGAAACAGCAGGTCGTTCAGGCAATGGCCTTCCTTGCTGACCATGATTACCGCGCGCATCGGCTGCGTCCGCGCGTGCAGGCGCCACTGCATTTCAAAGAGCAGCGCAAACTGGGTGAGCTGCGTTTTCAGGTCCTCATGCGTCAGCTGGCCACAGGCAAACTGCACCCGCATGAAAAACAGGCCGGTATCAAAGTCGTTGTACTGGGCCGCCTCTTCGATGTTGCCGCCGCGCTCCAGCAAAAAGCCGGACACCGCGTGGACCAGCCCCAGGCGGTCCGGGCAGGACAGGGTCAAGATGTAAGTAGGGTTCATAGTTTTTGAATTGTCGCAGGACGCTGGCGCGCCTGTTGCGCTGTGAAATTGGCGCAATAGTCAACGACCGGCGCTGGCTTGGTCGGCCAGACTTGATCATATGACGCTATATCTTCTGTAGCTGTTGACGCTTGCTCTGCGCGAAGCAGCACGGTTTTTATCTTGAATCCCTGGGGTAGATGCTGTGGCACGCCCAAGGTGCGGTTCACGTGCATGCCACCGGCCAGCAGCACGACGGTTTTTCCGGGCCGGGTCGCTTTAACCACGGTTTGTGCCATGGCCATATCGCGGGCAATCTGGATGCGTGTCATGGGTGAAATCTGGCTTTCCGGCAACAACTCGCAGTGGCCCCGGCGGATGTTTTGCTGCTGGGTTTGGAGTGCCGGGCCCGAGAGCAGCATGTCGAGTCGGGTGTTCGACATCGCTTCGCGCAGACGCGCGGCGGGCAGGTTGGCGCCAAGCACCGGCACGCCGGCGCGCACGGCCGCCATCACCGCCGGGCCGTAGGCGCTCCAAGGCCAAGTGTTGTTGTCCCACTGCAGGGCGGCCCGTACCTGGTCTTCGTCAGCATCCCGACCGAGTTTGTCCGTGGATTGGCCCTGGCCCGCCATCTCCAGCGCCAGGGCGGCTAACGTTTGCTGGTCAGCCAGGGTTTCCACCACAAAACGGTGGATGCGCTGGTGATCCGGCGCATCGTGCTGCTCGCCCAACAGGATCGCATCAGCGGGTAATAACTGCTTGAGTTGGTTTGTTTGAAACGGGCCGGAAGGGCGGGTGTCCGGGACGGCGGCACAGCTGAGCAAACCAATAATGGTCGCAGCAAGCCAGAGACGTCTGACAATCATCAACAGGCTGTTTTATGTCGCAAGTTGCGCGCTGCCAAACGGGCGTTGCCGCGTCAGTGAACGATCACCGGGTTTTGTGCCAGTTCGGCGTATTGCTCCAGCGTGTCTTCAACTTCTTCCTGGGTCGGGGTATTTTGCTGCCAGGCGGAAATGTGCTGTTGAAACAGTTCAGCCCAAGAACCGTCCAGATACACCTCTTTGTTGGCGCGCTTGTCCACAATCTCGAAGCCATGGCGCGCCAGTCTGGGCACCCGCCGCACCGGCTCGGCCGCTGCGCCATCTGTATCGGGCGCCACTGCATTGGCCAGCATGTGCGTCACAGAGTAGGTGTCAGAGTCGTAAAGCGTGTGCATGGATGAATTATCCCTTAATAGTCCTTTGCGTGCAGGTGGCAGCGCAGCGCGTAATTTCAAGGGTCGACCCACGCGACGGGCAGAGTTTCAAGTGCGGGGCTTAAGTCTGGGGTTCTGTCGCCAGCCATTTCTGATCGATAAAGTCGCCATTGGGATCAGTGATCCGGATGCGGGCGGGCAGATAGCCCAGTGCCGGCGCCAGCCATAACTCGACCTTCTGGTCGAACTCCTGCCGCGGGTTGCGCACCAGTTTCAGGGTGGCCTGTTCGCCGCCCGGCAGGGTGAGCGTTTCCTCACTCCCCACGGTAAAAAGCCAGGTGTCGGCATCGCGTGGACCGATGGTCTGAATGGTAATCGTGGTGGCGGGGGTGTAATGGCTCGGGTCGCCGGCGATCATGGCCGCCAGCTGCACCAGAATGCTCAAGCGGTCCTGGGCACCGGCCAGCAGCGGTGCGTCCGGGGTGTTCGCGCTGAAGGTGACTTTGCCCTGCTCGCGGTTAAAGTGGGCGGCGACTTCGCTGCGGAACTTGTCCGAAAAACGTATCGGGGCCAGACCCTTCGAGGTGATTTGTCCGCGACTGGTTTGGACGCGGGTTTGTCCTAAAACGCTGAGATCCAGCCGGGCGTCGTAACTCTCGCCAGTTTGTTGCCACCGCAGTTCGGCGCTGGCGCTAAAAGGAAACTTGTTGGCGTCCACCTGGTATTTGATGCGCACCGAGCCGGGGACCGTGTAAGCACTCACCGAGGCGGCACGGTCGCGTGGCGGGCGCGGATCGGCGGCTATCGGATCCGCGGCAGCAGCTTGTTCGTCCTGGCTTGTGGCGACCGGAGTTGGGCTGGGGTTTTCTGCCTCCGCCATGACTGCTGGCGGAGGCGGGGCCGAATCGTCACTGCTGGGTAGGTTGGCTGGTTCCGGTCTTTTTTCTCGTGCTGCGGCAGGCGGTTTACGCTTGCGCGGGGCTGCTGGTGTGACGGGCTGTTCTACTGATGCTGGCCCGGTCGGGACGAGTTCAATGGTGCGCGTGGTGAATGCGAGGGGCGGTGCGGGCTGGCTCAGGCCCAGGGTCATGGGGGTGGCCCACAACAGTGCGATGTGCGTCAGCAGCACGGCCGCCGTCAAGGCAAGCAACACTTTGAGCGGCAAAGCACGGGACGAACCGGGGATCAAGTTGTATGCCCCGCTTCAACCGATGGGATGCCAGCGCGTGATATTTTCATGGCCACTAAAATTTCGAGAGTTTTAAAACCGTGCGGGACAGACCGCAGCTTGTGCGTAGCCAAGTCAGCTCTGTCCTCAATTGATTAGTTAATCAGTTTAACTATACGTAAGTTCAACCTGCCACTTCGACGCATCTTCTATGAAACTTGCCACCTACAAAGACGGCTCGCGTGACGGCCAGCTGGTCGTTGTCTCACGCGACCTGAAAACCGCGCATTATGCGACCGGCATTGCGAACCGCTTGCAGCAGGTGCTGGACGACTGGAACTTCATCTCGCCCCAGTTGCAGGACCTGTACGACGCACTGAACCGTGCGGGTGACGGTAGTTCCAGCGCCAGCAAAGCCCGCCACGCCTTTCCGTTCGACCCCAGGCAATGCATGGCGCCCTTGCCGCGTGCCTACCTGTGGGCGAACGGCTCGGCTTACCTCAACCATGTGGAACTGGAGCGCAAAGCGCGTGACTTGGAAGTGCCGGCGAGCCTTTACACCGATCCACTGCTGTACCAGGGCGGCAGCGATGACTTTATGGGTCCGTGTGACGATGTGGTGTGTGCCAGCGAAGCTTTCGGCATTGACTTTGAAGCCGGGCTGGCCGTCATCACTGGCGATGTGCGCATCAGCGCCACCCCGGCGCAGACGCTGGAGGGCATTCGTCTGGTGATGCTGGTCAATGATGTGAGTTTGCGTAAGCTGATGCCGGCTGAACTGGCCAAAGGTTTCGGATTTATTCAAAGCAAGCCGGCCACCGCCTTCAGCCCGGTGGCTGTTACCTTGGACGAGCTGGGCGACGCTTGGGACAAGGGTCGTGTGCACCTCACGCTGCAAAGCACCTGGAATGGCCGCAAGGTCGGCATGTGCGAGACCGGCCCGGAGATGACTTTCCACTTTGGCCAGCTGATTGCCCACCTCTGCAAGACCCGTAACGTGCGCACCGGCGCCATCATCGGCTCGGGCCCGGTCAGCAACAAGGACACGAGCCACGGCTACAGCTGTATTGCTGAAAAACGCGCAATCGAGACCCTGCAGGATGGCCAGCCTGCCACCGAGTTCATGAAGTATGGCGATACCCTGCGCATTGAGATGAAGGGGCGTGATGGTCAGAGCCTGTTTGGCGCAATCGAGCAGGAAATCGTGCCGCTTGAACCGGCGGCCACGCCACGCGGTACACGCTGAAACTCAAGCGTCCACAGCAAGCTGCCCGGCGCTCTTCGGCTTTCCTGTGCAGATCGTTATTCGGCTTTCTCCTGGCAGGCGATGCAGCGGAGTGCTTCGGGCGCCGCATGGAGCCGGGCCGCAGGAATTTCCACGCCGCAGTCGATGCATTGACCATAGGTGCCGGCCTCAATGCGGGCCAGCGCAGCGTCCACCAGCCTGAGCTCGGCGGTTTCACGCTCGTCGAGCGCGAATTCCAGATCGCGTGCGCTGCTCACCTGCGCGGTGGAATCTTCCGGTCGGCCGAAATGCTCGGCCGACGCCTCGGCGCGACCCAGCGTGCCGCCGCGCAGGCTATTCAGTTGTTCCAGCAGGTTGGCGCGCTGGGCGAGCAGTTGTTCCAGATAAGGGGCGGTGAGTTTTGTGGTCATGAAAGGAGTCTCCATTAAATTGGAGTTTCATCATGCGCCGTCAGAAAGTGCACGTCTTTGACGAACGTCAAGTTTTTGGAGCAGTTGACAGCCCATGATGGTGCGCCGATGAATCGGTGCGCTGCACCATCAGTCATAATCCCGACCATGCAAACCCGGCAGATCCTGCAATCCCTACGTGGTGCCCACCTGCTCGCCCGCTTCGTGCTGGTGTGGTTTGCGTTGTCGATCGGGGTGGCGATTGCTTCGCCCATCGTCAAGCCGCAAGCCATGGAGTTGGTCTGCTCGGGCGCCGGCGTGATGAAGCTGCTGCTCAAGACGGATGACGGCACGAAAGAGGTCTCCAGCCACACGCTGGACTGCTCGCTGTGCGTTACCAACGGTGCGCCCCCACCACTGGCTTCAACTGTGAAGTTTGAGCCCGTGCAGCCCCTGGCCTACGTGATGCAAAGCATCCCGGCGGCCCACATGGCATCACTCACCGCTGCGTCTCTGCCCGCGCGCGGACCTCCTGCTTTTCTTTAAGCTATCAAATTCATAGCTCCTTGCGCTTACCCTGCAAGGGCTAGAGGCCTATTTGGCTGATATCTGATATGGGCTGCCAGCACGGCAGCTGGCAAAAACAAACCGCTTTTCTGCAACCCGGCGCAACACGCCAACTTTTAGATCTTTCAAAGGACCCACCATGAAGCTCAAAGCAATCACCGCCATCCTCGCCATGGCCTGCGGCACCCTCTACGCCCAAAGCGTCGAAGTCAAGGACGCCTGGGTCCGCACCAGCGTGCCGGGCCAGAAGGCCACCGGCGCCTTCATGAAAATCACCGCCAAAGACGGCGCCAAACTGGTCGCCGTCTCCTCGCCCGCCGCCGGTGTGGCCGAAGTCCATGAGATGAAGATGGAAGGCGATGTCATGAAAATGCGTGCGGTACAAGGCGGCCTGGATTTGCCCGCTGGCAAGACGGTGGAGCTCAAGCCCGGTGGCTATCATGTGATGCTGATGGACCTGAAAGCGCCGCTGCCCAAGGACAGCACCCTGCCGCTGACCCTGGTGTTCAAGGACGCCAAGGGCGTCGAGAGCAAAGTGGAACTCAAAGTGCCCGTCTCTACCATGGCCCCAAGCGCCTCTGCCGCGAAAGCCGGCGACATGCCCGCCATGGACCACAGCATGCACAAGCCCTAAACCGCAACATCTCGGTCTTGCCACCTCTGCACAGCCACAACACCGCGTCTAGCTGATGACACCCAAACTGCAATTTGTCCTGCTGCGCCGCACCTTCATGGTGTGGCTGGCCGTGCTGGTTGCGGTGTTCGGCGCGCTCGCGCCTACGCTCTCGCACGCGCTGGTGTGGTCGCAGGGAGGCACATCCGCGTGGACCGAGGTTTGCACCAGCACTGGCACGCGCTGGATCGCAACGCCAACTTCACCCCCCATTTCGGCGGATTCCCCTGACGGGCCGGAATCCGCCTTCTTCCTTGATCATTGCCCGTTTTGCCTGCTCTCCGCCGATCGTGCCGCTCCCCCGCCACACCCTTGGGTCCACCTCTTCGCCGTGTCAGGCGAGTATGAGGAACCCACGATCCGGCAAGCGTTTTTCTTCTTCACCTATTTCGCGCTCGTGCCACCGCCGCGTGGGCCGCCCGCTTTCTCCTGAGCTATTGAATTCATAGCGCCTTGCGCCCGTTTTATAAGGGTTAGGGGCTGATTTTCTTAGAAATCAGGAGTTTTTGTGAATAAAATATTCGCGCCAGCGACCGTCGTCGCGGCCATTGCCTTTCTATGTGCGGACCATGCCCTTGCACAGGACAAAGAAGCCATGCTCAAGGAGACGATTGTTTCGTCGGAAACCGACAAGCCGATCCAGCAACGCACCGAGTTGGGCCGGCTGACGGACTACACACCCATCTCCGGCACCGTGGTCGGCAAGGAAGAAATTGAACACCTGCAGCTGGTGAACAACCTGCTCGAACTGGGCAAGCGGGTGCCAGGTATCAGCATGGTTCGCAACATGCGCATCCCTGACGGCGGCAAGCTGTACACCGAGAACCGCATTGATGGCATGCGTGCCATCAACACCAATACGTCGGTGTTTGATGAAGTCGACATGAGCAACATCGAGCGCATTGATGTGATCACTGGCCCGGCTTCTGCGCTGTATGGCAGTGGCGCACTGGGCGGCACGATCAGTCTTTACACCCGCCAGCCACCCGCGCAATTCGGCGCCAATGTGTCGCAAGAGCTGGGGAGCTGGGGCTTTGCGCGCACCCAGGGGAACGTGGGTACCACCAGTGCCGATGGTCGTTACGGTTTCATCGCCACTGGCAGCGCGATGGACAACGACGGCTGGCGCAAAAACAACGCTGCGGCCAATCAAAACTCGGCCGCTGAACACAAGGACGGACAGGCCATCAAGGGCTTCATCCGGCTCACCGATTCGACAAAGCTCACGCTCGGCTACGATCAGTTGCACTACGACTACCGCTGGGCGGGCTCGGTGGCCATGACCCAATTCAACCAGGACTGGCAACTGACCACGCCTGGCACCTACGGCCAGTCGATTGACTATTACAAAACGACCTCGTTGCGCCTGCAGCAGTTGGTCGGCGAGCGTGGTGAGTTCACCCTGGCCTACGGCCATATTACTGACGACTCGGTTGCCAACGGGGCCAGCGGATCTGGCGGGTCGAACAACGTGATTTGTGACGACACCGGCACGCTGGCCGCCGCGCTCGGTGTCGGCAAGACGGTTAAGTGTCGCGCTGTTAATAACAATACGTCTATCTCAACCAATACCCTCAAAGCAGGAACGACGCTCAATACATCAACGACGGCCATGTACCGCCAAGAGTTCGACTACGCCAAGGCGACCGCTTATGTGGGGATGGACATCGTTGACATCAGCGCTGATTCGGCCACCTACAACAACCGCTTCAATGCGCTGCAAGCCCAGGTCGGGCAATGGGCACAGGGCAGCATGACGGCCACTGGACAAGGCGCAGTGACGGGAACCAAGGAAACCACACCTTTCGTGCATTTCGAGTTTTCGCCGATGGAGAAGTTGCGTCTTCATGTGGGCGAGCGCTTTAGCCAGATTGGCTACACGGTGGATGACCGAACCAGCGCGAACAAGGACTTGGCGATGACCCGCAATGGCAATGTCCTGCGCACTGGCGTGACCTACGAGGTCAACAAGAGCCACCTGGTCTGGGGCAGCTGGAGTGAAACCTTCAATCCGCAAAGCACCGGCAGTCTGCTGGATTCAGCGGTTTTCGGGATTGCAGACAGAACCATCGGCGCGACCTTGGCCCCTGAACGTGGCGTGACCCAAGAAATTGGCGTGCGGGGCCGCTTCCAGGATCTCGGCGTGCATTACGACGTGACTTATTACGACTCGCGGACTAATGGTTTCAACACCACGCGCCCTTGTAGCACGGCGGAGCAGGCGGCATTGAACGCAGGCGCGACCTGTACCCTGAACGAGGCAGCCGGGCAACTGGCGGCCAATGGGTTGGAATCGACGCTCTCTTGGGCCGCCACCTCGTGGCTTGACCTCGGTGCCACCTACACCAATGCCCGCGCTTACTTCACTGACTACAAAACCATTGGTGCGACGACGGTGGACTACTCGGGCAAGTCGTATATGGCCATGCCGCGCCACAAGTTCAACCTGCGGGTCGGCGTGAAGCCCGCGCCGGGCTGGCTGGTGGAACTGGAGGCTGATCACGTTTCCAGCTACTTCCTTGAAAACACCAACACGCTGGGTTCCTACGAGCGCCCGGATTTGTTCAATCTGCGTGCCAGTTATCGCGCCAAGGACTGGTCGTTCTGGCTGCACGTTTTGAATATCACCAACCAGCAGTACGGCACGCGCGTCAATATCTCGACCATTGCCGGACAAAGCGTTCAGGCCGTGTCTGCCGGGCAGGGCAATAGTGGCAGCTACACGCCGCTGACCCTGCGCGCTGGTGTCTCGTACAACTTCTGAAGCTGTCATGAACCACATCACACACCGGATTTTACCGGCCTTGCTGGCGCTACTGGCGTGCGGCTTCGTTCTGGCGCAAGACGGGGGCGGGCGACCGCCTGAGGGCGCCAGTCAAGACGAGAAACGCGCCTTCTACCAAAAACGCGCGGCTGACCGTGCCAAGGCGGCCGACAGCGCGGCGCCGGCAGCAGCGGCAGCACCTGCGCCCGCCGCCGATCATCCGCATGGCGCTCCGGCAAGCAAGGCGATGGCTGACAAAGCCGCCCCCGCCAAGTTTGAAGAACCCGCCCGTGGTGCGACGCGACCCGCAGGCATGGGCATGGCGATGCGCGGTGGCAGTGGCAGTGGCAGTGGCAGTGGCGCCCTTTGGTTGTCAGACTCGCCACCGGCCCGTGGCGATGGTCTACCGCGTGCTGGCATGGGGGGCATGGGCGGCATGAGCATGGGCGGTGATCGCTCCGGCCCGCCGACCAAACGCTTGTGGTTGCGGGCCGGCACCGATCCGGTGAAATCCGGTTTTGCCAAAGAAGATGCCGAAGCACCCACCGAGATCCTGCTGGTGAAGCCGCAAGGCGTGCTCACTGGCGAAGCCCTGCCGCCGCAGGAAGAGGACAAAAAGAACCTGGCCTTCGTCATGCCGGTGCAAGGCTACTACCGGCTCTATGTGACCACCCGCAAGCTGCAAGGCGATACGGTCAACATCAGCGTGGCCAAGGCTGAAGTGAGTAACTTCAGAATGGGCGGGGGCGACGGCGAAGAGCGCGCGGTGGCGCTGACGGCGCCGCGTGTGCTGGAGACGGCACCGATTGAGATCGTGCGTGAAAAAGCTGCGAACGAGCCAACGTTCTTTCAGCTCAAATCCGGCGATGAACAAGCCTTCGTGGTTCTGCAAAAAGGCTTGCCGGCACAAGGCGCTCGCGTTCGCTTTGTCAGCCATGAGGGCTGGACCAAGGAGGCCGTGAGTGACGAGCAGGGTCGGGTCAGTTTCCAGGTGATTCGCGACTACTTTGCGCCCTGGAATGATTTCCAGAAGCGCTTCAAAGGAACCTACCTGGTCATCGCCGACCTCAGTGCGGCTGAAAGCGGTAAGCACAAAGACCAGCCTTACACCAGCGTGCACTACCAGGCCACGCTGGCAGGCAGCTACTACCCTGCGACCGAAGACTACCGTTCCTATGCCTGGGGCTTGGGCGTCAGCCTGCTGATCGTGTTGTTCAGCGGTGCCGCCGTTTATCTGTACCGGCGCCGCCGCATCAAAACTTTTCAGGAGGTGCGCTTCAATGACGCGAAGTAAGACACCGGGTAAAACACGCCTGCAGGGGGGGCGTGACGCGGTCAACCAAGTTGATTTCAACCGCTTTCGGTTCTGGTTCCAGTTGGTCGCCTTCGTGCTCTTTGTTTATGGCGGCTACCTCGCCATCGACCTCGGAACGCACCTGCCATTTTTCTCCTGTGGCTACAACAAAGAAGGCCGGGCGGGGGTGTGCTATTTGCTGCCCTTGCAGCATCAACTGGGGCGACCGCTGGCGATGTTGTTCACCGCAGCGGGGCTCGCCATCCTGACCGGTTTCTTGCTCTTCGCGCTGTGGTTCATCGTGCTCAACAAGGGCTGGTGCGGCTTTGTCTGCCCGCTGGGCACGATTCAGGACTGGATCACCGCGTTGCGCCGCAGTCTGGGCGTTCGCTATTCCAAATACACCCAGGGGCAGTTCAAGCAGCTCACCAAAATCAAATACATCTTGCTGGCGCTGATGATCCTGATCCCGCTCGGTGTCGGTGGCGGCATCTTCTCGCGCGACATGAGTCCGCCTTTTTGCCTGATTTGCCCGGCGCGCATGATTTTGCCGATATTTACCGGGGACTTTTCACAGTTCACGGTGGATTTTTCCAGCATGACCGCGCTGGTGATGACGGTTTTTGGCATGGCCGTGACGGGCTTGTTTCTGGTCGGCTCGTTTGTCAAGAAGCGCTTTTTTTGTTTCTTCTGCCCGATGAGCGCGCTGCACTATTTGATCTCCAAACCCGCTTTGCTCAAGCTCAAAAAAGACGGTGACAAATGCACCCGCTGCGGCGACTGCTACCGCGTCTGCGACATGGAAATCAAGGAAATCGCCGACGACGTCAAGACGGTGGACATCATGACCGACGACTGCACGCTGTGCCTCAAGTGCGTCGCCTCCTGCCCGGAACCCGGTGCGCTCAAAGCGACCTTTTGCGGCATTCCGATCTTCGAGGCCACCGAGGCGGGTTTTATTAAACGCATGAGCAAAGGCTGCCACGATGGAAAATAAATTACACAAAGTCATCCCGATTCAGCCGGTGCCCTACAGCCGCTCGCGCCAAGCCGGTGAGTCGCAAACGGTGCTGGACCACATCGTCAACGACTTCCCGGACAACCCGGCGGCGATGCAGTATTTCTACGACCTGTTCCAAAAGGTTTACTGCCTGGGCGAAGACGTGCCGCATGAAGGCCTGCTGGTCGGCACCACCTGCATCCAGGCGCCAGAAGAGTTGATTTACGCCTTCGGCGCCACGCCGATGCGGCTGTGCAATGGCTCCTACCACTACGACCAACGCGGCGGTGATTTCATGCCCGCCAAGTCCTGCTCGCTGGTGAAGGCAACACTCGGCATGCTCAGTTCCGACAACATCATTCCAAAAATCGGCAAGCCCGATCTGATCGTCAATCCGACCACCTGCGACCAAAAGAAAAAGTCCAGCGCGATGATTGAAGGCCTGGGCTACGCGGTGTTTGACCTGGAGTTTCCCAACACCAAAGAGAGTGAGGCCTCGCGCGAGTACTGGCAGCGCTCGGTGCGCGAGTTTGCCGTGCGACTGCGTGAGTTGACCGGGCGCAAACTGACGCGCAAGAACTTGAAAGACGCGATCCGCAAGATCAGCCGCGCGCAGGTGGCGTTTCGCAAGCTGCACAACTTTCGCCGCATTTCACCTTCCCTCATTTTGGGCAAGGATGCGTTCCTTGTCACCAACGCCTATTTCTTTGACAACATTGAGCGCTGGACCGAAGCGGTGGAAAAGCTCAACGAAGAACTGGCACAACGCGAGCTGGATGGTTTCAAGGCCGTGCAGAGCAAGGCGCCGCGTGTCTTGTTCACCGGCTCGCCGCCGATCTTTCCCAACCTCAAGCTGCCTTTGCTGATTGAGGAATCCGGCGGCGTGGTGGTGGCCGATGAGACCTGTTCCTCCAACCGTATGTTGTACGACATGACGGCGGTGGACGAGTGGCGCGTCAATGACATGGTGGACAGCTTGGCCGACAAGTACCTGAAACCCTGTAGCTGTCCGATCTTCACGCGCAACGAGGACCGCCGGCGCCGCTTGCTGGACCTGGTCAAAGAGTTCAAGGCCGACGGTGTCGTGTACCAGGCCTTTGCCGGTTGCCAGGTGTATGAGATGGAATACCGCAGTGTGGCCGAGGAATTCAACCGGGCCGGTATTCCCATGTTGTACATCGAGACTGATTACAGCCCGGACGATAAAGGCCAGATGTCCACCCGCATCGAGGCGTTTCTCGAATCCCTGAAGAACAAGAAAAAGAGGCAAGCATGAACTATTTTGCAGGCATCGATGTCGGCTCGACCGCCATCAAAGTCGCGGTGGTGGATGAGGCCGGCCAACTCGCCGGGGTGCATGTCACGTCGTCGGGTAGTTTGTTTCACAAGAACTCGATAGCTGCTTTGCAGGCCTTGCTCAGTCAGCTCGGTTTGCAACGCGAGGACGTGCGCTACCTGATTGCGACCGGCTACGGCCGCAAGCTGTTCAAGGAAGCGGACGAATCGATCAGTGAGATTACCGCCAATGCCATCGGGGCCTTCGAGACCGGCAAGGCCTATGGTGGCGTGCGCACCATCATCAACATTGGCGGGCAAGATTCCAAGGCGATCCAGATTGACGACACCGGCAATGTCGTGAACTTTGCGATGAACGACAAGTGCGCGGCGGGCACCGGGCGCTTTCTGGACGTGGCTGCGCGCAACCTGGAGCTCGATCTGGAAGAACTGGGCGACTGCCACTTCAGGGGCACCTGTGCGCCGCTCAAGATCAACAGCACCTGTACCGTGTTTGCCGAATCCGAGATCATCGGTTTGCTGGCCAATGGCCACGGCAAGTCAGAAATCATCGCCGGCATTCACTACTCGATTGCGGTGCGTACGGCACGACTGGCCAAGCGGGTCGGGCTGGAGGATCGCGTCTATTTCGACGGCGGTCCGGCCTTGAACAAAGGCCTGGTAGCTGCTTTGCAAGACGAGTTGCAGCGCGAGTTGGTGGTGCCAGCGTTTCCGCAGACGACCACCGCGTTTGGAGCCGCCATTCTGGCGCGCAACGAGTTTCTCGTCGAGGTCTGCGATGCTGCCAGTTGAGACCCTGGTCGGCCTGCCCATGGCCCTGCTGCTGGGGCTGGTCTATGGCATGGGGCCGTGCTTGGTGAGTTGCCTGCCGTACCTGGGGCCGGTGTTTCTGGCGCGTGATTTCAGCTGGCGCCGCTCCTGGCGGGTGGTGCTGCCGCTGTCGCTGGGGCGGCTGTCGGGCTATTCGCTGTTTGGTGCGCTGGCAGGCTGGGCGGGCGACTACATCAACGACAGCACAGCCACCTCGCCGGTGCTGCACCTGGTTATTGGCGCGGCCACCCTGATGGTCGGGTTAGCGCTCTTATGGCAGCGACAGTCAGCTTGCGCGGGTGCAGCAAAACCCAATGCCGATGGCGTGCCCATGCGCCGCTTCGATGTGCGCACTGAACCGCGGCCCCTGTTGCCGGGTGGCTTGTTCCTGATGGGCGTTGGCATGGCGCTGACGCCTTGCGGGCCGCTGGGCATTGTGCTGTTCTCGGCGGCGGCCTCGGGCCATGCGCTCAGCGGTTGGTTGCTGGGGTGTGGCTTTGGTCTGGGCGCCATCGTCGTGCCGTCGGTGGTGTACGGACTGGGTATCGCCTACTTTGGTGCTCGATTGCGTGAGCAGCTGGGCCCGTGGCGTGCGCGGATTGAAATGCTCAGCGCCGGTTTGCTGATATTGGTTGGCGTGAGCCAGATTAGCCGGATCTTTTGAAATGCGCCCCGTGCTTGCCCTTTGGTTGCCATCATGAAACGTTTTTTTCGGTCTCGCCACAGTGTCATCGCGGGCAGCGTCGTGCTGCTTCATCTGGGCGCGCTGTGGCTGCTGCAAACCGGCTTGAACCAGCGTGCCGTGGCTGCGGTACTGCCAGTGGAAATTCTCAGTGAGCTCATTGAGCCGCCCCGGCCAAAGGTAGAGCCCCCGCCCCCGGTCCCCAAGCCGCTCACGCCACCCACGATCCGAAAATCGGTCGCGTTGCCACCGCCCCCCATGCCGTTGGCGATTGCCGACCCGACGCCCGCGCCCCAAGCGCCGGTGGGCGTGGTGCAGCAACCGGTGGTACTGGCGCCCCCGTTGGCCCCGGTGGCTGCCACGCCCGGCCCGCCAGCACCCTCCGCATCGCCACACATCGAGCTGCCCTCCAGCGATGCCGACTACCTGCACAACCCCAAGCCCGCTTACCCCGCCAACAGCAGGCGCCTCGGTGAACAGGGCAAGGTGATCGTGCGGGTGTTGATCGGTTCGGATGGCACAGCTCAGAAGGCTGAAGTCCGCCAATCCAGTGGTTTTGAGCGACTTGACCTGGCCGCCTTGGCCACCGTGCAGCGCTGGCGCTACGTGCCCGGCAAACGTGGCGGTGTCCCTGAAACCATGTGGTTCAGCATCCCTGTTAATTTTGTTTTGGAGTAACTAGTCATGAATTCTCAATCCGGACTTTTAACGCTGTGGACTCAGGGCGACGGGGTCACCCGTAGCGTCGCCTTGCTGCTATTGATCATGTCCCTCGCCTCCTGGATGGTCATCCTCATCAAAGCCCTGGGCTTGCGCCAGATGGCCAGGGACGCGAAAGCGACCGAAAAATTCTGGCTCGCGCCTGATTTTTCCGATGGGCTGAAGCAGCTCGGCGGCGATGAAACCAATCCGTTTCGCCAACTGGCGATCAAGGGCCAGGCGGCGGATGCGCATCTGCAGCCGCGCGGTAGTCAGCCGCACCTGAATGATTCGCTCGACCGCAACGACTGGGTGACACGCTGCCTGCGCAGCTCGATGGACGAAGCCACGGCCCAGTTGCAGTCGGGGCTGGCGGTGCTGGCCTCGGTCGGCTCCACGGCGCCGTTTGTCGGTCTGTTCGGCACGGTCTGGGGCATTTACCACGCGCTGTTGGCCATTGGCGCTGCCGGTCAATCCACCATCGACAAGGTGGCCGGGCCGATTGGCGAGTCGCTCATCATGACGGCGCTCGGGCTGGCGGTGGCGATTCCGGCGGTGTTGGGCTACAACGCGCTGGTGCGCGGCAACAAGGGCGTGCTGGGCAAACTGAACCGCTTTGCCTACGACCTGCACGCGCTCTTTGTGACCGGCTCGCGGGTCGGTTCCACCAGCGCGTTCAACCCTGGCAGCAAGGTGCTGCCGATCCGGAAAGCCTGAGATCATGGCCTTCGGAACGCAAGACGACAGCGATGAAGCCATGAACGAAATCAACATGACGCCGCTGGTGGATGTCATGCTGGTGCTGCTCATCATCTTCATCATCACCGTGCCGGTGATGAAACACGCGATCAATATCGACCTGCCGCGTGCCACCAACCAGCCGCAAGACGCCAAGCCGGAAACCATCCGCCTGAGCGTGGATGCTGCGGGCAAGTACTACTGGAACGAAGCCCCGCTGAATGACGCCGATCTGGGGCCGCAACTCAGTGCCGCCGCCGTCAAGCAGCCGCAGGCCGAGTTGCACATTCGCGGTGACAAGGCGGTGCGTTACGAACGCGTGGCGCTGGTCATGGCGGCAGCGCAGCAGGCGGGGCTAAAGAAGATCGGGTTTATCATGGAGCCGAAGTGAGCTGATAGTTCGGGTATGCAGGGGATGTCAAGTGCGCTACGTCAATCGGCGCACATCTGAAACCGGCTACGTAAAAGACAATGTGCGAGTTGTTATCTGATCACCGCAGTATTCAATGAAATTGTTGTCATTTAATTCGATGCGCGCGGCCACTGCCTTTCTGGCGCTGGCCGCAGGCGCAGCGCAAGCGTATACCGGCCATGGTGGCGGTCGGTTTGTGGTCAGTTTCTGCCTTGCCAGCGAACATAGAGCAAAGCCGTGTCAGCGACATCAACGCCCACTTTTAAAAAAGGAGGAGCGCCCGCGCAAAACTTGCCATACAGTCGTGCGCAGTCTGATCCGTCTTCAAGGAAAATCCGATGAAAAGAATTCCCGTGGTCTATTCGCTGCTCCTGAGCCTCGCGCTGTCGCTGCTTTCCGCATGCGCAGGCTCTTCCGGGCCGGTTGCGCTAAGCGCCGATAACATCAACCTGATCTTCGTGGTAAGCCCGGATCTGGCTCACAACGTATCCGGGGACGTCAACCAAGACACCGCAAACCTCAGCAATCAGGGCTTGCAGCGCTCGCTCCTGATGGCTAGCTACCTGAAGCAGCAGGTACTGGGCACGCAGAACGCAAGAGCCATCCACGCGCTAACGCCGATGACCCATTTGCAAACCGCAAACAATTACCCTGACATGGCGGCACTTGGGTACATCCAGCAGTTTGCCCTTCTCAACCAAATCTCTCTGCCGGTTGATAAAGCGGGCCCCCCCTATACCGCCAACAGCTACCCGCTCAACGCAGCTTATGCCCCAGGATCCGTGCCCGATGGCGTTGCTGTGCCGACTTCATACTGCGCGGATTGCAAGGGGCTGGTGTTCAACGACACGAAGGACAACAACGCTGCCCTGGTATCGGACATCATCAACAAGCCAAACGCCTCTGGTCACTATGTATTCTCGGCGCCATGGGACACTACCAGCGCCATGCTGGCAAATATCAATAAACTCTATGGCTCCAGCCTGACGCTTCCAACGCGCTATGTGGATCCCAACCATGTCTATGCGGTGTCGATCACCCCGTCTGGCAGTGCCAGCCTGGTGACCTATGACAGCAAACTGAACCCGCCTGCCACTTACCCCGTGCTGCCATCGCACCAGTCATTCAGCGCCTCCTGTACCTACACCCAGCAGTCCTATTTCAGCACTGCACGGGCCGCAGGAGTTGATGGTGCCGTAGTTCCGGCGAACAGCAGCACCAACCAGACAATCTACATTATTCGGCATGCAGAGGCGCATCCGGACACGGGGATGAAGTTTGAAGACGGCAACTTTGTGGGCGCGGGGCAATGGCGCGCGCTGAACCTTCCCAACGTACTGCAAAACAAAATCAGTCGCCCGGACATGGTTTATTCGGTTGACCCCGCGCAGTGGTATTCCATCAGTACCATCAAAAATGTTTCGTACGTCAGGCCCTCATTAACGGTACTGCCCTATGCTGTCGCCAATAATTTGCCCTTTTCCCTGGTCTCGTCCTTCTCGTTATTTGATCCAAGCCAATCTCAGCTCACCAGTGACTTTTTCTTTACCGGGGGCAAGTTCTCCAATAAAACCGTGCTGGTAGCGTGGGAGTCCGGACGTATCAGACCGCTGATCAATGCGCTCCTCAACAGCTATGGCGGAAGTAGCCTCCCACTGCTCAGCCCGACCACTTGGCCGAGCGCCGACTACGACACGATCTGGACCGTGAAACTCGACGCCAGTGGCAACCTGACGGTAGACAATGCGCTATGCGAGGGCATCGATTCCGCGAAGCTGCCGGTCACTGCCCCTCAATTCTGACTGTTCCTGCTGGGGCGAACTGGATTGCAAAAGACTTCCTATTTGTGCTGTTCAAATAGATGAGTTCACGGCAGGGGATTGCCGAATAGGAAATTCAACCGCATGAGCTCAAGTATCGCCCAGTGCTCACTACAAGCAAGCGGCTGACGTTTTGCGAACACCGATTGATTGCGACCCGGGGGCATCCAGTTCGCCAGCGCTGAGCCGTTGAAGGGCATCGCCATCCTGTCCACATTGGGGTAAGCTGTTACCAGTTCAATTCAGGCAACCCCCTTTGGAGCAACCATGAGTGATTCACCAGACGCTGGCTTCGGTAAATTCGTTCCCGGTTTTGACTTTCTCCAGAACCTGGCCAAGGGGGCATCCCAGACGGTTCCGCAGATGCCTAATCTGGGCAACTGGATTGCGCCCACCCTCAATGTGGAAGAGCTGGACAAGCGCATCTCTGAACTCAAGACCGTGCATTTCTGGCTGGAACAAAACTCCAAGGCCCTGGGTGCCACCGTGCAGGCGCTGGAGGTACAAAAAATGACCCTGGCCACGCTCAAGGGCATGAATGTCAACATCGGCGATATGGCGAACGCGTTCACGCCCAAGCCGGTAGCGCCGGCATCCTCCACTGTGCCGCCCGCCCCGGAGAACGCGGCGTCTACCGCCAAGCCCGCCACCACGGCGGCAGCTGGGCTGGTTGATCCGATGCAGCTTTGGGGTTCGCTGACGCAGCAGTTTCAGCACATAGCCGCCGGCGCCATGAAAGACGCCGGCAAGGCAACTAAAAAAGTAGCTGCCAGCGCAGCTAAACCAAGAGCTGCAACCAGGAAGACTGTAAAAAAGACGACCGGCCGCAACGGCTGACACAACCTCAGCGAGGCCGACGATGAAGCTGTTTCCCTACGGCCATGCCACGCATCCGCAATGGCGCATGGCGGCCGGTTTGGTGTTGGCGCAACTGCGGGCCCAGATGGCGCTGCACGGTTATGCCAGCAGCCCCACGCTGGCCCTGCTCTACATCACCGACCACTACGCAGCGCAAGCCCAGGACATTCTGGATCACCTGAGTGCCGAATTGCCGGAAATCACCGATTGGTCGGGCACGGTGGGGATCGGAATCGCCTCCAACAACGTGGAGTATTTTGATGAGCCGGCGCTGGCCGTGATGTTGTGCGAGCTGCCGACCGACCAGTACCGGGTGTTTTCCGGTGTGGCGCCGCTGGGCTTGGGTTTTGAGGCCCATACCGCCCTGATTCACGCTGATGCAAATACCCCCGACCTGACCGAGCTGATCGAAGAGATGGCCGCCCGCACGGCGTCGGGTTATCTGTTCGGCGGTTTGTCGTCAGGCCGCTCAAAACTGGTTCAGTTTGCCGTCGGCGGCAATGGCAATATCAGTGGGCAGGGCGCCGCCGGTGGTGTGTTCAGTGGCGGCTTGAGCGGTGTCGCTTTCGGCGAGGGGGTGAACCTGGTGTCGCGTGTCACGCAGGGCTGTTTGCCAGTGGCCCGGGACCATCAGGTTACCGCTGCCGAGAACAATGTGGTGACCCAGCTGGACGGCGAGCCGGCGCTGGATGTGATGTTGCGCGAGCTCAAGGTGTCGCTGGATCAGCCCGAACAGGCGCTCATGACAGTGCGCGCCACCCTGGTGGGCTTGATGCACCCGTCGGACAGTGGTGGCCCGGCGGGCGACGGGGTTGCCGTCAGCCGTACCGGTAACTTTGGCAGTGATGTGATCGTGCGTCACATCATCGGTCTGGACCCGGCGCGGCGCGGCGTAGCCGTGGCAGACCAGCTGGAAGTGGGCATGCAACTGGCTTTTTGCCAGCGCAACGTACAGGCCGCCAGAACTGATTTGATCCGTGTCTGCGCCGAGATCCGTGAAGAGCTGGAGCCGGAAGAATTGCCGGTAGAAACCGCGAGCGCACTGGCGGCGTCGGAGGCCGAGTCAGCCCCGCATCCGGCGCGTGGCATCGCGGGCGCCGTCTACGTCAGCTGTTCGGGGCGCGGTGGCCCGCATTTTGGTGGCCCCAGTGCCGAGCTTCAAATCGTGCGCCGCGCACTGGGCGATGTGCCGCTGGTCGGCTTCTTTGCCGGTGGCGAGATCGCCCGCAATCATCTGTATGGCTATACCGGAGTGCTGACAGTTTTTACAAGCAATTAGGCCTCTAGCCCTCGTGCATTAAGCGCAAGTAGCTATTAATTTAATAGCATTCCTGGCTTACACCCCGCGTGCCCGATCCGCATGAAACTGCGCCACAAACGCGCCAAAGCGCCCGGCGTCCAGCGCTTCGCGCACTTCGCGCATCAGGTTCAGGAAGTAGTGCAGGTTGTGGATGCTGGCCAGCATCGGGCCCAGCATTTCTCCGCAGCGGTCCAGGTGGTGCAGATAGGCGCGGCTGAAGCCGCCGGAGGTGCTGCCGTCCGGCCGTGTGCTACCCCGGCAGGCATAGCAGGTGCAGGTCACGTCAAGCGGCTGTTCATCCGTCTTGTGGCGCGCATTGCGAATTTTCAGGTCGCCATAGCGGGTGAACAGGTGGCCGTTGCGGGCGTTGCGTGTCGGCATCACGCAGTCAAACATGTCCACGCCCTGCGCCACGCCGGCGACCAGATCTTCCGGCGTGCCGACGCCCATCAGGTAGCGTGGCTTGTCGGCCGGCAGGCGGTGCGGCGAGTGCGCCATGATGCGCAGCATCTCGTCCTTGGGCTCACCCACACTGACGCCGCCGACGGCGTAACCGGGAAAATCCAGCTCCACCAGTTGCTCCAGCGACTCCTGGCGCAGGTGCTCGAACATGCCGCCTTGCACAATGCCAAACAGGGCGTTGGGGTTTTCCAGCCGCGCAAACTCGGTTTTGCAGCGCTTGGCCCAGCGCAGGCTGAGTTCCATGGAATAGCGCGCCTCGGCCTCGGTGGTGAGTTGGCCCTTGGTCTTCGGCTCGACCGAAATATAGGGCGTGCACTCGTCAAACTGCATGACGATGTCGCTGTTGAGTACGGTCTGGATCTGCATCGAGATCTCGGGCGTCAAAAACAGCTTGTCGCCGTTCACCGGGGAGGAAAACTTGACGCCTTCTTCCGTGATCTTGCGCATCTCGCCCAATGACCAGACCTGAAAGCCGCCCGAGTCGGTCAGGATCGGCTTGTCCCACTTCTCGAACTGGTGCAGGCCGCCAAACTGCGCCATCACGTCCAGTCCGGGGCGCATCCACAAATGGAAGGTGTTGCCGAGGATGATCTGCGCACCCATGTCTTCCAGGCTGGTGGGCGTCACGCCTTTGACGGTGCCATAGGTGCCGACCGGCATGAAGATGGGGGTTTCCACCACGCCATGGTTGAGCGTGAGGCGTCCGCGCCGGGCGTGCGAGCCGGGGTAGGCGCCCTCGGGCGTGTGGGTGGCGGGATCGGTTTGGAGCAGTTCAAATTGGAGCATGGGCGCTATTGTCTTTCATGCCTGCCGCCGCCGTCACAGATCAAAGTGCTGGCGGACGCGGTCTTCCAGCAACTGACGGGCATCGTCTTCTGAACTGTTGGCCAGGCGATCAAAAATAGGGCGCGCCATGGGGCGAAACACCGCTATGACGGCCGGATCGAAATGGCTTCCGGTGTCTTGCTCAAGAATCGCCATCGCGGCATCAAAGCCCATGGGCTCCTTGTATGGACGCTTGGAGCAGAGGGCATCAAAGACATCGGCCACGGCAAAAATACGCGCTGCCAGCGGGATCGCCTCGCCCACGAGCTGGCGCGGATAGCCGGTGCCATTCCATTTTTCGTGATGGGCGGCCACCACGGCGTTGGCACCATCGAGCCAGCCCATGCCCGTGACAATTTCTTCGCCTTGGGCGACGTGGGTGCGCATGATGACAAACTCCGCAGCGTCGAGTTTGCCGGGTTTGAGCAGAATGGCGTCGGGAATGCCGATCTTGCCCACATCATGCAAAAAGCTGCCCGCAATGAGCGCCTGCATCGCACTGCCCACGAAGCCCATGCGCTCGGCGATGCTGGCGGCAATCCAGGCCACCCGGTAATTGTGGGCGCCGGTATCGGAGTCCCGTTTGGCAATGGCGCGCCCGAGCGCCTCCATCATCGAAATATGCGAGTCCAGCACCTCGCGCGCTTTGCGTTCGTTGTCGGCCGACAGATGCACCACCACCGGATAGAGCGCAGCACCGCACAGCAGAGAGGCCAGGCCGACCATCAATGCCACGGTCCAGGCGCTGGCGAAGATTTGAGCCTGTTGCCAAGCCGGCACCACGCGGACCCCCTCGAAATAGCCCGTGATGGGCAGGCTCAAGTCAGTGGCCGAATTGCGCAGCGGCACGAAGACCCGCATGACCCAGACACCGCCTGACAGTTTCAGGCTCTTGTAAGAAGCCTCCGTGTAGTTTGGTACCCCATGATGTGGCAGCGACGGCTCCACCGTGCTCCCCTCGTCGGTCAGCGATTCCGCGAGTTTTTGCCCCTGGCGGTCGTAGATTTCGGCGATGTCAAACAAGCCCCCTGAAATGGTTTCCGCCGCCACAGTGGCCTGCGCCGTGGCCTTCGGGCCGCTCAGATCGATGGCGTTGTAGTGGTGGAGTAATTGGTCTGATTCTTCGATGGCCAGCGAAACGATGCTTTCTTCTGCACTTTCGCGCGCCACGTACCAGGCGATGGGGCTGGCCAAAGAGGCCAGCAAAATGCTGACCGCCGCGATGCGAATGGCCGTGCGTTTTTGGAAGGTGTTCATCGTTGCGTATCCTCCAGCCTCGGTTTGTGTTTCAGCGTTGGCGCGTCAGCAGCATGGCGTCACCATAACTGAAAAACCGGTAGTTGCGTGCAATCGCCGTACTGTACAGGGCCATGATGTGCTCGTAGCCCGCAAAAGCACTGACCAGCATCATCAGGCTGGATTTGGGCAGGTGGAAGTTGGTGACCAGCAGGTCCACCAGTTGGAAGTCAAACCCCGGCGTGATGAAGATGCGGGTGTCGCCGGATGCCTGGCCGGTCTGGGCCCAGGACTCCAGCGTGCGCACGGTGGTGGTGCCTACCGCCACCACGCGGCCGCCGCGCGCGCGGCAATCGGCAATGGCCTGCTGCGTCGCCAGCGGCACGTCGTACCACTCGCTGTGCATCTGGTGCTCGGCCAGGTTTTCGGTCTTGACGGGTTGAAACGTGCCGGCGCCCACATGCAGCGTGACGTGGGCGCGCTGCACGCCCATCGCGTCAATGGCGGCGAGCAGGGCCGCGTCAAAATGCAGCGCGGCGGTGGGGGCGGCCACGGCCCCCGGATTTTTGGCGAAGACGGTCTGGTAGCGCGCGGCGTCCTCGGTGGAATCGGCGTGGGTGATATAGGGCGGCAGCGGCACATGGCCGTGACGTTCCATCAGGGTGTGCGGGTCATCGCCCGCGTCGTTGGACAGTACAAAGCGGAACAGGGCACCTTCGGCATCCGGCCAGCGGCCCAGCAGCGTGGCGCGCAGGTTGTCGTGGCTGCCGGGCGCGCCGACCAGGGCCACGGTGGTGCCGACTTCGGGCTTTTTGCTTACGCGCATGTGGGCCGCCACCTGGTTGCCGCCCAGTACCCGCTCAATCAGCAGTTCCAGCTTGCCGCCGGTGGGTTTTTCGCCAAACAGGCGGGCATTGATGACCTTGGTGTCGTTGAACACGACCAGATCGCCGGGGTTTAACAGGGACGGCAGGTCGCGGAAAATCCGGTCTATCGGTGGGGTACCGGTACCGTCCAACAGCCGCGAGCCGCTGCGTTCGGGGGCTGGGTGCTGGGCGATCAGTGCTTCAGGCAGCACAAAGTCGAAGTCGCTCAGGGTGAAAGGGCGCGTCGCGCCAGGCGAAGAGGTGGGCATAGTGCTTGAGGGTTGGACAAACCCGTACCAAGAGTAGAGTGAAAGGCTGTGATTGTCGCAGCCCCAAACAGGCCTGCTAGCGCCGGACGTCTGGAAAAGAGTTAGCCATGCCGGTGGTCGCTGTCGTCCACCTCGGCCCAGCAATTGGGCGTTTCATACAGGGTGATTTTCTTTAATGACAAGCCGGTGCCGTAGCGGTCCTGGTAGACGTTTTTTAGAATATCGAAGGCGGCGCTGGCCAGATTTTCGACCGTGGGGATGCAATCCAGCACGACGGTCTTGTGATCCGGCAGGCTGTCCAGGAATTGCCGAATCACGGTATCGTTGCGGTAGACCAGAAACGCATGGTCCCAGAGATCGACCAGATGGGTTTTGGCCAGCGCTTTGATGTCGGAAAAATCCATGACCATGCCGTTGTCCGATTGCCCCTCTTTTTCAATCACCGCGCCGACCAGCGTGATGAGCAGGGTATAGCGGTGTCCGTGCAGGTTGCGACACTGACTTTTGTGGTCCGGGATGCGGTGGCCGGCATCGAATTCCAGCTTGCGGGTAATCGTCAACATGGGGTGGCTCTCAATTAGGGAATTTGTAACATTTTATGGGTCTGCAGGCTGAGCTTCCACTGTGGATTGCAGTGGACGGCGCGGCATCCAAGCTCTCAGTTTGCCAGAGCAGCCGAGCGGTTAGAGATCGTCTCAGGTGCAATGTCCAAATCGACCGGCCAGCACACCGTGTCCAATGCAACAAATGCCTGCTTGAACAAAACGACATCTTGCAAGCGGACAAACACGCCACGTTTCAAATAGGGGCGAGCATCGAACAGGCGATGGTCGCCGGTGTCGAACCAGAGCCCCAGAGAAAAATCATCCCTGGGGATAACGCGAATGACGGATTCCATGGTGAGCTCCTAACGCAAAGGGTCAATGGCAAACGGCGTTTTTCCCGCGACACAAAAGATGGTGAAGTGCTATTAAAAGAATAGCTTCTTACGCTTATTGCACGAGGGCTAGAGCCTGAATTGTTATAAATAAAGCGGCTCAGGGCCGCTTTATTTGATTCAGAGCCGATAGATCAGCGCCCGCAATGCTGTACGCCTGCGATCACTATGACAGCACCGCTTTCGTCCTTGGCATCTACCACTTGCAGGTGAGAGCTAGGTGAAAGCATCGCTGCTGTCAGCGGAATCATTGCTCAACTTTGCGATAAGACCCGTTCGGAATGGCGTTGGGACCCAGCACGAAAACTTATTGGTTGGCCTGCTGGGTCAGTGGCAGATAGTTCGGCGCCGCGCGGGTAGCCATGGGGAGACTCCGAGTTTTGTTAATTGTTTTTGAGCGAAGCCAGTTGACGATCACCTCGATCGACCCGTGGTTTCGTGGAAGCCCAAAGGTTGAGCGTTAATCGTATGTCGTAGACCAGCAATTAGATATCCCCCAAATGGGGGATATTGAGTTGCACGGGAATACGAAATGTCGTGCCACAGCGTGACGGGTGCTACCCCGGCGTGGAGTGTTTTTCCAAGCAAGACCTGACCCCGGTGCACCGGGTGATGTACTTGGTCGGTTACTTGAATACCAAAGTCAAGCCAGCGACGCTCAGCGTGTAGCGCATACCGAGTACGTTGCCGTTGGCGTCAATTTTGTAGCAGCCCGCTGCAGTACCAGTTTGTGCTCCCGCAGCGTTTCGAAGGATGCTGTTTGAGCAACCGTAAGCGGTGGTCGCTGTATCGGCTTCCATCGTCCATGAGGACTGCGTTGTGGATTTCACGGTTCTATCGGCGAAGCTGTTGTAAAGGGTTAAGGTGCCCTGAGGACCGGAATCGCCAACTTTGGCAGAGGTCGGGTAAGCGCCAGTGTTGCTTGTTTGTACGGCGTAAGAACCATCTGAATAACTGGCACCTTTCATCGTGAGCGGATTGATGCTGAAGTAGGCGTCAATGTTGGTGACGGCGAAAACAACGCCATTTTTTTTCATGGTCAGTGTTTCGACGGCTTTTTTGCTTTGCAATCCTTCAAAGGTGCCATCCGCAGCCGGTGTGATGGACAAAGACATTGTGTAAGTGTCAGCGCCGTTGACTGCCGTACCGTTTAAGTTGATGCCGCTTGTCATTGCTTTGGTGTACGCAGCATCTAATGGAAATGAGAGTGGCGTCACAACTGGCCCTGTCACCGTGTCACCACCGCCTCCGCCCCCGCAAGCAGCCAAAAAAGTTGTTGAGATGGCCAAGGCCAGGATAGTTTTCAATTTCATGATTCAGATTCCATAAAAGTCGCGATGGTCTTGGTTGTTTTTCTGACCTGCATGCCATCCAGGCAGGTATTCATCGATCAGGAAATCTCGGTCAAGGCCAGCCGAAGTGCGAGCCTGTCAGACGTTTTGCGGCCAGGAAGAAGTTGATTCGGTGGCGTTTGGGGTAAGCCCGCTGTCGCTTGGCGTGCGCGGCGTGAAGAAAGCAGGCCGACCCCAACAACGCGGCCGCAATGAACAACCGCGTCAAGTTGAATTTGTGAATCAGCTGAAACTTCATCAGGCCCCCCGCAAGATGTGGAGCCATCTATGGATGGGGCTCCTGTGTTATCGAATGTAATCGATATTCACAAATAATTTTAATTCTTATCGAAATGAAACAAGGGCTTGCCCCTACTTTCTGATGCATGTCCAAAGCATCACAGTTGATTGAAACCCATGCGTTTGCCGAGCGGCTGCGGCTGGCGCTGAAGGGCATTGGCATCCGGCCATCGCCCACACTCGTGGCCAACGAATTCAATCTGCGCTACTGGGGCAAGAGCATCACGTCCCATACGGCGCGCAACTGGCTGCTGGGCAAGTCCATTCCGATGCAGGACAAGCTGCGCGTGTTGGCCGACTGGTTGCATGTGAGTGCGGACGAATTGCGCTTCGGCACTTTGGCGCCAACCTTCAAGGCGCAGGATTCAGGTACGGATATGTCGGTGCTGACGATGCAGGACCGTGAAATGCTGGCGCGGTACATGACGCTGTCACTGGCAGACCGCAAGACGGTGTGCGATGTGGTGGTGGCGCTGGCCGTGGCGGCGACGGTCAAGGCACGAAATTTGTAAGGAGTAGGCCTGTAGCCTACGTTGTATAAGCGAAAGGCGCTATGTTTATGGCAGCAAGTGGAGAGCCAGAACTCAGAGCGCTTGGGTTTCGGCGGCAGTCAGCCACGCACGGCCAGCAAGTTTGATAAACCGGCTCGCAATTCTTCCAGATCATCGGTGACGGTGAAATAGACAATTTCATCATCCACCGAGTCATAGCCGTGGATGATCCGGTTTCGCAGATCAATTGCCAGCTTCAAATTCATCACCGATCCAATCAGGTCGGGCTCCAGTTTCACCAACCGCGAGCACGCCTCCCCAAGAATTTCAAGTTGTCGTTCTACGGCCGAGCGGCGCATCTTGTCGGCCGTGTAGCCGTCCAACGAGATGCCTTCAACAAACTCCCGGGCTGAATCGATGGCCCCCAGAGCATCAACCAGCAGCTTGGGTATTTTGTCGGTCATAAATGACGGTTCGGCTTTGATTGACCGTTTGCAAAAAGTAGGGATTGCGGATGTAGCGGGGGTTCACCAAATCAACATGGCGGCCCAGTAACTGTTCAAGTTCGTCCGCCAGCGCGGTCCAGCGCTTGGCGCGAGAACCGGGTAGCTTCGCGTCCAGCTCCACCAAAAAGTCAAAGTCGCTGGAGTCCGGGTTGAACTCCACGCCGGTCGCTGAGCCAAACAGTTCCAAGTGGGCAACTCCATACCTCTCACACAAGGCGGAGATGCCGGGCAGCTGAGAGGCCAATGAGATATGCATCGGGGAATTATCAAACAAATTTCCATTGCGGTGTCGCTTGCCATTTTGTGCGCGGAAGAGTTGACTGCCTGAGCCACAATCACGCCATGACCGCAGCGCCGTCCCCGCCCTCCAAAGCCAAGCCCCTGAGCGGCCCGCAAAAAGCCCTGCGCAAGCTCGGGCTGGTGCGCGACATTGACCTGGCGCTGCACCTGCCATTGCGCTATGAAGATGAAACTCGCATCGTCAAGCTGCGCGATGTGCGTGAGGGCGAGGTGGTGCAGATCGAGGGTGTCGTCACGTCCTGTGAGGTGAAGATCACCGGCCACCGCCAGTTGCTGGTGACGCTGGACGATGGCTCGGACACCTGCACACTGCGCTTCTTCAGCTTTTACCCCTCGCAGCAAAAGGCGCTGGCGGTCGGCAACCGCATTCGGGCGCGGGGCGAAATCAGGGGTGGTTTTTCGGGATTGCAAATGATGCACCCGGCATTCAAGGCCGCTGGCGGCGAACTGGCGGTGGCGCTGACGCCGGTCTACCCCACGGTGGCCGGGTTGCCGCAGGTTTATTTGCGCCGGGCGGTGCAGGGCGGGCTGGCCCGTGCCGAGCTGGCGGACACTTTGTTGCCTGAGACTTTATGCCAAATCGGCCTCCAGCCCTCGTGGAATATGCGTGAGGCGCTATCATTTCTGCATCATCCGACGCCGGATGTAGCGCTGGCCACGCTGGAGGACCACAGCCATCCGGCCTGGCAGCGGCTCAAGGCCGAAGAGTTGCTGGCGCAGCAGTTGTCGCAACTGCAGGCCAAACGCGAGCGCGCCCGGTTGCGGGCGCCGGTGCTGATGCCGGTTCGTCCGGACGTCGGCGCCCATCGACAAGCTCTGGGCGAACGGCTGCAAGGTCAGCCCGACCGGAGCTTGCCCCGGCACGAGCAACTGCTCGCGGCCTTGCCGTTTCAGCTCACGGCAGCGCAGCGCCGTGTCAGCGCGGAAATCATGCACGATCTGGCTCGGCCGGTGCCGATGCACCGCCTGCTGCAAGGTGATGTCGGCTCCGGTAAAACCGTGGTGGCGGCACTGGCGGCGGCGATTTGCATCGACGCCGGCTGGCAATGCGCCCTGATGGCGCCGACCGAAATTCTGGCCACGCAGCATTTTGCCAAATTGGTGAGCTGGCTGGCGCCGCTGGGCATCAAGACCGCCTGGCTCACCGGCAGCCAGAAAACCAAGGAACGGCGCGAGATGCTGGCGCTGATTGCCAGCGGTGAGGCCGGGCTGGTGGTGGGCACGCATGCCGTCATCCAGGACAAAGTGGTGTTCAAAAACCTGGCGCTCGCCATCATCGACGAACAGCACCGTTTTGGCGTGGCGCAACGGCTGGCGCTGCGCAGCAAGCTGACGGAGGGTAATCAGGAACCGCATCTCCTGATGATGACGGCGACCCCGATTCCCCGGACACTGGCGATGAGCTACTACGCTGATCTGGATGTTTCCACCATCGATGAATTGCCGCCGGGGCGCACCCCCATCGTTACCAAAGTGGTGAATGATGCCCGCCGTGATGAAGTGATTGAGCGCATTCGCTTCCAACTCAATGAAGGGCGGCAGATTTACTGGGTCTGCCCGCTGATTGAGGAGAGCGAAGCGCTGGACTTGACCAACGCCACCGAGACGCACGCGCACTTGAGTGCCGCGCTGCCCGGTGTCATGGTCGGCCTGCTGCACTCGCGCATGCCGGTGGCCGAAAAGAAAGCGGTGATGGCCTTGTTCACCAGCGGGCAGATGGGGGTATTGGTCAGCACCACGGTGATTGAGGTCGGGGTCGATGTGCCCAATGCCAGCCTGATGGTGATCGAACATGCCGAGCGCTTTGGTCTCAGCCAGTTGCACCAGCTGCGCGGCCGGGTCGGGCGCGGGGCGGCGGCATCGGCCTGCGTGCTGCTGTATTCCACCGGCGACGCGCCCCGGCTGGGTGAAACCGCCCGCGCCCGCCTGAAAGCCATGGCCGAAACCAACGATGGCTTTGAGATTGCCCGGCGTGACCTGGAGATTCGCGGCCCCGGCGAGTTTCTGGGGGCACGCCAGTCGGGCGCCGCGCTGCTGCGCTTTGCCGATCTGGCCACTGACACCGATTTACTGGCTTGGGCGCGCGAGGTGGCCCCGCTGATGCTCGATCAGCATGCTGACCTGGCCGAAAAACATGTGATGCGCTGGCTCGGCGGCAAGACGGATTACCTGAAGGCGTAAGCCCCCAAGGAGCGGGCTGGCACGCTGAATCACCGCTTCAGCGCGAGCCAACCCGCACATCGCCAAAAATGCTCTGCGCCTCCCGGGGCAGGCAGCGCCAGTACTGCGGGCTGGCCGTCACCTGGCCGCCCAGCGCGGCGGCGGCTTCCCAGCCCCAGCGCGGCTGGTAGAGGAAAGCGCGGGCCAGGGCGATCAGGTCGGCGTCGCCGGCCTGCAGGATGGCCTCGGCCTGCTGCGGGTCGGTGATCAGGCCCACGGCCATCGTGGTCAGGCCGGACGCCTGGCGGACCTGACGCGCCAGCGGCACCTGGTAGGCCGGGCCGATGGCAATCTTCTGCTGGGGCGACAGGCCGCCCGATGACACATGGATGAAGTCGCAGCCCAAAGCTTTGAGTCGCAGGGCGAATTCCGAGGTCTGCTTGACATCCCAACCGCCTTCGACCCAATCCGTGGCGGACACCCGCACGCCGAGTGCGCCGTCAAAGACCTGGCGCACGGCGGCAAACACTTCCAATGGGAAACGCACCCGGTTGTCAAAGCTGCCGCCGTAGTGGTCGCTGCGCTGGTTGGCCAGGGGCGAAAGGAACTGGTGCAGCAGATAGCCATGCGCGGCGTGCAGTTCGATGGCATCGATGCCCAGCCGATCGGCGCGCTGCGCGGCGACGACAAAGGCGTCACGGATATCCGCCATCTGTTCCTCGGTGAGTGCTGTGGGCAGCGGCTCAACGGGCAACTGCGGCAAGGCGGACGGCCCTGCCGTTTGCCAGCCGCCCTGCTTGATCGGTAGCAGCTGCCCACCGTGCCAGGGCAGCGCACTCGAGGCCTTGCGCCCGGCATGCGCGAGCTGGATGCACACGGGCATGGCGGGCGCCAGTTGGCGGGCGCGCTGGAGGGTGTCACCCAGCGCCTGCTCGGTGCGGTCGTCCCACAGGCCCAGACAGGCGGGCGTGATGCGCCCCTGCGCCGTCACGGCGGTGGCCTCGATGGTGAACAGGGCGGCCCCGCTGTTGAGCAGGTTGGTCCAGTGCGCCAGATGCCAGTCACTCGCCGCGCCGTTGATGGCGGAGTACTGGCACATCGGGGCGATGACGATCCGGTTGGCCAGCGTCAGGCCACCGCGCGGGGAGGACAACTTCAAAGGGGAAAATAATTGACTCACGGGGGGGCTTCCTCGGGGTTTTGACCGGTGTCGGCGGGTGCATTGATCAGGCAGAAGTCAAATTGTGGCACGTCAGGCTTGACATGAATTAGGCTGGAGAATTCAACCGTGAAACAATCGGCCTCATCATGAAACACACTGCCTTGAAACTCATCATTCTTACCACCCTGTGGGCGTTGTCGACGCAGCCCGTGCTGGCGGAGTTGCCCAAACGCGACTTGATGGTGGAATTGCGGCAGGTGGAAGACACCGGGGGCGTCACCGTCAGCACCTCCTCACGCGAGCCGACGCTCGCGCCGCAGCAGATCCGGGTGCGCAATGGCGCCAAGGCCAGCTTGCGCCTGGGGCAGTCGCTGCCGATGCAGTGGGTGCAGTCGGCTGTGGCGCAGAGCGCGTCGCTGGCGGCATCGGGCGCCACGGCGAGCAGCAGCGGGGGTGGGGTGGTCAATGCGGTGACCTGGATGGACGCCGGCCAGAGTCTCACGGTGCAGCCACGCTGGCCCGGAGGCAAACAAGCGGTCATGGTTGAGATCGAGGTGCAGGCGGCCACGGTGGGCGAGCGCGTCGGCGCCGACTTGCCGACCCAGTCACGCAGCCAGCTGGCGACCACGGTCAGCGCGCCGCTGGGGCAATGGGTCACGATTGCGACGACCGGCCGCAGTGCGCAGCCCGGGGACTACAGCAGTGAGGCGATGGCTGAGTCCCGACGCCTGATGCAGCTTAGGGTGCTGGCGCCGTAGTCTGGTTTTTGCGGGGCTTTGAATGCCACAATCACGCCATGACACTGACCGAGCTTAAATACATTGTGGCCGTGGCCCGTGAGCGGCACTTTGGCAAGGCCGCCGAGGCTTGCTATGTGTCCCAGCCGACGCTGTCAGTGGCTGTCAAAAAGCTGGAAGAAGAGCTGGACGTCAAACTGTTCGAACGCAGCGCCAATGAGGTGTCGGTGACGCCGCTGGGTGAAGAAATTGTGCGTCAGGCGCAGGCGGTGCTGGAGCAGGCGGCCGCTATCCGTGAGATCGCCAAGCGCGGCAAGGACCCGCTGGCCGGGCCGCTCACGCTGGGCGTGATCTACACCATCGGCCCGTATCTGCTGCCCGATCTGGTGCGTCAGATGATCACGCACCAGCCGCAAATGCCGTTGATACTGCAGGAAAACTTCACCGTCAAGCTGCTGGAGATGCTGCGCACCGGTGAAATCGACTGCGCCATTCTGGCCGGGCCGTTCCCGGATGCCGGGCTGGCCATTGCGCCCCTGTATGACGAGCCCTTTTTGGCCGCCGTGCCCGCCCATCACCCGCTGGCGGCGCACGACAAGGTCACCACCGAAGAGCTCAAGCGCGAGACCATGCTGCTGCTCGGCAGCGGGCACTGTTTTCGCGACCATGTGCTGGAGGTGTGTCCGGAATTTGCCCGGTTTTCCAGCAACGCCGAAGGCATTCGCAAGAGTTTTGAAGGCTCGTCCCTGGAGACCATCAAGCACATGGTGGCCGCCGGCATGGGCGTCACGCTGGTGCCGCGCCTGAGCGTGCCCAAAGATGCCCTGGCGCCGAAGCCCCGGCGCAAGCGGGATGAAGACGCTTTTGTGAAGTACCTGCCGTTCGTAGGTGACCCGCCGACGCGCCGGGTGGTGCTGGCCTGGCGGCGCAGCTTTACCCGTTACGAGGCGATTGCGGCGCTGCGCAATGCCATCTACGCCTGCGAGTTGCCGGGCGTGGCCCGCCTGTCCTGATCGCTGTACCGTGAATCCTTCTCAGACCCGTCTTCGCCCCCGCATTGCCCTGTACCTTGATCTCATCCGCTGGAGCCGGCCGGCCGGCTGGCTGCTGCTGTTGTGGCCGACCTTGAGTGCGCTGTGGATCGCTGCGCACGGTTTTCCCGGCTGGCATTTGCTGGCGGTGTTCACGCTGGGAACCATCCTCATGCGCAGCGCGGGCTGTTGCATCAACGACGTGGCGGATCGTGAGTTTGATCGGCACGTCAAGCGCACGGCAGGGCGCCCGGTGACCACCGGTGCCGTGTCGGTGAAAGAGGCTCTGCTGCTCGGAGCGGCGCTGGCGCTGCTGGCGTTTGCGTTGGTACTCACCACCAATGCCGCCACCATTGGCTGGTCTTTCGCAGCGCTGGCCGTCACGCTGGTCTACCCCTATGCCAAACGGGTCTTTTCCATGCCGCAAGCCGTGCTGGGCGTGGCGTTCGGTTTTGGCATTCCGATGGCCTTCTCTGCGGTGCGCACCAGCGTGCCGCCGCTGGCCTGGCTTTTGATGCTGGGCAATCTGTTTTGGGTGCTGGCTTATGACACCGAGTACGCCATGGTGGACCGGGACGACGATTTGCTCATTGGCATGAAAACGTCCGCCATCACGCTCGGGCGGCTGGACGTGCCGGTGGTCATGCTCTGTTATCTTTTATTTATATCTATTTGGGCGCTAGCCCCCGTTGCATATGCGCAGCAAGCTATATTTTATATAGCAATATTGCTGACCCTGGGGCAGGTCGCGTGGCACTACACCCTGATTCGCAGCCGCTCACGCGCGGGCTGCTTCAAGGCCTTTCGCCTGAACCACTGGCTGGGGTTCACCCTGTTTGCTGGCATTGTGACCAGTTACAGCCTGACATAAAAAGCCGCCTGGGCCGGCGGTTTGAGGGGTAAAGCCCCCGGCTGTATCGGGCTACTATTTTTAACTTTTCCTGCGACATATCCTTTATGACACCAATTTTTGTGGCTGATCTCCCCGCCACATCGCAGTCACTGGATAAAGTGCTTGCTGACAGTTCCGCGCATCCGGACATCTTGTACGGGCCAATCCAATCCGAATTGATCCGCATGGAAGTTCTCGCCGATATGCTGGAGGCGACGGCGCTCCGCGTGCCGGATCAGGTGGCACTGATTTCCGGTGACCGCCAACTGAGTTATCAGGCGTTGAACGCGCAGGCGGATCAGGTCGCATCGTGGTTGCTGCAGGCGGGCGTGCAACCCGGACAGATCGTCGGTTTGTGGCTCCCGCGCGGCATTGAGCTGCTGGTGATGCAGGCCGGCATTGCGAAGGCTGGTGCCGCGTGGTTGCCGTTCGATGCCGACGCACCGGTCGAGCGCATCGGTGTCTGTCTGGAGGATGCCAACGCGGTCGGCATCGTTACTTGTGCGGCGTTTGCGCCTTTCCTCGGAGCCTTTGGCCGAACCGTCTGGACGGCAGAGGACTTGATGGCACCGTCCTTGCCATTGTGTCGCCGCGACGGCGTGCTGCCGACGCACCCGGCCTACGTCATCTACACCTCCGGCTCGACCGGCAAGCCCAAGGGCATCGAAATCAGTCAAGCCAGCATCTGTCATTTTCTGCGCAGTGAAAACGCGCTGTTGGGCATTCGCGACAGTGATCGGGTCTACCAGGGTTTTTCGGTGGCGTTTGACATGTCTTTCGAGGAAATCTGGATCAGCTATCTGGCCGGCGCCACGCTTTGGATTGCCTCCAAAGAGGTGGCGTCTGATCCGGAAGCCTTGCCGCAGGCCTTGCTGGACAACCAGGTGACCGTCCTGCACGCGGTGCCGACCCTGCTGGCCTTGTTCAATCAGGATGTCCCGACCCTGCGCCTGATTAATCTGGGGGGTGAGATGTGCCCGCAGTCCTTGGTCGACCGCTGGGCCAGGCCGGGTCGGCAGGTCTTCAATACCTACGGTCCGACGGAAGCCACCGTGTCGGCCAGTCTGGCCGAGCTGCAACCGAACGAGCCGGTCACCATCGGACGGCCGCTGCCAAATTACGGCCTGCTCATCATCAACCCCGCTCTGGAGGACGGCCTCGTTCTGCTGCCGCGAGGCGAAGTCGGCGAGCTGTGCATCACCGGGCCCGGGGTTGCCGCCGGTTACCTGGGGCGGCCCGATCTGACGGCGGAAAAATTCCTCGCCAATCCATGGCGCCGCCACGTGCATGATGCGCGCCTTTACCGCACGGGTGATCTGGCCCGCATCGATCCCGATGGCTGTGTGCAATGCCTGGGGCGCACCGATGACCAGGTAAAAATTCGGGGCTTTCGGGTGGAGCTGGGCGAGATCGAGTCGGCGCTCGCCAGGCAGCCGGGTATCGGCACCGTGGCGGTGGTGCTGCGCCAGGAGGAGGGCATCGACCAGCTGATCGCCTTCATCGTCCCGGAAAATGGCGTCACTATTGCCAGTGCCGCCCTACGCGCCGCGCTTGCAGAATCGCTGCCGGCGTACATGGTGCCCGGTTATTTCGAGCTGCTGGCAGAAATGCCGCGCCTCACCTCCGGCAAGATCGACCGCAACGCACTGAAGGCACGTCCGCTGGCGCTTGCTATAGGCGACGCGATCCATTCGGATACGCCGAACACGCCCGCCGAGCACGCCTTGTTCGCCGCCTTGGCCAAGCTTTTTCCTGGTCAGTCGATTGTTCGCAGTGCAGATTTTTTCTCCGACCTCGGCGGCCATTCGCTGTTTGCGGCGCGACTGGCATCGGCGTTACGGATGGACCCGCACTTCGCCCACGTCACGGTCCGCGACATCTATCAGAATCGCAGCGTCGGCCGCATTGCCGAAGTTCTGGCCGAAGCCCATGAGAGCGGGCCGGCGGTCGATATTCATTGGGTGCCTCCTTCGGCCTTCAGGCGCTGGCGCTGCGGCATGGCGCAAGCGGCCGCCGTGCCGGCGCTGGTGGCGATAAGCATGGCGCAATGGATGGCCCCGTTCTTTACCTATCACTTCTTCACGGGCGAGCCTGACGACTCAATGGCTGTCGCCATCCTGGCATCGGTGGCGGCGTTTTTGCTTGCGACCTTGTTTGAGTTTGCACTGGCGATTGCCGGTAAATGGCTGATCGTCGGGCGCCTCAAAGCCGGGCGTTACCCGCTCTGGGGCCTCACCTACTATCGCTGGTGGTTGGCGGATCGATTGGTCGAAGCCGCCCCGGCCTATCTGCTGAGCGGCTCATCGATCTACGCCTGGTGGCTGCGCGCGCTCGGGGCAAAAATAGGCCGTGACGTGGTCATTGGCTCGATGACCTTGCGTGCGCCGGACTTGCTGACGATCGGCGACGGTACCAGCATCGGCAATGCCGCCAATTTCGAGAACGCACGGGTTGAACATGGCGAACTGCGGCTCGGCCCGATCACCATCGGTCATGAAGCATGCATTGGTTCCTATGCCGTCCTGGAAGGTCATACGGCGATCGGCGCTTTCGGCCACCTGGAAGGCCAGTCGGCGCTGAGCGACGGGCAGGCCGTGCCTCCCGGGCGAATCTGGCAAGGCTCCCCGGCACGCGATATCGGCGCCTTTGATCCGGCATCGAACCGGACGCGACCGGCCCTGTCGCGCCAGCGCGTGCTTCTCGAAGCGATGTTTTTTGTACTCGGCGCGTTACTGATTACGACCTTGTTTTTCCTGCCGGTATTTCCCAGCTTCATCCTGATTGACTGGATCGACGATGTCGAGCGTTTCCCCGTGCTGCGCAGCACTGATTTGTCGTTTCAGCTGGCCAAGTATTTCCTGCTCGCCTTCCCGGCGACCGGGGTGCTGATCGTCTGCACCGCGCTGCTGTCGGCCGGTATCCGCTGGATTGTGTTGCCTCGACTCAAGCCCGGCAGCTGGCCGGTGCACAGCAATCTGTATTGCGCCAAGTGGCTGGTCAATCAGATCCAGGAGTCCAGCCTCGCTGTCTTGCACGGCGTCTATGCGACGGTGTATGCCCCCTATTGGTATCGGCTGCTCGGCGCCAAGGTCGGACGCGATGCCGAGATTTCGACTGCGCTCGGGCTGGTGCCGGACATGCTCACGCTTGGGGACGAAACATTCATTGCCGATGCGGTCATGCTGGGTGATGAGCATATCGACGGTGGCTGGATGACGATGCGGCCGACGGTGATTTCACGGCGCAGCTTCGTGGGCAATGGCTCGTATATTCCTGATGGGACGACACTGCCGGAAAACGTTCTGATCGGGGTGCACTCCAGCGCGCCGGCCAATGACAAAATGCGCGATGGCGATACCTGGCTGGGCTCGCCGCCGATCAATCTGCCGGCCCGCGAACAGACCAGCGGCTTCCCTGAAAAGCTGACCTACCGGCCTTCACCGGGTCGCCGACTGGCGCGCGGACTGATTGAAGCCTTCCGCATCGTTGCACCGCATGCCATTGTGATTTCGGTCGGCTACACCGTGGTATTGAATGTGATGCCGATGGCCGGCGACGGCCGCTGGGGCGACGTCATTTTTTATCTGACCATCGCTGGTCTGATGTACGGCGTGGGCACCTTTATCTTCATCGCCGCACTCAAGTGGTTGCTGATACGGCGCTACCGCAAATGCAGCGTTCCGATGTGGACGCCGTTTGTCTGGCTCTCTGAAGGCGTGACCAATCTGTATGAGGGGATTGCGGTACCCAATTTCATACGCTATCTGCGTGGCACACCCTGGCTGCCTATCGCCTTGAATCTATTGGGCAGCCGCATCGGTAAAGGCGTGTACCTCGACACCACTGATATCACTGAATTCGATTGTGTAACGATTGGCGACTACAGCGAATTGAACGCGCTGGCCTGTCCCCAAACCCATTTGTTCGAAGACCGTGTGATGAAGATTGATCATGTCATCATCGGGCAGCGTGTCTACATGGGGCCGCGCAGCGCGGTGCTTTACAGCGCGGTCGTGGCGGACCATGCAAAACTGGGTGCCTTGACGCTGGTGATGAAAGGGGAATTCATTCCTGCCGCATCAAGCTGGAAAGGTTGTCCGGCGGCGCCGGCCCGCCATTGAGATGATAGACATACGTGATCCGGTCGCAGTCCATTCATGGTCACACAGCGTCCATCTGGCGTTGGATGAACTTCTCTCAGATCAGGGTTTTACAGTCTTCAGCATTGCTGTCCCGGATGCCACGATCCGATCCGTTGCACGGGATCGCATTCGCGCAGCTTTGCGCGAAACGCTCGGCGCATTGCTGCATCGACCAGCCGCGTCGATAACGCTCATATCGCACCCAGGAGAAGCAATTTTTCTGGATTCGCCTCTGACGTGTATTGGACTTTCGGTGAGTCATGCGCCCGGGTTGAGCGTGGCTGCCATTCATAGGAGCGCTTCAATTGGCGTCGATGTGATGCGCGTTGAGCCGGGCGTTGACTGGCTGCCCGACTGGGAGCGCGTTGCACAGGGCTATCTCGGACCGCAGACCTATGACCGGATTGCGAAAGTGTCGCCGGAACAACGCGCACCCGCATTTGCGCAAGAATGGACGTGCTTCGAAGCTTGTCTCAAGTGTCTTGGCATCGCCTTGACGGAGTGGACGCCATCGCTCGAGCAAAGCTTGGCGTCTTGCTGTGTCAGGGCGCTCGAATTACCTGAAAACTACCGTGGTGCGATGGCTACGAAATGACGCGGGTCGGCAGTTCAATTTCCGCCGTTTCTGACTTCAGGCGCCACCAAATTCGTCGCCCAGCTCTTTGGCTCGTTGGCGTGCGGCGTGCATGGCCCTGATAAACAGGGCTTTGATGTTGTCGTTTTCCATGGATGAGATGGCGGCATACGTGGTGCCACCCTTCGAGGTCACGCCTTGGCGCAGGATTTCGGGCGACTTGGTGGAGCTGCGTGCCAGCTCACCGGCTCCAATGAAGGTGGCCACCGCCAATTGGTAGGCCTGTTCGCGTGTGAGGCCCATGTCGGCGCCAGCATCGGTCATGGCCTCCATGAAGTAAAACATGTAGGCGGGGCCCGAGCCGGACAAGGCGGTCACTGCATCCAGCTGGTTTTCTGCGTCCAGCCAAAGAAATTCGCCGGTGGTGGCCACCACCTGGCTGATCCAGTCCTTGTCTTGGGTCGTGACTGCAGGCCGCGCAAAGAGGGCCGTGATACCTTTGCCAATCAGCGCGGGCGTGTTGGGCATGGCGCGCACCACCCGTTCAGTGCCCAACCAGTGTGCAATGCTGTCGCTGCGGATGCCGGCGGCAACGCTTAAGTGCAAAGCATTTTGGGTGTGAGGCTGCACCTGCAGGGCGGCTTCCTTGAAGGTCTGGGGCTTGACGGCCCAAATCACCAAGTCGACTTGGGCCAAAAACGCACCGGGCTGTGCCTGGGCGACGATGCCATAGCCGTTTTTGAGCTTGTCTCTGGCCTCGGCAAACGGCTCCACCACGTCGATATGGCCGGGCGCGAAGTCCTGACCGATCAAGCCGCCGATGATGGCACTGGCCATATTGCCGCCGCCAATGAATGCAATGCGCTTGCTCATGAATTTTTCCACAGTTGGTTGGCCACAAACAGCGTGGCTACTCGCGTGAGTCTAATCAAAAGCCCGGCCAGAAGTTGGACGCAAGCTGGATAAAGCCTTCATTCATGAAACGAGCCTGGATCCCCGCAAGTCAAGGCATTCCCAGAGTTGGCGTAGCACTATTTACGTTTGCCGGAATAAATATTCTTGCCGGCAGAATAAAAGTAAGGCATAATCTAGGGCTTCGCTTGAAAAAGTATGAAGTGTCTGCCCAAAGGATGCAATGTGAGTGGTTCATGTTGCAGACGACGGGCCCAAGACTGACTGGAAGGTGTTGATCAGCTGGCTGAAAAGTTGGTTGTTGATGCTTCTGGTGCAAGTTGGGAATAATTGAAATGATCCAAGCTGAATCTCGATTAGAAGTTGCCGACAATACCGGCGCAAAGTCCGTCCTCTGCATTAAGGTGCTGGGTGGATCGAAGCGTCGCTACGCTAGCGTTGGTGATGTCATCAAAGTTAGTATTAAAGAAGCTGCTCCGCGCGGCCGCGTCAAAAAAGGCGAGGTCTACAGTGCGGTAGTGGTTCGTACGGCCAAGGGCATTCGTCGTAGCGACGGCTCGCTGGTCAAATTCGATGGCAATGCGGCAGTGTTGCTGAATGCCAAATTGGAGCCAATTGGCACCCGTATCTTTGGACCAGTGACGCGTGAGTTGCGCACTGAGAAGTTCATGAAGATCGTGTCTCTGGCTCCTGAAGTTTTGTAAGGACGCGCCATGAACAAGATTCGCAAAGGCGACGATATCATCGTGCTCACCGGGCGCGACAAGGGTAAGCGCGGCAAAATTGCTTTGCGCAAAGATGATTCGTATGTACTCGTTGAGGGTGTCAACGTAGTCAAGAAGCATACCAAGCCAAATCCTCTCAAGGGTACGGTTGGTGGCATCGTCGAAAAGTCCATGCCAATTCATCAGTCCAATGTGGCGATTTTTAACGCCGCCACTGGTAAGGCTGATCGTGTTGGCATCAAGCTGGCGGCTGATGGTAAGCGTTTTCGCGTTTACAAGTCGACTGGCGAAGAAATCAAGGTGGCATAAGCATGGCTCGTTTGCAACAACACTATCGCGAAAAATTAGCGCCGGAATTGATAGCCAAGTTTGGCTATGCATCTCCGATGCAGGTTCCACGTATCACCAAGATCACTCTGAATATGGGTGTGAGTGAGGCGGTGGCTGACAAGAAGGTAATGGATCACGCGGTTAGCGACCTTACCAAGATTGCAGGTCAAAAGCCGGTGGTCACCATGTCCAAGAAAGCCATTGCAGGCTTCAAGATTCGTGAGAATCAGGCTATTGGCTGCATGGTGACGCTGCGCGGCGTCCAGATGTTCGAGTTCCTTGATCGCTTCGTAACTGTGGCTTTGCCGCGTGTGCGTGACTTCCGGGGTATTTCCGGTCGTGCATTTGATGGCCGTGGTAACTACAACATCGGTGTCAAAGAGCAAATCATTTTCCCTGAAATTGAATATGACAAGGTTGATGCCTTGCGTGGTCTCAATATCAGTATCACCACAACGGCCAAGACCGATGAAGAGTGCAAAGCACTGCTCACAGGTTTCCGTTTCCCGTTCAAGAACTGAGGTGACCTGTGGCTAAAATGGCTTTAATTCAGCGCGAACTCAAGCGCGACAAACTGGTTGCCAAGTACGCGAAAAAACACGCGGAATTCAAGGCAATCGCAAGTGACGTAAAACGCACCGATGAAGAGCGTGCTGCAGCCCGTCTGGGTCTGCAAATGCTCCCGCGCAATGCGAACCCGACACGTCAGCGCAACCGTTGCGCTATCACCGGTCGTCCTCGTGGCACATTCCAGCATTTCGGTCTGGCGCGTGCAAAAATTCGTGAAATGGCTTTTGCAGGGGAAATCCCCGGCATGGTCAAAGCCAGCTGGTAAGCGGTAGGAGACATATATATGAGCATGAGTGATCCCATCGCCGACCTGTTGACACGCATTCGCAATGCGCAAATGGTGGCAAAAACCACTGTCAGCGTACCTTCTTCCAAAGTGAAGGTTGCGATTGCACAGGTGTTGAAAGATGAAGGCTACATTGACAGCTTCAAGGTGAAGGCCGAAGACGGCAAGCCTGAGCTGGAAATCGTCCTCAAATATTACGCTGGACGGCCTGTGATTGAGCGCATTGAGCGCGTCAGTCGCCCTGGCCTGCGTGTTTACCGTGGCAGCGATGCCATTCCCCAAGTTCAAAACGGCCTGGGTGTGGCGATTGTCACAACTCCCAAGGGCGTCATGACTGATCGTAAAGCGCGCGCTACCGGTGTCGGTGGTGAAGTTCTTTGCTACGTCGCCTAAAGCGTGACATTGAGGAGAAACTGAAAATGTCCCGTATAGGAAAAATGCCCGTCGCCGTTCCGGCTGGCGTGGATGTGTCGATCAAAGATGACCAGATCAGTGTTAAAGGATCTGGTGGCGCTTTGTTCTTGACTCAAAATGCTTTGGTCAATGTGACCAGCGATGCTGGCAAGCTGAGTTTTCAGCCTGCCAATGACTCTCGCGAAGCCAATGCCATGAGCGGCACCATGCGTCAGCTGGTGAATAACATGGTGGTTGGTGTGACCAAGGGTTTTGAGAAGAAGCTGAATCTCATTGGGGTGGGTTACAAGGCCCAGGCTCAAGGCGCCAAGCTTAACCTTACTGTGGGATATTCCCATCCGGTCAATAAAGACATGCCTGCTGGCATCACCGTTGCTACCCCCACCCCCACGGAAATCGTGATCAAGGGTGCGGATCGCCAGCGTGTGGGTCAAGTGGCTGCTGAGATCCGTGCAATTCGTCCGCCAGAGCCCTACAAAGGCAAGGGTATCCGTTACTCGGACGAAAAAATCACGATCAAAGAAACCAAGAAGAAATAAGGAGCTGCAACATGTTGACCAAAAAAGAACAGCGTCTTCGCAGAGCTCGTCAAACCCGCATTCGGATCGCCACTCAAGGTGTCGCCCGCTTAACGGTAAATCGTACCAACTTGCACATTTATGCCAGCGTCATTTCTGGCGATGGCGGCAAGGTTTTGGCGACCGCATCAACGGCAGAAGTCGAAGTGCGTAAAGCCTTGGGCGGCAAGGGTAGCAACGTTGCTGCTGCCCAAGCTATTGGCAAGCGTCTGGCTGAAAAAGCCATGGCGGTTGGTGTGGATAAAGTTGCGTTTGATCGCTCAGGTTTTGCGTACCATGGCCGCGTCAAGGCGCTGGCTGATGCGGCACGTGAAGCTGGCTTGCAGTTCTAAGCAGATCGGAAATAAAGATGGCTAAATTTCAAGCGAAAATGCAGGGTAAGGCTGAAGGGCCTGAAGATGGCCTGCGTGAAAAAATGATCGCGATCAATCGCGTTACCAAGGTGGTCAAGGGTGGCCGGATTCTTGGTTTCGCGGCACTGACCGTGGTGGGCGATGGCGATGGCCGGGTTGGCATGGGTAAGGGCAAGTCGAAAGAAGTGCCTGCAGCCGTGCAAAAGGCAATGGAAGAAGCCCGTCGCAACATGACCAAGGTTTCACTCAAAAATGGCTCGATTCACCACAAGGTGATGGGTCAGCATGGTGCTGCTGCTGTCATGATGGCGCCAGCCCCCAAGGGCACGGGCATCATCGCTGGTGGTCCAATGCGCGCAGTTTTTGAAGTGATCGGTATCACTGACATCGTGGCGAAAAGCCATGGATCGTCAAATCCTTACAACATGGTTCGCGCCACGCTGGATGCGCTCTCACATGCTACGACTCCGTCGCAAGTGGCAGCCAAGCGCGGCAAGACAGTTGAAGAACTCTTTGTATAAGCAGGAGTTTCAAAATGACAACAAAACAAACAGTCACAGTGCAATTGATTCGTAGCCCTATCGGTTGCCAGGAATCGCACCGCGCCACCGTTCGTGGTCTTGGCCTTCGCAAAATTCGCAGTACAAGCGAATTGGTGGATACGCCCGAGGTCCGCGGCATGATTAACAAGATCAGTTACCTGGTCAAAGTGCTCTAAGAGGTTGATGATGGAACTCAATGGCATCAAGCCCGCTGACGGTGCAAAGCACTACAAGCGTCGTGTCGGTCGTGGTATCGGCTCCGGCATCGGAAAGACTGCAGGGCGCGGTCACAAGGGTCAAAAGTCTCGCGCAGGCGGCTACCACAAGGTCGGTTTTGAAGGCGGTCAAATGCCTATGCAACGGCGTTTGCCAAAACGCGGTTTTAAATCCGCTTTGCTGAAGTTCAATGCGGAAGTGACTTTGGCTGCACTGGAGCAGCTGGGTGCTGCTGAGGTGGATTTGGTGACCCTGAAGCAAGCTGGCCTCGTCGGTGAACTTGCCAAGGTCGTCAAAATCATCAAAACTGGCGAGCTCACGAAGGCCGTGAAACTCACAGGCATTGGTGCAACAGCTGCTGCCAAGGTCGCGATTGAAGCGGTCGGCGGAAGTCTCGTTTAAGTCAGCATCTGAAAGAACTTACAAGTGGCAACTAACGCGTCTCAACTGGCTAAAACTGGCAAATTCGGTGACCTGCGTCGTCGGCTTGTTTTTTTGCTGCTCGCGTTGGTAGTCTACCGAGTGGGGGCGCATATTCCTGTTCCCGGTATTGATCCCGGGCAGTTAGCGCAGTTCTTCAAAGGCCAGCAAGGCGGAATCCTGGGCATGTTCAACATGTTCTCCGGGGGAGCCTTGTCCCGGTTTACCGTTTTTGCGTTGGGGATCATGCCGTACATATCGGCATCGATCATCATGCAGTTGCTTACCTATGTGCTACCTGCATTTGAGCAACTAAAGAAAGAGGGCGAGGCTGGCCGGCGCAAGATTACGCAGTACACCCGCTACGGTACCCTTGGACTCGCATTGTTCCAGTCAATGGGTATTGCACTGGCTCTGGAAAGCTCCGCCGGACTGGTGATTACGCCAGGATTTGGATTTCGCATGACCGCCATCGTCACGTTGACGGCCGGAACGCTGTTCCTGATGTGGTTGGGTGAGCAGATTACAGAGCGTGGTTTGGGTAATGGTATTTCCATTCTGATTTTCGGCGGCATTGCAGCTGGTTTGCCTAACGCGATTGGTGGACTGCTTGAATTGGTGCGTACCGGTGCGATGAGCATCATCATTGCTCTGTTCATTGTTATCCTGGTAGCTCTTGTAACTTTCTTTGTTGTATTTGTTGAGCGTGGGCAACGCAAGATTCTAGTGAATTACGCCAGGCGGCAGGTTGGCAACAAGGTTTATGGTGGCCAGTCGTCACATCTTCCATTGAAGCTAAACATGGCGGGTGTTATCCCTCCGATTTTTGCCTCATCCATTATTCTGTTGCCAGCGACGGTGGTCGGTTGGTTCAGTGCAGGTGATTCCATGCGCTGGTTGAAAGACATTGCTGGTTCATTGACCCCCGGGCAACCCATCTATGTGATGCTTTATGCCGCCGCCATTGTATTTTTCTGCTTTTTCTACACGGCACTAGTGTTCAATAGCCGCGAAACAGCTGACAACCTTAAAAAGAGCGGTGCATTTATTCCTGGAATCCGCCCGGGTGATCAAACGGCTAAGTACATAGATAAAATATTGCTTCGCCTGACATTTGCTGGTGCGATCTACATTACTCTAGTGTGTCTATTGCCTGAATTTTTAATCTTAAAGTACAACGTACCGTTTTACTTTGGTGGTACTTCTCTTTTGATCATTGTGGTTGTGACTATGGATTTCATGGCACAGGTTCAGAATTACATGATGTCGCAGCAATATGAATCGCTGTTGAAGAAGGCTAATTTCAAGTCTTCATAAGGCGATTGGTAAATATGTCAAAAGACGATGTTATTCAGATGCAAGGAGAGGTGGTCGAAAACCTGCCAAACGCGACATTTCGCGTGAAGCTGGAAAATGGCCACATTGTTCTCGGGCATATTTCTGGGAAAATGCGTATGCACTATATTCGTATTCTTCCTGGAGACAAGGTCACTGTCGAATTGACGCCCTACGACTTGAGTCGGGCACGAATTGTATTCAGGGCTAAGTAACAGTAATGGGCTGTGTTTCGCGCGACGTACTGCGGGAACATCGATAATAGTTTTAGGAGAATGAAATGAAGGTTTCGGCTTCGGTCAAGAAAATTTGCCGTAACTGCAAGGTAATTCGGCGTAAGGGCGTTGTGCGTGTGATCTGTACAGATCCACGTCACAAGCAGCGCCAGGGTTAATTGCAAGAGTTTTAGAGGACGAAAATGGCACGTATCGCTGGCATCAATATTCCGCCGCAACAGCATTCTGAAATTGGCTTGACTGCCATCTTCGGGATCGGTCGCACTCGCGCACGCAAAATTTGCGAGGCTTGTGGCATCGCTTATTCCAAGAAGGTCAAGGATTTGACCGACTCGGATCTGGAAAAAATTCGCGACCAGATTGCTCAGTTCACTATCGAAGGTGATCTGCGTCGTGAAACGACAATGAACATCAAGCGTTTGATGGACATTGGTTGTTACCGTGGCTTCCGCCATCGCCGTGGCTTGCCCATGCGTGGCCAGCGCACACGGACGAATGCCCGTACCCGCAAAGGCCCCCGTAAGGCCGCAGCTTCATTGAAGAAATAACAGGGATTGAAAGACCACCATGGCAAAAGCTCCCGCCAATAATGCGGCCCAACGTGTCCGCAAAAAAGTTCGTAAAAATGTTGCAGATGGTGTAGCGCACGTTCACGCCTCATTCAACAACACCATCATCACGATCACGGATCGTCAGGGCAATGCTTTGTCCTGGGCCTCGTCGGGTGGTCAAGGTTTCAAGGGTTCCCGCAAATCTACGCCGTTCGCAGCCCAAGTGGCTTCCGAAGTGGCTGGTCGTGCCGCTATTGAGCAGGGAATCAAGAATCTTGATGTTGAAATCAAAGGTCCTGGTCCTGGTCGCGAATCTTCGGTTCGTGCTCTAGCTGCTCTTGGCATTCGCATCAACATGATTGCTGACGTGACACCGGTACCGCACAATGGTTGCCGGCCACAAAAGCGTCGTCGCATCTAATTTTTAACCAAGCCCACCGCCACTGGCTCAGCGCCGGTGGCTCACGCACTAACGTGCGGCAGATGACATAAAGGAAGTTCAAGTGGCACGCTATCTAGGCCCCAAGGCCAAACTATCCCGCCGAGAAGGCACTGACCTGTTTTTGAAGAGCGCTCGCCGCTCCATCGGAGACAAGGCAAAATTCGACTCCAAACCTGGTCAACACGGACGCACGTCAGGCGCTCGTACCTCTGACTTTGGCTTGCAGCTTCGCGAGAAGCAAAAAGTCAAGCGTATGTACGGTGTTCTTGAGAAGCAATTCCGTCGTTACTTCGAAGAGGCTGATCGCCGCAAAGGTAATACGGGCGCAAATCTGTTGTCTCTTTTGGAATCCCGCCTCGATAATGTGGTGTACCGAATGGGCTTCGGCTCGACTCGCGCTGAAGCACGTCAGTTGGTTTCCCACAAGGCCATGACCGTGAATGGTAAATCCGTCAATATCCCTTCCTATATGGTCAAAATGGGTGACGTGATTGCTGTTCGGGACAAGTCGAAAAAGCAAAATCGAATTGCGGAAGCACTTCAATTGGCTCATCAAGTTGGTATGCCAGCTTGGGTTGAGGTGAATCTTGAAAAGGCTGAAGGAACATTCAAGTCGGTTCCTGATCGTGATCAGTTCGCCGCTGACGTCAACGAATCGTTGATCGTAGAGTTGTATTCGCGTTAATAGCGTTTCAACACGTTTTTCATTCAAAATCGTTCCTGAGGCGCGGGGCACTGCGGCTAAGGTGCTTCGTCAGCCTTACCGGTGTAACGAGCCGGGGGTATTGAGAGGGAGTCTGCATGCAAAATAGTCTACTGAAACCTAAAGCAATTAACGTCGAACAGCTGGGGGCCAATCGCGCCAAGGTTGCTCTTGAGCCTTTTGAGCGTGGCTACGGTCATACGCTCGGCAACGCGCTGCGTCGGGTTTTGTTATCTTCGATGCCCGGCTACGCCGCGACTGAAGTCACGATTGCTGGTGTGTTGCACGAGTACTCGTCCATTGATGGCGTACAAGAAGATGTTGTTAACATTTTATTGAACCTCAAAGGTGTTGTATTCAAGCTTCATAACCGCGATGAAGTGACGCTTAGCCTGCGTAAAGATGGCGAGGGCGTTGTGACTGCGGCCGATATTCAGACCCCTCACGATGTCGAGATTATCAACCCTGACCATGTCATTGCTAACTTGTCACAAGGCGGTAAGCTCGATATGCAGATCAAGGTTGAAAAGGGTCGTGGTTATGTTCCTGGCACGATGCGCCGTCATGCAGACGAGCCCACCAAGTCCATCGGACGTATTGTCCTGGATGCCTCGTTTTCGCCGGTGAAACGCGTCAGTTATACCGTTGAGAGTGCGCGTGTTGAACAGCGTACTGACCTCGATAAGCTGGTGGTTGATATCGAAACCAACGGCGCCATTTCAGCAGAAGATGCAGTTCGCGCTTCCGCTAAAATTCTCGTTGAGCAGCTGGCCGTATTTGCACAGCTTGAAGGTAGCGAGTTGGCGGCGTTTGATGCTCCCGCACCACGTGGCAGTACGCAGTTTGACCCAATTCTGCTGCGTCCCGTGGACGAGCTTGAACTGACGGTTCGATCGGCCAACTGCTTGAAGGCTGAAAATATTTACTACATTGGCGACCTGATTCAGCGAACAGAAAACGAGTTGTTGAAAACTCCTAATCTGGGTCGCAAGTCGCTCAACGAAATCAAGGAAGTGCTGGCTTCCCGCGGTCTGACTTTGGGCATGAAGCTTGAAAGTTGGCCTCCAGCCGCTCTCGAAAAGCGTTGAATTTTAGAGCCCTGAAAAGGGGCTCAGTGCCACGGGCAGTACCTGATACGGCTGCCTGTTATATAACTCAAGGAAAGCACCATGCGTCACGGACACGGACTACGTAAACTTAATCGCACCAGCTCGCATCGTTTGGCGATGCTGCGCAATATGATGAACTCGCTCATCGAGCATGAGGTCATTAAAACGACGGTTCCTAAAGCCAAGGAACTGCGTCGCGTCATCGAACCCATGATTACTCTGGCCAAAGAAGCTACGGTGGCCAATCGCCGCTTGGCATTTGACCGTCTGCGTGACCGGGATAGCGTTGTCAAGTTGTTTAACGACCTGGGTCCACGTTTCAAGACTCGTCCCGGTGGCTATACACGCATCCTGAAAATGGGTTTCCGTGTTGGCGACAATGCGCCCATGGCGCTGGTTGAATTGGTTGATCGTGCTGCAGTGGTTGATTCCACTGTTGTCGAGACAATCAAGGATTAATAGGTTATAATTCAAAGATACCGCGCGATGGAGCAGCCTGGTAGCTCGTTGGGCTCATAACCCAAAGGTCGTAGGTTCAAATCCTACTCGCGCAACCAACAAACTAGCGGTCTCCGCAGTTAGCAAAACGCCAACCTTAGGGTTGGCGTTTTGCTTTGCACCTGTTGGCGCCAACACTTTGTGGCCCACATTGCGATTGACTCAGTTATTAGCGCTCTTCGGCGTAGCGCGTTTGATAATGGCGGCGGCGTCTACGCCGCGCGGCAACGTGCCGTAGTTGTGATGAGCCACCTGCTCAAGGCGCGAATGGCAGAATGCGTCGCTGATGAAATTGGGTGCATTGCGAGTCAGCAGGGATGTCTGCAGGGCCAGCGCCATGCGGTCTACCAAGTCCCGGGCCCGGTACTCGAAATCCTTCAAGTCTTTGAGATCTTTCGCGAGATCGGCAATGAATCGGTCCAGCACCGCATGCGCTCCCTGTGCCTTGGTAACTTCCGTAAAAAAGGCATCGAGCACGGCAGGTGTTTTGGACAGGGCGCGCAGTACGTCCAGGCACTGCACATTGCCGCTGCCCTCCCAGATGGCGTTGACGGGAGCCTCCCGATACAGACGGGGCATCATGCTGTCTTCCATGACACCGCTGCCGCCAATGCACTCCATCGCTTCATAGGCATGGTTCGGCGTGCGCTTGCAGATCCAGTATTTTCCGACGGCGGTGACCAGGCGCACCAGCAGGTCTTCGTGTTCGTCAGCTCGCTTGTCCATCGCGCGGGCAATCCGCATGGAGAGGGTCAGCGCCGCTTCGCTCTCGAGGGCCAGATCGGCCAACACGTTTTGCATCAGAGGCTGCTGGTTCAGCACATGGCCGAAGGCCGAGCGAATTGAGCAATGGTGCAGCGCCTGTGAAGCCGCCATCCGCATGCCAGCGCTGGAGCCCACCATGCAGTCGAAGCGGGTCATGCTGACCATTTCAATGATGTTGCGCACGCCGCGGCCCTCCTCGCCGATCATCCACGCCAGGGCACCGCGCAGTTCGGTTTCAGACGATGCGTTGGACGCGTTGCCCATTTTCTTTTTGAGGCGCAGCACCTGCATCGGGTTTTTGCTGCCGTCCGGACGCCAGCGCGGCAGCAGGAAGCACGAGAGGCCGCCGGGCGCTTGCGCCAGAACCAGAAACGCATCGCACATGGGGGCCGAAACAAAATACTTGTGCCCGACCAGTTCGTAAGCCTGCCCCGGCCCGCCCATGCCGACAGGATAAGCGTGCGTGCTGTTGGCGCGAACATCCGAGCCGCCCTGTTTCTCGGTCATGGCCATGCCGATGGTGATGCCCTGCTTCTGGTTCACCGGTACGTTGCGCGGGTCATAGACGCGCGCGGTGACCTTGGGCTCCCAAACGCTGGCCAACTCGGGCTGCAGGCGCAGTGTGGGCACTGCGGCAAATGTCATGGTGATGGGGCAGCCGTGGCCTGCCTCCACTTGGGTGTGCAGATAGGTTTTGGCGGCACGGACCACATGCGCGCCCGGCCCGGGGGCTGTCCAGGGCGAGGCGTGCAGACCGTGCTCAATGGCGGTTTTCATGAGCTGGTGGTAGGCCGGATGGAACTTCACCAGGTCGGTGCGGTTGCCGAAGCGGTCGTGGGTATCCAGCTCGGGGGTGAACTTGTTGGCCAGATGACCCAGTTCCAGATAGTCGGTTGACCCCGTCAGCTTTCCAAAATCGGTGAGTTCGCTCTCCGCCCACTGGCCGCCCTCACGTCGGACCGCTGCTGTCAAGACGGCGTCTTCCGTGTACATGTTGTAGTCGCATAACTCGCGCGAGACGTTGCTCACTTCATGCGTGTCGGCCAGGTAGCGGGAGTTCTGTGCGGGTTGACTATGGGTGTTCATTGATCATCTCCAGTGGGGCTTCAGCATGAAGCCACTGGCGGTAGATGTCAACGGCTTGATGACTCCAAGCAGACACTCAGCACGGTGCCTCCAGGGCTATTGCCAGCCCGGCAGCTTGCGCAAGACGAACGGGTAGGAGGCGTTGGTTGATGCGTTGTTCCAGATGCCCCTGATTTCCTTGCCGCAGGAATTCTCCACCACTGTACCCAGCCAGGTGGCCGCAATGCGCTGACCGTCCAGCGACTCTTCGAGGGTCAATTCGCCCGCGTCCACATCACCGGCCAGCAGCGCTTTGACGCCGTCGCGCTTGATGCTGCCACTGACGCTGTCCGCCAGCTCGGGATGCTTTTCAAACAGCAGTGTGGCACCCTGCGGCAGGCCCTCGAATTCGGCGCGCCACAAACCGTAGAGGTGCAGCGGGTTGATCTCCGCAGCCAGGGGGCAACTGGCAGGAGTTGCCTGATTTATAAGATTTTGGCCTCTAGCCCCCGTAGATACTGCGTAAGCAGCTATTAAAAATATAGCAATAAAGGGTTTCATGCGTGTCGCTTTCAAACCGGCCGCGACAGAGCGAGTGCCGCTGCGTCCTGCGCTTTCTTGGCAAATTCCGCCCGCAGCGCCTTGAGCTTCTCGCGCGGGTCTTCACGGGTGGTGGTCTGGTCCAGCGCCATCTCGGCGATGAAGCGGCTGGGCTGGGCGGCAATCATCTCGCGGCCCTTTTTGCGCTTGCGCGTCCAGCTCACCGCCAGGCTGCGCTGGGCGCGGGTGATGCCCACGTACATCAGACGGCGCTCTTCCTGCAGATGGATGGCGGTGGCTTCATTGGCCGCCTCGTGCGCGCGCTCCGAGCCGCCCAGCGAGGCAGCGCCGGAGTCGCCGCTGTCTTTCAGCTTGAACGGCAGCATGCCCTCGGTCACGCCGACCAATATCACATGCGGCCACTCCAGCCCCTTGGAGGCGTGCAGGGTGGACAGCGTCACCACGTCCATGTCTTTCTCGCGCTCGCTGATGGTCGACAGCAGCGACACCGTTTGCGCCACTTCCAGCAGCGACTTGACCTCGTTGGAGGTGGACACGCCGGCCGCATCGTCAAGCTGGCCGCCACAGCGGGCCGACATCCAGTCGCAAAAATCCATCACATTGGTCCAGCGGGCGGCGGCCACTTTTTCGCTGTCTTCGCCGTCGTACAAGTGTTTTTCGTAGCCAATTTCTTTCAGCCACTCCAGCAGAAAAGCGCGCGCATCTTCGGCGCCCAGGGTGCGCCGGGCGCGAAACTCCAGGTCGTTCACGTAGCGACCAAACTCGTGCAGACTGCCCACCGCCTTGGTGCTCAGCACGCTGCCCAGCGAGGATGAAAACAAGGCCTCGAACAGGCTCACTTTGTATTTTCCGGCAAACACACCGAGCTGCGCCAGCGTCTGGTGACCAATGCCGCGTTTGGGCGTGGTCACCGCGCGCAAAAAGGCCGGGTCGTCGTTGTTGTTGATCCAAAGCCGGAACCAGCCGCACAAGTCCTTGATTTCGGCCCGATCAAAAAAGCTGGTGCCGCCCGACACCTTGTACGGAATCTGCGCCTTGCGCAAGGCTTTCTCAAAGGTTTTGGCCTGGTGGTTGGCGCGGTACAGCACGGCGAAGTGCCGGAATTCCTGATACTGCGGCCCGCCGTGCGTCAGACCGCCGGCGCGCAGGCTCTGGATGCGGGCGACGGTGCGCTCGGCCTCATGTTCTTCGCTGTCGGCGTCGACCACCCGCACCGGCTCGCCTTCGCCCAGATCGCTCCACAGGTTCTTCGGGAACAGCTTGGGGTTGGGGCCGATCACGTTGTTGGCGGCGCGCAGGATGGCGGAAGTCGACCGGTAGTTTTGCTCCAGCTTGATGACTTTCAACGTGGGGAAATCGACCGGCAGCTTCTTCAAATTGTCCAGCGTGGCACCGCGCCAGCCGTAGATCGACTGGTCATCATCGCCCACGGCGGTAAAGCGCGCCCCGGTCGCCGGGTTGCCGCCGACCAGCAGTTTGAGCACTTCGTACTGCGTGGCATTGGTGTCCTGGTACTCGTCGACCAGCACATGGCCCATCTGCTGTTGCCACTTCTGCCTGACCTGCTCATGATTTTGTAGCAACTTGAGGGGCAGGGTGATCAGATCGTCAAAGTCCACGCTCTGGTAGGCGCTCAGGCGCTCTTCGTAATGCCCCATGACACGGGCGATGATGCGCTCGTTGTCATCCTTGGCGATCGCTGCAGCGCCCTCGGCATTGAGCCCCTGGCCTTTCCAGCCGCTGATGACCCATTGCCAGGAGCGGGCGGTGGCCATGTCCACCGTGCCGCCCGCGTCTTTCAGGATGCTGGTGATGTCGTCGGTGTCCAGGATCGAGAAGGTAGGTTTCAGCCCCAGCGCCTCGCCGTCCTGGCGCAACATGCGCACGCCCAGCGCGTGAAAAGTGCAAATCACCACGTCCTTGGCGGCGCGGCCAATCAGCTCTTTGGCACGTTCGCGCATCTCGCTGGCGGCCTTGTTGGTGAAGGTGATGGCCGCAATGCGACCCGGCTGCAGCCCGGCCTGGATCAGCCGGCCAATTTTGTGCGTGATCACCCGCGTCTTGCCGGAGCCCGCGCCCGCCAGCACCAGGCAGGGGCCGTGCATGAAGTTGACGGCTTCTTGTTGGGCCAGATTCAGGCCGGTCGAGGGGGAAGATGACATTCAGATACTTTGGGCGAAGCGGCGAATCATACAGACGCCAGCCCGGCCGTCCCAACTGCTGGGACAATACCTGCCGTGCTGCAAATCCTCTTGCTTACCTTTCCCTTCTTCGCCCTGGTGCTGTGCGGCTACATCGCGGCGCGCCGGCGCCTGTTGCCGCTCGACGCGATTCCCGGCCTGAACAGCTTCGTGCTGTTTTTTGCCCTGCCCTGCATGCTGTACCGCTTTGGTTCGACCACGCCGCTGACGCAGTTACTCGATGGCGGCGTGTTCCTGACCTATTTGGTGTGCGCGCTGGTGATGGTGGGCTTTGCAGTAGCGATCAGCCTGAACCAGCGCATTCGCTGGAACGACGCGTCTTTTGGGGCGCTGGTGGCCGCTTTCCCGAATACCGGCTTCATGGGCGTGCCGCTGCTGGTGGCCCTGTTGGGCCCGCCGGCGGCAGGCCCCGTCATTGTGACCATGGTGATCGACATGGTGATCACCACCTCGCTGTGCATTGCGCTGTCCCGCTTGGATGGCGCAGACGAGCACGGCTTTGCCCATGCCGCGGAAAATGCCCTCAAGGGCATGCTGTTCAATCCCATGCCCTGGTCCATTCTGCTGGGTGGGCTGGCCTCGGCGGTCAGCCTTGCGTTGCCCAGGCCCGTGATGCAAACCATGGGTTTGCTGGCGGACGCGGCCTCGCCGGTGGCCCTCTTTACCATCGGCGCCGTGCTGGCGCGTTCGCAGATGCTGGCGGCGGCGAATAAGCATGCGCCGATTCCGCTGCGCGATTACCTGCCGGTGGCGGCGCTCAAGCTCTTCCTTCACCCGCTGCTGGTCCTGTTGGTGGGGACGGCGGCGGTCGCGCTGGGCGTGCCGCTGGGCAAGTTTGCGTTGACCGTCATGGTGCTGGTGGCGGCGCTGCCCAGCGCCAGCAATGTGTCGCTGCTGGCAGAGCGCTTTGGTGCGGACAACGGCCGCATTGCCCGCATCATCCTGGTGTCTACGGCCGCCGCATTTGTGACGTTCTCGCTGGCCGTGACGCTGCTGATTTGACGCGGCTATTTGATCGCCAAGTCTGTCTGCGGGACAGGGCTTGACTGGAATTATTGAGTCAATGTGTCCGGGGAACTGGGGAACGCTCCCGGACTTGACGGACTTGCTTGTCAACCGGGGTTCTTCACACTATTATATTTTTGGGTGGTAGGGCCTGGCCCGGCACCACTCGATCAAAGGCAAGCACACATCAACTTTCACTGGAGGTTCCTCATGATCATCCGCACCACCCTCGCCGCTGCCGTCGCCGCGGTGGCCCTGCTCACCGCGTCGGGCTGCGCGGTCACTCGCGGTCAGGAAGGCATTGGCGCCTACGTCGACGACACCGCGATTACCACCGCTGTCAAGGCGCACTTCGTAGAAAACAGGCAAGTCGACGCGACCAGCATCCGGGTCGAAACGCTCAATGGCACCGTCATGCTGACGGGCTTCGCCAAGAGTGCCACGGAGAAGACCACTGCCGAGAGCATCGCGCGTGGCGTGAACGGCGTGAAATCAGTCAAGAACGAGATCACCATCCGCCCTTGAGCCTTCGCACGGCCGCGCGCCTGCACCTTGCCCCCGCCCGTCGCACCTTCCGGGGGCTTGGTCGGTTGCGTTCTTGAGTCGCTGTCAGGTGTCAACTACAAAAATTGAGGTGATTTCATGTATTACATAGTTGAAACCAGAAAATCATTCAACCAGGCGTCGACAGACCTTGACTTAGCGGTTAAGCGTCATGGCTTCGGGGTACTGCATGTTCACGATTTGGGGGCCACACTTCGAAGTAAAGGCATCGCCTTTGAGGAGGAGTGCAAGGTTTTTGAAGTCTGCAATCCGGGACAGGCCGCCAAAGTTTTGTCCATCGATATGCGCCTGAACATGGCATTGCCGTGTCGTATCTCGGTGTTTACCGAGAAAGGTAAAACAAAGATCGGCCTCATCAAGCCAGTGCCAATGCTTTCGGCGCTATCGCAGGATGTCGCGCTGGTTCAAGTTGCCAAAGAGGTTGAGGAAAAAACCATCCAGATGATTGACGAGGCGAAATAAATCATCGCCATCTGACTTTTTTATACGGAGAAACTTTCACATGAAAACCAATCTTGGATTATTTGTTTTGGGTACAACGCTTGCAGGCGTGCTGACCGTCTTTGTCGCTGGCTGTAGCAAGCCTTCAGACTCGACTGGCACGCCGCCACCAAGCACGACGGTAGGGACCGAGATTGACGACAGCGTGGTAACAACCCGGGTTAAATCCGCGCTGCTTGCCGACCCGGACGTCAAGAGTTTTGATTTCAAGGTTGAAACCCGCAAGGGAGAAGTCCAGTTGAGCGGTTTTGTCGACAACCAGTCACAAATCGATCACGCGACCACAATTACACGCGGGGTGGCTGGCGTCAGCAGCATCGATAACAAACTGAGTCTGAAGGGGGCGGCGACGACGGTAGGCAATAAAGTCGATGACGGAATTATTACGACCAAGGTCAAGACCGCGCTGCTTGCCGATGCGAACGTCAAGAGCTTCGACATTACAGTCGTCACCCGCAAAGACGAAGTCCAACTCAGTGGCTTTGTCGACAATCAGAGCCAGATGGACCGCGCCATTGAAGTTGCGCGCGGCATCGAGGGCGTGCGCAATGTGCGCAATGAAATGAGTATCAAAAAATAAGGCGGAACTCCCACCCTCAATTCAACGGCACGTTAATTTGAAACATGAGTGCCGCTGTGCCCAGCATGTCGAGTTGCGCCGACCAGCCGGGCATGAATTCATAAGTCAAAGCAAGAATCACCCCGGGTGAAAAGCCCCTGTAGTTCAAGGGCACCTTGTTTGAGTAGGAGTCTATGTACCCGTAGATCAAACCTGCCGTCCATTTGAACGACAAGGGCTTGATGCCGCCAAGCGCGTGATAGACACCACCCCAAGGGTAGATGTACACACTTGGCTGTCCAAAAGAATTTTGAAACAGCGTAATGCCGTCGAGTTTGGCATCGGGGTACTCGCGCTCCAGGCCCACCATCAGCACGTCTTTGTGCTCGCTGTCAGGGGTGAAGTGATAGGTGTAGGGGCTCAATTGCAGGCTCAGTACATTGCCTTGGCCGGCGTCCGGGACGGTATTTTGCTGCGCCAAGGCCGTGCCTGCGAGCTGGGCCACAATCAGGCCGAAGACAATACGGATGAAATTTTTCATTAGTGAGAGGGAGGATTAGGGCATGCGAAGGATACGCAGTGTAACGGCTGCATTTTTGAAGGCGACGCTATGTTACGCCGGTTTACTGCGTCTTTTTATGGCATTTTCGCTACTCTCCACCAGCGGTTGCGCATGGCTGGATGCCAAGCAACGCCAGATCATCTACCGCCCCACGCAGGGCGTACCCGCCGACTTTGTGGGCCTTCGCTCGGGTGATGAGCGCTATTTTGTCAATGTCCCACAAGCCGCCGCCCGTGACGCCGGTAACGCCGGGGAGGCTGCTAATGCTGCACAGCGCGTCGAGATGTGGTGGTTGCCGCAGGCTGACAAAAATGCGCCCACCTTGCTGTATTTTCATGGCACGTTTCGCACCCTATTCGAAAACATGCACAAGATCGAAGCTCTGCGCGAAGCCGGCTTTGCCGTGTTGGCGGTGGACTATCGGGGTTGGGGCTTGAGTACGCCCATCACGCCGTCAGAGCAGACCATTTTGCAAGATGCCGATGTGGCCTGGGCTGAGCTGCAGCGCCGCGAGCCACGTGCCGCACTGCGCGTGATCTATGGCCACTCCATGGGCAGCGGCGTGGCGGTTGATGTAGCCAGCCGCCTGCGCGCCAAGACCGATTACGGCGCACTGATTCTGGAATCTGCGTTCACCAGCTTCCCCGACCTGGCGCGCGAGACCGGGTATTTCGCGCAGTATTTAGTCCTTTTCAACAGCGAACGCTTTGCTTCCCTTGAAAAAATAGCACGGGTGCAAGCGCCCTTGTTGATGATCCATGGCAGCGCCGACACAACGATTCCCATGCGCTTGGGAGAAAAATTATTTGCGGCAGCCAACTCGCCCAAACAGTGGCTCACCATTGAAGGCGGCGCGCACAGTGATCTGGACCAAATTGGCCACGCGCAGTACCAAGCCATGCTCCATAGTTTTATGAATCAATACGTTTTGGAGCACTAGCCCAATCAAATGCTGGGCCGGAGCACGCCAGCTTGTGTTGCCCAGGCCCTTGAGTTGACCCTTGCTACTCAGTCGCCCCAGTTTGAACTTCAGGGTGAATTTGCCCCGAACTTGCCTTTCTTTGATATTTGTGATCGGCTTGGGCGGCTTGGGCGGCGTGCCTGGAACACCTGATGGATGGGGCAACAGCCTAAATCGCCAGCGGATCCACATCCACCGCCCAGCGAATCAAGCCCCGTCCCTCGGGTTGCTGCCGGGTGGCGTGCAGCACGACCTGCCAGAGCGTCAAAAAACGCTGTAACGCCGCCCGCGACGGACTCTCGATCAGCATCTGGGCGCGTTCCACATTGGCCACGCGCTGCATGCTCATGGGCACCGCCGGGTACTGGGTGATGTGGGTGAGGATGTGTTCAGCATCCATCATCCCCGCTGCCGCTGCGCTGGCCGCTGTCAAAAATCCTTGCGCTACCTCCTGCGTGCGCGCCTCGGCCCGCACCAGCGCCTGGAAACTGAACGGCGGCATGGCGGCCTGCTCGCGTTCCTTCAGTTGCTCCGCGGCGAAGGCCGGGTAGTCGTGGCGTTTCAGGGCCTCAAACAGCGGGTGTTGCGGGTGAAAGGTCTGCACCCACATCTCGCTTTGGCCGCTGATATCGGCGTCGCGCCCGGCGCGGCCTGCCGCCTGCATCAGCAAGCTGAACAAGCGCTCGGGGGCCCGGAAGTCGCTGGAAAAAAGCGCGTTATCAGGGTTGATGGCGGCCACCAGCGTGATGCGGCGAAAGTCGTGCCCCTTGGCAATCATCTGGGTGCCGACCAGCACGTCCACTTCGCCCGAATGCACCCGGGCCAGCTGCGATTCCAGCTCGCCTTTCAGTTTGGTGGTGTCGGCGTCAATGCGGGCGATGCGTACCGGCTCGCCCTGCGGCCATTGGTCCGACACCGAATTCGGGCGCCGCACGCCAGCCAGCAGTTCAGCCAAATGTTCTTCCAGCCGCTCGGTGCCCCGGCCCAGCGGCGCGATGTCGGGATTGCCGCAGGCCGGGCAGGCACGCGGCACGCGCTCCGTAAAACCGCAGTGGTGGCAGCGCAGGGTGCGGTCGATTTTGTGAAACACCCGAAAGGCGCTGCAATGCGGGCACTCGCTTTTCCAGTCACAGTCGGCGCAATGCAGCACCGGGGCGTAGCCGCGCCGGTTCAAAAACACCATGCTCTGTTCGCCGCGTGCCACCCGTTGCACGATGGCGTCCAGCAGCGGCGGTGCAAACACGCTTTTCTTCGGCTGGTGGTTCATGTCGACCCGGCGCACCAGGGGTAAGGCGGCGTTGGCACCGATGCGGCTGGGCATCTCCAGTCGCACATAACGGCCACCCTCAGCGGCCGGGCGGCTGTGGTACCAGCTCTCCAGCGACGGCGTCGCCGAACCCAGCAACACCTTGGCGCCCTCTAACCGCCCCCGGTACACCGCCAGATCGCGCGCCGAGTAGCGGGCACCTTCTTGCTGCTTGTAGCTGGGGTCGTGCTCTTCGTCCACGATGATCAACTGGAGGTTCGGCAACGACGCAAACACCGCCATGCGTGTGCCCAGCACGACCCGGGCCAGTCCGCCGTGAGCGGACAGCCAGCTTTTTAAACGCTGCGCTGGCGTCATGCCGCTGTGCAGCGAGACGACCGCGTTGTCGCCGTAGAGCGGGTTGAAGCGCGCCCTAAAACGGGCTTCAAGCTGCGGCGTCAGGTTGATCTCGGGCACCATCACCATCGCCTGGGCGCTGGGATCGCGTGCCAACAATTGCTGGACGCTGTGCAAATAGACCTCGGTCTTGCCGCTGCCGGTCGCACCAAACAGCAGAAACGGACCCGTTTCAAGATCAAATCTTGCGATAGCCCCCGTCTGCTCTGCAGTAAGCGCTACTGAATCAATAGCGGTTGAGCTGGCGGGCAAGTCTGTCGCCGCAGTTTTGGCGTGGCGTTTGAGTCGGCGAGCCAGTTGCAGGGTGTTCAGGTCGCGCAACTGAGGTGGCAACGCGGCCAGCGCCACTTCGCCCAGCGAGCGCTGGTAATAGTGGGCGGCAAACGTGACCAGTTCGCGCCAGGCCGGGGTCAGCGGCGCAATGCCGTCCAGGGTGCCGGCGATCGGGCGCAGTTTTTCCAGGTCAAACGTGTTGGCGGCGGGGGCAGTCGGGCTGTCCCACACCACGCCCAGCAACTCGCGTTTGCCCAGCGGCACGCGTACCAGGCTGCCGGCCGGAAGTGCCAACTCACTTCGGTACGTCAGTGGCCCCGCCACCTGACTGTGCGCCGGGGTGTGAACCAGAACCTGCAGCAGGTGGGTCATGCCAGCGCCTGATCGGTGATGTCAAGTTGATGTGAACTTGCGAAAGTTCGTTTAAGTCGTTGATTCATAAACAATTTAATCGGCATCCAGAGTTTCTGTGGATAACTTTGTTGATAGATTATCTTGAAAGTCTCCGAAGCCTTGTAAATCAAGGCTTTCGCTGGATTGCCCATAAAACCGGCAAATTTAAAAATCGTTATAAATCAATGACTTACGGTCGCTATTGGTTTTATAGCAGCGACCTCCAAACAAGAGCTGACGTGTGCACTGCAACAAAACTTTTGTGCATAAGTCGAATTTCATCAAGTCGATTTTGCGCAAAAAGGTGTTAGAGGTTCAATGCCAATAATAGGGTGACCGCCATTTCGACACCATTACGCCCGCATCTTGCGCGACTGCGCATGCACCGCTTGCACCAAAGCCGCCACGTGGTCGGGAGGTGTGTGCTGACTTATGCCGTGGCCCAGATTGAAAATGTGTGTCGGGCCGGTGCCCGCGCCAGTGTGCGGCGTGCCAAAACTGTTCAGCACTTTGGCCACTTCAGCCTCAATTTGCGCGGGAGAAGCAAACAGCGCGTTGGGATCGAGATTGCCCTGCAGGGCTTTCGTGTTGCCCACCAGGGCGCGTGCCTTGGCCAGGTTGACGGTCCAGTCCAGTCCCAGCACGTCGCAGTCCAAGCCGCCCATTTCCTCCAGCCACAAGCCACCGCCCTTGGTGAAGACGATGCTGGGGATGCGCACACCGTTGTGCTCTTTTTTCAGTTGCGCCAGCACCCGGGCGGTGTAGGCTAGGCTGAATTCCTGGAAAGCCCCGTCAGCCAGCACGCCGCCCCAGCTGTCGAAAATCATCACCGCCTGGGTGCCGGCTTCAATTTGTGCGTTGAGGTACTGCGCCACGGCGTCGGCGTTGAGTTGCAGGATCTTGTGCATCAGGTCGGGGCGGCTGTACAGCATGGTCTTGACCAGCCGGTAGTCGTCCGAGCCCGCGCCTTCCACCATGTAGCAGGCCAGCGTCCACGGGCTGCCGGAGAAACCAATCAGCGGCACCCGGCCATTGAGCGCCTTGCGAATCGAGGTGACCGCGTCAAACACGTAACGCAGCTTGTCCATGTCGGGCACCGCCAGCTTGGCGACGGCGGCTTCATCCCGCACCGGGTGGGCAAACTTCGGGCCTTCGCCCAGCGCAAAGCTCAGGCCCAAGCCCATGGCGTCGGGTACGGTGAGGATGTCGCTGAACAAAATGGCGGCATCAATCGGGAAGCGGTCCACCGGCTGCAGCGTGACCTCGGTGGCGTAGTCGGTGTTGGTGGCCAGACCCATGAAGCTGCCGGCCTTGGCGCGGGTGGCGCGGTATTCCGGCAAAAAGCGCCCGGCCTGGCGCATCATCCAGATCGGGGTGTGGTCGGTGGCCTGGCGCAGGCAGGCGCGGATGAAGGTGTCGTTTTGCAGGGGCGCAAAGGCGCTGGTGGGGGCGGGTGTATTCATGGGCTAATTGTCGCCGCAACCGGTAAGGCGGCAAATCCTCTCAATGAAAAAAGCGCAGGCTGATGGGGCCTGCGCTGGGGTTAAGTGTGATGCGGTTGCAGTTTACGACTTGGCATTGCCTATTGGCAGCCGCATGGCGCCATCTTCAAACGTTCCCGCTTCGGCATCCAGATGGCAGGCCCCGCAGTTCGCTTTGCTTTTGACCAGGGGCTGCTTCCATTGCGCATCGGTGATCTCCCGGTGCTTTCTGATCCAGTAGGGGGTCTCTGTGATGCGCAGGGGCACGGCATCGGGTTTGAGGGAATGCCCGATCTTGAAGGCCGGTTCGGTCAAGGCCAGGTCGGACGAATTGGCGGTCATGAAGGCCTGCAGCGTCGCACTGGTCGGTGCGTCAAATCCCAGGTCAACCCCGAAATGCGTCTGTTGCTCGGCCATGATGCGAACCCAGGAGCGGTTGGGCAGGAGCGAGGGGTGAAACGCGAGGTGACAGCTGCCGCACTCTTCCCGCCATTGCGCGTTGTCGGCCAATTTGGGTCCGACAAAAGGCACGCTGACCGTGCTGAGGCTGTTGGCGGGTCGGCCGAGCAATTTTTCAATCGGGCCATGCAGCGCGTAGAAAAACCACCAGCCAGCGAAGGCCACACCCAGCACCAGCATCACGACCGCCACCCACTTGTGCGGCTGCGCAGCCGGGGCCGGGGCGTTGGCCAGTTTGATGCCGGTGACCATGGAGCGGGCCAGGTTTTCCTGGTGCAAAAAGCTCTCCACCACCACGCCGGCGAGATGGCCCAGAACCAGCAGCAGCATGACGTTGGCCGTGAGTTCGTGAAGTTGCTTGATCGCCACGCCCTGCGCGATGCTCAGCAGGCCCGCTGCCATGCCGTGCTGTTCTTCGCCGCCGAGCGTCAGGATGCCGGTCACGCCAATGACCAGGGTCAGAAGCAACAGCAAATAAATGGCCAGACTGCCCGCCGGGTTGTGCCCGACGTGGCGCGCAGCCTTGCGGGAAAGAATCTCGCGCAGGTAAGTCAAGGTCGCGCGGGGGCTGAACCAGAATGAGTTGAAACGGGCATAGTGCGAGCCCACCAGCCCCCAGACCACCCGAAAGACTACCAGGCCCAGCATCAGGTAGCCCAGGAAGACGTGCACGCCGAGCCATGGGTCAGACTCGCTGGTGAGCCAGGCGCCGGCAAAGCTCAAGGCCAGCGTCCAATGAAACAAGCGGGTCGGAACGTCCCAGATCAGAATGCGTTGCATGGAGGGTCTCAGTTTCTTGTTGGTAGGGGGTCACGATCCGGCGCCGGGCCGCCCCAAGGCGGATCACTCCCCTTGGGGGGGCAGCGCAGTACACGCCGTGACCAGCGTGGGGGCCACAGTTATTGCGGAATCTTGACGCTGTGCTCGTCAAAATTGCCCTTGTCGGCGCCGCTGTGGCACGCCATGCAGTTGGCGGGGCTCTTGATCGAAGCGCGCTTCCAGACGGCGGGTGCAATTTCCCGGCTGTTGTGCTTGGTTTTGAACCACTCCGACTCGGTGATGCGCAGCGGGGCGGTGGCGGCAGTCCAGCGGTTGGAGGCGTTTTTCACCAGAAAGTCGGTGATCTCGGTGGTCTCTTGCGGCGTCAGGGAAGCATCGACTTCAAAATGCTTGTCCAGCGTGGACATTGTTTTGCGCCAGGAGGCTGCGGGCAGCAAACCCGGGGGAAAGGCCAAGTGGCAGCCGGCGCATTCCTGCTGCCACTTGGCGTTGACTTGCGCCGGTTGCAGCGGGCGGCCGCGGTCTTCGCCGTTGTATCTACCCTGGGCCTGGGCCCCCAGTGCGGCCACGGCGAGCAGCGCCAGCAGACTGTTTTTGATGAAGTTCATGCTGGGTTCTCTTACTTGACCGACAGCACGTAGGCCATGAAATCACCCTTTTCCTGGGCGGTGCAGGCGCGCTTCAACACGTCATTGCAATTGCGCTTGAACCATTTTTCAACATTGGCCGCGTCGCTGAAGCGTTTCGGATTGACTGAGGGCGAGAGCGGCAGGATCTCTTTGCTGGTCTTGACATGCTTGCCGGTTCCCAGCGGCGAATCGGTGTGGCAGGAGGCGCAAGCGAGTTCGCCCACCTTGGCGTTGTAGAACTTTTGCCCGGCGGCGACGGAGAAGTCCTTGAAAGCCGCGTTCTCCTGTTTGGCCGGGGCGCGGTAGCTGTCCTGGATCGGGTTGGCGGCGGCGCACAGCGGCAGCGCCAAGGCCAGACAGGCCAGCAAGTTCGTCTTGTTCAGGTTGGGTTTCATGGTGGGGTCCTTTGAGTTGTGAGTCAGATTGCGATTTCGTCAACAACATACCTTAAAGCCGGCGGCTTAATGAATTCTTAAAAGCCGGCCGCGTGCGCCACCATCAGGCATTTGTTCTGCACCACCTGCAGGCCGGCGGCTTGTGCGGCCGCGGCGGCTTCGGCATTTTCAATGCCCCGCTGCAGCCACAAAGCCTGGGCGCCAATGGCGATGGCCTGCTGCGCCACCGGCGGCACATCGTCAGCCTTGCGGAACACGTTGACCAGGTCAATCTTTTCATGTTGCGCGGCGTCGGTCAGTGTGGCGTAGACGTGTTCGCCCAGGATCGACGCACCGCTGGCCGCCGCCACCGAGTTGACCGGAATGATGCGCCAGCCATGCGCCTGCATGTAGCGCGCCACGTCAAAACTGGCGCGGTCCGGACTGGGGGACAGGCCCACCACCGCGACGGTACGGCAGGTGCGCAGGATCTGGCGGATGGTTTCGGCTTCAGTCATGGCTACAGGCTGGCCAGTGCCGAGCGCAGCTCCTGCACACTCAAAATCTCGGACAACACGACGGGCGCACGGTCATTTTTATAAATCACATACACCGGCACACCGTTGCGGCCGAGCTGGCTCAAGGCGGCGGTAATGGCGGGGTCGCGCCGCGTCCAGTCGGCGCGCAGCAGGGTGACCTTTTTGGCATCCAGGTCGGCCAGCACCTCCGGGTTGGCCAGCGTCGTTTTCTTGTTGTACTGGCAGGTCACGCACCAGGCCGCGGTGAAGTCCACAAACACCGGCGCCCCGGTGGCCAGCACCTGTTCGACCCGGCCGGGCGCCCAGGCCTGCCAGCGGTCGCCGCTGGTCGTCGTCGTGGTGGTTTCCACAGGTTTTAAGACATTTTGGCCGATAGCCCCCGTCAACAGGGCAAAGCCAGCTATTGAAATAGTAGCAATCACGACCCGGCTGCGGCCCTTGAGGGTCAGCGACCAGATCACCCCACTCAAAGCCACCAGCAGCGCCAGCAGTGCGCCGGCACCGTCAATGCCGGTTTGCTGGCCCAGCACCCACACCAGCCACACGACGGTGGCAAACATCGGGAACGCCATGGCGCGGCGGAAGGTGTCCATCCACAGGCCCGGGCGGGGCAACAGCCGGGCCACCGCCGGGACCAGGCTGGCGGCCAGATAGGGCAGGGCCATGCCGACGCCAATGCTGGCAAAAATAAGCAAGGCCTGCAGCGCGGGCAAGCCCAGCGCCAGCCCGAGCGAGGCGCCCATGAACGGCGCGGTGCAGGGCGAAGCAATCGCCACCGCCAGCACGCCCGACAAAAACGCATTGAGCGCCGGGTTCTTGGCCTGGTGCGCGGCGACGCGGCTGGGCAGAAACTTGCCGAATTCAAACAGGCCTGCCAGATTCAGTCCCATGAGTGTGAACAACAACGCCAGCGCGGCCACCACGGCGGGCGATTGCAGCTGAAAGCCCCAGCCCAGCTGCTCGCCGGCGCTGCGCAGGCCCAGCATCAGCGCACCCAGCGCCAGAAACGAGAGCACCACGCCAGCGGTATAAGCCAGGCCGCTGACGCGATGGCCACGCCGGTCATTGGCATGCCGGGTGAAGCTCATCACCTTGATGGCCAGTACCGGGAACACGCAGGGCATGAGGTTGAGGATGAGGCCGCCCAGCAGCGCCCCCAGCACGGCAGCCCACAAGCCCAGAGAAACTGCGGGGCTGGCCTGGGATGGGCCCGACCCGGCGTTGGCCTTGAGCGCCGCTGCCAGCGCCGGCGACACACCCGGCTGGTTATTGCCCGTTGTGCCCGCCACCTGGGGCCAGCCGCCCAACACCGTGGCTTGGGCTAAAAACCCCAGACGCTGGCCGTTGACCTCCGCTGCCAGCACCAGCGGCATCAGGCTGGGGCTCTGGCTGCGCTGCTCTGACAAAGGCACGCTGGCGGTCCACAGTGCGCCCTGCCAGTGTTGCGTCCACTTGGCCGCGGTCTCGATCACCTCAGGCGTTTCCGGGAAGAATTCCAGCGTCTTGCCCTGCAGTGCTGGCGGCAGCCCGGCGACCGATACCTTGAGGCTGTTGCCCTCCACCGCCACCCGGCTGTCGCCGCTCAAGGCTTTAGGCTGCGCTTTGAAGCTGGCGTCAAAGGCGGCGCCGTTGAGCGCGGTGGAGCCCCGCACCGGCAAACGCAGTGCGAATTCGCCTTCCTCGGGAACGCATTCCTTGCGGCATACCAGCCAGCTGGCCTTGAGTTTGATCTCGATCTCGCTGTTGGGCAGCGACGGTTTGAAATCCGGTGTGATGGTGAGCGGCACCGGCAGCAATACCGTGCCATCAAAACCGTAGTTGGCCAGGTTGCCGATCGGAATCTTCTTCGGCAGCGGCCAGGCAATCTCGCCGGCCAGCACGCCGGGCGGCAGCGTCCACTGCAGCGTGGTGGGCAGACCGGAGTCGCCCGAGTTCTTCCAGTAGGTGTGCCATTCGGGCTGGTGCGTCAGTTGCAGACCCAGCCACACCGTTTTGCCAGCGTCGGCGCCGTCCGGCGCGTGGGCCAGCAACTCGGCGCGCACTTGGGCCGTGGTGACCACTGATTTTGAGGTATTTTGAGCGCTAGCCCCCGTCGATACTGCGCAAGCAGCTATTAAAAACGTAGCGAAAAGAAAACGAGGGGAGAATTTTGAAAATGTCATTGCAGTGTGGGAGTGGGGCCAGCGGGCAAAGTTCCAGGGCGACGCCGGGTGTCAGTCATCGTCGGGCAGCAAAGACCCTTGCGCAAACACCGCGGGCAGCTTCTTGGGCGCCTTGATGCGCATTTGCTTGTTCACGTTCATGCGGCCGAACACCACCTCGATGTCGGCCACGGTCACGCCAAACTGCGGCGCCAGAAAACGCAGCATGTGGTCGGTCGCCTTGCCCGCCACCGGGGCGGCGGTCACGCTGACTTTGAGTTGCGTCCCCTTGGGCTTGCCAATGGCGTCGCGCGCGGCACTGGGCTTGCCCAGAATATTGACCACCAGCACGTCACCGTCCCAGGCAAAGAACGAATCGCCGGTGACGTTTTTGACCTGGCCGCGGCTCATGTTGCAAAGTCCGGTGGTGTTTGTGGTTGACTAGTCATCGAAGCTAATTGAGGCAGATGTGAATGGGGTATTGGACACTTTTTGCATTCTGGGATTCTGGCCCAGACAATATCTTGAGTTATAACAAATGGCTTGCCGCAAAAAATGGCCAAGCAAAAACGGGAAAATTCATTTTTATTGGGAATGCAGTATGAAGTTAACGAAAAAAATCGCACAAATCGCTCTGGTCCTGAGCGCCTTGCCAATGGCCGCGCTGGCCGGTGATGCCGGTACGATTTATACCCAGATCAGCACCAATGGCCTGGGTTTGGGCTATGCCAAATCGGTCGGTGATAACGTTGCCGTGCGTGGGCAAATCAACAGCTACAGCCGCTCGTTTACTGGCAATGTGGGTGATTTCGGCGCTGGAAACGTGCTGGATGTGAAGTTGTCTCTGAATTCGGTGCAGGTCCTCGGCGACTGGTACCCCAGTGCCGGTGCGTGGCGTCTGTCGGGTGGTCTGGTGTTCAACGACAACAAGATTACCTTGGCTGGCACGGGTAATGTGAATAACAAGCCGGCCACGGTCAACGGAGAAGTGAAGCTCAGCAACTCGGTCAGCCCTTACCTGGGCGTCGGTTACTCCACCCGTCCGAAAGATGCCAAAGGCTTTGGCTTCAATTTTGATCTGGGCGTGATGTTCCAGGATCCCACGGTTTCCCTGACAGCGACGGGCGCGAATGTGAGCCAGGTCGACATCGATGCCCAAAAGCGCAAGATGCAGGATGCGGTTGACCAGTTGAAAAACATGCCGGTGCTCGGTGTGGGCGTCAGCTACGCGTTCTGAACGCCGCCTGAAATCAGAAAAGCCTGCGCCAGCTCCGCAGGCTTTTTTTACGCCTGGATGCTTTGATAATGTGACCATGACAGCTCCACCGTCTTTTCCGGTCCGCGATGTGGCGCCCCGCATCATTCTGGCCACGCTCAACGCCAAATACATCCATGCGTCTTTGGGCTTGCGCTACCTGCTGGCCAACATGGCGCGGCATGGCGGGGATGAATTACGCCAGCGGACCCTGCTGCGTGAGTTCACGCTTGCGCGCCAGCCGCAGGAGATCGTGGACGAGTTGCTGGCGCTCCAGCCCGTCATCATCGGCTTTGGTGTGTACATCTGGAACGTGCTGCAAACCACGGAGGTGCTGCGCTTGCTGAAAGATCAGCGGCCTGCCATCAAGGTGGTACTGGGCGGACCCGAGGTCAGTCACGAGGTGGATGAGCAAGCCATCGTGCGCCTGGCCGATCATGTCATCACCGGCTGGGGCGATGTGAGCTTTCCCAAACTGTGCCGTGCCCTGCTGCACGGGCCGCAGCCGCTGATGAAAGTCATCGCCGGTGAACAGCCGCCTTTGGACCAGATTACGCTGCCCTATGCCGAGTACAGCGACGCCGATCTGGCGCACCGCCTGCTGTACGTCGAGGCCTCGCGCGGTTGCCCGTTCAGCTGCGAATTTTGCCTGAGCTCGCTCGACAAGACCGCCCGGGCGTTTGATCTGGAGGCCTTTCTGGCCGAGATGCAGGGCCTGTACCAGCGCGGCGCGCGCAACTTCAAGTTTGTTGACCGCACCTTCAATTTGAAGATCGACGCCTCGGTGCGCATCCTGCAATTTTTTCTGGACCGCCTGCCGGTGCCGGGCAGCACCGCGCCAGCCGACGATCTGTTTGTGCATTTTGAAGTCGTCCCCGATCAGCTGCCGGATCGCCTCAAGACCATGATTGCGCAGTTCCCGCCCGGCGTGCTGCAGTTTGAGGTCGGCATCCAGAGCTTCAATGTCGCGGTACAGCAGCGCATCTCGCGCAAGCAGGACAACGACAAGAGCGCGGCCAATTTGCGCTGGCTGCTGGCGTCGTCGCACGCACATTTGCACACGGATCTGATCTTCGGCCTGCCGGGTGAAACGCTGGAGAGCTTTGCCGCCGGCTTTGATCGCCTGCACGGCCTGGGGCCACACGAGATTCAGCTCGGCATTTTGAAGCGTTTGCGCGGCACGCCCATTGCCCGCCATACCGCCGCCTACGGCATGGTGTATGACGCTGCGCCGCCTTACACCGTGCGGCAAACCGGGGCGGTGGACTCGGCCACGCTGCAGCGCTTTACCCGCTTCGCGCGCTACTGGGACCTGGTGGCCAACTCGGGGCGTTTCAAGCAAACCCTGCTTTTGCTGCTGGGAGCGGGCGTGCCCATACGGGCTGATGCGGATGCACGTGTCCATGCCAACGCCGACTCCAGCGGCGCCATGCCGTCACCCTTTTATGCCTTTCTCGGTTTTGCCGACTGGCTGTGGCAAAGCACCGGCAAAACCAGCGGTCTGTCGCCCGAGGCCTTGGTGGATGCGTTGTTTGACTACCTCGGTGTCCGCTGCGGCTTGCCGGCACCGACCGTGCAGCAAGCCCTGTTGGCCGACTATGTGGCCAGCGGTGCCCGGGCCAGCCCGCGCGCGCTCAAAGGTCTGTTGCCGAAACAGGCGGCGCCCCAAAGTCAGGTCGCCAGGACGCTGGCACAGCGCCAGGAGCGCCATTTGGCGGTTCGGCAAACCGTTGACTGAGCGAGTTTCCTATACTTGCCGCCTTATTCACGTCACACCGAGCCCCCTTACCATGTCAAATTTCCCCGCCTGCCCCCAATGCACTCTCGAAAATACCTACCAGGATGGCGATAATTTTGTCTGCCCCGATTGCGGGCACGAGTGGCCGGCACAAGCGGCTACCGACGAGAGCGAAGAGAGTGACGGCGTCATCAAGGACGCCAACGGCAACCCGCTGGCCGATGGCGACGCGGTCATTCTGATCAAGGATTTGAAGGTCAAAGGCTCGTCCACCGTCCTCAAAAAAGGCACCAAGGTTAAAAGCATCCGCCTGGTCGGCGGCGACCATGAGGTCGATTGCAAGATGGACACTGGCAGCTTCATGCTCAAAGCCTGCTTTTTGAAAAAGGCGTAAGTCCCTTGCGGGCTCTAAGATAGACCCATGACAACCCAATCCAGATTCTGGGCCGACCTCTCCATGCGGGACTTTGCCCAACTGATCACCAGCGGCCAGGCGGCACAAACGATTGCCGTGTTGCCGGTGGCCGCGATGGAGCAGCATGGCCCGCATTTGCCCCTGAGTGTGGATACGGTGCTGGTCGATGGCGTGGTGGCCGCGGCGCTGCCGCAGCTGGCGCCTGACTTGAAAGTGCTTTTCCTGCCGACGCAAGCCGTCGGCCTGAGCCCCGAGCACGCCCGCTTTCCCGGCACCCTCACGCTCAAGACCGAGACCATTCTGCGGCTGTGGACGGATCTGGGTGAATCGGTGGCGGCGGCGGGCATCAGGAAACTGCTGCTCTTCAATTCCCACGGTGGCCAGGTCAGCGTGATGGACATGGTGGCGCGCGATCTGCGGGCCCGGCTGGATCTGCTGGTGTACAGCGTCAGCTGGTTCAACCTGCCGCTGCTGGATGACAACGGCCAGGATGTCAATGCGCTGTTCAGCGCCGACGAGCACCGTTTTGGCATTCATGCGGGCGACATTGAAACCTCGATGATGCTGGCGCTCGACCCGGCGCATGTGGAGATGGCGCAGGCGAGAGACTTCACTTCCAGTGCGCAAGAGCGGGCGCAAAGATTTGACATTCTGGGTAATGGCAAAAGCGCCAAGCTCGGCTGGCAAATGCAGGATTACAACCCGGCCGGCGCGGTCGGTAACGCCGCTGCCGCCAGCGCCGACAAAGGGCGCGCCGTGGTGGCTGCAGCGGGGCGGTCACTCGCCAGGCTGTTGGCAGAAATTGACCAGTTGCCATTGAGCACGCTGGTCGAGCGGCCGGACTTTGCCGCCTGAACCGTCCGGCCCGCCGGGGTGGACCTGCCGCACCAACACAGCAGGGGTTTTGACAAGGAAATTACGGTGCGTCCACGCCCAGAAATTCGGCCAGGGCGGCCGTGCTCAACGCCCCTTCCTGGCTCACGGTCTGACCGGTCTTCAAGTTCTTGGCTACGACGAAAGGGACTGATTCCGCGCCAAAATTGTTCAGCATCTGGGTGTTGTTCTTGATGGCCTGCGCCACCTCGGGGGCGATGCTGCTGGAGGCTGAAATACCGCCCTTGCCGGCCAGCAGTGAAGCTTCATGCTCGGTCATCAAGGCGCCCGGATTGGCCGCCGTCAGGAGCGCGGCACCTTGCGCCGTACTGGTGGCGTTGATCAGGCCCACGGGAATCCAGACAAACTTGACTTTTCGGTGTAGGGGCGCAGACGCATCCCACAGGCGACCGCAGTGCGGACACTGGGCGTCAAAAAAAACATAGACGATGTTGGTGCTCATCAAGGCCCCCACGGAAAAGCCTTTGGCCTGGGCGGACACCGCCGCCAAAGACACTTCGCGTTTGACTGCGGCCGCAGAACTGGCGGATTCCTTTGGCGAGCAGCCGCTGAGGGCCAGTGCGATGAGCAGCAGGGATGAGAAAAACAGGCGATGGAGTTTCAAGGGATACCTTTGGAGCGAAACGAGGACGGCATCTTACCGTGGGCTGGTGTGCGGATCAGCTCAGGCGTAGGTGATCCAGCTTGCGTGATCCGCGTGGTCCAGATGCGGCAGCGTGTTGTAAGTGATCAGGGTGTGGCGCTTCGGGTTGAAGGCGAACTCGGTGATGGCGCTGTTGCGGATGCGCATGTTCAGCGCAATCGTGGTTTCGGGTGTGGTGCCCAGCACATGGCCGACGGCGGTTGAGATCGGGCCACCGCTGGAGACGATCAGTACATTGCCATCGCAGTTTTTGCGGATATGGTCCAGTGCGCTGGTCACCCCACTCTGAAACTCGCGGTAGCTGGGCATGCCTTTGGGGCTGACCACGCCGTTCATCCACTGGGTCAGGCCGTCGCGCAGCAGGCGAAAGTGATGGCGGTACAACTCGGGTGTGTCCGGTTTTTCGAGTTTGTAGGGGTGCACCGTGGCGATGACGGCCTCGCTGTCATATTCGTTCAGCCCCGGCCAGAGTAATGGAGCCCCCACGGGGGTGGTTTCGCCTTGGGGCGGCCCGGCGGGGAAACTGGCCTTCATGCCCTCCCGGATGCCGGCATAGGTTTGCGCATGCCGGCGCAAGGTGCCGGTCAGCACGGCGTCAAAGGTCAGGCCTTTCTGGCGGAAGTATTCGCCCAGCCGCACGCTTTGCTGCTGGCCCAGCGCACTGAGTTGGTCGTAGTCTTCGGCACCAAACGAAGCCTGGCCATGGCGTACAAGGTAGAGGGTTCCCATGCCGTGAATCTAAGCCAAATAGCAGTGTAGCCCGTGTCGCACAAGCGACGACAGCTATAAACCTTGTAGCATTTGGTCTGCGCGGCAATTTCGATCGCGTGCGGAGTTGGCTGCTTCCTGTTCACAGGCTCACGCGGCCATCGATGCAGGTGACGCAGTCGCCGCCGACCCAGACCTGACCCGTGGCGTCACGCTCAATATGCACGCGCCCGGCGCGGCCCAGGCAGGCGCCTTGGGATGCCACATAGGCGCTGGGTGCATGGCCGTCAGCGATCAGCCACTGGGCCAGACTGGCGTTGAAGCTGCCGGTGACCGGGTCTTCGTTGACGCCCACCGGCGCCGCAAAGGCGCGTACTTCGACTTCAGTCGTGTCCGGTGATGTGGCGACGGGCTCGGTAGAGCGTGGCCCAAAAGCGCGCGCTTCGCGGTTGGATCGTGCTATTAAAATAGTAGCTGCTTGCGCAGTTTCCACGCTGGCTACACCCACTTTTTGTCTTAAATTTTTGAGTGCCAGATGATCGGGTGTCAGTTGTAGCACGGTCTGCGGGCTGTCCAGCAGCAGGCCCAGCCACACCGGGCCGTTGTCCAGCAGTTGCGCGGCGATGATTTGATGGGCTTTAAGGCCCAGTGCCGTTGCCACTTTCGCCAGCAGGACCGGGCTGGGGTTGCTGCGCTTGAGCGTTGGTGCCGCAAAGGCCAGGCGGGTGCCGTCGCGGCGAATCCGGACCAGGCCGACAGCGCACTCCTGCACGATTTCAACTTTTGCTTTGGGCGCGCCGCCGGCCGCACCTGATGCTCGCGGGGCGCCCCCCGCCTCGAGCCAGGCGTGGCAGCTGCCCAGTGTCGGGTGGCCGGCGAACGGCAGTTCAGCGCCGGGGGTGAAGATGCGCACGCGGTAGTCGGCGCCGGCGGCGGCGCCCTCTACGCTGGGTGGCAACACAAAGGTGGTCTCCGACAGGTTGGTCCAGTGCGCGAAATGCTGCATTTCTTCGGTGGACAAGCCCGTGCCGTCCAGCACCACCGCCAGTGGGTTGCCGAGGTAAGGCGTGGCGGTGAAGACGTCAACTTGTTTAAAGGGTCGGTTTTTCATGGTTTTAACCCGGTGGCGTAGACCTTGATGGCGGCCGCCAGGGCCGCCACGCCGCGCTGGATTTCTTCCACGCTGGGGGTGACGAAGGACAAACGCAGGGTGCGCGGGTCAGCGTGGTCGGCATAAAACGGCGCACCGGGGACGAAGGCCACGCCTTTTCCCACCGCAAACGGCAACAGGTCCACCGCGCTCATGCCCTTGGGCAAGCGCGCCCACAGGAACATGCCGCCCGCCGGTGTGTTCCAGGTGAGCGTCGCGTCGGAGTCGCCGACCGGCATCTCGCGGGCCAGGGCCTCCAGCATGGCGTCGCGCTGCGATTTGTAGAGCGCGCGGATGGTGGGCACGTGCCGTTCCAGAAAACCGTCCTTCATCACTTCGGCAATCAGACGCTGGTTGAGACCGGGGCTGTGCAGGTCGGCCGCCTGCTTGGCTTGCAGCAGTTTGGGATACACCGCTTGCGGGGCCACGATATAGCCCAGGCGCAGACCCGGCGCCAGTACTTTGGAGAACGACCCCAAATAGATGCAGCCCTCCGGGTTGCGGGCGGTTAACGGGGCGGGCGGTGCGGCGTCAAACCACAGGTCGCCATAGGGGTTGTCTTCGATGATGGGCAGGCCGAGGCGCGCTGCCTCGGCGCTTAATGCTGCGCGGCTCGCTTCGCTCATGGTGCGCCCGGTCGGATTTTGAAAGTTGGGCAGGGCGTAGAGAAAGCGCGCACCCTTTGCCTTGGCGCGCAGGTCGGCCAGGTCCACGCCATCCGCATCGTTGGCCACACTGACAACCTCGGGCTCCATCGGCGTGAAGGCCATGACGGCGCCCAGGTAGGTGGGGGATTCCACCAGAATCTTGCTGCCCGCGTCCACCAGCACCTTGGCCACCAGATCCAGCCCTTGTTGCGAGCCGGTGGTGATCAGAATCCGGGCCGGATCGACTTGCCACGGCAGCCCGGCGGCAACCATGTCACGCAACGGGCCAAAGCCTTCGCTGGCGGCATATTGCAGCGCGGCGTGCGGGTCGTCGCGCAAGACCTTGGCGCAGGCGGCCTCGAACTCGGCCACCGGAAACGTCTTGGGCGAGGGCAGGCCGCCGGCAAAACTGATGATGCCGGGTTGCTCTGTGACCTTGAGGATCTCGCGGATCACCGAGGGGTTCATCTTGGCCGCGCGCTTGGCCAGCAGCCAGGGCGAGGTGTGGGTTGCAGTCGTAGGCATGGCGGTGTTCCTTCGGGTGTAAATTGTTTATTTAGCCGTGTTGCCCGGCATTTTGCGGCCGATAAACGCGACGGCGATGACGGGCCAGTCCAAAACCGGCGGTGACCGCGTCCAGCGATTCACCCAGCAGGGGCGCGGCCGGTGCTTCGGTCATGGCATCAAAACGTGGCCATCCAGGCAGCAGTGACTAGCAGCACGGCCGCCATGCAACGATTGAACCAGCGCAGCCGCGTGCCTGAGTTATCGGGTCCACTGAGCCAGTCCTGCAACAGGGAGCCGATGAGTGCATAGCTCAGATTGCTCACCAGACCAAAAGCCAGCATCAGCGGCAGGATGATGGCAAACCTGGCAGCCGCGTCCTCACGCCCCGCCAGCCAGCCCGCCACCACGGTGAGCGCCAGCATCCAGGCCTTGATGTTGAGAAACTGCAGCATGACACCCTGCCAGAAGGTGACCTTGAGTTGGGCTGCGTCAGCATGCGCCAGAGCGCCGGAGCGGGCCAGCTTGAGTGCCAGCCACAGCAGGTAAGCAACCCCAATGGCCTGAATGCCGATACGCAGCGGTGGTAGCGCCACCACCAAAGCCCCCACGCCACCAGCGCACAAGCTGAAGAGCAGGCCCCAGCCCACCGGTACGGCCAGCACGAAATGCAGTGAGCGCCGCAATCCCAGGTTGGCCGCCAGTGCGGTGGACAGCGTGGTGTTGGGGCCGGGCGTGAAGCTGGCCGCGGTGGTCAGCACCAGCAGGGCGCTGAGTTCAGCGGTATTCATGGAAGTCTATTGCGCTATTCATGTGTTTGACTTTATAGTTGAAACCAGCACACTATCGGTACAGTTTTGGAGATAGATTGCCAATCTGTATTGCCGTCTTTGGCAGCACAGGTCGGCGCAAAAGGAAATTCCATGTTGATGAAAATGGCCTCGCAATCGTTGACCGAGCAGCTCGCCGCTCGCTTTGCCGAGCGCATTCGCACCCACCTGCTGGCGCCGGGCACCCGTCTGCCCTCGGTGCGGCAGTGCGCCCAGCAGCAGGGTGTGAGCCCGTCCACTGTGGTGGCGGCCTATGACCAGCTGCTGGCGCAGGGGCTGGTGGAGGCGCGCAGAAATCGCGGATTCTTTGTAAGAAATAGAGCTCTAGCCCCCGAATTCAGTTCGCAAGCAGCTATTAATTCAATAGCTATCCCGGATGCCGGACAGATGGCAAACGGAGGTTTTCAAGCGCAGCATGTGCCGGTCAATGCCACGGCGCTGATTCGCGGCATGTTCCATGGCAGCAGCGATAAACCGCAGCCCGGCATGGGCGTGTTTCCGCCGGACTGGCTGGAGACCACGTTCATGCCCGCCGCGGTGCGCCGCGTCACCAGCACGCGGCAGTTGCAGGCGTTTTCGCTGCAGTACGGCGAACCCGCTGGTGATTCGGGCTTGCGCAAGTCGCTGTCGCAAAAACTCATTAGCTTGAACGTGCACGCCACACCGCAGCAGATCATCACCACGGTGGGTGCCACCCACGCGCTGGACATCGTGAGCCGCACCCTGCTGCGTGCCGGTGATTACGTGATGGTGGAAGAGCCCGGCTGGGCCATTGAGTTTGCGCGCCTGGATGCCCTGGGCATGCGCATCCTGCCGGTGCCACGCCGCCCCGATGGGCCCGATCTGGAGGTGATGGCGCGCTATTGTGAGTTGCACCGTCCGAAGCTGTTTGTGAGTGTGAGTGTGTTCCACAACCCCACCAGTTACTGTCTCACGCCGGGCAGCGCGCACCGGGTGCTGCAACTGGCCAATGCCCACAATTTCCATATTGTTGAAGACGACACCTACAGTCACATCGCGCCTGAACATGCCACCCGCTTGTGCGCACTCGATGGGCTGCAGCGCACAATTTACGTCAGCGGTTTTTCCAAAATCCTGGCGCCGGGCTGGCGGGTCGGCTATATGGCCGCGCCACCGGCGCTGTTCGAGCGGCTGCTGGACACCAAGTTACTGGCGACGCTGACCACGCCCGCTTTGCTGGAAAAAGCGCTGGCCTGGTGCATTGACCAGGGCCAGTTGCGCCGCCATGCCGAGCGCATTCGCACCCGGCTGGACTTGGCCCGTGCTCGCAGCGTCAAGCTGGCGCTTGCTGCGGGCTGCAGTTTTGCAGCACCGCCAGCCGGTCTGTTTGGTTGGGTGGACACCGGTGTGGATACCGACGCGCTGGCGCAGCGCATGCTCGATGAAGGCTACCTGCTGGCACCCGGGGCTCTGTTTCATGCCAGCCGTCAGCCCGGCACGCTGATGCGCATTAATTTTGCGACGACGCAGGAGGCCGCGTTCTGGCAAGTTTTCTCGAAAATTCGCGCCGAGATGTGACCGGATCTGCTTCACACCAGCAGCAAGCCCTTGGCGGGATGCTGTCTGGCAGTGGACAGCGTGCGCAACAGGGCCCGATTGACTTCTTCGATGTTCATCTGGTGGGTGTCGCAAAGCTCCCGGGTGGCGTCGGTATGGGGTGATTCCAGTGCCGTGGCCACGTCAAGGCAGGGCATGTAAGGCCCCGTAAGACCCAGAATGGCGGATGTGATGCGTTCCGACAGCGGCACGCGCGCCAGCGCCGCATTCAGGGGCTCGCCCAGCATCAGATCCATCTGTGACAGCAGGCCGCACAGATAAATTTCGCGGCGCAGATCGTCGCCTTCACCGGCCTCGAGCAGAGTCTCCATCAGGCGGGCCCGCACCACCATGGCGGTGCGTACCGGCTGCAAGTTCATGTCACTGGTGGCATGGGGTAACTGTTCCAGCAGCCAGCACCGCAGCAGCGAAAAGCCCAGCACCAGCAGTCCGTGTCGTATGGATTCGATCTCGGTGCGCAGGCCCAGGCCCGCAGAGTTGGCATAACGCAGAAAGCGATAGGCCAGGATCGGCTCCTCACTCAGGAGGCGTTCAATATGCTCGACGGAATCATCGGCATCGATGGCTTCTATCAGATGGACGACCGCGCGGTGCCCCGGCTGGATTCGCCGATGCCGATACCCGAGCAGCACCTCCTCCATGGGCCAACCTGCCACGGCCCAGGCGCCCTGTTCGTCCAGGCAGTGCTCGACCAAGGCCCGACTGGCAACCGATTCGTAAACATGACCGGCCAGTACCGGACTGGTCACCCGGCTTGTCTGCGTTGGGTCGGCACCGTTCTGTTTGCGCAGGGACACCCGCAAACCGGCCAGCGCTTCCTCTGCTGTCAGGCTCACCACGTTGCGTAAAAAGCAGGGCGCCAGTGCGGTGTTGGGTCGTTGCCCGGGTTCGCCGCGCCAGATCAGCTTCAGGCCGCGCTGATGCGCCTGGTGAACGCGCTGGGCCATGGCCGGGTCGCGCAGTTGCGACTCATGCACTTCAATCCACGGGCTGTCCGTTGGTGCGTTATCCAGCATGTCGCCCAGTAGCCGGTCTGACTGTATCGACAACAGCAACGTGGGCCCCTGCTCAGACCACAATTCATCGAGCGCGCTCAATAAATGGTGAGCATCCACGATGCGGGTGTCGTCCATGCCGACGAACAGCTGAACGCCCCGCAGTTGGCGCAACTGGCTCCACAGAAGCTGATAGCCAAGTGAAACGCTGCCAAGAACGGTATGGGCCATGATGTCAGCTGATGTAGTTGAAAAGGGACAGTTTCTGGACTTGCGCGTAAGACTGCAAGGCGGCCTGATAGCCGGTTTGCGCTTTTTGAAAGTCCGAGATGCCCTTGACCATGTCCAGGTCTTCGGCCCTTGACTTGTCAGCGGTCAGTTGAATCGTGCGGCTTTGCTGCGAGCTGGTGATGTTGTCAGCCCGGTTGAGCCAGTTGCCGGCCTGACCGCGGGCTGCGCTGATCTTGTTCATGCCGGCGTCGATTTGCGTCAGCGCCAGGGGAATGGTCTGGTTGACGTCGGCGGTCCCGCTGCTTTTAATGCCGGCAATGGCATCGTCCAATACCTTGAAAATATTGGTTTTTGTGCTGGGGCTGATCTGGATCACATCATTCATGGCCGGCGCGCCGTGCGCAGTAAAAGACATTCCGTCAAACTGGATTGCTTGACCGTCCACGTAGGGTTGCCCGGTGGAGATTGTGGTGGGCGTGGGGGTGGTCGATTTGTCAATTACGCCATAGGTGGTTGCGCCAGCGGCTACGCTGAATGTGATGGTGTAGTTGTGGCCAGTCAGCGCCGCCGTGGACACGACTTGCCCTGTATCGGTCGATAGCGTGCCAGTGTTGGTTGTCGGAGGGGTCGCACTTCCTAGCGAGACGTTAAAAGTACCGTTGCCGGTGGGTACATTCATCCAGATGGCTTGGCCGTCCATGGCCCCTGGCAAGGTGGTTTCGGTACTGGCCCGCTGGCCGGCCACGCCGCTAAAGGCCACCCCGGTACTGGCATCGGTGAATGGGGCGCTGGCACTGCCCAAACCACCAAACAGCGGAATGCCGTTGCTGTCAGTTTTGTTCGCCAGGGTAAACAACTGATCCCGCAAACCTTGCATCTCTTGGGCTTTGGAGGCGCGATCGGTGGGGCTTAAGGTGCCATTGCCGGCACTGACCACCAAGTCGCGAATGCTTTGCACCAGGCTGGTGGCGTCACCCAGGGTGGATTCCGACTGGGTGATGGAATTGCGCTGGACTTCCAGGGCGCGTTGATCGGTTGCCACGCGTGTGATGCGGGTCAAGGCGCGCTCGGCTTGGCCGGCGCCGGTGGGGTCGTCGCTGGGCCGGTTGATGTTTTTGCCTGAAGTCAGCTTTTCTTGCTGGCTGGAGAGTTCTGACTGGCGCGTGTACAGGTTTTGCAGCGCGTTGTCATAGGTGTTGGCTGAGCCCAGTCTCATGATTTATTCCTCTCAAGTGGCTCAAAATTCAGGGTGAAGGTATTCATCAAGGGAATGCCGACATTAATGACGTGAAAACACTTTGCGCGATCTGCAACATTTTGGCCGATGCCTGGTAAGCCTGTTGGTATTGCAGCAGTTTGGCCGCTTCTTCGTCCAGGTTGACGCCTGCTACCCCGGCGCGGGCGGTCTCAATATTGGTGGCAATGGATTTGGACACCGCCGCCGTAGACGTCGCGCTCTGGACCCGCACGCCGATCTGCGCCATGGCGCTGGCGTAGCCATCGGTCAATGCAGCACCGTCAAACATCTTGACGTCGCGCAAGGCCATCATGGCTTCGGCATTGCCGGAGTTCAGTTTGAGGTCGGCTGTTGGTTGTATGGTGGCGGAGCCGCCCACGGTGAAGGTGTCATTCGCGATGGCCGAGCCCGTGAGCGTGAGCGACCAGCCGGCGGTGGCCGCCGGTGCGTACTTGATTGGTTGACCGGGTACGTAACTTGGTTGGGTTGCCGGTGGGGCTGGCGTGATCAAGGTACCTGTCGTTGTGTTTGTAATGCTGTAGGTGGTGGCACCTGCGACGACCGCAAACGTAATGCTGTATTTGTCGCTGTTCGGATCGGCGACGGTTTGGGCCGATAAGCTCGCCACGGCCAACGTGCCCTGATTGGTCGCACCTGCACTGGCCGCTATCGGGCTGGCCATGGCCAGTGCGCTTGGCGAAGAAAATGCGGTGGCTATGGTGGATGAGACGGCACTGAACGGGGTAATTAAAAATTTATCGCCTGCGGCGGCAGTAGGTCCGCTGACGGAGATGTTCAGACCGTCCACGGTGGCCAATATGGGTGCTGTTGTGGGGACTGGTACTTGGGGAAAACTGGTGACTTGTCCGTCCGAACGTCGGGTAATTGTGCCCGTAGTGGATGTAGAAAAGTTCACCTCATAGTCGGAGGCGACGAACTTGGTCGCGTCGCTGATCGATAAAGCAAGAGATGCTGCAGGCAGCGCATTGCTCGCAGCAGGGAGCACGGTCTTGCTGAGGTCCGTAGGCGTAAACAGGTTACCCCCAACCGCGCCATTCAAGTCAATGCCCAGCTTATTCTGGTCGTTGGTCGCGGTGCCAATCGCCAATGCCATGCGTCCGAGCAGGTTCTTGGCTTCCACCAGATCGGTGTTCTGAAACTTCAGCAGGCCGGCAATCTGACCGCCGCCCAGCATGGACTCTTCCAGTACAACGCCGCTTTGCGTGGTCAGTTTGGCTTTGGCTGGATCGTTGAATGCATCTTGGCCCATGCTGACCGGGGAGACGGTGTTACCCAGAACCAGTGGCTGGCTGCCCGCCAGGAAAATGCCTACCGAGCCATCGTCTGCCGGGATGTTCGTGGTCTGCACATATTGATTCAGGTTCTTGATGAGCTGATCGCGCTGGTCCAGCAGGTCATTGGGCGGCTGGCCGGAACCTTGGGCACGCGTAATTTGCTCATTGGCCGCCGCGATTTGGCTCGCCAGATTGTTAACGGCGGCCACCGAGTCTTTCAGCTGGCTTGTGACCCCTTGTTGCAAGTCGGACAGACAGGTTGCGGCCGAGCGAAAGCGGGCGGCCATCTCATCGGCGCCGGTGAGCGCCACGGTGCGTGCGGTCAGGTCGGTCGGGGCGCTTGCCACATCTGAAAAAGAGTTGAGCATGTTGCTCACGGAAGCCCCCAGGCCCGTGGTGCCGCCTTGGAAAATATTTTCAAGCTGCGTGAGTTGATCCGAGCGGGCGGTGTCCGATGCCGACACCGAGCTGGTGAGGGCGGCTTGGCGTGTCAGAAAATCGCTGTGGTTGCGCAGGATGGTCTGGACATCCACCCCGCTGCCAATGTAGCCGCCGCCGGTGAACTGGCCCGCCACATTTTGCAGCACCACCGATTGGCGTGAGTAGCCCGGCGTGTTGACGTTGGCAATGTTGTTGCCCGCCGTCTGCAGCGCCACCTGGTTGGCCATCAGGGCGCGGGTGCCGATGTTAAGAATGCCGCTCATACAGTACTCGCTCAGGCTTGCGCACGCTGCAGCCGCTGCGTGGTGTTAATGGCCCGACTCAGTTTGGATGCGTAATCCGGGTCGGTGGCGTAACCCGCTTTCTGCAGACCCTGCGCAAACGCCAGCACCGAGCCGGTTTGCTGACTGGCCTGCGCGTAGCGGGGCGTTTGGGTAATAAGTCGCGCATAGTCGCGAAAAGACGCTTCATAAGAGTCATAGGCGCGAAACTTGGCTACCGTCTTTTTGGCGACACCGTTGACATATTCGGTGGTGGTCACCTCTGCAACCTTGCCAGTCCAACCGGCGCCCGCCTTGATGCCGAAAAGGTTGAAGGAGGGCGCGCCGCCCGGCAGCTTGATTTCATGTTTGCCCCAGCCGGTCTCGTGGCCAGCTTGCCCCAGCATGTAGCTGGACGGGATGCCGCTGGATTTTTCCACTTGGGCGGCGGCTTCAGAATGACTTTGAACGAAACTGCTTTGGCTGGCGGTGGGCTTTACGGATTGAGCACCATATGCGGCCAGAGAGGATGCTTTGCTCAGAGCGCTGGTGGGTGCCAGGCCTGGCTTGCTGTCTAAATTGATGGCGCCCGGGTCAGTGGTCCCCATCTGGCGCGTCAACTGCTGCGCAATCAGATCCGACAGTCCACCGGGTTTGCCTGACATCTGCACCGCAAACTGCTGGTCCAGCAAATCGGTGCCCAGGTCACCGCCCGGGCTGTCCATCAACCCGGATTTCATGGTGGCTTCGCGCATGCTTTTGATGAGTTCACGCATGAACAACGACTCAAACTGTTTGGCCGCTTCCTTGATGGCGGCGGGCGTTTTTTGTCCCGCCTGCAACTTCAGGTTGTTGAGTGAGCGTGCGTCGGCCGCCAGCGCGCCGGAGGCCGTGGGGAGTTGCCCGTAACTCATCTCAGATGACCTCCAGTTCCGCGTTCAGGGCGCCAGCGGCTTTGATGGCTTGCAATATGGCCAGCAGGTCTTGCGGCGTGGCACCTAGTGCATTCAAAGCGCGAACCACGTCCGACAGCTGGTTCGACGGCGGTAATTGCACCAACATACCGGGTTCTTGCCGGATCTGGATGTTGCTTTTTTCGGTCACCGTCGTTTGCCCACCCGACTGGGGATTGGGCTGGCTCACCATCGGTGTGGTGGTGATACTGACCGACAGATTGCCGTGGGCAATAGCGCAGGAACCCAAGGTCACCGCCCCGTTGAGCACGATGGATCCGGTGCGTGAATTGATGACGACTTTGGCCGAAGGAACCGATGACTCCAGTTGCAGCTCTTCCATCTCGGCAATGAATGACACGCGAGCGTCTGAGTCGGTGGGGGCATTAACCTTGACGGTGCGCCCATCGAGCGCCCGGGCCGAGCCTTCACCAAAGCGTTTATTGATCGCTTGCGCTACACGCCGCGCAGTTTGAAAGTCCGAGGCTTCCAGCCCCAAATTGATGCTGTTGCCTTCCAGCAAAGGCGTCGGCACCACCCGTTCTACTTGCGCGCCATTGGGGATGCGTCCGGCGCTGAGGTGGTTGATTTGAACCTTGCTGCCAGCCGCCGCAGCGCCCGCACCGGCCACGATCAAGTTTCCTTGGGCCATGGCGTAGACCTCACCATCGGCGCCCTTGAGGGGGGTCGCAATCAATAGCCCACCCTTGATAGATTTGGCATTGCCCATGGAGGACACGTTGACGTCGATGGCCTGGCCCGGTCGGGCAAAGGCCGGCAGTTGCGCCGTGACCAGCACGGCCGCTACATTTTTGAGTTGCAAGGCCGCGATCGAGGCGGCGGGCAGTGTGATACCGAGCTGTTTGAGGTAGTTGGAGATGCCCTGGGAGGTATAGGGCATCTGGGTGGTCTGATCGCCTGTGCCGTCCAGTCCCACGACCAACCCAAAACCGGTCAATTGATTGCTGCGCACCCCTTCAATCGCCGCGATTTCCTTGATCCGGTTGGCCTGGGCCTCAGGAGCCATGAAAAGACTGGCGCTCAGGCAAAGTGCTGCCAGTGGCCAGAAAAATAGTTTGCTGCGTGGTGACTGAATAGTGTGCATGGTTGGGTGACCCCTCGGCACTATTCTCACGAGCTTTAGAAAGGCAGAAAGCTGAAAAAGAACCGTGTTAACCAGCCAACTGTTTGCGCTTCGGCCTGTGCCCCACGCCCTTTGGATTCGATGCGGGCATTGGCAACCTGCGTTGAATTGACGATGTTGCCTGGTTGCACCAGGGTTGGATCGATGGTGCCGGAGAAGCGCAACACGTCTACATTCTGGTTGACGCCAATCTGTTTCTCGCCGGTGACCATCAAATGACCATTTGGCAGAACCTCCACCACGGTGGCGGTGATCGAGCCGGTAAAGGTGTTGGCGCTTTCCGTGCCGCCTTTTCCGGAAAAATCATTGGCAGAAGAAGTTCCGACACCAGCATTCAGGTGGGCCAAATCGATGGCGGACAAGAGCGGGAAAGCCGAGATACTGGCAGCGCCTGACGTGGTGCGATTGGCTGTTGATTTCGAGACCTGGCTGGCCGTGACGGTTTCAACGATGACAATCGTGATGATGTCCCCCACCGCGCGGGCGCGCGGATCTTCAAACGCCGGTCGATAACTGACCTTCTGGAAAAGACTGCCGGTGTTGGACTTGTAAGCCGTTGGCGCCGCAGCCAGGGGTTGCACCACTTTGGGCTCTGGAAAATCAATTTTTACCGGTTGCGGCAGCGATTGGCAGCCCGCGCAGGCCAAGGCTACCCCCAAGGCAAGGCCACCGCCTTGTAGTGTTTGACCAAACTGGTGCAGGCGTGAAAAAAACGTATTCATGAGGTGCTTACAGTTGGCCCAGCTTTTGCAACATCTGGTCCGAGGTCTGAATGGCTTTGGAGTTCATCTCATAAGCCCGCTGTGTTTGGATCATCGTCACCAGTTCCTGCACCACGTTGACGTTGGAGGTTTCCACATAACCCTGCATCAACGAGCCCATTCCGTTGGTGCCCGGCGTGCCACTATTGGGTTGACCAGAGGCCGCGCTTTCGGCATAGAGGTTTCCGCCCTTGGGGTCCAGGCCAGCCGGGTTGATAAAGCTGGCCAATGCGATGGTGCCAATCGCCTGCGGTGTGACGTTGCCAGGAATAAGAGCGGTGACTGTGCCGTTGGGCGCAATGGCAACGCTAGTGGCATTCGCCGGAACCGTGACGCCATTGGCAATTGGCAGGCCACTGGCCGTCACCAGACGACCTTGAGAGTCAACCTGGAAGGATCCATCTCGGGTGTAGTTGGTGGTCCCGTCCGGCATGGTGACCTGAAAGAAGCCATTGCCTTGTACCGCTACGTCGAGATTGTTGCCCGATTGCTGCAGTGCGCCTTGTGCAAATGAGCGACTGGTGGCAACGGTGCGCACACCTAGCCCGACCTGCAGTCCCGTTGGCAGCTGGGTTTGTTCTGAGCTGTTGGAGCCGGCCTGACGCAGGTTTTGGTACATCAGGTCTTCAAACACTGCACTGGCACGTTTGAATCCATTAGTTGATGAGTTGGCCAGATTGTTGGAAATAACGTCCAGCTGCATTTGCTGGGCTTCCATGCCGGTCTTGGAGATCCACAGTGAGTTGATCATGATGGGTTCCTTAGCAGATTATTGATTTTGGCTGATTGCGCGGGCGTAAGTCGCATATCACTGAACGTTCAGTAACTGATCGGCTGATTTTTCGTTGGCTTCAGCGGTCGACAGCAAGCGCATTTGTGTCTCAAACTGGCGCGCGGTGGCGATCATGCCGACCATGGTTTCGATGGCGTTCACATTGGAACCCTCCAGTGCGCCGACCTGAACGCGGGCGTTGGGGTCGCTAGGCAAGGGGTCGCCAGAGGTGGCCCGGAACAAGCCATCCTCGCCCCGTTTCAGGGGATCATCGGCCGTGGGCGTGATCAGCTTCAAGCGCCCAACCCCCGTGGAGGGTTGGTTGCCTACTTTGGCACTGAGGCTGCCGTCAAACCCAATAGCAACTTCTGAGCCGGTGGGTACCGAGATGGGGGAGCCGCCATCGCTTAAGACTGTCAATCCATTGCTGGTCTTCAACGTGCCTTCAGGCGAGACTTCAAAAGAGCCGTTGCGGGTGTAAGACTCGGTTCCGTCCAGTGCCTGAACGGCAAACCAGGAGTTGCCGGTGGTCATGGCGTCCAGACTGCGCCCGGTGCGCTGGGCCGCGCCCGGCGTATCCAGATGACCGGCAGTGGCTTCTACCGCCAGCACGCGCGTGGGGGCGCCGTCGCCGCGCACCGGCACCGCGCGAAAGGTCGATAACTCGGCCCGAAAGCCATTGGTAGACGCATTGGCCAGGTTGTTGGACAGGACCGCCTGCCGTTGGGCCGCCGCATTGGCGCCTGACATCGCGGTGTAGATGAGATGGTCCATGGCGGGTTCTGTTCAAAGAGGCGTTAACGTTTAAGGCGGATCAGCGCAGGTTGACCAACGTTGTCATGACTTGATCCTGCGTTTTGATGGTTTGCGCATTGGCCTGGTAAGCCCGTTGCGCGGTCATCATATTGACCAGTTCGGCGGTCAAGTCAACGTTGGATTCCTCAAGGGCGCCAGCGGTCAGTGCGCCGAATTTACCCACACCCGGAGAACCTTGCACCGGTTGTCCGGAGGCAAAGGTTTCAACCCAGTTGCCGCCCCCGGTGGGGGTGAGACCTTGAACATTACGGAAATCAGCCAACGCAACTTGCCCCGCTGATTGGGTCTGGCCGTTGGAATAGCTGGCTGTAATGATGCCATCGTTGCCAATTTTCAGGCTTGTCAGTTCACCCGGCGCGTAGCCATCTTGTGTGAGGTTGGAGACGGCAAAGGCGGCGCCAAACTGGGTCACTTTGCTGACATCCAGTGTTGCTGAGATATTGGGGGTAACAACAGAAGGTGTGTTTATCGATAGCGTTGGAGAAGTTGTCGGCGATGTCAGTTTTCCATTGGCATCAAAAGTCATCGTAAACGCAGGGGTGGTCGCTGTTGAAGAATCAAAAGCCGACCACACATCGCCTGCAGCGGTCGATGATGTATGTTCAAAATAGAGACTCACGGGGACGGGTGTTCCCTGTGAGTCAAACGCTGTCATTGAGGTGCCGTAGGTCGTACGTGGCGTCGCCGGTACTGCTGCTACGGCAGCAACTGCTGCTACGGCAGCTATTGGTGGGATTGCAGTCAGATCAGCTGCGACCGCTGCGACCGCTGCAACTGCTGGTGATCCCGCCGCTAATGGGGCTCGGGCATCCAGATTGAACTCTGTCGTTATGGTCGTTGTTTGGTTGGCGGCAATGGGGGCGCTGGTGGGAAGTTGCAGTGCCTGAATGGTGGTGCTGGTCGGAACACCTTTGGTGCTGGTGGGGTACCCCATCACATTGGCGCCGCTGTTCGTGACGATATTTCCCAGTTTGTCCAGTTTGAACTGCCCATCCCGTGTGTAGGCCGCCGTGCCATCCGGCATTTTCAATTCAAAAAATCCGCCACCGTTGATGGCCGCATCAAGATTGTTGCCGGTGATGTTGATATTTCCCTGAGAAAATTGCTGTGAAACGTTGGCAAGGGTGACCCCGATGCCCGCGCCTCCAGTGGCACCCGAGCCAAGCGAGGATGCGACCAAATCAGCAAATTCAGCGCGTGAAGATTTCATGCCGATGGTGTTGGCGTTGGCAATGTTGTTGCCAATCACGTCGAGATTGCGGCTGGCCGTGCTCAAGCCGGAGAGACCTGTTTGAAATGACATGGTGTTTCCTTTGGATGTGCGTGGTGGTCTAGAGAATGGCCTTGATGCTGTCGTAGGGCACGGCAGCGCGGCCCTGCAGTTGCACCGTCATGGCACCGTTGTCGCTTCCTACGGAAACGACGGTGGCTTGCGCCAGGGCGGTGCTTGTGACGGCTTGGCCTGCCAGGGTGGCGGTGACTTGATAGGTGACGGGGCCGGAGCCGGTGTAGGACGACGCGTCCAGGTTGAATGGCACGCGGCCGGCGGTCTGCGGTCCCAAATCAAGCGAGCCCACCACTTGCCCGCCCGGGGACATGACGTTCACTTGAACCGCATCCGCGTTCCCGCTCAAATCGATTGCGCCGCTGGCCACTCCGGAATTAATGGACAAAGTGTTGCTGGCAACCAGCACGTTGTGTCCGACCATCGACGAGCCCTGCAACACCTGCAGCGAGGTGAACTGTGTGGCCATGCTTTTCAAGGTGTCGTTGACCTGCTGAATGCCGGTGACGGTATTGATCTGTGCCATCTGGCTGGTCATTTGCGCGTTGTCCATGGGGCTCATCGGATCCTGATTCTTTAGCTGCGCGACCAGCAGCGTCATAAAACGGTCTTGTGTTGCCGTTGAGCTGGCGGCGGTAGCCGTTGCGGACGTGGTGCTCGTCGCGGCGGTCGATGCGGTAGAGGGAGTTGTGGCAGTTAGCATGTGAAGGTCCTTGAATTTTTACTGACCCATTTGCAGGGTTTTGAGGAGCAGTGTCTTGGCGGTGTTCATGACTTCGACGTTGTTCTGGTACGAACGCGACGCTGAAATCATGTTGACCATTTCTTCCACCGGATTCACGTTGGATTGGGTGACGTACCCGTCAGCGTCAGCGGATGGGTGGCTGGGGTTGTGCACTTTGCGCAGCGGCTCGTTGCTTTCCTTGATGGCGGAAACCCGCACGCCGGAGGATGCATCCGAGCCCATGGGCGTCGTCTCAAACACCACTTGCCGGCCTTTGTAGCCTTGTCCATCGGGGCCGGCCACGGCGTCGGCATTGGCCAGGTTGCTGGCCACCACGTTGAGGCGCTGCGACTGCGCGCTGATGGCGCTGCCGGATACATTGAATATGGAAAACATGGACATAAGGGATCTCCGCAGGCGTTCCAGGTTTATTGGCCCTGAATGGCGCTCAAGATTGTCTTGGACTGGCCGTTAATAAAGCGAAGGGTCGCCTCGTAGCGCACGGAGTTGTCAACAAAGTTGGCGCGTTCGCGGTCAAGGTCAACACTGTTGCCGTCAAGGCTGGGCTGGCTTTGAGCGGTGTAGGCCAGGGTGGATGCACCACCCAGGGTTCCGATAGAGCCGCCTGATAAGGGAATGTGATTGGGATGCGTCGTACCGTTGGTGCCGCTGCCTGAGGCGTTGCTACTGCTGGCGCTTAAGCCGCCGCTGCTGGTGGCATTGTTCATGGCGTCTTTGAAATTCAGGTCGCGGGCCACATAGCCTGGCGTGTCAGCGTTGGCAATGTTGCTGGCAATGACACGCTGTCGTTCGGCACGCAGCACCAGGGCCTTCGAATGGAAGTCCAAGCCACTGGTCATATTTGCGAACATGAAAAACCTCAACTTTCGTTTATCTGACCCCATGGCGGTAGCCCGAGGTTTCGATGTGAGGCAATTATGGGAAATACTTTAATTTCCGATGTCTTGAATAACGGGGGAAACCGCCGTTACTTGGATGTTTTATCGCGCCGGGGCCTGCCTATAGTCGTTGACACAAGACTGTAAGGGTGTCATGTTCAACAAATTTTTCAGCGTTACTCGCTTGGTGCACACGGCATTGGGTTTGGTTCTGGCTTTCTTTTTCGCGTTGGGTGCACATGCTCAGGAAACTGGCGTCAAGCCCGAATTTCTCGAAGCCACGCAGCGCTGGCTGGATAACGCTGTCTCAAATGTTCGCCCATCAGGGGCCACTCCGCTTCGCATGGAGGTCACTGTCGGCGAGCTTGATCGTCGGCTTCGACTGGCTCCGTGTGCAAGGGTAGAGCCCTATATTCCAGTGGGGACGCGACTTTGGGGGAAAACCCGCTTGGGTCTGCGCTGTCTGGATGGGAGTGTCAGATGGAATGTTTTTCTGCCTGTGACCATCAGGGCTTACGGTGCCGCTTGGGTTATCAAGGGTGATATTGCGCCTGGCGTAGTTCTGACGGAGGCTGATGCGATCGAAGCGGAGGTTGATTGGGCTGAGGAAGCCAGCCCCATCGTCACCAGCCCGTCTCAATGGGCTGGGCAGGTGGCGTCCAGAGCGTTGACAACGGGACAAGCGTTGCGGCAGGGAATGATCAAACCAGCACAGGTTTTTCAGGCTGGGTCCCAGGTTCGTATTGTTGCGCAGGGGTCTGGATTTCAGATTACATCGGATGGGCAAGCCTTGTCGGCGGGCGTGGTGGGGCAGCCGGCACGGGTCAGAATGGATGGGGGGCGCGTGATGACCGGTGTTGTGCTGGATAATCGGACAGTGAGGCTGGAAATATAAGGCTAAAGTCAACCAGAATCCGGCCGATAGTGATCGTACGAGGCTACATTTACAGTGGTTTTGGAGAGCACGATGAAAATAGGTCAACCTTCAGACAATCCGATCCCCGTCAGTTCGACAGCTCAGTCCGCATCCCAAAAGAGCGGTCAAAGCGCGAACTCGACTGCCAGTGCCACTGCAGCAAAGAGCACCCAGTCTGCGGGTGTTGCCGTCACGGTGTCTACTTTGGCTCGCACCTTGGGGGCGTCCAGCCGTGGCGAAGCGGCAGATGTCGATATGGAAAAAGTCAATGCAGTGCGAGCGGCCATCCAAAAAGGTACTTTCGTGGTGAACCCGGAAGCCATTGCCGATAAATTGCTGTCCAACGCCCAGGAAATGCTCAATCGCACCCAGCATTGAGTCTGAATTATTTTTTTGAAATCCGAATGATGTTTCCCGCTCACCTTGAAAAGGCTCTAACCGAAGTTGAACTTTATTTCAACGACGTGTCGGTTGCGCTTGTGAGTGGCGAGCCACTTGCACTGGCGACTGCAAGTGCGACTCTGCGGCAAGCAGCGATTGATTTTTCTGCATTGTTGCAAGGTCTGGCGCCCATTGATCTCAAGAATCAAAACTTGAAATTGCGTCTGAAGAGACTAGCGGATGGCATGGCGGTTCAAAGGGAGAGCCTGATTCGCCGAACAGTCTTGGTAGAGCGGGGCTTGAACGCCATCGTTCCCTCCACCCAAAGTGCAACCTATGCGCAAGCCGTCGGACCCTACGGGAGTGCGGGCAAGCAAACGGGCGCATTCAAATACCTGGCCGCCTGAGCTGCAATCCGTAGATCCCAGACAAGTCCGGGATGACAAACCAGTTTAGTGCGCTCGCATCTTTGCGCGCAGCCGGGCAATGGATTGACTGTGCAGTTGGCAAATACGTGACTCAGTCACGTCCAGCACTGCTGCGATCTCTTTGAGGTTCATGTCCTTTTCGTAGTACATGCTCATGATGAATTGTTCACGCTCAGGCAGGTTCTTGATGGCCGCGACCAAAGCCTGACGCAAGCGCTGGTCGCGCAACATATTCATCGGGTCCGCATCGCTGTCAGCGACGTGCCGGTCCAGGTAGCTGTCGTCGTCTTCGTTGCCACGGGCCATGTCTTCAAGGTACACAAGCTGCGTCCCCCGAACTTTCCCAAGCAAGGCTTGGTAATCGGCGAGGCTCAGGCCCATATCGGCTGCAATTTCGCTTTCCAGCGGAGTGCGTCCCAGCTTATGCTCCAGCCGACGCAAGGCCTGTTCAATTTCTTTCTGGCTCTTTCGGGAACCACGAGACATCCAGTCGTTGCCGCGCAGTTCGTCCAGCATGGCACCGCGAATGCGTTGGGTGGCAAAGGTTTCAAACTGAACCCCCTGCGCCGCCTCGTATCGAGTTAGCGCCTCGGACAAACCAATCAGGCCAACCTGGATCAGATCATCGACTTGTACGTTTGCGGGCAACTTGGCCATCATGTGGTGTGCCAGGCGGCGAACCAGCGGCTGGTATTGCTTGATCATGGCGTTGCGGTCCAGTTGACCTTTAGCGGTATACATCAATGGCTTCCCACAAAATGGTTGTTGTGAAGTGGCATTGCATTTTCGAGAAGTCGCAGAGCAAGTCTGTGCATATCGTCGGAAGGGCGATCCTGCGGCTGAACAGCCCGTACGACCAGCGAATCAAGTCGGTAACCTAAAAATGTCATGGCACATTTCTGTAAATTTTCAACTGGAGAGTAGCTCGCCACGGCGCCCTTTGATAAGGACTCAGTCACTATTGAAGCCATAGTCGGTCGAAGCTTCGCGTCCAGCAACATTTGCTTGAGCGCCTGGTAGGCCGTGACAGGAGACATTTTGGTCGGTGACACGGTGAGTAAGGGCTCGATGCCGCTGTCCGGTAACACCAGGGTTAAGACATCCGCGCCGGCGTAGATAACGATCACCCCAAAGCTCTGAAACAGCCCGCTGAGGGGATCCAATGGAAGACCGCCCCCTGACTTTCGGATGCCTAGCCGTTGCAGTCCAAGCGCTGCAGGTATCACAGACCACGACAAGGCCTCACTGCTCAGGTCACCGGGCCAGTAGGTGTCATCCATCAGTTGCGCCAGTCCCGGGTTGTCGGCTGACTCAACCGTGGTTGCGTCCAGTACCGCGACCGGGTAGCCAAAATCGACCAACGTGGAACACAGACTCCACAACAAGGGCAGCTCACCCTGCTGGTCGCCGTGACTTGCCATAGCAATGACGCGGGGCGCGGCTTGTGTCGCAATGCCGCGTAGGCCGGCACCCTGGTTGACGCACATTTCAAGCATCGAGTCGTCCTGGTTTCGATGTGCTGGGCGGGGTAAAGAAGAAATCTAAATCTGAAGCCTTGGGATCAAAAGCGGATTTTCCGGGTGCGCGCATGGACATGCGAACCAGTCTGGCGGCGTCAGCCGATTCCCAGTCTTCGGGCACCTTTTGGCCCATGGTGACACCCCGCACGACGAGTTGGTGGCGAATGGCCGCATCCAGAGCAGGCCCCAGTTTGGCGGCCTCGTCGATTTTGGAGAGAATGGCTTGCTGGACCCCATTTGATTTGAATGACGAAACTGCATCGTCCAGTGTGTCACCGTGACCGCCAGCGTTGAGCACCAGCAGGCGCTTCACGCCGGGCAAATCCAGAACATCCAGCATGTTCCGCTTGCGGGGGTCGTTCGGTGCGAGCCCCGTGGTGTCAATCAGGACCATTTTTTTGTTGACCAGCAGGTTCAGCAGGTCTTGCAAGGCCGCTCGGTCATGTGCAAGGTGGGCCACAACGCCCATCATCCGGCCGTAAGCCCGCAACTGCTCATGTGCGCCGACACGATAGGTGTCCATGGTGATAATTCCGACGCTGCTGGCACCGTAGGTCCGCGCACACAGGCCGGCCAGTTTGGCGGCCGTTGTGGTCTTGCCAACACCGGTCGCACCGACCAGCGCATACGTGCCGCCCTCTTCATGCAAGGGGCGAGAAGCGGCGTCAGTTTTCAGGTTGCGTTCCAGAATGCTCATGACCCAGCGGACGGACTCGGCTGCACCGATGCCTTCGGGCATGCGCTCCAGAATAGTCCGAGCCAGTGTGGGTGAATAGCCCGCACGAATCAATTTAAGCATCAGATTTGACTGAATGGGATTCTGGCGCGCTTGGCCAAGCCAGGTCAGCGTGTTGAAACGGTCTTCAAACAGATCCTTCATGGCTTGCAACTCATCCACAATGCCTTGGGAGAAGGCGGGTGCGTGCGTTGGAGCCAGTGCCGGAGCTGGTATTTGCACTGGCGCCGCTTTGAATTCGGGCGCCGGCTCAAGTTGAGCGGGAATGGGGGTGGGGCGCGCACTCTGCACCAGCGGACGGGATTGCGCTGCTTCATCGCCTTCCGTGATGTCGGTTCGGCCGGTCATGGCCTCATGACGGCGGCGTAGCATCCTTTCGCGCACGTAGTTCTGAAACGACAGCGTGCTCATGGCCAGTTGTGCGGCGTCATCCGCGACCGGGTTTCTTGATTGGGGCGCTATTGGTGCGGCCTGTCGGGTGGGTGATGCCTGCGCCTTGCTTCGATTCGCAAATGCTTCAGAGCGGTCCAGCGCTGCCAATGTGTTTTCGGCGGTTGCGACCACCTCAACGCCGGACGGGGTGGAACGGTTGGACAAAATCAGGGTGCCGTCGCCAAAAGCGAGTCGCGCCTTGGCCAGAGCCTCGCGAGAGGTTGGTGCGGAAAAGCGTTGAATATTCATGATGCTCCTCGGAGAATCGGACCGATACGGATCGTGTGCGATTCAGGGATTTCGCTGTGCGCGAGTACTTGAAGCCGTGGTGCAACGCGACGCACCAGACGGGCGATCGCGCTGCGAATTTGATCTGGCACCAGCAGGCAAGCCGGAATGCCAATTTCTTCCTGCTTGAGTGCAACCTCGGCGGCCGTTCGGGTAAATATCTCGGCCACACCGGGGTCCAGTGCTGGCCCGGCAGTGTTGCCAAGCGCCTGAACCAGCAAGCGCTCAAGAGCCGGGTCAATGGCGATGACGTTGAGTTCGCGTGCCGGACCGTAGATTTGTTGCACGATGGCAGGGGACAAAGCAATCCGCACCCGACGCGCCAGCTCCGCCGGGTCTGTCACTGTGCCCGCGTGCTCGGCCAGGGATTCAATAATGGTCCGGATATCGCGGATGTGCACAGACTCATCCAGCAGCAACTGCAGGACTTTCTGGAACACAGCGATGGATACCATTTTGGGGACTACTTCTTCAATCAGTTTGGGAGCCTGTTTGCTCACATGGTCAACAAGTTGCTGGGTCTCGGTACGGCTCAGTAATTTCGAAGCCTGAACCTGCATCAAGTGTGACAAATGGGTGGCCATGACAGTCTCGGAATCAACCACGGTAAACCCGGCCATTTGTGCGGCTTCTTTCTGGCGTTCGTCAATCCAGTGTGCGGGCAAACCGAACGCAGGGTCCGTGGTGGCCGTGCCGATCAAGGGGGTCGTAATGCCGCCTGGATTGATGGCAAGGTACATGCCGGGGAACGCTTCGCCTTCACCCGCAATGACGCCACGCAGGGTAATGCGATAGCCGCTGGGTTTGAGTTCCAGGTTGTCACGCACATGAACTGAGGGCGGCAAAAAACCAACCTCCTGGGCGAACTTGCGGCGCACGCCCTTGATGCGGGTTAATAAGTCACCCTGACGGTTCTTGTCCACCAGCGCGATCAGCCGATAGCCCAGTTCAAGGCCCAACTGGTCGACCGGTTGCAGGTCATCCCAAGTGGCTTCGCCGTCTGAACTTACGGCAGGCGCCATCGTTTCAGGGTCTGGCGGCAGTGGTTTGTGCGCAAGAACCCAGGCGGCATAGCCGAGCACCCCGGAGATACCTAAAAACACGACGTGTGGCATGCCAGGAATGATGCCAAGAATGCCCATGATGGCAGCGGTAATCCCCAAGACGCGTGGCGAAATGAACATCTGCTCGACGATCTGGCGACCCAAGTCGTGGTCTTTGCCGACGCGCGACACCACCATGGCCGCTGCCACCGAGATCAACAAACCCGGAATCTGCGCCACCAGCGCGTCGCCCACGGCCAGCAGAATGTAGGTGTCGGCCGCCTGTGAGGCGCTCAAACCATGCTGCAAAACCCCCACCATAAAGCCGCCAAAAATGTTGATCAGCAGAATCAAAATGCCGGCTACGGCGTCGCCGCGAACAAATTTGGAGGCGCCATCCATGGAGCCAAAAAAGTCAGCTTCTTCAGAAACTTCCGCACGGCGGCGCTTGGCTTCTTTTTCATCAATCAGGCCGGCATTCAAATCCGCGTCCACGGCCATCTGCTTGCCGGGCATGGCGTCCAAAGCGAAACGGGCAGATACCTCGGCGATGCGTTCTGCACCCTTGGTCACCACCACGAAATTGATGACCACCAGAATGGAGAAAACAATCAGACCAACAGCGAAGTTGCCACCAATAAGAAAGTGGCCAAAGGCTTCAATCACCGCACCAGCGGCACCGGGGCCGGTATGGCCTTCAAGCAGGACCACGCGGGTCGAAGCCACATTGAGCGACAGCCGCATCAGCGTGGTGAGCAGCAGTACGGCGGGAAACGCCGCAAAGTCGAGCGGGCGAATCATATAGGCCGCCACCATCATCACGATCAAGGCCACTGAGATATTGATCGTGAAAAAGGTGTCCAGCATCCATGACGGCATAGGCAACACCATCATGGCCAGAATAGCCACCACCAGCAGCGGTGCGGCTGCGCCCTGAATCAGCGCCGCATTGCCGCCGAACCAATTTTGCAAAACTTTGAATTGTGGCTTCATGGTGTGGGTGCGCTGGCGATGACCTTGGAGAAGGGATCAAGTTCAGCTGGGACAAAAGGCTGCGGTGGCTCGCCCGGCATGGGGCCGTCGCCGCGCATGGCGGCTTTGAGCCGGTAAATATAGGCCAGTACCTGGGCCACGGCGGTATACAGACTCGCAGGGATGTCCTGATCAAGCTCTGCATTGGCATACAGGGCGCGCGCCAGCATGGGGGACTGCAGCACCGGAATTGAATTGTGTTTGGCGATATCCCTGATTTTCATGGCGAGCAGATCGGCCCCCTTGGACACCACTTGGGGTGCACGCATGGTTTTGTCGTCGTATTTGATGGCCACTGCAAAGTGGGTCGGGTTCATCAGAACGAAGTCCGCCTTGGGCACGGCGCCGATACTGTTGCCCTGTGCAATCTCGCGTTGTCTTTGGCGCAACTTGCCTTTCATCTCTGGATTGCCGTCCGACTCCTTGTGTTCCTGCTTCACTTCTTGCTGAGACATCTTCATTTTGGACTTATGCAAAAAACTCTGGAGCGGCACATCCACCATGGCAACCAGTAATATCACCAGCAGCAACAAACCCATACCCGCCGTCAGCCACTCCGTCAAATGACGAATGGCTGCCGTTGAGGGTTGTAAAACCAGTGTGGCAATCGAGTGAATACTGGAGCTTAAATACGTTGTCCCCAGCGCAAGAAGCACCACGGTAAGAAACGTCATCTTCAGCACTTCAGTAAACTTGTCTTTGGTGAACATGCGGCCGAATCCAGTCAATGGATTCAGGCGGCTGAAGTCGGGCATGACAGGCTTCAAGCTGGTTACCCAGCCACCGACGGCCACGGTGCTCAGCATCACCACAGTCGTCGTGATGGCGGCAAAAATAGCACACCCAAGCAGGCCCATTGCCGCCATGTCCTGCAGGCGGGTCAGCATGGTTTCCGGATGCGCCACAGAGGTGGCATCAAAAGAGAGTTGCTGACTCAGATGCACTTTTAGCCGGTCAAACATGAGCGGCGCCAGCACCATCAAGCTCAGGGCTCCGGCTCCGAGCACTGCCAAATGCGACAAATCCCGCGAGCGTGTAACTTGCCCGTCATCACGCGCTTTTTGAAGCTTCCGCTCGGAGGCTGGTAAATTGCGATCCTGACTTGATTCCATGGTGGGGAGACTGTTAAGTAATCCCCATTGTCTTGAAGCGACGCGCTAACTAAAGGTTGATAAGAAGCCTTTTAACCCACCACTTCTGATTGGGTGCAGTGGTAAGCGCTAAAAGGTTCAGAACCCCAGGCTTGCCAATAGATCGTCAACTTCAGATTGACCCGTCACGACATCAGGGTTGCCCGCAGGGGTGACGACGGGGCCTGCTAATGCCGGCTGGTATTCAGCCGTCGGAGCCGACGCTTTGACCACCGCATCTGCCGGGGCGGTCTGAATCAGCAACTGGAGCAGCTGCTCTTCAATGTTGGCCGCCAGATTGACGACCTTGGCAATGACTTGGCCTGTCAGGTCGTGAAAGTCCTGCGCCATCATTATTTCTGTCAGATGCTGGTCAATTTGCTTGGTGGATTGTTCAACATCGGTTAAAAAATTCATCACATGGCCTTTGGCCACTGCAGCAACGGGGTCTTTCACGATCAATACGCCAATGCGCCGGGTTTCTGCCGCAATGTGGTCGTGTTGTGCCTTGGCCTGATCGACCCGGTTCAGCACTTTTTCTGCTGCTTCACCGGTGAGTCGTGCAATATAGGAGAGGCGACTTTTGGCATCAGGGAGTTCACCGGCCCAGCCTTTGACTTTGTCGGTCAGGCCCAGTCCATTGAGAGAGTCATGCAATTGACGCGTCAGCATCCCGATGGATTGATGAATATCCGGCGGGACTGCAATACTCACAGCCGGTGTTGGGTTAATGCTTTGCATGGTATTTACTTCAAGCCCATCTTGGTGAGAATAAGGCTGACTTTGTCTTCCAGAGTGGCTTTGGTAAAAGGTTTGACGATATAGCCCGCAGCGCCTTGCTGCGCCGCCAGCACGATGTCTTCCTTTCGCGCCTCCGCCGTCACCATCAAAACGGGGATGTGCTTGAGCTTCTCATCTTTTTTGATTTCCATCAGCAGCTGAAAGCCGTTCATATTGGGCATATTGATGTCGCTGACAACAAAGTCAAAATTACTGTTGCGCAATTTTTGTAATGCCGCGACACCATCTTCAGCCTCGTCGGCCTCTGTATAGCCACTTTCCTTGAGCAGGTTGCGCACGATCCGCCGCATGGTGGAAAAGTCGTCAACAACCAAAAACCGAAGCTCATTTGCCATGGAACACCCTTTCAATGGCGTTTGCCCGAACTGTTACTAATATGTGTCGAATCATGATGTCTCAATGTTATTGGCTGACTGCCGTTGTGACCGGCATGCGTCCCGTTCCCATGAGCCGCTCTTCAGCTTCACGCGTCATCACTGTGATACTGATTCTACGGTTCGCCGGGCTTAAGGGATCGAGTGCATCCAGCAAGTTGCTGGATGCCAGACCGACGACCCGAGCCAGCTTGTCGTCTGGCATGCCAGCAGCCACCAGCTCCCGGCGCGAAGCGTTGGCACGATCAGACGAGAGTTCCCAGTTGCTATAGCCCCGCTCGGCGTTGCTGTAAGAGGAGCGATCCGTGTGGCCATCCAGACTGATTTTGTTTTCAACGCCGTTCAAGGCAGCACCGATTTCTCTCAATATGTCACGCATATAGGGTTTGACGGTCGCACTACCGCTGTCAAACATGGGGCGTTTTTGATCGTCGACGATCTGTATTTGCAGGCCGTCCGGGGTCGTATCCAGTCTGATTTGCGAACTGAATTCGGCAAGTTTCGGACTATTGGATATGACCGCGCTGATCTTCGCGCTCAGTGCGGCCAATTTTTTGGCGTCTTGCTTGGCTACTTCCTCTTTCATGGCTTCCGCGATCATTTTCTTTTGAATCGGATCGTTGCCCTCGCCGCGGCGGGACTGGCCGCTTTGCTTAGTCAGATCAGCGCCTCCACCAGGGAGAATGCTGTTGCTGGCGCCAGCGCCACTGCCGCCCAGCATGGATACTTTCAACGGTGCCGCAAAGTAATCGGACAGTCCTTTTTTGTCGCCTTCCGAGGTGGAGCCCAGCAACCACATCAGCAGGAAAAACGCCATCATGGCCGTTACAAAGTCGGCGTAGGCAATTTTCCAGGCGCCACCATGCACGGCATGGCCCCCTTTTTTGATCTTCTTGACGATGATCGGCTGCAGTTTTTTAGCGTCGCCAGCCATATCAACCTGCCTTTTGCTTACTTTTTACCACGCACATAACTTTCAAGCTCGATAAAGGTAGGTCGTTCGGTGGAAAAGAGCACTTTGCGACCGAATTCAATAGCCGTAGAGGGGTTGTAGCCTTGCATGCTGGCCAGCAGAGTGGTTTTGATGCACTGTAATTCTTTGGCGCTATCTTCTGTCTTCTGCTCCAGCAGGCCACCCAGGGGTTCCACCACGCCATAGGCCAGCAGAATCCCCAAAAAAGTACCCACTAAGGCCGAGGCAATCATGCCACCCAGCACCGCTGGCGGTTGTCCGACGGAGCCCATGGTGTTCACCACCCCCAAAACAGCGGCAACAATCCCGAATGCTGGCAGGGCTCCGGCCAGCCGCGCAATGGCGGCAATGGGGGCGTGGGCCTCTGCATGGTGGGTGTCTATCTCGCTGTCCATCAATGATTCAATTTCATGGGCGTTCAGGTTGCCCGAGACCATCATGCGCAGGTAATCGGTCATGAATTCCACCACATGATGGTCACTGCCAACCGTGGCGTATTTTTGAAAAATTGCAGAGGAATGAGGGTCTTCAACATCCTTCTCGATGGCCATCAAGCCCTCTTTACGGGCTTTTTGCAGGATGTCGTAGAGCAATGCCATCAGTTCAAGGTAGCGCGCCTTGGTGTACTTGGAACCCTTGATTGCCTGCGGAATGAGTTTGATCGTGGCCTTCAGTACCTTGGGCTGGTTGTTGACCGCAAAAGCGCCCAGTGCACCACCAAAAATTGTGATCAACTCAAACGGCAAGGCCTTCAAAATCACACCGATGTTGCCACCGTGAAAGATGTACACCCCAAAGATGCAACCCATGGAGACCACATAACCGACAATAACTATCATGTTCTTACGGAGTCAAAGTGAGGGGGCATAGCCATATTTGTGGCAACTTTATGTTGCGTTTCTTCATTTTATGGAACAAGAGTGAGTGCCATAAAAAAGAAAAGGGCCCCAAAGGTGCCCTTTCAAGACTGCTTTCGTATCTAACCGCTTAGTGTAGCAATATCCCTCCGGCGCTGGCGCTTTTGCCGGCGCGAGCGGGTGGCGTGCACAGGCCGCACTCAAAGTGACGTGCATTTTCGTACGAGTCGGTTACAAAATGACCGCCGCATTTGGAGCATTTGGTTCTCCCCAGCATGTTGTTGTTAACAAACTTCACCAGACGCCAAGCGCGGGTGATGGACAGCAGGGGTTCCAGACCGCAAGCCGTTACCTGCTCGCAGTAAAGTTTGAATGCTTTCATGATCGCGTCAATGTCTTCCAGTGCGCTCACCTTGCTCATGTATTCGTAGGTGTTTAAAAAAAGCGACGCGTGAATGTTGGGCTGCCAGGTCAAAAACCAGTCGGTTGAAAACGGCAGTTGCCCCTTGGACGGCGAACGCCCGGCCACCTCTTTATACAGGCGCAGCAAGCGTTCGTAAGACAGATCGGTTTCACTTTCCAGCACCTGCAGACGGGCACCCAGTTGAATCAGGGCCACTGCACGCTCAACCTGCTTGGAATCATTTAAAACGCTTTTGGTGGCCATGGTGATCTCCTTACATCGCCTCGGCGAAGCGCCCGGCCATCAAAATACTGGCATGCAGCTTGGTGGTGGCGTCGTTGTCCACCTTGTTCACCGTGTTGTTGGTCAACAGATTCCACACAATGTCGTCATCCACGCGAAAGCGGCACAGCAGCATATTGCCGGAGGCAATTTTCAAGATCTGCCCGGCAGAGAGAGTAGCGATCAGGTCGGCCGACTCTTCGGAAATGCCCAGCCTGAACAAGGCCGCAGCCTTGTCCCGACGAATCAGGTTTTGCGCCAGCATGAGGTAAGTCAGGTTGGAATCGCGGATTTCTGCGGAGAGTTGTTCGTCTGTCATGTTCGGTTCCATTTTTGGGCAAGACCCTTGAGGGACCGCGATGGCGTTGATTCTACGGGCGTTAGCTACTGTTTTTATAGCATCTGCAAGAGATATCTTCATCACGATGGAGTCGATTTTGAATGTGACCCCGGAAAACTTGAATCGGTGCCTGCCTGTTTGGGGTGTCAGTGCTTTGGCGCTGGTTTGTAAGGGAAACTCTTACAAGAAGTCGGTTTCCCAATGGAAATAGCCGTTAATCACCCTGTATATCGGGCTTATGGCGTACCTGTGTTTTGGAAAGCAAGGTAAGGCTACAGGTTAAATCAGTCTCTAACGTTCATTAAGCGTAAGCTGCTATTTTATTTATAGCGTCAGAATTTTAAAAAAGACAAGGTTGCGGGCGACTTGGCTGAATGCCACGCCGATTGGGTGACGTTTATTTCGGCGTGTTTGCTGGTGCTGGTCTGGATTTATTTGCCAGCATAAGCAGCGAAATAGAGTTAAAAAACCACATACCATCGATTTTCCATGGGGTGTATTTTTTGACGACATTGGCGAGTGTGTAGGGCGTATACCAGCAATTGTGGTCTGGATGCACCACCTCGATAAAAGTCTGTGATTCCTTCAGGTAGTCAAAATGCTGCTGTCGGCATTGGTAAGCATCCGGGACCGTGATCACAAAGGTTGACGCGTTGAGGGTGTGCAATTGCGCCAAAAAGCCACCGACATCGGCGACGTGCTCCATGACCTCGGGCACCAGTATCAAATCGTATTCCCCGGTCAGGTCTTCAAAGCGGGAGAAAAGTTGCCCTTGGGTGTAGGGCCTCAGCGCGGCCAGTGCTTCGGTGTGAATATCAAAACCGTCAAGCTGCGCGCAAATAGGCTCCAGTGCCAAATGAAGTGAAGTTTTGGGATCGGTAATGGGCCAATCCGCGCACCCAATGTGCAGCACACGCTGGCCCGCGCAGAGTTTCTTGAAAACGTCGACACGACTGTGGTAAATAACGTCAGCGCTCAGGCACCTCGTTGTAAATATCTGCAGCAGGGTGCTCTATCACGGAAATAATTGCACGCGATTGACGGCCCTCATCGTCCCTTTACCGAGCAGTCAGCCCTTTTAAACTCAATGCAAAGGGGCTTTTTTGTCCGAATCAACTAAAAAAGGCCTGTCGATGGAGAAGATTCCCGATATTCATCTGTGCATTCAACAGCCCCCTGGCTATGTTCATTCACTCGGTCTGCTTGACCAGGCTCGCTACTTTCGTTACCAATTTCGCCGCCTCGGCGTCAACGTCAGCATCTCAAAGAATAGACTACGGCACGACGCAGTGAACATCATCTTCGGCGCCCACCTTGGTTTCAACCCCATACAACGTGAGCGCCATGCCTGCATTTTCGTTAATCTGGAGCAGCTAGGTGATGGCGGCGCAGCGGTGTCCCCGGACTATCTGCGCCTACTTGCGACCTCAGCGGCAACGGACTACGACGTACACAACGTGGCTTCCTATGCGACCTGTACCGATGATGTGACCGTGGTACCGCTACTGCACGCGCCCTACCTGACACCAGAGCAGAGCATCCCGCTCGATGAGCGGCCGATAGACCTTCTGTTTATTGGCAGTATGAACCCACGTCGCCGCGCCTGGCTTGACCGCATCGAGGCCTGTGGCCTGTCAGTCTCCATATGTGATGGGCCGTTGTACGGCCCCGAACGCGACCAGTTCATCGTTCAGGCCAAGGCCGTGGTCAATGCACACTTCTATGAAAGCAGCCGCTTCGAGCAGGCGCGGGTGGCCCACTGCCTGTCGCTGGGCACGCCAGTCATCGCCGAGCGCACAGTGAAAACCCGGCCGCACCCAGCTTTTGAAGACTGTGTGCTGTGGATTGAGGGCGAGGGGCTTGAACAATTTTTTACTGAGGATTTCGGTACGCCAGCGTTCTACGAGGCGACACGCGAGGCGCTGCTGCGCTTCAAGCAAGCTGACCCGATTGATGCCTATGCCGAACTGCTGGCGTTTGCCACAGGTTTCGCACAGGGTCATCATGAGCGCCGCCCGGCGCAGCCATGGCAACCGCAATGCATCAACCTCGGCTCGGGCAAGGACTACAAGCCAGGCTGGCTCAATATCGACGTGCTTGAGCGCACTGAACCTGACCTGATACTCGACCTCGCCGTACCGCTGGCACTCCCCTTTTTAACGGTTTCACCTTGCGTCGGCCCCATCGTTCTGGCCGAGCAGAGCATCGACATAATCCACGCCAACAACGTGCTTGAGCATGTGCCCGATCTAGCCAGCCTCATGGGCAACTGTCTGCGCTTGCTAAAGACTGGGGGCGAGTTCCAGATTGAAGTGCCCTACGAGCGCGCACCGTCAGCTTGGCAGGATCCGACGCATGTCCGGGCGATGAACGAAAAATCCTGGATCTACTACACCGATTGGTTCTGGTATCTCGGCTGGTTCGAGCATCGTTTCGAGATGACCCACTTTGCTTACCTTGACAACAGCTTGAAAGAGTGCGACCTCGAACAGGCCGCCTTCATGCGCGTGGTTCTCTGCAAAACCGAAACCTCGCCGCGCGAGCGCACCACGGCACGCGCGATGCAGGCCGATCTGCGTCTACCAGAAGACGCTGTTGATCCGGCACATGTTTGCAACACGCAACGCCCGGAAAAACAGGGTCAATTGCTACGGGCTGACTATCCAGCTTTTGGACCTAAAACTAACCCTGCCACCTGCACTGCCGACCCTTATCTCAATCTGATGGAAAGCGTACTACTTGGCGTTATCTATGAAGATCCACCAATTGAGGCGTCATGAATTAAACGACTAAAGAAATGTATTTTCGGCCATTTTGCGGTAGCGCCGAGCCTCGTGGGGTTGCCCGGTGCCTTCGTAAAAAACAGCCAAATTGGTTGCTGCCAGGTGGCTTCCTCGGCCTTGAACTGCGCCCTCAAGATCGGGCCGTTCACCGATCTCCAGGCAGCGCTGCCAACTGGCCTCGATCATCGGCAGTAAGGTCTCACTGCGCTCGGGCTGCTCGCAGGCCCAGTCCAGCAACAGGTCGCCAACCACAAACCAGTAATCTGGCGATCCTTCCCAGCGCCCCATTTGCGACTCTGCCAAGTGCATCGCTTGTTCATGTCGGCCGCATTTTTTAAGTGCGTACAGCCAGCGCAGCAGCAAATCATGGGCCACTGCGTGGTCCGGTGCCAGCGCCTGAGCCGCCTGACCGAAGCAGTCTGCCGCGGCCTCGAACCGTTCATACACCGAATGGTCTTTGCCGAGTTGGTACAGCAGATAACCATCACCAGGTGTTTCTAGCAAGGCGCGCTCCAGCAGCGCTGCGTTGCGCCCTTGCTTGGCTACCATGGCCTGAGGACTATAGCCAGAATGGCCGATATGAACAGCCAGCTTGCGCACACCCATGTCATGCACGGGTTGCTCATGGACGTGTCCGGCATAACGCACCCCGCGCGGCAGCACGCGTGAGATCCAGCTTGACGCACACGCGCCGCTGCCACTGGTGGTGTTGAAGTCGCTGTCGATGCGGATTGATCCGACAAAATCGGGCCGCAACTGTCGCAATGTGGCCAGTTCTGATCCACCTTCCGTCACCCACTCGTCAGCATCCAGCACCAGATTCCAGTCCGATTGGGCTAGATGGAGGGCGTGGTTACGGGCGGCTGCAAAGTCATCAATCCAGGGGAAATGCTCGACCCGTGCGCCTGACTCTTGGGCCAGCCGCACGGTGTCGTCACTGGAGCCGGTGTCGAGCACCAGCAAGTGATTTACCCAGGGACGCACGCTGTCAAGGCAGCGGCGAATGGACGCAGCCTCGTTTCGTGCGATCAGTACAAGGGTAATGCGGTACATGGTGGAAAAGTCGCTTTAAAAGATAGTTTAGCTGCCGTTGCTGTGACCCAAAGAAATAGCCGGAAACCATGGCGTTTATCAGGCTTTAGCAAAAGCAAATTTTTTGTAATCTCAATCCCACTTCACTCAACAAGTGAATCCGCGAGCTTCAGTGCAAACAGAGCTCAACGTCCGGCAAGCGTTTTAACCGACGCACCGGTCATGGCTGTCAGTCCATTGGGGTTGACGTTGGGATTGGCAGCAATGCCGGATTAATACAGCTTTAAAGGAGCTTCAAAATGTCAGTTATCAACACAAACATCAGTTCATTGAATGCGCAACGCAACCTCAGTGCGTCGCAAAATGCGTTGGCCACTTCGATGCAGCGTTTATCCTCCGGTTTGCGCGTCAACAGCGCCAAGGACGATGCGGCCGGACTGTCGATCGCCACCAAGATGGATGCGCAGATCCGCGGCATGTCGCAAGCGGTGCGCAATGCCAATGACGGCATCTCGCTGGCGCAAACGGCCGACGGCGGCCTATCAACTGCTACCGATATTTTGCAGCGAATGCGTGAACTGGCGGTGCAGGGTGCCAACGGCACCAACAGCACTACAGATTCAGCATCCCTGAAAGGCGAATACGACGCACTTTCCGCAGAGGTCACGCGTATTGCGACCGATACCAAGTTCAACGGGACCGCTGTATTGACCACTGCTTCAGCAGATGTGGCTATTCAGGTTGGGGCTAATGCTTCTCAAACAATCACCATTGCCAAGTCGGATCTTCAAACGATTGCAACTGCAGTAAAAGCCGGTGACCTGTCGACCACAGATGGTTCAACTACTGCACTTGGTCTGCTTGATCAGGCACTCACAGATACCAATACGCTGCGTGCCGCCTTGGGTGCAACACAAAACCGGATGGGTTACGCGATCAGCAACTTGCAGAGTGGGGGTGAAAATCAATCCGCAGCCAAGAGCCGCATCATGGATACCGACTTTGCGGCCGAAACCGCCAATCTGTCGCGCTCCCAAGTGCTGCAACAGGCCGGTACCGCCATGGTGGCGCAGGCCAACCAGTTGCCACAAGGTGTGCTGGCGCTGTTGCGTTAAGCAGACTCAAGCATGAGGTGAACCCGGGTGAAGGGTTCCGCCAATCAAAGCGACGCCAGTCTGACTGTCGTCGCTTTTTTTATACCTGATTGGCCTCTAGCCCTTGTGGAGCATGCGCAGACAGCTATTTATTTTGTAGCGTTTTTCTGTAACTTGATGTCAGTCACAGACTGCAGTGGCGTTGTAGGGCACGGGCATTTAACTTTTCCACGGTTGGGTCGATATAGGGGGGCGAGTTGGCCCTAACCGTCGTTTGGGGCGCGCTCGAAATGCGCGTCGATTGCAGGTCTTATGAGGCGTTAGCCTTGGCCACCTGCTGGCGATAATCTGGGGTGTTTGGAATATTCAGGAGGCTTGTATGGCTACGATTTCATCAATTGGCATTGGCAGCGGGTTGGACGTGAACAGCATTGTTTCGCAGCTGGTGGCACTTGAAAAAGCCCCGCTCACATCGCTGGCCGTCAAAGCGACCAACACGCAAAACCAAATTTCATCCTTTGGACAGATTCAGTCTCAGATTTCCGCGCTGACCGATGTGGCGACCCGAATTTCAGATCCAACGACGTGGGGTGGACGCAACGCCGTTTCGTCAAACACGGCCGCAGCCACCATCACGGTCGCGGCAACGGCCAATGCCACTTCTTTCAGTTTGGACGTGGATGCGCTGGCTCAGCAGCAGTCGAGTGCCTCAGCAGCAGTGACCCCCGGTACCATGCCTGGGGCAGGCACGCTGACGCTGCAGTTGGGGACGTGGAGTGCTGGTGGCGCGGTGTTCACGGCCGGTGCGGCTGCGAGTTTTAATGTGACTGTTGCGGCGACCGACACCATGTCCGCGATTGCGACCAAGATCAATAGTGCTGGTACAGGCGTTATTGCGTCCGTTTTTAATGACGGCACGAACGAGCGCTTGTTGTTGCGATCCAAGGATACCGGTGCGGCAGCGGGTTTTCGGGTGCAGTCGGGGGATGCGCCACTGGCTGGTTTGGTGTTTGACCCACAAAACAAACCCGCAATAGGCATGGCCGCTGCCGGTATTCCTGTGCAGTATGGGCAAGATGCCAAAGCCCGCATTAATGGGCTGGCGGTGACTTCACCGACCAACACGCTGACGAACAATATTCCCGGTGTGACCATCAGTCTGGTCGCAACAACGACCACGGGCTATGGCACTTTCCTTGCTGATGGCAAAACTTCGGCTGAGGTCAAGGCACCCGTCAGCATGTCGATCAGCGAAGATGTGACCCCGGCAGTTAAAAATGTGTCGGACTTTGTCACCGCTTACAACACCTTGAACTCGACGCTGGCAGGCTTAACCAAATACGATGCTGCCACCAAGACGGCTGGGCTGTTCCAGGCGGATTCCTCCATTACAGGACTGCAAAATTTACTGCGCAACATGATTGGTTCTGCCAGCCTGGGTGCAACCTCCCAGCACTTGTCAGCGGTAGGGATTGAGCGGCAGCTGGACGGTTCGCTCACCATCAATACCGCCAAACTGAGCGTTGCCGCCAATAACGGCACCACCTTGCAGCAGCTATTTACGACGGACAACAGTAACCCCTCCACCAACGGGTTTGCCTTGAAGTTCAGGGATTTGGGTAAAGGTCTTTTGGCCACTGGGGGGACAGTCGTCAACAAGGCTGCAGCACTCGCGAAAAATCTTGCCGATAACACGGCAGCACAAACCAAAGTGACTGACCGGGCCACCCTGTTTGAGACCCGTTTGCGCGCGCAATACACCGCGCTTGATGTGCAGATGGCCTCCTTGAACTCGCTCAATGCGTATGTAACCCAGCAGGTAGCATCTTGGAATAAGTCTACGGCCTAGTTTTGCCCTTTATTGATGCACAAATGAGCTTGAGTTACTCGCTGTACCGCCGATAACTAAAGTAACAAACACAATAAGGCACAACATGTTTACTTCTGTCAGCTCTCGCTCTGCTTCTGCTTATCAACGCATCAGTGTGGAGACGGCAGTCAGTGAGGCCAGCCCGCACCAATTGGTCAATATGCTATTGGAAAGCCTGCTCCAAAATGTAAGTGCAGCCCGGGTATTCATGAGTCGAGGTGATATTGCGGACAAGGGGAAAAAAATTACACATGCGGTGCGCATTATTGACGAGGGGCTCAAGCCAGCGCTGAACTTGGCGCAAGGGGGGGCGCTTGCCGTCAATCTGAATGACTTGTATGGCTACTGCCTGCGTCGCCTCACGGAAGCCAATCTGCACAACGACGATGCCGCCCTGGCAGACGTTCTCCGCGTGATTGAACCGGTGGCCGATGGCTGGAAGCAAATTGGTGGTCAGGTTTCGGCGCTGCAGCAAGCGCATTAACGGGAGTACAGAAATGCCTCAAATGTTAATTGACTATTACAAGGCCATTGAAAGCAGCAGTCGTCAAATGCTGGATGCGGCCAAGGATGAAGACTGGGACCAGGTCGTTCGTTTTGAGGGTGCCTGCGCGGTGCTGATCGAGCAGTTGCGTGCCAGAGCGCACAACGAAGAGCTGTTGCCCGAGCAGCGAACCGAGAAGGCCCGCATCATGCAGCGCATCTTGCAAAACGATGCCCAGATCCGCTACCTGGCCGAGCCCTGGCTGGCCCACTTCGAGCAGAAGTTTGACGAGCCGCACCAGTTACTGCACTAGGTTGCTACTAATTTAGTAGCTGCTTACGCAGTAACTACGGGGGCTACAGGCTGATTCGGCTTAAATTTTGCATGAAAGCCGGCAGTGCAGGATGTCAGACCTGCATGTTCATGATGTCGGTGTAGGCCTGCACCATCCGGTTGCGCACATGCAGCGTGGCCTGAAAGCCGATTTGCGCTTTCTGAATCGCCACCATGGTTTCTTCCAGGCTGACTTTGGGGTTTTCCATCTGAACCTCTTGCTGCAGACGGGTCGATTCGTTTTGTGCCGCGCTCACCGAGCTGAGAGCGCTCTTCAGCGCGCCAGAAAACCCGCCGTCGGCCCCGCCAGTAACCTGGCTTGAGGAAATCCGCGGTGCCAGGCTGGGGCGCACCGTCGTGGGCATGGTGGTAGGTGTAAGTCGGAGTTCCATATGGCAGTATTCCCTGATGAATTTAGGGATGACTGATGCTAGCAATGAGGGTCGCCAAACATTAATTTGAAGTAAGGGGTAAAAGCCGGGCTTATCAAGCTAATGTTTTCGGATGGACCCCGAATAATCGCCTGCATTGGTGGTGCAAAATTGTGCCACACCGTTCTGGAAACCATGATGCCCGCCGCTCCCGCAATTTCCATCAACCCGTCACTGTCCCAGCGCTTCGCCGGGCTGGACCAGTCTCAAAGGCTTCGCATCGGCTTGGGGCTTGCTTTGTTTATTGCCATTGGCATCATCGGGCTCATGATGGGGCGCCAGGCCGAGTGGCGCGTGCTGTATGCCAACCTGGCTGACAAAGACGGTGGCGCCATCGTGGCCCAGCTGACGACCATGAACATTCCGTACAAGCATGCCGATGGCGGTGGTGCCATTTTGGTGCCCGCTGACAAGGTTTATGACACCCGTTTGCGGCTGGCGTCGCAAGGTCTGCCCAAGGGGTCGGTCGCCGGTTTTGAGACGATGGATGCCAACCGGTTCGGTATGACGCAGTTTCAGGAGCGGCTTGCGTTTCAGCGCGGGCTGGAAGGCGAATTAACCCGCTCTATTCAGGCCTTGTCTTCAGTGCAGAGTGCCCGGGTGCATTTGGCCTTGCCGAACCAAAACGGTTTTTTTCGCGAGCAGCAGAAACCGACGGCTTCCGTTGTCGTCGGTTTGAATGTGGGGCGCACGCTTGATCGGGCCCAGTTGGCGGGCATCATTCATCTGGTGTCTTCCAGTGTTCCTGAAATGAACCCTACGGCCGTGAGTGTGTTGGATGACACCGGCAAGCTGCTGTCTACCCCGCCCGAGAGCGCCAATAGCGCCGGGAGTGGCGACGCACAACAGTTGCAGTACGTGCAGCAGTTGGAGCAGCTCTACAGTCGGCGCATTCTGGACATTCTGGAGCCGGTGGTGGGGCGGGACAATGTCAAAGCCCAGGTCACGGCCGAGCTTGATTTTTCGCAGACTGAATCGACTTCGGAGTCGCACAAGCCCAACCAGGCGCCTGATTCAAGTGTGATTCGCAGCCAGCAGGTCTCGGAAAGCAGCAATGGCGGCGGCACCAGTGGGCCGCCCTCCGGCGTACCGGGGGCCACGACCAACCAACCCCCAGCGGCTTCCTCCGCCCCCATCAATGGCGCGGCTCAAAGCTTGACGGCAGCGGGTGGGACGGCGGGCGGAGCCAATGGGGCTTCCAAACGAGAATCCATCATCAATTACGAAGTGGACAAGACGGTGCGGGTGGTGCGTGGCAGCACCGGCATCGTGAAGCGGATCAGTGCCGCTGTGGTGCTCAACAACCAGTCCATCACCGACAGCAAAGGTAAAACCACCTCGACGCCATTGAGCGATCAGCAAATTGAAAAGATGACGGCGTTGGTGCGTGAGACAATTGGTTTCAATAAAGACCGGGGTGACTCTGTGAATCTCATGAATGCGCCCTTTGCCGTAGAGAAGGTCGTTCTCGCCGATGTGCCTTTCTGGAAGCAGCCGGAATTTCAGGATTTGGCGCGCAGTTTTGCCTGGCCCGTGGGCACATTGTTGTTCGGCGCCCTGGTGCTTTTGGGTTTCATCAAGCCAGCCTTGAAGGTTTTGGCTCAACCGCACTCCAAAATTTCGATGTCATCCCGTCAGCTTGATGCGATTGAGTCTGAGGCGCCGGAGCGGCCACTTCTGGCGGCACCCGCCAGAAGTAACGAGCCAGCGGCACCGACGTTGGGTGAGTTGGCCCTTGATGACGCTCGAAAGTTGACGCGCGACAACCCGGCGGCCGTGGCTAATATTGTCAAATCCTGGATCAATGGTGAGGCGTCCGCCTGATCGGTATCAGTCGGCATAACAAGATGGCTCAAACTGACGGTCTGCAAGACGCTGCAATTTTGATGATGTCTCTCGGCGAGGCGGAGGCGTCAGAGGTATTCAAGCACCTGTCACCCAAAGAAGTTCAAAAACTGGGCGAGGCTATTGCCAAAACCAAGGCTATTACGCGTGAGCGTGTGGACGAAGTGGTTGACAAATTTACGGGTGTTGCAGCGGCCCATAGCCTGCTGGTATCGGATTCGGGCGACTATGTTCGTTCCGTGCTCAAGCGGGCGCTGGGCGACGACAAAGCAGCCCTGCTGATTGATCGTATTTTGCAGGGCGGAGATGTTTCTGGCATCGAGAGCCTGAAATGGATGGACCCAGCGTCAGTGGCGGAACTCTTGCGCAATGAGCACCCGCAAATTGTGGCGGCGATCCTGGTCCATCTTGACTTCGACCAGGCGGCTGATGTGATGAAGTTTTTCGTCGAGCGTCAACGCAATGAAGTGATGCTGCGCGTTGCGACGATGGAGGGCATTCAACCATCCGCCTTGAAGGACCTGAACGAGGTTCTCTTCAAAGTGCTGGCCGGCGGCGACAAGGTGCGCAAGTCGTCGCTGGGTGGGGTCAAGACTGCGGCAGAAATGATCAATCTGATGGGGACCGCCATTGAAGGCACGGTGATTGAGTCCATCCGAAATCACGACCCGGACCTGGCCCAGAAGATCATGGACAAGATGTTTGTCTTTGACGATGTCTTGAAACTGGACGACAAAGCGATTCAGATGGTGCTGAAAGAAGTGGCATCCGATGCGCTGATTGTGGCGCTCAAGGGCGCCCAGCCCGAGCTCAAGGAGAAGTTTCTGGCCAATATGTCGTCGCGTGCCGCAGAGACGTTGCGCGAAGACCTGGAGTCGCGTGGACCGATGCGCTTGTCAGAAGTCGAAGCGCAGCAGAAGGAAATTCTGAAGATTGTGCGCCGTCTGGCTGATGAGGGGACCATCGTGATTGGCGGTGGCGCTGACGATGCCATGGTTTAAGCATGCGTAACTACACCCGTTTTATCCCCGGCGAAGAGATTGGTACTGTTGAACAGTGGAATTTTGGCGCGGTCGACACAGCGGCCATAAAGCTGGCCGCGCAGGTTAAGGCGCTGGGGGAAGCTTCTGACCAGGTCAAGGATGAGGCGCTCAAGCAGGAGGGCTATGCCGAAGGTTTTGTTCAGGGGCAGGCCCAAGCCACGTTGGAGGCGCAACGCCAGATTGCTGACTTTATCGCCAATCAGGGCCAGGAGGCGGCGCAAGACTTCGCCCAGCTTTTTGTATCCGCCCAAGCGCAACTGGCCGATGCTGAGCAGGTGATGGCTCGGGGCGTGCTGGAGTTGGCTTGTGAACTGGCCCGTCAGGTTTTGCGTCAGGAGCTGACGGTTAATTCGAATGCTTTGCAGCCTGTCATTCACGAGGCGCTGGGTCTGCTCGTAGCGGAGAGCAAGAGTGCGTTGATCAGGTTGAACCCCTTGGACCTGGAGGCCCTGGAAGATGTACTGAAGGCCGAGTTTTCTGGCTTGTCGTTGACGTTGCTGGCTGATGCGACGGTTACCCGGGGTGGTTGCCTCATCGAGTCAGCGGGAACTGTGGTGGATGGAACCATGGAAAAAAGATGGACGCGGGCCTCCGCCAATCTGGGCCTGAGTTCCCCTTGGGAGGAGTCAGTTGCCGAACAGTGACGCGTCATGCAAGTGGCAGCTTTTTATGGATGATGCCCGCAAACGCGTCAACACCGGCTGCACCCTGGAGGTGCGTGGAACGCTGACGCGGCTGACCGGTCTGGTGCTGGAAGCCACGGGTATTCGGGTGCCGGTAGGCTCGCAATGCCTGGTGTCGATGAAGTCGCAGCCGCCGGTGCTGGCCGAGGTGGTCGGATTCTCAAACGACCGAGCTTTTTTGATGCCTGCGGGTGATGTTCATGGTTTGTCAAGCGGCGCCAGTGTGGTGCCGGCGGCGGCCTATGTGCCGGTGCCGCGTTTGGGAGAACGCAGGCAAACGGATCGTGCTTCGGGTTATGGCATGTTACGACTGCCCTTGGGTGATGGTTTATTGGGTCGTGTGGTGGACGCTCAAGGTGCACCGATGGACCGCATGGGGCCGATTGTTGATGTGACCTCCTTGCCGCTTGATCGCAAGCAAATTAATGCGATGGACCGGGCGCCTGTGCGAGAAACACTGGATACCGGGGTGCGCGCTATCAACGCGCTTTTGACGATTGGCAGAGGTCAGCGGATTGGCTTATTTGCTGGCTCCGGTGTGGGTAAGAGCGTTCTGCTGGGCATGATGGCCCGCTATACGAAAGCGGATGTGATTGTGGTGGGTTTGATTGGTGAGCGGGGACGAGAGGTCAAGGAGTTTATTGAAGATATCCTGGGTGAAGAAGGGCGGGCCAGGGCTGTGGTGGTTGCCGCTCCAGCCGACGCACCACCTTTGCTGCGCATGCAAGGTGCTGCTTACGCCACTGCAATAGCTGAAAGTTTCAGGGACAAGGGAAAGCATGTGTTGTTGCTGATGGATTCGCTCACCCGATATGCCATGGCTCAGCGTGAAATTGCCCTGGCCATAGGCGAACCACCTGCTACCAAGGGCTATCCACCGTCATGTTTTGCCAAGTTGCCGCAACTGGTTGAACGAAGTGGCAACGGCTTGCACGGCGTGGGCTCCATTACGGCTTTTTATACGGTGTTGTCGGAGGGGGATGACCAGCAGGACCCTATTGCCGATGCGGCCAGGGCCATCCTGGATGGACATATTGTGCTGTCGCGTTCGCTGGCGGAGGCGGGGCATTTCCCCGCTATCGATATTGAACAGTCGGCGTCTCGTGTCATGCATAACGTGGTGTCAAAGGATCATTCCGAGATGGCTCGGCGTTTTCGGGCGATCAACTCCCGCTATGAAAAGGGCCGCGATCTGGTGCAGATTGGGGCCTATGTGGGTGGGTCTGACCCGGCTCTGGATGAGGCCATTAAATTGCATGATGCCATGGCCAGGTTTTTGCAGCAGGATATGTATGTTTCTGCGACTTTGGAGACTAGCGTAGGCGAGATGATTGCCACGATAGATCGCGAAAAGGCGACCCCATGAGTGGCGTAAGAAGTTTTCTTCTGGCCATCGAGATGGCTACGCGCAAACGGGACCAGGCAAGCCAGGATTCGATGCATGCCCAGAGTTCCCATTTGTTTGCACAGAACCAGATGGCCCAGTTGGAAACTTACGCCGCCGAGACAGAGTCGAGATGGACGGCCGCCGCGCAAACCAGCACCACGCCAGAGTTGATGCGTCATCATTACCAGTTCATGGCTCGTTTGCACCATGCCGTTGACTTGCAAAAAGGGGTTCTTGAAAATGAGAATCGAAAGGTAGATGCGGCAAAAAAGCTTGTCCTGGACGCGGAGTTTCGGCTGATCAGTTTGAAGCAGGTTTTGAAAAAAAAGCAGACCGATATCGCCATCCTTCAAACGCGGCGCGAGCAAAAGCAGATGGATGAGTTTGCTGCCTTGCGTAGCGGTCAATTAACAGCTGGGTATTTCAGTGGAGAACGATCATGAGCATTGAACGAAGCGGCACGGCCAGCAGCCCCAAAATGGTGGCCAGCGCAGAAGGTAACAGCGGCAAAGGCAAAGTCAAAGTCAAATCAGGTGACGGGGCAGACGCCCCCGCCGGGGGTGGGTTTTCTGCGATTTTGACTTCGCTTGAGCCACAGTCTGGCCAAACTGACGCAGCCGATACCGGATTGACGGTTGAAGAAAAGACAAAAAAATCCGAAGCGCCACTTTCTGACCCGTTAGTTCCGCTGACGCCGATCTTGCCGACGGATCTGGCAATGCTGCTGACGCAAGCTGGCAAAGTAGCCGGCGCAAAAACGAGCCCCGTCAGTGATGAGCTTCCGGTGGGTGCGAAAGGCGGTCATCGTTTGATCGCGGCCGCTATGGGTGCTGATAAATCGGAGTTGCCGATTACGGCCTCCGCCGCGCTTGGATCGGATAAGCCCGTAGACACCAAGCAAAACGTCAACGCCTTGCTTGATCAGATGGCGCAAGGCGTGCCATCCCAGACCCACAAATCCCGGGGCGCTGAGTTGCAGGCAGATGTTGCCGCCAAACTTGGAGAGTCGCGTGCGCTCAAGTTGGCCTCTCTTATGGATGTCTCGGCCAGGGAGCCCGCGCTTTCGGGTGCGCTGGTGACCAGCGGGATCGGTGACAGCTTTCTTCGTCAAGCTGATAAGGCGGTTGCCAAGTCTTCGGTGCTGCCTGCCGGATCTGGAATCGAAGGCATCTGGGGGCAACAGGCTTTGCAGACGGGAAGCCGTGTGGATGCGCCATCAGTGATGGCTGATCCGTCGATGCTGTCGCTTGAGTTGAAGGTGGCAGATACGGTGAGTTACTGGGTGACGCAGGGGGTGCAAAATGCACAATTGAAGCTGGATGGCTTCGGCGGTCAACCTGTTGAGGTGAGCATTTCACTCAAGGGCGATGAGGCGCACATTGGTTTTCGGACCGACCAGCCTGAAATCCGGCAGATACTTGAGGGCGCTGTTGCGCACTTGAAGGACCTTCTTACAAGTGAAGGTTTGGTGCTGTCGGGGGTTTCCGTAGGAACATCTGGGCAGGATGGCTCGGGGGCACAGGAGCAGGGCCATCGTCCGGGCGCACGTCAGGCGATCATTACAACGACGGATGTGGCGCCAACGGAAAGCCTTCAACGGGTCAATCAATCGGTCGGACGGGCCGTGGATCTTTTTGTATAAAGACTCCGCCACACATCAAGCTGAAAGCCATGCTTTTCCATGGTTAATCTGGCCGTTGTTGCATTGAATGTGCTAAATAATGAAGTTCAACACAATGTGGATAAGGAAATATAGTGGCGACCAAACCTGACGCAGCAAAGTCTGAAGCTGCAGAGCCAGTCAAAGGGCCGGCCAAAAGCAAGAAATTATTGCTCATTGGGGGCATCGCCTTCCTGGTTTTGGCGTTGGCTGGTGGTGGCGCGTGGTACTTTCTGAGCAAGAAAAATGCTGCAGAAGGTGGCCTTGAGGAAGTCGTGCACGTGGCGCCCAAGGGGCCCCCGACGTTTTTGCCACTTGACAACATGGTCGTCAACCTGGCCGATCCTGGGGGTGAAAAGGTGGCACAGATTGGTATAACGCTGGAACTGGCGGATGCGCATGCAACCGACAAGGTCAAAATGTACCTGCCTTCCATTCGCAGCAGTATTCTCTTGCTGATTTCCCAGCGAACGGCGGAAGAACTCCTGCTGATTGAAGGGAAAGAAAAGCTGGCGGCGGATATATTGCTGGCGGCGTCGCGTCCATTTGATGCGGCTGATACCGGCCATACGACGACGAGGCCGGTGAAAGAGGGCGCCAAGGCTAAAAAGAAAAATGTTGACAAGAATGCGGCTGACGAGAATCCGATACGCGGCGTTCATTTCTCCAGCTTCATTGTTCAATAACGGTGAACGTGGAACCGGCTTATGAGTGAATCCTTTCTCTCCCAGGAAGAAGTCGACGCCCTGCTTGAGGGGGTGACGGGCGAAAGTCAAAAGCTTGTTGAGGAAGTGCACGAGCAAGGTGAGGTTCGCTCCTACAACATCTCGAGCCAGGAACGGATTGTTCGCGGGCGTATGCCGACGATGGAAATCGTTAATGAACGATTTGCACGAAACCTCAGGGTGGGACTTTTTAACTTCATCCGGCGAAGCCCCGAAATTTCGGTCGGACCCGTGACGGTTCAACGGTATAGCGCATTTTTGCGTGAATTGGCGGTGCCCACCAATTTCAATATCGTGGCAATTCGGCCATTACGAGGGAGTGGCTTGATTGTTTGCGAGCCAGCACTTGTTTTTGGCGTCATTGACACGCTGTACGGCGGCATTGGAAAGTTTCAGGCCCGGATCGAAGGACGTGATTTTTCGGCCACTGAGCAGCGTGTCATTAATCGGTTGGTTGATGTGATTACCCAAGAATACAAGAATGCATGGAAGGGGATCTATCCACTTGAACTGGAATATCAGCGCTCGGAGATGCAGCCGCAGTTTGCCAATATTGCGACACCCAGTGAGATTGTCATTGCGACCTCTTTTCAGCTTGAGATTGGGGAGATTACAGGGGCAATCCATTTTTGTATGCCTTACGCGACGCTGGAGCCGATTCGCGATGTACTGTACTCATCCACACAGGGCGACTCGATTGAGGTGGACCGGCGCTGGGTTAATGTCTTGACGCAGGAAATTCAGGCCGCAGAAATAACTTTGGTCGCCGAGCTGGCCCGTGCGGACGCGACCATTGAGCAGTTGCTGGCGATGAAAGTGGGGGATTTTATTGAACTGGATCGTCAGCCACGAATCCAGGTGACGGTGGACGGGGTACCGGTATTTGAATGCCAGTATGGAACTCACAACGCAAAATATGCGATTCGGATAGATAAAAGTTTGAGGGGTAATGACCTCAACTGGAAAGGATAGAAACATGGCAATTGATGGAAAACCAGCAGAAGACGACGGCATGGCCGATTGGGCCGAGGCGCTTCTGGAACAGAAAATATCGGATGGAGCGGGGGCCGAGCCGGGCGGCGTTTTGTCGGGGGAGTCTCCGCGTCCTTTTTCATCTTCGCCGTTCTCGGGGGATGCCCCCATCAACGACATCAATATGGTTCTCGATATTCCAGTTCAGCTTTCGGTTGAACTGGGTCGGACCAAGGTACCTATCAAGCATATTCTCCAGTTGGGGCAAGGCTCTGTTGTTGAGTTGGATGCCTTGGCCGGCGAGCCGATGGATGTTTTGGTGAATGGCTATTTGATTGCGCAGGGCGAGGTTGTCGTGGTGAACGATAAATTCGGCATTCGTTTAACCGATGTCGTCACGCCATCTGAACGATTGCGTCGTGTCAGCAAGGGTTGAGGCTGCCGATGACACAGACACTGATTTCTGTCGGACTTTTTGTTGTTCTGCTGGCGCTGGTTCCGACCGGGCTTAAGTGGGTGCAGCGCCGCTCGGCTGGCGGGGGCGCTGGTAGCACGTCAGCCTCTCGCATCATTTCAGCGCTTGCTGTTGGCCCACATCAGCGCGTTGTTACGGTTGAAGTGGGGCCTGAGGGATCCCGCACCTGGCTGACGCTGGGCGTCACGGCACAAGCCATTACCTGTCTGCATCGTGCGGCGGTTGACTCGAAAATGGACGCGGGCTCGCCACCGGTGATTGAAACCCAACCCGTTCTATCTTGATGCAGGAGTTTGTCGTGAGCCATCAAAACCCGCGCCGGGAACAATGCAAAGGACTCTTTCGCAAAGTTGCCGTGGGACTGCTTGCGTTGATAACGCAATCAGCCGTGCTGGCCCAAAGTGGCGGGCAGTTGCCCTTATTGGTGGGGACGGGCGGATCGGGCGTTAGTTTTTCAGTGCCAGTCCAGACCTTGCTGTTTTTTACGGCACTGTCTTTTCTGCCAGCGGTGTTATTGATGATGACCGGCTTCACGCGCATTGTGATTGTCCTCTCGCTGCTTCGCCAGGCCTTGGGGACCCAGTCTGCACCGCCCAATCAGGTCGTGGTCGGGCTATCGCTTTTCCTGACGTTTTTTGTCATGGGGCCGACGCTGGATAAGGTCTACAACGATGCTTATCTTCCCTATACAAAAAGTACGATTTCTTTTGAGCAGGCGCTGGCCAATGGCGAAGACCCCTTGCGCCAGTTTATGAGCAAGCAAACGCGGCAGTCAGACCTTGCCCTTTTTGCCAAGCTGGCCAAACTGGAGCCGGGCGCCAATGCACAAAATGCACCCATGCGTGTTCTTGTGCCGGCATTTGTGACCAGTGAGCTCAAATCTGCCTTCCAGATTGGGTTCATGATTTTCATCCCCTTTCTTGTGATCGATATTGTGGTGGCCAGCGTGCTGATGTCGCTGGGCATGATGATGTTGTCGCCTGTGTTGGTGGCTTTGCCGTTCAAGTTGATGCTCTTTGTCCTGGCTGACGGCTGGAATCTGCTCATCGGCTCCCTGGCCGCCAGTTTTGTTACCTAAAGGTTGCCAATGAATGCGCAAATGGTTTTGACGATGGGCCAGGAGGCCTTGCTGATGTTGTTGATGGTGTCGGCCCCGGTGCTGGGTGTGGTATTGGTTGTGGGTTTGGTAGTCAGCCTTTTTCAGGCGGTAACCCAGATCAATGAGGCAACGCTGGCCTTTGTTCCTAAATTGATTGCTGCCATGGCCGTATTTGCGATGGCAGGCCCGTGGATGCTGAACATGCTGGTTGAGTACATTCGCCGAACTATCGAAGCGATTCCATCGGCAGTAATTTGAACCGGGTGCGGATGCCGTGATTGCATTGACTGAAGCCCAGTTGGTAGCGTGGCTCTCGCCCATGCTTTGGCCTTTTTTGCGTGTTTTGGCAGTTTTTACATCTGCACCCATATTCTCTTCAAAAGCATTTCCTTTGCGAGCCAGGATTGCCTTGGCCTTTTTTATTGCATTTGCGGCGCAACCCAGTTTACAAGGCCAGCCGATCATCAGCATCACCGGCCCCGAGGCTATGGGTGCCGTCATTCAGCAAGTGGGCATTGGACTGGCCATTGGGTTCACGGTACGACTTGTTTTTGCGGCAGTCGAATTGGCGGGCGAAGTGGTGGGGTTTCAGATGGGGCTTAACTTCGCTTCTTTTTTCGACCCGTCACTTAATACCCAATCCAGTGCAGTGGCAAGTTTTTTTGGCCAAATGGCATCGTTCTTATTTGTGGTTATGAACGGTCATCTGATGGTGCTGATGGCCGTGATCAAGAGCTTTGAAGCGTTTCCGGTCGATCAGAATTTTCTGGAAGCCTTAAAGAAAATGAAACTGTATGACCTTGGTTCAGACTTGTTTGCAAGCGGGCTGTGGATTGCTTTGCCAATGATTGGGATACTGATGTTTGTGAATCTTGCGCTTGGAATCGTTTCTCGCGTAGCGCCTCAAATGAATATCTATGCCATCGGCTTTCCGATCACGCTGACAGTCGGGCTCATCGGCATTGCTGCAACTTTACCGATGTTGGATCAACCCCTTTTGGCGCTCATGGAGCGGGCGATTGATATCTTTTCTGCGAAGTGACATCCTGATCAGTTGAGGACTGAGTTTCGGGCTGTCCAGCAAGGTTTCATACCAGTTCGTTGCGAATGGCGTACACCGTTAGTTCGGCGTTGTTTGAGAGTTTCAATTTTTCCAAAACTCGGGCGCGGTACACACTGACGGTTTTGGGGCTTAGCATGAGTTCCTCGGCGATGTCTGACAGACGCTTTCCAGACGCTATTTTCAGCAAAGTCTGGAGTTCGCGTTCCGACAGCGAGGCGTGCAATGTCGCATTTTCAGGCGTGTTCAAGCTGTCGACCAGCATGTGGGCGACTTCGGGGGTTACGTACTTGCGCCCTTGGGCAACGGTTCGCACGGCGGTGATCAAGTCGGCAGGTTCGCCCGCCTTGTTCAGGTAGCCTTGAGCGCCCGCACGAAGGCAGCGTATGGCGTACTGGTCTTCGGGGAACATGGACACGATCAGTACTTTGATGGGTGAACTGGCTTCGCGTAAGCTGGACAAAACCTCCAGGCCCCCTCGCCCGGGCAGATTAAGGTCGAGTACGAGGACATCACATGCCGAGGTTCGCATGGCTTCGCGAGCCTCGGCATAGCTTCCTGCCTCTGCTGTGACTTGAATGTCAACGGCCTCAGAAAGCGTCTCCCGGATGCCGCGGCGAACCATGGCGTGATCGTCGCAAAGAATAACGCGAATCATCTTAATCGGTTCCCTGTTTTGTATCTGAATGCGGTTGCAATAAGGGCACGGAAAGAATAATGGAAGTTCCAGTATTGCGGTGGGAGCTGACGTCTAACCAGCCTCCCACTGTCTTTGCGCGTTCATGGAGCCCCCGCAGGCCAAACGCTTTCGGCTTGTTGTGCTCGGTTGACGAGATGCCTTTGCCGTCGTCTTTGATCTCAAGAGTCAATACGTTCTCGGCATCTGAAAGATCGATGGTGACGTGATTGCAATCTGCGTGTTTGGCGATATTGGTTAAGGCTTCTTGTGCAGTTCGGTAGGCAACCAACTGTACGGCCTTTGGCAGAGGATTTTTCCCCTGAAATACATGTACCGTTGTTTCTATGCCGGTACGTTTCCTGAAGCCCACCGCCAGCCATTGAACAGCAGCGACCAAGCCCTGATCCAGAATGGCGGGACGCAGATTCATCATGATGCGTTGACTGGCCTCAAGCGCATGTTGCAGCATCTCTGTAGCCGCATTGACGTGGCCCTGAGTCTGCGGATCGGCTGTGTGTCGGCCTATCCAGGAAAGATCAAATTTCACGGCAGCCAGAGCGCCGCCGATGTCGTCATGAATTTCGCGGGCAATCGCCGCGCGTTCCTGTTCCATGGTCGTCTGCAAATGCTCGGCAAAATCTGCAAGCCGCTGTTCGGACACGGCAAGCTCAATGTCCGCCATTTCTTTCGCCCGCCGGATGCTGTGAACCTCCATGGCGCGGCGAATAATCTGCGCTAATTTGCTAAGGTCGTCTTTAGCCAGGTAGTCACTCACGCCCATTTTTATGGCAGAAACGGCCGCAGGTTCGCCGATGGCGCCGGACAATAATATAAAAGGAGGGGGCTGTGCCTGTTGTTGCAGGATGTGCCAGGCATCCAGGGCCGTAAAGCCGGGCAGCCGATAGTCCGCCAGAATGACATCAAAACTGAACGTTTGGACCCGTCTCCCGAACTCTTCCAGAGTTTCTACACGCTCCAGTTCGCAGGGCTCTCCCGACTTGCGTAAAGCAAGTTGCACGAGTTCATGGTCAACAGCCGAATCCTCTAAATGCAGAATTCGCAATGGACGGGGTGGGGAATCTTCTTGCAGCATGATGATCGCTATCATTGTCCACGATACGCGCAGATTGGGTGGATGGGTTCGAGACTAGGTCAATGAACGTGTTATTTTGTTCGGATTGCGCTTGATTTTTCCAAATATTGGAGAAATCCTGCTAATCTAGTACGGCGTAGAGTTCTAGTGCCGCAAACAAAGTCGTGGGTGACGCGATGCTTCGGTGAAGAAATTGGATATAAGAATGCAACCGAACCAGACAACAACTCCTGTTCCCGCTGTGCAGCTGCCGGTCATGCTGGTGGCGGAGGTGCAGGATTCTCTTCTTGTTGTTGTGCACGATTTGAACCGTCTTGATGGGCTTCTGGCACATACAATGGCGAACTTGATGGAGCGGTTTACCAGTGCCAGTGCAAACCTTGCCGATCCGGTGCTAGTCGCGTCCAAAGAGCTCGACGCAGTTCGCAGCGCCCTACGGGCGGCCGTGACTGAATTACAGTTTCAGGACATGGCTTCGCAATTGATCATTCACACGTCAAAAATACTCCAGGGTTGCGCCTATCGATTGGCTTCTGAGTCAATGGGTCTTGAAGACGGCGAGGCCGTACCGTTTGTTGAGGACGTGCCAGAGCGCCCGAATCCGGTAACGCAGGACGAAATGTACGCCGGGTCAGTAGAGCTGTTTTAAACGTTTCCCATTAACCTACAACTGAAATAGTCGGAGCTTCCATGCCTTTAATACTCGCTGTTGACGACTCGCCGTCCATGCGCAAGATGGTGTCGTTTACTTTAACCGGGGCCGGTTACCAGGTCGTGGAAGCGGTTGATGGTGTTGATGCCTATGAAAAGGCGCAGGCTCAGTCATTCGATCTGGTTTTAACGGACCAGAATATGCCCCGACTTGACGGCCTGGGATTAACCCGGAAGTTAAGGGATCACCCGCAATTTAAAACCACCCCCATTCTGATGTTGACTACCGAGTCGAGCGACCTCATGAAGCAGGCCGGGCGCGCGGCCGGGGCCACGGGTTGGCTGGTCAAGCCGTTTGACCCGGCCCGACTGCTTGAAGTCATTAAGAAAGTAATCAAGTAACTCGTTGAGAGAGCGTCGGGTGAACACACGTAACATTGGAGTTTGATATGGCGGAAGCGCATCAAGAAGGTAGCGGGTCAGGGGTCGATTTTGACCTTAGCCAGTTTTATCAGATATTTTTCGAAGAGGCGGGGGAAAATCTCGACTTGATGGAGCAGATGTTGCTCAGCCTGAATCTTGAGACGGCAGATGATGAAGAGCTGAACGGAATTTTTCGTTGTGCGCATTCCGTGAAGGGCGGGGCGGCAACATTCGGTTTTTCGGATGTGGCGGAGTTGACTCATCAAATGGAGTCGTTGCTGGATCGCTTGCGTCGTCATGAATTGCAGCCTAACGCCGCCATGGTCGATGTATTGCTCGAGTCGGCCGATGCGTCGCGCGGACTTTTGGCCCGTCATCAAGCCGGTGGTGAGGGCGATTCACCTCCCACCGCCGATTTGGTGCGTCGCATCAGTGTGTTGGCTTCAGGAAATGTCGCGCCACCTCAGGCCAGTGTCGTGTCCAGTCAGCAGATGTCGACGCCAGTGACCACGCCAGCTACCGTGGCAGTTCAGCCCGTGATCGTGGCTCAGGCTGCCGATAAGCCGTTGAAAACAACACGTTCGCTTGAAATCCGAATCGGGCCACTGGATCATCCGGAGCAGGCTGACGCCATCAAGGAATTGTTTCGTGATATCCCTGGTCTGGGTGAAATCACGGCGCTGACCAGCAATCAGGCTGACACCCGCGTTTTTGCGGTTGAAACTTCATCCTCGGATGAGGATTTGCTGGATTTGTTTGCTTTTCACGTTTCAAGGGCGCAGGTGGCTATCAAGGAGCTTGATGACGTAGCTGCTGTGCCTGAGCATGGGGATGGAATTTTCGATAGTGCGGTTGGTTCGCCCAAGATGGTTTCCTACGATGATGATCCGCCACCGGGAGCCCCATTGGCCCCGCTGCCGGGATTCGGCTTCTTTGATGGCGCTCCAGGTGCCCCCAATCCTTCCGCTGGCATGACCGTCGGTGCGGTTGTTGGATCCACCGGATCAGCAGTGCCAGCCAAGGCTGCCGCCAAACCGGCCGCTTCAGTGGTGCAACCAGAGGCGGCGACGATCAGGGTTGCTATCAGCAAGGTTGATCAACTGATCAATCTCGTGGGGGAGTTGGTTATTACGCAAGCCATGCTGGCTCAAAACAGCCGGGCGCTTGATCCGGCGCTTTATCAGCAACTTTTAACTGGTTTGACGGATCTTGACCGGAATACGCGGGATTTGCAGGAATCGGTGATGTCGATCCGGATGATTCCGATGTCGATCGTATTCAGCCGTTTCCCACGGATGTTGCGTGATCTTGCGAACAAACTCGGCAAAAAGGTTGATTTCGTGACGCAGGGCGAGTCCACTGAGCTTGACAAAGGCTTGGTTGAGAAGATTACCGATCCCTTGACGCATTTGGTCCGCAATAGTTGCGACCATGGCATTGAAATGCCGGCTGACCGCGTCCGTGCGGGTAAATCTGAAACCGGGACGATTACCTTGTCGGCGGCCCATCAGGGGGGCTCGATCGTCATTGAGGTTCGTGACGATGGCCATGGCATGTCGCGTGAAAAGATTTTGGCAAAAGCCCGTGAGCGAGGGATGGATGTATCAGATCAGATGCCGGACTCTGAAGTATGGATGCTGATCTTTGCGCCCGGTTTCTCCACGGCTGAAGTTGTGACGGATGTGTCAGGGCGTGGTGTGGGAATGGACGTGGTCAAGCGCAACATTGCCGCCTTGAATGGCACGGTGGAGATTGATTCCGCAGAGGGCTACGGCATGAAGGTGTCAATTCGTCTGCCGCTGACACTGGCCATCATGGATGGCATGTCTGTTGGCGTGGGTAATGAAGTCTACATTTTGCCGTTGTCATCGGTTGTGGAGTCGTTCCAGGTGAAGTCTGATGCCGTCAGCACGGTTGGGCAGGGCGCGCAATTGGTTAAAGTGCGCGACGAATACATGCCTGTGATCGAGTTGGAAAAAGTCTTTCAAGTTCCTCGCTTCGATCCTGAAAAATCCAGCGACATCATGGTCGTGATTGAGGCGGATGGCTGTCGGGTCGCCTTGCTGGTGGACGAATTGCTGGGGCAGCAGCAGGTGGTGGTGAAGAATCTTGAGTCAAATTACCGGAAAGTTCCCAACATATCGGGGGCCACAATTTTGGGCGACGGCAAGGTGGCGCTCATCCTTGATACCGGTGCGCTGGTTCGTCGTTCGCGCCACTAAACCCCACGATTAGAAGGAGAGCAAGATGGGTGTAATGGGAAAAATTGGCGAAACGATATCGGCCGGTGCCCGAGAATATTTGACCTTCCGGCTCGACCGGGAAGAGTACGGCATTGACATTCTGAAGGTTCAGGAAATCCGCGGCTATGAGCCACCCACCCGCATTGCAAATGCCCCCAATTTCATTAAAGGGGTGGTCAATTTGCGGGGCACGATTGTTCCAATCGTTGATATGCGGTTGAAGTTCAATTGTTCTAAAGTTGAATACAACTCCTTCACCGTGGTCATCATTCTCAATCTGCACAATCGGATTGTGGGAATTGTGGTGGATTCGGTCAGTGATGTGATGGAACTCCCGGCAGAAAGCCTGAAGGCGGCCCCGGACGTTGACAGTGTGATCGATAGCGACGCCGTTTTGGGGCTCGGGTCCTTGGGGGATCGCATGTTGATCCTGTTGGACATCGAAAAACTTATGTCAGGCCTGGACATGGCGTTGGCGCCTGATGTCGTTTAATAACGGCCCAGCCGGTGCTCCGAAACGGTGGGTTGCATGTCACTCCTAAATAGAGATTCTCGTCTCCTGGCTTCGGTTCATGCGCAGACGGGGGGAGTTTCGGACGTCGGTGGCACGGATATGCAGGGACGCGAATTCGTTTGGACGGATGCTGATTTTGATCGGGTTCAGACCTTGATTTATCAGCGTGCCGGTATCAGTCTGCACGATGGGAAGCATGCCATGGTGTACAGCCGTTTATCACGGCGTCTGCGCGATACCGGGCATCAATCTTTCAAAGATTACCTGGGCTGGCTGGAGACGCATGACGGACCAGAATGGCAAGAATTCGTCAATGCCTTGACGACGAATCTGACCTCTTTTTTCCGTGAACAACACCACTTTGAGATTTTCGCAAGCCATTTGAAATCCAAACCAGCGGGCACCGCTTGGCGCGTCTGGTGCAATGCTGCATCGACGGGTGAGGAACCCTATTCAATTGTCATGACTGCGATGGAGGCTCTTGGTCCCAAGGTTAATTTGGCTTTGACGGCCAGCGACATTGACTCCAAGGTGTTGGCGTCTGCCGCGCAAGGCGTTTACCGGCTTGAGGGACTCAAGGGCGTCAACGAGGAGCGTATGCAGCGCTTCTTTCTGCGAGGCAAGGGGGCGAATGAAGGAATGGCGCGCGTCAAGTCCGAACTGCAGCGCATGATTCAGTTCATCAGCGTGAACCTGATCCGGGATGACTGGCCATTTCGTGAACCGTTTGATGTTGTCTTCTGTCGCAACGTCATGATTTATTTTGATGCGCCAACGCAGCGCAAGGTGCTCGAGCGCATACACCGGGTGATGGCGCCGGGCGGCTTGCTGTTTGTGGGACATGCGGAAAATTTCAGCGAGTCGAGGGATTTATTTGTTCTGCGAGGCAAGACTGTGTATGAGCGCCGTTAAATTTTCAGGACGAAAGAGCGTAGTCTTGGTACACCATCGCTCCACTTGATTTCAAGGCATACATGAACTTGCCTCAATCTGGCCTGGGCGCTTTCTCGGTTCGCTCTGCAGGAGCCCCAATCGCGCCCAAGGTATTGGCGGGAGGGCGAATATCGCGCGTTGATCAACTCAAGGCGCAAGCCCGAAATCCCGGGGAAGCTTCATTTTTTTACCACGATCATCATTTTCAATATGACGCAGTAAAAGTGCTTCCGGGCGAGTATTTCGTTTCCACTGAAGATTTGGTCATCATGACCGTTTTGGGCTCATGCATTTCGGCTTGTCTTTGGGACGGCAAGGTGCGCGTTGGCGGTATGAATCACTTTATGCTCCCCGACGGCGACAGTGCCGACGGTTTTGGCCGCTACGGCTCCTATGCCATGGAACTGCTGATCAACGAAATGTTGAAAAAAGGCGCTCGTCGCGAGTCGATGCAGGCCAAAATTTTCGGCGGGGCGCAGGTCATGGCTGGCTTTACCACTATGAACGTTGGCGAGCGGAACACGCAGTTTGTGCTTGACTACCTGGCAACGGAACGTATTCCTGTGATGTCGCAGGATGTGTTGGATATTCATCCGCGCAAGGTTTGTTTTTTCCCGGTGACGGGCAAAGCGCTGGTCAAACGCCTGGCTCATTCGCATCCCGAAACGCTTGCCGTGGAAGAGCGTAAAGGCAATGCGGCGACCGTCGCAAAGTCGACTTCGGGTGGCTCCGTGGACCTGTTTTGAGGATATTGAATTGAAGAAAATTCGAGTTGTGGTGGTGGACGATTCTGCGTTGGTGCGAAGCTTGTTGGCTGAAATCATCAACCGGCAACAGGACATGGAATGCGTTGGAACTGCCAATGACCCATTGATTGCCAGGGAGATGATTCGCGAACTGAATCCCGATGTCCTCACCCTGGACATTGAGATGCCACGCATGGATGGCATTGATTTTTTGGGACGACTGATGCGCTTGCGCCCGATGCCGGTCGTCATGATCTCGACCTTGACCGAGCGGGGGGCGGAAGTCACGATGAAGGCGCTGGAATTAGGCGCGGTTGATTTTGTTGCCAAACCCAGAATTGGCGTAGCCGACGGTTTGAGTGAGTTGTCGGCACAAATCGTGGAAAAGATCCGTATCGCCGCGGCGGCCCATATCAAACGGATGGTGACGGCACCTTCTTTTACCGCCACGGCCGTTGGTGGGCCAGTTCCCGTTCGCGTGCCGGTTACCTCCATCGGGCGGGTGTCAACCGAGAAGCTGATTTGTATTGGTGCATCGACCGGTGGCACCGAGGCCATCAAGGAAATATTGACGCGCCTGCCGGCGGACTCGCCCGGTATTGTTATCACCCAGCATATGCCGCCTGGTTTCACAACCAGTTTTGCTGCCCGTCTGAACAGCTTGTGCCAGATAACGGTTCAGGAGGCTGTGAACGGTGAGCGAATCCTGCCGGGGCATGCCTATATTGCCCCCGGGGGCAAGCAGTTCCGGGTGGACCGCAGCGGCGCCAATTATGTGGCGGTGGTTGAAGATGGCGAGTTGGTCAATCGGCACAAACCATCGGTCGAGGTGTTGTTCAAGTCTGCCGCCAGTGTGGTCGGTCGCAACGCGTTTGGTGTCATGCTGACCGGCATGGGCAACGATGGTGCCCAAGCGATGCGCGAGATGAAAGACGCCGGCAGCTATAACTTTGTGCAGGACGAGGCCTCCTGCATCGTCTTTGGCATGCCGCGTGAGGCGATCTTGCATGGCGCCGCTGACGAAGTGTTGCCCCTCACCGCGATAGCGCCCGCATTGATTGCCAAGCTGAGCAGCGCCACAGACCGCTATCGGGTGTGAGTCAACTGCCTGAGAGCTCTTCCCAGCGGGCCATTGCGGTCAACATTTCTTCTTCAATGGCCGCATCCCGTGCATAAAGTTCGGTAGCGCGAACGGGATCTTTGGCGTAGAGGTTGGCGTCAGCCAGCTCGGCTCTCAGTGCCGTTTGCTCCTGTTCCAGTGCGTCTATTTTTGCCTGCAACGTGTCGAGTTCTCGCTGCGCTTTGTTGCTGAGCTTTTGGGGCGTCAGAGTTTTCTTGAGGTCAGCGGATTTAGAGTGTTTTTGCCCTCTAGCCCCCGTCTGCTGTGCGCCAGCAGCTACTGAATTCATAGCGAGCTGAATTTCCTTGCTGCGTTTGGACTGAATCAGCCAGTCCTGAACGCCACCTTCATATTCACGCCACAAGCCATTGCCTTCATACGCAATCGTACTCGTCACCACGTTGTCGAGGAAAGTCCGGTCGTGGCTGACCAGAAACACGGTGCCCTCGTAGCTTTGCAGCAATTCCTCCAGCAATTCCAGGGTCTCGATGTCCAGATCATTGGTCGGCTCGTCCAGTACCAGCACATTCGCTGGTCGGGCAAACAGGCGTGCCAGCAGCAGGCGGTTACGCTCGCCGCCAGACAGGGATCGCACCGGGGAGTTGGCGCGGGCCGGCGAAAACAGGAAGTCGCCCAGGTAGCTTTTGACGTGCTTGCGCTGGTTGCCGATCTCAATCCACTCGCTGCCCGGACTGATAAAGTCCACCAGCGTGGCGTCCAAGTCCAGCGCGTTGCGCATCTGGTCGAAGTAGGCGACCTGCAGGTTTGCACCTTGCCGAATCTTGCCACTGTCCGGTACCAATTCGCCCAAAATGAGTTTGAGCAGCGTCGTCTTGCCAGCCCCATTGGGTCCGATCAAGCCAATTTTGTCGCCCCGCATCACGGTGGCGGAAAAGTCTTTGATGATGACTTTGTCGCCGAAAGACAGGCTGGCTTCCGTCAATTCCGCCACCAGTTTGCCGCCAAGGGCGCCAGAGGCCACGTCCATTTTTACGCTGCCAACGGCTTCGCGGTGCGCCCGGCGGCTGGCGCGCAGGTCTTGCAACCGCACGATGCGGCTCTGGCTGCGGGTGCGCCGGGCCTCGACGCCTTTTCGGATCCAGATTTCTTCCTGCGCCAGCAGCTTGTCGGCCTTGGCACTGATCACCGCTTCTTGCGCAATTTGATCTTCTTTCAGTATCAAATATTGGGCAAAATTACCAATGTAAGAGCGCAACTTGCCACGGTCCAGCTCCACAATGCGGGTTGCCACCCGGTCCAGAAAGGTCCGGTCATGGGTAATGGTGACCACGCTGCCCTTGAATGCAATCAGCAGATCTTCCAGCCACTCGATCGAGTCCAGATCGAGGTGGTTGGTCGGTTCATCCAGCAGCAGCACGTCGGGCTGGGCGACCAAAGCTTGCGCCAAGGCGACCCGTTTTTTGGTGCCTCCCGACAATGTGCTGACCACGGCGTTCTCGTCCAGGTGCAGGCGATGCAGGGTTTCCGTTACGCGCTGCTCCCAGTTCCAGCCGTCTTGCGCTTCAATCGCGCTTTGCAAGGCGTCGAGGTCGCCCACACCTTCGCAGTATTGATCGATTAAGGCGATAACGCCTGCGATACCTGCGCTAGCAGCTACAAAAACAGTGGCATCCTGGTCCAGCGCCGGTTCTTGGGCCACGTACGCCAGACGCAGGTTTTGTTGCAACTGCAGGGTGCCGTCGTCGGCTTTTTCAAGTCCTGCCAATATTTTAAGAAATGATGTTTTGCCAGTGCCATTGCGACCAATCACGCCAACGCGTTCGCCGGTTTCAAGGGCAAAGTCAGTGTGATCGAGTAAAGCCACGTGCCCAAAGGCGAGTTGGGCGTTCAGAAAGGTAATAAGTGCCATATGGGTGGGGATTATCCTTCCGACCGCCAATATTGCTTTCAGCCATTGCGACTGACCCGGAAATGAAGGTCAGGCCATAGTCAAAATATTGACTTTAGCAGGCTGCTGAAATATGGGTCTGCAAAACAGACTTCGATACCCGCGTGAGCGGGATTTTCGGGGACTGATTGCGCAATTTGGAAACTTGACTCTCTTGAGTCAGATTTCTGATGGTTTGGGCGTCATTTCTCATCGTTTTCCTGCCACTACGTCGTTTGCAGACGGATTTGTTCCAGGGTGCGCATGCGCGTGAGGTTGTAGGCCGCCATCGTCAGTACGAATAACTGGTCAACCTTCTTCAAACCACGCGCCATCATCTGGCGAATCGGACCAATGAACTTGGTCCAGTCAAATCCTTGTTCAATGAGCTTGCGCTTTTGCTGCGAGAGCGCGTAGCCGTCGGTCTTGGCGACGCTGTCTGGCACCGCTGAACTGCGGTTACTGGTGTTTTGTGCCACATGGGCACGACCTTCATGTCCGCCAATGCCTCAATGAATTCTGCCGCGTCGTAGCCCTTGTCCGCGCCCAGCGTGATCTCAGCCGTCTCATCTGCAACTTGTTTGGCATCGGCAATCATCACCTTGGCCGCTTCACGCTCTTCGTAACCATCGGCGGCGGTGACTACCGCGTTGGCAATCAAGCCGTGGCGGTTGTTGCTCAGGGTGTGGCCCATGAAGCGCAACTCACTGGCCGTATTGCCCTTGCGGTATAGCCGTGCATCGGCGTCCACGATGGGCTGAAATATGCAGTGTCATCGTTGCTGCCGGCTTTGCGCGCGAAGCTCTTGTGGCCAGCCCAGGCTTGGATAAGTGTGCCGTCCACACTGAAGTGCTCGCCTGAGAGCCAGTCGTTCTGGTTGGGCAATAGCCAGAACTTCGTTGAAGAGCGCGATGACTGCATCATGCGCAATCAAGCGTTCACGGTTCTTGGTAAAGACCGTCGACACCCAAACCGTGTCGTCCATGGACAGGCCTATGAACCAGCGAAACAGCAGGTTGTATAGAGCGTCTGCTCTATCAACAGGCGTTCCGAGCGAATGCTGCATCAGTAACGGCGTCCGGCAGTAATAACCAATTTCCCAAACTACTGGGCGGTCTAGTTGACGGAGGCCCCCGTCGTAGAGGCCTGAATTGTTCTAGGCGAGCGCGGCGTTTCGCCACTTGCCCTGGCCGCTGGGAATGCTTTGTTTGCATTGATGGGAAAGCGTTTGAAGAGAGCCACCTTTGGCTGCGTAAAAGAGGCATTCCAGTCGGGACCAAAGAAAGTTCACAAAAGCCAAATAAACCGTGCCATAATCAAAGGCTTCGCTAATGAAACGTAACAAAATTCTGATCAAGCGAGGTGCTGCAGATTCCCGTGAATTTGCAGCAATGTATTTGGGCAATCAGTCGATTTTTTGTAAGTTGCTCAAAACGAAAAAACTGTCAAATAAATTGACAGACGCTTGAAAAGCGGTATATAATTCAAGGCTTCGCTGATCACAGTGAAGCAGCCAGAAAGGCCTGACGAAAGTCAAGTTAAGTAGGGGTTCTTTAAAAATATACAGCCGATAAGTGTGGGCGTTTGAAGGCGATTGCCAAGTTCTTCGGAACTAAGTCTTAATTGACTTACAAACGCTCATGGAAATAGAAGTGAAGTTCACTTCAATTCCGTTTTTATGAGTTGCTCGAAAGAGCGAAAAAATTCAAGATCGAACTATAGAGTTTGATCCTGGCTCAGATTGAACGCTGGCGGCATGCCTTACACATGCAAGTCGAACGGCAGCACGGGAGCAATCCTGGTGGCGAGTGGCGAACGGGTGAGTAATATATCGGAACGTGCCCAGTCGTGGGGGATAACGCAGCGAAAGCTGTGCTAATACCGCATACGATCTATGGATGAAAGCGGGGGATCGCAAGACCTCGCGCGATTGGAGCGGCCGATATCAGATTAGCTAGTTGGCGGGGTAAAGGCCCACCAAGGCGACGATCTGTAGCTGGTCTGAGAGGACGACCAGCCACACTGGAACTGAGACACGGTCCAGACTCCTACGGGAGGCAGCAGTGGGGAATTTTGGACAATGGGCGAAAGCCTGATCCAGCAATGCCGCGTGCAGGATGAAGGCCTTCGGGTTGTAAACTGCTTTTGTACGGAACGAAACGGTCTACCCTAATACGGTGGGCTAATGACGGTACCGTAAGAATAAGCACCGGCTAACTACGTGCCAGCAGCCGCGGTAATACGTAGGGTGCGAGCGTTAATCGGAATTACTGGGCGTAAAGCGTGCGCAGGCGGTTATATAAGACAGATGTGAAATCCCCGGGCTCAACCTGGGACCTGCATTTGTGACTGTATAGCTAGAGTACGGTAGAGGGGGATGGAATTCCGCGTGTAGCAGTGAAATGCGTAGATATGCGGAGGAACACCGATGGCGAAGGCAATCCCCTGGACCTGTACTGACGCTCATGCACGAAAGCGTGGGGAGCAAACAGGATTAGATACCCTGGTAGTCCACGCCCTAAACGATGTCAACTGGTTGTTGGGTCTTCACTGACTCAGTAACGAAGCTAACGCGTGAAGTTGACCGCCTGGGGAGTACGGCCGCAAGGTTGAAACTCAAAGGAATTGACGGGGACCCGCACAAGCGGTGGATGATGTGGTTTAATTCGATGCAACGCGAAAAACCTTACCCACCTTTGACATGTACGGAACTCGCCAGAGATGGCTTGGTGCTCGAAAGAGAGCCGTAACACAGGTGCTGCATGGCTGTCGTCAGCTCGTGTCGTGAGATGTTGGGTTAAGTCCCGCAACGAGCGCAACCCTTGTCATTAGTTGCTACATTTAGTTGGGCACTCTAATGAGACTGCCGGTGACAAGCCGGAGGAAGGTGGGGATGACGTCAAGTCCTCATGGCCCTTATAGGTGGGGCTACACACGTCATACAATGGCTGGTACAAAGGGTTGCCAACCCGCGAGGGGGAGCTAATCCCACAAAGCCAGTCGTAGTCCGGATCGTAGTCTGCAACTCGACTACGTGAAGTCGGAATCGCTAGTAATCGTGGATCAGAATGTCACGGTGAATACGTTCCCGGGTCTTGTACACACCGCCCGTCACACCATGGGAGCGGGTTCTGCCAGAAGTAGTTAGCCTAACCGCAAGGAGGGCGATTACCACGGCAGGGTTCGTGACTGGGGTGAAGTCGTAACAAGGTAGCCGTATCGGAAGGTGCGGCTGGATCACCTCCTTTCTGGAAACTGCAATTTAATTTGAACGCTCACACTTATCGGTTGTTGGAAGGTTGTCGCTGACGGCTAAGGTTTGCGCCTGGTCACAAGTGACCGGCTTGGGTCTGTAGCTCAGTTGGTTAGAGCACCGTCTTGATAAGGCGGGGGTCGTTGGTTCGAGACCAACCAGACCCACCATTGTCGTCCAACGTCCTTCTGGTTTTGGGGGTGTAGCTCAGCTGGGAGAGCGGCTGCTTTGCAAGCAGTAGGTAGCGGGTTCGAGTCCTGTCACCTCCACCAATCTTTCAATTTCTTATCAGATAAGTAGTATTCAACACCAAAGTTGCTTCGCAAGAGGCGATTTTGTTGTTGATCAGGATAACTTGATCAATCGGCTGTTCTTTAACAATTTATAGAGTTTAATCAGCGTTGCTAGCGGAAACTGCACATTCGTAAAGGTTTAGTGCAGACCGTGCCGCTAGTGACAAATTTTTGATTGCGTCAAAATGAATATCAGACTTCACGTTTGAATTCGAGTTATTTAAGTGAAAGCTTGAATACGGCATAACGCGTCAGGTGAAAGACCTGACAGACATTCCTTGAAAACAACTTTTAGTTTCGCAAGAGACGTCAAAGTTATAGGGTCAAGTGAATAAGAGCATGTGGTGGATGCCTTGGCAATGATAGGCGACGAAGGACGTGATAGCCTGCGATAAGCTTCGGGGAGCTGGCAAATTAGCTTTGATCCGGAGATTTCCGAATGGGGAAACCCACCGAAAGGTATCGCATAGTGAATACATAGCTATGCGAGGCGAACCGGGTGAACTGAAACATCTCAGTAGCTCGAGGAAAAGACATCAACCGAGATTCCGAAAGTAGTGGCGAGCGAAATCGGAGAAGCCTGCAAGTGATAGCACGACTCTTAACGGAACAGTCTGGAAAGGCTGGCCATAGCGGGTGATAGCCCCGTACGTGAAAAGAGACGTGTGATACTAAGCTTGCGACAAGTAGGGCGGGACACGAGAAATCCTGTCTGAATATGGGGGGACCATCCTCCAAGGCTAAATACTCATCATTGACCGATAGTGAACTAGTACCGTGAGGGAAAGGCGAAAAGAACCCCGGGAGGGGAGTGAAATAGATCCTGAAACCGCATGCTTACAAAAAGTAGGAGCCTCGAAAGGGGTGACTGCGTACCTTTTGTATAATGGGTCAGCGACTTACATTCAGTGGCAAGGTTAACCGAATAGGGAAGCCGTAGAGAAATCGAGTCCGAATAGGGCGAATTAGTCGCTGGGTGTAGACCCGAAACCAAGTGATCTATCCATGGCCAGGATGAAGGTGCCGTAACAGGTACTGGAGGTCCGAACCGACTAATGTTGCAAAATTAGCGGATGAGCTGTGGATAGGGGTGAAAGGCTAAACAAACTTGGAAATAGCTGGTTCTCTCCGAAAACTATTTAGGTAGTGCCTCAAGTATTACCGTTGGGGGTAGAGCACTGTTTTGGCTAGGGGGTCATGGCGACTTACCAAACCAAGGCAAACTCCGAATACCGACGAGTACAGCTTGGGAGACAGAGCACCGGGTGCTAACGTCCGGACTCAAGAGGGAAACAACCCAGACCGCCAGCTAAGGTCCCTAAAATTGGCTAAGTGGGAAACGAAGTGGGAAGGCTAAAACAGTCAGGATGTTGGCTTAGAAGCAGCCATCATTTAAAGAAAGCGTAATAGCTCACTGATCGAGTCGTCCTGCGCGGAAGATGTAACGGGGCTAAGCCAGTTACCGAAGCTGCGGATTTGCAATTTATTGCAAGTGGTAGGAGAGCGTTCTGTAAGCCTGTGAAGGTGCGTTGTAAAGCGTGCTGGAGGTATCAGAAGTGCGAATGCTGACATGAGTAGCGTTAAAGGGGGTGAAAAGCCCCCTCGCCGTAAGCGCAAGGTTTTCTACGCAACGTTCATCGGCGTAGAGTGAGTCGGTCCCTAAGGCGAGGCAGAGATGCGTAGTTGATGGGAAACAGGTCAATATTCCTGTACCGATGTGTAGTGCGATGTGGGGACGGAGAAGGTTAGCTCAGCCAACTGTTGGATATGTTGGTTCAAGCCTGTAGTCGTGCCTGGTAGGTAAATCCGCCGGGCTTAGATGAGGGGTGATAACGAGGCTGCTTGCAGCCGAAGTGAGTGATACCCTGCTTCCAGGAAAAGCCACTAAGCTTCAGCTACACACGACCGTACCGCAAACCGACACTGGTGCGCGAGATGAGTATTCTAAGGCGCTTGAGAGAACTCTGGAGAAGGAACTCGGCAAATTGACACCGTAACTTCGGAAGAAGGTGTGCCTTTAGTAGGTGAAGTCCCTTGCGGATGGAGCCCAATGAGGTTGCAAAAAATCGGTGGCTGCGACTGTTTATTAAAAACACAGCACTCTGCAAACACGAAAGTGGACGTATAGGGTGTGACGCCTGCCCGGTGCTGGAAGATTAAATGATGGGGTGCAAGCTCTTGATTGAAGTCCCAGTAAACGGCGGCCGTAACTATAACGGTCCTAAGGTAGCGAAATTCCTTGTCGGGTAAGTTCCGACCTGCACGAATGGCGTAACGATGGCCACACTGTCTCCTCCAGAGACTCAGCGAAGTTGAAATGTTTGTGATGATGCAATCTCCCCGCGGAAAGACGGAAAGACCCCATGAACCTTTACTGTAGCTTTGTATTGGACTTTGAACAGATCTGTGTAGGATAGGTGGGAGGCTTTGAAGCGGTGCCGCTAGGTATCGTGGAGCCAACGTTGAAATACCACCCTGGTGTGTTTGAGGTTCTAACCTAGGTCCATTATCTGGATCGGGGACAGTGCATGGTAGGCAGTTTGACTGGGGCGGTCTCCTCCCAAAGCGTAACGGAGGAGTTCGAAGGTACGCTAGTTACGGTCGGACATCGTGACGATAGTGCAATGGCATAAGCGTGCTTAACTGCGAGACTGACAAGTCGAGCAGATGCGAAAGCAGGACATAGTGATCCGGTGGTTCTGTATGGAAGGGCCATCGCTCAACGGATAAAAGGTACTCTGGGGATAACAGGCTGATACCGCCCAAGAGTTCATATCGACGGCGGTGTTTGGCACCTCGATGTCGGCTCATCTCATCCTGGGGCTGTAGCCGGTCCCAAGGGTATGGCTGTTCGCCATTTAAAGAGGTACGTGAGCTGGGTTTAAAACGTCGTGAGACAGTTTGGTCCCTATCTTCCGTGGGCGCTGCAGATTTGAGGAAGCCTGCTCCTAGTACGAGAGGACCGGAGTGGACACACCTCTGGTGTATCGGTTGTCACGCCAGTGGCATTGCCGAGTAGCTAAGTGTGGAAGAGATAACCGCTGAAAGCATCTAAGCGGGAAACTCGTTTCAAGATGAGATCTGCCGGGGCCTTGAGCCCCCTAAAGAGTCGTTCAAGACCAGGACGTTGATAGGTCAGGTGTGGAAGCGCAGTAATGCGTTAAGCTAACTGATACTAATTGCTCGTGCGGCTTGACCCTATAACTTTGATACACGTAAGTGATGTCAAGGAAGTTATGCCAAGTTGACGCATTCAAAAATCCTGTGCAAACAGGTTCGTTAATTCGATAAGCTGATTAGCTCTATAAATTGGTTGTCTTGACCCAGTCAAGATGACAAAAAGTTATGCCTGACGACCATAGCGAAGTGGTACCACTCCTTCCCATCCCGAACAGGAAAGTGAAACGCTTCTGCGCCGATGATAGTGCGGATTCCCGTGTGAAAGTAGGTCATCGTCAGGCTATTAAACCGGAAACGCCCAGTCTTTTGACTGGGCGTTTTTTTTCGTCTGCTAATCCGTCGTTCGTGCCGGTCATCGGTAAGCGTGCGGTGAACCCGTATTGATCACGACTTGTCGGCGCCGCTTGAATATTGACCCACCGGGTCAGTTTTCGGTCGGCGGCAACACTCCTGTGCGCTCATTTTGAGCCAGGACCGGCTGCAGCGGTTACCGGGGTTGCCCCAGTATCTGGGTGATTTTCGTCTTGCAGGTGACAGTCTTGGCATCAAAAAACAGGTCAATCAGACCGGATTCACGTGACTTGAGAATATCGAGAAAATACGCGGCTGTATCACCTTCTGGACTGTGTCAAAGCGACGACGGCGGTGCCTTTGTAAGACGATTCGTACTTTGGGTTGGTCATTCTAGGGAAAACCCTTATAGTCCCCCCCATGTTTGAAACAAAGGCTTTAGTCAAGGAACCGCTGAAAGCGGGCGGAGAGCCGTTGCACCTTGCATTAGAAGGTTTCATGTCGCCGTCTGTGCCCAGAAAATCGCCTGTGCTGGTGCCCATCCGTTCTCTGGGGTCCAATCATCGCGAGCGGATCACCCGTCATTTGCTGGCGCTCGACCCGCATGACCGTTATTTGCGCTTTGGTTTTATGGCTAACGACGAGCAAATTCAACGCTATGCAGACAGCCTGAATTTTGACCGTGACGAGATATTCGGTATTTACAACCGGCGTCTTGAGCTGATTGCCATGGCGCATCTGGCGTTCTCCGCCGATAGCAGTCTGGCTGCGTGCGCCGAATTTGGTGTGTCAGTTTTGCAGTCGGCCCGCGGGTGCGGTTATGGCGCTCGCCTGTTTGATCGGGCAGCCATGCACGCCCGCAATGACGGCGTAAGCCGGATGTTCATTCACGCCTTGAGCGAGAACAGTGCCATGCTCAAAATTGCCCGCAATGCCGGCGCCACGGTCGAGCGGGATGGCTCTGAATCCGAGGCCCATTTGCTTCTGCTCCCCGCCACGCTTGACACTCGTTTGACTGAGCTGCTTCATGAGCAGTTGGCCCAGACCGACTACCGCATCAAGGTGCAGGTCAAACAGTTCTGGGACGTTCTGGCCGGGGTGCAGGCGCTTCGTCGGGGTGTGCCGGACGCCCCGCGAATCACCCCGAAGTGACGCGGCATCGGGGCCCGACACAAGGGGGTCACGCTAATCCGCTATCCTAGAGGCTCAACAACAACCGCATGTCCTGCTACTCTGGCTGTGTCAGACCCCCATTTTTCGAAGCTTCCTGACAGGGAAGACAAGCGCACTTTCCTGCAAAAACTGGCCGAGTTCATCCACCCGGGGCCGGACTCCACGGACGAGTTGATCGAAACGCTGGCGGAGGCTGAAGAAAACCACATCATCGGTGCCGAATCACGCGCGATGCTCGAAGGCGTGATCCGGATGGCGGACATGACGGCCGGTGATGTGATGGTGCCCGCCACCCAGATGGACATCATCAATATCGGTGAACCTTACGATGCGCTGTTGCATGGGGTGATTGACACGGCGCACTCGCGTTTTCCGGTATACGAGGGCGAGCGCGAGAACATCATTGGCATCCTGATGGCCAAGGACTTGCTCAAACTCCAGCGTGCGCCCGAACTCAATATCCGGGCCCTGTTGCGCCCGGCGGTTTTTGTACCTGAAAGCAAGGGGCTCAACGATTTGTTGCGTGAGTTCCAGGGTAATCACAACCATCAGGCCATCGTGATCGACGAATTTGGCCGGGTCGCGGGTCTCATCACGATTGAGGATGTACTGGAGCAAATCGTGGGCGAGATCGAAGATGAATTCGATATTGCCGAGGACGAGGGCGATATTTTTGGTTTGGCGGACCGCACCTACCGCGTCAGTGGCGACACCACCATTGGGCGTGTCGATGACGCCTTTGGCGTCAAGTTGACCAGTACCGACCCGGAGGACGAGTTCGACACCATCGGCGGTTTGATTGCGCATGAGATGGGGCACGTTCCCAAGCGCGGCGAGCATCACACTTTGGCGGGGCTGAATTTTGTGGTGCTGCACACCAAAGGCGGCGCCGTGAAATGGTTCAAGGTGTCACCGGTGGCTGATGAAGCTGCTTAGGGCTGCAAAGCGGTGGCCCGCCATGCCGGCGTCGCTACCGCAAAAGTTCAGCTGGCTGCGAATGGCAATGGTCCTGATTGCCGGCGGCGCCCATGCGGCCAGCATGGCATGGCCACTTTCCCTTCCGGAAGTCCCTTTCCTGCTGCCTGGCTTGCGCCAGGGCCAGCCCGTTTGGTGGCTCCAGCTGCTGGCTTTGGGGCTGCTGGCGTGGCTGTTGGATGGGCGCCGAGGCAAGGGCGCCGGGAGTTGGCGGCTTGCCGTGTGGTGGGGCTGGTTATTCGGCACGGCCTGGTTGGCCGCTACCTTTGGGTGGACCTTCGTGGCGATGCACACCTATGGCGGTTTGCCGAGCCTCCTGGCGGCGTTGGCGGTCCTTGCCCTGGCCGGGCTGCTGGCCTTGTTCTATGCCGCCGCTTGTGGGTTATTTGTGGTGCTAGCCCCCGTCAACAGGGCGTGGGCAGCTATTGTTTTTGCAGCACTCTGGTTGTTGGCCGAATTGGCGCGCGGCCTCTGGTTGACCGGTTTTGGCTGGGGTGCCGCTGGCTACGCGCACGTGGACGGGCCGCTGGCCGGCTTCGCTCCCTGGCTGGGTGTGTATGGGCTGTCTGCCATCACTGCGTGGCTGGCCATGACTCTGGCGCAGGTGGTTCAGGTCGGGCGTGGCCGCTCCTGGCGCCAGCGGGCGGTCGGCCTGACTGCCGTGTTCGTGCTGCTGGCCGTGCCTTTCGTGTACCGGATGGGCGCGCCGGAGTTGTCGCAGTCAAGCGGACGCTTGAGGCTGACGCTGTTGCAGGGCAATATTCCGCAGGACGAGAAATTTGAGACCGGCACCGGTGTGCCGCTGGCCTTGCAGTGGTATGCCGAGCAACTGCAAAACAGTCGCACCGCGCTGGTGATTGCGCCTGAAACCGCCATCCCGGTGTTGCCGCAGCAGTTGCCGCCCGCCTATTGGGCGGCGCTGCAACAACGTTTTGCCAGCGGTCAGCAGGCGGCCCTGATCGGCACGCCCTTGGGCAACTACCAGCAGGGTTACACCAACTCGGTCGTGGGACTGAAGCCCGGGCTGGCGCAGCCCTGGCGTTACGACAAACACCATCTGGTGCCGTTTGGCGAGTTCATCCCGCCGTTTTTCAAATGGTTCACCGCGATGATGAATATCCCGCTGGGGGACTTCAACCGCGGCGCCCTCTGGCAGGCGCCGTTTGAATGGCAGGGGCAACGACTGGCGCCCAATATCTGCTACGAGGATCTGTTTGGCGAAGAACTGGCCCCGTACTTCTCTGACCCGGCGCAAGCCCCCACCATCTTCGTCAACATCAGCAACCTGGCGTGGTTCGGCCACAGCCTGGCGATGGACCAGCACCTGCAGATTGCGCGCATGCGGGCACTGGAGTTCGCGCGCCCCTTTGTGCTGGCCACCAACACCGGGACGACCGCGATTGTGGACCACCGCGGCCGCGTCGTCACCGCCATTCCCCGCGATACCCGGGCGGTGCTGGTGGGCGAAGTGGAGGGCCGAACCGGTGTGACACCTTATGCCGGGTGGGTGGCTCGTTTTGGGCTGTGGCCGCTTTGGCTGGGCGCCTTGGGCCTTGTCTTGCTGGCGATGCGCAGCCACTTGGGAAAACGCTAGTCGGTCGCGCTTGCGCTGGACTACGCTGGCCGCCCTGAAGCCCCGTAAAATCAGCGTTTTACACACGAACGTCGTCGTGGTGTCCCAACTTCAGGGCGCCGCCCGTCGGAGCCCCCCAAGACATGTTGACCTTTCAGCAAATCATTTTGAAACTGCAGTCCTACTGGGATGCCCAGGGCTGCGCCTTGTTGCAACCCTATGACATGGAAGTCGGCGCCGGTACCTCGCACACGGCCACATTTTTGCGCGCGCTCGGGCCTGAGCCGTGGAAGGCCGCCTATGTGCAGCCCAGCCGCCGTCCGAAAGACGGCCGCTATGGCGAAAATCCGAATCGCCTGCAGCACTACTACCAGTACCAGGTCGTCTTGAAGCCGGCCCCCGCCAACATCCTGGAGCTTTACCTCGGCTCGCTCACCGCCTTGGGCTTCGACCTCAAGAAAAACGACATCCGTTTCGTCGAAGACGACTGGGAAAACCCGACGCTCGGCGCCTGGGGTCTGGGCTGGGAGGTCTGGCTCAACGGCATGGAAGTCACCCAGTTCACCTACTTCCAGCAGGTCGGCGGTATCGACTGCAAGCCAGTGACGGGCGAGATCACCTACGGCCTGGAGCGCCTGGCCATGTATTTGCAGGGCGTGGACAACGTCTACAACCTGAAGTGGACCGACAGCATGAGCTATGGCGACGTCTACCTGCAAAACGAAAAAGAACAGTCGGCCTACAACTTCGAGCACAGCGACGTCGACTTCCTGTTCACTGCCTTCACGGCGCATGAAAAGCAGGCCAAGCACCTGATTGAGCAGCAACTCGCGCTGCCCGCCTACGAACAAGTTTTGAAATGCGCGCACAGCTTCAACCTGCTGGACGCGCGCGGTGCCATCAGCGTGACCGAGCGCGCCGCCTACATGGGCCGCATCCGCAACCTGGCGCGCGCCGTGGCGCAGAGCTATTTTGAGAGCCGCGAGCGCCTGGGCTTCCCGATGGCCCCGCGCGAGTGGGTGGAACAGATGGTGAAGAAGGCGTCATGAAACATGGCGGGACAGACCGGAGCAAAGCGTCGCTCTGTCCTCAACTGATTAAAAACTATGACTACTCAAAATCTTCTCGTTGAATTGTTTGTCGAAGAGCTGCCGCCCAAGGCGCTCAAAAAACTCGGCGACGCGTTTGCTACCCAGCTGGCCGACCAGCTGCGCGCCCAGGGGCTGGCCAGCGCCGAATCGGTGGTGACGGCTTATGCCTCGCCGCGCCGTCTCGCCGCCCACGTTACCCATGTCTGGCTCAAGGCGGCCGACAAGGCGGTGCAGCAAAAGCTCATGCCCGTGTCGGTGGGGCTTGATGCCGCTGGCAAAGCCACGCCCGCACTCATCAAGAAACTGCAGGCGCTGGGCGCCGATGTGTCCGACCCGGCTGCCGTGGTGGCCGCGCTCAGAAAAGCACCGGACGGCAAGGCCGAAGCCCTGTTCTACGATAGCCTGGCCACGGGCGCTACGCTCGACACCGGCCTGCAAAAGGCGCTGGAAGAGGCGATTGCCAAGCTGCCGATCCCCAAGGTCATGAGCTACCAGTTGGAGACCGATTGCGAACTGCCCGGCTGGAGCAGTGTGCACTTTGTGCGTCCGGCGCATGGTCTGGTGGCGCTGCACGGCAGCACCGTGGTGCCCGTCAAGCTGCTGGGTCTTGCGGCGGGCAACAGCACGCAAGGCCACCGCTTTGAAGCCGCCGTGTCACCGGTGGTGATTGCGGATGCCGACAGCTACGCCGCTACGCTGGCCAAAGATGGCGCGGTGATCGCGAGCTTTGACGAGCGCCGCGCCGAGATCGCGCGCCAGCTTGGCCGCGCTGCCGCCAAGGTTGGCGGTGGTGTCAAAGCCATCGAAGACGAGGCCTTGCTGGATGAAGTGACCGGTTTGGTCGAGCGCCCGAATGTGCTGGTCTGCGAGTTCGAGCCGCAGTTCCTCGACGTGCCGCAGGAATGCCTGATCCTCACGATGAAGGCCAACCAGAAGTATTTCCCGCTGCTCGATGCAGCGGGCAAGTTGACGAACAAGTTCCTGGTGGTCAGCAACATCAGCCCGGCCGACGCCAGTGCGGTGATCGGCGGCAACGAGCGCGTCGTGCGCCCGCGCCTGGCCGATGCCAAGTTTTTCTTTGACCAGGACCGCAAGAAGACGCTGGCGTCGCGCGTCGAAGGACTGGACAAGGTGGTTTATCACAACAAGCTCGGTACCCAGGGCGAGCGCATGGCGCGTGTGCGCGCCATTGCCAGTGCCATCGGCCAGCAATTGGGTGGCGACACGCTGGCGCAGGCGGCCGATACGGCGGCCCGGCTGGCCAAGACCGACCTGCTGACCGACATGGTGGGCGAATTCCCAGAGCTGCAAGGCATCATGGGCGGTTACTACGCGCGCCACGACGGTCTGAGCGACGACATTGCCTTTGCCATTGAAGACCATTACAAGCCGCGTTTTGCGGGTGACGAGTTGCCGCGCAACGATGTTGGCGTCGTCGTCGCCCTGGCTGACAAGCTCGAAACGCTGGTCGGCATGTTCGGCACCGGCAATGTGCCGACAGGCGACAAGGACCCGTTTGCCTTGCGCCGCCATGCGCTGGGCGTGATCCGGATGCTGGTCGAGAAAGATTTGCCGCTGGAACTGAGCTGGTTATTGCATAACGTGGGCGACCCCTTCGGGACCCTGATTGCGTCCGACCGTGCCAAGTTGGTGGACGATCTTCAAAACTTCATCTACGACCGCCTCGCCGGTTCCCTGCGCGAGCAGGGCTACAGCGCGCAAGAGGTGGAGGCCGTGCTGGCCCTGCGCCCGCAGCGCCTGGGCGACGTGCCCAAGCGCCTCGCCGCCGTGCGCGCCTTCGCTGCCCTGCCCGAAGCCGCCGCGCTGGCTGCCGCCAACAAACGCATCAGCAACATCCTCAAAAAGGCGCAGGACGTCGACCCCCACGTCAGCGCCGTGCTGCTCAAGGAGCCGGCCGAAATCGCCCTGTACGCAGCGATGCAAGACGTGGCGCCCAAGGCCAATGCCCAATTCGAAGCCGGTGACTACACCGCTTCGCTGCAGACGCTGGCCGCCTTGCGCGCCCCGGTGGATGCCTTCTTCGATGGCGTCATGGTCAACGCTGAGGAACTGGACCTGCGCCTGAACCGCCAGGGCCTGCTGAAAAGTCTGCACGATGCGATGAACCGGGTGGCCGACCTGTCCAAGCTTGCAACGTGAGCCCCCACGCTCCGCACTGCGTGTCCTCCCTGCCCCCCGAGGGGGGTGATCCGCCTTGGGGCGGCCCGGCGGCGGGTCGTCTTTCACTTCGAAGGCTCTCATGAAACTTGTCATTCTCGACCGCGACGGCACCATCAACGAAGACAGTGCCGACTATGTCAAAACCCCGGAGGAATGGACGCCCTTGCCCGGCGCGCTGGAGGCGATAGCCCGGCTCAACCATGCCGGCTGGCATGTGGTGATCGCCTCCAACCAGTCTGGCTTGGGGCGCGGCCTGTTTGATGTGTCCACGCTCAACGCCATGCACGCCAAGATGCACAGCATGCTGGCCGCCGTGGGCGGACGGGTGGATGCCGTGTTTTATTGTCCGCATGCGCCCGATGCGGGCTGTCGCTGCCGCAAGCCGGAGCCCGGCCTGTTCGAACAGATTGGTGAGCGCTACGGACTGGATCTGCACGACGTGCCACTGGTGGGCGATTCGGCGCGCGATGTGCTGGCCGCTGTGACCGCCGGCTGCGAGCCGCATCTGGTGCTGACCGGCAAGGGTGCGGCCTACCGCGGGCGCAGCTTGCCCGATACTTTTCCCAAAGAGACGCGGGTGCATGCCGATCTGGCGGCGTTTGCCGATTTCCTGCTGGCGCGGGAAACCGAGACCGCTTAAGTCGCTTTTGCTATAAAAGTAGTAGCTTCACATGCAGTATCAACGGGGGCTAGAAGCCTAATTAACCTTAAATGTCATTGATTCGATCGATCTTGCACATGGCCTGGATGCTGCTCACGGTCATCCCGTGGGCCCTCGCGCTGTTGTTGCTTTCCCTGTGGATTGACCGCACGCCGCTGTGGTGGTTTGCCGTCAACTGGTTTCGGCTGGTCATTTGGGGCACCCGTGTGATTCTCGGCGTTCAGGTCCGGGTCAGCGGCCTGGAAAACTTGCCCGTTGGCGCGACCAGTCCGGCGATTTTGCTGTCGAAACACCAGTCCACGCTGGAGACGCTGCTGCTGCCGACCCTGATGCCGCACCCGCTGGCTTTTGTATTCAAGCGCGAGCTCTTGCGCATTCCGTTCTTTGGCTGGTCGATGGCGCGGCTGGACATGATCCATATCGACCGCGAATCGCGGGCCGCGGCCATGAAGCATGTGATTGAACAAGGCAAGGCGCGGCTGGCCCAAGGCACGTGGATCATCATGTTCCCCGAGGGCACCCGCATCCCGCGCGGGGAAAAAGGCACCTACCAGACGGCCGGCACCCGGCTGGCGGTGGAGAGTGGCGCCCCGGTGATTCCGATTGCGGTGTCGTCGGCCAAATGCTGGCCGCGCCAGGGCTTCATCAAGCATCCCGGAGTGGTGGCGGTGTCGATTGGCAAACCGATTCCCAGCATCGGCCGCGAGCCCAAAGAGCTGATGCGCGAGGTCGAGGCCTGGATTGAAGCCGAGATGCGCCGGATTGACCCCGAGGCTTACCGCTGAGCTGGGCACCATGCATCCGTTGTTGCGCTTCACACTCGATCTTTTTGAGCCAAATAAGCCTCTAGCCCCCGTGAATAGTGCGCAGCCAGCTATTGAGTTGATAGCAGTTGAAGCGCGCCAGCCGGCGGCCCGCTTGGCCGGGTTGATGGCCCCCGCCACGTTCCGCCACCCCCGTGCCAATCGTGAAACGCGTTTGTGCGACGCCGTGGTGGCGTTTGAATTCAAACGCGGCAAGCGGCGCACCATTGGTTTTTCGGTGGGGCCGGAGGGTCTGGTGGTGAGCGCGCCCAAGTGGGTGCCGCTGCATGAAGTGGACGCCGCCCTGCAGGAAAAATCGCTCTGGATCATCCGCAAGCTGGGCGAGACGCGAGAGCGTCACGCGCGTCTGCTGGCCAACCGCATCGAGTGGCGCGACGGCACCCGCATTCCTTTTCTGGGCGAGTCGCTGACGGTGGTGCTGGATCCGCGGCAGGCCGTGGGCGCCGCCGGGGCAAAACGCCGGCCCCTTGCTGCCGGACAAAACGCAACCCTGGCCGATTCGCCAGTCCTGACGCTGCAACTTGGCCTGCCGCTGGCGGCCACGCCGGAGCAAATTCGTGACGCCGTGCAGGTCTGGCTGATGCAGCAGGCCAAGCGCATTTTCATCGAGCGGCTCGATCACTTTGCGCCGCAGTTGCAGGTGCAGTGGCGCAAGCTGTCGCTCAGCAACGCCGGCACGCGCTGGGGCAGTGCCCGCATTGACGGCACCATTCGCCTCAACTGGCGCCTGATTCATTTCCGGCAACCCGTCATTGACTATGTGGTGGCGCACGAGCTCAGCCACCTGCGGGTGATGGACCACAGCCCGCGGTTCTGGGACACGGTGCGCTCGGTGGTGCCTGACTACGCCGCACTGCGCGGGCAACTCAAGGACGAAGCGGCGCCGTGCTGGGCCTAGCCGGGCCCCTATTTGATGTCTGCTATGCGAAAACGCAAGGAATGTCACGGGTGGAATCGGATAATTTGGCCGAAGAGTAATTTTTTGGAGGACAGGAAATGCGCTACGGACTTATTGTGCTTTGGATTCTGTTTGGGGCGGTGACTTCGGCCACGGCGCAGGTGAGTATCGGGATCGGGCTTCCCGGCATGAGCATCGGGATCAACCAGCCCATGTTTCCGGAGCTCGTCCGGGTGCCGGGCTACCCGGTCTACTACGCGCCGCGACTGAATTCAAACTTTTTCTTCTACGATGGCATGTACTGGGTCTACCAGGGCGACAACTGGTACGCGAGTTCCTGGTACAACGGGCCGTGGGGGCTGGTGGGCCCGGAGTTTGTGCCGCTGTTCGTTCTGCGAATCCCGGTGCGCTACTACCGGGTTCCGCCTGCGTACTTTTATGGCTGGCGGCCGGATGCGCCGCCGCGCTGGGGCGAGCACTGGGGCAATGACTGGGCGCAACAGCGAAGCGGATGGGATCGCTGGAACCGCAATGCTGCGCCAGCGCCGGCCCCGCTGCCGCTCTACCAGCGGCAGTATTCCGGGAATCGGTATCCCCAGGTGGAGCAGCAGCACACGATTCAAAGCCAAAATTATCGTTATCAGCCGCGTGACGCTGTAGTGCGGCAGCACTATCAGGAGCAGGCCGTGCAAAAAGCGCCCGCGCCGCCTCTGCGGGGACCGCAGGGCGGGCCGCAGGAGAGAAGTCCCCGGCCGCAGGATCTCCCGCGTTCTAATCCGCCACCGCCACCGCCACTCAAGCAGGCCGGTCCCGCCGTGCAGCGCCTGCAGCCGCCGCAACAGGCGGGTCAAGAGGTTGTGCGACCCGCCCCAACCCAAGGGCCTGCCCGACATCTGGGCGTTCAGGACCAGAAGCAGCCGCCACAGCAAGGGCCGGAAAAAGACCGCGAGGACCGAGGGCCGGACCGCAATCGCTAATGCGGCCAGCCATGCCTTGAACCGAAATGGACGATGGGGAAAAGTTCAACGCTTTGACTCATCTCGTCGGAGCCGTGCTGGCGCTCGTTGGCGCTGTCGTGCTCATCGTGCTGGCAGCGCTGAACGGGGACCTGTGGAAGCTGGTGAGCGTCTCGATCTACGGCGTGACGCTGGTGTTGCTTTACAGCTTCTCCGCGCTCTATCACAGTCTGCACGGGCGCGCCAAGAACCTTCTGCGCAAGCTTGACCACCACAGTATTTATCTGCTCATCGCCGGCAGTTACACCCCGTTCTGCCTGGTGACGTTGCGCGGCCCCTGGGGCTGGTCGCTGCTCGGGGTGGTATGGGGGCTGGCAGTCCTCGGCAGCCTGCTGGAGTTGCGACCGCAGAGCGGAGCGCGAATACTGTCCGTGGTGATCTACGTCGTAATGGGCTGGGTGGCTCTGGCTGCGCTGGTTCCGCTGCTGCAGGCGCTGGGGCCGGCCGGTTTTGCCTGGGTCGTGGCCGGCGGACTGTTCTATACGGTTGGCATCGTCTTCTATGTGCTCGACACCCGCCTCACCCATGCGCACGGCATCTGGCACCTGTTCGTGATCGCCGGCAGTGCCACCCATTACGTTGCGATCCTGCATTATGTGCTGTAAGCCGGGCTGGGGCTGCCCGAGCCTGCTGCGCCTGCTGCTATTAATTAAATAGCAAAGGCCTCACGCCGACGTCGACTTTCCTGTCGATTTTCCGCGCTTCGCTGCGCTGGCCAGCTTCCTGGCGCTGGCTGCTGCGCCGGGTGTCGGCATGGCATTGAGTTCGGCTTCAAGACGTTGGCAAAGCGTGCGCAGGACTTTGACGCGCGCATGATTTTTGTCGTTGGCCTCAACCAGCGTCCAGGGTGCATGGCCGGTGCTGGTGCGCTCCACCATGTCGCAGATCGCCTGTTGGTAGGCGCTCCATTTCTCGCGGTTGCGCCAGTCTTCCTGGGTTATTTTGAAACGTTTGAATTCAATATTCTCCCGCTCCTTGAAGCGCCTGAGTTGCTCCTCCTGGCTGATTTGCAGCCAGAATTTCACCACGATGACCCCGGCATCATTCATTTCATGCTCGAAGTCATTGATCTCGCTGTAGGCCCGCAACCAATCGTTTTCAGAGCAAAAACCTTCAACCCGCTCCACCAGTACCCGCCCATACCAGGTCCGGTCGAAGATGGCGACATGCCCGCGGCGTGGCAAATGGCGCCAGAATCGCCAGAGGTGGGGTTGTGCCCGCTCTTCCTCTGTGGGCGCTGCCACCGGCGTCACCTGGTATTGGCGGGCATCCAGCGCTGCGCCGATGCGCCGAATGGCGCCGCCCTTGCCGGCGGCGTCCGCCCCCTCAAAGGCGCAGACCAGCGAGCGGCCCTTGAAGCGCTCATCCCGCACCAACTCAGACAGACGACCCTGCCATTTTGCCAGTGCGTTCTTATAGGACTTGTCCGTCAGTTTCAGCTTGAGATCAAGTTCGGAGAGCATGTTGCGGCCGTCCGTGTCCACCCTCACAATGGGCGCCACCGGCGACTTCTGCTGGTCAGGAGAAGCCAGTTTTTTCTGCAACGCATCCAGCAATATCTGCCCTACCGTCAACGAGCGGTAGCGGTCATCCGTGCCTTCCACCACCACCCAAGGCGCCCAGGGCGTATTGGTCACGCGCAGGAAGTGACCCGCAACGTCTTGCAGCCGATCGTAGGTTTTGAGTCGATCCCAGTTCCACTTGGTCACGCGCCAAGCGGTGCGGGGGTTACTTTCCAGCGCCTTGAGTCGCTTCTTTTGCCCCTCCTTGGTCAGGTGAAACCAGAACTTCAGGACCAGTGCGCCCTCATTGACCAGCATCGCCTCAAACCGGTTGATCTGGTCCGCCCGGGCATCGATTTCCTTCAAGGATATTTCACCCTGAACGCGCTGGCGAATCGGATCGGAATACCAGGAGCCGGCAAAAATGCCCACACGCCCTTTGGGTGGCAATGATCGCCAGTAGCGCCACATGGCCGGGCGTTCGCGCGCCTCATCGGTCGGTGCGGCGAAAGCCAGTGTGGAAATAAACCGGGGGTCCATCCACTCGTAAAGCACATTGATGGTTTCACCCTTGCCGGCGCCATCCTGGCCACTGATCAGAACCACAACCGGGATTTTTCGGTTCTCATACAAATCGACCTGCGCGCCGAGCAGTGCAGCACGCAACGCAGGCACCGCCTCGCGGAAGGCTGCTTTGCCGATTTTGTGACCAATTTCTGCCGATTCAAACATCAGAGTCCTCCGTAGACAGTTTTATGCCGGGCGCGGGCGAATAGGTGCCAGCGGCGAATAGCCGCTTGGCCGTCGCCACCACCACAAAGGACTCCTGCGCACTGAGTTGTGGAAAATGTTCCTTCAAGGTCCGAAGCGCCAGGTGCGCATGGGTTTGCCCCGCCCAGTAGTTGGCCGGGTCAAAGAAGGGCCGCAAGGCTTCGCAGGCGGCGGGGAAGATGGCGCGCAGATCGTGCCGCGTACGTCGCTCGGTCGTGGCACGGGTGTCGGGCATCGAGTCTCCTCATGGGTAGATAAATCATCAGGCATCGCATGTTGGCGCAGCGTCAGTGCGGCAAGCGCCCAATGGCTCATTCTAGGGTAGCCATCACCCCAACCCTACGGTCCGGGCCGTGCATTCTGAACCGGGACCGACCCAAGCCGGCTTCAGAATACGAAAAACGGTAATTGCGTAACCCGCCCACGGTAAGATCGAACCTCTTTCCTATTTGTTCCACCAAGGACTCACATTTTGCGTACCGCTAAATTTAAAATCTGGATGCAGCTATTGGTCACCATTGGCGCGGCTCTGGTCGTCGTCTGGACCGGTGTGATCGTCTGGCAAGGCTATGTCTATCGCGCGGCAGCCCTTGAACAGGCGCGTGATTTTTCCCTCAGCATGCATAACGCCACCATGGCGGGCCTCACGGGGATGATGGTGACGGGCACCGTGGCACAGCGCAACGTGTTCCTCGACCAGGTCAAGCAGCTGGGCACCATTCGCGACGTGCGCGTCCTGCGTGGAGAAAACGTCAGCAAGCTCTTTGGGCCCGGCACCGCCCTGGACGACGGCAATCCGGACGAAATCGAAAAACAGGTGCTGCAAACGGGCAAGGAAGTCATCCAGATTGAGTCCGACGGCAAGGGTGAATATCTGCGCGCCGTGCGTCCCACACTGGCGATGAAGAATTCCCTGGGCAAGGATTGCACGTCCTGCCACCAAGTGCCTGAAAAGACCGTGCTGGGCGCCGTCAGCATGAAAGTCTCGCTCGATCAGGTCAATGCGGGCCTCGCTGATCAGCGTCTGAAGTCGATTCTCGCCGCCTTCATCACCTGCATTCCGGTGCTGATGCTGATTTACCCATTCATTCGCAAAGTCGTCACCCAGCCGCTGGAGTTCGGGGTGAAGGTGGCGCGTGGCATTGCCGCCGGCGATTTGACGCAGAAAATCACGGTGAGTTCAAACAACGAAATGGGCGAGCTGCAGCAGGCCTTGAAAGACATGAATGAAAGCCTGGTGCACATCGTCGGCCAGGTGCGCGTGGGTACCGATACCATATTCAGCGCCTCCAGTGAAATTGCCACTGGCAATCTGGATCTGTCAGAGCGGACTGAGTTGCAAGCCTGCTCATTGGAGAAAACCGCTTCTTCCATGCAGGAGCTCACGTCCACCGTCAACCAAAATGCCGCCAATGCACGCCAGGCCAACCAGCTCGCCATGTCCGCATCGCAAGTCGCGGTCAAAGGCGGTGCCGTGGTCTCGCAAGTGGTGGACACCATGGAGTCCATCAATACGTCATCCAAAAAGATTGTCGATATTATTGGTGTGATCGATGGCATCGCATTCCAGACCAATATTCTGGCCTTGAATGCCGCGGTGGAAGCCGCTCGCGCGGGTGAACAGGGGCGCGGTTTTGCGGTCGTCGCCGCTGAAGTCCGCAGCCTGGCGCAACGCTCGGCCGCTGCGGCAAAAGAGATTAAAACCCTGATTGACGACTCGGTAGAAAAAGTCGGCACCGGAAGCGCACAGGTTCATCAGGCGGGCAAGACCATGACGGAGATCGTGGACAGTATCCGGCACGTTACCGACATCATGGGCTCCATTGCCGCAGCCAGTGCCGAACAGTCAGTCGGCATTGAGCGCGTTAACAATGCGATTACCGAGATGGACAATGTCACCCACCAAAATGCGGCACTGGTCGAAGAGGCCGCCGCGGCTGCACAGTCTTTGCAGGATCAGGCCGGTCATCTGGAGCAAGTCGTCAGTGTCTTCAAGCTCGACGGGATGCACAGTGCGGGTCCCGTGGCCAAAACGACCTTGGGTCAAGCGAGATTGCTCACCTGAAAGCGGTAGATGCCATCTTCGCCCCGCGTGCGCTGCAAACGGCCCTCAAACCAGAGCGCATGCAGGTGGGCAATTGACTCGCCCATGGCAAAGGTGGTCTGGTGCAGGTCCAGCGCACGCTTGAACAGCACCGGCAGCATGTCAGCGGCACTGCAGGGCCTGTCCGTGCAGGCTTGCATCACCTCGGCCAGACGGTCGCGGTGGTGGTCATGCAACTGTTGAATGCGCTGGTACAGGCCGGTGAACGGCTTGCCATGCGCGGGCAGGGTGAGCGTCCGGGCATCCAGTGTCCGGAATTTGTCAATCGAGTCCAGAAACTGCTTGAGCGGGTTTGACTCGGGTTCCTGGTCGTACACGCTGACGTTGGTGGAGATGCGCGGCAGCATCATGTCGCCGCCAATCAGCACCTTAATTTCTTCGCAATACAGCGAGATGTGCTCCGGCGCATGGCCGTAGCCGCTGATGCACGTCCACAGCCGTCCGCCAATGGTGAGCACATCGCCATCCAGCATGCGCCGGTACTGGCGTGGCACCGAGGGCACCAGGGTCGGGAAATAGTTGGAGCGCCCTTTTATCTTTTCGATTGAATCCGGGTCATTCAGGCCGTGGGACGCGAAGAAAACTGCCGCCGCATCACCGCCGAAACCGGTCGGTCCTTCTGTGCCGATGCGCGCCATGCAGTAGTCGGTGGCGCTGATCCACAAGCGCACCTGCCAGCGTTCGCACAGCCAGTGGGCCAACCCGATGTGATCGGGGTGCATGTGGGTCACGATCACACGCAGGATGGGCAGGTCTTCGAGCTCGCTGGCGAATACCTGTTCCCATTGGGCTTTGGCCTCGTCAACGCTGATGCAGCAGTCGACCACGCTCCAGCCCGGGCGACCATCGATCTCATCGCGCAGCAGCCACAGGTTGATGTGATTCAGTGCAAACGGCAAAGCCATGCGTAGCCATTTCACGCCCGGTGCCACGGTCAGGGCTGCACCGGGGGCGGGCAGCGCGTCGCCTAGCGGGTAGTGCAGCTGTTTTTCGAGTTCGTCGGCGGGTCTGTTTGCGGGATGGCTCAAGGGGGCTCCTGATTTGCGACATAATTGACGTTTACGTAAACGTCAATCAAGCTTGGCATTGTAGGTGGGGGCGTCCTCTGGCGCAGTCACCTTTGTCCACCACAACCTATGGCTATCACCTACAGCATCAGCGATCTGGCTCGCGAGTTTGACCTGACCACACGGGCCATGCGCTTCTATGAAGATATGGGTCTGTTGCAGCCGGAGCGTTCCGGCCCGGGCGGGCGCACCCGGGTTTACAGCGGGCGTGACCGCACCCGCTTGAAGCTGACGCTGCGCGCCAAACGTCTGGGCTTGAGCCTGACCGAGGCCAAAGAAATCATTGACATGTACGACAGTCCGCGTGACACCGGGCCGCAGTTGCAGAAATTTCTGCTGGTACTTGCCAATCATCAAAAACAGCTCGAAGCCCAGATGACGGACCTGCAGGCCAATCTGGATGAACTGAAGGTGCACCAGCGCGAGGCGAAGGCCTTGCTGGCCAAAGGCCGCAGTAAAAAAAGTAAATAAAACCGATATTGATAACTTGTGGGACAGTCCGCAGCCACGCAGTGGCAAGTCCTGTTCTCAACTAATTAAGGAACCATCATGAACATGCCAGGACTCAACTTTCAACTGGGCGAAGACATTGACGCCCTGCGCGACGCCGTGCGCGAATTTGCACAGATCGAGATCGCGCCCCGCGCCGCCGCCATTGACAAGAACGACCAGTTTCCCATGGACTTGTGGCGCAAGATGGGTGACCTGGGCGTGCTGGGCATCACGGTGGGCGAAGAGTTCGGCGGCGCCAACATGGGCTACCTGGCCCACATGATTGCCATGGAGGAAATCTCGCGCGCTTCGGCCTCGGTCGGCCTCTCCTACGGCGCCCACAGCAATCTGTGCGTCAACCAGATCAAGCGCAACGGCAGCGACGAGCAGCGCAAAAAGTACCTGCCTAAACTGGTCTCCGGTGAGCATGTCGGGGCGCTGGCCATGAGCGAGCCCGGGGCCGGCAGCGACGTCCTCAGCATGAAGCTCAAAGCCGAAGACAAGGGCGGTTACTACCTGCTCAACGGCAGCAAGTTCTGGATCACCAACGGGCCGGACGCCGACACACTGGTGGTGTACGCCAAGAGCGAGCCGGAGTTGGGCGCGCGTGGCGTCACCGCCTTCCTGATCGAAAAAGGCATGAAGGGTTTTTCGATTGCACAAAAACTCGACAAACTTGGCATGCGCGGCTCGTCCACCGGTGAGCTGGTGTTCAACAACGTGGAAGTGCCGGTACAGAATATTCTGGGTGGCCTGAACCAGGGGGCCAAGGTGCTGATGAGCGGGCTCGATTACGAGCGCGCCGTGCTGACCGGCGGGCCGCTGGGCATCATGCAGTCGGTGATGGACAACGTGTTGCCCTATATCCACGACCGCAAGCAGTTCGGCCAGAGCATCGGTGAATTCCAGCTGATCCAGGGCAAGGTGGCCGACATGTATACCGTGTTGCAGGCCGGCCGCTCCTTTGCCTATACCGTGGCCAAAAATCTGGACCTGCTGGGGGTCGAACACGTGCGGCAGGTGCGCAAAGATTGCGCTTCCGTCATTCTGTGGTGTGCTGAAAAAGCCACCTGGATGGCGGGCGAAGGCGTACAGATTTTTGGCGGCAACGGCTACATCAACGAGTACCCGCTGGGTCGCCTGTGGCGCGATGCCAAGTTGTATGAAATTGGTGCCGGCACCAGCGAGATCCGCCGCATGCTGATTGGCCGCGAGCTGTTTGCCGAGACTTGCTGACCTGCTGAAACCTTGCGGGACAGACCGCAGTCACCCGAAATGGGCAAGCGCTGTCGCCAACTGTTTAAGATAGTCTCCATGACCACATCCCTTCAAGACCTCTTCACCCATAACCGTGCCTGGGCCGCGCAGATGGAGCGCGATCGCCCCGGTTTCTTTACCGGCCTGAAAAGTCAGCAGAACCCCAAATACATGTGGATCGGCTGCTCGGACAGTCGGGTGCCGGCCAACCAGATCACCGGGCTCGAGCCGGGCGAGGTGTTTGTGCACCGGAACGTGGCCAATGTGGTGGTGCATTCCGATCTGAACGCGCTGTCCACCATCCAGTTTGCGGTGGAGCGTCTGAAAGTGGAACACGTGATGGTGGTCGGTCACTACGGTTGCTCCGGTGTGCAGGCGGCTTTAGAGGGCGCGCGTATCGGGCTGGCGGACAACTGGCTGCGCCATATTCAGGATGTGCGGGACATGCATCGCACCTTGCTGGACGCGATTCCTGAACAGTTTCGGTACGACGCGCTGGTGGAGCTCAATGCGATTGAGCAGGTCATCAATGTGGCGCAAACCACAGTGCTGCAGGACGCCTGGAGTCGTGGCCAGAACGTCACCCTGCACGGCTGGGTGTATGGCGTGCACGACGGCCTGCTGCAGGATATGCACCTGACGGTGGCGGCCGCCGAAGGGATGGACTCCCTCTATCGGGCGGCCATTGCCGGTGTAGCGCACGCCAAACGTGCGTAAGCAGCTATAAAAACAGTAGCAATCTCTAAGAGTTAATCACACATGTTCCCAACCCGTCTTGATTCCACGCTCGCCTACGACATCGCCAAAGCCATGATGGATGGCTTCAACCGTCACTACCAGCTGTTTCGCACCGAGTCAGCCCGCGCCAAGCACCGGTTCGAGACGGCCGACTGGCATGGCCAGCAACGGGCCCAGCGCGAGCGTATCGAGTTTTACGACCTGCGGGTGCGCGAGTGCTCCAACCGGCTGGAGCGCGAATTCAAGGCCGGTGAGCAGCCGATGGACATCTGGCAACAGGTCAAGCTGCATTACATCGGCTTGCTGGTCAACCACCCCCAGCCGGAGCTGGCCGAAACCTTCTTCAATTCGGTCACCACCAAAATCCTGCACCGCAGCTATTTCCAGAACGACTTCATCTTTGTGCGTCCCGCCGTCAGCACCGAGTACATCGAAAACGATGAATCCGAAAAGCGTCCGACCTACCGTTCCTACTACCCCACGCGTGACACCATGTGCGAGGTGCTGGTGCGCATGTTGCAAGACTTTGACCTGCGTCTGGCATTCGACAACATGGCGCGCGATGCCGCCCTGGTGCAGGCCGCTATGGCCGAGCGGCTGGGCGATGCCAAGCTGCGCGCCAATTTCCAGATTCAGGTGCTGACCGGTCTGTTCTTTCGCAACAAGGGTGCCTACATCGTGGGCAAGCTGATCAACGGCTTCAACGAATTTCCGTTTGCGCTGCCGGTATTGCACAACCGGGCCGGCAAATTGGTGATCGACGCCGCGCTGTTTGGCGAGGATGACTTGCTGATGCTGTTCAGCTTTGCCCGCGCCTACTTCATGGTCGACATGGAAATTCCGTCGGCCTATGTGCAGTATCTGCGCAGCATGATGCCGCGCAAGCCGCGCAATGAAATCTACAACGCACTGGGGCTGGCCAAGCAGGGCAAGACGCTGTTCTACCGCGACTTCCTGCATCACCTGCGCCACTCCACCGACAAGTTCCGCATTGCACCCGGCATCAAGGGCATGGTGATGCTGGTGTTCGATCTGCCGTCTTTCCCCTATGTGTTCAAGGTCATCAAGGACTATTACCCGCCGCAAAAAGACACCACCCGCGAGCAGATCAAGGGCAAGTACCTGCTGGTCAAGCAGCACGACCGCGTCGGCCGCATGGCCGACACGCTGGAGTACAGCGAAGTGGGCTTCTCCCGCGACCGCTTTGACGAGGCGCTGATGGCCGAAATCGAGCAGTTCGCCCCCAGCCAGCTCGAGATCAATGACCGCGATGGCGATGGCCGCATCGAAGTCATCATCAAGCACTGCTACATCGAGCGGCGCATGATTCCGCTCAACATTTATTTGCAGGAGGCCTTTGACGCCGGCGGCGCCGAGCCGAACCCGCAAGGGGCGGCAGCCCGGGCGCATGAGCAGATCGAGCGGGGCGTCATCGAGTACGGCAACGCCATCAAGGATCTGGTCGCCGCCAATATCTTCCCCGGCGACATGCTGTGGAAGAACTTCGGCATCACGCGCCATGGCAAGGTGGTGTTTTACGACTACGACGAGATCGAATACATCACTGACTGCAACTTCCGCCGGGTGCCGACGCCGCGCAACGAAGAAGAAGAAATGTCAGGCGAAATCTGGTACAGCGTCGGCCCCAAAGACGTGTTCCCCGAGACCTTCGAGCCCTTCCTGCTCGGCAACCCGGCGGTGCGTGCCGTGTTCATGAAGCACCATGCCGATTTGCTGGACGTGGCCTTTTGGCAAAGCCACAAGGAGCGCATCCAGCAAGGGTATGTGTATGACGTATTCCCCTACGAGCAGGACAAACGCTTTCACACCGGTCCGGCGGACGAAGCACTGTCGGCGTCGATCTGATCGCGCTACTTATTTAATAGCGGCCAACGCAGGCCATACCTGCACTAAACCTGATTTTCATTGAAAGGACTAAAAATGACTGATGCCATCGTGATCGTCGGCGCCGCCCGTACCCCCATGGGGAGTTTTCAGGGCGATTTTTCTTCGCTGGCTGCCCATGACCTGGGCGGTGCAGCCATCAAGGCCGCCGTGCAGCGCGCCGGCGTGGCCGGCGACCTGGTGAATGAAGTGCTGTTCGGCAACTGCCTGATGGCTGGCCAGGGTCAGGCGCCGGCGCGCCAGGCCGCGTTCAAGGGCGGCTTGCCCATCAGCGCGGGCGCGGTGACGCTGTCCAAAATGTGCGGCTCGGCCATGCGCGCGGCCATGTTCGGCCACGACATGCTGCTGGCGGGCAGCGCTGAAGTTATCGTGGCGGGCGGCATGGAGAGCATGACCAACGCGCCGTATCTGCTGCAGAAAGCGCGTGCTGGCTACCGCATTGGCCACGACCGCATGTTTGACCACATGATGCTCGACGGCCTGGAAGACGCCTACGAGGCCGGTCGCTCCATGGGCACCTTTGGCGAAGACTGCGCTGCCAAGTACGGCTTTACCCGTGAGCAGCAGGACCAGTTCGCCATCACCAGCGTGCAGCGGGCGCAGGCCGCGACCCAATCCGGCGCGTTTGCCGCAGAAATCACCCCGGTGACGGTCAAGGGCCGTGCCGGCGAGACCGTGATCACGATCGACGAAGGCCCCGGCAAAGTCAAACTCGAAAAAATCCCCACCCTCAAGCCTGCCTTCAAAAAAGACGGCACCATCACCGCCGCCAGCAGCTCCAGCATCAGCGACGGCGCCGCCGCGCTGGTGATGATGCGGGCCTCGACCGCCGCCAGGCTCGGCCGCAAGCCGCTGGCCCGCATCGTCAGCCATGCGGTACACGCGCAGGAGCCCAACTGGTTCGCCACTGCCCCGATCGGCGCGACCAACAAGGTCTTGGCCCGGGCCGGCTGGAGCGTGAAAGATGTGGACCTGTGGGAAGTCAACGAAGCGTTTGCCGTGGTGCCGATGGCGCTGATGCACGACCTGGGGCTGAGCCACGACATCGTCAACGTCAATGGTGGCGCCTGCGCGCTGGGCCACCCGATCGGCTGCAGCGGCGCCCGCATCATGGTCACCCTGATGTATGCCCTGCAGGCGCGCGGCCTGAAAAAAGGCGTCGCCACGCTCTGCATCGGCGGCGGCGAAGGCACCGCCGTGGCACTTGAGATGCTATAAATTAGATAGCTGCTTGCGCAGAATGGACGGGGGCTAGAGCCCGATTTGTTATAAATTTTTCACGGATGCCCCAGGAACTGCCCCATGTTACTGACCCAAGACCAGGAAATGATCCGCGACGCGGTGCGCGCCTTTGCCCAACAAGAGCTGTGGCCGCACGCCGCCCGCTGGGACAAGGAACACACCTTCCCCAAAGAAGCGCACAAGGGCTTGGCGGCTCTGGGCGCCTACGGCATTTGCGTGCCGGAAGAATTTGGCGGCGCCCAGATGGACTACCTGACGGTGGCGCTGGTGCTGGAAGAAATCGCCGCCGGCGACGGTGGCACCAGCACCGCGATTTCCGTTACCAACTGCCCGGTCAACGCCATCCTGCTGCGCTACGGCAACGCCGCGCAGAAAAAGCAGTGGTTGACGCCCTTGGCGCAAGGTCAGCTGCTGGGCGCGTTCTGCCTGACCGAGCCGCATGTCGGCTCCGACGCGTCATCGCTGCGCACCACGGCGCTGAAGGACGGTGATGGCTACGTCATCAACGGCGTCAAGCAGTTCATCACCAGTGGCAAGAACGGCGATGTCGCCATCGTCATTGCTGTCACCGACAAGGGCGCGGGCAAGAAGGGCATGAGCGCCTTCCTGGTGCCGACCAGCGCGCCCGGTTACGTGGTGGCGCGGCTCGAAGACAAGCTCGGCCAGCACAGCAGCGACACCGCGCAGATCAACTTTGACAACTGCCGTATTCCGGCCGAGAACCTGATCGGCCAGGAAGGCGAGGGCTACCGGATTGCCCTGGGTGCGCTGGAGGGTGGCCGCATCGGCATTGCCGCACAAAGTGTGGGCATGGCGCGCAGCGCGTTCGAGGTGGCGCTGGCCTATGCCAAAGAGCGCGAAAGTTTTGGCACGGCCATCTTCAACCACCAGGCGGTGGGATTCCGGCTGGCGGAGTGCGCAACGCAGATCGAAGCGGCACGCCAGCTCATCTGGCACGCCGCCGCCTTGCGCGACGCCGGTCGCCCGTGCCTGAAAGAAGCCGCCATGGCCAAGCTGTTCGCCAGCGAGATGGCCGAGAAAGTCTGCAGTGCCGCCATCCAGACCCTGGGCGGTTACGGCTATGTGAGCGACTTCCCCGTCGAGCGCATTTACCGCGACGTGCGGGTGTGCCAGATTTATGAAGGCACCTCCGACGTGCAGAAAATCATCATTCAGCGGGCACTGGCCTGAGGTCCTGCCACTGATGAAGACCGTCCTGAATGTTGTGTTCTTCGCGCTGCTCGCTGCAAGCCAGTGCGTGCAGGCGCAAACCGATGAGGTGGTGCGCCTCGTGAACCGGCTGCGCGCCCCGGGTGGTGCCTGCGCAGCGAACGCGCCAGCGCTCGTGGCACAAGGCGCGCTCGATGCCATTGCCGCCCGCTTGGCACGCGGCGCAACGCTCGATGGTGCGGTCAAATCCGTGGGTTACCGCCTGACCGCGGTGCATGTCATCAGCGTCACCGGTGCGGGGCTGCACGCCCGGCTCGAAGCCCTGCTGGCAGGAAATTATTGCACCCAGATCGGCCTGCCGACGCTCACCGATGTTGGCGTGTACGACGGTGGCGATCAGCTCTGGATCGTGCTCGCCGCATCGTTCGCGCCCAAGGTGGCCATGACGCGCCAGCAAATCGCCGCGCGCATGCTCGCGCTCGTCAACCAGGCGCGAGCCAAACCACGCAGCTGTGGTGACAAGCCGTTTGACGCGGCGCGGGCGGTCAGATGGGATGAGTCCCTGGAGATCGCTGCGTCACTGCACGCCGCCGACATGGCGGCGAACAACTACTTCAGCCACACCGGACGCGACGGATCGACGTCTGGGCAGCGGGTCACGCGGGCGGGATACCGCTACCGGATGACCGGTGAGAACATCGCCGCCGGCCAACTGTCGCCCGAAGAGGCGGTCGCGGGCTGGCTCAAGAGCCCGACACATTGTGCCAACCTGATGAACGGCATGTACACCGAGATGGGCGCCGCAACCGCAGTCAACGCCACGAGCACGATGGGCGTCTACTGGGTTCAGCTCTTCGGCCTGCCGATGTAGTCACAACGAGTGCAAATAGAAAAACTTCATCACTCCCGACGGGATGGGAGTTTCCTGCCTTGCGCCTCAGCGCGTGACTGCGCCCAGGGGTGTTAATCTACTGCCCTTCGGTCATGCGCCACGTCTTTTTAAATAGCGCGCTTGACCCCCCCGATTAAAACCAAGCGCATTTGAGCGCTACAACACCAAGGAATATCAAACATGGGCGCGCAGTGGAAAGCAAAAGGCAAGGAACTGGCTGCAAATGCCAAAGGCAAGCTGTTTGGCCGTTTGGCCAAAGACATCATGATCGCGGCGCGCAGCGGGGCCGACCCCGCTTCGAACTCGCGCCTGCGGCTGGTCGTCGAGCAGGCACGCAAAGTCTCCATGCCAAAGGAGACCCTGGATCGAGCCATCAAGAAAGGGGCCGGTCTCACCGGCGAGGCGGTAAATTTTGAACACGTTATTTACGAAGGCTTTGCGCCGCACCGCGTGCCCGTCATGGTCGAATGCCTGACCGACAATGTGAACCGCACCGCACCTGAAATGCGCGTGCTGTTCCGCAAGGGGCAACTGGGCACCTCCGGCTCGGTGGCTTGGGATTTTGACCATGTGGGCATGATCGAAGCCGAGCCGGCAGCAAAGGGCTCCGACGCGGAACTGGCCGCAATCGAAGCGGGCGCACAGGACTTGGAGCCGGGCGATGAAGACGGCGTAACGATGTTCCTGACGGACCCCGCCGATCTCGACCTGGTGAGCCGCGCACTGCCAGCCCAAGGCTTCACGGTCTTGTCCGCCAAGTTGGGCTACAAGGCCAAGAACCCCGTCGACCCCACCAGTTTGAGCGCCGAGCATCTGGAAGAAGTAGAAGCCTTCCTGGCCGCCATTGATGCGAATGACGATGTCCAGAATGTGTTTGCGGGCTTGGCTGGCTGATCTGGGGCAAACAAGAGGTCACGAAAGGGAAGTGCATGGCTCTTTTTTCGATTGAACACAGCAAGGCGGCGTACCGCATCGACTTCGCGCTGTATTGCGCCGCTGTGGCCGTGCTGGCGACGCTCCTGCTTGTGAATGGCCAGCGCGACCAGCGACTGGAGATTGTGGCCTCCGTACTGATTGGGTTGGGAGGCTGGACTGCCATCGAGTACGCGATGCATCGCTTCATGCTGCACGGTTTGGATCCGTTTCGCAGATGGCATGCGGCGCACCATGAGCGGCCAATGGCGCTGATCTATACACCCACGATCCTGAGCGCTGCGCTGATCGTCATGCTGGTCTTCCTGCCGGCCTTGGCGCTGAGCAATCTGTGGCGCGCCTGCGCTCTGACACTCGGCGTGTTGACCGGGTACCTGGCCTATTCGATTACGCACCATGCCTCCCACCATTGGCGCGCCGACAACGCATGGCTGAGGGGGCGCAAGCGCTGGCATGCACTGCACCACCACCACGTCGGGCCGCCAGGTTGCTACGGCGTGACCACTGCATTTTGGGACCACGTGTTCGGTAGCACCCCGCGGTAGCCGTAACCGCCGACTGCAAGTGAAAACTGAATGGCCAGCCGCTTTGATGAGTTGGGCCGCGGCTTGGCTGTACGGCCTGAGCCCGGCGCAAAGCGAGCAAGTGTTTGCCGGCGTGAAGCCAAAGACATCGGATTGCTTTAAGCTCCACCAGACCCCCGCGCTTCACAACAAGTAATCAACAAGTTCTCTATCCATGGTTTCCGTTCATCGCATTTTTGACGGCCGGCGTCTGCTGGTCTTGCTCAGCATCCTGCTTTCGGTGGGCTTTTTTGCGACCACCCTGGGCAGCTACTTCGTGTCCAAAAACGTCATCCGGCAAGCCATCATCGGGCAGGAGCTGCCGCTGGCGTCGAGCAACATCTACGTTGAGCTGCAGAAAGATCTGGTGCAGCCGGTGGTGATCTCATCGACCATGGCGCACGATACCTTCCTGCGCGACTGGGTTCTCAAGGGTGAGCAAAATGTCGACGAGTTGAACCGCTACCTGCAGGAAATCAAGACGCGTTACGGCGCCTTCAGCAGCTTTTTCGTCTCCGAGCGCAGTGCCAACTACTACACCGGCAGTGGCATCCTTAAAAAGGTGTCGCCGAAGGAGCCGCGCGATGCCTGGTACTATCGCGTGCGCGACCTGAAAGCCGACTACGAAATCAATGTGGACCCCGACTTGGCCAACAAGGACGCCATGACGATCTTCATCAATTACCGGGTGTTTGATTTTGCCGGGCAGTATCTGGGTGCCACCGGCATCGGCCTGACGCTGGATGCCATGCATCGACGGATCAAGGATTACCAGCAACGCTACCAGCGCACGATTTATTTCGTCGACAGCAAGGGGCAGACCGTGCTGTTTGGTCAAAACGCCAAGCAGGAGCCGTCTGATTTGCACGCCCGGCCCGGCCTGCGCGACATCATTGATCGCATCCTGCTGGACAAGAACGGGGGCTACCAGTACGAGGCCCATGGCGTCACCTACCTGCTCAACGTGCATTACATCCCGGAGCTCAACTGGTATCTGTTTGTCGAGAAAGATGAATCCGAGGCTTTGGTTGAAGTGCGCAAGGCGCTCTATATCAACCTCGCCATTTGCCTGGTCATCACGCTGCTGGTGGTGATGCTGATGAACGTGTCGCTTTCGCGCTACCAGGGCCGCATCGAGGCGATGGCCGCCACCGACAAGCTCACCGGCCTGCTGAATCGCCAGGCCTACAGCATCCTCATGGACCGGCTGATGGCCGAGTATGTGCGTCAGCCGCGTCCGGTTTCGGTGCTGCTGCTGGACCTGGACCATTTCAAGCACGTCAACGACCAGCATGGTCATGCCGCGGGCGACCAGGCGCTGCGCCGTGTGGCGGCACAACTGCGACAAGGCTTGCGCAAATCCGACATCGCGGTGCGCTGGGGCGGCGAGGAGTTTCTGGTGGTGCTCAACAACTGCGCTATCGATGAGGCTCAGCAGATTGCTGAAAAAATCCGCCAGCGCATTGCGCAGGAGCGCCTGGAAGTCGATGGCAGCGACATCGCGCTGACCGTGAGCGTCGGCGTGAGTCAGTTCAGTGGCAATGAGCCGTCCGAACAGGCCATCAGCCGTGCCGATGCGGGGCTTTACCTGGCCAAGCAGGGCGGACGTAATCGTGTCTGTGTGCTTGCATCGCCAACGCCCGCCATGTGATTCCCTATGCCCTGACGTAGTTAACCCAAGGAACACTTATGCCCATCACCAAAGGCTATCAACAACTCGTGAACGAGGCCATGGCCGAGGTCACCACCTATTCGGTGGCCGAGGTCCAGGCCCGTTTGAGCGATGCGCGCACGCAAATCGTAGACATTCGCGACATCCGGGAACTGGTCGACGGCACTGTGGTCGGCGCTTTTCATGCGCCGCGCGGCATGCTGGAGTTTTGGGTGGACCCGGCCTCGCCCTACCACAAGCCCCTGTTTGCCGATGAGTCCAAAGAGTTCATCCTGTTCTGCGGCGCCGGCTGGCGCAGCGCGCTGGCGGCCAAGGCCCTGCAGGACATGGGCATGACCCATGTTGCCCATATCGATGGTGGTTATGCCGAATGGGTGAAAGCAGGCGCCCCGACCGAGACGCTGGAAGATCAAAAGGCACGACGCCGCCCCAAGGGCTGATGATGTGAGGACATGCCCGAGGTCGTGATGGCTGCCACCGTCTGGGGCCGCTGCCTGTTTGGCAGGCAGCGCGCTGCAGCCCGCGCCAGCCATAGCTTTGCTGGGGTTGTTCTGGTGTTGCTACACAAAGTTGTCCACAGAAGTTGTGTATGAGAATTCAAGGTTGCAGCGCCTCTCGATGCGGGGCGAAAAGTGGATGATGGGTGTTGAAATATTTGTTACTCATCATTCGTCCTGACCGTCAATTTGCGTATCTTTCTGGTATACGTTTAAATGTTTCTTGCCTGAAATCATCGACTTATACCCGCTGCCTGTTTGATAGGCACCGCGTTGCAGCCCGCGCCAAATAAGGCTTTACCGGGTTTTCCCTAGGGTGATCCACAAACTTGTCCACAGAAGTTGTGGAGTGGACTTTTTTTTGACATGGATCGCCCGCGCATTTTGACTGCCTGTTTGGCAGGCATTGCAGTGCAGCCCGCGCCAGGCTTGGCTTTGCTGGGGTTGTTCTGGTGCTGCTGCACAAAGTTATCCACAAAAATTGTGGAGTGGCTGCTGAACGATTTGTGCTAGGCCGAGAAACCAGAAAATCACAGTAAAGGCCGCCTCAAACGCCGGAACTCGGCTGGCGAGGTGCCCGTCCAGCCCCGAAACGCGCGGATGAAGCTTTTCTCATTCTGGAAGCCCGCGGCTTCGGCTACCTGCTTGACGGGGCGGGCCGTGCGCAACAGCAGTTCCAGGGCGCGTGCCTGGCGCACCTCGTCTTTCAAGGTTTGCAGCGAGGCGCCTTCCTCTTTCAACTGGCGGTGCAGGGTGCGCGGTGACATGTTGAGCAGCGTCGCCAGCTCGTCCGCGTTGTGGGTTTGGAAGGGAAAGGCGCTCAAAGCCTGGCGCACACGCTGCACCAGCAAGCGGTCGCGCCGGTACTGCAGTACGGTCAGGGGCAGGGCGCGTTTGAGCATTTGCTGCAGCGCCTGCTCGTCGCGTCGCAGTGGCAGCGCCAGGTAGCGCGCATCGAACGCGATGCCTGCCGGGGCGGTTTCAAACGCCGTGGGACCGGAGAACAGCACGTCATAGACCGGCGCGTGCGCCGGGGCCGGGAAGGGAAACTGCGCGCTGTGCAGCGGGATGCGCGAATCAATCAGCCAGCAGGCCACGCCATGCAGGTTGCGCAGCACCGAGACCAGGCAAAACTCGCGCAAGGCGCCCAGGTCCCGGTGCTCGGTCAGGGCAATGCGGGCCGTGTCGCCGGTGACGGTCAGCTGCAGCGTGATGTCGTCCGCGATCAGGTGGTGGTGGCGGCACCAGCGCTTGAGTGCCACGCCCAGATTCGGCGCACTGATGGAGGCGCGCGCCAGCATGCCGTAGCTGCCCCAGGGCAGGCGTCGGCTGAACCAGCCCAGCGCCTCGTCGTCAAGCTCCTGCATGGCGGCGCCCGAGATCATCTCCATCTGCATGGCGCTGATGCGCGCCTGCGGGTTTTCCACTAATTCTGGCGCAATATGTGCCAAGGCCAATGCCTTGGCGGGATTCACCTCATAGCGTTGGTAGGCGGCCAGGATGGCGCGTACAAAGGCGATTGGCGTGACGGCCGGACCTGAGAGCTGGCGGGGTGTGTCGATGGCGGCGGAGGAATCAAGGGTAAACATAGGCGGCACTTTGCACTGGTTTGGCAGAATTTGCAACCTCGGTGACGGTCGCCACGAGGCGCGTGCGCCTATCCTTCAGATCGCGACCTGTTTCTTGGGCTTGTGCCCCTTCAAGGAAATTGACATGACCCCAACACCTGTGAACGTGCAACCTATACCCGCCTTGACTTGCAGCCTGTCCAGCGGGACGACCGACGTGCCTTTGATCGAGCAAACGCTGGGTGAGTTTTTTGACGCCATGGTGGCGCGCCAGCCCGACCATGAAGCGCTGGTGAGTGCCCATCAGCAATTGCGCTACACCTACCGCGAATTGCAAAGCGCCAGTCGCCAGCTCGCCAGCGCCTTGCTGGGGCTGGGCTTGAAGCCAGGCGAGCGCATCGGCATCTGGTCGCACAACAATGCGCAGTGGCTGCTGATGCAACTGGCCACCGCTCAGGTGGGCCTGATTCTGGTCAACATCAACCCGGCCTACCGGGTGGCCGAGCTGGAATATGCACTCAACAAAGTCGCATGCAAGGCACTGGTGACGATGGCGCGCTTCAAGACCAGCGATTACGTGGGCATGTTGCGCGAGCTGGCGCCGGAGTTGAACAGCGCGCAGCCGGGTGACTTGCAGTCGGCCCGCCTGCCGCATTTGCGCTCCGTGGTGTGGCTCGATGAGCCGGGCCAGAGCGCGGAAGAACCCGGCTTGCTGCGCTTTTCCAGCTTGCTGGCGGGCGGTGATGCGGCTGACCCGCGTGTGAGTGCCACAGCCAAACTGCTGCACCCCACCGACCCGATCAACATCCAGTTCACCAGTGGCACCACTGGCTTCCCCAAGGGCGCCACGCTGACGCACCGCAACATTCTGAACAACGGCTTTTTCATTGGCGAAGCCATGAAGCTCACGCCGGCTGACCGCTTGTGCATTCCGGTGCCGCTGTACCACTGCTTTGGCATGGTGCTGGGCAATCTGGCCTGCCTCACGCACGGCGCCACCATCGTCTATCCGAGTGACGGCTTTGATGCCTTGAGGGTGCTGCAAACCGTGCAGGACGAGCATTGCACCGGGCTGCACGGCGTGCCGACCATGTTCATAGCCGAGCTGGACCATCCGCGCTTCAAGGAGTTCGACCTGTCAACCCTGCGCACCGGCATCATGGCGGGCTCGCCATGCCCGATCGAGGTGATGAAACGGGTGGTGAACGAGATGCACATGTCTGAGGTCACCATCGCTTACGGCATGACCGAAACCAGCCCGGTGAGCTGCCAGAGCACCACCAGCACGCCTTTGGCAAAACGCGTGGCCTCGGTCGGGCTGGTGCAACCCCATTTGCAGGTCAAGGTGATCGACCCCGTGAGTGGCGACATCGTGGCGCCGGGCGTGTCGGGCGAGCTCTGCACACGCGGCTACTCGGTCATGCACAGCTACTGGGAAGACCCCGCCCGCACGGCGGAGGCGATTGACACCGAGGGCTGGATGCACACCGGCGACCTGGCGACGATGGACGCGCAGGGCTATGTGAACATCGTCGGGCGCATCAAGGACATGGTGATCCGCGGTGGCGAGAATATTTACCCGCGCGAAATCGAGGAGTACCTCTACCGCCACCCCAAGATCCAGGACGTGCAGGTGGTGGGCATCCCCGACGCCAAATATGGCGAGGAGCTGTGCGCCTGGATCGTGCTCAAGCCGGGCCAAGCCATGCAAGAGGACGAGGTGCGCGACTTCTGCAAAGGCCAGATTGCGCACTACAAAGTGCCGCGCCATATCCGCTTTGTCACGGCCTTCCCGATGACCGTGACCGGCAAGATCCAGAAATTCAAAATCCGCGAAGAAATGAAGCTGCAGCTGGGACTGCAAGAAGACAAAACTGCCTGAACCAAGCGCAACCGAGAACCGTTTTATGCCTATTCTTGACTCCAAACTCAACGCCCGCTCTGCGGACTTCCAGGTCAATGCCGCCGCCATGCGGGCGCTGGTGGACGACCTCAACGCCCAGATCGCCAAGGCTTCGCTGGGCGGTGGCGACGCCGCCCGCGCCAAGCACACCGGGCGCGGCAAATTGCTGCCACGCGACCGCGTGCAAATGCTGCTCGACCCCGGCACGCCGTTTCTGGAACTCTCACCGCTGGCGGCGCTGGGCCTGTACCCGGACCGCGACGGCAGCGACAGCGCGCCCAGCGCCGGGGTCATTGCCGGCATTGGCCGCGTCAGTGGCGTGGACTGCATGATCGTGTGCAACGACGCCACCGTCAAAGGCGGCACTTATTACCCGATGACGGTCAAAAAGCACCTGCGAGCGCAGGAAATTGCGCAGCAAAACCGCCTGCCCTGCATTTATCTGGTGGACTCGGGCGGTGCTAACCTGCCGAACCAGGACGAAGTGTTCCCCGATCGCGACCATTTCGGGCGCATCTTCTTCAACCAGGCCAGCATGAGTGCCGAAGGCATCTCGCAAATCGCCGTCGTCATGGGCAGTTGCACGGCGGGCGGCGCCTATGTGCCCGCCATGAGCGACGAAGCCATCATCGTCAAGAACCAGGGCACGATTTTTCTGGGTGGCCCGCCACTGGTAAAAGCCGCCACCGGCGAAGTGGTGACGGCCGAAGACCTGGGCGGTGGCGACGTGCACACGCGCCTCTCGGGCGTGGCCGATCACCTGGCGCAGAACGACTTGCATGCGCTGGCACTGGCGCGCCAAGCGGTCGCCCATTTGAACCAAAAGAAGGCGCTAGCCCCCGCGCTGCTTGCGGTAACAGCTCCTAACTTTGTAGCAGAAGAGTTGTATGGCGTGATCCCGACCGACACCCGCAAACCGTTTGATGTGCGCGAAATCATCGCCCGCATCGTCGATGGTTCCGAGTTTCACGAGTTCAAGCCGCGTTATGGCACCACGCTGGTCACCGGCTTTGCCCATATCGAAGGCATGCCGGTGGGCATCATCGCCAACAATGGTATTTTGTTCAGCGAGTCGGCCCTGAAGGGCGCGCACTTCATTGAGCTGTGCTGCCAGCGCAAGATTCCGCTGGTGTTCCTGCAGAACATCACCGGCTTCATGGTCGGGCGCAAGTACGAAAATGAAGGCATCGCGCGCAACGGTGCCAAGATGGTCACCGCCGTAGCGACCGCCAGTGTTCCCAAGTTCACCATCATCATCGGCGGCAGCTTTGGCGCCGGCAACTACGGCATGTGCGGCCGGGCTTTCAGCCCGCGCTTTTTGTGGATGTGGCCGAATGCGCGCATCTCGGTCATGGGCGGCGAACAGGCGGCCAGCGTGCTGGCCACGGTCAAGCGTGACGGCATCGAGCTCAAAGGTGGGCAGTGGAGCGCGAATGAAGAAGAGACTTTCAAAGCGCCGATTCGCCGCCAGTACGAAGAGCAGGGCCACCCCTATTTCGCCACCGCCCGCCTGTGGGACGACGGCATCATCGACCCGGCCGACACGCGCCGTGTGTTGGCCCTGGGATTGAGCGCGTCGCTGAACGCCCCGATCCCCGATACCAAATTTGGCGTGTTCCGGATGTAAACCATGGCTGCTCTACAAATTACTCAACAAGGGCCCGTGCTGACCCTGACCCTCAGCCGCCCCGATGTGCGCAATGCTTTCAACGATGAAGTCATTGTGGAACTCACCCATGCTTTTCAGGATGCCGCCAGCCGCGCCGACGTGCGCGCTGTGGTGCTGGCCGCCGTCGGCCCCGCTTTTTGTGCCGGGGCTGACCTGAACTGGATGCGCCGCATGGCCGACTACACCCGCGACGAAAATCTGGTTGACGCAGCAGCGCTGGCCGAGATGCTGCGCGTGATGTACGCCTGCCCGAAACCGACCGTGGCCCGCATTCAGGGCGATGTGTACGCGGGTGGCATGGGGCTGGTGGCCGTCTGTGACATGGCGGTGAGCGTAGACACGGCCAACTACTGCCTGAGCGAAGTCAAGCTGGGTTTGTTCCCGGCCACCATCAGTCCCTATGTGATTCGCGCCATGGGTGCACGGGCGGCGCATCGCTACTTTTTGACCGCCGAGCGCTTCAGCGCTGCTGAGGCACACCGCATCGGTTTTGTGCATGAAGTGGTGGCGGCGGACCAGCTCGATACCAAGGTGGAGGAACTTACCCAGGCCCTGATCAGCGCCAGCCCGAACGCCGTGCGCTCATGCAAAACCCTGCTGCAAGAAGTGGCCGGGTGTGACATTGACGCGCCCTTGATCGCCCGCACCGTGGAAGGCATTGCCGACATCCGCGCCAGCCGTGAAGGCCGCGAGGGCGTGCAGTCCTTCCTGCAAAAACGAAAACCCAATTGGCTGGCTTAAGGCCTCAGGAGACACAAGCATGTTTAACAAAATTCTCATCGCCAACCGGGGCGAAATCGCCTGCCGCGTGGCCGCCACCGCCCGCCGCCTAGCCATCAAGACCGTCGCGGTTTATTCCGATGCCGACGCCAACGCCAAACACGTCAGCGTGTGTGACGAGGCGGTCTACATTGGTGGCAGCGCACCCAAAGACAGCTATTTGCGCTGGGAGGAAATCATCGCCGCCGCCAAGGCCACCGGCGCTCAGGCGGTGCATCCCGGCTACGGCTTTTTGAGTGAAAACGTCGAGTTTGCCCAGGCTTGCGCTGACGCCGGCCTGGTGTTCATTGGCCCGCTGCCTTCCAGCATCAAGGCGATGGGGCTCAAGGCCGAGTCCAAGCGCCTGATGAATCTGGCGGGTGTGCCACTGGTGCCGGGTTACCACGGTGCTGACCAGGATGCGGCGCTGTTGCAGCGCGAGGCCGACAGCATCGGCTACCCGGTGCTGATCAAAGCCAGTGCCGGCGGCGGTGGCAAGGGCATGCGGGCGGTGGACAAGTCGGAAGACTTTGCCGCGGCGTTGGCGTCCTGCAAGCGCGAAGCCATCAACAGTTTTGGCGACGATGCGGTGCTGATCGAGAAATACGTGCAGCGGCCGCGTCACATCGAGATTCAGGTCTTCGGCGACACGCTGGGCAACTACGTGTACCTGTTTGAGCGTGACTGCTCGGTGCAGCGTCGTCACCAGAAGGTGCTGGAAGAAGCCCCCGCACCGGGCATCACGGAAGAGTTCCGCCAGCAGATGGGCGCGGCGGCAGTGGCAGCAGCGCGGGCGGTCAACTACGTCGGCGCTGGCACGGTCGAATTCATCGTCGAGCAAAAGCCCGATGGTTCCATGATCTTTTTCTTCATGGAGATGAACACGCGGCTGCAGGTGGAGCATCCCGTGACCGAAGCGATCACCGGGCAGGACCTGGTGGAGTGGCAACTGCGCGTGGCGAGCGGCGAGCCCTTGCCGCTGGCACAAGAGCAGTTGAAAATCACCGGCCACGCCATCGAGGCCCGCATTTGCGCGGAAAACCCGGACAACAATTTTCTGCCGGCCACCGGCACCCTGCACGTTTATGGTCTGCCCGATTGTGTGACCTTTGCGCGCAACCCTGGCGGCGTCCGCGTCGACTCCGGCGTGCGCGAGGGTGATGTCATCTCTCCGTTCTACGACTCCATGGTGGCCAAACTGATCGTGCATGGCGACACGCGCGAGCAGGCGCTTTCAAGACTCGATACGGCGCTGGCCCAGACCCATATCGTCGGCCTCAACACCAATATCCAGTTCTTGCGCAACGTGGTGCAAAGCCGCTCGTTTGTGCAGGCCGATCTGGACACCGGGCTGATTCCGCGGGAGGAGGCGGTGCTGTTCAAACAGGAAAAGGTCGGCCTGAGTCTGGCCGTGGCCAGCGCCATCGCCCACACGCTGCTGCAGGAAAAAGCGGCTGAAGCCCAGGTGGCGCAGCGCGCGGCCTGGCTGGACCCGTGGGCACGACAAGACGGCTGGCGCTCACACGGGCCCAGCACGCGCCGCTTTGACTTTGAGTTCCAGGATGTGGTGCAGATCGTGCACATGACCACGCTGCACGACGGCGCGTTGCAACTCAACGTGGCGGGCGAGGTCGGCGTGTTCTCGTTTGCGCCGGTGATCCACGGCATCGACGTGCGCTTCTGTGACCGCCGTCAGATTGTGAATGTGTATACCAATGGGGCTGTAGCCCACGTCTTCACTGCGCAAGGAGCTACACAAATAATAGCAATCGATGCGCTGGCCCATGCCGGCGACGCCCAGGTCGAAGGCGGCCGTCTGACGGCGCCGATGCCGGGCAAGGTGGTGTCGTTCGCGGTCAAGGCCGGTGACAAGGTCACCCGCGGCCAGGCGCTGGCCGTGATGGATGCCATGAAAATGGAACACACCATTGCCGCCCCGATAGATGGTGTGGTGGCCGAGTTGCTCTACGCCCCCGGCGACCAGGTGGCCGAAGGGGCCGAGCTGCTCAAGCTTCAATAAGACCGGGTACGCTTGGCACCCATGAAGATCACCTTTTGTTGCACCGATACCAAAGCCGAGCCCTGGCTGGCCGGTCTGAGGGCCGCTTTGCCGGCCGCCCAAGTGGATGTCTGGCAGCCCGGCGCGCCAGCCGTAGACCACGCCGTGGTGTGGGCGCCACCGCAGCAGTTTTTTGACGAGCAGCCGCAGCTCAAAGGTGTTTTCAATATTGGCGCCGGCGTCGATGCGCTGCTGAAATTGCGCCTGCCACCGCAGGCCGTGGTGGTGCGGCTGGATGACGCCGGCATGTCGGTGCAGATGGCCGAATACGTCTGCCATGCCGTGATTCGGCATTTTCGCGAGTTCGACGGCTACGAGGCGGATGTCAAGCAGGGCAAGTGGTCTTACCGCAAGCCACGCAGCCGGGCCGATTTCCCGATCGGGGTGATGGGGCTGGGTGTGCTGGGTGAGCGCGTGGCGCGGGCGCTGCGTGTATTCGAGTTCCCGGTCAATGGCTGGAGCCGCAGCGCCAAAATTATCGAGGGCGTCAGGGACTTTGCCGGTGCGGTCCAGTTCAACGACTTTCTGGCCGCGAGCCGCGTGCTGGTCAACCTGCTGCCGCTCACGCCCGACACCCGCGACATCATGCGCCTGGAGACCTTGTCCAAACTGCAGCCCGGCGGCTATGTCATCAACGTGGCTCGCGGCGCGCATCTGGTGGAGGACGACCTGATCACGCTGATTGATAACGGGCACCTGGCGGGCGCCATGCTCGACGTGTTTCGCACCGAGCCCCTGCCTGCGGCGCACCCGTTCTGGCAGCACCCCAAAATCACTGTCACGCCGCATACCTCTGCGCGCACCCTGCGGGATGAAAGCATTGCGCAGATCGCGGGCAAGATACTGGCTATGCAGCGCGGCGAGCCGATTGCCGGTATCGTGGACCCCGCGCGCGGCTACTGAGCGTGGCCGCGCTATCCAATTGAGGAAACGAAGATGAGCATCCCTTCCCGCGTCAAAATTGTTGAAGTGGGTCCGCGCGACGGCCTGCAAAATGAAAAACAGCCGGTGCCGGCCGCCATCAAGATTGAACTCGTCCATCGCTTGCAGGATGCCGGACTCAAAGAGATCGAGGTCACCAGTTTTGTGTCGCCAAAATGGGTGCCGCAGATGGCCGACAACGCCGAGGTGATGGCCGGCATCCATCGCAAAGCCGGGGTGCGCTATTCGGTGCTGACACCGAACCTGCAGGGCTTCGAGGCGGCGTTGAAGTCGAAGCCCGATGAGATCGTGGTGTTTGCCTCGGCCAGCGAAGCTTTCAGTCAGCGCAACATCAACTGCTCGATTGCCGAGAGTATCGAGCGTTTTGCGCCCGTGGTGCAGGCCGCACGCGCTGCCGGCATCCATGTGCGTGGCGCCATGTCGTGCACCGTGGGGTGCCCCTTTGAGGGCGAGATCGCACCGGAGCGCGTCGGCTATCTGGCCGGGTTGATGAAGGGCATCGGCGTGCAGCACGTCGGCGTGGCCGATACCATCGGCGTCGGCACGCCGCTTAAAGTGCAACTCGCCATCGAGGCCACGCTCAAGCACTTTGACCTCAATGACGTGTCGGGCCACTTCCACGATACCTATGGCCAGGCCCTGGCCAACATCCTCATCAGTCTGGAAATGGGTGTGTGGCAGTTTGACGCCTCGGTCGCTGGCCTGGGCGGCTGCCCTTACGCCAAAGGTGCTACCGGCAATGTGGCTACGGAAGACGTGGTGTACCTGCTGCAGGGCATGGGCATCGAGACTGGCATCGATCTGGACAAGTTGGTTGACGCCGGAAAATTCATCAGCGATTTTCTGGATCGAAAACCCAATTCACGTGCCGCCACGGCGCTGCTGAACAGGCGACTGGCATGAGCGCCGCCGGGCCGTCCCAAGGCGCGAAGGCCCCCTCGGGGGACAGCGCAGCACATGCAATGGCAAGCGTGGGGGCGATCGTGCGCCGCGCCGGGCCGCCCCAAGCAAGCACAGCCCCCTTGGGGGGCAGCGCAGTACACGCAGTGACAAGCGTGGGGGCAACATCTTTGCCTGGTGGTGTGCAGCGCGTGGCTGCAGCCTTGCAGGCGCACGGCCACCCGCATGCGCCAGTGATGCTGGATGACGCCGCACGTACTGCCCAGCAAGCCGCCGATGCGCTCGGCATCGCGGTGGGGCAGATTGCCAAAAGCATCATCTTTCGCCGCAAGTCAGACGACGCCGCCGTGCTGGTGGTGACCTCGGGCGATAACCGGGTAGATGAAAAAAAAGTGGCGGCACTGGTGGGGCCGCTGGGCCGCGCTGACGCCGGGTTTGTCAAAACCAAAACGGGATTCTCCATAGGTGGGGTGCCCCCCATTGCCCACGCGACGCCCTCCGTGACGCTGATTGATCAGGAACTGTTCCGCTTTGAAGAAATATGGGCCGCTGCCGGACATCCCCATGGCGTCTTCAAACTGCGCCCGCAGGATCTGCCCCTCATGTCAGGCGCGCCGGTGGCGGATGTGGTGCAGGCCCGAGCGCCTGAAAAACCAATCAATGCTCCTGAATTAATAGCTGCTCGTGCAGTACTGGCAAGGGCTGCGATTGATAATGTGCCGTCGCCCTGCATCTCGGTGTGTCGCATGAGCAAGTTGACGGGTTTATGTGAAGGTTGCTACCGCACCATCGACGAGATTCGCCAATGGAGCCGCGCGGATGATCAGGCCAAGCGCGCGCTCTGGCTGCACATTGAACAGCGTCTTGCTAATGGCCCCCACGCTTGTCACTGCGTGTACTGCGCTGCCCCCCGAGGGGGCTGTGCTTGCTTGGGGCGGCCCGGCGCGGCGCACGGCTTGTCATAAAAACAGTACGCCATGAAACACATCACCTGCTATCTGGATTTCATTTCACCCTACGCCTATCTGGCGTTCGAAAAACTGCCCGTCGCCCTGATGGGGCACAGCTACAGCGTGACCTACAAACCCATCCTGTTTGCCGCACTGCTCAAGCACCACGGGCAACTGGGACCGGCCGAGATAACGCCCAAGCGCGACTGGACCTACCGCCAGGTGCTGTGGCAGGCCCAGCGCCACGGCGTTGAGTTGCAGCTACCGGCGAGTCATCCATTTAATCCCTTGGGCTTGCTGCGCCTCGCCGTAGCGTGTGATGCGCGCGGCGAGCCGAACCGCTATGTGTGCGAAACCCTTTTTCGGCATGTCTGGCGCGGTGGGGCCGAGGCCGCCGACCCGGCACGTTTTGATGTGCTGGTGGCGCAACTTGACCCCCTGCGCGGAGTCAACAGTGATGAGGTCAAAGCCCAGCTTAAAGCCCATACCGATGAGGCTATCGGGCTCGGTGTCTTTGGCGTGCCCACCTTCGCGGTGGACGACAAACTGTTTTGGGGCTTTGACGCGCTGCCCATGTTGCAGGCCTACCTGTCGGGCGATTCCTGGTTCGACGACGGCTGGCGTGCGGCTGCAAGCGTGGCGCAAGGCCTCAGGCGTTGAATGAACGGGCTTGATAACTGGTCCGATGTATGCCCAATGCCTTTAATTTTTCCGCCTCGCCGTTTGACTGTCTGAACCCGGACGAGCAGCGGCTGGTTCGCAACAGCGTCGACGTTGTTTACTTCCGCCAGGGCGAGACGATTCTCGACATCGGGATTGCCCCGACCCACCTCTTCGTCATCATCAAGGGTTTTGTGACGCAGCTCGACGGCAACGAGGTTATCACCACCTACGGGCCGGACGACTGCTTTGATGGCCGGGGTCTGGTGGCGGGCAAGGTCAGCAGCCGGTTCGTGGCGGCCGAAGAAGTCGTGGCCTACCAGCTGGCACATCAGGCGGTCAGCGACCTGATTGCATCGAACGCCACCTTTGGCGCGCTGCTGTTTTCGGACCTCAGCAACAAGCTCAGCGCCCTGTCCGAGCGCACGAGTCAGCACGAGTTGCAGTCACTCACCCTCTCAAGGGTCGACGAGGCCTTTTTGCGGCCAGCCCACTTCGTCGATGCCGATACCGACATTCTCTCGGTCGTCAAACTGTTTCAGGCGCAGCATGTGTCCAACGTGCTGGTGCGCGACAGGCGCGCCGAGCCGCCCCGACTGGGCATCTTTACCGACACGTCGCTGCAGAACGCCATTCTGGACGGCCGGCCGCTGGACCAGCTGGCGGTGGGCGAGCTGGCCAATTTTTCACTGATTGAAGTGCGCCCCTCCGACCAGTTGGGCGACGCCATGGCCGTCATGTTGCGGCACCGGGTTCGGCTGGTCGTGGTGGCGGAGGGCGACCAGGTGGTGGGTATTCTGGAGGCGCTGGATCTGTTCAGTTTTCTGTCCAATCAGTCGCACCTGATCACGATGCAAATCGAGGATGCGAAAGACCTGGCTGGCCTGAGTCAGGCTGCGGTCAAGATCACCCGCATGATTGCCATGCTGCATCGCAGTGGCTCACGCGTCAACCTGATCGCCAAACTGGTGCAGCAGCTTAATGCCCGCCTGTTCGAGCGTGCCTGGCAATTGATCGCCCCCGCCGATCTGGTGACCAATAGCTGCCTGTTTGTGATGGGCAGCGAGGGCCGCGGCGAGCAGCTGCTCAAGACCGACCAGGACAACGGCCTGATCCTGCGGGACGGCTACGCGCCGCCCCGCGACCTGGACGCGATCTGCCAGCGTTTTTCCAGAACGCTGAAGGACTTCGGTTACCCGGATTGTCCGGGCCACATCATGGTGAGCAATCCCCTGTGGCGCAAAAGCGCCAGCGAATTCGGGCAGATGACGCGCCAGTGGCTGATCCTGCCCGACACCGACAGCCTGATGAATCTGGCGATCTTCATGGACGCGCACACGGTCTGTGGCGATGCCAGGTTGCTGGAAGAGGTGCGGCGTGGTCTGATGGCACTCGCCACCGACAACGACGCCATGCTGAGCCGGTTTGCGGCGGCGATTGATTCTTTTGGCAGCAGCACCGGTTGGTGGAATCGGCTGCTCGGCCTGGGCGACGCTGATCAGCAGCTCAATCTCAAGAAAGAGGGCATTTTCCCGCTGGTGCATGGTGTGCGCAGCCTGGCGCTGGCGCACCGCATCACAGAGCCTAGCACCACCGGGCGCATTGCCGCACTGGTGAGTGAGGGCCGGTTGGAGGCAGACATGGGCGCGGACTTGACGGACAGCCTTTACTTCTTCATGGGACTCAAGCTCAAAGTGGGTCTGACCGAATTGGATATGGGCAAGGTCGTGACCGGTGCCATCAACGTGGCCCGACTCAGCAGCCTGGACCGTGACCTGCTGAAGGACACGCTGGGCGTGGTCAAGCGCTTCAAGATCTTGCTGCGGCACCGCTTCCATCTGGAAGCCATGTGATGAAGGCCAGGTTTTCCCCATCGCGCTGGTGGGGCACCCTCAAGCGTGAGTGGCTGCTCTACCACCTGGGAGACCCGGCGTTTCGCTTCATGTTCGATCCGCCGCCTGACAACGAATGGGTGTCGCTGGATTGCGAGACCACCGGTTTGAATGTGCGCACTGACGAGATCATCTCGATTGGGGCCGTGCGCATTGTGGGCAACCGCATCATGACCAGCGAGCGGCTGGAATTGCTGGTGCGGCCCGAACGCGGGATCTCAGGCGAGAGCGTACGCATTCATCGTCTGCGCGAACGCGACGTGGCGCAGGGCCTGCCGATTGATGAAGCCGTAAAGCGTTTGATGCATTTCATCGGCAGCCGGCCGCTGGTGGGCTATTACCTGGAGTTTGATTTAGCCATGCTGAATCGGGCCATCTGGCCCATGTTGGGGCAGGGTCTGCCGCAAGCCAAAATAGAGGTGTCGGCGCTGTATTACGACTACAAGTTCAGGCAACTTACGGCGCTCCGGCATCAGGATAATGCCAACATTGACCTGCGCTTTGCCACCTTGATGCATGACCTGGGCTTGCCCCTGCGCGAGGCGCATGATGCCCTGAACGACGCAGTGATGGCGGCGCTGGCGTTCATCAAGCTGCGCCAGTTGCGCGGGGACTGACAAACCCGCGACGCCTGATTTCAGAAACAAAAAAACCGGGCACATGGCCCGGTTGCAGCTTTGAAGAACACGGGCTGAGGGCCCGCGTTGTTATCTGCTTTTTAGTGGCCGGAGGCTACCGAAGCCCCATAGCCGGTTTCCGAGCGCACCTGCTGCGCGGGGAATGCGGCACGTTCCTTGGCCGCGTTGGGGCTGCGATCCAGGATGGAGAACAGCCAGATGCCCACGAAACCGATCGTCATGGAGAACAGGGCTGGCGAGGTGTAGGGGAACAGCGCCGAACCCTTGGGGTATCCCAGCGTGGCTTCCCAGACCGATGGCGACACAATAGTCAGGGCGACGGAAGAGATCAGGCCCAGAAAGCCGCCGATCACAGCGCCCTTGGTGGTGCAGTCTTTCCACAGTACCGACATGAACAGCACCGGGAAGTTGGCCGATGCGGCAATCGCGAAGGCCAGCGACACCATGAACGCAATGTTCTGCTTCTCGAACGCGATGCCGAGCACGACCGCGACGATGCCCAGGACCACCGTCGTGATGCGCGACACCTTGAGTTCGGAGGCACTATCAACTTTGCCCTTTTTGATCACGGTGGCGTAGATGTCATGCGAGACAGCGGAAGCACCTGACAGCGTCAGGCCCGCCACCACGGCGAGAATCGTGGCAAAGGCCACGGCGGAGATAAAGCCGAAGAAGACATTGCCGCCGACCGCTTTGGCCACCAGTACGGCCGCCATGTTGGCCGAGCCGCCGCCGCCTTTGATGATGCCCTTGGCGGTATCTGCAAATTCGGGGTTGGTCAAGACCAGGGTGATGGCGCCAAAGCCGATGATGAAAATCAGCACATAGAAGTAGCCAATCCAGGTGGTGGCCCACAGCACGGATTTACGCGCTTGCTTGGCGTCCGGCACCGTGAAAAAGCGCATCAGAATGTGTGGCAAACCTGCGGTGCCGAACATCAGCGCCATGCCGAAGGAAATTGCGGAGATCGGGTCTTTCACAAAGCCCCCCGGGCCCATGATGGCGAGGCCAATGGCCGCCGCATCGACCTGGCTCTTGCCGCCGTTGACCGCGAGTTGCGTCTTGACTTCAACGCCTTTGGCAAACAGGGCTTCAAAACTGAAGCCAAAATTTGACATGACCATGAACGCCATGAAGGTGACGCCTGCCAGCAGCAAACAAGCCTTGATGATCTGCACCCAGGTGGTGGCCGTCATGCCGCCAAACAGCACATAGATCATCATCAGGGCGCCGACAATCACCACCGCCAGCCAGTAGTCCAGGCCGAACAGCAGTTTGATGAGTGCGCCTGCGCCCACCATTTGGGCGATCAGGTAGAAGGCAACGACTACCAGCGTGCCAGACGCCGCAAAAACACGAATGGGTGTCTGCTGGAAGCGATAACCAGCGACATCGGCAAAAGTGAATTTACCCAGATTGCGCAGGCGTTCGGCCATCAAAAATGTGACCACCGGCCAGCCCACCAGAAAACCGATGGAGTAAATCAAGCCGTCGTAACCTGTGGCCATGACCGCGGCAGAAATACCCAGAAAAGAGGCAGCCGACATGTAGTCGCCCGCAATCGCCAGTCCGTTTTGGAAGCCGGTGATGCCGCCGCCGCCGGTATAAAAGTCAGCGGCTGACTTGGTCTTGGCGGCCGCCCATTTGGTGATAAACAGAGTCAAAATCACGAACCCGCCAAACATGCTGATGGCAACCCAGTTGGTGGGTTGTTTGTCCACTTGCCCGAGGTCTGCGCCGGCAGCCAGGCTTGCGCCCGCCGCCAGCAGCGCCAGCAGCGCTATAAAAGTTGCTTTTACCATTTTCATTTGGAGACGTCTTTCAGAATGTCAGTGGTCAGCGCGTCAAACTCGCTGTTGGCACGGCGCACATAAATGGCGGTAATCAGAATTGTGAAAACAATGATCCCCATGCCAATGGGAATTCCCAGCGAGGTAACGCCCGCGCCAATAGGCTGGGCCAGGAATTTTTTGTCGAATGCGATCAGCGCGATGTAGCCGTAATACACGACCATCATCAGCATAGTCAGGGACCAGCCGATCGCGTTGCGTTTTTTCCGAAGTTCCAGATACTTCGGATGGTTCTGGATTTTGTCGACCACCGGATCAATCATGTGGGTCTCCTCAAGTTTGTTTGGAATAGATGGCGAGAAATGTGTCGTCACTCACATATTTCAATTTTGCAAAGAGGGTCTGACCAAGCCCTTACGCCAAGCATTGGGAGAAACCCTTATCCCGGAGCGCCGCGCGAGCCGTGACTCAAATAAATCAAAAAATAAATGGCGTTTTTTGGGTGCGCATTCAGGGGCAGATAACACCGGTTTCAGTGCGGTTCTTGCCCGAAATTCCGCCTTGTAAAAAAGGGGGCAAGGGTTAGCCCCAAATCTGTAAGACTGTGTTCAGTTATGCGTAAGTCTCTGTAAGAAACTCGTCAGAATCCCGTCAGGCAATCATTCGATAGTCCGCTTCAGATGCCGGTTCAGGTGTCAGTTATTCAAACTTTTGGAGACAACGCTATGAGAAGCGCAACAACAGCAGCGGCCGCAAGGCCAATGACGGCCGGAGAAAAGAAGGTTATCTTCGCCTCGTCGTTGGGTACCGTTTTTGAGTGGTACGACTTTTACCTTTACGGCTCACTCGCCGCCATTATTGCCAAGCAGTTTTTCAGCGGACTGGACGAGGGCTCTGCCTTCATTTTTGCGCTGTTGGCTTTTGCCGCCGGCTTCATCGTGCGCCCCTTTGGTGCACTGGTGTTTGGCCGCCTGGGTGACATGATTGGCCGCAAATACACCTTCCTGATCACCATCCTGATCATGGGTTCATCCACCTTCATTGTGGGTATCTTGCCCAGCTACGCCAGCATTGGCGTGGCCGCGCCGGTGATCCTGATTGCCTTGCGCATGTTGCAGGGCCTGGCACTGGGCGGTGAATACGGTGGTGCCGCGACCTACGTGGCAGAACACGCGCCACATGGCAAACGTGGTGCCTACACCTCCTGGATTCAGACCACGGCGACACTGGGTTTGTTCCTGTCGCTGTTGGTGATTCTGGGCACGCGGACCATGATTGGCGAGGCTGCTTTTGCCGATTGGGGCTGGCGTGTTCCGTTCATCGTCTCGATCCTGTTGCTGGCGGTGTCGGTGTGGATTCGCTTGAGCATGAACGAGTCGCCCGCCTTCGCCAAGATGAAAGCTGAAGGCAAAACCTCCAAGGCGCCAATTTCGGAATCCTTCGGGCAGTGGAAGAATCTGAAGATCGTCATTCTGGCCCTGATCGGGCTGACTGCTGGCCAGGCTGTGGTGTGGTACGGCGGCCAGTTTTACTCCCTGTTCTTCCTGACGCAAGCGCTCAAGGTGGATGGCGCTACCGCCAACCTCTACGTGGCTGCCTCGTTGATTCTTGGTACACCGTTCTTCATCTTGTTTGGTGCCTGGTCCGACAAGATTGGCCGCAAGCCCATCATCATGGCGGGCTGCCTGCTGGCTGCGCTGACTTACTTCCCGGTGTTCACCGCCCTGACCAAGGCCGCCAACCCGGCGCTGGCTGCCGCTCAGGCTGCGAACAAGGTGACCGTGACAGCGGACGACAAAGAATGCTCATTCCAGTTCAACCCCACCGGTACGGTCAAGTTCACCAGCTCCTGCGACATCGCCAAGCAGGTGTTGGCCGGTTCGTCCGTGAGCTATGAAAATGTAGCTGGCGCTGCTGGTGCGTCTGCCATCATCAAGATTGGCGAGACGGTGATCCCCAGTTACACATCCAAAGGCTTGCCCGCTGCCGAGGCTAAAGCCAAAGACGGTGAGTTCAAGAAGGCTGTGGCTGCGGCTTTGAAAGCTGCCGGTTACCCCGCCAAGGCTGATATGAGCAAGGTCAATACGGTCATGGTGATCGCCCTCCTCACCTACCTGGTGATTCTGGTGACCATGGTTTATGGCCCGGTGGCCGCCATGCTGGTGGAGATGTTCCCCACCCGTATTCGCTACACCTCGATGAGCTTGCCTTACCACATCGGTAACGGCTGGTTTGGCGGCTTGCTGCCCACCACGGCCTTTGCCATCGTGGCGCAAACCGGCAATATGTACAACGGTTTGTGGTACCCCATCATCATTGCGGGTATGACTTTTGTCATCGGTATGCTGTTTGTCAAAGAAACCAAGGACGTGGATATTTACGCCAACGACTAAGGTTTGCTTTCATAGTTCGATCGGGCCGATTCAGCCCGGTTAGCAGCAAAAGGGCCCTCCAAGTGAGGGCCTTTTTTGTTCCGTCCCTGGATGTGTCTCCTGCAAGGGGTAGGTAAGGGTATACCCGAGCGGATGCTCCCGCATTCAAACACTAGAATTCGCCAATGAGGTATTCAAAAACGGAAGCGGGTCAACAGGCATTCAAGACCCGGTCGCCCCTGTTGTCGGCCCGCCAGCGCTCGGCCTTTATTCTGTTTGATGGGGGCAAGTCGAACGACCAGGTACTGGCTGCCACGGCCGGTCTCGGAATTACCCTGGACGATATAGATCATCTGGTCCAGCAGGGTTTTCTGCTGGCCGCACCCGGTGCTGTGGCTGCTTCCGTCCCCAATGCTTCCAATAACAGGGCCGATGAGCCTCAGGCCTTGCCCGTCGTCAGTGCGCGTTCACCGCAAGAGCGTTACAGTGCCGCCATGCCGATTGCAACGAAGCTCACCGCTAGCCTCGGTTTGCGCGGTTTCAGGCTGAATCTGGCCGTGGAAGCCGCCAGCGGCTTTGATGGTTTACTGGTATTGCTGCCAAAAATTCAGGACGCCGTGGGTGCCAAGTCCTGTACGGCCCTGGAGCAGGCCCTCAAGGGCTAATCGCAGCTTGCTTGTTCCTCAGGTGCAAAGCCTGCTCGTCACGATGACCCTGTGGCGTGCTCTTATGAGACGAACTGCCTAGAATGTCTGGCCCTTACAGGAAAGACATCAAGCCATGCCACACGGTCTCATCCGCATTCGCGGCGCACGCCAGCACAACCTCAAGAATCTTGATCTGGATATTCGCACCGGCGAACTGACGGTGGTCACGGGCCCGAGCGGGTCGGGCAAGTCGAGTCTGGTGTTTGATACGCTGTTTGCAGAAGGTCAGCGGCGCTACGTCGAGACCTTTTCGGCCTATGCCCGCCAGTTTCTGGAGCGCATGGACAAGCCCGCGGTCGACAAAGTGGAAGGGGTGCCGCCCGCGATTGCCATCGACCAGACCAACCCGGTGCGCTCTTCGCGCTCCACGGTGGGCACCATGACCGAGCTGAACGACCATCTGAAGCTGCTGTTTGCCCGAGCCGGCCAGCTGTTTGACCGCGAGACGGCGGCCCCGGTGCGGCATGATTCGGCGGAGAGCATTTATGCGCAACTGGTCGAGCGCAGCTTGGCCGCCGCTGCACCCGAAGGGTCCAGCGGCGACGCACGGCTGGCAGTGACTTTCCCGGTCGAGCTGCCGGCCAACACGACGCCGGAAGAAATCGAGCAATGGCTGTCGGTGAGCGGTTTCACCAAAGTGCAGGCGCAGCGCGAAGTGGCAAGCCCGGGGGATGCCGCCGCGCCGGGCCGCCCCAAGCAAGGCACGGCCCCCACGGGGGGCAGCGCAGCACACAAAGTGGCAAGCGTGGGGACTCGTCGTGTGTTGGATGTGGTGGCGGATCGTTTTCGGCTGGGCAGTGCCGAGCGCGCCCGCGTGCTGGAGGCGATCGAGGTCGCGCTCAAGCATGGCAGTGGCAGCCTCAGTGTTTATGTATTAAATGAGGCTCTAGCCCCCGTAGATGCTGCGCAGGAAGCTCCTGAATCTATAGCGACTGAGGTCAATCCGATCTGGCGCTTTTCCACCGGTCTGCATTGCCCGGAAAGTGATGTGCGCTATACCGATCCGATCGCGTCGGCGTTCTCTTTCAATTCGGCCGTCGGTGCGTGCGAAACCTGCCGCGGCTTTGGTCGGGTCATTGGCGTGGATTACGGGCTGGTGATCCCCAACGACAAACTGACCTTGCGCGCCGGTGCCATCAAGCCGATGCAAACGCCGGCCTGGCAAGAGGCTCAGGACGATTTGATGCGCCATGCCGAGGCGGCCGGCATTCCGCGCGACACGCCGTGGTACAAGCTCACCCCCGAGCAGCAGTACTGGGTGATCAACGGCTCGCCGAACTGGAATGGCAAATGGAACCAGCACTGGTTCGGTATCAAGCGTTTCTTTGAGTACCTGGAGACCAAGTCCTACAAGATGCACATCCGCGTGCTGCTGTCCAAGTACCGCAGTTACACCCCGTGCGGTGTCTGCGGCGGCGCCCGGCTGAAGCTGGAGAGTCTGCTGTGGCGCATTGGCAGCAAGGCGGATGCTGATTTGGTGCTGGATCCTGCCAAGCGTTTCATGCCGGTGGGCGTCAAGTGGTCGCGCGCGCAACTCGAAGCCTTGCCGGGGCTGTGTCTGCATGACTTGATGTTGCTGCCGCTGGATCGGCTCAAACGCTTTTTTGATGCGCTGCAGGCTCGGCTTGGGGTGTCGGACGGCTCCTCAGACGCAAGCTCAATATCGTCACCGCCCGACACCCCAAGCCGAGCTCCGGCGTTGGCGGCCACTGTCGTTGTCACCTCGGAGGCTGATTTCAAGACATTGAAGCTTTTGTTTGAGGAGATTGCCACCCGGCTTAAATACCTGTGCGATGTCGGCATCGGCTATCTCACCTTGGATCGGCAAAGCCGCACCCTGTCGGGCGGCGAAGTGCAGCGCATCAACCTCACCACCGCGCTGGGAACCTCGCTGGTGAACACCTTGTTCGTGCTGGACGAGCCCAGCATCGGCCTGCATCCGCGCGACATGTACCGCATCATCCTCGCCATGCAGCGCCTGCGCGATGCCGGCAACACGCTGGTGGTGGTGGAGCACGACCCGGCGGTCATGCTGGCGGCGGACCGCATGATCGACATGGGCCCGGGCCCGGGCGAGCGCGGCGGGCAAATCGTGTTTGATGGCTCGACCGCTGACTTGCGCCACGCCGATACCCTCACCGGCGCTTACCTGGGCGGGCGCAAGCAGGTTGGCATGGGGTTCCAGCGGCTGGTGGATCAAAACACGCCACGACTCATTCTGGAGGGTGCCTGTGACCACAACCTGAAGAACGTCACGGTCGAATTTCCCTTGCAACGGCTGGTTTGCGTGACCGGTGTCAGCGGTTCCGGCAAGTCCACCCTGATTCAGGACATTCTGGCCCCGGCCCTGTTGCGCCACTTTGGCAAAGCCACCGAAACACCCGGCGCGCACGAGCAGTTGGTGGGCGCGCAGTTGCTCAGTGACGTGGTGTTTGTGGATCAGTCCCCGATTGGTAAAACGGCGCGCTCCAACCCGGCCAGTTACGTCGGCGCGTGGGATGCAATCCGCGAGCTTTTTGCCAATGCGCCGATGTCGCGTCAGCGCAGCTATACCGCGTCCAAATTCAGCTTCAACAATGGCGACGGCCGTTGCGCCACCTGTGGTGGTTCGGGTTTTGAACACGTCGAAATGCAGTTTTTGAGCGACGTGTATTTGCGTTGCCCGGATTGCGACGGCAAACGTTACCGTCCGGAAATTCTGGAGGTGACGATTGAGCGGCCACTGCGCCTCAGATCAGCGTCAGCCAACGGGCGCTTAGCGGAATGGGGGGCAGATCCTAATTCGGGGCAGGGCGCCCGAGCTAGCCAGGAGAGAACTACCGATTTGGGCTCTGACCCCCATTCAGCGGGTTCAAACCCAAGCGCAGCAGGCTCCACAAAAGTAAGGCAGTTAAACGTCGCCGATGTGCTGAACCTCACCGTCAGCGAGGCTGCTATCCTTTTTGCATCCGACCGCGACGTCATCCGTGCGCTACAGCCGATTATGGATGTGGGCCTGGAATACGTGAAGCTGGGCCAGCCGGTGCCCACGCTGTCGGGCGGCGAGGCGCAGCGTCTCAAGCTGGCGGGCTTTCTGGCTGACGCAGCCAAGAGCGCGAGCGCCAGCCGCCAGGCCACCGCCAAACGCGGCTGCCTGTTCATGTTTGACGAGCCCACCACCGGCTTGCATTTCGACGATATTGCCAAGCTGATGCGCGCCATGCGCAAGCTGCTGGATGCCGGCCATTCGCTGATCGTGATTGAGCACAACCTGGATGTGATTCGGGCCAGTGACTGGCTGATTGACCTCGGGCCGGAAGGGGGCGAGGCGGGCGGGCGGGTGGTCGCGTTCGGCACGCCGGACGATGTTCGGCAACATCCGACTTCGCATACCGGCAAAGCGTTGCGCGACTACGCTGCGGCGATGGGCGGGGCTCATGCGGTGAATGAAGTCCGGGGGGCTTATCTGGCGCTCGCTGCGGTGGACGGGGTTACGCCGGACGCCTCATACGCAAGCTCGAAATCGTTGTCCGGCGCAACCCCATCCGCCGCGGGTGGCGGGGCGCATGGGGCTGAGAATTCGATTCGGATCGTCAATGCGCGGGAGCACAACTTGAAGTCGCTGAGCGTTGATATTCCGCGCGGCAAGTTTACGGTGGTGACCGGCGTGTCGGGATCGGGTAAATCGACGCTGGCGTTTGACATCCTTTTTAACGAGGGGCAGCGTCGCTATCTGGAGTCGCTCAACGCTTACGCCCGTTCCATCGTGCAACCAGCGGGGCGGCCGGAGGTGGATGCGGTCTATGGCATTCCGCCGACGGTGGCGATTGAGCAGCGGCTCTCGCGCGGCGGTCGCAAATCAACCGTGGGCACCACCACCGAGGTCTGGCATTTCTTGCGTCTGCTGTACGTCAAGCTGGGCACGCAGCATTGCATCCATGACGGCACGCCGGTGGCGCCGCAAACGCCGGACAGCATTGCGGCGCAGTTGATGAAGAACTTTCGGGGGCAGCACATTGGCCTGCTGGCGCCGCTGGTGATGAATCGCAAAGGTGTTTACACCGAGCTGGCGGATTGGGCGCGGCCGCGCGGTTTCACCCATCTGCGGGTGGATGGCAACTTTTTGCCGACCACCGGTTTTCCGCGCATTGACCGCTTCAAGGAGCACACCATCGAGCTGCCGGTGCTCAGCCTGGATGTGTTGCCGGAGAACGAAGCCCAGCTGCGTGCCGCGCTGGCGGCCACGCTGGTGCATGGCAAGGGCGTGGTGCATGTGCTGAGTCACTTGAGCGGCTTGCGCGAGGCGATGCAGGCCGGCACATCGACCGCCGCCATTGGCACGCTGGACGCCTTTTCCACCAAGCGCGCCTGCCCGGTGTGCAGCACCAGTTATGCCGAGCTGGACCCGCGCCTGTTCTCCTACAACAGCAAGCACGGCTGGTGCCCGGACTGCGTTGGCACCGGGGTCAAGCTGACCCAAGAGCAGCGCAAGGTGTTTGACGATTCGGTGCGGGACGACGACAACAAGGGCCGTGAGCAAACCTTTGGCGAGCCCGAGGTGGAAGACCTGGTGGATGCTGCCTGCCCGACCTGTCAGGGCACGCGCCTCAATGCCACCGCCCGCGCCGTCAGGTTTGGTCTGCAGCTGGCCCGTGGCGCCAGCCAGGGGCACGACGCCAAGCAGGCGATTGACGGTGTGGCCATCACCGAACTCGCCCGCCTGAGCGTGACCGACCTGCGGCAATGGGTCGAAACCCTGCAGCGCCTGGGCCGCATGAGTCAGCGTGAAACCGACATTGCGCGGGATCTGGTGCCCGAGATCAAAAGCCGCCTCGAATTTCTGGAGCAGGTCGGCCTGGGTTATCTCACGCTGGACCGGGGCGCGCCGACGCTGAGCGGTGGCGAGGCGCAGCGCATCCGGTTGGCGGCGCAACTCGGCAGCAACCTGCAGGGCGTGTGCTATGTGCTGGACGAGCCCACCATCGGGCTGCACCCGCGTGACAACCAGATCCTGCTGGGCGCGCTCCAATCCTTGAGCGACCAGGGCAACACGCTGGTGGTGGTGGAGCACGACGAGGACACCATTCGCCATGCCGACCACATCATCGACATTGGTCCCAGTGCGGGCAAGCGCGGCGGTCGCCTTGTTGCTGAAGGCTCGGTGGCGGATATCCAGGGCGCTGCGGAGTCGCAGACGGGGCGTTATCTGCTGCATGCGATGAAGCATCCGTTGCAAGCGCGGCGGGTGGTTTTAGTGCAACTCGCTGCGGCCGAAGCCGGTTCGCCGGGCGCCTCAGACGCAAGCTCAACATCGTTGCCCGGCGAACCGGCTCCAGCCGCGACACCGTTGGTTCGTGGCGCGAATCAGAGCGTTGCTGCATCGAATGCCACGACTGCAGTGAATTTGGGGTCGGATTCCATTTTCGTTCCCAATCCTGTCAAGAAGAAGAAATCTCCCGCGAAATTGGAATCTAACCCCAATTTCACGATCCCCGAAGTGCAACGCTGGCTGACGGTGACAAATGCCACCATGCACAACCTGCAAAACGTCACCGCCCAGGTTCCCTTGAGTCGTTTGGTCGCCGTCACCGGCGTTTCCGGCTCCGGCAAATCCACCCTGGCGCGCGACGTGTTGCTGGCCAACGTGCACACCGCCGTGCAAAAACGCAGCACCAAAGCCGGCCGTGACGCCCTGGCCGCTGGCGAACCCATCCCGTGGATTGGCTGCGAGTCCGTGACGGGCTTCGAGGCGGTGGACCGGGTGCTGGAAGTCGACCAGACCCCCATTGGCAAAACCCCGCGCAGCTGCCCCGCCACCTACATTGGTTTCTGGGACATCATCCGCAAACTGTTTGCCGACACCTTGGAAGCCAAGGCGCGTGGCTACGCCGCCAATCGTTTCAGCTTCAACACCGGCGAAGGCCGCTGCGCCGGCTGTGACGGGCAGGGCATTCGCACCATCGGCATGAGCTTCCTGCCGGACGTGAAAGTGCTGTGCGAAACCTGCAAGGGTGCGCGCTTCAACCCCGAGACTTTGGCTGTGACCTGGCGCGGCAAGAACATCGGCGACGTGCTGCAGATGGAGGTGGACGAAGCGGTCGAGTTCTTCGCCGCCATGCCCAACATCAGCCACCCGCTGCAACTGATGAAGGACGTCGGGCTGGGCTACCTGACCTTGGGCCAACCGTCGCCCACGCTCAGCGGCGGCGAGGCGCAGCGCCTCAAGCTGGTGACTGAATTGAGCAAAGTGCGCGACGACATCACGCGGCGCGGGCAGAAGGCGCCGCACACCTTTTACGTGCTGGACGAACCCACGGTCGGCCTGCACATGGCCGACGTGGAAAAACTGATCAAGGTGCTGCACCGCCTGGTCGATGGCGGCCACAGCGTGCTGGTGATCGAGCACGACCTGGATGTGATTGCCGAAGCCGACTGGGTGATCGACCTCGGGCCGGACGGCGGCAACGCCGGTGGCCGCGTGGTGGCGGCGGCAACGCCGGAAGGCGTGGTGGCGCTGGGCACCCACACCGGTGTGGCGCTGGCGGCGGTGCTGGCGCGCTAGTTATGGGCCTCGGTTTTTGCTTGACAATTGCTATTAAAACAATAGCTACTTACGCACTGAGTACGGGGGCTAGAGGTCTATTTTTCTCATAAACACCAGCGCGACCGGCCTCGCGCGCAAGCTGGCGAAGTTTTTTTAACTCAAGCGTCTCCGGGTTTTCCGAACTTGAGAATTCGGGTGGCCAGCAGCGTTTCGGTTAAAAAACATAAAAGTGCCAGCAAAAAACAGACCACGCCGGACAGAAAAGAGACCGTTGCGAGGCGAAGGATTTGCAGTTCAGTGGTTTCGCCGAGAAAGAGCGCCATGATGGTCAGTCCGATCAGGATGGCGCAGAAGGTGAGCAGTGCAATGCAAATGTTTACCAGTCCGCCGCGCAACCTCAATCGCCCCAATTCATCGTAGGCCGCTGTCATTAAATCGCCGGCCTTGGCGCCTTCAATGCGGTCTTCGAGAATTCGGGCGCGGTCAATGATGCGTGCCAGTCGACCGGCCACGGTGCCGATCATCGCCGCCACGGCCGTTAGCAAGAAGACCGGGGCCACGGCGAGCTGAATGCCATGGGTGACGGTGTCGAGATCAATGGCAAAAAACATGGAGGCTCCCGAATTTAGCCTGCCGATTGCAGCGCCAGCCCGGCGTGTTCGCGCAGCGGGTGAAAGTGGATTTTCGGAAAGCGCTCCTGTGCCAAGCGCACATCGTAAGGCGAGGTGCACAGGTAGGCCAGGGTGTTGGCGGCGTCGCGCGCCATGCGCATCGGGTAGGCCTCGCAAAAGGTCTTGAGCTCGGCGGGCGTGTCGGCGGTGATCCAGCGCGCGCCGGTGTACTGGCTGCTTTCCAGCCGGATGTCGGCGTCGTATTCGCCCTTGAGGCGGTGCTGCACCACTTCAAACTGCAGCTGGCCGATGGCACCGAGCAGCATGTTGCCGCCGATCTCGGGGCGAAACACCTGAATCGCGCCTTCTTCGCCCAGCTGCGCCAGGCCTTGCTGCAACTGCTTGGTGCGCAGGGGGTTGCGCAACACCACGGTCATGAAGAGTTCGGGCGCAAAGAAGGGCAGGCCGGTGAACTGCAGGTTGACGCTGCCGTCGGTGATGGTGTCGCCCAGCTGCACGCCGCCGTGGGTGGTGAAGCCGACGATGTCACCGGCGTAGGCTTCGTTCACGGCCTCGCGGCGCTGGCTCATGAAAGTCACCACGCTGGTCGGGCGCAGTTCTTTGCTGGTGCGCATGACTTTGAGCTTCATGCCCGGCGTGTACTTGCCGGAGGCCATGCGCACAAACGCGATGCGGTCGCGGTGGTTGGCGTCCATATTGGCCTGCACCTTGAACACCACGCCGGAAAACGCGTCATCTTCGGGCTGAATTTCCTTGATCACCGGCTGCTTGTTGACGACAAAAGAACTGGTGCGGGACTGGGGCGAGGGCGCCAGGTCCACCAGCGCATCCAGCACTTCCATCACGCCGAAGTTGTTGACGCCCGAGCCGAAAAACACCGGGGTTTGCTTGCCGGCCAGAAAGGCCTCGCGGTCCCAGGTGGGGGAGGCGCCGGTGGCCAGTTCCATGCTTTCAAACGCGGTCTCAAACTCGTGGCCGAAGCGTTTCAGCAGGGTGGCTTGATCGCTCATGGGGATGGTGGTGAAGTCCTTCGGGCCGCGGTCGCTGCCGGGCTCGAACACCGTCATGGCCTGCGTGCGCAGGTTGATGATGCCGCCAAAGGTTTTGCCCTGGCCGACCGGCCAGGTCATGGGCACGCAGGGCATACCCAGTTCGCGCTCGATCTCGTCCAGAATGTCCAGCGGCTCGCGCACTTCGCGGTCCATCTTGTTGACGAAGGTGATGATGGGGGTGTTGCGCTGGCGGCAGACCTCGATCAGGCGGCGGGTTTGCGCTTCGACGCCGTTGGCCGCGTCAATCACCATCAGCGCCGAGTCCACCGCGGTCAGCACGCGGTAGGTGTCTTCCGAGAAGTCCTTGTGGCCGGGGGTGTCGAGCAGATTGATGACGTGGTCGCGGTACACCATTTGCATCACGCTGGAGGCGACCGAGATGCCGCGCTGCTTCTCGATTTCCATCCAGTCAGAGGTGGCGTGGCGCGTGGCTTTGCGCGCCTTCACCGAGCCGGCGATCTGGATCGCACCCGAGAACAGCAGGAGCTTTTCCGTGAGCGTGGTTTTACCCGCATCCGGGTGGGAAATGATCGCAAAGGTGCGGCGGCGGCGGGTTTCGGCGAGAAATGACATGAGGTAGAACTGGATGCGATTGGGTTGCGCTGCCGGGTTGGGCTGTCTTTGGGAGACGTTCGCGCGAACCTGTAGACAGTGAAAGTCTGGAAAAGGTAGAATTATCGCCTTCCGAGGAGCGTTGCAGTTCACGTTTGTTGAACGAGGCTCGGACCGCGTGAGTTGGCACCTGCCGCTCACCGCATCAACCGCGCTCACCCACTGCTCTGTGAGGTGAGTCTTTCCCAAAGGCTTGTCCTGCGCAAGCGGTGATTTTTCAAAATCATTTTTTGGAGTTAAGCATGAGCGCCGTATTGAAATCAGTCAAAGCCAAAGTTAAAGCCGTTGCCAAGGCACCCGTCAAGGCCGCGGCCAAGGCCCAAGCCAAAGCGGTCGTCCCGGCCGCCGTCAAGGTTGAGGACTTCAAAGTGGCCGACCTGAGCCTCGCGGCCTGGGGCCGCAAGGAATTGAACATTGCCCAGACCGAAATGCCCGGCCTGATGGCGATTCGTGAAGAGTTCACCAAGTCGCAGCCGTTGAAGGGCGCGCGCATCACCGGCTCGCTGCACATGACGATTCAGACCGGCGTGCTGGTCGAAACCCTGCAAGCACTGGGTGCTGAGGTGCGTTGGGCTTCGTGCAATATTTTCTCCACCCAGGACCACGCTGCTGCGGCACTGGTCGTGGTGGGCACGCCGGTGTTTGCCTACAAGGGCGAGACCCTGACCGACTATTGGGACTACACCCACCGCATCTTTGAATTCGGCGGTAAAAAGGGCACTGCGCTTGAGGGTCCGAACATGATTCTGGACGACGGCGGCGACGCCACCTTGTTGATGCATCTGGGTGCCCGCGCCGAGAAAGACATCAAGGTACTGGCCAAGCCCGGCAGCGAAGAAGAGATTTGCCTGTTCAATGCCATCAAGGCCAAGCTCAAGCTGGACCCCACCTGGTATAGCCGCCGCCTGAAAAACATCATTGGCGTGACGGAAGAAACCACCACCGGCGTGCTGCGCTTGAACGAAATGTCGGCCAAAGGCACGCTGGCGTTCCGCGCCATCAATGTCAACGACTCGGTGACCAAGAGCAAGTTCGACAATCTGTATGGTTGCCGCGAGTCTTTGGTGGACGCCATCAAGCGCGCCACCGACGTGATGATCGCCGGCAAAGTGGCCTGTGTCGCCGGTTACGGTGACGTCGGCAAAGGCTCGGCCCAAGCGCTGCGCGCTTTGAGCGCCCAGGTCTGGGTCACCGAAGTGGACCCGATCAACGCACTGCAGGCCGCAATGGAAGGCTACAAGGTCGTGACCATGGAATACGCCGCCGACAAGTGCGATATTTTTGTGTCCTGCACCGGCAACAAAAACGTCATCACCTACAAGCACATGGCGGCCATGAAAGACCAGGCCATCGTTTGCAATATTGGTCACTTTGACAATGAAATCGATGTCGCCTCGCTGTCCAAATGCAAGTGGGAAGAGATCAAGCCGCAAGTGGACCACGTCATCTTCCCGGCCAAGGGCAAGACGCCATCCAAGCGCATCATCCTGTTGGCCAAGGGCCGTTTGGTGAATCTGGGTTGTGGCACCGGCCACCCCAGTTTTGTCATGTCGTCCAGCTTTGCCAACCAGACGATCGCCCAGATCGAACTGTTCACCAAGCCCAAGGAATACAAGTCCGGCAAGGTCTATGTGTTGCCCAAGCACCTGGACGAGAAAGTGGCACGTTTGCACCTGAAAAAAGTTGGTGCCATGCTGTCTGAACTCACGGACGAACAAGCCGCCTACATCGGCGTCAACAAAGCCGGCCCTTACAAGGCCAATACTTACCGTTATTGAAGAAAGGGCTTTGTCATTGCGGGCTTGTCCCGCAATCCATGGATGCCGGATCAAGTCCGGCATGACAAACACGACTAATGCGCGCAGACCAATTACTCGTTCACCGAAACCTCGCCAGCACGCGCTCACAAGCCCAGCGCCTCATCGCCGATGGTGTGCAGTGGCTCAAAGGCGTTGAGTGGAAAACCGTCACCAAAAACGGTGACGAAATTCCCCTTGACGCGGAGCTGAAACTGCTGGACGACTCCGAGGCCCGCTACGTCTCCCGTGGCGGCCTGAAGCTGGAGGCGGCGCTCAAACACGTAGGCTTGTCCGTGACCGGGCTCGCTTGTCTGGATGTGGGCCAGTCCACCGGCGGCTTTACCGACTGCCTGTTGCAGCACGGTGCCGCGTCGGTGGTGGGGGTGGATGTGGGCAGTGCCCAGTTGCACCCCCGTTTGCGCGAAGATCCGCGTGTGTTGTGCATCGAAAAAGTCAATGCCCGCGCCCTGGTTGCTGCTGATTTGATAGCTGCTTACGCAGACAGCACAGGGGCTGAAGGCCAATTTGATGTTGAAGATGGCGAGACGCAAGGGTCCGAGTTCGCGCCCGAGTTTGACCTCATCGTGGCCGATCTGTCGTTCATCTCGCAAACCCTGGTGCTGCCTGCCATCGTCCCCTTGCTGAAAAACGGCGGCACGCTGCTGACGCTGGTCAAGCCCCAGTTCGAGCTGCAACCCGGCCAGGTGGGCAAGGGCGGCATCGTGAAAGACGCCAGCTTTTACCCGTTGATTGAGAAGCGCCTGCGCGATGCCTGCGAAGTGCTCGATCTGACCGTGACCGCGTGGTTCGACTCGCCGATTGAAGGCGGCGACGGCAACCGCGAGTTTTTCATATCTGCAACCTTGCGGGACAGACCGTAGCGACACGAAGTGCGCAAGCTCTGTCCTCAACACTTTAGAGATGTCGCAGTGAACCAGACCTCCCCTATCCCCCTGAGCATTGAATTCTTCCCGCCCAAAACACCGGAGGGGGTGGACAAGCTGCGCGGGGTGCGCCAGCAGCTCTATGCCTTGAAGCCCGAGTTCTGCTCGGTGACTTTTGGCGCCGGCGGTTCCACGCAAGAGGGCACCTTCAATACCGTGCGCGACATTCTGGCCGAGGGCGTGAGCGCCGCGTCGCATGTTTCCTGCATCGGTGCCACCAAGGATACCGTGCGCGCGCAACTGGCCACCCTGAAAGTCATGGGCGTGAAACGTTTGGTGGCCTTGCGCGGCGACCTACCCAGCGGCTACGGAGTCGGTGGCGAGTTTCATTACGCCAGCGATCTGGTGGCCTTCATCCGGACTGAGACCGGCGACGATTTTCATATCGAAGTGGCCGCCTACCCGGAGATGCACCCCCAAGCCAAGTCACCGGCCAGCGACCTGCAGGCCTTCGCCGCCAAAGTCAAAGCCGGTGCCAATTCGGCCATCACCCAGTATTTCTACAACGCTGACGCCTACTTCCGCTTTGTGGAAGAGGTCGACGCGCTGGGGCTGGCCATCCCCGTGGTACCCGGCATCATGCCGATCACCAGCTCCACCCAGCTCATGCGCTTCAGCGATGCCAGCGGCGCCGAGATCCCGCGCTGGATTCGTCTGCGGCTGCAAAGCTTTGGTGACGACACCGCGTCCATCAAGGCTTTTGGCCTGGATGTGGTCACCGACCTGTGCCAGCAACTGCAAGCTGGCGGCGCACCGGGCCTGCATTTTTACAGCATGAACCAGAGCGTCGCCACGCTGGCGATTTGCAGTCGGCTGGGTTTGTAACGGTTTTCAGGCCCGGGCATCGCCCCAGCGCAGCTGGGCGGTGTCGTCACCGCGGTACAGGGTATCGCCATGGCGGTCGACGCAGTAATCGGGCGAGACGATCATCTCGCTGAACCGCATGTCGGCGGCGATGCGGGTGTACTCAAACAAAATGCTGCGCACCACCTTGGCCCCCGTGCGAATGTGGCTGCCATGACCGATCCAGGCCGGCCCGGTGATAGTGACGCCGGGCTCGATGCGCACGCTGGAGCCAATGTAGACCGGTCCTTCAATCGTGACTTCGTCCCATGGAATGGAGGTGTTGAGTCCGACCCAGATGCCAGGCTTGATCTGCCGCCCGGGCATATTCATCTCGGCCACCTCGCCCCGCAGCACGCGCTGCAGGACCGACCAGTAATCGCTGACCCGACCGATATCGATCCAGTTGAAAGGGCGGTTCTGGGCATAAAATGGCAAGTTTTGCGCGACCAGTTGCGGAAACAACTGCGAGCCAATGTCGTAGACCTTGCCCGGCGGTACCAGTGCCAGCACCTCGGGCTCAAAAATATAGATGCCGGTGCTGGCCAAAGTCGATTTGGCCTCGGCGGGTTGCGGCTTTTCCTGGAACGACTGAATGCGTCCGTCAGGCGCCGCCACCACAATGCCGTAGTTATGCACATCTGCCAGCGGCACATCCAGCGCCACCAGACTGGCGATGGCGCCTTTGGCCTTGTGCTCCGCCAGTGCCGCCGTGATGTCCAGATCAATCAGGGCATCGCCGCACAGCACCAGGGTGGTTTCATCAAAGAAGCCGCTGAAGTCCTGGATGCGCCGCATGCCGCCGGCCGAGCCCATGGGGCGCGGCAAGATGTCGCCATGCTCGCGGACTCCTTCGTAGGAATAGCCAATTTGTACGCCCCAGCGCTGGCCATCGCCAAAATACTCTTCAATTTTTTGATGGTGGTAGGCCACGTTGACCATGATCTCGGTGATGCCGTGGCGCGCAAGGTGCTCAATCAGGTACTCCATCACCGGCTTGCCCAAAATCGGCACCATCGGCTTGGGCAGGTCGCGCGTCAGGGGTCGCACGCGGGTGCCTTGCCCGGCCGCCAGAATCATGCCCTTAGCCATGGCGCACCTCATTTTTGTTATTCATTTTGATCACACCCTTTGTTGATGAAGTTTAAGCCTGCGTATAGCCGTTGGGGTTGCCGCTTTGTCCGCGCCAGGCGTCCGTGCACGCTGCTGCGGTGAAGACCAGTTTAGTCGGGGCAGGCGTCCAGAAATGCCATGCCCGCTGCGTCTTTCGCCGAGAGCTGGGGCGGGCCATTCAGCGCGGGCCATTCAATCGCCAGCGTCGGGTCGTTCCAGGCGATGCAGCGCTCGTGTTCCGGCGTGTAGTAGTCGGTGGTCTTGTACAAAAACTCGGCGGTGTCCGACAGCACCACAAAGCCGTGGGCCAGGCCGGGTGGTATCCAGAGCTGGCGCTTGTTGTCGCCGGATAAAACCTCGCCCACCCATTGGCCAAAGGTGGGCGAGTCGCGGCGGATGTCCACCGCCACGTCAAACACCTCGCCGGCCACCACGCGCACCAGCTTGCCCTGCGGCTGGTGCAGCTGGTAGTGCAGGCCGCGCAGCACGCCTCTGGCCGATTTGGAGTGGTTGTCCTGCACAAACTTCAGATTTACGCCGGTGGCCGCGTGAAAGGCGCGCTGGTTAAAACTTTCGTAGAAAAAGCCGCGCACATCTCCAAAGACGCGGGGTTCAATCAGCAGCACATCGGGAATGGCACAAGACGTAACTTTCATCAATAGACCTTTTCTTTGAGCAGGCGCAGCAGGTATTGGCCGTAGCCCGACTTGGCCAGTGGCTGGGCCAGCTTGAGCAGCTGGGCATCGTCAATCCAGCCGTGTCGCCAGACAATTTCTTCGGGTGCCGCCACCTTGAGGCCCTGGCGCTTTTCGATGGTGTAGATGAACTGGCTGGCCTCCAGCATCGACTCATGCGTGCCGGTGTCGAGCCAGGCGTAGCCGCGGCCCATGGTCTGCACGTCCAGTGTGCCCTGCTCCAAATACATGCGGTTCAGGTCGGTGATCTCCAGCTCGCCGCGGGCCGACGGCTTGACGCGTTTGGCCAGTTCTACCACCTGGTTATCGTAAAAATACAGGCCGGTCACCGCGTAGCGTGACTTGGGGCTTTGGGGCTTTTCTTCCAGGCTGATGGCGCGGCCCTTGTCGTCAAACTCCACCACGCCGTAGCGCTCGGGGTCTTGCACCGCATAGGCAAACACGGTGGCGCCGCGCGTCTGCTGACAGGCACTCTCCAGCAGCCCGGCAAAGTCGTGGCCGTAAAAAATGTTGTCGCCCAGCACCAGCGCACTGGGGGCACCGTTCAGAAATTTTTCGCCAATCAAAAATGCCTGCGCCAGTCCGTCGGGTGAGGGCTGCACCGCGTAGCTGATCTGCAGGCCCCACTGGCTGCCGTCGCCCAGCAGTTGCTCAAAGCGCGGCGTGTCCTGCGGCGTGGAGATCACCAGCACCTCGCGAATGCCCGCCAGCAGCAGGACGCTCAGCGGGTAATAGATCATCGGTTTGTCGTAAATCGGCAGCAGCTGCTTGCTCACTACCTGCGTTGCCGGGTACAGGCGTGTGCCCGAGCCGCCCGCCAGAATAATGCCCTTGCGTCGCACGGATGGGCTGGCCGTTTGTGTCGTTGTCATATTTATTTTTCCCTTGTGATCTCAGTCAGCATGCGTTTGACCTGCACCTGCCAGTGTGGCAACACCAAGCCGAACGCGGTCTGCAGCCGTGTCGTGTCCAGGCGCGAATTCAAAGGCCGTCGGGCCGGTGTGGGGTAGCTGGCCGTGGCGGTGGCCACCACTTGTTCGGGGCCGGCCTTGAGCGGCCAGCCCAGCGCCTGCGCCTGGGCCAGCACGTAGCGGGCGTAGCCGTGCCAGCTGGTTTCGCCATCCGCCACGCAGTGGTAGAGCCCGGCCAGTTCGGGCTGGCGCATGGCTGCTACCAGCGCATGCGCGGTCACATCGGCCAGCAGTTCGGCCGATGTCGGTGCGCCAATCTGGTCGTCAATGACGGTCAGCGCCTCGCGCTCACCGGCCAGGCGCAGCATGGTCTTGGCAAAGTTGCCGCCACGCGCCGCGTAAACCCAACTGGTTCTGAAAATCAGGTGCCGGGCGTTGGTCGCCACCTGCTGTTCGCCCTCCAGCTTGGTCTGGCCGTACACACTTAAGGGGCCGGTGGCATCGGTCTCGCGCCACGGCTGGCAGCCACTGCCGTCAAACACATAGTCGGTGGAGTAGTGCACCAGCCAGGCGCCCAGCTTGTGTGCCTCGCTGGCCAGCACGCCCGGTGCCAGCGCATTGAGGGTGCGGGCCAGCGCGGGTTCGGCCTCGGCCTTGTCGACGGCGGTGTGGGCGGCCGCGTTCACAATCACGTCGGGCGCTACCCGGCGCACGGTCTCGGCCAGGCCGGCCAGGTTGCTGAAGTCGCCACACAGTTGATCCGGGTTGTGGGCCGGGTCAAAGTCCAGTGCCACCAGCTCGCCCA